>Ga0208242_100010_pt1 | contig 399492 bp, 362 predicted proteins | sample SubbioAug_CSW13A_FD_184825 | JGI IMG/M metagenome (GOLD analysis project Ga0208242, IMG submission 184825) | Serpentinite rock and fluid subsurface biosphere microbial communities from McLaughlin Reserve, California, USA - CR12Aug_CSW13A (SPAdes) | ecosystem: Environmental > Terrestrial > Deep...
CCCGCCGGCGTCGACCAGGACGAGCGCGTCGCCAGCCTCCATGCGCTGATAGCCGGCGTAGGGGGCGTTGACGGGCGGCGCGCCGCGCGTGTCCTCATGGGCGAGCGCGCTCGCCAGCCGGTCCAGCGCCGTCGTGCCCATGCCGTTGAACAACGCCAGCGAGCCGTCGCCATGCTGCAGCATCCGCAGCATCGGCATCATCCGGTCGATGGCGCGCAGTACGGCGGACGGCGTTTGCAGGCCGCGCGCCGCAATCACCTGCCGCAGCGGCAACAAATCGAGCAGCAGGTCGACCGCGACCTGCGGATTGCGGCTGACATGGCCGCCGTCGATGAGGATCTGGCGGTCGAGCTCCGCGCTGAGCGCGCGCGACACATGCGGGGCGATTTTGCGGCCGGTGTCCGCGCAAACGGCGAACTCGGCAAGCGCAATGGCGCAGAAGGCGCGATCGGCGCCGCGTGCGCCGTCGCCGGCCAGCGCCCGCCAGAGCAGCCTCGCGTTGCGCGCGAGCGCCAGCATGAAGGCGTCATAAAAATCGGCGTCGGCGCCATCGAGCAGGGTCGGCGACTGCGACAGAAACGAGAGGAGGCGCCGCGCGACGACGGCAGGCTCCATCGCCGGATCGTCGGCCGGAATTTTCGGAAGTGAAAGAAAATCCGCGACGAGCTCCTGCGCCGTGGCCAGCGCCACCTTCTTGTCCGAGGCCTGCAAATGCCGCAGCCAGGAAAAGCCCGCAAGGGAGCGCCGCCAGCATTCGGAAGGCGCGGCGACCAGAAAAGGCGATACGCCCCGCGCCTGCACGGTTTTCCCCTCGAAGGAGAAATAGCCGGCGTAGATCTGGTCGGCGACCGTCGAATCGGTGGTTCTGATGTCGGGAGGCGCGATACGCAGCCGCTCCGGCGGCGCGATCGCCATCGACTTCATGAGGTGATAGGGCGCGGCGGCGCCTCGCGCGAAGGCGCCCGCCGCCCGCGCCGCGGAAACGCTCGCCAGCCGAACCCGATCCCGCAACATGATGGCGCTCAGTGGGCGTCCTCCGATAGCGGCTCTCGCGCGATAGATCCCCACCGGCGTCGCGCCAGCGGGCAATATCAAACCCCGCCGTCCGCTTATAGTCCAAATTTCCGTGACTTCCGAATGAGATCGCGCCGGCCTCGGCGCTGCGCCATTGCATGCGAAAGGGGGAAAATGCCAATGTCGCGCCTCCTTTTTAGGAGGCTTCGCCCATGCCGCTTTACACGATCGACGGAATCGCGCCGCGCCTTCCGGCTCCGGGCCGGTTCTTCGTCGCTCCGGGCGCGCACATCATCGGCCGCGTCGCGCTGGAGGAGGACGCCAATGTCTGGTTCGGCTGCGTGCTGCGCGGCGACAATGAGTGGATCACGGTCGGCGCCCGCACCAATATTCAGGAAAACAGCATTCTCCACACCGACATGGGCTTTCCGCTCGTGATCGGGCCGGACTGCACGATCGGCCATGGCGTCATTCTGCACAGCTGCATCATCGGCGAAGCGACGTTGATCGGCATGGGGGCGACAATCCTCAATGGGGCGAAGATCGGCGCGAACTGCCTCGTCGGCGCCAATGCGCTGGTCACCGAGGGCAAGGAATTTCCCGACTATTCGCTGATCGTCGGCTCCCCCGCCAAGGCGATCCGCACGCTCGACGAAGCGGCGCGCGACCGCCATCTCGAGTCGGCGAAACATTATGTGGAGAACGGCCAACGCTACGCGAGCGGGCTGACCCTGATCGGCTGAGCTCCCTTACCGCGACACATACAGCGGGGCGCTCGTCGCCGGGCTGATCGCCACCCAGGCGTTCTGATTTTGCTGCGACTGGCGCTTGACGAAACGATAGGGAGCGCGCGTCCAGGGCCGCATCTCGTTGGAAAGATTGTCGAGCACGAATTCGCCGCGATTGGTCTTGACCGTCAGGACCGAATGGCCGTCGCCGTTCTTCTCCTTCACCACCGTGAGCAGCAGCGCCTGCCGGGGAAAGCCTTCCTCGATCAGCATGCGGCGCTTTAGAAGCGCGAAATCCTCGCAGTCGCCCTTCCCGTCGCTGGGATAATCCCATTGATCGACCGCGCCCCAATGATCGGCGTCGGCGATCGGGTCGATGTTCTGATTCACCCAGGCGTTGATGCGCGCGATCTTGCGGTAAACGGCGGCGGTGAGTTCGACCTCCTGCGCCGCGGTTTCGTCATTCTGGCATTCGCCCCGGTAGCGCTGGCAGAAGTCCACCCAGCCGTAGGGCACGCTGGTTTCGGCACCAAGCGTGGCGAAACTCGCGGTTTCGGGTCCGGCGAAACTTTTTGCATTGACGGCGATAAGCGCCGCGCCCGCCATCCCGAGAGCCACAACCGCCTTGCTAACGATGCCCAACATAACCCGCCTCCGTGACATGAGGCGAGGTTAGTTTTGTTGTTTTGCTGTCGATGAAAGTATTTCAGCCGCATTTTACGCGAATGCGTTTAGATTTTGCTCCATCGTCGGTAAGTATAATTTCGTCTTATGGGAATGCATAAAATTTGATGCGATCTCCTATCATACTGAACTGCATCAATTTTTTTCCTACCCGGCGTCTCGTTTCCGGCCCTTCCGGCCAACGCCACTTAAGCTTCGAGGAACGCCGGTTAATATGCGACCGTTCTGGCGGTTAACGCGCCCGCTCGGCGCGAAAATTTTTTTAGCGAGTGTGACGGCACGCCTTCGTGGAAGCGCAAATTCGTCACAGGAGTTTACGCGCGGGCTGAGGAATGGAACCGTTGCGAGACCGGCTGACGCCCAGTTGGCGAGCGGAAAGCGGGCAAGCGCATTCCCTCGCGAATGCGTATAGCTTGGGAAAGAACAATCGGTCTTGGAGCGGATCTTGGAGCGGATCTTGGAGAAGCAGCGGCTCGAAGCCTTCAGCGACGGCGTCATGGCGATCATCATCACGATCATGGTGCTCGAACTGAAGCCGCCGCATGAGGCGAGCTTCGCGGCGCTCGCGCAGCTCGCCCCGGTGTTTTTCAGCTATGTTTTGAGTTTCGCCTATATCGCCATCTACTGGAACAATCACCATCACCTAATGCAGGCGGCGTCGCATGTGACAGGCCGGGTGCTGTGGGCCAACGTCCATTTGCTGTTCTGGCTGTCTCTCATTCCTTTCGCCAGCGCCTGGATGGCGGAGAACCATTTTGCTGGAGCGACGGTCGCGGTCTATGGCGCAGCGCTGCTGGCGCCGGCCATCGCTTATTTCATCCTCAGCCGAATGCTACTGAAAACGCACGGACCAGAGTCGACGCTGGCGCGCGCCATCGGCGCCGACGTCAAAGGCAAAGTCTCGGTGCTCTTTTATCTTCTCGCCATCGGGTTGACGTTCATCGATCCGCGGCTCTCACTCGCGATTTACGTGCTCGTGGCGCTGATGTGGCTTGCGCCGGATCCGAGGATCGAGCGCGTTCTCACCGAGAAGCGGCGAAGCGAAGCCGAGCGGTAGAGCGCTTCCCGATCACATGGAATTATGTGATCGATTAGGAATCGCTCAAAATCAAAATGTTGGAGCAGGTTCTCATCGAAAAAGTCTGTCAACTTTTTCGAAACCTGCTCTAGCGATAGAGCCAGGCGTTGCGCGCCAGCATGCCGCCACCGCCGAGCGCGCGGATCGCAAGATTGCGCGCAGCGGCCGGAAGTCCGCCCATATGGAAATAGCCGCCCTGGCGACGAGACGCGCCCACGACCCGATCGGCGCGGGGAAGCCTTGCGGCCTCATAGGCGGCGAAGGCGGCCTCGACCGTGGTGCCCAATCGCATGAAGGCGTCCCCCAAGGCGTCGGCGTCCTCGATCGCCTGCGCCGCGCCCTGCGCCAGAAAGGGGACCATCGGATGCGCGGCGTCGCCGAGGAGCGTCACCGGTCCCTGCGTCCAGTGTTCCAGGGCCGGCCGCGTGAAAAGCGGCCAACGCCGCCAGGAGTCGCCCGCTTCGATCAAGTCGCGCAGTTCCGCCGCGATTTTACGCGGCGCGAGTCGGCGCGCGAGCGCCGCGCCTTTAAGCGACAGGCTTGACGCGGCGTCCTCGTCCTCCGGCGGCTCTTCAATGATGACGACGACGTTGATCATTGACGCGTCGCGCAGCGGATAGTGCACGACATGAGCGCCCGGCAGCAGCCAGAGATTGGATTCGCGCACGCGCAACGCCGCCGGAACGCGGTCGGCGGGCAGCGTCGCGCGCCAGGCGACGCAGCCGGAATAGGCGGGCGCGTCGCGCTCGGACGGGACGAGATGGCCACGCACGCTCGAACGCACGCCGTCGGCGCCAATCAGGCCCGCCGCCTCGATTTCCTCGACGCCGTCCTGGGTGTGCACGCGCATACGCACGCCTCGGGCGGTCGCCTCAAAATCGCCGACGCGGGCGCCGGCGCGGACATGCGTCTGCGGATTGTCCAGCGCCGCCTGCAGCAACGCGCCCTGCAAATCGGCGCGGTGGAAAAGCCGGAACGGCGCGCCCCAGCGGGTCCTTGCGGCGGAAAGATCAAGGCGCGCCAGAACTGCGCCGTCCCGCCCGCGGCGGATGTTGATGGCCTCGGGCTCCAGAGCGACGGCGGCGAGCGCCGGCTCGAGCTCGAGCCCGAGCCTGGCGAGGATGCGCCCAGCGTTCGGCGCGATCTGCAGTCCCGCGCCGACCTCTTCGATCCGGGTAGCGCGCTCGAGCACCAGCGTGCGCTTGCCGGCGCGCGCCAGCGACAGGGCCGCGGCGAGGCCGCCGATGCCCGCGCCGGCGATGACGATCGGCGCGTTCACCCGCGTACTGTCAGGCGGCGGTGTCTTCAGAGATGCGATAGACGCATTCGGCCGGGTCGGCGCCGCCGCGCAGCGTCGCGTCGTAGACGTAATGCGTCGAGCAATAGGGGCAGACGGCCTCGTTCGACGCGCCCATGTCGAGATAGACATGCGGATGGTCGAAGGGCGGCAGCGCGCCGATGCACATGAATTCCTTCGCGCCAATCCTGATCTGCGCGACGCCGGGCTGATTGTGGAAATGGGGCGTGGAATGCTGGGCCATGATCCGCTCCTTGAGAGGCGCCGCGGCGGCGGGAACTGTCCCGCCCCTATAGTCCAGCGGGCGTGCGTTGGATAGGGGTTTAGCTCTTGAGGGTTTAGCTCTTGGACGTTTCCTTGGGGGTTTCCAAGTCCGAAACGCCCAGTGTTTTCAGTCGCGCGCGCTCTTCTTCACTGAGCGCCTTGGCGGGCGTGGCGGGGAAGCCTGCCCGTCGCCGCGCCGCCATCCAGATGGCGGCGGCGCCCGCGAGCAGCGCGACCAGCGGCGCGGCCCAGAGCAGCAGCGTGCCGGGCTTCACCGGCGGGCGGAGCAGCACGAAATCGCCATAACGGGCATGGACGAATTCGCGCACCTGCGCGTCGCTCATCCCCTCCTTCAGCTTCTCGCGCACGAGCACGCGCAAATCCTTGGCGAGCGAAGCGTCGGAATCGTCGATCGACTGGTTCTGGCAGACGAGGCAACGCAGCTCCGTGGTGATCGCCCGCGCCCGCGCTTCGAGCGCCGGATCGGCAAGCCTTTCGCCCGGCGTGATGGCGTGAGCGGCGAGTGGGAGGAGAAGGAGCGCGATGAAGACCCCCACCCCAACCCTCCCCCGCTTCGCGGGAGAGGGAGCAAGATTCGGCGATTTCTCGCCATCCGGCAAATGCCGATCGTTAGGGTCCCCTCTCCCGCGACAGCGGGGGAGGGACAGGGAGGGGGCTTCGACGCTCATTCCGCCGGCTCCATGGCTGGCGCGGCGGCGCGGCGGGCGACGCCGATGCGCAGACGCCGGTCGGCGAGCGACAGCGCGCCGCCGAACGCCATAATCAGCGCGCCGATCCAGATCAGCGTCACGAGCGGCTTCCAGTACAGCCGCGCGTCGATCGTTCCATCCTCATGCGACTCGCCGATCGCCGCATAAACCTGCCCGAGCCCGAGCGTGACGATTCCGGCCTCCGAGCGCGCCATGCGCCGCGCCTGATAGAAGCGCTTGGCCGGTTCGATCGTCGCGAGCGTCGCGCCGTCCTTGCGCACCGCCATGACGGCGTAGACTTCCGAATAATTCGGCCCCTGGCGCGGCGAGACGGATTCAATGCCGATCTGATAGGGACCGACGTCATAGAAGCTCGATGGCTTCATCGCGACGATAGTTTCGACGCCCCAGCCGGTCGCGGCCAGACCGAGAAGCGTCAACCCCATGCCGGCGTGAGCGATCGACGTGCCGAAGGCCGAAAGCGGCAGGCCGGCGAGCCGCTTCAGGCTTGCGCGCCCCGAGCTCCCTCGCACGCGCAGCGCGAGATCGCTCAAAGCGCCGACGACGAGATAGATCGCAATGCCGGCGGCAGCGACGGAGAGGAAGGGCGTTCCGTACCAGGCGCCGAACGCCGCCGTCGCGACGACGCCGACAATGAAGGCGACACGCAGCCGCTGCAAAGCGGCGGCGAGATCGCCGCGCTTCCAGGAAAGCATCTGGCCGATCGGCATCAGCAAGGCGAGCGGCAGCGCGATCGGAATCAGCACGGTGTTGAAGAAAGGCGCGCCGACGGAAATCTTCTCGCCGGTGATCGCTTCGAGCGCCAGCGGATAGAGGGTGCCGACGACGACGGTGGCGCAGCATGCCGAAAGCAGCAGATTGTTGAGGACGAGCGCGCCTTCCCGTGAGATCGGCGAAAACAGTCCGCCGACGGGCAGCGCGCCGGCCCGCAGCGCAAAGAGCGCGAGCGCGCCGCCGATAAAGAAGACGAGAATGGCGAGAATGAACACGCCGCGGTCAGGATCGCTGGCGAAGGCATGCACGGACGTCAGCACGCCGGAGCGCACCAGGAAGGTGCCAAGCAAAGAGAGCGAGAAGGCGAGGATCGCGAGAAAGATCGTCCAGACCTTGAGCGCCTCGCGCTTTTCCATCACGGCGGCGCTGTGCACAAGCGCCGTGCCGGCGATCCAGGGCATCAGCGACGCGTTCTCGACCGGGTCCCAGAACCAGAAGCCGCCCCAGCCGAGCGTGTAATAGGCCCAGTACGACCCCATCGCGATGCCGAGCGTCAGCGCGATCCAGGCGAAGAGAGTCCAGGGGCGAATGACGCGCGCCCAGCCGGCGTCGATGCGTCCGCCAATGAGCGCGGCGGCGGCGAAAGAGAACACGATCGAAAAGCCGACATAGCCGAGATAGAGCAGCGGCGGATGAATCGCGAGGCCCGGGTCCTGCAGGATCGGGTTGAGATCGCGCCCTTCCCACGGCGCCGGCGCGACGCGCGCGAACGGATTTGAGGTCAGCAGAATGAAAAGGAGAAAGGCCACGCCGAGCAGCCCCTGCACGGCGAGCGCGTCGGCGCGCAGCCGGTCGGGAATTGCGTTGGAGAAAACCGCGATCAGCGCGCCGCAAAAGGAGAGAACGAGCACCCACAGAAGCATCGAGCCTTCGTGGTTCCCCCACACGCCGGAGATTTTATAGATGAAGGGCTTCAGCGAATGGGAATTCTCGATGACGTTGACGAGCGAGAAGTCGGAAACGACATGGGCGTAGGTCAGCGCGCCATAGGAGAGCGCGACGAACAGGAATTGCGTGATCGCCGCGGGGCGCGCGACGCGCATCAGCGCCGTGTCGTTTAAGCGGGCGCCGATGAAGGGAATGGCGAATTGCGCCAGCGCCAGAGCGAGCGCGAGGACAAGCGCATAATGTCCGGTTTCAACGATCATGCAGACCTTCCGAGAATCGCAAGAAAGGGCGCATATCCCTCCCCTTGACGGGGAGGGTCGAACCGCGACGCGGTTCGGGGTGGGGTGATCTCGCAGAGGGACTGTGAAATCGCCCCGCACCCGTTCGCTTCCCGCAAGGGGGAGGTATGAACACGGCAGCCGCCCATCACTTCGTCTCTCCCTGCCAGACGCCCTGCTTCTTTAAAGCGTCGGCGACGTCGCGCGGCATGTAGCGTTCGTCGTGCTTGGCCAGCACGCTGTCGGCGCGAAAGCCGCCGGAGGGCTGCAGCACGCCGTCAACGACGACGCCCTGCCCTTCGCGGAAGAGATCCGGCAGCAGGCCTGTGTAGGACACCGTGAGATCGCTCGTCTTGTCAGTGACGGTGAAGCGCACATCTTGGCCATTCTTCACCACCGTGCCTTCCTTCACGAGACCGCCGATGCGCAGCCGCGCGCCGGAGGCCGTTTGCTTCTTCGCGAGCTCCGAAGGCGTGTAGAAGAATACGATATTGTCGCGCAGCGCGAACAGCATAAGCCCGGCGGCGACGCCGAGAACGGCCATTGCTCCGGCAATCAACGTCAGCCGCTTTCCCTTACGCGTCATTGTTCAAAACGCTCCCATGCGGCCGCCTATGGCCGCTCTCGCAAAAAGGCGAAACGTCTAGCCTCCGATATTCAGCTCCTTCGCCAGCGCCTCGATGCGGGCGACATCATCTTGCCTGCTGGCGAGCGCCTTGCGCGCCTCGGTTACGGCCTTCTTCGCCTTTTCCGTCTCCGCGAGGACGCTATAGGCGCGAATGAGCTTCAGCCATCCTTCGACGTCGTCTCCCTTGGATTCGAGCCGCGTGGCCAGTCGATCCACCATGCCGCGGATCATCTCCTGACGCTGATCGGCGGGCATCGCCGCAATCGCTTTGCCTTGTTCGCTCGACGGCCCGCGCGCGACGACCGGCGCGCTTGCTTCGCCGCGCAGAATGGCGAGCTGGGCGTTGACCGCCTTCAGATAAGCGGCGTCGGCCGGCGCGTCAGCAGCCATCTTGGCAAAGATTGCGATGGCCTTGTCCTTCTCGCCGGCCTGCGCGGCCGCCACGCCGAGATAATACTGCGCCTCGGGCGCCGCCGCGTCGAGCGCGAGCGCCGCCTCGAAATCCTTCCTGGCTTGCGGCGTCACCACGCCTTGAGCGACGACGACGCGCGCTTCTCCGAGCGCCGCATGTCGCGCCGCGGTTGCGCCCAAAAGTCGCAGCGCTTCCGAATAGGCGTGGACGGCGTCTTCGCCGCGGCCCGTGCGCAGCAAATATGGCGCGATGACTTCGAAGCCGCGGCCGTCTTCGGGATGCTCGCGCAAATGCTGTTCGATGCGCGCGACGGCGCCCGAGAGGTCATTGCGGTCCGGCGCGGAGTCGAGCCGCGCCGTCAGCGGCATGTCCGGCATGTAGGAATGGCCGAGCCGCGCATAAAGCGTCAGCGCGACGGCGGGGATGACCACGATCGCGGCGAGCGCCGCGCCGAGCGCGAGTTTGCGCGAGGAGACGACCCTCGCCTTTGGCGCGGCTTCCGCGCGCAACAGTCGGCGCGCCGCCTCGGTCTTCGCGGCGTCAGCGTCCGGCGCGTCGAGTCGCCCTTCGGCGCGTTCGCGCTCGATTTCGGCGATCTGCTCCTCGAAAAAGGCGACGTCGGCGGCGCTTTCATCCCGCGCCCCATTCCGCATGGCGAGCGGCGCCAGCACCGCCATCACCGCGGCGCCGGTCAGCAAGGCGAAGATAAGCCAGATCATGCCCGCTCTTTAAGGCTTTGCGCTCCCTATTGGAAGGGCGGCCATTGCCCCTCCACGCCCGTCCATCGGATATTCGCCCCAAGGGAGGCTCCGTGATCACGCGGCTCGCAATTTCAGGCTATCGATCCATCCGCGATCTGGTCCTTGCGCCGGGGCGTCTCACCATCGTGACTGGCGCCAACGGCGCCGGCAAATCCAGCCTTTATCGCGCGCTGCGTCTTCTCGCCGATGTTGCGCAGGGGCGCATCGTCCAGTCCCTTGCCCGGGAGGGCGGACTGAATTCGACGCTTTGGGCTGGGCCAGAGAAATTCTCCCGGGCCATGAAAGCGGGCGAAACTCCGATCGAGCCGTTGGCGCGCCAGTCGCGAAAGGCGCTGAAGCTCGGCTTCGCTTCGAAGACCTATGGTTATGCGATCGACCTCGGCCCAACTTCCAATGCGACGGAGGCCTTCCCGCTCGATCCGCAGATCAAGCTCGAGGCGCAATGGACCGGAGAACATCTCGGCCATGCCAATCTTTTCGCCGAGCGGCGCGGACCGAGCGCGCGCATTCGCGGGGAAAATGGCGAATGGCGGCAGGCCGCGGCTTCACTCGCCGGCATCGACAGCATGATGACGCACTGCGCCAACCTGCGCGAAGCCTATGACCTCTCGATCTTGCGTGAGACGGTGCGGAGCTGGCGCTTCTATGACAATTTGCGCGCCGACCGCGAGGCGCCGGCGCGACGCCCGCAGATCGGCACCTTCACCCCCGCGCTCGCGGATGACGGCGCAGACCTCGCGGCGGCGCTCGCAACCATTTTGGAAGTTGGCGACGCGGACGGCCTGGGAGAGACGATCGACGACGCCTTTTCATCCAGCACGATCGATATTTCGGCATCGGACGGTTACGTGGAGACGCTGATGCGCCAGCACGGCTTGCTTCGGCCGCTACGCGCCGCGGAACTCTCGGAAGGCACGCTGCGCTATCTGCTGCTCGTCGCTGCGCTGCTGACGCCGCGCCCGCCGCCGCTGATGGTGTTCAACGAACCTGAAGCGAGCCTCCATCCCAATCTCATCGGCGCGCTGGCGCGGCTGATGCGCAAGGTCTCCAGCGAGACGCAGCTTTTCGTCGTGTCGCACTCGGCCCAGCTGGTCTCGGAACTGAAAAAGGACGATTGTTGCGTCGAAATCGCGCTAGAGAAGCGTCTGGGCGAGACGCTCGCGCCCGAACATGAGTCGCCAAAATGGCGCTGGCCGTCACGGTAACGCTTGACTGCCGGGCGCGCCTAATTGGAATTGCGCCGGATCCTCGTGCGAACCCTCATGCTCCGAGACCCTAAATGCTCATCAACACGCCCTCGATCGAACAGCTTTCCACTGTGATCTCACAGGTCACCGGTCCAGCCTTTCTGCTCGCAGCCGAGGCGCAGCTCTTGGCCGTCCTCGTCTCACGATTGGACCGCATCATCGATCGCGCGAGAACCATCGTCCAGACGGACGGCGACAGCGCGGCGCAAGTCGATCTGAAAGCTGAACTGCCGATCCTCAAAAAGCGCGGCCTGCTGATGCATTACGCGATCTACTGGGGCGTGGCGAGCTGCATCGTGACGAGCATTCTCGTCATCGTCAGCTTCGGGGCGGCTTACCTTCATGTACGCCACGAGTATGGCGCGGGATTGCTGTTCGCCTTGGCGATGGCGCTCTTCACCGCCGCGCTGGTCGCTTTCGCGAGAGAATTGCAGCTCGGATATATTGAAATTAGCGGCGGCGCTAAGCCTCTCCAAAGACGCGCGCGAAAATCGTATCCACATGTTTGAAGTGGTACGAGAGGTCGAACAGCGCATCCAATTCCGTCGGCGACAGCTTCGCGCTCACATCCTTGTCGTGCCCGAGCAGCGTGCGGAAATCGCCCTCGCCACGCCAAACCGGCATGGCGTTACGCTGCACCATCGCATAGGCGTCTTCACGCGAGACGCCTTTTTGCGTCAGCGCCAGAAGCACGCGCTGTGAATGAATAAGCCCGCCGAGCTTCTCCAAATTCTTGCGCATATTTTCGGGATAGACGACGAGATTGTCGATGACGCTCGTCAAGCGCGCCAGAGCGAAGTCGAGAGTGACCGTCGCGTCAGGCCCGATCATGCGCTCGACAGACGAATGCGAAATATCACGCTCGTGCCAGAGCGCGACGTTCTCCATCGCGGGGATCGCCATGCCGCGCACGAGCCGCGCAAGTCCGGTCAGATTCTCGGTCAGCACCGGATTGCGCTTGTGCGGCATGGCGGAAGAGCCCTTCTGCCCCGCGGAAAAATACTCTTCCGCCTCGAGAACCTCCGTGCGCTGAAGATGACGGATTTCGATGGAGAGCCGTTCGACGGAAGACGCAACGACGGCGAGCGTTGCAAAAAACGCCGCATGGCGGTCGCGCGGAATGACCTGCGTCGAGATCGGCTCGACGGTCAGTCCCATCTTATGCGCCACATAGTCTTCGACGCGCGGATCAATATTGGCGAAAGTGCCGACGGCGCCCGAAATCGCGCAGGTCGCAATTTCCCTGCGCGCCTCGACGAGCCGCGCGCGCGCCCGCGTGAACTCTGCATAGGCCTGCGCCAGTTTCAGCCCGAACGTCGTCGGCTCGGCGTGAATGCCGTGCGAGCGTCCGATCGTCGGCGTGTATTTGTGCTCAAAAGCGCGCGTCTTGAGCGCGGAGAGCAGTGCGTCGACGTCGGCGATCAGCAGATCCGCGGCGCGCGACAATTGCACGGCAAGACAGGTGTCGAGCACGTCTGAAGACGTCATGCCCTGATGCACAAAGCGCGAATCGGCGCCGATGAATTCGGCGAGATGGGTCAAAAAGGCGATCACGTCATGCTTCGTCACGCGTTCGATCTCGTCGATTCGCGCGACGTCGAAGGTGACGAAATCCGCCTTGTCCCAGATCGCCTTGGCGCTCTCTCTAGGGATGACGCCGATCTCGGCGAGCGCGTCGCAGGCGTAGGCCTCGATCTCGAACCAGATGCGAAACCGCGTCTGCGGCTCCCAAATCACGGTCATCTCGGGTCTGGAATAGCGGGGGATCATCCGGCGCGCCCTGAAAATTTGTGGAAGAAGAGAGGCGCTAGCATGCGCGTTGCATCAAAGTCCATATATGGGGCGACCAGCTTGGAGGATTCATGCAGTCGACGGATGTCGTCGTTCTTGGCGCCGGAATCGTCGGCGTCAGCGCCGCGCTGCATCTGCAGGCGCGCGGCCGCGACGTCGCGCTCATCGATCGCGTCGGCGCCGTGGGACAGGAGACGAGCTTCGGCAACGCCGGCCTGATCGAACGTTCTTCCCTCATCCCCTATCTGTTCCCGCGCGATCCGGCGAAACTTATCAAATATGCCCTGAACCTCCTGCCGGAGGCGCGCTATCACGTCTCGGCGATGCCGGCGGTGGGGCCCTGGCTTTTGCGTTATTGGCGCGAGAGCGCGCCAGAGAGGGTGCAGCGAAATATTGAGGCGCGACGCCCGCTGATCGAACACAGCCTGAGCGAGCATGAGGCGCTGATCCAGCAGGCAGGCGCCGGCGAGCTGTTGCGCAGGACCGGATGGATCAAGCTGCATCGCAGCGAGCGGACTCTCGCCGCCGGCCTCGCCGACGCCGAGCGGCTGCGCGCCTATGATCTGCATATCGATACGCTTGACTCGGCCGGGGTCGCGGCGCTGGAGCCAGATCTCGCCCCGATCCTGGGCGCTATCCATTACCGCGACACCGCCGCGATCATCGATCCCGCCGCTCTGTCGAAAGCCTATGCCGATCTGTTCGTCTCGCGTGGCGGCCATCTGCTCGCAGGAGACGCGCGCAGCCTATCGCAAGAGCCGGATGGGCGTTGGCGCGTCGAGACGGCGAACGGGCCACTCATCGCCGGCGACGCGGTTGTGACGCTCGGCCCCTGGTCGGACGCCATCTACGGGCCGCTCGGCTATCGCATTCCGCTCGGCTGGAAGCGCGGCTACCATATGCATTACGCCGCAAAGGACGGCGCAAAGCTCAATCATCCTGTCCTCGACGCCGACGTCGGCTATCTCTTGGCGCCGATGCGCCGCGGCGTCAGGCTGACGAGCGGGGCCGAATTCGCCCGCCGCGACGCGCCTCCGACGCCGGTGCAGATCGAGGTTTGCGAACCGACGGCGCGCCGATTGTTTCCGCTCGCCGAACGGCTGGACCCTGAACCCTGGCGCGGCGCGCGGCCCTGCCTGCCGGACATGCTGCCGATCGTCGGTCCTGCGCCGCGTCATCGCGGCCTATGGTTCGATTTCGGCCATGCGCATCATGGGCTGACGCTTGGGCCGGTTTCCGGCCGGCTCCTCGCCGATATGATGACGGGCGAACAGCCCTTCATCGATCCCGCGCCCTATCGGGCCGACCGATTCTGATCTTGCGAGAAAACTTTGTTCTATTCGGCGCCGACGAGCTTCAGCGCGCGGTCCAAGACGCGCACGACCCGCGCGAGATCATGTCCGCGCCGAAGCACCAGCCCCGTCGCCGCGATGACGGCATATGCGCCTTGCCGACGCGCCAGCGCAGGGTCCTTCTCGATTCGATACAGCGGCGCCTCGCTCGCGCGCCGGAAAATGGAGAACACGGCCTTCGCCGGCGTGAAGTCGATGGCGTAGTCGCGCCATTCCCCCTGCGCGACTTTCGCTCCATAAAGATTGAAGATGACGTTGAGTTCTGGCCGGCTGAATGAAACCGCCGCGCCGCGCTTGTCTCCCCGCGCTCCCTGCGCCGCGTCCGGCGAAGCGCCGTTCACGACGACGAGCGCGGGTCGAACCCGGCTGGGCTCCGTCGTCTCCGACTCCGCCATGCGTCCGCTCTCCTCGACCTCTTTTAACCATGTTGGCCCGCACCGATGCGTCGGGCAAGACTTAATGACGGGTTTACGACGAGAATCTTGGCGTCCTTGCGCGCTGATAAGATTTGGCTGGGAAGAATCATACTTTCGCCGACTTGGCGCCCCTTGCCAGCCAAACGCGCCGCCCAAAATGAAGTTCATTGCCTCGACAGCTCGGGGCCACGCGTTTTCGGTTTCGTCAGCCCCCCAGCCCCCCGAAGCGTGCGGTTCAGAGATTTAGAGGTCGTGGCGATGGTCGAGCCGGCCGGGAGTTTCGCTCCCGCGCCGGCTCGTCTAGCTTTAGCGGGCCTTCAGCGGCGGCGGCCGAGGCTCTTGCAAAATCCCGCAATAATGACGAACTCAAGATGCGCCGTCGCGTCGCCCGCGACGCGATTCTCTTGTTGTTTTCATTGGAGAGAACATGACCGACGACGCCGCTTCCGTCGACGCCGCGGCTCCCGCCGCCGATCCGCAAACCGCCGCCGATTTTGGTTTTGAGGCCGACGTCGCGCGGCTGCTCGAGCTGATGACGCATTCCGTCTATTCGGAGCGCGACGTCTTTCTGCGCGAACTCGTCTCGAACGCCGCCGACGCCTGCGAAAAGCTGCGTTACGAGGCGCTTTCCGACGAAAAACTCGCCGCGCAAGCCGCCGCGCCGCTCGTTACGATCTCACTCGATCAGGAGAAACGCGCGCTGACGATCGCCGACAATGGCGTCGGCATGTCGCGCGAGGAGCTGATCAGCGCCCTCGGCACCATCGCCAATTCGGGCACGCGCGCCTTTCTCGACAAACTCGGAAAGGAGAAGGACGCCGGCTTCATCGGCCAGTTCGGCGTTGGATTCTATTCCGCCTTCATGGTCGCCGACCGCGTCGAGGTCGCGACGCGGCGCGCCGGCCAGGATCAGGCCTGGCTGTGGAGTTCGGACGGCAAGGGCTCTTATCAGATCGCGGCTCTGCCGCTCGAGGAGGCGCCCGCCGTCGGCGCCCGCGTCACGCTGCATCTCAACGCCGACAGCGATGAATTTCTCGACGGCTGGCGGGTTGAAAGCGTCGTGCGCGAGCACTCGGGCGCGATCGCCGCGCCCATTGATCTCATCGCCGCGCCGGGCGAAGAGCCCCGGCGGATCGCCGAAGGCGTCGCCCTGTGGACGAAGCCGAAGTCGGACATCACACAAGAGCAATATGTCGACTTCTACCGACAAATGTCCGGGCAACTGGATGAGCCCGCGCTGATCGCCCATTGGCGCGCCGAAGGGCGCACGGAATATACGGTGCTCGCCTTTGTCCCGGGCGCGCGGCCGTTCGATCTCTTCGATCCGGCGCGAAAGAGCAAATCCAAGCTTTATGTGCGGCGCGTGCTGATCTCTCGCGACATGGAGCTGCTGCCAGCGTGGCTGCGGTTCATGCGCATCGTCGTCGACAGCGCCGACATTCCGCTCAATGTTTCGCGAGAGATGGTGCAGAAAAGCCCGGTCGCCGGCGCGATCGGCAAGGCCATCGCGACGCGCATTTTACAGGAACTCAAGAAGCTCGCCGACGCCGAGCCCGAAAAATTCGCGGAAGTGTGGAAGAATTTCGGCTCCGTGCTCAAGGAAGGGCTGCATGAAGACCCCAGCCGCCGCGACGATTTGTTCGAAATTGCGCGGTTCGCCTCGACGAAGTCCGAGGGACATACCCGCGCGCTCAAGGATTACGTCGCCGATCTGAGGGAAAATCAGACCGCGATCTATTATCTTGTCGGCGACGATATGAAGCGGCTGCGCGCCAGCCCGCAGCTCGAAGGCTTCCGCGCCAGAGGCGTCGAAGTGCTGCTTCTCGACGACGCCGTCGACGCCTTCTGGGTGACGAGCGCGCTCGGCTACGAGGGCAAGCCGTTCAAATCCGTCACGCAGGGCCAGGCCGACATCGATTCGATCGCGCTCGTCAACGACGCCAAGACGGAGGCGACGCCGCCGGCGGACGTGGCCGACCTGCTCGCAGCCCTCAAGGAGACGCTCGCGGATCATGTCGATGATGTGCGCGCCTCGACGCGACTGACGGACAGCGCCGTCTGCCTTGTCGCGCCGGACAGCGGATTGGATCGTCAATTGTCCCGCCTTTTGGCCGAACATGGACAACAGGCGGCCTTCGGAAAGCCGGTTTTGGAGATCAACCCGAGGCATGAAGCGATCGTCGCGCTCGCGGCGGCCTTGCGCGCCAAGGGGCGTGAAGCGGCGCGCGACGACCAGTTCCTCCTGCTCGATCTCGCCCGCGTCGCCGACGGCGAGCATCCCATCGACGCAGCGGCTTTCGCAAAAAGGCTGACGGCGCTTCTCGCCAGCCGGGGGTAAAGATGAATCTGGGCGCGAGGAAAGCCGCAACGAGCGATCCGCTGACGCGCGCCCAGGCGATCGCGACCGTTGCGGACTATCTCGGCGCCCGGGGGATTGAGGACGCGCAGGAGGACGCGCGCGCGCTGCTGCGCGCCGCCACCGGGCTGACGCGGCTCGAACTCGCCATGACGCCGCGCGCGCCGCTTTCGGACGAAGAGGCGCGCGCCCTATCCCGCTACGCGGCGCGACGCGCCGCACGTGAGCCGGTGTCGCGCATTCTTGGAGAGCGCGGATTCTGGACGCTCGACCTCGCCGTCGCGCCGTCAGTGCTCGATCCGCGGCCCGACACGGAAACGCTGGTCGAGACGGCGCTGCGCTTCGTTGCCGACAGGCGCGACGCGCCGCTCTCGATTCTCGATCTCGGCGCCGGCTCGGGCGCCATCGCCTGCGCGCTTCTCAGCGAGCTTCCGGCGGCGCGCGCCGTCGCCGTCGATCTCTCGCAGGACGCCTGCGCGGCGACCGCCGCAAATCTCGCCCGTTGCGGCCTGTCAGACCGCGCGGCGGTTGTGCGCGGCCGCTGGGCGGAGGCGCTCCAGGCGCGTTTCGACCTCATCGTGTCCAATCCTCCCTATGTGCGCACGCAGGACATCTCAGGGCTCGATCCCGAGGTGCGGCTCCATGATCCGGCGCTGGCGCTCGACGGCGGCGCCGACGGGCTGGAACGGTATCGGGAGATCATCGGCGACTTGCCGCGGCTTATTGACGAGGACACGGTCGTCGCGTTCGAGGTCGGCTTCGATCAAGCTGGCGGCGTCGCCGCGCTGTTGGAGGCCCACGGCTTCAACATCGAGCGTGTGGCGCGCGATGTTGAGGGCCACGAGAGGGTCGTGGCGGCGCGGCTTGGCCCGCCGAGGCCGTGACATATTGGCGACAGTAACCGCTTTTTTGGCCCGTCTCGCCGCGCTCGGCCTTGTTGCCGGCCACCCCCTCCACTATAGTCATCCCCAGGTCCAGCCGATCGCCGACTTCGAGAGAGAACTCGAACGCTTTGGCTCCGCTTCGCGAACGGAAGCCCGAAACGACCGGCCAGGAGCAACGTCGAAATCGACATGAAAGCGCCGGAGTGAAGACCACTTCGATTGTCGGGGGCGTTGCGATCCGGCAGGCAGGCATGCAATCGCGTTGGACGTCAAGCCGTTGCGCTGAGGGGAATTGGCGCAAAGCTACGTGGGGCCGCCGATCGGCGCCGACTTGAGGAAAATCGACTCGCGCACAGCGTTATCGAAGCTTGATGTCCGAAAACGGATTGCTGTCGCCTGTCCGTTCGCGCATGCGCCGGGCGAAGGAATTTAGCGGCGACGTTATTGGGAACGCCGCGCAGGCGGGGCCGAGCGCAGCAAGATTTCGGGGAGTTTGATGAGACCAGGGCAAAACAAGAGAATGCGCGGACGGCCCAACAACCGCAAAGGGCCCAATCCGCTTACACGCTCCTATGAGTCGAATGGCCCCGACGTGAAGATCCGCGGCACGGCTCAGCATGTCGCCGAAAAATATCTTCAGCTCGCGCGCGACGCGCAGTCCTCCGGCGACACAATCATGGCGGAGAGCCTGCTGCAGCATGCGGAGCACTATTTCCGGCTGATCGCCGCCGCCCAGCAGCAACAGCAAGTCAACGGCTATGGGCGCCCGCAGCTGGAAGCGGAAGTCGACACCTCCGAGGACGACGACGATTTCGCCCCGCTTCCGGATCGTTTCGCGCCGCTTGCCGAACGGCTGCCGCCGCCGGCCTTCCAGCCGCCACCGCCGCCCTTCGCGTCGCAACCACAGCCGCAGCCGCATTTCTCGCAGCCCCAGCCGCAGCCCCAGCCTTTTGAGGAGCGCCCGATCGGCGAGATGCGCGCCGGCGAGCGCGTGGAGCGTCCGGAACGGCAGCAGCGGCCCGAGCGACCGCCGTTTAACCGAGATCGCAACGCCGAAGGCGGCGAACGTCCTCGTCACCAGGGATATGAGCGCGGCCGCGACCGCCGCTTCCAGCCGCGCCCCGAGGCCAGCGCCGCCGAGAGCGAACCAGGGACGGCGCTTCCTTCATTCATCACCGCGCCAGTGGCGCGCGCCGCTGTCCCCAGCGAGGGCGCGGGCGCGGAACCCGTTCTCGAGCGCGAGAATGCGCCGCGTGAAAACGAGGGCGGAGTCAATTATCATTTGAGTTCACGCCGGCGCCGGCGCCCGCGCCCGCCGATGGATGACGTCGCCGGCGGCGCACGGGACGAGGAATCGCCGCAGGTGGGCGAACTTCCGCTGGAGCCCGATCGGTTCTAGGGCTTCAGGCGAGGATACTGATCGCGTCGCCGGCCTTGATCCGGCCACCCTCGATCACCCGCGCGTAAACGCCGCAGTCAATGTGGCCGAAGTTCCGCCGCAGCGTCTGAACGAGATCCATGTCGCGTCGCCCCGTGCCTGGCTCGACGCCTGTCGCCGCGCAGCGATCGGTCATTTTGAGAACCTCGAGCCGTGCGCCGCCGACCGACAGGGTTCGCCCCAAGAGCGCCGCTTCGGCCCATGCGCCCATGTCGTCGACATAGAGATTGGCGCGAAACCGCAGCGGATCGAGCGCGGCGCCTTGCGCCTGCGCAATCGCCGCGACGCTCGCCAAATTGACGAGTGAGACAAATCCCGACTTCGAATCCGTGAAGCGAAAACCGTCGGGCGCGGCCAGAAGCCGCACGGGGCCACGGATTTCGGGCCCAAGAAAGCCGGTCAGGAAGTCTTCGATGGGTTGGCGCCCTTCGGCGAACCGCAAATCCCCGCGCGCGACCTCGCGCCCGGCCCTGGCGATCGTCAATACGCCTGTCGCGTCATCGTAGCGCGTCGCAAGACCCGCGAGCCCGCCGTTCCTCATCAGCATCAGAAATTTGATTTTGGGCTGATGCTCGGGCGTCGCGCGATCGAAGCCTGAAGGGCCGTTTTCCAGCGCGAACAGTCGATCTCCCGGAAAGTAGCCGTCTGCTTGAAGTTCGGCGGCGTCCAGCGGCTCCGGCGAGAGGCCCTTGACGGGATAGCGGTAGAGAGAGGCGAGTCGCATGAACGTCCCTGTTCGGTGACAAGTCGAGGCGAATTGCCTACACCTCCCCAGCCGTCACGAAAACAGCGCCATCGTTTCGCAAGGAGGGCCAGCCATGCCGGACAAGACGCTCACAGTCCTCGTTCTGGCCGCAGTGGCGTTTTCCGCCGCGCATGATCTCGACCACCTGTTGCGCGACGATTTCTCGCAACCAGGGGCATGGGCGATCGCCGCCGCTTTTCTTTCGGTGAAATACGCGCTCACGGGCGCCGCGCTGTATTTCTATTTCGGCGGCAAGATCGGCGCGGGGTTCTGGGCGGTCATCGGCGTTCTTGGCGCCATGGCGCTCTGGTTCGCTCATCTGAGCCCCGCCGCCGAGCAGCGGCCGCCTGACATATCTGCGATGTACGGCAGTCCCATCGCTGGGTTCATCGCCTCGGGACTGGTCTATGCGCTGATGCTGTCGCTCGCGACCCTGGCGCTCTATGGGGGATGGCGCGCGGTCGGGGCGGGCAGGCGCGGTTAACCGATACATCTTTCCTTGCGGTCGAGTCCGCGCTTTCGCGCCGCACCCCCTTTAACCTCGTGCAGCCCTTCCCATATCGACCACGAGGGCAGCCGCAAGGGGCCTTGAACGAGAAATTTTGGACGCGAGGCGCGCCGCTTAAAACAAAGGGCCGCCTCATGGTCAGAGGGGCTTAAAATGAATTTTGAGAAATACACCGAACGCGCGCGCGGATTCGTGCAGTCGGCGCAGTCGATGGCGACGCGCGAGGGCCACCAACAGTTTACGCCCGAGCACATCCTGAAAGTGCTGCTCGATGACGACCAGGGCCTGTCCGCCGGGCTGATCGACCGCGCCGGCGGCCGCTCGCGCGAGGCGCTGGCGAAAACCGAGGCCGCGCTCGCGAAATTGCCCAAAGTGATGGGGGCTGGCGCCGGCCAGCTCTATCTCGCGCCGGCGACCGCGCGCCTCTTCGACAACGCCGAGAAGATCGCGCAGAAGGCGGGTGACTCGTACGTCACCGTCGAGCGGCTGCTGCTGGCGCTCGCGATGGAGAAGGACTCCGAGGCCGCGAAAATTCTTGCCGCCGCCGGCGTGACGCCGCAGACGCTCAACGCCGCGATCGAAGATCTGCGCAAGGGCCGCACGGCGGATTCGGCTTCCGCCGAAAACGCCTATGATGCGCTGAAGAAATACGCCCGCGACCTCACCGAGGCGGCGCGCGAGGGCAAGCTCGATCCGGTGATCGGCCGCGACGAGGAGATCCGCCGCGCTATTCAGGTGCTGTCGCGCCGCACTAAGAACAATCCGGTGCTGATTGGCGAACCGGGGGTCGGCAAAACCGCGATCGTCGAGGGCCTGGCGCTGCGCATCGTCAATGGCGACGTGCCGGAGTCGCTCGAGGACAAGAAGCTGCTCGCGCTCGACATGGGCGCTTTGATCGCCGGCGCGAAATATCGCGGCGAATTCGAGGAACGGCTGAAGGCGGTGCTGAACGAAGTCACCGCCGCCGAAGGCAATATCATCCTGTTCATCGACGAGATGCACACACTCGTCGGCGCCGGCAAGGCGGATGGGGCGATGGACGCCTCCAATCTACTGAAACCAGCGCTGGCGCGCGGCGAATTGCATTGCGTCGGCGCGACGACGCTCAATGAATACCGCAAACATGTCGAAAAGGACGCTGCGCTCGCCCGGCGCTTCCAGCCGGTCTTCGTCGACGAGCCGACCGTCGAGGACACGATCTCGATCCTGCGCGGCCTGAAGGAGAAATACGAACTCCATCATGGCGTGCGCATCACCGACAGCGCGATCGTCGCCGCGGCGACTCTGTCGAACCGCTACATCTCCGACCGCTTTCTGCCGGACAAGGCGATCGACCTCATCGACGAGGCGTCGTCGCGCCTGCGCATGCAGATCGACTCGAAGCCCGAGGAGCTCGACGAACTCGATCGGCGCATCATCCAGCTGAAGATCGAACAGGAAGCGCTCAAGAAGGAAACGGACACGGCGTCAAAGGACCGCCTGGCGAAGCTCGAAGGCGAACTCGCCGACCTCGAAGAGAAATCAGGGGCGCTGACCGCGCGCTGGCGAGCCGAGAAGGACAAGCTCGGCGCGGCGCAGAAGCTCAAGGAGCAGCTTGAAGCGGCGCGTAACGAACTCGCGCAGGCGCAGCGACGCGGCGAGTATCAGCGCGCCGGCGAACTCACCTATGGCGTCATTCCCGATCTCGAAAAGAAACTGGGCGAGACGGAAGGCGAAGCCGACACGCTCGTCGACGAGGAGGTCACCGCCAATGACGTGGCGCAGGTCGTCTCGCGCTGGACCGGCGTGCCGGTCGACAAAATGCTCGAAGGCGAACGCGAGAAGTTGCTGCACATGGAGGACGAGCTCGCAAAGCGCGTCGTCGGGCAGCATGACGCGGTCGTCGCCGTGTCCACCGCGGTGCGCCGCGCGCGCGCCGGACTGCAGGACCCCAACCGCCCGATCGGCAGCTTCATCTTCCTTGGCCCCACGGGCGTCGGCAAGACCGAGCTGACGAAGGCGCTCGCCGCGTTTCTCTTTGACGACGAGACGGCGATGGTGCGGCTCGACATGTCCGAATACATGGAAAAGCACTCAGTGGCGCGGCTCATTGGCGCGCCGCCCGGCTATGTCGGCTATGAGGAAGGCGGCGCGTTGACCGAAGCCGTCCGCCGCAGGCCGTATCAGGTCGTGCTCTTCGACGAAATTGAAAAGGCGCACCCGGATGTCTTCAACGTGCTCCTGCAGGTGCTCGACGATGGGCGCCTGACGGACGGCCAGGGCCGCACCGTCGACTTCAAGAACACGCTGATCATCATGACGTCGAATCTCGGCTCGGAATTCCTCGTCATGCAGAAAGAGGGCGAGGATTCCTCCGCCGTTCACAGCGAAGTCATGCAGGTCGTGCGGGCGCATTTCAGGCCGGAGTTCCTGAACCGCGTCGACGAGATCATCCTGTTCAACCGCCTGAGGCGCGAGGACATGGGCGCGATCGTCGACATCCAGGTCAAGCGACTGCAGAAACTCCTCGAAGATCGCAAGATCACGCTGCGCCTCGACGCCAAGGCGCGAGACTGGCTGGCGGCCAAGGGCTACGACCCGACCTATGGCGCGCGGCCCTTGAAGCGCGTCATGCAGAAGGAGTTGCAGGACACGCTCGCCGAGCGGCTGCTCGCGGGCGAGATCGTCGACGGCGCGAGCGTCGAAGTTTCGGCGGACGCTTCGGGCCTCATCGTCGACGGCAAGGCGGCGCATCGAAATGTCGCGCCGCCGCTGCTGCGAACGGTGGGGAACGCGTAACCCCCTCCCCAACCCTCCCCCGCTTCGCGGGAGAGGGAGCAGATTCCGCGCTTCGTCGGGATTTCGCTAACGACGATCGTTAAGCGTCCCCTCTCCCGCGAAGCGGGGGAGGAACATGGAGGGGGCATGACGTTTCCCGAGCGCCGCGTTCTTGACGCGCCGCGTCGCTCTACCCAAGCCGCTCTTTCTTCCGATTCAGCGTGTCCGCCTCCCGCAAATCGAGCTCCCGCTCGATGCGGCGGCGCGCCTCGTCGGTGAGTTCGCCTTCCCGCAGCATGCCGTTGATCAGATTGCGCTCCTCGGCAATGAGCTGCAGGTCGATCTCATCGTGAAGCACCGTCAGCGCACGGCGTTCTTCACTTGCCTCGCATTTCATGCGAACGCGCGACAGAAGATATTCCTGTTGTGCGAGAAGCGAGTTCATCGCTTCTTCCGGCACGTCATTTTCCGCGCCAAAACGCGCGAGTTTCGCGTTCGACGCCTCGATCGCGGCGTGGCGGGCGCGCAGCTCTTCAGCCCGGTCGAGGACGCGTTCCATCATGCCGGTTTTGACAAGGCCGAGTTTGCGGATGATCCAGGGCAACGCCGACCCTTGGAAGACGAGCGTCACCATGACGACGCAGAAGGTGAGAAAAAAGATCGAGTCGCGATAGGGAAACGGTTCGCCGTCCGCCGTGGCGAGCGGAATCGCCAGCGCCGCGGCGAGCGAGACGATCCCGCGCACGCCAGTGAAGGAAATGATGAACGGCCACTGCCACGGCGGCGATGGATCGCGTCGCGCCAGCGGCGGAATGAGCCAGCGCGGCAGGTAGGTGATCGGAAACGTCCACACGAATCGCGCCGCGATGACGACAAGCGAAACGATCGCGGCGGACGTCGTCAGTTCGTACAGGGAATGGTCTTGGATTCGCGCAAAAAGCGCCTGCGCCTGCAGACCGGTGAAGAGAAAAACCAGGCCTTCGATCAGAAAAAGGAAGAAATCCCAGAAGAACACGCCTTGCAGACGCGTCGCGGCGCTGATCAATCTGGGGCCGTTCCAGCTGATATAGAGGCCGGTGGCGACCGTCGCGATGACGCCTGAGCCGCCGAGATGTTCAGGCGGCCAATAGGCCAAGAACGGGGTGATCAGCGAGAGAGTGATTTCAATGCGCGGATCGCGCATGAAGCGACGCAGCCGCAGCATCGTCCAGCCGACGCCAATGCCCCACACGATTTCGCCGGCGATAATCGCCGTGAAGGTCTCGCCTCCTTGCGCCAGCGAAAAGGAGCCGACGCTGACCGCCGCCACCGCGAAGCGATAAAGGACAAGCGCGGTGGCGTCGTTGGCGAGACCCTCTCCCTCCAAAATGACCGAGATGCGCCGCGGCAATTGCATGCGTCGCGCAATGGCCAGCGGCGCGACGGCGTCGGGCGGCGATACGATCGCGCCGAGCACGAAGCCGACCGCCAAAGGCCAGCCGAGCAGCCATTTCGTCGCGAGTGAAACGGAAATGGTGGTGAAGACGACGCAGCCAACGGCGAGCAGAAGGATCGGCCGCAGATTAAATTTGAACTCCCGCCAGCTCATATTGACCGCCGAGATGTAGATCACCGGCGGCAGCACGAGGAGCAGCACGAACTGTGGCTCCAGCACAAGGGCGGGCACGCCCGGGGCAACGGCGATCAGTACGCCGGCCGCGACGAGCAGGATTGGCGCGGCGGCGCCGGAGCGCGACGCGATGAAGGCGACGAACGCCACCGCGGCGAGAAGAAAGACAAGCGTTTGCAAACCCGCGATCATGCGCCCACCCTATAAGCCGCGCTTCGCGCAAGCGAACTCCGCATCGTGGTCGAAGCGAAGCTTATAATTTGCGCAGCGACACTTCCTCGATCCTGTGATCGGCGTCCTTGGTGAGGATCAAACTTGCGCGCGGGCGGGTCGGGGCGATGTTCTGGCGCAGATTCTCGAGGTTGATGCGCGTCCAGATGTCTTTCGCGACGCGCGTCGTCTCCTCTTCATCGAGATCGGCATAGACGCGGAAGTAGGATTCGGGATCGCGGAACGCCGTCTGTTGAAGGCGCCGAAAGCGCTCCACATACCATCGCTCCAGCACGCCTTCGGGCGCATCGAGATAGACCGAGAAGTCGAAGAAGTCGGAGACGAAGGGAATTTCGCGGCCGTCGCGCATGCGCGGCGCAAGCAGAACATTGACGCCTTCGACGATGAGAATGTCGGGACGATCGACGCAGCTCGCTTCGCCCTCGACGACGTCATAGGTCATATGCGAATAGACCGGCGCGCAGACATTGCGCCGCCCCGCCTTCACGTCGGAAAGAAATCGCAGCAGCGACTTGTTGTCGTAGCTTTCCGGAAAGCCCTTCTTGTCCATCAGCCTTTCGGCTTCAAGGATCCTGTTGGGCAAAAGAAATCCGTCGGTGGTGATGAGCTCCACTTTCGGCGTATTCGGCCAGCGCGACAACAGAGCGCGCAGCACGCGCGCCGTCGTGGATTTCCCCACGGCGACGGAGCCCGCGACGCCGATAATGTAAGGAACCTTGCCGTCCTCGGCGCCGAGAAAGCGCTGCGTCGCCTTGAAGAGGCCTTGCGTCGCCGCGACGTAAAGCGCGAGCAGGCGCGACAGCGGCAGATAGATCTCGATGACCTCTTCGAGCGAGATCGGATCGTTGAGGGACTTCAGCCGGACGAGATCATCGAGCGTCAGCGTCAGCGGCGTATCGGCGCGCAGCGACGCCCATTCGGCGCGCGTAAAATGCCGGTAGGGGGAAAGAGCCTCGTTGTTGGGGACGAGCTCCGCCACCGTCATTCCTTTGCTCCGCGCGCGGCTTTCTCTGCAAGGCCAGACTGTTTTGTGCGCCGCTCCAGTTCGCGCAACACGTCTTCGAGCGAAATATCCCGCGCTTCGAGCATGACCAGAAGATGATAGAACGTGTCCGCGGCTTCATTGATGAGCGCGCTTCGGTCGCCTTCTATCGCCGCGATCACCGTTTCGACCGCCTCTTCGCCGAATTTCTTGGCGATGCGCGGCATTCCGGCGTCGAGCAGGGTTTTCGTATAGGAGGTCGAGGCGCTGTCGTTGCGCCGTGCTTTGACGAGCGCGGCGAGATCGTCGAGCGTGAAACTCATGACAGCCCCCCTCCCCAACCCTCCCCCGCTGCGCGGGAGAGGGAGCAGGCTCGGCGCTCGATATTGAACCCGCAAGCGCCGATCGCTTGCGCCGTGTCATTCCCGTCAGGCCGAAGGCCTGACCGGGAATCCAGAGCCAATTCAAGAATGCTGGTCTTGCTCTGGATTCCCGATCGCGCGCGTTGCGCGCGTCGGGAATGACATCCGAGCCGTTCAACAGCCATCATCCCATCGCCTCCAGGCCATCGAGGCGCATCGGCAGCCCCGCCGCCGCCATGTGAAGCTTCGCCTGCGGGATTGAATATTCGCCGAAATGGAAGATCGAAGCGGCGAGCACGGCGCTGGCGTGGCCATCCTTGACGCCCGCGACGAGATGGTCGAGCGTCCCAACGCCGCCCGAAGCGATGACCGGCACCTGCACCGCGTCGGCGACGGCCCGCGTCAACGCGATATCGAAGCCGCTCTTTGTGCCGTCGCGATCCATCGAGGTGAGCAGGATTTCGCCTGCGCCGAGGTCGCTGACGTCGCGCGCAAATTGCACTGCGTCGATCCCCGTTGCACGGCGCCCGCCATGGGTGAAGATTTCCCAGCGTCCCTCGGCTGCGCGCTTGGCGTCAATGGCCACGACGATGCATTGCGCGCCGAATTTTTCCGACGCTTCGCGAACGAAGCCGGGATTGGCCACGGCGGCGGAATTGATCGAGACTTTGTCGGCGCCTGCGAGCAGCAGATTTCGGATGTCGTCCAGCGTGCGCACGCCGCCGCCGACGGTCAGCGGCATGAAGCAGGCTTCCGCCGTGCGCTGCACGACGTCGAGCAGAATGCCGCGGTCTTCATGGCTTGCGGTGATGTCGAGAAAGCAGAGTTCGTCGGCGCCGGCGGCGTCATAGGCGATGGCGCATTCGACCGGATCTCCGGCGTCGCGCAAATCGACGAAATTGACGCCTTTGACGACGCGTCCTCCTTTCACGTCCAGGCAGGGAATGACGCGCGCTTTCAGCATCAGGCGTTCTCGGTCGCCGCGCGCGCGCGGATCATCGCCAACGCCTGCCCCGGATCGAGCCGCCCGTCATAGAGCGCCCGTCCGGTGATGGCGCCGGCGAGCTTGCGGCAGTCGGGCAGCAGCAGCCGCTCCACGTCGGCGAGCGACGCGAGGCCGCCGGAGGCGATGACGGGTATCGTCAAGGCGTCGGCGAGCGCCAAGGTCGCCTCGATGTTAAGCCCGGTCAAAACGCCGTCTCGCGAGATGTCGGTGTAGATGATGGCGCTCACCCCCGCATCTTCGAAGCTCTTGCCAAGATCGAGCGCCGACATACGCGTGGCGCGCGCCCAGCCGTCGACGGCGACAAAACCGTTCTTGGCGTCGACCCCTACGGCGACGCGGCCCGGGTGAAGGCGCGCCGCCTCGCGCACGAAAGACGGGTCTTTTACGGCCGCCGTGCCGATGATGACGCGCGCGACGCCTTTTTCCAACCAGCAGGACAGCGTGCGCATGTCGCGAATGCCGCCGCCAAGCTGCACGGGAATGGTCAGCGCGGCGAGAATGGATTCGACCGCCTGAGCGTTGCGCGGCGCGCCGGCGAACGCGCCGTCGAGATCGACGACATGCAGATATTCAAATCCGACTCGCTGGAAGGCGCGCGCCTGCTCGGCGGGATCGTCATTGAACACGGTCGCGCGGTCCATATCGCCCTGGGCGAGGCGCACGCACTGACCTTCCTTCAAATCGATTGCGGGAAACAGAATCACGGACGCCACCTCAGGAAATTGCCGATCAACGCTAGGCCCAGCCTCTGGCTTTTTTCGGGATGGAACTGCACGCCGACGAGATTGTCGCGCGCCACGGCCGCGGTGAGCGACGCGCCATAATCGGTCGTCGCCAGGATGTGCGCCGGCGACGTCGGCGCCAGCTGAAACGAATGGACGAAATAGGCATGCAATCCACGCTCTCCCGTCGGCACCCCGGCAAAGAGCGGATGTTCCCGGCTCAGCGTCAGCGTATTCCAGCCCATATGCGGGATTTTCAGCGAAGGATCCGCTGGCTCGATCGCCGCGACGTCTCCCGGAATCCAGCCGAGGCCCAGCGTTTCGCCATGTTCGAGGCCGCGCGCGCCCATGAGCTGCATGCCGACGCAAATCCCAAAGAACGGCCGGCCGCGGTCGATGACGGCCTCCTGCAGGGCGGCGTAAAGTCCCTCGATCGCCATCAGGCCGCGGCGACAATCGGCGAAAGCGCCGACGCCCGGCAGCACGACGCGCTCGGCGGCGCGCACGACGTCAGGATCGCTGGTGACGCGAATGTCGTCTTGCGACTGTGACTCGCGAGCGGCGCGCTCAAAGGCTTTCAAGGCGGAATGCAGATTGCCTGACCCATAGTCGATGATCGCGGTCGTCAAGGAGCAAGCCCCCCGGCGACGTCGTCTTTCGCGGTCGGCTCAGAAGCGCGATGGCGGTGGAAGTAGGCCGCCTCCGCCTCGTCGAGGTCATCGCCAATGACGAGATCCTGCTCGACATAGCCGCGACGCGCCAAATTCCAGCCGACGAGCCGTTCCCCCTCGAAACCGAGCCAGACAGCGAGCCCGAACGTCAGCCAGGACATCGCGTCGCGCGACACCCGCAGCTGCCAGGCGATAAGCGCCAAGGCGACGAGAAGCAGCGTCCAGAGGACGGCGACCAGCCAGGCGCGCCGCCAGGCCAGCCAGAACGGCCCAAAAATAAAGGCCGGCCAGGAAAAGCCGTCGCGCAAGAAGACGATCTTGTCCGGCGCGGGAAGCTGGCCCGGCGCCATTCGCGGAAAATGAACAGTGAATATCGCCATCGGCCGTCCCCTCGTCGGCGTCACCCGCCTCTTTTCAGGCGGTGAGCGTTCCCTTGGTGGAAGGCGCTTCCCCCTGCGTGCGGCGCGGATCGATCGCCACCGCCTTGCCGAAGGCGCGGGCGAAGCCCTTGAAGGCGCTCTCGGCGATATGGTGGCTGTTGACGCCGCGCAGGCATTCGATGTGCAACCCGATACGGGCGTGAACCGCAAAGGCCTGGAAGAATTCGCGCATCAGCTCGGTATCAAAGCCGCCGATCCGCTGCGCCGGAAACGCGACGCCGTAAACGAGGAAGGGCCGGCCCGACACATCCACGACGACGCGGGTCAGGGCCTCGTCGAGCGGCACATGCGCGTCGCCATAGCGGGAAATGCCCTTGCGGTCTCCAAGCGCGCGATCCACCGCCTGGCCCACGGCGATGCCGACGTCCTCGACCGTGTGATGGCCGTCGATGTGCAGATCGCCCTCAGCGCGCACGGCAAGATCCAGCGGCGCATGACGGGCGATCTGGTCGAGCATATGATCGAAAAACCCCACGCCGGTCGAAATGTCCGAGCGGCCGTCCCCGTCGAGGTCGACGGTGACCGAGATTTTGGTTTCCTTGGTGTTGCGCTCGATCGTGGCGCTGCGCATTTCCTGCCTTTTCTTGGGCCCTACCGGCGTTTCCGGCAACTTTGGCCGCAAGCGGCCAGCTTGTAACAACTCCGCCTTGGATTCGCCACCCGAACTGCTTGGGCGTCAAGGAGAAGCGAGATGCGCGCCAACTCACTCTTCTTTGTCGGCGATCGGCCTAAACAAAGAAGAGAATGGTCCATATGTTCGCGCTAATTCCTCACCCAAGCGCAACCACGGCAATTAAGCCGACGCCGACAGGCGCTTGTAGCTTCGCGACACGGCATTAAGAACACGCTAAATGCCGCACCGGCGGCGACTTCGGCCATTCGCCGCGGGTAGATCGCGAAATCGCGGCGAGAATCTGCCGCGCCGTGGGAGGCATTAACATGCGACTTAGGCTCGTTCTCACGCTCCTCGCGGCATGCTCAGGGACTGTTCCGGCGACCGCCGAGCCATGGCGGGACGGCTTCGTGCCGCGCATCGAAGCGCTGGCGCTCATGCAAACGCTCAACGCCTCCCTGCTCGCAAGCCGCAGCGCCACGGCGACGCTTGAGAAATGGTGCGCCGATCACAAGATGTCCGCGGAGCCCAAGATCGTCGCCCGCCGCGTCGCCGGAATCGAGCAGCAGCCGAGCGTTGAGACCCGCCGCCGGCTCGACGTCAGCGACGCTGAGCCGGTGAAATACCGGCGCGTGCAGCTCGCCTGCGGCGATCACGTGCTCTCGGAGGCCGACAATTGGTACGTGCCTGGGCGGCTTTCCGACGAAATGAACCGCACGCTGGAGACGACGGAAACACCCTTCGGCAAGGCTATCGCGCCGCTGCAGCCGTTCCGTCGCACCATCGACATGAAGATGCGCTGGTCGCCCCTGCCCGAAGGCTGGGAGCTTTCAACCCTCCCGACGGCTTCGCCTGAAAAGGCCAGCGGCGCGCTCTCCATTCCGCACGACCTTTTCGAGCACACGGCCGTCGTCTATGCGCGCGATCAACGTCCTCTCTCCGAGGTGCATGAGACCTATACGCGCGAGATTCTTGATTTTCCCGCGCCGCTCGCCGCCGCGCCGCGCGAGTGAGTCTTGCAGTGAACTCTAGCCCAAGCGGCGAATAGCGCGGCTGCCCCGTCGCCGCTCCGCCCTTGCTCAAATCGCCGCCAAACCTTACATCGGCTGGACATCTCAGGCTGGATACGGCGAATGGATAGCGAACAACACCGCTTTGCGGCCATGCACGCGACGACAATCATCCTCGTCAAGAAAGCCGGAGAAACGGTGATCGCCGGCGACGGCCAGGTCAGCCTCGGCCAGACGATCATGAAGGGCAACGCCAAGAAAGTGCGGCGTCTTGGCAAGGGCGACGTGATCGCCGGTTTCGCCGGCGCGACCGCCGACGCCTTCACGCTCTTCGAACGGCTTGAATCGAAGCTCGAGCAATATCCCGGACAATTGATGCGCGCCTGCGTCGAACTCGCCAAGGACTGGCGCATGGACCGCTATCTGCGGCGCCTGGAGGCGATGATGCTCGTCGCCGACAAGAGCGTCGGCCTCGTGCTGACCGGCTCTGGCGACGTGCTTGAGCCCGAAGCCACCGGCGAGGGCGCGGTGGCCGCGATCGGCTCGGGCGGAAACTTCGCGCTCGCCGCCGGGCGCGCCCTGCTCGATTCATCCCTCGACGCCGAAACCATCGCCCGCCGCGCGATGGTGATCGCCTCCGAGATTTGCGTCTATACCAACCAGAATGTGGTGGTGGAAAAGATCTAAGGCGGTCGGCAGTCGTTGGCGGCAATGACGAAGATCCCACAGCCGATTGTCTACTGCCTACCGCCCTGCCTACTGCCGTTCCGAAGGAACTCACCATGGCCGACTTCTCGCCGCGCGAGATCGTTTCCGAACTTGATCGCTATATCGTTGGACAAAGCGACGCCAAGCGCGCGGTGGCGATCGCGCTGCGCAATCGCTGGCGGCGGCTGCAGCTCGAAGGCCAGATGCGCGAAGAGGTGCTGCCCAAGAACATCCTGATGATCGGCCCGACCGGCTGCGGCAAGACCGAAATCGCGCGGCGTCTGGCGCGTCTCGCGAATGCGCCCTTCATCAAAGTCGAAGCGACGAAATTCACCGAGGTCGGCTATGTCGGCCGCGACGTCGAACAGATTGTGCGCGATCTGGTCGAGGTCGCCATCCTGATGGTCAAGGAGCGCCGCCGTAAGGACGTGCAGGCGCGCGCGCAGCAAGCGGCCGAAGAACGCACGCTCGATGCGCTGGTGGGGCCCGCCGCCTCGCCCGGCACGCGTGAAACGTTTCGCCGCCGCCTGCGCGCGGGCGAACTCGACGACAAGGAAATCGAAGTCGAGCTGACGCAGTCGGGCTCCTCGATGCCGATGTTCGAACTGCCGAACATGCCCGGCGCCAGCGTCTCCGCCTTTTCGCTCGGCGATATTTTCGGCAAGGCGATGCAGCGCGGCAAGCCGCGCAAACTCTCGGTCAAAGAGGCGCAGGGGCCTCTGATCGCTGAAGAGAGCGACAAGCTGATTGATCAGGAAGCGAGCGTCCGCGAGGCGATCCACGAGGTCGAGAACAACGGCATTGTTTTTATCGACGAGATGGACAAGATCTGCGCGCGCGAAGGCCGCGGCGGCGCCGACGTCTCGCGCGAAGGCGTGCAGCGTGACCTACTGCCGCTGATCGAAGGCACCACCGTCGCGACGAAACATGGAACGGTGAAGACCGACCATGTGCTGTTCATCGCCTCCGGCGCCTTCCATGTCGCGAAGCCCTCAGACCTGCTGCCGGAACTGCAGGGACGCCTCCCCATTCGCGTCGAACTTACTTCGCTCAACGAAGACGACTTCCGCCGCATTCTGACCGAAACCGAAGCCTGCCTGACGAAGCAATATTCAGCGCTGCTGGGCACGGAAGGCATGACGCTCGAATTCGCGCCGTCCGCCGTCGACGCGATCGCCAAGGTCGCCGTGCAGGTGAACACCTCCGTCGAGAACATCGGCGCGCGGCGCCTGCAAACGGTGATGGAGCGCGTGCTCGACGACATCAGCTTCTCGGCGTCCGACCGCGCGGGCGACAGTGTCGTGATCGACGGCGCCTATGTCGAGGAGCATATCGGCGATCTGGCGAAGAACAGGGATTTGAGCCGGTTTATTTTGTAACGCAATTTAGCCAGCGCTCATCGCACAAGCCCCTCACCGTACCTCTCCCCGCAAGCGGGGAGAGGGGTCTTCAGCGCAACGCCTAACGCCACTTCTCTCCGCTTGCGGGGAGAAGTGAGATGGGGGGCTGGGGCATTTGACATATTCTATTCCCAAACAGCACTCTTGCCTCAGCCCCCGCTTCTCGCCATAAGACCGGCCAAACCCAAAACCCTTGGCCAAGTCACATGTCCACATTTCCTCAGCGCGTCTTCTCGGGCGTGCAGTCCACCGGCAATCTGCATCTCGGTAACTATCTCGGCGCGATCGTCAAATTCGTCGAGCTGCAGAAGAACTTCGACTGCATGTATTGCGTCGTCGACCTGCACGCGATCACGGTGCCGCAGGATCCGATCGCGCTGAAGGCGAACACGCGCGAAATCGCCGCCGCCTTCATCGCCTGCGGCATCGACCCGAAAGAGAACATCGTCTTCAACCAGAGCCAGGTGCCGGAGCACGCCGAACTCGCCTGGGTGTTGAATTGCGTCGCGCGCATCGGCTGGCTCAATCGCATGACCCAGTTCAAGGACAAGGCCGGCAAGGATCGCGAGAACGCCTCGATGGGCCTGCTCGACTATCCGGTGCTGATGGCCGCCGATATTCTCATCTATCGCGCGACGCATGTGCCGGTCGGCGACGACCAAAAGCAGCATCTCGAACTTGCGCGCGACATCGCGCAGAAGTTCAACAACGACTTCTCGGAGTCGATCGCGCGCAACGGCTTTGGCGAGGCCTTTTTCCCCCTGCCCGAGCCGCTGATCTCCGGCCCGGCGACGCGGGTGATGAGCCTTCGCGACGGCACGAAGAAGATGTCGAAATCCGACGCTTCCGACTATTCGCGCATCAATCTCTCGGACGACGCCGACCAGATCGCGCAGAAGGTGAGGAAGGCGAAGACCGATCCCGACGCGCTGCCTTCCGAGGAAAAGGGCCTCGAAGGGCGCCCCGAGGCCTACAATCTCGTCGGCATCTTCGCGGCGCTTTCGGGCCGCAGCAAGGCGGATGTGCTCGGCGAATTCGGCGGCGCCAATTTCTCGAGCTTCAAGAGTGCGCTTGTCGATCTCGCCGTCGCCAAGCTCGCGCCGATCACCGACAAAATGCGCCGCATTCGCGAGGATGAGAGCTATGTCGACGGCGTGCTGCGCGACGGCGCCGAACGCGCCCGCGCCATCGCCCGCGAGAATATGAATGCGGTGAAGGATATTGTCGGGTTTTTGCGTTAGTCCCCAGCTACACGGAATCCGTTAGATCAGTTCACATGACGTGTCATTCCCGGCGGACCGAAGGTCCGATCGGGAATCCAGAATCAATCCATGAGATTTGGCCTTGCTCTGGATTCCCGATCGCTCGCTTCGCGCGCGTCGGGAATGACACGGGCGGTCCCGTCAGAAGACAGCGCTTCCAATTTCTCGCCGAGCGAGCGCGTCAGGCTCCGGCCCTCCGCTCGCCCAGTCGAGCAATTCCACTGTGTGGACGACCGGGACGGGCGTACCCGACCTGATCTGTACGATGCAGCCAATGTTGCCCGCCGCGACAATGTCCGGCGTGACGCTCTCGATATTTGCGACCTTTCGCGACCGCAGTTCTTCGGCCAGCTTAGGTTGCAGCACATTATAGGTTCCCGCGGAGCCGCAGCAGATGTGACCCTCCGGAACGGAGACGACATTAAAGCCAGCGGCGGCCAGCAGCGCGATCGGCTCTTGCGATATCTTCTGCCCATGTTGCAGGGAGCAGGCGGAATGGTAGGCGACCCGAAGCTTTGGCGCGTCTCCCGAAGGCGCAAAGCCAATCTCAGTCATCAGCTCCGTCACGTCTCTGGTCATCGCCGAAATGTGCGCAGTCCTGTCCGCGAGAGTCGGATCGTTGCGGAACATATGGCCATAGTCCTTCACGCTCGTTCCGCAGCCCGAGGCGTTGACGACGATATGATCGAGTCCGCCAGAGTCGATTTCGCGCCACCAGGCGTCGATGTTCGCGCGCGCATAGCGCAGCGACTCGTCAACTTTTCCGAGATGATGCGGCAGCGCCCCACAGCAGCCGGCGCCCTTCGCGACGACAACCTCGACGCCATGGCGCGTCAGCAGCCGTATCGTCGCTTCATTGATTGATGTGTCGATAACCGTCTGAACGCAGCCATTGAGTAGAGCGACGCGCATCTTGCGCGGACCTTGCGCGGCAAAGACCTGTGGAGAGTCGACGCTGGAAGCTGGCGGAAGGCTCGACGGCGCCAGCGCGAACGGCGCCGCATACCGGCGCGGCAGTAAACGCGCCAATGGGCGCAGCGCAGCCGCGACGCGAAACAGCGGTCGCGCTAATGAAGGCCGAGGCAAGACGAAAGCGAGCGCAGCGCGCGTGGCGCGCTCTGCGAAGGGTCGCGTATATGTTTTTTCGATATGCGCCCGGGCGTGATCGACGAGATGCATGAAATGCACGCCCGAAGGACATGTCGTCATGCAGGAGAGGCATGACAGACAACGATCGATATGAAGGGCCGTGCGCGCGTCAGCCGGCCGCTCCTTCTCGAACATCTCCTTGATGAGATAGATGCGGCCCCGCGGCCCGTCGAGCTCGTCGCCGGTCAGAAGATAGGTCGGACATGTCGCCGAACAGAATCCGCAATGCACGCAGGCGCGCAGAATCTTCTCTGTCTCGGCCATTTCGGGATCGGCGAGCGCCTGCAGCGAGAAGAACGTCTGCATCGTCTCTTAAAACTCCGCGCGCATGCGACCGCGCTCCAAAATATGCGCCGGATCGAAGCTGTTCTTGACGCGGCGCGTCAGCGCCGTGAGCGCGGCCGGTTGCGGATGGAAGACGTCGACTGTCGCGCGAGTCTCCGCGCTCGCGCGGATCAGCGTCGCATGGCCGCCGCTGGCGTCCAACGCGCTCCGCACGACGGCGGCATGCGCGTCAGGCGACGTCTCGAGGCACAGCCAGATCAGTCCGCCGGCCCAGTCGTAGAAATGCGCAAGCATCGGCGCGCCCGCGCGGCGGATGCGCTCGACGACCGCGAAACCTTCGCTCGGCGCAACGGAAATGCGCCAGATTTGGCCGACCTCGGCGGCGACGGGCGCAGCGTCGCGCAAACCTCGCCACAGCGTCTTCGAGTCGTATTCGTCGAGCGTCTCGAACCGGACGCCATCGCGCGCCAGTCGCCCGACGAGATCGTCGCGGCGCGCGGTTACGGAAATCGCCGGACCTTCCAGCCGTATGGCGGCGGCATCGGCGTTCAGCGCCAAGGGCGCGGCGCCTGCCGGCAGCATTGCGAGCGACGAGGGCTCGCAGGGCGTCGCGGTGGCGCGGCGTAGCAGCGCGAGGCTCTCCGCCTCGTCCGCGCCGATCGCCAGCAGCGAGCATTCAGTCTCGGGCTTCGGGAGCACCTTGAGCGTCAGCTCCGTCAGAAGCGCCAGCGTGCCGTAGGAGCCGCAGACAAGCTTGGAGAGATCGTAGCCGGTGACGTTCTTCATCACGCGGCCGCCGGATTTCACCAGTTCGCCGCGGCCGGTGACGCAGCGGAAACCCAGCAGATGATCGCGCGCCGCGCCCGCCTTGATCCGCCGCGGACCGGACGCGTTCACGGCGATGGCGCCCCCGATCGTGGCGCCGCCAGCTTCTGCGCCGAACAGCAGTCCGTAATCCATTGGCTCGAAGGCGAGCTGTTGCCCATGCTGGTCCAGCAGCGCTTCAATCTCGTTCAGACTTGCGCCGGCGCGCGCCGAGAGCACGAGTTCATCGGGCTCATAGAGCGTCACGCCTGTCAGCGCAGCCGTGGAGAGCGTCCGCGTTTGCGGCGCGTAGCGGCCGAGCCCCGACTTGGAGCCGCCGCCGACGATCGCGCAGCAGTCGCCTTCCGCCTTTGCCGCGCGAATGGCGTCGACCGCGTCGGCTTCGTCGCGGATTTCGAGCGTCGCGCAGGCGGATTGCACGCTAAAATCTCGGCAGGTTCGGAAAGGGCATTTTGCCGCCCGAGACATGCATCATCCCGAGTTCCGCGCAACGATGCAGCGTCGGAAACACCTTGCCCGGATTGAGCCGGCCCTCCGGGTCGAAGGCGCATTTGAGCCGCATCTGCTGCGCGAGATCCACCTCGGTGAACATTTCCCCCATGAGGTCGCGCTTCTCGACGCCGACGCCATGTTCGCCAGTGAGAACGCCGCCGAGCGAGACGCACAGGCGCAAGATGTCGAAGCCGAGCTTTTCCGCGCGTTCGATGTCGCCCTCTTTTGACGCGTCATAGAGAATGAGCGGGTGGAGATTGCCGTCGCCGGCGTGAAACACATTGGCGACGCCGAGGCCCTGCGCCTTGGCGAGCCGATCCATGCCGGCGAGCGCTTCCGGCAGCCGCGCCCGCGGGATCGTGCCGTCCATGCAAAGATAGTCGGGCGCGATGCAGCTCACCGCCGGAAAGGCGTTCTTGCGTCCTGCCCAGAACTGCAGCCGCTCGGCCTCGCTTGTGGAAGCCCGTATCGTGCTTGCGCCTTCCTCGCGCGCGATATCCTGCACGACGCCGACGAGATGATCGACTTCGGCCTGCGGCCCGTCGAGTTCGACGATGACGAGCGCTGCGGCGTCGAGCGGATAGCCGCAGGGCTGGAAGCGCTCGACCGCACGAATCGTCGCCTTGTCCATCATTTCGAGGCCAGCGGGGATGACGCCGCGCGCGATGATCGCGCCGACGCAGCGCGCCCCCGCCGCCACGCTCGCAAAGCCGAGCAGCAATCCCCGCGCCATGGGCGGCTTTTGGAGCAGCCGCACCGTCACCTCGGTGACGACGCCGAGCAAGCCTTCGGAGCCGGTCATCAGGCCGATGAGGTCATATCCCTCGCTGTCGAGATGCTTGCCGCCAAGGCTGATGAGGTCGCCGCCCATCAGCACGACGTCGAGTCCGAGAATGTTGTTGGTCGTCAGGCCGTATTTCAGGCAGTGAACGCCGCCGGAATTCTCGGCGACATTGCCGCCGATCGAACAGGCGATCTGCGACGACGGATCCGGCGCATAATAGAAGCCCTGCGCTTCAACGGCTTTGGAGATCGCCAGATTCTGCACGCCCGGCTGGACGCGCGCGCAGCGGTTTTCGTAATCGATTTCGAGAATGCGATTGAACTTGGACATGCCGAGAAGAATGCCGTCCTCGAGCGGCATCGAACCGCCAGACAGCGACGTGCCGGCGCCGCGAGGCACGACCTTGACGTTCATCTCGGCGGCGAGCGCCATGATCGCGCGCACCTGTTCAACGCTCTCCGGCAGCGTGACGACCAGCGGGAGCGCCCGATACATGGTGAAGGCGTCGCATTCGTAGGCGCGACGCGCGACCTCGTCGACGATCAGGCTTTCGCGCGGCAGTATGGCCGCGAGGCGCGCAATGAGTTCATTGCGCCGCGACATAATCGCCGGCTCGGGCTTCGGCATGAGAAGCGTCATGGACTCGCGCCTCCAACGCGAGCGAGAGCGCTGCTGAACCTGCAGCTATTCGCCTAAACGGAGCATGGACCCTGCTCCGGGCTACGCCCTATGGTCCGAACGTTTAGAGGAGCCTCGAATTGCCCGCAAGCATGGCCCGATCGCGCAACCACTAGAAATACGCGGATTTCTGGCGCTTTTCATTAATCCGCCTATGCTAGGTGAGATCGATCGCACGCGGAAACACGGGCCGAAGGGAAATGACCAAGACCATCCTCATCGTCGAGGACAACGAGCTCAATATGAAGCTCTTTAATGATCTCTTGGAAGCCAACGGCCATGCGACGCTGCAAACAAAGAGCGGCTTCGAGGCGATATCCCTCGCGCGCAACCACCGGCCGGATCTGATCCTGATGGACATCCAGCTGCCCGAGATCAGCGGTCTGGAAGTCACCCGCATGCTCAAGGAGGACGATGATCTGCGCGCCATTCCCGTCATCGCGATCACCGCCTTCGCGATGAAGGGCGATGAGGAAAAGATGCTGCAGGGCGGCTGCGAAGCCTATTTGTCGAAACCGATTTCCGTAGCGAAATTCTTGGAAACGGTGAATTCCTTTCTCGCAGAGAAGCGCTGAGAGCTCTGTCTTCACATGAGCGCGCGCGTTTCGCCTCATTAACGATCTGCCCGCGAAGGGCCGCGCACCGTGCAACCGTTACCGTGTCGGCTCTGATCGGCCCGACCGGGGCGTCCGGTCTGGAGTCGGGCGCGGACGACTTCCATCGCCAGCCCGTCGATGGTCCAGCCCGCCGGAGCGGCGGCCCTCTTGAGCGGGCTTGCAGGCGACGCACGGCTGAACTATACAGCGCGCGACGACGTCAAGCCGTCCGGCCTCCCCCCAAGAGGCGTCCGAATAAAAACGGGGCCATAGCTCAGTTGGGAGAGCGCTTCAATGGCATTGAAGAGGTCGTCGGTTCGATTCCGTCTGGCTCCACCACCCAACTTCAGGAACTTGCTCCGCTTTCTTCCGGTCGCTCTTAGACATGTCCGGGACTTAGCGGGGTGAAAGACCCTTCTCGACGGTTTCTGGGCGAGAATTTTGTTTTCCATCGAGACTCATGGCACTCGCCATTGCTGGTAGGAATGAGCAGGAGACCGGTTCGAATCCGCGCCCCTCGTGTCGCTCGCGACTGGGTCTCGGAGGGATATTCGGCGGTGCTCATCAGTCCGCCGCAACGAGAAGAGCGGATCAGCTCGCCGGGTGGGCTGTCAACCGACAAACGGTTCCGACTTCAGTAGCGCCGGATCTGCAACGACTTCGCTACGCCTGCGGGCGCGTCATTCCCTTGTAGACGACAATGACGTCGATACGCTCCACCTTCACAAACTCGTGTAGGCGTTGCATGCGGGCCGCTCCATGGAGCCGCCGGAATACCCGCCGTCATCGAAATAATCGCGCAGCAGTTTCCATGCTCATGCGCCTGGCTTTTGACACAGGCCGGCGCCGGCAGCGTCAGATATGGCGCACACGATCGAGATGGCGCGCCTCGGGCTTCTCCATCGTGCAACGTTTACGTTTGGAAGCGGAACCCGAACACATAAAGAGCGCCAAAATACACTCCGGCTCCAAAAGACGAAATCACGCACAGTTCAAGTATCTGATTAATTTCCATATCATTCAACTGGTTCCGAAGGAAAATAACTAGTAGCGCCATGACGCAGCAGGAAGCAGCAACTCTCCATAGATTCGCTGCTTGTTGGATAAAACCTATCTGGACCATTTCTCGCACAGCCAGCAAATATGCAAAATACATGATGACGGAAACCACTCCCCGGCCTGCGATTGCGCCGATAACCGAGAAATAGTACAATCCTAACGTCACAAATATTATTTTCATGATCATTTCTATAAGAGATAGTATAAATATCGTGTTATTTCTATTCATTGCGAGAGACAACGAATATATAGGCGGATAATATGCGTATAGCGTCGTTCCCAACGCGAGCCATCGCAAATATACTGCAGCATCTTTCCATTGATGCCCAAGTAACAGATCCACGATCAAATCCGCCGTTAGAGAAATGCCAATCGACGATGACGCCGCCAGCATCATCGTAAAACGTGACGCCTTCAAATATGCGCTTCTCAGTCGGTCGGGATCGTGTTTTATTCTTGCAAGAGCCGCCATGACTGGTTGCATAGCTGGCCCGATCAAACTCTGTGTCGGCAGAACAGAGAGGTCATTTGCCATTGAATATTTTCCCAAATCAGATTTAGTGATAAAGTAGCCAAGTAGAACCTTATCAAACTGCCAACTTATAACTGATATAACTTGAGATAAACTGTACCAACCCATAAAAGAAAGAAAATCAGCACGTTTACTGAGCGAAAATGAAGGGCGAAAAGGCGCAAAGACATAGGATAACAGCGTCGTCACGAGAGACGCTGTTATGCTGCTAGCCGCAATCGCCCAATATCCGCCCCCATAAAATACGAGCCCAACGGCGACACAAAAGGCCAGTATTTTTCCGAGCAACTCCGCCATGAATGCCTGTCGGAAACTCATTAACCTGATGAATTTGACCATACTCGGATTGTAAATGCTGCGAACTATGGGCCCCAAGGCGAGCACCACCACCAGAGCCGTAAGCCGACTGTCATGAAAGACGACGGAGAAAGGATACGCGGCGGCGAGTATGACAAGAGAGAAAAGAAGAGCTCTAAGGACGCCCAGGGTGAACGCGGTATCCAAGTGAGATTTCTTCAAGGACCTTAGGCGCGTGAGCGCTTGAATCAGTGGAATTTCGAACACGCTATCTAGGGTGGTGACCAGGCTTGCAGCAAGCGCCGTCAGACCGAAGTCCGCTGGAACCAGCATTCTCGCCAAGACCAGGACGGTTACGAAATCGATGATACGACCTCCCATTCGGGAGGCGATCAACCAGCCGGCGCCGAAGACAGTTTTCTTTGATAGCGTCACAGGCCCATGCATTTCCGTATTCGAATCCAGCGCTCAAACATTTCTCTAGCCTAACTGTTCTCTCTCTAACCGAGATCTCGCAATTTCACAGCTGCCGGCATGGCGTGAATCTCCGCGCCAAATTGGACAGTGCATCTGTTGTCGCCCTTTGTTTTCCCCACACGGGCCCCACAGCCTCTTTGATTGACCTGTCGGCAATCAACTCACGCGTCGAACGATAACCCAGCGCGCGATGCGGGTGAAGTTGGTTGTAGTGGTCGAACCATTCCGACAGCGATCGAATGAAGCTTTGCGCATCGTCTGTAGGATGGACGCGGCAAAGTCGTGTTCGATCGAACGCACGAATGCCTCGGCCGTTCCTTTCGATTGTGAACTTTCCACGGGCGCGTCAGCGCCTCGAAACCGATCTCGCACAACTTGCGTGTTTCGCCTACAATGTAACAGGAGCCGCTGTCGGTCAGCCAGTCGATCGTTAGTCGGCAGTTGATCGATTGGTTTGACGCGCTGTTCGACGGCCGCGAACATGGTGTCGCGAACATCTTCTCCCTCGATGCCTTCTGTCGTCGCGAAATAGCTCACAGCCTCGCGGTCAGCGTGCTTTGCGATCACGACAACGCCGCCTACCCACGTCAGCTTTTGCTGTGCGTTGACTCACTGAAACCAATCAGCGCCTGAATGAAACCGAGGAACGATCTGCGGCCTGTATCAAGTCGATACGCGAGGAGAGCCCTGCCTTTGTCGCTTGGAAGTAGTGAAAGGAGAAGGAAGAAGCCTGTCATGACGAACTTGTGCCTCGTCGCAAAAGGCTCGCGCATAAGGCTCGAGAGCAACGGCCGCAGCATCTTCCATCCCGGCCGCCGTCCTGAGACGAGATCAATGTACAAAGCACGCTCACGAAAATAAAAGGCCTCTTCCGCGCTTACGAGTTTCGCGTCCGGTTTCAGGCGATCGACTATTTCGCGCAGATGTTTCATCCTGAGCACGAAGCGACGGAGGTTGCGCTCAAGAGAAGGCACATCGGGGATTCGGCCAAGTCCCGACTTGTTGCGGCCGTGGACCCGATAGCATCCGAGCTCCTCAGAGAGACTGAGAACGTCACCTAATAGAGGCGCCGCGAACAGAATGACTCCGTCGACTGCTGTGTCATAGTCGGCTTTTCGCAGAAATTCGCAGAGGTCACGGCGAAACACATTTCCTGAGGTTGGCGGTGACTTGTAAACGCCGCTTCTAAGCACGCGACTCAAGAGCTCGTCGCGGCTGCGGAACGCCTCCAGAGAAATCCGGCCGCCCGTAGGATTGCCGTCCGCGTCGATCCGCGTCAGTCCAAACTGAAGCTTTGCTATGCTGGGCTCAAGTAGGCCGATAATCGTGGCCAGGGCGCCCGGCTTCAGTTCATCGTCCGCATCCAGAAAAAGCACGAATGGCGCTCGAGTGCGATCGAATCCATATCGGCACGCGGCGACCTGACCACTGTTGTCGATTTTGAAAGCCTTAACGTCATAGCGGCTAATTGCGTCCCATGAACCATCAGTCGAACCGTCGTCGACGACGACAACCTCGCAGTCGTGACGGCCTTGATGAAGAACGCTCTGAATGGCGCGTTCAACGAACAATTCGTAGTTATAGCAGCTTATGACCACGGCTAACTTCGGGCCATCCGCAGTGCATAACTCCGAAGGAGGCTCAAGCATATCGGGTTGTGGGGCGCGGTTCATGGTCGAGGAGTCAACTCTAATGTCTTGGGCTTAAGAGTGCCGTGGCAAATTCATGAAGTCTGGCGAGCGACGCGCTCTGTTCGCAGATATCAACGTCACACTGACTCTTTTCCTTCCCCCGCTATCAAGGGCGCCTACATAAAATATACATTGGCAGGAATAGGCACGCTGGAATGAGTTGCGCATTAACGGATCTTGGCAAGCTTTCACGCTACCAGCGTAGGTAGCCCTTTCACGTGCATTTTGCCGCGCTCCACAGCCTATTGCCCCGGCTCGAGTCATTGCCGCCGACAGCGCATGTTGGATTTTCAATGCGCCTGCGTGCCGTGTCGGAATGTTACACAGCTGACGATCATCGGCAACCGATTTTGTCTTTGCAATCATCTAGCTTTTCGCCGCCGCCATGATCAGCTTGAGGGCATGGGGCGCGGCCTTTCGCGTGCACTGTGCGATGCCGGACCCTCGCGAAGGCGCTTTGGATCGGGTTCGGCGTGCGCAGATGGATGCAATTGGTAAAAGCGAAACGTCACAGCGATCGACCCTTACGACAATGTGCTCGCCGAGACGATCAACGAGACTTATAAAGTGGAAGTGATGTGGCGGAGCGCGGCCCTTGGGGTCCAGACTTCTAACCACGCGCACGATCCTCGCGCTGATCTGCTTCTCCATTTCGGGGGAGCGCGACGGCGAGCGCGTGCCGACGTGAGGATTGCCAGGACAAGACTTTCACCTGTGTGAGGAACTGGCCGCCCTTCGAACCTTTACGCCGAAGTCACCACGCTTGTGCGCCTTGCGCTTACCGATGAATTCGACCTCAAGCGCATGCAGCGAATACGCCTTCCGCGTGCGCGTATAATGCGCGATGCGGGCGCGCTTGCTGGCCACCTCACAGGATCGTCGCAGAGGCACGCCGTGTTCTTGGCCAGGCGCACGAGCCGCTCGCGGGCGATGCATGAGCCCGCGCGTGGGTGTGAACGGCTTCCGCCGTTTTACGTGCCTATAAAGCTACTCTCGCCAGCCTCGAATTCACGTCCCAAGGACAAGGGCGGGTTGTTTCGGTCCTACCTTGGCAAGTGAAAACCCGTTACGAATCCGGCACAACAGCGGACACCAAAAATTCTTGATTTATCCCCTTCCCTTGGGCAAACTAAGATGCCGAAGGTTGAAATACATGAAGCTTGCATAATGTTGGTGCGGCAAACCGGCGTTCGGAGCGATGCCTTGGATAACTTTTTTATTGCACGAGATTTTGACTGGCAGATACGTCGATCCTCTAATCTTGATCGTGGACTCAATTTAATTACAAGGCACTTTGGAGTTACTTGTGATACTGCGAACTTCATCGATACCTTGATCCATCGTATTACGGGAAAAAAGTTCTCCCCCACCCGCTCGGGCATGGCTACCAACGTAGAACAAAGAATTAATATGTATCATCTTGTTTCTCAGGTATTAGCATACAATGTTGAGGGTGATCTTGTGGAAGTAGGATGTTTTGAAGGTTTATCTGCGACTCTATTTACGAAAGTCATTGCCAGCTTTAAATCCAAAAAAAAGCTTTATGTGTACGATAGTTTTGAAGGATTGCCGTCAACGAGAAGTGTAGACGGCAATTCTTATAAAAAAGGCGACCTATTCACAACCCAGGATGCATTAGTCAACAACTTTAAAATGCATGCGTTAGACCTGCCTGTTATCCACAAAGGATGGTTTGAAGACACCCTTCCCGATAGCCTTCCGGAAAGCATATGCTTCGCACATTTGGACGGCGATCTATACGATTCCATACTCGTTAGCCTCAAACATGTTTATCCGCGCCTTTCCAAAGGGGCCATTTGTCTAATAGATGACTATTGTGATCCTAGCATCAATCCCGATGGGTGGAATTACTTGCCAGGGGTCAAGAAGGCGTGTGATGAGTTTATGGCGGATAAGCCCGAGGAAATCTGCTATATTTTCTCTGGAGCATTTTCACATGCTTTCTTCAGAAAGGGCGCTTCGCCGATGGGCTGAACTTCCTTCAGCAAAACGCAGAATTGGACGGCTCGGTTCCTGAAAACAAACGATTGTCGGTTAGGTAGGTTGGAGCGTTGAAGTCGTGATTTTGCAGTCTCGCGGCGCGCGCATTTTGCCCAAGTCCCGCGCGCATAGACTTGATTCCCAGCTGCGCCCGAATCGCGCCGCTTTGGAGAAACGTGATCGCGATCCAGGAGCGGGGACGATTAGGGGAAAGTTCCCGAGCTTGGAGCATAGCGGTGCAAGGGGGGCAGCCCTGCTGAGAAGCCATTTCATTCGCTCTGTCGATTACGCATTCGCCCGAAAAGCTTTCATCTGGCTTTTTCAGAATGCAGCCGATTAGGTGCAGTTTCAACACGGGTCGGCAGTCTCACTTCTCGCCCCGCGTGACCTCATTTGCTTCGTTACAAGACTCGGATGGATAAGGTTGACACCAACGTGACCAGGATTCTCATAGTCCATGAGAGGATACGTAGATGAGTGGATCTGCTCAGAAGATATTGAGTTCATTGAGACATTACGCAGGTAGACCCATCCTAAATTCAGGACGGTTATTTCCTGATCTAACGGTCGACTGGCGGCCGGAAATCGACGAGGTTCCTACGGCCGCTGCCGTGCAAAGCACTTGGGCGGATTTCCAGCGCAAAATCGCTCAGCAGGCGTTTTCCGCCGGCGCGTTACGGCCGGATTTTCTTCGATCCAAAATGCTGAAGCAAACTGTCAGTCTGCCACAGTATCGCGTCGGCCAGAAAATCATCAGAAAGCTGAAGGCGGACCATTTAGGCAAAATGCTGCTTCTTATGATAACGGATTCTCCCTTCGGTAATCCCTACCTTCTGCCGGGATACCCGCTACTCAGTTCTGTTGGCGCACAGAACATCTACTATCTCGTGTTGCTGAAAAACCTTCTCTCCGAGAACGTGCTGGAATATAGGGGAGACTTTGTCGATTTCGGCGGCGGTTACGGTTATTTTTCGCGCGCCGTCGTGACGGTAAATGACACATCGCAGGTCCATATCATCGATCTGCCGATCATGAGTGTGATACAGAAAGCCTTCCATCAGGCGACACTGTCCGCTGCTCGCCACTCGCGGATAAAGTACCACAATTCACTTGCCCTACAAAACGATTCAAACTTGCTGCAGGAGGCTAACGCCTGGCTAATGAAGCCGTTCCACTTTAACGCGACATTTAGCTTGTCCGAATGCGACCTTGATACACAGATGTTTATGTTAAAACATATTGTGAGCCGCTCTGGATCCTTTCTCATCATCTACGCTAGCCAGTACAATGGCGTTGATAATGAAGATATCTACAAAAACAAGATTCACGACCTATGCAACGATCATGAGATCAAGCATCACGTTTGGGACGAATACACTTACGGGAATATTGTTGTAGGAACTCGGAGAACTTAGCTTTGCCTATCCCCAGTCATCTGGAACAGACGTTCATTGCATTATGGGCTCGCAATTTTCTTTGAGAGCGGGCGCGAGTTATGGCTATTTGCGGTGTATGGCGCTGATCACGGCGCAGAAGCCCGAGATCGCCAAGTTGCAGCGCCGTATCTAAGGATAAATGTCGGAGCGCTCGGCGCGTGTGATCGATCAACTGCCGCTTAAGCTCGAAGATCTGGAAGCGAACGCGACGGAAGACGAACTGGCGGCGGAACAGGCGGCGCCAAAACAACGACGGTCGCCAGCTTCGAACGCAAACGGCCGCAGCAGCGTGACGCCTACCGAGCACCTGCCGCGCAAGCGTGGTGATAGAGCCGCCGACCGCCTGCCTGCTGCGGCGCGCGGTTGCGTCTGCTCGAAATCCCTCAGCCGCTTGTCCTGATCGCTAGTTCCTGGCGCCAGCGGTTACGTCATTCCCGCCATCAGTTCGCACAACGCCGCGCAGAGGGCGGCATGCGCAGGGTGTAATGCCAGTCGGATCAAATGGCTTCCGCACCTTTTAGCACCTAGGGCATGACAATTAGATTGGACAAGCGCATGACAATTTCACGTTACAGCGCGCTCAACCTGGATTAAAGTGTCGTAATGTTGGGTGATGCGTCTATTTTTTGCCGCGACGGGATGAACCCGGTGGCCCATTCGTCTTGACGCGGGATAGGGAATTTGATTGTGGGACGAACCATAATGCAGCGTTGCTTGAAGTACTTTATCTCCGCAGCGGCCTATGCAGCCTACATAGTGGCACGGAATTGCTCCTTTCGAAGAATGCTGTTTAATTCAATCCGGTTGAAGCGAATTGAGACTGAACGCTTCAGAGGAGTCGAGGAGTACAGATTCTTACTTTACGCTTTCTTGAATCGTGACGCATCTAGGTCTCAAATTCTCCAGGATCTTTGGGTGTGTTATCAACTCGGCGAAAAGCGACGGGGCTTCTTCGTAGAGTTCGGCGCGACCGATGGCGTCGTGAACAGCAATACCTGGCTGCTGGAAAAAAAATATGGCTGGAAGGGCATTCTAGCCGAACCAAATCCGCTCTGGCGCGCGAGGCTAGCCTCGCATCGCGACTCCGCAATTGACTGCCGTTGCGTGCATGCGAGCAGCGGAAAAAAAGTGTCGTTCCTGACGACCGATGCCTCGGATCCAGAATTGAGCGCGATTGCCGAGTTCTCGGATGGAGATCATTTCGCGGCGGTGCGCGCAAGCGGGACCGCCATAGAGATTGAGAGCGTATCGCTTAACGACCTGCTGCGCGAACACAGCGCGCCCGTTGAAATTGACTATATGTCGATCGACACCGAAGGCAGCGAATACGCGATCCTTTCAAATTTCGATTTCTCTTCTCATATTGTGAACCTTATATCTGTTGAGCAGAACCGGCACACAGAGGCCAAAATCGAGGCGCTGCTGGCGAGCAAAGGGTTTGATCGCGTTTTTAGAGAGTTCTCGCAGTGGGACGGTTGGTACGTCCGGGCTGATCGGCGGCGCCAGCACTCAAACTTCGAATTGTCAGACAGCTGAACGGTCGGACTGGCAAGGGTCGCCGATCGCAGAACCAGCCGCCATGAGGCTCAAGCTCAAGGCTGGAGACACAAGCCTTATCTCTACATCAGGAGATAAGGCTCGTCGCTTCCGTCCTCGTAACATCTAATGTGTTGGACTTTGGCGAGCGGCTGATGCGTAAATTTCGAGCGTCTGGCGAGCGACGCGCTCTATGCGCAGATGGTCAATGTTAAACTGACTTTTTTCCTTCCACCGCTGCAAGGCCCCTGAATTTTCAACGAGCGAACAGATCGCTGCAGACAAGGCTGTCGGATCGCAGGGAGGAACAAGGATGCCCGCCTGCCCGCGCTCCAATAATTCGGGAATTCCATCGACATTCGTCGCCACGATCGCACACTTTGCCTCGCGCGCTTCCGACAACACAAGGGGGGCCGGATCGGCGTGCGACGGCAGGACGAAGATGTCTGCACCGCGTAGGAATGGAAACTGATCGTCTTGAGCGCCGAAGAAGGTTATCGCGTTTGCGCAATCGAGGGAACCTGCCACTTTTATATACTCGTCCCGGCACGGACCATTGCCAACGATATATAACCGCGCCGCTGGGTTTCTCCTGTAAACTTCGTCGAAAGCAGGGAACAAATCCAGCAGTCCCTTCCGGGGGTGCAGCCCACCGACAAAGATAATTGCAGGAGAGTCGAGGCGGCGCGGGCTTAGATCCTTGCCCTCGAACCGGGCCGATCCGATCGTCCCGTTCAATACGACGCAGAGTCGTGATTTCGAAATTCCACGCTTCTCCATCGAATGACGGACCGCCTCGCTAACGGCAATGACACGTGTGCCGATTCCCATCAGCACCGAGCTTTTCTGGAACTCGTTGTGAACTGTAGTAATGAGGGGAATGCCTGCGAATTTACATATTGGCCACGCCAGAACCGCACTCGTCATCATGTGGGCGTGAACGACGTCTGGACGCCGACGCTGAACCACGCGCCAAAGCAGCCACAAAGCTCTTAAAAGGGTTGGAAGCCGGCGCTCATGGCTGATTAGAACCGCTTCAACATTATTGGCCGCCAAAAGCGCATCGAAATCACCTCCTCCGCTTGCCATGAAAACGTCATGGCCCAATCTGACTTGAGCGCATGCGAGATCCACTGCAGCGTGAACATGGCCGTTTAAGCGGCGAGTATGGTTTAATAAATGCAAAATACGCATGAATTTTCCTGGCGGAGTTCCAGACAGCAAACGTTTAGCAAGGCGTAGTTTGAACCGGCCATGGCGCTTGCAGATCAGCGCGTCGGCGGTCCAGCCGGACAGCCTTCTGGCGGACCGGCCTCACGCCCATATACGTGAACATAGTCTACCAGCAGCGTAGAGGGGTTTGGCGTCTGATCGATAGGCCATCCCGAGCCAAGCGCCAGATTGACGAGCGGATACAACGGCCCGTCTAACTCGGGCGGAGTCGGTTGGCTCCAGACGCGCTTACCGTCACGAAAGAAAACGATATTCTGTGGGGAAATATCCACGCCGAAGGTGTGAAAATCGCTGACCAAAGCCCCGTCCGGAAAATCAATCCGTTGATGGGCGCCCTTACGCTTATTTTTATCCTTGTACCAAACATGCACGACTGCCTGATAGGCCGAGGTGAACTTGCCATAATATTCGATGACGTCAATTTCGACGTTTCCGTCAGACATGTAAGCTGGCTTTAGAGCTGCTAGCCAAAATGCCGGCCAGGTGCCAGGTCCAGGCGGCATTTTCATCCGCGCTTCAAAATAGCCATAGCGTGTTCCGACGCCGGCGCCCGAAGCATCGGCGGCGGCTATGAGGCCTGCTGTCCAACGCCCCGAACTGTCCTTGGCAGCTGTTATGGAGAGAACCCCATTCTTGACTTCAAATGGGCCCCCTGCGCCTGGATCCACGAATCTGGCGTCGCCGAAATCGCCATTCCAAGGCGTGTGCGCCGTCCACCGAGCAGGACCAATTTTACGCGGCGCGATGCTTTCCACATCGAAATCTTCAATCATCACGGGCCAGAACTCACAGGAGTCGGGCGCTTTGGGTGAAGCCGCACGTGCAGGAACGATATTCATCGCGAGGACAGCAGCGCCTGCCAGGCGACAAAGCGAAATCCACGCCTCCGAGTCTCTCAGCTGCAATTTTTTTATCCTTCTTCAAGGAGCAAAAATCTATTTGGCCAAAACAAGCAATGAATAACCGCCGAGCAGCCGCACGGCAAGATCCTGGTTAAGAGCGTACATCATCCGACGAGGAAACCGCATCATTCGACTCGTGAGAGCCTGGTTGGGCAGCTCCAGACGACTTGCAGTGAAGCCATGATCCACGATCGTGTATCCGCAATCTTCGAGAGTAGCGAGCGCGGTATCCTTAAAAAAATAGTGAATGTGACCGACATCCTGTCTAAGTTTCAATATAGGCCAAGCGCGCAACATAGACTGAACAGATAAATCAAGTGGAAAATGAAAAATCTTGTAAGTCCCAAAAGGCTTAAGTCTCTTAATGAAGGATATGTAGTCCTCCACATGTTCCACAACATCGATGGCAAGAACCAGATCAAAGTGCATACCGTCATCGCAAAATAAATCTTTTAGGTAGAATTTTGTTCTATCAGTCTGTTTCTGTGACGCGCGAAGAAACGCGTGTGGAGAAACTTCATAGCCGGACAGTGTGGCGGCTGGAAACGCCTTTTCTAAAGCTAAAAGAATCTCCCCAGTTCCGCAGCCTATTTCACATATCGTGTCCCGAGGCAGCTGATTTCTGTCTATCAGATTTTGAATATGTCGAGCTTTCCAAGGCGCATCCTCCTCGTGCCATGTGGGATTATTCGCGGCATAGAGGCCGCTCTCGTACATTTGCTTCATTGTTTGGCTCCTGTCGTTGCCGATCTAAGAGTTCGGAAGCATAGAGTGAGCGATATGGCTGAGTAATAGGACGACGACTTACTGATGCAAAAAGTTAGGTGAGCGCCCGGCATATGGGTTTTGGTGGTAAGGCATGGGCGCTTGAGTCGGAGAGCGCCAGCCAAGCGCGTCGCCGAACTCGTGAGCAATCGAAGCCCGTGCGTGCCTAACTGCGCGACGTCCCGCGGCGCTGGCAGCGGCAAGAGCGACGACGTTATCTGCCGCATCGCCGATCATCCGATCTAAAACGAAGGCGGGTTCGACGGTTCCACGACGTGCGCGAGGCTTTGTCCGGACTCTGCAAGCACAGAACCAGATCGATCGGCTCGGCCTTTCTCAGGTGCTGAAAATCAGTTCGGTCCATATTGCCATGAACTTCAATATCCGGCCATCAGGCAAGGGGGCAATTGCGAGAGACAGACCGATGTCGCCATCCCTAGGGTTCAACTTCGTCTGCATCGCAGCGACCGTCAGTTATTGGCTCTGAGTCTGAACCCTAACAGATTGGTCGAGAAAAGCGTTCTCCCGGTTACTGAAATCGCTGTCCGGCTTGGCGCAGGCCAAGCCGGCAAGGACAAAGAACAGCAAACCCTGTTCCACGGTTGGCGCTAGGAAAAGGTCTCCTATGATTAGGGCGAAACAAGCGTTGCGCGCCGCAAGACGGCCGTCCGACACGAAGGTGTGGACTTTACCTCGCCCGAGCCGGAACGCCGTCACCGCGAAGAGCAAGTAGAAAATAGTTCCCGGGACCCCCACATTTGACAGAAGCGCCACGGGAAAGCTTGACGTGCGAACCGTGCCCAAACCCACGCCCACGCCATAAGTATCGAAGAAGTTTTGCATCGCAAAGGTATTCCAGGAACCACGCTGGATTGCAGAACTTGTGTCTGATTTGTTGAAAATCACGATGTCCAAATGATTGGCTAGCAGCGCCGACATCCTGTCGTCCAGTAGCACAGCAACGGTTACGGCCCCAATAAGCAGAGGCGCACATAATATCGCAGCCGAGCTGTACGGCCGTTGGGGTTGAACGCCCAATCGCATGACAGCTGTGGCATATAGGAGAAGGAGGACAGGTAATGTTCCCGCGAGTCCAGAAGACGATGTGGATAGTACAACGAGGAGGAGCGAAGCTAACGCGAGCGCGCCTGTTAGGGCTGGGCGCCGGTTGCAGAGCCACAATGTTCCGGTGAATCCGAGCACCCCGAGGGTCGAGCGCGCAAAGGCCGACGCCTCCGGAAAAGATCCGACTATGCGTTTGAGCCCGTTCACTTGCTCCTCGTTGTGGAGCGTGTACTGAGCGTTCCGAATCGGTTCCAGCAGCCACTGCAATCCGCTGGAATAAGTGATCAGATCAATTACGGCGAACGCCACATTTCCTACCGCATAGGCTAAAATCGCGCTGGCGATTGTGATGAAACCGGCGTAACTCGAAGCGAGCGCTATCGTAATCAAGAAGCAGATAAGGTCTGCGCTCAAATAAACGCCTTGTGTGAAGTTGCTCGAGACCGGTCCCAATGGCACCGTTGAGCCGGTGTCGCCATATTCGGAAACTCCGAGCGGAGCTATTTGCATGTCCCCGGCGAGGAAACGCGGGATCAAGAACCCGGTAATCAACCCGTAAATCACGAGGCAAATCAGCCAAAAGCCCGGTTCTGGGAAACGGGTTGCATTAAGTGCGGACGCCGTGTCCTCGCCGCCGAGCAGCACCGTTAAAGCAACGAACGCAAGCAGAAGATGCGGAGGTTGTATGCTGTTCGAACCGATCAGAAGCGCGGCGGCGGAGCCCAGCAATATCATGACAACGAAAACCGTAAAAATGGCGCGACTGCCCAACTTCATGCAAAGGATGCCTAAGAGAATCGTCAGAACGCCAATTGGCTCTACACTCATGATGCGACTTTATCCCTTTTGTGAGCGCCGAGTGTCCTCACTGAAACATTGCTCCAGCAATGACAACTTAATGCTGACGGGCCAATAACCATCTCAAAAAATGGGCAGTCTCCAACGTCGGCCATAGCGCATGCTTTAGGAACGGAAACTCGCGTGCAATGGCGCCCTCCCGCCATAACTGAGCCTTGAGTGACATCATTTTTTGCAGGAATAAACCGTTAGCTGGAACGTCGAATATTCGAAGAACATCCGGACGTCCAAAATCGACGGAACGGCCTGTTACCTCGAGACATCGCAGCTCCGCCTCCGTCGGCCGGGTTATAGCCTGTTTTAGGCGACGCCAGGAAACTTCAGCGTCACGTAGCACAACGGCGCCGCCGCCTTTCGGCAAAGAATCGATGTACGCGAGCACGCCCAACAACAGCAGATTCAACGCGGAGAGATCAATCGCGCCGAATCTTATGTCGCCACAGTTGGCTCGGATTTCACCTTGTTCATCCTCTGCGAAAAAGCGTACTGAAGGCGTTGCAGGCTCGAACAAGCTCTCAATTAAGTGCCAGTACCGCAAGACGCATGAATATACATTGAGCGGGCCGTATAAATTCTGTTCGACCATCAAGCCGGTCACCCGAGGAAAATGCTCCTCGCCATGACCTTTGTAGTTGCTCCGCGCGAATAACAAAGTCTCCAAATTCACATCGGGAAAGCCGCTCGCCAACAAACGATGCGTGCTGCCATAGAGGCCGGTATCGCACAATATGACCCTGTCCGAGCCGGAGGTGAGCTGTGTGAAATGCCGGGTGAAGAGCGCGTTCTGTTGCTTGATGTCTGCAAGGACTCTGGTCCCGGAACTGCCGTTCAAGAGCGTAAGGAACGAATTTGCGCGAAATGGCTTTTGCCACTCTTCCGAGAGCTCATATGTGCTTCCGCCCAGGGCCATCGCCACATCCGCAAAGGCGTCGCCGCGAAACTCGCGATCGAGTTCTTCTAAAGCGGAACGACTCCTAGTCAGTAGTGCGGACCGCGCCGCGATTAGGCGCGAGATCATGATATTTTCCCGCCGAACTTTGAGCGGCAAAGAAAGTCTCATCACAATGCGCTCGAACGCTTCCCGGATGCCAATTCCGCCCCTGGCGCAAAAAAGCAAACACGGTTCGTGATCCTGTTCGGCTTCGACGACATAAAGCCAGATCATTAAGCAGAACTGAGCCACAATCGGACCCAAGATCTCGCGCCCAAAAGAAGTTGCATCCCCCGAGAAGGGCGACGCCAAATTGGTCGCCCGCATTTCGCTTCTCGCGAATCGATACGTTTCCGTCAGCGCGCCATTGGCCGAACGAAGGTACCTACTATACGCGGGACGCGGCGCATGCAACGCGGTGACGCCCTTTGTCGAAGGGACTTGAAGATCTGCAAGCGGGTCGTCGCCGACATGCACCATGTCGCACAATGGGACGTTCTCGGCCTGCGCGACTGCGACAAACAAACTTCCCTCGCGTTTTGTCAGTCTGCAGTCGGCGCTGCTGTACACGTGATCGATAAGATCAGCGCCGTGAAAATGCTGAATCAGTTCGTGGACATCTCGTCCAGAAAGAGTGGTGTCTGTAATTGCAACGACTCGAGTGCCGGTTCTCCGGTGCGCCAGTAAAATTCTTGCCACTTGTTCGTTCGCGATAAGAGAGCCCTTTTCCACCTGCAATTCGATCCGTACGCGCTCGGCGGCCAGAGAGGCGGGCAAACCAAGCACCGTCAACTGGCGATTGATGATTTCAATGAGCCGCACCTCTCCGTGGGGGCCACCCCATGAGTTCAAGGCTCGAAAGGCGAGCCGTTGAGCACGGAGACGCGCTTCGACCAAAAGATCGGCGTCTATTCGCCAGCCGGCGTGCGCGATTGCTTTGGAAAATAATCGTTCGCCTTGCACGATGCGCGAGCGTTCGCTCACGCTGTTGCGTAGTAACAGCGTGTCGAATACGTCCGTGGACAGCACTTTGATCCGTCCAACATCATTCCATAAATCAGCGACGCTCTTGCACGAAGTCCCCGCGCTAACCTTAGGCGCAGCTGAAATAGCAGATTTCGGGTATGTGAGCATTGACTTGCCCTCGGTAACCGCTGACCGTAATTAATGGATCGAATCTAACGCTTGATGGCGTCTGACGGCGGCAATGAGTTTGGCAGGATCGGCGGTCCAGGTGAAGGGTTTTGACTGTTCGTTGCGCTCTGCGAGAAAGCGATGGATGGCGGCCTGAAGGTCGATGATCGATCGGAAGACGCCGCACTTCAACCGACGCTATGTGAGCTTGGCGAAAAAGCCTTCGACGGCGTTGAACCAGGAGCATGATGTCGGCGTGAAGTGGAAGGTAGCGCTCGAGCCATTTGGCGCACCTTGGGGTGCATGTGAGCGGCGCAATTGTTGAGGATCACGTGCATAGAGCGTTTTGGCGCGGCGCGTATTCCGACGGCGCGTCGACATCGCTCGCCCGATTTGAGCACCTGCACGATCCCGCTGATCACTCACTCTACGATCATCGACCCGAGGCTTGCCCCGTGTGTTGTGTCGGTCGGCAGCAGCGGTTCCAAGCGTGCGAACTGAGCATCGGTCAGCCAAAACAAATCGCGGATCATGAGCCGCCTCCTGTCGGAAGCCAAGAGTCACGAACGCCCGCTGTTGGGAATCTTCATGGGTCCCGAGCCTAGGCCCGTCCTAGTGAATGGCTCACCGCTTGTTGGCTGCGATCAGAGCCTGCGCATGGATTCCCACAACTCGATCGATATCGAATCTTTCAATGTAACCCTTTCGAAAATGGGCAAAAACCTTTTGATCTTCAAGATTATCGACATAATAAAGAATAGCGTCGGTCATCGATCCAACGTCCTCGGGCGTGATGAGACGACCAAGACGACAATCAGTTAAGATCTCCGAGGGTCCAAAATCACAGTTCGTGGCAATGACTGGGAGGCCAAACCGCAAAGCCTCGCATATAGCTAGAGACCAACCTTCCCAGCGAGAGGACGAGACGTAAATGTCGCTTCTCGAGAGCGCCGGGGCCGGGTTAGTAGGATAGTATTCAAAGCTAACATAATCTTGAATACCCAACGCTTCGACTTTATTTCTCAGTAGCTGTTCATCGGCGCCATGCCCGACTAACCGCAATCTCAAGTTGCTGCGCATATTTATTGCACTGGCGAATGCATCAATCAGCAAGTCCTGACCCTTCTGACGATCATAACGCCCTACATTGACAATATATACGAGCCCGTCATCCTGACGCGGTTGCACGTCCCCGACTGAAAAACTGCGGACCGGATTGGGAACCCAATGGCGGGCCACGTCGATTCCAAACATCTGATAAAAAGCTTCGAGCTGCCTGGACGAAGTTCCAAAAACGCCCGCAAGCCGTCGGAGGACAACTGCCTTCATTACAAAAAAAAGAACATGAGCCTTCCAGTGAGTCCGCTCGCGATAAGGATTGCCATGCAGATAGGCGATGAAGCGGTTGTCCAAGCCAAGACTGGCGATCCAGCACAAAACGGTTCCTTCGATCTGCGCTGACACGACGAGATCATATTGATTCTTTTGTGTGACAGAGCGAACCGTCCACATAAAACGAAGAGTGCTGAAGTTCGTGTCGATTTGAATTTTCCGATAGGGCCGGTCAAGCAGGGGCTCGTCTTTATAATTTGAAGTATATAGGACGTCGACCATAAGCGTATCGCCATGAATCTGAGCGAGTCCACTGCAGAGATCGTCGAGCACTCGCTCAATTCCTGCAAATGACGCCGTAGTTGGCGCGATATACAAAACTTTAATTGTCATCGGCTTACCGTTATACTGGCAATACGTACACCACCCATAGCGTATGTTCTCTTATTTAGGCCCATAGCGCGGACTAAGTCAAAGGGAGCGCCGCTCGCCGATCTGCTTTTCGTCCGCGACGGCGACAGGGCTTTCGTCCACGAGACCCCTCCTGTCCTGGCGCCCGGCCGCATTACACGCTAGCGTCATGGCGCAGTTGCGCCTAGCAGAAGGGAGTGTCGTCGGCCCTCGCATGCTTGTTGCGCGGAAGCTCGCCACGGCTTCTGCAAGAGCCGCTCCCGCCAGCGCGAGACGTTGGGTCTTCGAGGTCCGAGTGGACCCATGATCTCGTTCGTGCCAACGCGATCGCAGTAAACAGAACGACGCCGGTCCGCTCGGCATTTTTGATGAGCTTTTGAGCCGCGGTTCAGTCCCTGAGCAGGAGCCTGACCCAATCGGCGAATAAGATGATGGAGACCCGGGGCGCATCGTGCAAGACTCAAACGCACAGACGGGAGCAGTCCACTAGGACGATAGCAAGGCAGAAAAACTGCCACGCGCGTCAACGGCTAGGAAATCGCAAGGCGAGCCTCTAAAATTGTAAGTGGAGAAGTTAGATGCCACAAGATTCTAATAATTTCGATGTAATAATACTAGGTGCTGGAGTATCTGGCTTGGCATCTGCGTTTTTTCTTTCGAGATCCGGACTGCGAGTCTGCTTACTCGACGACTACCCCTCACCTGGCGGCAATCATATTTCGGTCAACTTAAACGGCTTTACATTTGACATCGGCTCGATCTTTTTTTTTCCAGATAATCCGCAGTTCAAAATGTATCCTGATTCAGCCAAATTTTTTGTCCCAGTAAGACTCGAAATGAGCCGAATTACGCCACAGGGGGATGTTCGCCCCTATCCTCTTTCAGTTCGTGACGAATTATTAAAGCACCCCATAGTGTTCCTTAGATCGCTGGCAAGCCTTGCTTTCAGTCGACTCGCGGTCAAGTCAGATGAAAATGCTGAAAGCTACGCTATATATCACATGGGCCGGTATTTTTACCGAAGATCTGGCTTGGAGAACTATCTTTCACGGTTTTATGGAGTCAATCCGAGTTCGATAAACATGCATTTCGTTGGCCGGCGCATGAACCTTGCCGAACTATCTAAGTTGCGAGCGATCATGAGGAATCTCCTGAAGAGCATGATCCGTGGTCGGACAAGCACCGGCTGCTCTAAGCCCTCCGCTCTTGCGCGGCCGCCCGAGGGATTTTCGAGGCATTATGAAAGGGTGGCCGAAGTCTTGCGTGCTCAAGGAGTCGATATCCGTTGCGCAGCGGGTCTCAAAGGGTTGCGCGAAAACGAGGGAGGACTGGAGGTTAACACGGTTTCAGGGAAACTATCCGCAAAACGTGTCCTCAACACATTGCCACTCAAGAAGGTTTTCGAACTCATCGGAAAACCTGAACTCGTAAAGCTTTCCTCAAGTACATTATGTACGCTATGCTGTTCATCCTCCGGACCCAGAAATTTCCAAACAGCGGTATTGTACAATTTTCATGAAGATGGCGCTTGGAAGCGACTTACAATGCATTCTGATTACTATGGAACGCGCGACGGCCGGGACTTCTTTATCGTCGAGGTAACGCTCGTAGACGAAAAGCCAGAGCCTCACCGTCTTTTTGATGACTTTGTGGCGCATGTTCAACAACTCGGCCTATTCCTAGGTGATATCCGCTTGGAAGGTCATATGGTGCTAGATTTCGCTTATCCGGTTTGTGATATGCAGGCTGAGAAACACCGGATAGAGCTCATTGAGCTACTCGAACAATCGGGCATTGAGTCGATCGGTCGACAGGGCCTTTTTGAATATATCCCTCATTCCTCCATCGCAATTGAGGCGGCGCATAAGCGCTTTGGAGATGGAATTCCCTGGGTGCCTTTTAACGGCCCGATGTAAGCAAGGGACCGCCAAGTCTGAACGCCAATCGCCTGTGCAACTTTTTGTTCGATTACTGAAGAAAATCCATGAAGTTAAAAAATTTTTTCGCGTTGTCCGCGCTGAATCGCCAAGCAACACCCCGTCATATCGCTCTCCTTGCGTGGAAAATTGAAGGCTGGGCGAGAGAGCACGCTATGTCTGATGTACAAGTCCTGAATCGAAGCGTGGAGGCGCTGAATCGTGCAGCTTGCTTGGCTATCGAGTTCAAAATACGGTATCTAACTATAGACTTTCGCACAGTCACGGATTATTCGTTAAATAACAGTTCCAAAGACAGCCATACACGTTTTTGCTGCTCTCTAGCAAATTGCTTGCGCGAACTTTCCGGGAACGGTGTCGAAGTTATTGTGAAGCGCAAGAATGTTTCCAACATAAACTTCAAGCCTTTGGCTAACATGAAACACTGTAGCTCCGAAAGCAGACTGACGCTCATTCTGGTTCTCGAGGAGGACTCCCGTGAAGAAATAGCTGCGGCAATAAGAAGATTGGCTGAAGACGTTGCAAGTGGTTACATTGATTCTGGCACGATTGATGTGCAAGCGATTTCTTTGGGACTGCATTCCAATAGTCCCGATCCAGATTTGATTATCGGCGGCTCGGATTGTCAGCATCTTTCTAACCTCCTCCTATGGGAGGCGGCTTACGCCGAATTTTTTTTCAGCTCCTTGAATTGGCCAGATTTCGACCGGGCCGTCTTTGAGACAGCCATCAGTGACTACGCGCGCCGCCACCGCAGATTTGGAGGGCGTTAGTGTTCAGTCCCGGCTTCTGGTGGAGCGGATCGAGTATGATTCGACGCGGCTTGTCCGATGCGAATACGTCGTCGCCCGCGACAACATCATCGTTCGGCAAAGCGGAACGGGGCGAAAAGCACATACGTCTGTCGCTCTGTCTCGGCGCCTGCTCGTCCGGCATTCCATCGCCGTCGCAGCGGCGGCGGGGCTCATCAGCTGATCGAGGCATGACGAAAAGCGCCTGCTCAGGTTCAGGCGCAGCTTTCCACCGTCAAGCAGCACATCGCCGACGGACTCAGCTATGCGCCACATCGCAGACTGGCGCGGAACGCCTCTTTGAGGCGTTCAGTCAGCTTCAAGAACGTCTTCGGCATTTTTTCGCCTAGGCCTCAGTCAGGCGCCGTTCTCAACTTGCCTACGCCCCCTGTCGGCAAGACATCGCGGCGTGTCGCGCCCGATTCTAACCGGGAATCGTCGATGACCGCCGCTAAGTCGCTCGCAGGCTTCGGGTGCTCGCTCTCAGCGACCTCACCACTTGGGACCCGACCGATTAATTGTTCGGCGTCGTCGAGCCTCGGTTTCAAGTCAACAGGCAAGTCGAGCGGCTCGTCCTTCTTAGGCACTGCGGTCCAGAGAGCCAGTGCGATGATCATTAGGCTGCAAATCCAAATTGCGGCGAAGACGGCGATCACGGCGATCCTGTTCCCTTCTCGCTAATCGGTGCGGCCCAAAAACCACGCCCCATACCCATAACCCCTAATTCTCACTACAGCAAACGGACTTAGCTGCAAGGGCTAGAGAGTGGGAGCCGCGAAGGGCGGGACAGGAGGCTCGACGGGCGCATGGTAGATTTCCGATAAAGCGCTGGCGGTGTGAGGGCATCTATTGTAGTGAATGGTGCGTGGCTATCTCAATAGCCCAGCTCTAGTTTACAGTCTACATTCAATAGCCCAGCTTTAGTTTGTAGTCTATAGGAATCAGCGGCCTCGCGACACGGCTTGCGCGAAATCGCATTCAAGGAGACATTTCGCTTGTTCGCTCCGCGACAAGCCCGCCACGCAGAAGCAAAGCGCGCCATATCAAAAGCAGCTGTTAGTGCTGCTGTTTTGGGCTTTTTCGTTGAGTCCCTCGTACCGCCTCTCACCGCCAGGATCATGCTTTGTCCATGGTCGGCACGAAGGGCCGCCAAACATCAGATCCAAGGCTGGCGGATCAATCTAGTCGGGAAGCTATTGGAAAAAAGTGCATCAGATTATGGCATACCGCGCACGCAAATGGGGCAAAATGCGGCGCGCAGAACGTTGACAACTCCAGAGCAGTCACGTTAGCGTAAAAAAAGGTCTTATAATTTGTCTAATATGCGGTGACGTACTGTAATTTGAGTGTGAGGACAATTGGGGGCTGAAGTGACATCAAGTTCAATCAATTCAAGGTCTACCACTGCAAATTCAACCAGTTCAACGTCTACCCCTGCTTACGGGTCTTTGAACTCATTTCCGGGAATATCGAGGCTTCCGAAGCGAGCCTTTGATCTGACTGCGTCTCTTATCATCATTGCTGTTGCGGCTCCAGTAATAGCATTTTTAATCGTCCTCGTAATGCTGGATGGTGGGCCGGCCTTCTACTCTCAAAGGCGTATCGGACTAAACGGTAATACTTTCTCCTGTTGGAAGTTCCGAACGATGGTGGAGCAGGCGGACGAAATTCTGGAAAAACTCCTCGCTGGGGATCCAGCTGCGCGCCGAGAATACGAACAATATTGGAAGCTGAAAAAAGATCCGAGGGTTACGCTGATTGGAAAGTTTTTGCGGCGTTACAGCCTCGACGAGTTGCCCCAGATATTCAATGTACTCCGGGGCGACATGAGTTTAGTGGGTCCACGTCCGCGTTCAATTAAGGAGATGGAACTTTTCGATTCAGTGATGCCTGAATTAAACGAAGCATACAAATCTGTGAAACCTGGCCTAACGGGTCTTTGGCAAGTCAGCGGACGCAATCGTCTCACCCTAAAAGAAAAAGCGGAGTTAGACGCCCGATACGTGAAAGATCTGTCCATGCGTGGCGACCTTGCGATCATTCTCGCGACAGTCCCGGTCATGTTAAGCGGAGACGGCGCCTTCTAGCATACCGCAACCGACGATCTGGATGCTCGTCGCTTGCGCGAGGGGGAGCGTCGAGTGCTCTGAACCTTTCTGATCGGGATATCTTCCATGGAAACCGATTTGAAAATTGCTGTTGGAATCGCGACCGCTGGACGCAGAGATATATTGGCGGAAATGTTGCGTGAACTTTCTCGTCAAACCCGGCTACCCGATAAGATATTCGTCTGTCCGGCTGCTGAAAGCGATTTTGACAGTGCGCAAGCCGCTGAGTTGCACCTTCCCATACTCGTTGTCAAAAGTCCGCGCGGTTTAACCGCTCAGCGAAACGCTATTCTTGATGTTGCAGGGGAATATATTGCTCTTGTTTTTTTTGATGATGATTTTTTTCCAGCGCCCTCATATCTTGCTGAACTTGAGCGGAGTTTCGTGACCCAGCCCATTGTCGCGATGACCGGACGCGTCCTTGCAGACGGAGTTACAGGACCTGGACTAGACGTCGCATCAGCACGCGCCGCCCTGGCCTCATTTAAACATTCCAACGAAGATCAATCAATCACCGAAGTATATAATGCCTATGGTTGCAACATGGCGGTGCGTCTCGCCGAAATACGTTCGCACGGCTTGCGATTCGACGAGAACCTGCCACTCTACGGATGGCTCGAAGATGTTGACTTTTGTAGGCAGCTTGCTCCTTTCGGTAAAATTGTCAGAAATGAGCGTCTGATTGGAGTCCATCTCGGAGCTAAAGGCGGCCGCACTTCGGGGGTTCGTTTCGGATATTCCCAGATTGCCAATCCTCTTTACCTTTGGCGCAAGGGCACGTTTGGGATTGACCGCGCTATGCTTCAAATGAGTCGCAATGTCCTCGCTAATTTTGGCAAATTGATCCGGCCGGAACCGTGGGTGGATCGGCGTGGTCGAGCATTGGGAAACATTAAAGGCCTATTCGATCTCCTTCGAGGGCGGCTACATCCTAGGAAAATTATTGAACTCTCTTGAGGGAGCCAAAAACGCTTGGCGAGGGTTACTATTAATGGGAGATTTCTGACTCAGCAAACAACTGGGGTGCAGAGATACGCGCGTGAAATCCTCACCGAACTTGACTTGCTCTTTCAAAATCGCGGACCAAAAGCGACTCCTCCCTTGGAGGTGAAGGTCGTGGTTCCCGTCAACGCGGAACTCCCGCCTTTGCAAAGCGTCGATATCCAGCGGACTTTTGGTGGCGGCGCTTTATGGGACCAGCTCGTGTTGCCGATTGTTGCGAGAGGCGTCTCGCTAAGTCTCGGCAATGTCGGGCCGCTGTTCGCATCCAATCACATCGTCTGCATTCATGATCTAAATGTCCTGATCGCGCCTGCGAGCTACAGTCGCTCCTTTCGCGCTTATTACCGGGTTATGCTGCCTCTGCTTGGGCGCACGGCCGCGCGCATAGTTACAGTCTCGCAATTTTCAGCGAGAATGTTGAGCGAGTTTCATATCTGCTCTCCGGAAAAGATCACGGTCATTCCAGATGGCCATGAGCATACCGCGCGCTGGCGCGCCGAAAACTCGTCCTTTGCCGATAAGGAGTCGCACCCCCGTCCCTTTGTTTTTATTCTCGGCAGCCGTGCGCCTCACAAAAACATTGAGATTCTCTTCTCCATTGCCGACGAGCTGGATGCGCTCGGTTTGGATATCGTCGTCGCAGGGACTTCAAGCAATATCTTTTCGGCGCTCAAGACGGGTTCGGCTCCGCCGAATGTCCGGATGCTCGGCTTCGTCACAGAGGATGACCTCGCCGCTTTGTATCGGAACGCAATGTGCTTTACGTTTCCCTCCTTGACGGAAGGGTTCGGTTTGCCAGCTCTGGAAGCCATGGCGCTGGGCTGTCCAGTTGTGGCCACCACTGCGGCGAGCTTACCTGAAGTCTGTGGCGACGCTGCCCTGTATGCTGATCCCAGATCGCCGCAAGCTTGGCTTGAACAGATCAAACGGTTGCAGGCCCAGCCAACCCTCGCCGCAGAACTGCGGACACGCGCGGCGAAACAAGTTCAGCGCTTTTCCTGGGCAGAGGGTGCGCAAAAGTATTTCAATCTGATAATGTCTCTTGCTAACGAGCGCGCCGACTTGCCGGCGCGTACAAGTTAGCCGGTTGAGCCCCATTCGCTCGGCCGCTCAGAGACTTCGGACAGGCTCAGTGAGCGAGGAACTCATCTGACACATCGGCATCAACAGAGAGGCGAGCTTTGCTTTTCGGTGCGGGCGCAGCTATAGTTTGCCTGTGCAAATCGGTGAAGCGGGAGCAACGTCCATTCAGGCGACGTGCAGGCTGGCGCGTCTGTCAATTGATCTCCAGATGATATTGCCCTGCAATTAACAACAAGCTGGCAAGCTTACGATTGGGCTTAGACAAACGAAAGCGTAGCCCGTGGATTTCCCTCGTCTTCTAACCTGCACATTTATTTGCGCGTCCGCTTTTTTAAGCGGCTGCTCGTTGCTGCCGGCCAACGGTCCGGCCACCATGGATGTGCGCGCGGGTCAGCAGGATGCGGAAAGCCTACCCTACGCTTTGGTCAGGATCACGCCGCCCGTTGTTGACGTCTTGGCGAACAACGTATTGCGCCTGTCGTCTGAATTCGTCGACCGCCGTCCGCCTCAGGGCATTGTCATAGGGATCGGCGACGCTATCCGAGTCAGCGTGTTCGAATCGGGTTCGGGAGGGCTTTTCATCCCCCAGGAGGCAAGCGTCCGCCCCGGGAACTTCGTCGATTTGCCAGTTCAAGAGGTCGACAACAAAGGAAATATCACTGTTCCCTATGCTCCACCGATACAGGCTGCGGGGAGAACCCCGCAAGAGGTGCAACAGTCTATTGTGTCGGCCCTCAAGAACCGCGCTATAGATCCCCAGGCGGTCGTTACAGTCGTTGACCGGCAAACGTCGTTGATCAGCGTTCTTGGGGACGTCAAAGCCGCGGCCCGATTCCCAGCAAGACCTGCGGGGGAACACATATTGGATGCAATTGCGCGCGCACAGGGGCCCTTGAGCCAAGGTTTCGATGAGTGGGTCATGTTGGAGCGACAGGGACGGCGAGCCACCGTCCCGTTCGGCGCGCTCGTTTATGAACCTTCCAACAATATTTGGGTGCACCCGAACGACACGATTTATTTATATCGTGAGCCGCAGACGTTTATTGTCTTCGGCGCTTCTGGGCGCCAAGCAAACGGCATTACCGTGCCGCCTGGCGGTCAGATACCGTTCGACGCCTGGCGTATATCGCTCGCAGAAGCCATCGCGAAGGCGGGCGGTCTCAGCGACCTGAAGGCGGATCCCGCGTCAGTGTTTCTATATCGGGCAGAAACGCGCAAAACCGCGGAACTGCTTGGCGCAGACGTTTCAGGGTTTCAAGGTCCCATCATCCCTGTAATATATGTCATCGATTTTCGGGATCCAGCCGGTTATTTCCTGGCCACGAAATTCGCCATGCGAAACAAAGACGTTATCTATATTGCGAATTCCGCCTCAACGGAAAGCACAAAAGCTATGGCGTATTTTAGAACAATTATGGGAACTCTCAACGATCCAGTCATTGCGGCGACGAACGCCCTCGTGTTCAGGAATATCATCGCCGCCACCGACGCTACGGCGACGAGTGTCGTCGTGGGAGTTGGCGCTCCTACGCAGTAAAATTCCGTTTTCACGCATACTGGCAGGCGTTTAGTCGATACGAAATTATTTCGCCTGCCCCCAAGAAACTCCCCAATGATCAATTAGCGCTACTTCGGGCATAAGGGGTTGGAATTTTTGGGATTCCCGCGACTCACACTGCGCGCCGAGAAAGGGCGCGTCGGCGTCGCGCCGCAATATGCATCGTCGCCGGGAAGGACCCGCCGACTGTCGGTCGCTGGTCCCGCTCACTCTGGCGTCGCGCGAGGTTGCTGTGATGGCGGGCCTGCGGCTCTTCCTGCCCCAATAAAGCTGGACGGACGATCGCGAGCGCATGACGCGGGCGCATGTCCCGGATGACAGGCGGCGCGCTTGAGCAAGTCGGAGATCACGATTGATTCGCGTTGCGGATGGCCACAAGCACCGCATGCGCGACGACAGGCATCGATGATGCGCACCTATCTACGATCTCAATGTCAGGACGGAGTTTTGGTTTCGCTCCCTCTAACCTCTCCGCTCGGAGCGATCGCAATCGATTGCCGCAAAGGTTGGCAGCGCGTGGACGAAATCTAGAGTTGACGCTTAAACCAAACAGGCTATAGTGTTGCTACAATTACATTTTTTGACAAGCTTCTGTTGATCCAACCCGTTTGGAAGTGGCACATGAATGGCAATTGGAAACGCGCCGTTACGGATGAGGAAATCTCCAGAATCGCGCAAAACATCGACCGGGACGGTTATGACGTCATCGAAGACTATCTCTCAAGCGAAGAGATGGCCCCACTCCGGGAGTTCGCTGAGACCAAGGTTCGAGAGGCGGGAGGCGAATACGTCGCCCTCGTTGGTCCGGCCGAAGTGAGCGAGACCTTGCTTAGCGAGCTTCCGCAGTTCTCGGAGTTCAGCAATCTGTGCCAACGTCTGTGCAAAGCGCAAACAAAAGGAGGGTTGCCAAAGGGCGAGTTCTATCAAGTATTGCGATGCATCCAAGGGACGACGGGAAAAGACCACTGCAATCGTTTTCACTACGATTCTTATGTCGTCTCCGCGATTATTCCAGTTTCGATCCCAGACGTTGGGATGCGAGGCGACCTCATGCTGCTGCCCAACACCAGGAAGATTCGTAAATCCTACTTCGTCAATGTGTTCGACAAATTTCTGATCGATAACGCCTTCTCCCAGTGGGCTCTGCGCACCGCCGTCCGGCTCGGCCTTCCCGGCTTTGCTCGAATTCACATGCGACCCGGGAACCTTTATTTATTTTGCGGCTATCGGTCGATTCACGCGAACGAGGGCTGCGATCCGGACAAGCTGCGCGCCACAGCGGTATTTCACTACGGAGACCCGCACAAGAGCAGCGGGGCGAGACAGGCCGTTAGAGACCTGCGCGCGAAGTTCGGTTCGGGCGTGCCGTCCTACTGATGGCGCAGGCGCTAACGCGGTGGCGCGACATTGCGCCTGCTCCCGCGGCATAGACTGCAACATGTTCAAGACGCGCCTTACGACGCTAAAAGCGGCGCCTCTGCGCACGCCGCCAAACCGGCGTTCTCTCTCGTAGAAAAAAGTTATTCCGGTACTCAGATACGAGTAGTTGACGCATTTGGCGACGTCTCGACTCGCTGTAGCTCGGCCGGGTCCACCTTGTTCAACACGATCCCCAGAAGTCGTTCGCGCACCAGCGGCGCGAAACGAAAGGCGCTGCTTAGGTCATCCTGGCTGGTCTTGCCCCACTCCACCACGACGGCGAACGCGTCGAAGAGATGGCCGCATGCACGAACGTCCATGGCGTCAAGCACCGACGGCAGATCAATCAAAACATATTCATATTCCTCATTTGCCGCTTGCAGGAAACTGACCATCCAATCCGACAGAAGGAGTTCGATCACTCGTGCGGGATGAACTCCTTCGGGGCCGCACACGAAATCGAATCCAAAACGCTCTTCTTCAATCACGACCTCGGCTAAAGAGGCCTCTCCAGTCAGGACCTCGACGACGCCTGTCCGACCCTGAAAACCTAGGAATTGGGTCAGTGACGGTTTTCTTAGGTCGAGATCAACGAGCAAGACCGTTCTTCCAGATTCGGCAATGCTCGCGGCGGCGCTGATAGCGACCGTTGATCTGCCCTCCTTTGGCCTCGCTGACACAAAAGCTATTGTATTTTTATTTGGCGGCTTCTTGTTCAGATCGATGTATGTCTTCAGGCTCCTGAACGCCTCGGATACTGCGGAACAAGGCTGTCTTTTGTCAAAAAGCAGCATGGGCAGAGTTTGCTTCGAGTCGGCTTCAGCTGAAACGGTCTGGTTTCGCCGAACCATCCTCAGCCTTTCACTCCACCAAGACATGAAGTCGCTCAGGCGCGATTTCCTCTCAAGCGCTACGTTCGGCAAGACGGCGAGACAATCCGCCCCGAATTCACGCATGATCTGGTCGCTGGTATAAAGCGACCGATCGGTTTGTTCTCTGACGAACGCGCCCGCGACGCCGAGGCCGGCGCCCGCCAAGACAGCCAGCAGCAGCGCAAGGCCGGTTTTGGGAGACGTCTTCATCGCGAACGAAGCGGGCGTGATGACTCTCGCCTCGAAAGAAGGGAAGGTCTGCTGCTGTATTATTTGTGTGTATTTTTCTAGAAAGCTCTCATAAGTGGAGCGATAGGTGTTCGCGACGCTCTCCAGCTCCCGTAGCCTGACTTGCAGCTGCCGGTTCCCTGAGTTGCTTTGGAAAATCTCAAGCAGACGCTTCTCGATAGACTTCTCGCGTGAGCGTGCGACGGCCAACTCGTTCCTGTATGTCTCCGCGATTCTCTCCATCTCTTCCCGGATGCCTCGCGCCAGCCCTTCCATCTGAGACTGAAGATGCGTAACGGCCTCATGATTCGGGCCATGACGACCGGATAAAATAACCGCCTGCTTCTTGTCCTCGAGATACTGCTGGCGAAGCTTTACGATCACGGGACTGTTGAGCGCATCCGTGACTGCCGTTTCGGAAAGTCGACCAGAAACGCGATTTGAAAGAGCGACGTCGATTTCTGACAGCCTCGATTGAGCCCGCGCCGTGTCGGCACGGGCCTGCGTAAGCGATCCTGTCAGTTGCTCAAGTTCGAGCTCTGTGGAAATCTTCCCATCCGCGCCGACAATGAGATTGTTCTTCGATTTGAAATTCTGCACTTTATTAAAAGCTTCGGTCGCCTCATCGCGCAGAGCGGCGATGCTCTCGCGCAGCCAAGCGCCCGCGCGCTTTGTGATCTCGGACCTTGCTTGCAGCTGATCCTCAACATAGGCGTCAGCCAAGGCGTTGGCGAGCGCGATTGATTTTTTCCGGCTGGATGAAGTGAAGGAGATCTGGGCGACGTAGGTTCTGCCCACTCTCACGATGAGTTCGTCCTTAACGACGGCGGCGACGGCCTTGCGGCGCAAACTCTCCTCCGAAGGCGGAGCCGTGTCGCCAGTCAACCAGGCGATGAACGTCTCGAGTAAAGTTGGCGGCGCCGCGAATTCCGGGTCATCCGCGAGTTTGAACTTCTTCACGACGATCGCCGCTACGTTATCCGACTTAAGTATCTGGATCTGGCTTTCGACGAAGCCGTCGTCGACCTGTGGCTCGGCCGTAATTCGATTTTCCGCTAGCGTAGAACGTCTGGTGTCAAGCACCATCGTCACCATAGCCGTGTAGCGGACTGGCGCCAGAACCAAGTAAAGGATCGCTAACGTGACCGTGACGCTCAGCGCGCCTACGAGAAAGGCCCTCCGGTGGCTAAGGACAGTATAAATGTAACGAAATGAAATCGGCTCCGAATTTCTTTGTTGCACTGACAGAAGATCCATTTTGACAGCGTCTCGTGCATAGCCCATTGCTTGCGCTCTCAATTGTCTCACTTCTGAGAAAAGGATTTCTAGTGTGTCTGATTTTTCTTATCATATCAGCGCGATTTTGTCCTATATAAACCGCCGTCCGCATTTCATCGGTAGGCAGGCCTGGCGCAGGCTTCCGTCCTGCTCCGCAGGCTCGTTCGTTAGAATGGCTCGTTCGAAGCTGCATTCGCCGGATTAGGCGTTGATGCCCTCATCCTCTGCCCGATAACTGAAGCGCGGATCGACGATCCGAGGGTAGCGGGAGAACGGTGTCGACGACCGTGAGCACCTGATTTTTCCGCCAGTCGCCAACTGGTCGTTGACGCATTGCCCACGTTGCTGCTCCAGCCTCCCGATGCAGCAGCACATGTGCTTGAGGAGCGGCATGCGACTCAATGTCATTGTACTCTGACAGCAAGCCAGCTGGGCTTACGAAACTGCTTTTTTCGGCTGGGCTTTATGTCCTATAAAAAGGAAGCGCTGCTATGCTCATCTGCAGGAGCGGTGTCGTTTTGATTCCATGTGCGTATGAAAAGCAGTTGGTTGGGCCTCTTTCACTGATGCGTAAGGAGACAGCAATATGCGAGTGGCCCTAGTTCATTACTGGCTCATCAAAATGCGAGGCGGAGAAAAGGTTCTAGAATCTCTGTGTCGGCTCTGGCCCGAGGCAGATGTTTACGTAAATGTTCTCGATCCCGCGGGAATATCTCCCACTATTGCGCAACACCGTATCGCGACTACGTTTATAAATCGTCTACCCTTGGCGCAAAAACTTTATAAGAACTATCTGCCGCTCATGCCAATCGCGTTAGAACAGCTCGACTTGCGAGGGTACGATCTCGTCATTAGCAGCGAATCTGGGCCAGCAAAAGGCATTATTCCAGCGCCAGGAACGATGCACATCTGCTACTGCCATTCGCCAATGCGGTACATTTGGAACATGTACCATGATTATCGCGACCGGGCTGGTTGGCTAAAGAAGGCCGTAATGCCTCCGTTGGCGCATTATGTGCGGAACTGGGATGCCCTCTCGGCGACGCGCGTCAATCATTTCGTTGCAAACTCATGGGCCGTTTCCCATCGAATTGAATCATACTATGGACGACAATCGGACGTCGTTTACCCCCCGGTCGATGTCGATGCTTTCATGCCTGTTGACCGCTCTGAAGTAGGGGATCATTTTTTGATGGTCGGCGAGTTAGTGCCATACAAGCGTCACGACCTGGCTATCGAAGCGTTCAACCGAACCAAGCAAAAATTGATCGTAATCGGCAGCGGAGAAATGGAGCGGTCACTCAAAAAGATTGCGGGGCCAAACATTATTTTTCTGGGGCCGCAGCCCTTCGACGCGCTGCGGCTCCATTATTCTCGCTGCAAAGCAGTTATTTTTCCCGGGGAAGAAGATTTTGGAATTGTGCCTGTCGAAGCCATGGCCAGTGGCAGACCGGTCGTGGCTTATGGAAAGGGGGGGGCAACCGAGACGGTTCAGGAGGGGCAAACCGGCGTTTTCTTCCACGAGCCAATCGTGGAAGCCCTTATCGACGCGATTGAGAGGGTTAAAAAACTAGACATAGACCCAGCCAATCTTGTCCGTCGTGCATCCGGCTTTAGCGTATCTAATTTCGAGAGAAACATGAGCGATTTTGTCCATGGAAAACTAAAAGAACGAGAGGCCGCAAGTGTAAGAAGGATGGAGGTGCAAAAATTTGGGGGTGATGCTGGCGATTGAGTGCGGCTTCCTGTTGCGATAAGAGCTGCTCCGTCGAGCGCGTGGCTATGGTTTCCTCAGCGAAGATTTTGTCGACATCGAGCGCATCCGTGAAGATGCGCGCAAAATCGGCCCGGCGGCGCGCGGCGCTCTGCAAGCAGATTTCGAAGACCGCGGAAAAAAATATATATGGCCTCGCGGAGACAAACCCTGGCGCCAGAGAGTTCTCCGAGATTAGGTTGGCGCCGATCTCGCGACAACGTAAGCCAATGAGGTCGAGTGACGCCCGTCTGCGCACAGGGCGACGCTTCCAAGGAAAAGGACATGCGAAGTGAAATTACGACTCTGCGTTGCGACGATCATATTGCTCTGCTCGAGTTGGGCCTTCGCTGAAGATGGGCCGGTGACATATCAATGCGAGGTTTCGGCTCAGCAGAGCGACTCAAGTCAGTCGGCGCCATTTTCCATCGAGATCAGAGGCGCCGCGGTGAAGCTGAGCAATGTCAGCGCCCTTGATGACACTTTTGCCCTCATTCGAAAGAATGACGCGTATTACGTCTTCAAAAATAAGAAGAACCAGGGGGGCAACATCAACCGTTCCAACGGCGCTGTGGAATTATATGCCGTGAACGCCGCTTCCCATGAGATGACAGTCTCTATCAACGGCGCGTGTGTCGAACAGAAATGACCTAGCATTTCGAGCCATCGTGCTCTTCTCCGCTCGATCTGATTTGCGATGCTCTCCTGAAGCTGCAAGGGAACCAATCCTAATGCTGGCGGTTCTAGTTCCGCGTTCTTGGATCAGCCATGCAGGGAAGACCACAGGCGACATCGCACCCTTCTGAGCGAAGCTTGCCGCCGAAGCTCGAGGTGAGCTTGCACGTCAATGGCGTGGAGCGCCGCGTGTTCCTGCGGCCGTGGACCACCCTCCTCGACGCCCTTCGTGAAAATCTAGACCTCACCGGAACCAAGAAGGGTTGCGACCACGGCCAATGCGGCGCGTGCACGGTGCTGATCAACGGACGGCGCGTGCTTTCATGTCTCATGCTCGCCGTCATGAAGGACGGCGCCGAGATCACCACCATTGAGGGATTGGCGCAAAATGGTGAGCTGCATCCGCTTCAGAGCGCTTTCATTGCGCAGGACGGCTTTCAATGCGGCTACTGCACGCCCGGACAAATCTGCTCGGCGGTGGGGCTGATCGCCGAGGGTCGCGCCAAGACGAGCGATGAAATCAGAGAACTGATGAGCGGCAATATTTGTCGCTGCGGCTGCTATCCCAACATTCTCGCGGCGATCGAGGCGGTCATGCAAGGAGCGCAGACATGATCGATTTTGATTATGTCCGGGCGAACGACGTCGGCGACGCTCTTTGCCAGATCACGAAACACCAGGCTGCGAAGTTCATTGCGGGCGGCACCAATCTGATCGATCTGATGAAGGAGGACGTCGAGCAACCGACGCGGTTGATCGACATCACAGGGCTGCCACTCAACGAAATTCATGAGACGCAAACAGGGGGGCTGAAGATCGGCGCTCTTGTACCCAACAGCGATCTTGCTTACGACGAACGCATCACACAGCGTTATCCCCTTCTCTCGAGCGCCATTCTTGCAGGAGCCTCGCCTCAACTGCGCAACATGGCCTCGACCGGCGGCAATTTATTACAGCGAACGCGTTGTCTTTATTTTTACGACACCGCGACTGCCTGCAACAAGCGACGTCCAGGGTCGGGCTGCGGGGCAGCAGAAGGTTTTAACCGCATGAATGCGATATTGGGTTGGAGCAAATCCTGTATCGCCGTTCACCCCTCGGATATGTGCGTCGCGCTCTCTGCGCTTGACGCCGTTGTCCATGTCGCCGGCCCGAAAGGCGATCGCGCCATCAAATCCACCGATTTTCACCGTCTGCCGGGCGACACGCCCGAAATCGACACAAATCTTGCTCGTGACGAAATCATAACGGCGATCGAGCTGCCATCCGAAGAATTTCCTCGACATTACAGTTATCTGAAGATCCGCGATCGGTTGTCCTACGCTTTCGCACTTGTTTCCGTCGCTGCTGCTCTGAAGATTGAAGCAGGCGCGATTAAGTCCTCGCGCCTCGCATTGGGCGGGGTCGCCCACAAGCCCTGGCGCGCGCCTAACGCCGAGCAGAGTCTCGAGGGCAAGCAGCCTGATCGAAAGGCGTTCGTCCAAGCAGCCGATATCATCTTGCAGGAGGCTGTAGGCTTTGCCCATAATCGCTTCAAAATCGAACTTGCGCGGCGGGCGATCGTCCGCGCCCTTGAGCAGGCGGCCGCCGGAACGCCACAGTCCCAGTCCGTGAAAGTGATCGTTTAGGTCCGCGCTATGTCTGTTGGAACGAACGGCATCGGAAAGCCGGTCTCGCGAATTGACGGCCCGGCAAAGGTCACGGGGCGGGCGAAATACGCCGCTGAATTCAGCGCGCCTGACCTCGCATATGGCTTTGTGGTCTCAAGCGTGGTCGCCAAAGGCCGAATTAAGAGCATAGACCGAAGCGCGGCGCTCGCTGTGTCCGGTGTCATCGATGTGTTCGCCCACGACAACAGGCCCTCCCTCCCCTCTTCGCATGAAAAATATACGGATCAAGTCGCCGCGCCGGGATCACCCTTCCGCCCGCTTTACGACGGCGAGATTCTGTTTGCGGGGCAACCCGTGGCGCTCGTCGTTGCGGAGGAGCTCGAAATTGCGCGCTTTGCCGCGAGTCTTGTCGATATCAGATATGAAACCGAAGCGACGGTCACCGATCTCGATATGCGGATCGACCAAGCTTTCGAGCCTGAGAAGAAACGAGCGCCGGAGTGGGATCCGCCCGCGCGCGGAGATGCCGACAGCGCCTTGTCGCGAGCGCCCACGCATATTCGAACAGAATATCGCACGCCCGTCGAACATCACAACCCGATGGAAACCTTTGCGAGCACGGCGGTTTGGGAGAACGACGGCCGCCTCACGGTCTACGATAAAACGCAGGGCGCGCCCAATTGCCACGAATATTTATGTAGCGTGTTCGGCTTGGCCAAGGACAAAGTGCGGGTCTTGTCTCCCTATGTCGGCGGCGCGTTCGGCGTCGGTCTTAGGCCCAACTATCAGCTGTTCATGGCGGCGCTCGCCGCCATTGGCCTCAAGCGCTCTGTTCGAGTCACGCTGACGCGGCAGCAGATGTTCACGCTTGGCTATCGTCCGCAAACACTCCAGACGCTAACGCTGGGAGCCGAGAGCGATGGACGATTGGTGGCCGTGAAGCATGATGCGATCGCCAATACGTCCCGCTTTGAAGACTACCAGGAACCCACCGTCGTTTGGTCTGGCGCGCTTTATCCATGCGATCACTCGACGGTCACGTCGAGGCTTGCGCGGCTTGATCTCTTCACGCCTTGCGACATGCGGGCGCCCGGCGGCGCGGTCGGCATGTATGCGCTTGAAAGCGCCATGGACGAGCTCAGCTATGCGGTTGGCGTCGATCCCTTGGAACTTCGCCTCAAAAACTATTCCGAGACTGATCGGAACTATGGCAAGCCAATCTCCAGCAAAGCGTTGAGGGACTGCTATCTTCAGGGCGCCGAACGTTTCGGCTGGTCCAAGCGTCGGCCGCAGCCGCGTTCGATGCGCGAGGGACGCGAACTGATCGGATACGGCATGGCGACGGGGATCTGGGAGGCGTTTCGCGTGCCGACGAGCGCGAGGGCGATTCTCGCGCCGGATGGGACGTTGGAAATCGCCTGCGCCACGGCCGATATTGGCACTGGGACATATACGATTTTGGCCCAGATTGGCGCTGAAATGCTCGGCCTTCCGCTCGACAAAGTCCTTGTCAAAATCGGCGACTCCGATTTGCCGAGCGCGCCTGTCGAAGGCGGATCCTGGACGGCCGCCTCTGCGGGCTCCGCGGTGATGGAAGCCTGCGACGGCCTGCGCAAGGAACTGCTCAAGCGCGCCGGCGCAGTCAGCAACGCGCCGCTCAGAGGCGTCGATCTGGCCGATCTCACTTGGGTCAACGGCGAGATCCGGATGACGAGCGACCCCTCGCGCGCCATGTCGCTGTCGGAAGCGCTACTCGGTCTCAACGAACCCATTGTGTCGGAAGTGTCGTCGGAGCCAGACGAGCGAGTCTTGCAGGAGTACTCGCATTACGCGCATTCGGCTGTGTTCGCCGAGGTGCGGCTCGATGAGGAGCTTGGCATGTTGCGCGTCGCGCGCGTGGTCAGCGCGGTCGCCGCGGGCCGCATTTTGAATCCCAAAACGGCAAGGAGTCAGATCCTTGGCGCCGTGGTTGGCGGCATCGGCATGGCGCTTCACGAGGAGACGGTGATCGATCATCGATACGGTCGGTTCATGAACCACAATCTCGCCGAATACCACGTGCCGGTGCATGCGGACATCAACGCCATCGACGTTATTTTTGTCCACGAGAGGGAGGATCGTTTAAACCCGCTCGGCGTGAAGGGCGTCGGTGAAATCGGCATCGTCGGCACGGCCGCCGCGATCGCCAATGCCGTCTTTCATGCCACCGGCGTACGCGTCCGCGATCTTCCGATCACCATCGATAAGCTGCTCGAGCTGAGGCAGCCCACGAGCAACCACGCGGCGTAAATGAATTACGTCCCAGACCCCGGCCAGCCGAGAGACGCGCTGACGAGCGCCCGCAGGTGGCTGGAGGAATTCGGACAGGCGGCGTTGGCGACCGTCGTCTCCACCTGGGGCTCGTCGCCCGTACCGATCGGCGGCCAAATGGCCATCGGTCCAGACGGACAATTCGACGGCTCTGTCTCCGGCGGTTGCGTCGAAGCGGAAGTGATTACCGAAGCGGCGGACGTTCTGGCTCGCGACAGGCCGAAGTTGCTAGAGTTCGGAGTCGGAGAGGAGCTGGCGTGGAGGGCCGGCCTGCCCTGCGGCGGCGCGATCAGCATCTATGTCGAGCCTCTGCGGCGCGAGCGCGACTCAGCTTTTCTGGAGAGGGTGTTTTCCGCGCGCCGCGCACGGATGTCGCTTGCCGTGCGCACGACGCTTACGACCGGCGAGCGCCGGCTATTCGTCGCCGGGGAGCCGATGCCAAGTGAGATCGCTCAATGCTTGGTTTCGGGTGAAAGCCGGCTTCTCTCGCTCGGCGATGCGCCGGTCTTCTTGCACGCGCTCACCCCGCCGGTTCGCGTGGTCATTGTCGGCGCGACGCATGTCGGCCAGGTGCTTGCTGATTTGGCGAACCGTATTGGTTACGACGTCGTCGTCGTCGACCCGCGCGCCGCATTTGCAAGCGCCGACCGCCTCGGTGATTTCAAAAGTCTCACCGACTGGCCTGAAAACTCGCTGAAGTCCTTGGGGCTCGACCCAAGGACCGCGGTGGTCGCTCTGACCCACGCCGCCGCGATTGACGATGAAGCGCTCACCGAGGCGCTGCGCTCGCACTGCCTGTATATTGGCGCCCTGGGCTCGACGCGGACACACGCTAAGCGTTTGCAACGTCTCGCCGCCGCAGGCTTCAACAATACGGAACTCGCGCGCATCAGCGCCCCGGTCGGACTGCCTATTGGCGCGAAGGGACCGGCCGAGATCGCCGTCTCGATTCTCGCGGAAATCGTCAAAGTCGCGCGCGAAACGAGGCAAGCGTGAGTATTGCGGCTGTGCTCTTGGCTGCTGGCGCCTCAAAGCGTTTCGGAGAGAACAACAAACTTCTTTCCGACCTTGGCGGGAAGCCGCTCATCCGCCGGGTCGCCGAAGCAGTCGTCTGCAGTGGCGTTGAAATCGTCGTTGTTACGGGCTGCGATCGCTTCCTGATCGAAAAAGCTCTCGAAGGCTTGCCGCTGCGATTTGCACACAACTCGAACTGGGAAAGCGGCATGGGATCGTCGATCGCCGTTGGCATAATGGCGCTCGGCCAGCAAGTTGAAGGGGCGTTTGTCGTCCCGGGCGATCTACCCTTTTTGACATCGGATCTGATCAAAGACCTGACAGCCTTCTTTATGGAGAGCCGGGGAGCTTTGATCACCTATCCAACGACGTCCAAGGGGAAGCAGCGAAACCCGGTCTTGTGGCCCAGACGATTCTTCCCTTCGCTGGCGGTGCTTTCTGGGTCTTCGGGCGCCAAGCATTTGCTGCAGAACTGCGAGAATTCTCAAAAGCAGGCGCACCTGTTTGATGAAAGCGCCTATGCCGACATCGACGCGCCCAGTGATTTGGAAGCTGCGCGTTCGCGATTGACCATTGCGAATCTTTAAGAGCTTTTACGCGGCGCAAATTAGCCGCGCGCGAGGCGATGCCGCGCGACGACGTCCGGCCTTCTCGCCTCAAGACCTGCGCGACCTTGATCTGTGCGGCTCAAGCAATATGTTGCAGCATAAGCGGCGATCAAGCGATCAATGTTCGAGGCGGGCTCCGGCGCAGGAGGGTTCCATCATGCCCTATGAGCTCTATTATTGGCCCGGCATCCAAGGACGCGGAGAGTTCGTGAGGCTCGTGCTGGAAGAGGCCGGCGCGAGCTACATTGATATGGCGCGCGAGCCAAACGTCGAGGCGACGCTTACAGCCTTCCTCGAACGGGCTGACCTCGCCCATCCTTCATTCGCACCGCCGTTCTTGAAAGACGGACAGGTGATCGTCGGACAGACCGCCGCGATACTGCTTTATCTCGGCGATCGTCACCATCTCGCGCCGAGCGACGCGGCGGACAGACTTTGGGTTCACCAAATTCAATTGACGATCGCTGACTTGGTCGGCGAGGCTCACGACGCTCATCATCCTTTGGGCGGGGATTTGTATTACGAGGAGCAGAAACCCGAGGCCTCACGCAGAGCGAAGTGGTTCCGCAAGGAACGGATACAAAAATATCTCGATTGGTTCGAAACGATCCTCGCCCGCAATCCCGACGGTGACGCGCACCTCGTCGGCGATACCTTAAGCTACGCCGATCTCTCCCTGTTCCAAATCGTCGAAGGCTTGCTCTATGCGTTTCCCAACACAACAAAAGCAGTTCTCGCCGCGTCGCCGCGCGTGTCGGCTCTTCGCGTGATGGTCGCGCAACGCCCGCGCATTCGCGCATACCTGAAGAGCGATCGCAGGGTGAAATTCAACGAGCAAGGTATATTTCGTCACTATCCTGAACTCGATGACTGATCAGCGGGATCAATCACTGCACGGACCTGAGATTGGCGGATCGCCCTATATGCTCACCTTGTCAGGCGACGCAGCTCGGGTTCGGCTTGCTTCTTGGAGAGATGTTGATGGGTGGATTAGCTTTGATCCTCGATACGCAACTTTCAGCGAGCGCCCACAGCGCCACGAGCGACCGTCTTTTCGAAACCCGCAGACTTTCCATTGAACTTGCAGCTCCACTCAGCGCCGAAGACATGGTCGTCCAAGCGATGGAGGACGCCAGCCCCACCAAATGGCATCTCGCTCACACAACTTGGTTTTTCGAAACCTTCGTCTTGACGCCCTATCTGAACGGCTATCAGCTGTTCGATGAAGCGTTCAATTATTGCTTCAACTCGTATTACGAGCACCTTGGCGCTCGGCAGCCAAGACCGAAGCGCGGACTTCTCACCAGGCCGTCGCTCGATCGCGTTCTCGCCTATCGGCAGCATGTTGACATAGCATTAACGCAGCTTCTTGCTGAGCAAACCGACGCGCCGTCAGCATTGATCCATACGCTGGAGGTCGGGATTAATCACGAGCAGCAACATCAGGAGCTGATGCTTACAGACATCCTCTCTCTTTTCGCTGCAAATCCCCTAAAGCCAGCCTACCGCCCGCCGCAGCCGCGCTCCGTTCCAGCGCCAAGCGAACCGCTACGCTGGATCGATTTTGCCGGCGGCGTGCGCCAAATCGGCCACGAGGGAAAGGGTTTTGCTTGGGACAATGAGGGGCCCCGCCATGATGCGCTCCTGCGCCCGTTCCGGCTTGCTGACCGCTTGATCACAAACCGCGAGTGGTTGGCGTTCGTCGCCGACGGCGGCTACGAAACGGCGACCCTATGGCTGTCCGACGGCTGGGCCGCGATCGGTCGCGAAAACTGGCATGCGCCACTCTATTGGGAAGTTCGTGACGGAGAGTGGTTTGAGATGTCGCTCGAAGGACTACAGCCGCTAAACCTCGATGCGCCGGTTGCGCATGTGAGCTACTACGAAGCCGATGCTTTTGCGCGCTGGTCTGGCAAACGATTGCCGACGGAATTCGAATGGGAGGTCGCGGCGGCCACAGCGCCAAAGCAGGGAAATTTCCTTGAAACGGCGGCATTGCGTCCGCGACCGGTCGAAGCCGAACCCGACGGATCGCTTCGTCAGATGTTCGGCGATGTCTGGGAATGGACCCAGAGCGCCTATCTGCCCTATCCGGGCTATCGCGCCCCTGAGGGAGCGCTCGGAGAATACAACGGCAAGTTCATGGTTGGTCAGCACGTGTTGCGCGGCGGCTCCTGCGTAACGCCGCAAGATCACATCCGCCCGAGCTATCGCAACTTCTTTTATCCGCATCAGCGTTGGCAATTTTTGGGCCTACGCCTCGCTTCGGAGGTTGCCTGATGTCAAAGGCGACGGAACGCTCAGCGCCGCTCGTACGTCAAGCGGACGACTTCGCCGTTAGCGTGCTGGAGGGATTGTCCCGGCCAAAGAAGAGTCTTCCCTGCCGGTTCTTTTATGACGCGAAAGGCAGCGCGCTTTTCGAAGACATTACGCGCCAGCCCGAGTACTATCCAACAAGAGTCGAGGTTGGGATTCTCACAGCCAATGCGATGCAGATGCTCGAGGGAGCGCTCGGAGAGACGGTTCTCGTCGAGTTCGGTTCTGGTTCAAGCATCAAGACGGAAATCCTGCTCGGACATATGCCGCGTCTACACGCCTATGTGCCGATCGATATCTCGGAGAGCGCTCTCACGGATGCTCGAGAGCGGCTGACGACGCGGTTTTCCGGACTCAACATTCAGCTGCTATTGGCTGATTTTTCGCACCCGATCGAGCTTCCTCCCGAGCTGGCGGAACGGCCTAAGCTGGGATTTTTTCCTGGATCGACGATCGGCAATTTCGTCCCTGCGGAGGCGACGCAGCTGCTACGCGCGATGCGAGAGACGCTTTCGCCGCGCGGAAAGCTGATCATCGGCGTCGATTTGAAAAAGGACGTCCGCCAACTTGTTGCAGCTTACGATGACGCCATTGGCGTCACCGCTGCATTCAATCTCAATCTCCTTGTCCGCATTAATCGTGAACTCGATGCGACATTCGATCTTCAAGCTTTTCGCCATGCGGCGACCTACGAGCCCTTCGAAGGACGCATTGAGATGCATCTCATCAGTTTGAAGGATCAGGACGTCTGGGTGGCGGGAAGAAAAATTCGCTTCCGCGAAGCGGAGACGATTCACACCGAAAGCGCTTACAAATACACGATCGAGGAGTTCCATCTGATCGCGCAGGCGGCGGGGTGGACCCCTCTGCGCGTGTGGAAAGATGACCTAAGCTTGTTCAGCGTACATGAATTGGTGGCGCCTTGAGCGGAGGGCGACGCAGCCGGGACGCGTTTAATGACTGGGACCAAGGTGAGCGAAGCAGAGCGAAACGCTTGGCCAGCGTTGCCTTACCTGGCTTGGCGAGAGACCTATACGACTCTGCATCTCTGGACTCAGATCGTCGGCAAGATCCGGTTGTCGCTGACTCCCTGGCAAAATCACTCCTGGCACGTTGCGCTTTATGTGACGACGCATGGCCTCACCACGTCGCCCATCGCATATGGCGCAAGCGTCTTTCAGATTGATTTCGATTTTATAGACCACGTGCTTCGTATAACGACGAGCGATGGCGACGAACGCCAAATGCAGCTCCGATCTCAGACTGTCGCCGACTTTTACGCGCATCTTTTCAGCATGCTCGAGGAGTTGAGCATTTTTGTGCGCATCAACGAACATCCCAACGAGATACCTGATGCGCTTCCCTTCACCGCGGACCGGATTCATGCCGACTACGATCCTGTCTATGCAAACTCCTTTTGGAGATTGCTTGTGCAAGCCGATCGCGTATTCAAAACCTTTCGCACGGGCTTCGTCGGCAAGGTCAGCCCTGTGCATTTTTTTTGGGGCAGTTTCGATTTGGCGGTGACCAGGTTTTCTGGTCGCCGTGCGCCGCGCCATCCCGGGGGCGTTCCAAATCTTGCGGACGCCGTCGTGTGCGAAGCTTACTCGCATGAGGTGAGCAGCGCGGGCTTTTGGCCTGGCGGCGGCTCGATCGACTTTCCTGCTTTCTATTCCTACGCCTATCCCGCGCCGCCGGGATTCGATCGCGCGCCGGTAGGACCCGAGGGCGCATTTTTTAGCCAGGATCTCAAGGAATTCATCCTGCCCTATGACATCGTGCGAAAAGCCGAACATCCAGATGCAACGCTACTTCGCTTTTTGCAGAGCACATATGACGCTGCCGCCAATGCCGGCGGATGGGACCGCGCAGCTCTCGAATGTCCGTTAGGACATGTCGGCGTCCCGCGTCCCATTCACGGATAAGGCGTTCTACCGATCCGCGTGGGACTTTTCTGTACTTTCACTCGGATCTATGACCCCGAGCCGGTCCTCGCCAGACCTTGCCGCGGCATGTCGGCACTCGATCAAACCATGGCTTTGCGCTAAGCTTTCGTTCGATTCACGAATTCATTCGTCCACCGACAGATGGAGATCTTAAATGCGGCATTCTCTTCCACGCAGGCTTCTCGCTGAATTTCTTGGCACTTTTTGGCTCGTGTTCGGCGGCTGTGGCAGCGCGGTGATTTCCGCCGGCTTTCCACAGCTCGGCATTGGCTTCCTCGGCGTGGCGCTAGCCTTCGGACTCACGGTGCTGACGGGCGCCTACGCCTTCGGCCCCGTATCTGGCGGCCATTTCAATCCAGCGGTGACGCTCGGCGTCGCGACGGCCGGCCGCTTCTCCTGGAAGGACGTCGGACCCTTCTGGATAGTGCAGCTTCTCGGCGCGACATTTGCGGCTTTCGTGCTGCTCAAGATCGCTCAGGGCAACATCGATTTTTCGCTCGCCAACGGCTTTGCCGCCAACGGTTATGACGAACATTCCCCCGCTGGATACACATGGCAGTCTGGCCTTCTTGCGGAAATCGTGCTGACGGCGTTTTTCCTGCTTGTCATTCTGGGAACGACTGAAGGCCGTGCGCCGGTCGCCTTCGCGCCAATCGCCATCGGATTGGCGCTGGCGCTGATCCATCTGGTCGACATCCCCATCACCAACGCTTCCGTGAACCCTGCGCGTTCGACGAGCCAGGCGCTCTTCGTCGGCGGCTGGGCCCTCGAACAACTTTGGCTGTTCTGGGTCGCGCCGCTCGCCGGCGCCGTCATCGGGGGACTCATTCATCGCTTTGCCCTTGCTGATGACTGAGCAACGCGAAGCTAGCTCCTGATTTTATACCAATCAGTGGACGCTCGGCTTCGCCGCAGCGTCCCTGACACACTTTTTCGTAAAGCTCGTCCGAGCTGCGCCTGATAGTTTCTTTTCAGTCGCAGCCACATCGCAGGCGCTCGCAGCGGCGTCTCTGTCGCACCTTCTCATAAAACTTTTCAGCGCTGCGCCATGCAGCTTCTTTTCCGTCGCCTGGGCGGCGCAGTCCGGGCTCGCTGGCGTTGTTTGTGCGAACGCGGCAACCGAAATCACAGCGCCAACCACGCATATACTAGCGGTAAAAATTCTTCCCGACATGTTGTCCTCCTAAAATTTCGTGCAGCGTCCGTGAAGAGACCGAAGCAGGTTCGCACGATGGCGACGCTGTCTCCTGACATGACCTGAGCCCATGACAGGCGCCCAGGCGCCGCCAACGTCAGCGCTCTATGAGCGCATGATCGGCTTCGCTATCTTCACATGCTCGCGCTTCCGCTAAAAAGAGCGACCTGTCCGTTTCCAGCCCCTCCAACAGATCGCGTAATCGATCGGGAAGCGGCTCACGAAGAACATCGTCGTAGGTTTGCCGTAGCAATTCGCCGATGTCATCGCCGACCTTTCGGTCGTGCATAGGGGACCGACGCATGTTACGCCTCCACTCGTCCACAGCGGACGTGAGAGCGTCGACTTAGGTTGCGGCCATAATGTGAGCGACGCTCCCCAGCGGGCCCGCAACAGGCGATTTGTAAAATTCATGGTAAATTAGACACAACCCATCCTGCTCAATCAGCCCGCCATTACCGTCTTCGGCAGCGGCAGCCGTGCGCATGGCGCCCCTTGTCAGCGTTGAAGGCAAAGCAATTTTTGACCGCGGCAAAAAGGCCGAGCTCGAGTAGGCCTTTCAATAGCGATCGATATGGCGCTATGTATGCGCCACCAGCGCAGAGCGTTGTTTTCTCTCTCGGAGGATCGCGTATGTGTCAGGCGTGTGGCTTTGCCGATATCATTCATGGAAGCAAAATGCGCCGCAGAGCCTTTGTCTTTGGCGCGGCCGCGGCGGGAGCGTTGACGGCGGTCCCGGGGGCGAACGCCAAGGCTCGAAAGTCCCCGTCTAAACAGACTAAGAAGCCGAGCTCGCCGCCAAAGCCTGAAAACGTCCTGACTCCTGACGAAGCGTTGGCGCGCCTGATGGAGGGCAATAAGCGCTATCAGCAGGGCCTAGCAAGACGCCACGACTTTGCTGCCGAACGAGAGGCGCTGGTCGGCGGGCAAAATCCTTATGCAGCGATTCTCAGCTGCGCGGATTCACGTATCGCGCCGGAATACGCATTTGACAGTTCGCGCGGCGATCTGTTCGTTGTTCGTGTCGCCGGCAATGTCGCCAATCCATACAATATCGCAAGCTTGGAATATGCTGTTGAGGTGTTGAAGACACCTCTCATCTTGGTGCTCTGTCACGAAGCCTGCGGCGCTGTTAAATCCGCAATTTCGTCGATTCAGGATCATACGACTTTGCCTGGCCACCTTCCGTCGCTCGTCGCCGCTCTAACCCCCGCGGTTGAAGCAGTTAGGGGCCGGCAGGGCGATCTTCAGGAGAATGCGACCGTGGAGAACGCCCGGATGTGCGCGACGACGCTCGAGACCGCAACGCCGTTGCTGAGCGCCGCTGTCAATGAGAAGCGCGTCAAAGTTGTGAGCGGAATTTATCGCCTTGCAGACGGCCGGGTCGATCTGTTTGCGTGAGGCTGATCACGCAAGAATGCGCCTGTCGATCTGCGCGATTGAAGTGACGCCCGTCAGGGTCATCGCCACGCGCATTTCTTTGGCGAAGATCTCGAGCATATTCTCGACGCCACCCTGTCCGGCCGCAGCCAGCGCATAGGCCGCGGCCCGCCCGAGCAGGACGCCCTTGGCGCCGAGCGCCAGCATGCGAACGACGTCCAGTCCGGACCGCACGCCTGAATCGACAAATACTTCAAGATCGCTTCCGACGGCGTCGACGATCGGCGGCAAGGCTTTGACCGTCGAGAGCGCGCCATCGAGCTGCCGTCCGCCGTGATTGGAAACAATGATTCCATTCGCTCCGAACCGCACGGCGTCCCGTGCGTCCTCAGGATCCAATATGCCCTTGAGGATCAAAGGCCCTTTCCAGAACTCGCGGATCCATTCCAGGTCCGACCAGCTGATCGATGGATCAATGTTTTTTCCAAGCCAGCCGATGTAATCCTGCAGTCCGGTCGCCTTGCCGAGATATTTTGAGATGTTGCCGAGATCGTGCGGTCGGCCCCTGATCCCCACGTCAAAGGACCAGCCCGGTTTCGCGATCGCCTGAAGCAAGCGCCTTGGTTTGGCGATAGGCCCTGACAGACCGGAATGGGCGTCGCGGTAACGCGAACCATGCACGGGAAGGTCTACCGTGAAGACAAGTTTTTTTATGCCTGCGCGTTGGGCGCGCTCCAACATCGACTGCATGAATCCGCGGTCTTTGAGCACGTAGAGCTGGAACCAGATGGTTCCTGCGCTGCATTGCGACGTAACTTCTTCGAGCGAACAGACCGAGAGCGTCGACAATACGTAAGGAACGCCCTTCTTCGCCGCAGCATTGGCCGCCTGGACCTCACCCCGACGAGCAAACATCCCGCTCAGCCCGACAGGGGCAAGGATCACAGGAAGCTCGGAAGGCTGACCGAACCACTCCGTCGCGAGACTGAGGCCGGTAACGTTCTTCAACACGCGCTGTCTGAGGTTCACGGCTCTCAAATCAGCGACATTGGCCTGCAGCGTGTCTTCTGCGTTCGCCCCGCCATCGATATAATCAAAGAGGAAGCGCGGCAGCTTGCGCTGTGCGACCTTTCGATAATCCGAAGCTGACGAAACAATCATTCGATTCCCCAAAGACTGGTCGGGCCTGGAGCGTGAGCGCGAGCCTAGCCTGAACGCACAGGCGCGCGTCGAGGGGTCACGCCTTCCGCTTTGATCGCAGGAGCGCGGCGCATCGTCAAACTGTTCTATTGCCTTGGACGCCTGCCGCTTCATCACAGCTCAAGAGCGCTTCGCCTGCGAGCTGGCCTGTATCGCAAATGGATGGATTAGCAACGCGCGGCGCGCGGCACGGCGACAGCGGCGTGGCGCTGGGCGTGATCCATGAGGAGGCTTTGGACAAAGCTCAGCTTTTCTTTCACGACCGGAGAAATCACGAAGGGATAGATATCGGGTTGCCCCATCGATCGGTTGATGTTGTTCAACGCGAAGGAAATATCCAGCCAACTATCGACCATCTCATTGATGTCGGGATAGCCGTAGGGATCAAAATCAACCCGCGCCGGAGAACCGTCATCGCGCCGCACCACGAGCCCTGCGCTGCGACCCGTTTCCAACGTGTCAACGATATGCAGATAATGCGCAAAGGTTTCCGCAAAATCTTCCCACGCGTGACAAGAGGCGTATGCGCTTATGTGCTTTTGTCGCCAGTCGGCTGGTGGCCCTTCTTCATAATGTCTCTGCAGGGCGGCGGCATAGTCTTCCCGCTCGTCTCCGAAGAGCTCTCTGAAAGGCCATAGATGCTTGGAGTGCGGCACGATGCGGTCCCAGTAATAGTGGCCGATCTCATGCCTGAAATGCCCGAGCAACGTACGATAGGGTTCCCCCATCTCGTCGCGCGCCTTCTCTCGCGCCGGATCATCTGCTTCCTTCAAGGCGATCGTAATCAAGCCGGAGTCGTGGCCGGTCAGCACCGGCCGTTGCGATGGCTCCTCAGCCAAGAAATCAAAGACGAGCGGCTCGCCGTCGTTCTCGGACGCCGTCGGCGCAGGAAGATTCAGTCTGATCAGGCTGTAAAATAGCCGTCGTTTGGCGGCTTCGATTTTCTGCCACGCCGCGTGGCGCTTGTCGTCCGACAAGTCAGGCACGATTCGATTATGCTGGCAGGCGAGGCAATACTCCGAGGGACCGCCCTTCTCGACCATCCAATTACATCCGTGTAGCTCCCAGTTTTTGCAGAAACGATATTCGCGGGTTCCGTCAGCGAGCGCGCGCCATCCGTTACCGACAGGTTCGACAGCGGTCATCTCGCCATGCGTCGGCAGATAGCCGAGCGTGTGCCCGCAGCTTTCGCATTTGGTGTTCTCAAAAAGTATGCTCTGGCGGCAAACCTGGCATCGAAAGGCTTTCATGGAGGATCTTTCCGAACCGCGCTTGCGGCCATAACTGCGCTGCTGGCGGAATGTTCCTGGTCAAGACAGAGCGGGGGTCGCTCGGGAGCCTCGGTCTTCCGGAGCATCCTATACCGGCGCCAATTGAATGCGCAGCCCGTATTCACCTACTAGGCTTATTGCCGTAATTTCGGACAAAGCCGTCATTTTGGCGGCTCTTCAGATTGACACTGCGCGGCGCGGCCCCGCTAAACTCCCCGCAGTGGCCCTGCGTCAGTTCTTGAGAGAATGACGCTGAAACGAGACGCTGATTAACGTGTCGATCCAGATCGCCCTTCACCACATCACCCACTACAAATATGACCGTCCGGTCGTGCTCGGTCCGCAGATCGTCCGTCTGCGCCCGGCTCCGCATTGCCGCACGAAAATCTTGAGCTACTCGCTCAAGATCGCGCCTTCGGAAAATTTTATAAACTGGCAGCAGGACCCGCACGGAAATTGGCTGGCGCGACTGGTGTTCCCCGATAGCGCGAGGGAATTCAAGATAGAGGTCGATCTGCTGGCGGATCTCGCCGTCTATAATCCATTCGATTTCTTCATCGAGCCTTATGCCGAAGAATTCTCGTTCGCTTATCCCGAGGAACAGAAAATTGAGCTTGCCGCCTATCTTGACCCCGAGGACGTGGGCGCCCTGACGGAAGACTTCGTTCGAAGTCTTCCGCGGCAAAAAACGCGGACAATTGATTTTCTCGTCGAACTCAACGCGCGGCTGCACCGCGATATTCGCTACGTCATCCGGATGGAGCCTGGCGTGCAGGCGCCGGAAGAGACTCTCGCGCTGGGATCGGGTTCGTGCCGCGATTCCGCTTGGCTTCTCGTGCAGGTCTTGCGCAAGCTCGGTCTCGCGGCGCGTTTCGTCTCCGGCTACCTCATCCAGTTAAAGGCCGATGTCGATCCGATTGAAGGCCCGAAGGGAACCGATCACGACTTCACGGATCTGCACGCTTGGGCGGAAGTTTTTCTGCCCGGCGCTGGTTGGATCGGTCTCGACGCGACTTCGGGACTGTTTTGCGGCGAAGGTCATTTGCCGCTATGCAGCGCGCCGCACTATCGCTCCGCCGCGCCTCTGTCGGGCCTCGTAGAGCCCGCCCAAGTCGAATTCGGTTTCGAGATGCGCGTCGATCGCATCAATGAGGCGCCGCGCATCACCGCGCCCTTTTCCCATGATGCATGGGGCCGACTTGACGCCTTGGGCGAAAGGGTCGACGCGGACCTTACGGCGCTCGACGTTCGCCTCACCATGGGCGGCGAGCCGACATTCGTTTCGATCGACGACTTCGAGTCCCCCGAGTGGAACACGGCGGCGACGGGCCCGACTAAGCGAGAGCGGGCCGACGACCTTATTCGCATGCTGCGCGAGCGCTTTGCGCCAAACGGCTTTCTGCATTACGGCCAGGGCAAATGGTATCCGGGCGAAAGCCTGCCGCGCTGGGCATTCGGGCTTTACTGGCGCCGGGACGGCAAGCCGATTTGGTCGCAGCCGCAACTGATCGCCGATATCGCCGAGCCGAAAGGCGCGACCACGGCAGCAGCGGAAGTCTTTGTGCAGGATCTTGCGGAGCGTCTCGGGGTGGGCGCCGAACATGCTTTGCCGGCCTACGAAGATCCCGCGCATTGGATGGTCAAGGAGAGCGTCCTCCCGATCAATGTCGATCCCTGCGATCCCAAGATCGACGATGCGGAGGAGCGCTCTCGCATGATGCGGGTGTTCGAGCGCGGCCTGAGCAAGCCAACGGGTTTCGTCCTGCCGATTCAGCGCTGGAATGCGCGCGCCGACTCCCAGTCGCGCTGGACCTCGGAGAAGTGGACGCTACGACGCGGAAAGCTGTTCTTGGCGCCGGGCGATTCGCCTATCGGACTGCGGCTCCCGGTTGCATCCTTGCCCAAGCTCCCCGAAGGCGAATATCCGTTCATCTATCCACAGGATCCCTTCGCGCCCCGCGAGCCGCTGCCCGAGCCCGGTCATTTTCGCCGCATTCAAGGCGGCGGAGCGACGTCCGGGGGTCACGCGCGCCAGGACGTGCACGAACAGTCCATTGTCGAAGGCGCCGTGCGCACCGCCTTCACCATCGAACCAAGAGACGGCAATCTCTGCGTGTTCATGCCGCCGGTCGAAACGCTCGAGGATTATCTCGAACTGCTCGAGGCGGTGGAAGAGAGCGCCAAGGCGACCGGTCTGCCGCTCTATATCGAAGGCTATCCGCCGCCCGACGACCCGCGCCTCGAAGTGATCAAGGTGACGCCTGATCCTGGCGTCATCGAGGTCAATATTCACCCGGCCGCCACATGGCGGGAGGCTGTCGAAACGACGACCGCGCTTTATGAGGACGCGCGGGGGGCGCGATTGACAACCGCCAAATTCATGATCGACGGACGGCAGATCGGCTCGGGCGGCGGCAATCATGTCGTGCTTGGGGGCAAAACGCCAGCCGACTCGCCCTTCCTGCGCCGCCCCGACCTCTTGAAGAGCCTTGTGCTTTATTGGCAGCGGCATCCCTCATTATCCTATCTGTTCTCCGGACTGTTCATCGGCCCCACCAGCCAGTCGCCTCGGGTTGACGAGGCGCGGCATGACTCGCTGTATGAGCTGGAGATCGCACTGGCGCAGGTGCCGTCTCCCGGCGAAGGCTATGTGCCGCCGTGGCTGGTCGATCGGTTGTTCCGCAATCTGCTGGTCGATGTCGGCGGCAACACCCATCGCGCCGAAATCTGCATCGACAAGCTCTATTCGCCCGATGGACCGACCGGGCGTCTCGGACTCGTCGAATTCCGCGCCTTCGAAATGCCTCCCGACGCCCGCATGAGTCTGGCGCAGCAGCTGTTGCTGCGCGCGCTCGTCGCCTGGTTCTGGCGGGAGCCGCAGCACGGCGATCTGGTGCGCTGGGGAACGGCGCTGCACGACAAATTCATGCTGCCGCATTTCGTATGGCAGGACTTCCTTGGCGTTATCGATGACCTGCGCCGCGCCGGCTACGCCTTCGAAGAGGAATGGTTTGAGGCGCAGCGGGAATTCCGCTTTCCGCTTGCTGGAAGCGTCGAGCACGGCGGCGTTCATCTGGAGATCCGCGGCGCGCTCGAACCCTGGCATGTGATGGGTGAAGAAGGCGCGAACGGCGCCACGGTGCGCTACGTCGATTCGTCGCTTGAGCGCCTGCAGGTCAAAGCGAAGGGCCTCGTTCTCGGCCGGCACATGATCGCCTGCAATGGACGCCGTGTCCCGATGACCAGCACCGGCGTCCCCGGCGAGGCGGTGGCGGGCGTTCGCTTCAAGGCCTGGCAGCCGCCCTCCGGCCTGCATCCGACGCTGCCGGTCCATGCGCCATTGACCTTCGACGTGATCGACTGCTGGAGCAGGCGTTCGCTGGGCGGCTGCGTGTATCACGCGACGCACCCTGGAGGCCGTAATTACGACGCCTTCCCCGTCAACAGTAACGAAGCCGAAGCGCGGCGCTTGGCGCGATTTGAGGATCATGGGCACACGCCCGGACCTGTCGATCCGCCGCGCGAGGAGCCAGGCCAAGAGTTTCCGCTGACGCTGGATCTTCGGAGGAGCATTGTCCGCTGAGCGACCGATTGAAGCGGACAAGGCGTCACAGCGCGTTGCCGCCTGGATCGCTCGATATGCGCCGATGCGCGACGCGCCGGATGAGCTTCTCGACCCAGATGGATGTCCGCGTGCGCACTGGCGTCAATTCCTCGAATCGCTCGCCGCATTCGGCGATACCGGCCTTGAGCAACGCTTCGCCGCGGCCGGCCGCCGCATCGACGACATGGGGATTTCCTACCGGGTTCACGGAGAAGCCAAGGAGCGCAGTTGGCCGTTAGGGCGTTTGCCGCTTCTGATCCCGGAATCAGAATGGCGCGATATTGCTACTGGCGTCGCACAGCGCGCCGAACTTCTCGATCAGATCCTGCATGACGTTTACGGCGAGGCGCAGCTTGTCGCGGAGGGCGCCCTGCCGGCCGCAGCCATCACGGGATCGCCTGACTTCATTCGACCGATGTGCGGAGTCGCGCCGCCCGGCGGACGCTGGCTTCGCTTTTACGCCGCCGATATCGGGCGCGGGCCCGATGGCGCCTGGCGGGTGCTCGGCGATCGCGCGCAGGCGCCTTCGGGCGCTGGTTACGCCTTAGAAAATCGGATGATCCTGTCGCGCGCGTTGCCAAGTCTCTATCGAGACATGAACGTCGAGCGCCTCGCGCCGTTTTTCCGGGAATTCCGTGCGAGCATTTCCGGCGCGGCGCAACGCGTTGATCCGCGCATCTGCCTGCTGACGCCCGGCCCTTGGAGCGAGACCTATTCCGAACAGGTGAATCTCGCCCGCTATCTCGGCCTTACGCTGATCGAAGGCGAAGATCTCGTTATGAGCGATGGCAAGCTGCATGTGCGCACCATCGCCGGTTTGAAGCGCGCCGATGCGATTTGGCGTCGCGTCGACGCTGACTGGTGCGACCCGCTGGAGCAGAACGCCGCGTCGCGTCTGGGCGTCGCCGGGATGTTCGAAGCCATCCGTCGCGGCGCCGTTGTCGTCGCGAACATGCCCGGCGCCGGCCTCATCGAATCGCGCGCGCTGATGAGTTTCCTGCCGGAGCTGTCGCAACGCCTGCTCGGCGAGAGCCTCAAACTTCCCAATGTCGCGACGTGGTGGTGCGGACGCGAAAGCGAACGCGATCAAATTGTCGAGGCCTTGAGCGACTACGCGATCAGCGGGGCGTTCAGCGACAGGCTCCCGGGATTTGGCGAACGTCGTGAGGCGCTCGGTCATGCGCTCTCCAGCGAGGAGCGCGCGCGTCTGATCGACGCCATAAATCAGCGCGGCGTCGACTATGTCGCTCAGGAACCTGTCAATCTCTCCACGACGCCAGCCTGGGCCGAGGGCAGGCTGACGCCGAGACCTTTCGCCTTGCGTGTGTTCGCCGCCGCGACGGCTGACGGTTGGACGGTGATGCCCGGCGGATTCTGCCGAGTCTCCAACCGGCTTAATGCGCGCGACGTGTCGATGGACGCCGGCGCGCAATCGAGCGACGTCTGGGTGTTGACGAGCCATCCGATCGAATGGTCGACGTTGCTGCCGTCCGACGAAGATCCGCCGATCGTGCGCGCGCTCGGCAATCTGCCGAGCCGCGCCGCCGATAATCTTTTCTGGATGGGACGCTATCTCGAGCGCGCCGAAGCGACATTGCGCGTCGTGCGGTCGCTCGGGGCGCGGCTGGGCGAACTCCAGCACATCGATCTGCAAGGGCGCCAGTCGATCGAACGGCTTGCGCGACTGCTGATCGCCTGGGGCGCCGCCCCCGAAGACGCGCCGGACATGGACCCGACTGAGATTGCATGGTCCGCGGCAGCCGGCGCCGACGATTACGGTTCCGCGTTGTCGGTCGTACGCAATGCGAGACGCGCGGCGTCGATCGTGCGCGAGCGCTTGTCCCAAGATGTCTGGCAACTCATCGGACGCATCGAAACGCGTCTGACGCGCGCCGGCGCCGCCGCGATAACCGAGCCCGAGGCGCTGGAAATTGTGGAGCGATCGCTTCATACGCTGGCGGCGTTGTCCGGACTGATCGACGAAAATTTCAACCGCGTCGCCGGCTGGAGTTTTATCGATCTTGGGCGGAGAATCGAACGCGCCGTCGGGACGTGCCGCTTCGCCCGACAGTTCGCCGGCGACGACGCAACGGTCGAGACGCTGGACGCTCTGCTCGATCTGCTCGATTCGCAGATCACCTATCGCTCCCGCTACATCGCCGGCGCCGCACTGGCGCCGGTCCTCGACATGGCCATGCTCGATCCGTTCAATCCGCGATCCGTCCTCTTCCAGGCGATGCGCATCGACGAACATCTCGCGGCGCTGCCAAATTTGCGCGACGATGGAGTCATGGAGCCGCCGCGGCGACTCTCCGTCAAGCTACGCGCCGAGCTCGAGTCGGAAGATGCGCACCGCCTGGACGCCGCGATCATTCTTGGGTTTGAGCAACGCCTCATGTCTCTCGCCGACAAAATCGCCGAGCGCTATTTCACGCATGGCGCCGATGGCGCAGCAAATTCTCAGCCGTCGCGGATCGCGTGATCTACGACATCGCCCATCGCACGATCTACAAATATGACGCGCCGGTCGCTTCGGCGCGCTGCGCGATGCGCCTGATCCCGCGAAACGATCGCGGCCAAACAGTGCTGTCCCATCGAATTGAGCTGTCGCCATCGGCCGAAATCCTCAATGAAAGAATCGACTTTCACGGAAACCGGGTCTGCGAAGCGCGCATCCTCAAGCCCCACACGAAGCTGCAGATCGCCCTTGCCGCGCGCGTCGCGGTCGAGCGGGCGCCGCCGCCCGCGCCGGCGCTGACGCCGGCATGGGAAATCGTGAGGAACGCCGCTTACGCGTCCGACTCGCTCGCCGCCTCCTCTCCGGCCCATTACATTTATGCAAGCCGCTTTGCGCCGTTGTTCGGCGCGGCGACGCATTATGCGCGCAAAAGCTTTTCGCCGGGTCGGCCCATTCTCGAAGGCGCAATTGAACTAACGCAGCGCATCCACGCCGACTTCGCCTATGATCCGGATGCGACGCATATTGCGACGCCGATCGCCCAGGCGTTCGAACGCCGTCGCGGCGTCTGCCAGGATTTCGCACATATCATGATCGCGGCGCTACGCGGTCTCGGTTTGGTGGCGTCCTATGTCAGCGGCTATCTTCGAACCTACGCCGCTCCAGGCCAGGCGCGGCTGGAAGGCGCCGATTCAACCCATGCGTGGGTGTCTGTTTGGTGCGGGCCGGAATTTGGCTTCTTCGACCTTGATCCGACGAACGCGATTGTCGTCGGCAACGACCATATCGCCATCGCCATCGGACGCGACTATGCGGACGTTTCGCCGATCGACGGCGTGATTATCGGCGCCGGCGATCAAGATTTGGATGTCAGCGTCGACGTCAAGGAAGCGGCGATTTAGGAAGAATTCCTTTGCCGATGTCTTTACACAAGCGCCTGTTCTTTCACCGCCGTACGTTGCGCGCGAATCCAGTCGTAAAGCGTCTGCATGCCCGCGCCGGTCTTCGCGGAGACTTCAACGATCACAGCGTCCGGATTGACGCGGAGAATATTCTCCCTCGCCCGCTCCATCGAGAAATCGAGATGCGGCAGAAGATCGATCTTGTTGAAGATGACGAGCTTCGCGGCGCTGAACATATGCGGGTATTTGAGCGGCTTGTCTTCGCCTTCCGTCGTCGAAAAGATGACCGCCTTGGCGTGTTCGCCGAGATCGAACAGCGCCGGGCAGACGAGATTGCCGACATTTTCGATGAAGACGAGCGAAGCGACGCTCGGCTTGAGTTCGGAAAGCGCGCGCGCGATCATTTCCGCGTCGAGATGGCATCCGGTCCCGGTGTTGACCTGAACCACCGGCGCGCCCGCGGCGCGAATGCGTTCGCCGTCATTCGACGTCGCCTGATCGCCCTCGATGACGAACAGCGGCAGTTCGCCTGAGAGGTCGGCGATGGCGCGCTCGAGCAGCGTCGTCTTTCCCGCGCCGGGCGAGCTGACGAGATTGAGCGCCACAATTTCGCGACCCGCGAGCCAGGCGCGACATTTGGCGGCGATCGCGTCGTTCTTCGCGAGAATGCGCGTCTCCAATTCGACCCGATGATGGGAGTGCTCGTGCGCCTGACCGTGATCGCTGTGATCGTGCGCATGCGCGTGGCCGTGCTCATGCCCGTGCGCATGATGATCATGCTCGTGATGATGATCATGCGCATGTTGATGTTCGCCATGAAGATGACCGTGGCCATGGTCCACACGCGAATGGGCCGCGCCGTCTTGCTCCGACCCCGCCGCGATGTCCGCGCGCGCGCCGGTCTGCAGATTGGTCATCGTGGTCCCCTGCCCTTGGCAGCCGCAGCTCGCGCACATTATGCAGCCTCCTCGACTTCGATGCTTTTGATGTTCAGCTCTTCGCCAAGCAGGCGCTGGAATTGACGCGAGCCGCATGGACACGCCGAGAGCATGTCGGGCGTGGAAAATTCCGCGCCGCAGACGTCGCAGCGCGCCTTTGCGTCGACTTCGCGGATGTCCAACGTCGCGTCTTCGAGCGGGGTGCCGCGGGCGACTTCCGGAAAACAAAAGGCGATGGCTTCCGGCTCGACGCCCGACAATTTGCCGATCTCGAGCGTCACGCGGCGCACGCTACGCCCTTGCGCGGCCTGCGACGCCAATTCGACGATGCTGCAAACAATAGAGAGTTCGTGCACGTCGGCTCCTTTAGCAGATGCGCGGCAATTGCTCGCCGACCAGCATGTCGACGATGCGCCGGCCGCCGAAAATGGTGCGCATGGTGACGCGACCCGGTTCGCCCGCGACGACAGTGCCGATGACCGCCGCCTGTCGGCCCAGCGGATGCGCCCGCATGGCCTCGAGCGCCTGTTCCGATTCGTCGGGCGGCACGATCGCGACGATCTTGCCCTCATTGGCCAGATAGAGCGGATCGAGACCGAGAATTTCACAAAAGCCGCGAACCTCATCGCGCAGCGGCGTGACCGCCTCGTCGATTTCGATGGCGACCTGTGCGGCTTCGGCGATTTCATTGAGCACGGTCGCGACTCCTCCCCGCGTCGGATCGCGCATGAACCGCGTGTTCGGCGCCGCATCGAGCAGGCTTGCGATAAGGCCCTGCAGCGGCGCGCAGTCGCTCTCAATCGGCGACTGCAACGCCATATCGCCGCGCGCCCCAAGAATTGCCGCGCCGTGATCGCCGAGCAGCCCGTTGACGAGCACCGCGTCGCCCAGCCTCGCGCGATGCGCGCCGAGCTCGACGCCGGCGGCGACGACGCCAACGCCGGTCGTGGTGATGAACATCTGGTCGCAGGCGCCCTTGTTTACGACCTTGGTGTCGCCGGTGACGATCTTCACCCCGGCCTCCTGCGCCGTCGCCGCCATAGACCTTGCGATCTGCCGCAGAAAATCGATCGAGACGCCCTCCTCGATGATGACGGCGCAAGAGAGATAGAGAGGAAGCGCGCCGCCTACTGCGAGGTCGTTCACCGTGCCGCAGACCGCAAGCTTGCCGATGTCGCCGCCAGGAAAGACTAATGGGTCGACAACGAATGAGTCGGTCGTGAAGGCCAGCCGATCGCCATATTGCGCAAGATCCAGAAGATCGATCCGCGCAGAATCGTCGAGCGACGCCAGCATCGGATTGTCGAAGGCCGCGACAAAGACGTCGTCGATCAAATCCTTCATCGCCTTGCCGCCGCCGCCATGCGCCAGCGTGACGGTCGGCACATGCACCTTGCCGCGCGCACGTCGGGGCGGGATGGAAATCATGTTCATGCGGCGCTCACCTCGTCGTCGCGGCCCCGCTTTATGCCGCCATATTGGTAATAGGCCGCGCATGCGCCCTCGGACGACACCATCAGCGCGCCGAGCGGCGTCTCCGGCGAGCAGGCGCGGCCGAACACTTTGCACTGCCAGGGCTTGATGACGCCCTTGAGGACCTCGCCGCACTGGCAGGATTTTGGATCGGCGATTTTTGCATTGGGCACTGCGAATTTCCGCTCGGCGTCAAACCCCGCATAGGCGTCGCGCACTTTGACGCCCGAGTGATCGATGGAGCCGAGCCCGCGCCATTCGAAGAATTCGCGCAGTTCATAGACCTGCGCAACTGCCTGCAGCGCAACGGCGTTGCCCCCTGCTGGCGCGACGCGCGCATATTGATTTTCAATCTCGCAGCGTCCCTCATCGATTTGCCTCAGCAGCATCCAGATCGACTGCAAAATGTCGAGAGGCTCGAACCCTGCGATCACCATCGGCTTCTTGTAGTAGCGCGCGATAAACTCATAAGGCGCATCGCCGATCACCATGGAGACATGGCCAGGTCCGAGAAATCCGTCGAGCCGCAGGTCCGGGCTGTCGAGAATCGCCTTGATGGTCGGAACGATGGTGATGTGATTGCAGAAGATCGAAAAGTTCTTGATCGCTTCGCGCTCCGCCTGCAGCACGGTCAACGCCGTCGACGGCATGGTGGTCTCGAAGCCGATGCCGAAGAAAACGATCTCGCGCGCGGAATTTTTGCGCGCGAGCGCCAATGCATCCATCGGCGAATAGACCATGCGCACATCACAGCCGTCGGCCTTCGCCTGCAGCAGACTCTTGCGTGAGCCCGGCACGCGCATGGCGTCGCCGAAGGTGGTGAAGATCACCTCCGGACGCTCGGCGATGGCGACGCAATCGTCGACGCGTCCCATCGGCAGCACGCAAACAGGACAGCCGGGCCCATGCACCAGTTCGATGGATTTCGGCAGCATCCCTTCGACGCCGTAGCGGAAGATCGAATGCGTGTGCCCTCCGCAGACTTCCATGATCTGCAGCGGCCGACTTTCATCGCGCCCGATTAGCGCGAGCAGCCGCTCGATCTCCTTGACCAGGACATCCGCCTTCGCTCGATCGCGAAATTCGTCGACATATCTCATGCCGCGACGTCCTTGCTTATGGCTGAGCCGCGGTCGTCGGCGAGCAGCGTGTGAACCAGGTCCCACAGGATGTGATAGGCGGCGACGTGACACTCCTGGATGCGGTGGACCGACGTCGTGGGCACGACAAGGCAATGATCGCAGATCCCAAACGCCATCCTGCCGCCGTCGCCGCCGCTAAAGCCGATGGTCGTCAGACCCATCTCCTTCGCCTTCACGAAGGCGGCGATCAGATTTGCCGAATTGCCGCTGGTGGAGAGGCCGACAAGCCCGTCTCCCGCCCGGCCATGTGCGATGATCTGGCGCACGAAAATGTGCTCAAAGCCCACGTCATTGCCGACCGCGGACGTCATCGCAATGTCAGCGGTGAGATTTATCGCCGCAAGCGCCGGCCGGCCAGCGGTGATTGGATGGAGAAACTCGACGGCCACATGCGAGGCGTCGCAACTCGAGCCGCCATTGCCCATGGTGAACATCCGGCCCCCGCGTCGATAAACGGCGGCAAGCGCCTTCGCCGCGTCGAGCAGAACCGGCGCCTGCTCGCCAAAAAATCTCGCGCTGGTCTCGCGCGACTCCCGCGCCTTTTCGGCAATCGACTGCATCAGGCTCGCGTCAACGTTGGCAGGATCCTGCTCCTTGCCATGCAGGAACGGATAAAGGACCTCCAATGCGCTCTTGCTGGTCATGATCCTATTCCTCGGCCGCGACTGCGTCGGTGAGCGTTTGCATAGTCTCAAGTTCGGCTTGGAGTTCGCCAAGCTCTTGCAGCAATCTGAGCGTCTCCGCTGCCTCCGCCTCGTTGATCCGGCTCATCGCGAAACCGACATGGACGAGAACCCAATCGCCGACACACGACTCCACAGGATGGGCTTCATCCACGATGCAGCTGACGTTGATCTGCCGGCGCACCCCGCTCACGTCAACGGTCGCGACGAGATCGTCGGCATTGTCTATGCTAACGATGCAGCCGGGGATGCCGAGGCACATGCGCCGTCCTTTCCATCTCTTATTATGTTGGCTCTCATCAGATGCGCGGCGCCGATGGCGGCCTGACCCAGCGAGAGCCCGCCATCATTGGCGGGCGCGTCAGCATGTGTGAGCACCGTGAAGCCAGCCTCGCACAAACCGTCGTAGACGCTTTCGAAAAGCAGGCGATTTTGAAAGCAGCCGCCCGATAGCGCCACCGTTTCAAATCGTCGCGCAGCCGCCAGCCGCACGGCGACTTCAGTGACTGACTGCGCCAGACCGAGGTGAAAACGGCGCGCAATGGTCTGCGCCGAAACGCCCTGCCGGAGGTCATCAAAAATTGCGCGCCACATCGGCGCCGCGTCGACGTCGATGAGCTCCGACTCGGAAATCCGAAGCGCATAGCCGCGTGTCTCGTCTGGCGCCGCGGCCGCGAGCGCCTCAAGTCGCGCCCCGGCTTCGCCTTCATAGGCCTGACGGTCGGCGCAAACGCCGAGCGCGGCGGCGACCGCATCGAAGAGCCGTCCGCACGAGGAGGCTAACGGCGAATTGAGGCCTTGGGCGATCATCCGGTCGATCGTCGCAAGCGGTTTGCCCTCCAAGGCGCTCCAATCGCCGAACGTGGAGGGCGTCGCATCGAACGCGTCCGCGGCCCTAAGATGCGCATAGAGATTTCGCCAGGGTTCCCGCGCCGCCTGTGCGCCGCCCGGCATGGCCACGGGCTTCAACCGCGCCAGCCGTTTATAGCCAAGATAGTCGGCGAGCAGGAACTCTCCGCCCCATATCGCGCCGTCATCGCCAAAGCCGAGGCCGTCGAGCACGATCCCTAGCACTGGCGGCGCATGGAGCGGTCGGCCGTTCTCAGCGAGGCAGGCGGCGACATGGGCGTGATGATGTTGAACGTCAATCAACGGCAAGGCACGTGTGTCGGCCTCTGCGCGTCCGAGTTTCGACGACAGATATTCAGGATGCCGGTCGACGGCGATCGCCGTCGGCGCGTGATCGAAGAGGCTCCGAAAGAGCGCGAGATTTTTTTTGTAATCATCTAGCGTCGCCGCATTCTCGAGATCGCCCTGATGCTGCGACAAGATGGCCTGACCGTCCTTGACCAGGCAGAAGGTCGCCTTCAGCTCCCCGCCCATCGCCAACAGATCGGGCGCCTTATCGAAGCCGCTCGGCAAGCGCAGCGGCGCGGGCGCGTAACCGCGGGCGCGCCGAAGAACCCGCGGTCGCCCGGCCTTGACCCGCACGACCGAGTCGTCAACGCGATTGGCGATGGCGCGATTATGCGTCAATGCGAAGGCGGCGATTTCGGCAAGTTGTCGGTACGCCTCCGCGTCATCGACGACGGCGGGCTCGTCCGAAATATTGCCGCTCGTCATCACGAGCGGCTGTTCGAACTGGTCCATCAATAGCAGATGCAGCGGCGTCGTCGGCAGCATGAAGCCGAGCGTGGCAAGTCCGGGCGCGACGGCCTCAGGCAAATGCTCAGGACCTGTTGCGCGCAGCAGCACGATCGGCGCCTCAACGCTTGTGAGCGCGCGTTCCTCGACCGGGTCGATCGCGCAGTAGCGACGGATAACGGCGAGATCCCGCGCCATCAGCGCGAAGGGCTTTGCGTCACGACGCTTCAATCGGCGCAGGCGCACGACTGCTTCGGGGTTGGTCGCGTCGCATGCGAGATGATAGCCGCCGAGTCCCTTGACCGCGATGATATCGCCCCGCTCGATAAGACGCGCTGCAATTTCGACCGCGTCGGCGTCGCCGTCGCGCGGAACTTCCGCTTCACCGAATGCAACCAGCGATGCTGTCGGACCACACGACGGGCAGGCCACCGCTTCAGCGTGAAACCGGCGATCATTCGGATTGCGATATTCCGCCGCGCAGGCCGCACACAGCTCGAACGGCGCCATCGTGGTCGTCGCGCGGTCATAGGGAATGGCTGCAACAATGCTGAGGCGCGGTCCGCAATGGGTGCAATTGGTGAACGGATAGCGATAGCGGCGCTGGCCGGGATCGCGTAGCTCCACTGCGCATGCGCCGCAGAGCGCCGCGTCCGGCGCCACCTGAGTGCGTGCGGGTCCGCCGATGCTCTCGGCGATCCGGAACTCCTGTGGCAGACGGCCGCTGTAGTATCGCCTTTCGATGCTGTCGACATGCGCGAGTGGCGGCGGGTCTCGTTCGATTCGTCGAAGCAACGCAGCGATGCGCGACGGGTCGCCGCTGACGCGCAATAATACGCCCTCCCCGTCATTGAGCACCTCGCCGGCAAGCCCCAATTCACGCGCCAGGCGCCAGACCGCCGGACGAAAGCCGACCCCCTGCACGCGTCCGCGCACCCGAAACTCGAGCGCCTGCGATGGCTCCACCGCCGCGAAACTCATGATCCCTGTCAGCCTCACATATTGCTGATCTTGATATAGCGATAGAGGTCCTTCGCATTCATGATCAGCAGTCCGAGGATGATAAGCCCCAGGACGATACCTGTAATCTCCCATCCGCTCATGACATTTCTCCATTTACCCGATGCGCGGCGCGAGCGCGATCGCGTTATGTTACACCGCCATCATCTCCTCAATCAGCTCTTCGACCGTCTCCGCGGCGACGCCGACCGCCGCAGCGACAGGCTCGCTCAGCCCTATGACGCCTTCGTCGCCACCGAAGGTCAACGGCTCGCAGGCGACCAGCAGGACGCACCGGCAATTTCCGCCAAGCGCCGACGCCAGATGAAGAACTTTCGCGGGATCGAGCTCATGCGGCGAAAGAGCCAGATCCTCGGGTGTGGAGTCTCCCGCCGCGATCGGGTCGGGCTCAACCACTGAGACGACGCCCGGCGCTTCCCCCCGCTGCGCCGCATCCACGAGAATCACGGCGTCATAGCCGTCCATCAACGCGTAGGTGAGATCGATCCCGCGAATGCCGAAATCGATCACCCGTACCCCGTCCGGGAGCGTGACCCGTGAGAGCCGGCGCGCCACCTCGACTCCAAAGGCGTCATCGCCATTAAAGATGTTGCCGACGCAGGCGACGAGAATGGAGGTCATGGCCCGTCTCCCGCGGCAATCGGCTCGATCTCCTCCTGACTGAAAAAGAACCGATGTCCAGGAAAGCCCGCCGCGCCGAGATCCCGGCCCGGATCGTCAATCAAAGTCACCGCGACATGGACCCGGTCCTCGAAATCGCGCTCTATGGCCTCGACGACCGCGATCTTGTCTTTCAGCGCAATATCCATGATGTCGCCGCCAGATTTTGGGCGTAGTCGCACGCGGGCGCCGACGCATAGGCTGCGTCCGCTCTCCAGCAGTGAGACGAGGCGAGGCTTCTCATGGTCCCCGCCCATCGACGGCGGTTCAATTTCGCTGGCCTGAGACTGCTGATTACGCATGACGCCATGAAGCCGCGCCATGTCCTCGGCGGTCAGAGCATGCGTGCGCTCCAGAAGCGCGCGTGCACGGGCGTCGACTGACGCCATCTCGCGTTTCTCGGCATCGGTCATCGCGAGAATACGAAGCGTGAGGATTTCGTCGATCTCAGTGCCGTCGAACAGGTCGCCGGGACTTTCCGGCGCGATCGCCGGATGATCATAGAGGATAATGGGCGAAGCCAGCATGGCGCTATTGTCTTGACCGCCAACCAGCACCGGGAAGGCGCCGACATTTCGACATTGCGCCGCAGTCCCTCGCAGATCGTCCGGAGGATCGAGCAACGAGACGAACGCGCCATCTGCGACCGTGAGGATTGCATGCGTCGATGTAAAGGCGCGAAGTTGCGCGGCTGCGCGCTCCTCGCGAACCGCGCCCGTGAGCGGCGTGATGTTCTCGATCCCGATCGTCAGCTTCCACAATTCGGGCGCCAGCCTCTCCGCCCTCGCCTCGACGACGCCCTCGATCCTATGCGACGTACGAATGAGAACGGCGGCGACACAGCCGTCTTCGCCGCGCACCGGCTCAATTTCGCGTGCGCCTTCGAAGTGGAACGGCAAGACAGTCGCTACCTCTTGAATATCTGCCGGCCGCAGCGGCCCTAAGGCGATCTCCCGTTCGATCGCCTCCTCCCAGGCCAGCAACTCCCGACCGTCGACATTGAAGCTCGGAACGCGCGTCAGCGCCGGCTCGCCCTCTTCCGGAAGTTCTCGCGTCGGCGTCGCCAGCTGTCCGACCTCGCGCGTCATGACCTGCAGGAATCGAAAATGGACGTTGAACCCCGCCTGCTCTCCACCCCGCAAGAGAACCTGCGTCTCCATGCACGAGGCGTCGCCCTGCTGATCGAACGCCTTAGGAAAGACGCCGCCGATCGTCCAACGCTGACGATTCTTTATTGACGATGGCCGATAGGGATAAAGAATGTAGCCCTCGTAAAGAACGGCGTTGGCGATCGCTTTGATGGAGTCGAGTTTCATGTCGCCTCCGCCGCGCTGGCTTCGAGTAGCGCCTGCAAGGCGCGTTCAAATGTCGGAAGTCCTTGCCGGCGCCGGTAACGGTCCAGCTCCTCAAAAGCGTCGCGATGCAGGCAAAGCCACATGCTCTGCGGATAGTAGTGCTCCATCATCGCGCGCCACACGCTTAAGGGCAGGCGATACGCGCATTCCTTGCTCCAGGCGACTTGCTCAATCTGCAGCCTGCCTTCGCTGTCGCGGTAAAAAATCGAGCCGCTGAATAGAAAATTTAGCGGGACGTCGCCCTGCTCCAGTCCATGAAAATATTTGGTCGCTGCAATGTTGAAGTCATAGCTGCACGGCGCCGGCAGATCGACCATGCGCTCAGGGTTGACGGCGGGAACGGATACGCTCGCATGCGTCCAAAGGAAACTCCGCATGGTCTCGCCCCAGCGCGACGGCTGACCGAAGAGATCGGAAAGCCGATCATGCTCGTCGCCGTCATAGCGTCGCCGAGCAGGCTCGATGCGAATCTGGCAGTTCAACATCACGTTGAGAATGGGCAGATCCGGCGTCTTGTTTACGACATGCAGCGCAAACAGCAGCAGCGGCGCGGCCGAATATTTCTCGACTTTGACGTCTTCGATGCGAAAGTCGAGATCAACCATGAACCCTGTCCTTCGTCTCGACGTCGTCCCGCAGGTTCGTGAAATAGTCGCGAACAGCCTCCCAGACCTCTGCGCCGCCCGACAATCCCCGCCAATGACGTCGGATCAACCCGATGAGCGCATAGCAGCGGTCGATCGAAACGAGATAATATTCTCGTGCGCCATTCATTCGATTGACGAGCAACGCCTCAACATCCGGATCGAGGTTGGCCAGCGTCGGATTGGCTGAGATCAGTCGCGACCAGCCGTCGGCGGCAAAGGGAGACTCGATCGCTCCGGCCGGACCTGGATAGATCGCCACGGGACCCTGCGCCGGCGTGCTGCGGAACACGAAGGCGAGATCAATCGGTATACGAAAGCCCTGCCAGTCGTCGTCGCTCAGATCGAAGTCGTGAAGCGCATCAGCGCGCGCCCGCAAGGCGGCAAAACGCTCACCCCCGCCCAAGAGGAACGCACATTGGGGACAAGCGCAAAAGAACTTTCGCGTCGCGCGCTCGACCAAATGCGCGTGCCGGGAAGCGATGGCCTTCGAGCAGAACTCGCAATGCTCTTCTTCCGTCGTGCGCACGAAGCGCCGCAGCCGAGACGCCCAATTCCCCGATTCTATTCTTTCCATGTCTCGCCTTTTTCTTTTTAGGCGGCGGTTTCGGCATAAAAGGCTGTCATGTCCATTTCGATCAAAATATCGTCGAGGTCCGGCGCCGCGTCGGTGAGCGCGCTCTCGATCTCCAGCCGCAACTGGTCGGTAGGCTCAGCAACGCCATTCCTTTGCAGTTGAACCATTGCAAAGGCTTTACTCGCGCTCATGAGGCTCACATGGAGGCCGCGGGCGCTCCACTGCGGCTGCATGCGCGCGATGATCTCCTGTAGACGATCCTCCACGCTCTGCGGATGTAGCCCGTGGAGGAGCAATATCGCCCGAAGGTCCCTATCGTCGACGATCTTCTCGAGTAAGGCGGCGCCGTCGTCCGATGCCGCAATGATCGCGCTGAGCCGCGCGAGCGAACGCGCGTGCAAATCGAGCACGAGCGCCAGCAACTCGCGCGCCGTCTCGCGCCCAGTCGCGTCGGCGATGCTCTCGAGCGTCGCCATCAGCTTTTCCAACCGGGCCAGCGACTGCTCCAGCGTCTCCGTCTCGCGCGTCTCTGCGCTCATGGCGACGGCTTTCGCGACGCGCCGAACATGGGCGAATGCGTGGTCTTAACGGTCTTGCCGCCGCCAACATACATGTGCACGCCGCATGGCAGACAGGGATCGAAACTGCGCACCGCGCGCATGATGTCGATGCCCTTAAACTTGTCCGGACCATTCTCTTCGAAGATCGGCGTGTTCTGAACCGCGTCCTCGTAAGGTCCAGGCGTTCCGAAATCGTCTCGCGGCGTCGCGTTCCACGGCGTCGGCGGATAGGGATGATAATTGGCGATCTTCTTGTCTTTTATGACGAGATGGTGTGACAGCACGCCGCGCACCGCCTCGTGGAAGCCACAGCCGATCGCCTCGTCCGGAACCTCGAATGGCGTAAAGGTCTTGGTGCGGCCCGCCTGAATCTCTGTAAAGGCCTGCTCCAGGAAGTAATATGCCGCAGCGGCGCAGTAGGCTTGAAAATAGGTGCGCGCCCGATCGCGTTCGATCGCGTTGCTCCACTTTGGCACCTTCCATTCAAACTCCACTGCCGGCTTGAGCGCTGTCTTCGGGAGATTGATCTTCACGCTGTCGCCCGTGGCTTTGACATAGCCGTTCATGTCGACGAGCCCTGCCAGCGCCGTCGAAAACAGGCGCGCGAAGGCGCCTCCGCCGGTGTCGAGCGGCAGATGATCTCCGCTGCTCTTGTCGAGCCAGCGTGGACACATGACCCACGAATAGTTCTTGTCGAAGTCGCGCTTCTGCGGCCGCGGAATGGTCGTCTGATTCCACGGATGCTTCTGATCGACCGGATTGCCCAGCGGGTCCGTCTTGACGAAGGTTTCGCAATTGTCCCAGTCCTCGTAATAGGACTGACCGCGCAAGATGCGAATCTGCAGATTGATGTCGACGAGGTCGGTCGTCACAAGCTTGCCGTCGACGACAACGCCCGGGGTGACGAACATCTTCCGGCCCCAGTCGGTCATATGCTTATAATTGTAGTCGCAATAGTTCGGGTCCTGAAATGCGCCCCAGCAACCCAACAGAATTCGTCGACGTCCGACTTCCTCGTAGCCGGGCAGCGCATCATAAAAAAAGTCGAACAGATCATCGTGCAGCGGCACGCATTTTTTCATGAACTCGGCGTAGCGCACGAGTCGCGTCAGATATTCGGTGAAGAGCTGGTTCGACGGCACGGTGCCGACGCCGCCAGGATAAAGAGTGGAGGGGTGCACATGGCGCCCCTCCATCAGGCTGAACATCTCACGCGTGTAGCGGCTAACAATCAATGTCTCACGGTAGAATTCGCCGACAAATGGATTGAGCGCGGTCATGATCTCGGCGATCGTGCGATAGCCATGAGCGTCCGAGTTTCGAGCGGGAGTCCGTTGTGCTTTGGCCCAGACGCTTGGATTGGTTTCCTTGACCATCTGCTCGCAGAAGTCGACGCCAACCAGATTGTCCTGAAAGATGTTGTGGTCGAACATATATTCCGCTGCTTCGCCGAGATTGATGATCCAATCGGCGAGCGGCGGCGGCTTGATTCCATAGGCCATATTCTGCGCATAGACCGAACACGTCGCGTGATTGTCGCCGCAGATTCCGCAGATGCGGCTGGTGATGAAGTGGGAATCACGAGGATCTTTGCCCTTCATGAAAATGCTGTAGCCGCGAAAGATCGACGACGTGCTGTGACATTCGGCAACCCGCCGATTCTCGAAATCAATTTTGGTGAAAATTCCGAGGCTGCCGACGATCCGTGTGATCGGATCCCAATTCATCTCAACGAGATTGGGCGACGCTTTATTGGGGCTCGGAGGCGCCGAAGGACGGGTTGCGAGGTCGACCATGGTCGCGATCCTTAACTAGAGTGGATGAGTCTTGTTCGGCCGATCTGGCTCATAACCCGTGGTGTAGGTCGGCTCCCTGTTGCGCCACTTCGGCTCCTTGTTGAGCGTGTGATTGGTGATTTTGCGCAGATTGCGGATCAGCACGCCGTACGGCTTGACCAGCACCGATGAAATGCGGGCGCCGGGCGGTTCGTCCATGAACGGCATGAATTTGTCGGGAAAGCCTGGCATGGTGCAGCCGATGCAGATGCCGCCGACATTGGGGCACCCTCCAAGACCCGCGATCCAACCGCGCTTGGGCACGTTGCACTGCACGACCGGTCCCCAGCAGCCAATCTTCACCAGGCATTTCCGCGAGCCATACTCTTGCGCGAAATCGGCTTCTTCGTAATAAGCGCCGCGGTCACATCCCTCATGAACGGTGGGACCAAACAGCCAGCGCGGGCGGCCGAGTCTGTCGACGGGAATCATCGGCGCCAGGCCGGCGAGCTGGCGCAGCAGATAGAGAAATGTCTCCATGAAATTGTCGGGCTGGACCGGACAGCCGGGTACGTTGACGATTGGCAGACCGGCCTTCGATTTCCACTCGGCGCCAAGATAGTCCTGAAGACCCATGCAACCGGTGGGATTGCCCTTCATTGCATGAATGCCGCCGTATGTGGCGCAGGTTCCGGCGCCGATTACGGCGAGCGCCTTTGGCGCCAAGCGGTCAATCCATTCGGTGGTTCTGATTGGCTGTCCGGTTGCCGCATCCGTCCCAATCGCCGCCCAATACCCATCGCCGCTCAGCTTCTCGTTCGGGATGGAGCCTTCGACCACAAGGACGAAGTTTTCGAGTTCGCCCCGCGCGCCTTGATGGAAGGCCTTCATGAAATCATCGCCCACTTCGTAGGAGAGCACTGCATTGTGCAAGCGCACCTTCGGTAGGCCGGGGATCGCTCCGAGAATGACGTCTTCTATGCTCGGTTCGCTGGCGGCGGTGATGGAGACGGAGTCACCGTCGCAACTCAGTCCCGCCGTGAGCCAGAGCACGTCAAGCTCTTCGATTGTGGATGGAGGCCGCTCTTTTCCTTTGGGAACTGGATTGGGGTCTGGAGCCATCGGTCAATCCTTTCACCAAAAAACGTGGCGACGGGAAGTTTCAAACCGGGGCGTACCTGCTCAGCTTTCGCTTTACGGGCTGAAGAGTCCACGCAACCATCGGACGGGTAGCGGCGGCGTACAGGCCTGTCACGGCCGAAGGAAAACTCTGGAACTTGAGAAATGTTCCTAGGAGGGAACAAAATGCACAGCTCGCAAACTCTCAAGACCGTGGCTGCAAATTCGCTTTAGACGGAATGGTTCGATCACGCTGATGTCCCAGAGTCAGCTTCCGCCAATATTTGCAAGGACTTCACTGTGTTCCGTTAGATTTCTCGCATGACTTGAGCGTATGAGATTAACGCGAACAGCACAGTTCCGCCGAGGATATTGCCGGCCAGGACGGGCATTATGAAATGCCCGACCAGCTGCCCCATCGCAAGTTCGCCGGTCAGCACAAGAAGGAAGGCCTCTACGCTTCCCGCGACAATATGGGTGAAGCCGCCGACCGCGATGAGATAGGTCAGCAGGCTGATCATATGAAATCGGACAGTGTCGGCGTTGGGAACGAGCCAGACCATCGCCGCGATCAAAAAGCCGGAGGGGATACCCCGGAAAAACATTTCGCTTGAGCTGTTCGTCAGCATCTGGCGGCTGATCTCGAAGGCGCCGTCGCGCAGCTCCACCGAGAGCGCGGGCGTGAACACAAAAAACAGAGCGGCGACGAAAGCGCCAAGCATGTTCGCCACGAAGACGACGCTCCACAGTCGAATAACGCGACCCAGGTTCAGGGCGGTGAAGCTCTTGAACAACGGCAACACGGCTGTAATCGTGTTCTCGGTGAAGAGCTGCTGGCGAGAGAGAACGACCAGCAGAAAGCCGGCTGGGTAGCCCGCTGCGACGACCAAAGGAGTCCAGCTCTTCTCAGGAAGATGCGTTTGAAGCACCGCCTGAGCGAGCAGCGAGAAGCTTATTGAAAGACCTGCCGCCACGCCGGACCACCAGAGCGACACTGCCGGGCGCGCAAGTTCTTCTTCGCCCATGCGCCGCACGACCTCGTATATGACGGGCGTGCGTGGCTGCGCTCGCTCCTCGATATCGATAATCTCACGCTTCGTGATGCCCCTTACGTCGCCCGAATTTGCCGGCTCGCACGGAGCGGAGCCGACCGCAGGCGAAGGCTCCCCTTGGGAGGTCTGCAGTTGCTGTTCGGGCGCCGGCACGCGTCGACCTTTCAGTCGTTCGCCAGCACTTTGCTTTCACTACGGCTGGCGCAGTGTTGAACTGTGCAGCTGCGATCGCAGTTCCCCGTCGAACGAAATTGAAGGCGAGCGCGATTGAAGCGTCCACGAAAGCGCGCTTTAAAAGCGAACTGGCGCTGCCTTAACTGACGCAGCGCCTCGCACTTAAGCTTGAGCCTATTTCGTCTCTGCGATGCTGATGAGATCGAAGTGGCGGTTGACGCCGGCGTGGATGAGGTTGCCATTGAAACGCGTCGAGCTTGACGCGCCATAAGCGTAAAAACCGTTCGTCTGCGCCGCGAAATTGAACCCTTGAGCGGCGCCGAGATCGTAGCGAAGATAGTCGATCTTGACGCTCCATTCGGGCGTAAACATCCATTCCGCGCCGCCGCCCGCCGTCCAGCCGATCAAGCTGTCCTGATAGACGGGATTGACGAGCGTCTGGTTCGTGCCGCCGATGCGGCGGGTAAAGATCGCGGCGTTGGAGGTGACGCCGCCATAGGCCATGCCGCCCGTGCCGTAGAGAGCGAGCGTCGGGGTGACGAGATAGCCCAATCGGCCGCGGATCGTTCCCAGATAATTGAGGGTCGCGGTGCGCTGCGCATAGGTGGCGAAACTATTGCCGCCTCCTTGCGAAAGGGTCGCTTGCCACCGCGTGTCGGTGTTGCCCGAAGCGCCGTGCAGATCCGCCTCGGCGCCGGCCAAGAAGCTGTCGAAGAACTTCCAATTGGCGCCAATCTGGAAACCGCCGATGAAGCCGGCGAGATGGTTCGTCTGGTCGATCGGAGTCGCGCTGGCAGCCACGGCTGGACTCGCGGCGGCTGCGCCGAATGGCCAGGGCTGCACGTACGACCGCGGGCTCGACCACGCGCCCCCGCCATTGAGGCCGACGTAAATGTCGGACCAGCTTGGCGGCGGCGCTGGGCGCCGCGGCGGGGGCCCCTCAGACGAGAAGAGTGCTAGGAAATCCGATCCCGGCGGCTTGGTGATCGGATTGCCGTCGCCAAAGGCGTTGGCTGAGACTTCCAGATAGAAGAAGTCGGTCGGCCGCCCGGTCAGGCCATTCGTCGTCGTGGTCTGTCCGGAAAAAGATTGCGGGAAGAACGGCTGCAGCGCGACCGGCGGCGCGAAGCTTGACGTGAACGAACCTGGCCAGAACCGCGCGTAACTCGCGGTCAGATTGATGAACTGATTGAGCTTGTAGCGGATGCGCAGATCATATTCGGTGCCGATGAACGTGCCTCTGTTGCCAAGCGGCGCAAAAAGATTGGCGCGGTCCCAGGCCGCCGCCGCGCTCGCCAGCCAGTAGGCGCTGAACGCCGTATCGATCCGAAGATCTTTGAAAGGCGAAAATTCCAAGCGCGCCTTGGGCGCTTTGATATTGTTCCAGGCGATATAGTCGTTGCGTGAGAATGGCTGGTTGAAGCCATAGAAAATGTCGAAGGTCTGATTGACGCTGTCGAAGGGACTCTTATTGCCTGAGCCATAGGCGTAGTTGGCGCTGATCCGCGGTTTCCACGGATGATCTGAAAATGTGTAGCCCGCCTCAAATGCATAGGCGATGGCGTCGTGCTGCACCGTCGTCTGCACGGCGTTTTGGACATTCCGAAACTGACGGAACTCACCGGTTTCGCCAAACTGCTTATTGATGTCGAAGTCGTAATCAAAATCCTTGATCACGCCGTAGACGCGCAGGCCAGGCGCATAAGTGTCGCGATGAAACTTCAGCGCGTTCGAGACGTTGAGCGGATCCCCATATTGCTTGCGGCCCAAGAAATAAGGCTGGATCGTCGCATATTCCGACCAGCGGCGGATGCTGAATACGCTGCCATAGATCCAGTTCTGCCAATCAGGTCGGTCGAACTGATATGGATAACGAATGACCGGCCGCATCAGGAAACTGTCGATATCCCAGTCATTATCCTTCTTGCCGATTTTGATCCGGAAGCCGTCAAAATTGTTGGTCGTGTTGCGGAACTCATTCTCGGCGATCAGACGGCGGTCGAGCAGCTCGAGGTGAAAGCGCCCAGCGCGAAGCGTTAGAGGCCGATCGTTGCCGAGATCGTCCTTGCCGAAGGCGTCCTTGAAAAAGAGTTCGCCATAGCCCGAAATCAGCTCCGTCTGATTGATCTCCTGGCTTTGATATTCATAGATGCTGTTGTAGGCGCGCGAGTCCTGAAATTCGACGACGAATCGAAAGGGATCGAGAATGTTCTGCACGCCCAGATAGGCCCGCGTGCGCGACAGCCAAAGCGAGTTGGGAAAATACTTGCGCTGCGACGTCGGCGGATTGGTCGTCGTGCTCGTCCACGGCCGATAATCGTCCTTGCGATATTCAAAACGCACGCGCGAATCTAGGCCGACGTTCAACCAGTCGATGCCTTCGAATTCCTTGTAGGTCTTCGCCAGATTGCGCACATAGGGCGGGATGTCGGGCTGCGGCTCCAAACGATAGCCGCGGGTGGGCACGTAGTAGCTTTTCTTCTCAGCCGGCGCTCCAGGCGCCCCGGCACCAGCAGCGATGCCCTTGCCATCGGTCTTCTTTTTCACTGACTTTTTTTCCGGCGCGGCCGCTTTTGCGCCGTCATCCGACTGACCCCCATTTCCCGCAATTTCCTTCGAGGGTGCTTTGTCTTCGGCGCCCGCTATTTCGGGAACGCTAAGGGCAGCGCCGACAACGGCGCCAAATGCGGCTAATCTCAGTTTCTTACTGTTCTTGCTTGTCGACATCGACGTTTGTCCCGTATCGCTTAACCCGGACTCCGGTTGGCGCTTTGATCGACGGACCGATATGTAAACCGTGTACATATCGGATATGTCGTTACGGTCGATCTGTTAAGCTCATGTTTTAGTCAACTCGATTTTCGACTTGCGCTGTTGTGAAATCGCCACAGTAAACGCAACAATGCCGCCCGCGCGTTTAATTTTCGCTTTGACATTCCAGCCACTCTCTCTGGGCCGCAGAGGTTGCCCTTCTGCGACCATTTTCCGTCCACGCCGTAAGAGGCAGTAAAGCGAAACCTTTGCTTTTTGTCTATCGATTTAGTAGACCAATCCGCACATCGAGCGAAAGCGTTGCGGTAATGTCACAGTTTGAGAGATTGGGCGCCGCCATAGCGAGCAGAGGCCTAGCCCGCCGTCCTATTTCTGCAGGGCGAAGAAGAGGCGCGGATACCGCAGAAGGACTTTGCCGTCCGGTTGCCGCGGATAGGCCTGTGCGAGCCTCCCTCTGTATCGCGCTAAAAATTCAACGCGCTCATTTGCATCGAGCAAGTCGAGGAAGGGACGAAGGCCCGATCCTTCGAACCATTCGACCACGCCCTCATGGCCGTCGAGCGGATGGACATAGACCGTCTGCCAAATATCGATCGAACTGCAGAGCGGCGCGAGCAGATTGTAATATTCCTCGACCGGACCAAGCACCATGATCGACTTGGCGACTGGAAGCAGACGCGGCGCCCAGGGGCCATCCGCCGCGACCATGCGCATCGCCGCGTGCGAAAGCTCATGCGTATTGTTCGGCATCTGGACCGCAAGACGTCCGCCGGGCCGCAAATAACTCAAAAGCCTTGTCATCAACCCGCGATGGTCGGGGAGGAAATGCAGAGCCGCATTGGCGAAGATGAGATCGGCGGGCTCTGACGGGCGCCAATGCGCGATATCCTCTTTGATAAAAGTCGCTGTGGGCGTGCGCGCGCGGGCGACCGACAGCATGTTGTCGGATTTGTCGATCCCGATGATGTCGGCGCCGGAAAAGCCCATCGCAAGGAGCTGCGTGCTGTTTCCGGGTCCGCATCCGAGGTCATAAACCCGTTGCGTGTCGCAATAAGGCACGTGCGCAAGCAGGTCGCGGGCGGCGCGCGTGCGCTCCGCTTCAAATTTCAAATAAAGCGCCGAATTCCAGTCGTTTGTCGCGCGCCTTTCGTCGATCCCTTCAGCAGGCGCCGCGCTCAAATGCCGTCTCCGGCGTTGACATAGTCGCCATTCTCGTCGGCGGGAAAGATGCGGGCTTTCGCCAGCGAAAGCGGGACGCGGCCGCCGAGCGAAGCCGAACGGTCGAGCGGCGAGTCGATCTCAAGGGTTTGATCATAGCCGTCGATGGCGATCGTGGCGCGAACGCCGGCAGGCGTGCGTCGCAGGCTCTCGACGCGGCCTTCGAGATCGCCGCTCCCTTCAGCCGTGACGGCGATATCGGCCGGGCGGAAGAAGACTCTCGCCGGCCCGCTGCGCAAGCCATGCGTATCGATATGCAATTCGCGGCCGCCGAACGTCACGTGACCGTCGGAGATGGTGACAGGCAGCGCGACCGCTTCGCCGACGAAGGAGATGACGAATGGCGAAGCCGGTCGGTCGTAAAGCTCTTCAGGCGTGCCGATCTGTTCGATGCGGCCTTCGTTGAGCACGACGACGCGATCGGCGAGCTCCATCGCTTCATCCTGATCATGCGTGACGAAGACCGTCGTCAATCCCGTCTGCTTGTGAATGTCGCGCAGCCAGCGGCGCAAATCCTTGCGCACGCGCGCGTCAAGGGCGCCGAAGGGCTCGTCAAGCAGCAGCACGCGCGGTTCGATGGCGAGCGCGCGCGCGAGAGCGACGCGCTGACGCTGGCCGCCGGAGAGCTGCGCCGGATAGCGGCCGCCGAGTCCGTCGAGCTGCACGAACTGCAGAAGCTCCATGACGCGCGCCTTGATCGCCGCCCGCGAGGGACGCGTGCGTCTGGGACGAACTCTCAGACCGTAGGCGATATTGTCGGCGACGGTCATATGTTTGAAGAGCGCATAGTTCTGAAACACCATGCCGACATGGCGATCCTGCACGGGCAGATTAGTCGCGTTCTCGCCGTCGAAGAGGATGCGGCCGCGATCGGGAGAATTGAGGCCCGCGATCACCCGCAGCAACGTCGTCTTGCCGGATCCCGAGGGTCCAAGCAGCGCGACGAGTTCGCCAGGCTGAATGTCGAGGCTGACGTCGCGCAAGGCCGGAAAGGCGCCGAAATCCTGCTCGACCCCCTCGATGCGAATTGAAGTTCCGCGCTTACTTCCCTCAGTGGCGGCGAGCGCGTCCGGAGAGCGCGTCAGCATGACGCCATTCGAGGAACGTCTTGAGCCCGAGTGTGACAAGCGCCAAGCCTGCAAGAAGGACCGCGAGCGCGAAAGCGGCGACATTATTGTACTCATTGTAGAGTATCTCCACCTGAAGCGGAATTGTATTGGTCAGGCCGCGTATGTGGCCCGATACGACGGAAACGGCGCCGAATTCGCCCATGGCGCGGGCGTTACACAGCAGCACGCCGTACAGCAGGCCCCATTTGATGTTGGGCAGCGTCACGGTGAGGAAAGTCTTGAAGCCGGAGGCGCCGAGCGTGAGCGCCGCTTCCTCCTCGATCTTGCCCTGCTCCTCCATCAACGGAATGAGTTCGCGCGCGACGAAAGGAAAGGTGACGAAGATGGTCGCCAGCACGATGCCGGGCACGGCAAAGATTATCTGCACGCCGTGAGCCGCGAGCCACGGGCCGAGGAGGCCCTGCCCCCCGAACACCAGCACATAGACGAGACCGGCGACGACCGGCGAGACAGAGAACGGAAGATCGATCAGCGTGATCAGAACGCTCTTGCCGGGAAAGGAAAATTTCGCGATCGACCAGGACGCCGCGAGCCCGAACACAAGATTCGCCGGCACGGAGATCGCCGCGACAAGAAGCGTCAAACGGATCGCGGCGCGCGCGTCCGGATCGCCGAACGCGGTCAGAAAAGGGCCGATGCCTTTGCTGAAGGCTTCCACGAAGACGATGGCCAGCGGCGCAAAAAGGAAGAGAGCGAGAAACAGCACCGCCGTCGCAATAAGCGTATAGCGCGCGAACGACGAGTCCTGCGTGACCGGCCGGAATTTGACGCCGCGACTGCGGCCGCTGGACGTGACCGCGATCTCAGACATCTCAGACATGGCCGAATCTCCTGCGGCTCCATGCCTGGACCAGATTGATGAGCAGCAGCGCGGCGAAAGAAATCGCCAGCATGATCGTTGCGATTCCGGTCGCGCCCGGGACGTCATATTGTTCAAGCTTCACGACGATGAGCAGCGGCGCGATCTCAGAGACGTAAGCGATATTGCCGGCGATGAAGATCACCGAGCCATATTCGCCAATGGATCTGGCGAAGGCGAGCGCGAAGCCGGTGAGCAGCGCCGGCGCCAGGGGCGGCAGCATCACACGGATGACGGTTTGCAGCCTGCCCGCGCCGAGCGTGGCGGAGGCTTCCTCTAGTTCTGCTTCGAGCTCGGAAATAATCGGCTGCACGGTGCGCACGACGAAGGGCAGTCCGATGAAGATGAGCGCGACCAGAATGCCCCAGCGGGTGAAGGCGATCTTGATGTCGTAGTCGGCGAGCGGCACGCCAAACCAGCCATTCGGCGAATACAGCGCCGCAAGCGAAATGCCGGCCACAGCCGTCGGCAGCGCGAAGGGCAGATCGACGAACGCGTCGAGCAGTCGACGGCCGGGAAAATCGTATCTTGTGAGCACCCAGGCGACGATGAGGCCAAAGAACAGATCGACGACTGCAGCCGCGAAGGAGATGAAGAACGTCGTGCGCAGCGACGCGGCGACGCGCGGCTCCGAGGCGATCGCGTAGAGCCCGGAAAACCCCAGTCCCGATGACTGCCAGATGAGCGTCGCGAGCGGAAAGAGGACGATCACGCCAAGATAGATCAGCGCATAGCCGAAGGTCAGGCCGAAGCCTGGAATGACGCTCGGCGCCGCGAAGCGCCGAGCGTTTTTGCCGACAAGGCTCGGGGAGGTCACCTTGTCAGCTCTTGTTTCTGGATGTCGTCGAAAATGCCGCCGTCGGCGAAATGCTTCTTTTGCGCCGCCGCCCAGCCGCCGAAACTCTTATCGACGGTGATGAATTCGATCTTGGCGAATTTCTTGACGTCGTCCTTCGCCGCATATTCGGGATGAACGGGGCGATAGAAATTGCGTGCGATGATCGCCTGCGCCGCCGGCGAATAAAGAAAGTCGAGATAGGCTTCCGCGAGCTGCCTGTTGCCTTTGGCGTCGGCGTTGGCGTCAACGACGGCAACCGGCGGCTCCGCCAGAATGGACTGGGGCGGCGTCACGATCTCGAACTTGTCAGCGCCGAATTCCTTCAGCGCAAGGAAGGCTTCGTTCTCCCATGCGAGGAGCACGTCGCCGATGCCGCGCTGGGCGAAGGTGATCGTCGAGCCTCTCGCGCCCGTGTCCATGACCGGGGCGTTCTTGTAGATCGCCTTGACAAAATCCTTGGTCTTGGCTTCGTCGCCGCCGAATTTCTTCAGCCCGTAGCCCCAGGCCGCAAGATAATTCCAGCGCGCGCCGCCGGACGTCTTCGGGTTGGGCGTGATCACCGCGACGCCGGGCTTCGCCAGATCGTCCCAATCCTTGACGGCTTTCGGATTGCCCTTGCGGACAAGAAACACGATCGTCGACGTATAGGGCGACGAGTTACTCGGTCGGCGCTTTTGCCAATCGGCGGGGATTTTGCCGCTCTTGCCGGCGATCGCGTCAATGTCGGCGGCGAGCGCCAGCGTCACGACGTCGGCGTTCAGCCCCTCGATCACCGCGCGCGCCTGCGCGCCTGAGCCGCCATGCGACGCCAGAAGTTCGATCGTTTCGCCGGTCCTGGCTTTCCAGTCCGCCGCGAAGGCCGGATTAATCGCCTTGTAGAGTTCGCGCGTGGGGTCATAGGAGACGTTCAATAACGTCTGGCCCGCTTGAGAATGCGCGCTCGCCAGCATCGTGAGGCCAACCAATCCTAAAATTCCAAGGCCCAGACTTTTCTGCAATTTCTCGCTCATAGTGACGTCTCTCCAATAGTCTATAAAATCACTAGCATGAGTAGACTGATTGGGCAAGGAGAAAAAAGCGCGGGTTAAGCCTGCGTGACGTCAGCGGAGCTTGGAGTGTGGACGGCCGCGAAAGGTAACGCCTACCAGCGCAGAACTGCGCCGCCCCAGGTCATTCCCGCGCCAATCGCCATCATCGCGATGACGTCGCCCTTTTTCAGCTTTCCGGCGCGATTCGCCTCATCGAGCGTAATCGGCATCGAGGCGCTCGACGTATTGCCGTAGCGGTCAATGTTGATCCAGCATTTCTCGAATGGAACGCCGAGATTCTGCATTGCGGACTCGATGATGCGCTTGTTGGCCTGGTGGGCGATCACGTGATCAACGTCGGCTGCGGTCAGACCGGCGGCTTCGAGCGTGTCGCCGACCACTTCAGGCAGCAGGCGCGTCGCCACCTTATAGACCTCGCGCCCGCGCATCTTGATTTTGCCTGCCTTTTCTTCGAGCATTTCAGCAGATGGCGGGCGGCGGCTACCGCCGCCATAGATGCCGAGAATGCCTGTCATCGAGCCGTCGGTGCGCAGGCTGGCGGCGAGCACGCCGCGCCCTTCCTCTTCGCTGGCGCCCAGCAAAATCGCGCCGGCGGCGTCGCCAAACAGCACGCATGTCTCGCGGTTTGTCCAATCGACGAAGCGACTGAGGGTCTCGGCGCCGATCACCAGCGCGCGCTTGATCTTGCCGCTTCTGATAAACTGGTCGGCGATCGACAACCCGTAAAGCGAACCCGCGCAGGCGGCCCCGACGTCGAAGGCGAAGGCGTTTCTCGCGCCGAGTTGCGCCTGAACAAATGACGCGCAGGACGGCGTCGGCGTGTCGCCCGTCACCGTGCACACGATGATCATGTCGACGTCGTCGGGCTTTACGCCAGCGAACTGCAGCGCCTCGCGCCCGGCGGCGGTCGCCAGATCGGATGTGGCCTCATGATCTGCGGCCACTCGGCGTTCTTTGATGCCGGTGCGGCTGACGATCCACTCATTGTTCGTCCTGACGATTTTCTCGAGGTCGGCATTGGAGATGACGCGCTGCGGCGCATAAGACCCGGTTCCGAGAACTATGGAATTCGTCAAGACGTGGCGCTTCCTTCTGAGACGGCGTGGCTGAAGCTCGCAGCGAGGCGCTATTCATTAAGAGCGGCTCAGGCCAAGCGCAAATTTTTCTTTTTTACTCCGGCAAGGGCCCCAATCGTCGCTGACTTATTGGCTTTTTTGCGCCTGCGACGCAGACTGTCCCAAAACGAGGCCGTCAACGCTTTCTTAAAGCGCGCGCAACTAGACCAATCTGGGCTCGTCGGAGTTGCGTTATGGTCCACGCTATCATCTTTGCCGCCGTCGCGCTCTTCGCTCTCATCGGCGCGCTGACGGCGTAACGCCGAGCCCGCGATTGCAAAGTCCGCCGCAGCATGGCAAGGGGCGCGATGCAGGAACAACAGAGGCCGCTGAGCGCCGCCCCGCGCGTGTCCTTCGTCTCGCTCGGCTGTCCCAAGGCCCTCGTCGATAGCGAACGGATCATCACGCAGCTGCGCGCCGAAGGCTACGAGCTGTCGCGCACCCACGCCGGGGCGGACGTCGTCATCGTCAACACATGCGGCTTCCTCGATAGCGCCAAGGCGGAGTCGCTCCAAGCGATCGGCGCCGCGCTGAATGAAAACGGCAAGGTGATCGTCACCGGCTGCATGGGCGCCGAGCCAGACGCGATCGCCGAACGCTTCCCGCAGGTGCTGGCGATCACCGGCCCGCAGCAATATGAGAGCGTCGTCGACGCGGTGCATCGGGCCGCCGCGCCGGCCCACGATCCCTTTGTCGACCTTCTTCCTGAACAAGGCGTGAAGCTCACGCCCCGCCATTACGCTTATCTGAAAATCTCCGAAGGCTGCGACAACAGCTGCTCCTTCTGCATCATCCCGCATCTGCGCGGGCCGCTCGTCTCGCGGCCGGCCGCCGATGTGCTGCGCGAGGCGGAGAAGCTGGCGCGCGCCGGCGTCAAGGAGCTGCTCGTCATTTCGCAGGATACGAGCGCCTATGGCCGCGACATTCGCTACGCCGAAAGCATGTTCGGCGACCGTAGCGTGCGTGCGCGCTTTTTCGACCTGGCGCGCGAACTAGGCGATCTCGGCCTTTGGGTCCGCCTGCACTACGTCTATCCCTATCCTCATGTCGATGAGGTGATGCCATTGATGGCGGAAGGGAAAATACTTCCCTATCTCGACATTCCTTTTCAGCATGCCGCGCCGAGCGTGCTGAAGGCCATGAAACGCCCAGGAAACGATGAAAAGACTCTGGCACGCATTCGAGCCTGGCGCGAGGCGTGTCCCGACCTCGCGCTGCGATCGACGTTCATCGTCGGCTTTCCCGGCGAGACCGACACGGATTTCGACTATCTCCTGGATTGGCTGGAGGAGGCCGAGATCGACCGCGCCGGCGCCTTCAAATATGAGCCTGTCGCCGGCGCGCCGGCCGAGGCGCTTGGCCTACCTGCCGTCCCCGACGACGTGAAGGAGACGCGCTGGAAGCGCTTCATGGAAAAACAGCAGGCGATCAGCGCGCGGCTGATGAAGCGCAAAATCGGCAAGCGTCTTTCGATCATCATTGACGAACCGGGCGGCGGACCTTCTGGCGCGCTCGCCAAGGGCCGGACCAAGGCCGACGCGCCGCAGATCGACGGCGCCGCCTTTGTCGCATCGCGGCGCCCGTTGCGCGCGGGCGACATCGTCACGGCAAAAATTGAACGCTCGGAGGCCTATGACGTCTATGGCGCAGCGACCTAGGGCAGCCCTATATTGGAGCCAAGGATAGATTTGGGAGAGAAGCGCCATGACCGAAGAACCGCAAGACAAGGGCACGCCGCCGCAGGAAACCCCGGCGCCGTTGCCCGATAGGCCGACGCAGCCGCAGCTGCCGAAGTTCGTCATTCCGCGCAGCCTCTACATCGCGACCGCGCTGATCCTCATCGGCTCATTCGCGATTACGCTCTTTGTGCGCAATCCCTATACGCAGTCGGTGACCGAAGGCGGCGGCTTTTACGAGCACAGCACGGACAATTCAGCGCTGATGTGGGTCGCGATCTTCGTCGGCATTCCCTTGAGCTTCTGGGCCTATAAGCGTTGGATATTGCCGCTCTTCGAGCGCAAATAGCGGCAGCGTTTTCGCCCAAGCAGCGGACGCCCGTTCGGCGCAGAAAATGCGTAAATTCGAGAGACCGGAGCGCGTTCATGAACGCGCTTCGGCGCGCAATTCGGTCGAAGAGCGTTCGATTCTTGGCCCGTGCAGGTAGACGATCGCCGGCGGCGGCGTCACGGCGAGCACACCGGCCTCGCTCTCGGGAATCCTGGCGCTCTTGAAAAAGATCGCCGCCTTGGCGTTGGCGGCTTTGAGCGTCGCGCCCGGCCGGTCGATGACGGCGACCGGCGTCGTCCGCGCAATATCCTGCCATCGCCGCCAGCGATGAAACTGCAAAAGATTATCCGCGCCCATGATCCAGACGAAACGCACGCCCGGACAATGCGTGTGCAGCCAAGCGAGTGTGTCGCAGGTGTAGCGCGCGCCGATCTCGGCTTCGAATCCAGTGAAGGCGACTCGCGGATCGCGCAGTATCTTTTTCGCCGCCGCTATTCGCGCCCCAATCGACGGGAGTTCTCTTGCGTCCTTGAGCGGATTGCCGGGCGAGACGATCCACCACAGCCGATCGAGCTTCAAGCGCGTCAGCGCGAGACGAGAGACGAGAGCATGGCCTTCATGCGGCGGATCGAACGATCCGCCAAAGAGACCGATGCGCATGCCTGGAGCGTGCGGCGGGAGACGCGGGATCATTCCCTCTCCCGCTTGCGGGAGAGGGTGGCCCGGCGCAGCCGGGTCGGGTGAGGGCCCTCATCCGTCGCGCCTTTGCGCGACACCTTCTCCCGCAAGCGGGAGAATTGGCGCTTCAAGGGCTCGCGCAACGCGCCACCCAAGAGACCCCTCATCCCCGCACCTGGCCGTCGCCGTAGACGCGGTATTTGAACGAGGTCAGCTGCTCGACGCCAACGGGTCCGCGCGCATGCATACGGCCGGTGGCGATGCCGATCTCGGCGCCAAAGCCGAATTCGCCGCCGTCGGCGAATTGCGTGGAGGCGTTATGCAGCACGATCGCCGAGTCGACCTCATTCATGAAGCGCTGCGCCGCAGTGGCGTCGCGCGTGATGATGCAATCGGTGTGGTGCGAGCCATAGGTCTCGATATGATCGACCGCGCCCGCTAGCCCGTCGACGACCCGCGCCGCGATGATGGCGTCGAGGTACTCCGCGCGCCAGTCGTCTTCGCGCGCCGGCTTCACCCGCGCGTCCGCGGCTTGAGAGGCTGCGTCGCCGCGCACTTCGCAGCCTGAATCAATCAGCATCGAGACGAGCGGCTGAAGGTGGGTCGCGGCGCAGGCCTTGTCGACGAGCAGCGTTTCCGCCGCGCCGCAGATGCCGGTGCGCCGCATCTTGGCGTTCAACAGCACGCGTTTCGCCATGTCGAGATCCGCGTCCCTATGCACGAAGACATGCACGATTCCCTCGAGATGCGCGAAAACCGGCACGCGCGCCTCATGCTGCACGCGGGCGACGAGACTTTTGCCGCCGCGCGGCACGATCACGTCGATATTGCCGTCGAGGCCCGCCAGCATCGCGCCGACGGCGGCGCGGTCCGCGGTCGCGACAAGCGAGATCGCCGCTTCGGGAAGCCCCGCCCCCTTCAGCCCCGCGACGAGGCAGGCATGGATGGCGGCCGACGAGCGCAGACTTTCGGAGCCGCCGCGCAGAATCGCGGCGTTGCCGGCCTTGAGACACAGAGCGCCAGCGTCGGCGGTGACGTTCGGCCGGCTTTCGTAGATCACGCCGATGACGCCGAGCGGCGTCGAGACGCGCTCGATCTTCAGGCCGTTCGGACGATCGAAACTCGCCAGAACGCGGCCGACAGGGTCCGGCAGATCGGCGATTTCCTCCAGTCCACGGGCGATCGCCTCGACGCGGGCGGGATCGAGCGTCAGCCGATCGAGAAAAGACGCCGCCGTTCCGCGCGCCTTGGCGTCAGCGACGTCGAGCGCATTGGCGGCGAGTATGGCGTTGCTCTGGCGACGAATTTCGCCGGCCGCTGCGCGCAGCGCCTTGTTCTTGGCGTTGGTGGAGGCGAGCGCCACCGCCCGCGCCGCCGCGCGCGCGGCGCGCCCGAGCGCGACAAACGAGTCGCTCAGCGTCGCGTCTGCGCCGTCTGCCTGCGGCTCGGCGCGTACTGCCTGCGTCATAGCTTTCTCACGGGACATGCTGGAGTTTCGCTAACATGGTGGCCCAATTAAGAAAAGCCGCCCTCCAGACAGGCCGCCCTTGCGAGGCCTGTCGCGATATGAAAAAAAGCCGCATGTCCGCGCTTCAAGAGAATCCGTTCACTGGGCCCTTGGCGGCCGAATATGACGTGCTGCGGCTGATGTGTCCAAACGCCGCCACGCTCGCCAAAAAGATCGGCGACCGAATCGCCGAGTGGCGTTCCGACGCAGGGCCGATCAAAGGCTTCGAGATCGGCTGCGGAACGGGGATCAGCACGCGCGCGGCGCTCTCGGCGCAGAGCGACCTCAAGCTCACCGCGATCGACAGCGCCGGCGAAATGCTCGATCAGGCGCGAACCAATCTCGCCGATTACGCCTTGGCGGGCCGCGTCGAATTCATCGAAGCCGATGCGCTGACGGCGCTGCGCGCGCTGCCCGACGCGCACATGGATGTCGTCATTTCGAATTACGCGATCCATAACTTCCCTGACGACTACCGTAAGGCCGTGGTTTCGCAGATTTTCCGCGTCCTGAAGCCGGGCGGAATTTTCATCAACGGCGACCGCTACGCGATCGACGACGCGGCGGCGCATCTTGCCGATACGCAAGCCGTGGTGCGGGGTTGGTTCAAGATCTTCACGAAGATGAACCGACTCGATCTGCTCGAAGACTGGATTGTCCATCTATTGAGCGACGAATCGCCTCTGCACATCATGCCTTTCGAGCCGGCGCTCGAGCAGTTGCGCGCTGCCGGCTTCGCGCCGGTCGCGGTTGAATTCCGCGACGGCGTCGATACGCTGGTGACGGCGGTGAAGCCGGGCGCGTGAGGCCGCTTTAGTATACCAGCATGTCATTCCCGGCGGACAGCAGGTCCGACCAGGAATCCAGAGCAACCTACGCGATCTCTGTCGCGGCTCTGGATTCCCGATCGCGCGCAAAGCGCGCGTCGGGAATGACACGATAAACTAGCTCGCAACGCAGTTCCCACTCTCGCTGATCATGCGCTATAGCGCGCCATGGACCTCGCGCTTCTCGCTCTCTTCGCCTCGCTCGTCGCCGCCATCTGCCAGTCCCTCACCGATCTCGGCACCAAGGCCGCGACGCGAACGGCCGACGATCGCGCCATTCTCGCCGCGCAATGGTGCGCGGGCGCTGGCCTGCTGAGCCTTGCTTGCCTCGTCTTCTATCCGGGCCTTCTCGGCGCGCCGGGCGAAACCTTTTCGTCGCTGACGAAGCCTGGTTTTTGGACTCTGCTGGCCTGGTCGGGCGCGCTCAATGTCGTCGCCTATGTGCTGTACATCCGCGCCTTTCGACTGTCCGACGCATCGCTGGTCGCGCCGCTTGTGCTGCTCACACCCGTGCTGATGCTGTTCACCTCGCCGATCATGACCGGCGAGCACGCGCCGCCGATGGGGGTCTTCGGCGTGCTGTTCACCGTGCTCGGCGTCGGATTGCTCGACGCCGACCGCGCAAACGGGCGCCGCTTCAATTTTCGTGTCTTCGCGCGCGACAAAGGCGCGCGGATGATGATCGGCACCGCGGTGATTTGGAGCGTCACCGCCAATATCGACAAGCTCGGCGTCAGGGCGTCGACGCCGCTGATCTGGATCGCGGCGGTGACGATCGTCATCGCGTTTTTTGCCCTGCTCTACTGGCTTGCCGGGCGGCGCGCCGCGCCAAGCGCGTTCGATTTGCGTTACGCCATCGGCGCGGGTTCGGCGATGGCCTTCGGCAACACTTTGCAGATGTGGGCGCTGACCGTGCTGTTCACGCCCTATGTCATCGCCATCAAACGCCTGTCGGCGCTCTTCACCGTGCTCGCGAGCGGACGTGTGCTGAAGGAGGAGTCGAGCGGCCGGCTGCTTGGCGCGGCGGTGATGCTCGTCGGCGCCGTGATGATCGCGCTGGCAAGGGAGTAGTGTTCAACGCGTCACGGCCGGGCTTGTCCGGGCGCTGGAGAAGGCAAGAAACGGAAGAGGCGCGAATCCCTCCCCTTTACGGGGAGGGTGGCGAGCGAAGCGAGCCGGGTGGGGTGAAACCTCAAGGATTTTTGGTTTTCACCCCCACCCGATCACCTGTGGCGATCGACCTCCCCGCAAGGGGTAGGTATTAACGCGAACCTTCGAGCGCGATGGCGCCGCCCCTACTCCTCCATCTTCAGCGCGGCGATGAAGGCCTCCTGCGGAATCTCGACGCGGCCGAACTGACGCATCTTCTTCTTGCCTTCCTTCTGCTTCTCCAGGAGCTTGCGCTTGCGGCTAACGTCGCCACCGTAACATTTCGCGGTCACGTCTTTGCGGAAGGCGCGCACCGTTTCGCGCGCGATGATCTTGCCGCCGATCGCCGCCTGAATCGGCACCTGGAACATATGCGGCGGGATGAGCTCCTTTAATTTCTCGCACATCTGCCGGCCACGTCCGTCGGCGCGCGTGCGATGCACGAGCATGGAGAGCGCGTCGACCGGCTCGGCGTTGACGAGAATGCTGAGCTTCACGAGATCGCCGGCGCGGTAGTCGGTGATCTGATAATCGAAGGAGGCATAGCCCTTCGAGATCGACTTCAGCCGGTCATAGAAATCGAACACCACCTCGTTGAGCGGCAGATCGTAGACCGCCATGGCGCGCTTGCCGACATAGTTCAAATCGACCTGCACGCCGCGCCGGTCCTGACAGAGTTTCAGCACCGAGCCGAGATAGTCGTCGGGCGTCAGGATCGTCGCCCGGATCCAGGGCTCATTGATCTCCTCGATCTTCACGACATCCGGCATGTCGGCGGGGTTGTGCAGCTCGATCTCGTCGCCATTCGTCAAGGTGATCTTGTAGATGACCGACGGCGCCGTCGCGATGAGATCGAGATCGAATTCCCGCTGCAGCCGTTCCTGAATAATTTCGAGATGGAGCAAGCCCAGAAAACCGCAGCGGAATCCAAAGCCGAGCGCGGCGGACGTCTCCATCTCATAAGAGAAGCTGGCGTCATTGAGGCGCAGCTTGCCGATCGCCGCGCGCAAATCCTCGAAGTCGGCGGCGTCCACGGGAAACAGCCCGCAGAACACCACGGGCTGCGCCGGCTTGAAGCCCGGCAGCGCCTCGGCGGTGGGCTTCTTGTCGTCGGTGATCGTGTCGCCGACGCGGGTATCCGCAACCTGCTTGATCTGCGCCGTGATGAAGCCGACTTCACCGGGACCAAGCGACGCGACATCCTGCATTTTGGGACGAAAGACGCCGATCTTATCCACTTCGTAATGGGCGTCGGCCGCCATCATTTTGATCTTCTGGCCCTTCTTCAGGGCGCCATCGAAGATTCGCACCAGCACGACGACGCCGAGATAAGCATCATACCAGCTGTCGACGAGCAGCGCCTTCAACGGGGCCTTCTCGTCGCCATTTGGCGGCGGCAGGCGCGTGACGATCGCCTCGAGCACGTCCGGAATGCCGATGCCGGTCTTGGCCGAAATGAGCACCGCGCCGGAGGCGTCGATACCGATGACCTCCTCGATCTGCTCCTTGATGCGGTCGGGTTCGGCCGCCGGCAGATCGATCTTGTTGAGGACGGGAACAATCTCATGGCCGGCGTCGATGGCCTGATAGACGTTGGCGAGAGTCTGCGCTTCGACCCCCTGGGAGGCGTCGACGACCAGCAGCGAGCCTTCGCAGGCCTTCAGTGAGCGGGACACTTCATAAGCGAAGTCGACGTGGCCCGGCGTGTCCATCAGATTGAGGACGTAATCCTTGCCGTCCTTGGCCCTGTAGTTGAGGCGCACTGTCTGCGCCTTGATGGTGATGCCGCGCTCGCGCTCGATGTCCATCGAATCGAGCACCTGCTCGACCATGTCGCGCGCGGCGACCGTCCCCGTCTCCTGAATGAGCCTGTCGGCCAGGGTCGATTTGCCGTGGTCGATATGCGCGACAATTGAGAAATTGCGGATGTTTTCGATCTTGTGGGCGGTCATGTGCGCGGGGATAGCAGCGCCCGCCAAGGAATGAAAGGGCGCGCCAGCCCGCGCACGGCGCCATTTCATTCCCAGGCGGGCTCCCCAGGGCGTGCGCCGGAGCCTTCTGGGAGGCTACTTCTTCTCCATACGCGCCTCGAGCTCCGCCTTGCCCTTGTTAAAAAGCTCGATCGCTTTGGGCACGGCCCAGCGGATAAAGGCGTCCGTCGCCCGCACGGCCATGCAGCCGATCTGGGTCACGAGCGAGACAGTCTTGTCGAACCAGGGCAAAGCCGGGCTGTCGGCCGGGAATTTGCCTCTGACCCAAGCGACGCCATCCCTGGTCTTTTCCGAGATGAGGCTCCACAGCACGACGGCGGGGTCGGATGAGGGCGCGGTGGCGATCGCGTGGCGCAGCCGCACGACCTCCGCCGTCGCCTCGTCGGCCCGGCGATTGGCGGCTTCGAGCTGCCGAGACATCTCAAGCGCTTTCGTCGACGCCCCGGCGTTCTCCGCGGCGAGGCGGTCGCGCTCCGCGGTCATCGCCGCCAGGCTGTCGCGAACATCGTCGCGCTCCTTGGCGTAGGCGTTCGCCTTCGCGACGATCTCGGACTTCTCGAAAATCTGCCGGTCGCGCTCCATGCGCGTCGCTTTGAGCTGCTCCTGCAGATTGGTCAGTTCGGAGCGGGAAACGGTATCTTCGGGTTGCGATGAAGTTTCTTCGGACATGGCCGCCTCCTTTAGGGAGAGGATGGCTCGCGATGTGCGAACGGGTCGCGCGAGCAAAAACGGAATGGCCTCGGTGGCGGTTCGGCCTCAAAATCGCGCGCCAAGCGCGACCATGTTTAGTGTCAAAAAACTGATTCTGCAAAACCGGCGCAGCTGCGCAGCGATTGCACACTGCGCCCTCGTGGATTGGCTGTCACTGCGCGCGACCGGCGGCGGACTGCACGCGCTGCGCCGCCGATAGGCAGTCGCGCGGCGCCGCCAGACATTTATCGCGCGCGGCGCCGGCGATCGCGTCGCCGCCGGCGCGAATCAGCGCGGACGCTTTCTCGATCGCGTCCTGTACGAAGCCAGCCGCGTGCTGCGGCGCAGACGCGCGGACGGCTGCGCTTTTCGGCGCAACTGGCGCGTGATCAGCGCGCCACTGCAGGGCGACACAGACGAGGAGAATGCAAATCGCGCATTTGGCCAGAAAAACCAAACTCGTCTCCATCAGCGATAGCGGTTTCTTGTAAGTGATGGCGCGGCGGGGTTGAGCCTTCGTAAACGCGCCTTCAATTCTTTCCCTGAAAGTCACGGCAATAAAATGCAAACCATGTCGATGCGTCGCCGAGCAACGGTTGACGCTTTCGCATCGGCTTAGCGGCTGCTTAAGGACGCCCTGCTATCGCTGTTGGCGATAAGGAGCGTACGCCTTGAGTAGCATCGCCGAGGATAGCCACCACCCGTCTTGCGTGCACGCCGCACTGCATGAGCGGGTCGCCGGACGACCGGTGGAAGAGGCGCGTCATCGGGCGTTCATCGTCGCTCGGCTCGTCGTCGCCGCCTGCGTCCTGCTCTCGGCGCCGCTGTTTCTTTTCTTTGATGGCGTGCCGACTACAAGCGAGTTGGTCCTTTTCCTTCTGGCGCAGATCCCGCTCGCCTCCGTGGTGGTGTTGTCGCGCACGGGAGATTTGCGTATCGCGCGGAGCCTCTCGATCGGCGGCTGGCTGACGATGGCGACGGCGATCCACGCGCTAATGCCGGGCTACGACGCGCTTTCAATCGCGCTGTTGCTCGTTGCGCTCGTTGAGGCTGCCCTGACGCCCGACGTCGGAACGGTCATCGTCATAGAAGTGGTCGCCATCGCCGCCCTCGCGCTGACAGCCGGTCTCAATCTGCGGGCGCCGCGCGAACTGCTGACGGAACATGCAGCGACGACGATCCTTCTCGGCGCGCCGCTGTTTCTCTATATCGCCGCTCTCGTCTTCGGCGCCGTCCGGGTCGAGCAGGCTCGCGCCCGCGCCGAAGCGCGCAACGACCGTGACCTCATGCTCCTGACAGGCGCCGTCGGCGACATCCTGCTGCACCTCGATCGCGCCGGCTTCGTCAACGCGGTCCTGGGCGATGGGCGCCACGTCTTTGATCTCAAGCGCGATCTGATCGGCCGCGAATTCTTCACGCGGATTCACGTCGCCGACCGGCCGAGCTTCCTCAAGGCGGTCTCCGACGCCGTCGACGGCAAGGCGGTGGCTACCGCAGCCGTTCGCGTTCAGGTTGGCGTTGCGCGCAATGCTTCCAGCGAATTCGTCGCGCCCGTTTTCAACTCCTTCGAGGCGCGCGTGCGCCGCGCTCAATCAAACGACGAGGAATGCGCAGCGGAAGCCGTCGTCTGCGCCCTGCGCGACGTACACGCCACGCTCGAAGCTGATATCGCGCTTGCGGCGGCTCACGCGGCAGCCGAGCGCGCTGCAACCAGCAACGTGCGCCTTCTCGCCAATGTCAGCCATGAGCTGCGCACGCCGCTCAACGCCATCATCGGCTTCTCCCAAATGTTGGCGACCGACGAGATTGCGCCTTCCGAACCCGCCAAACAGCGGGAATATGCGTCAATCATCAGCGACTCCGGCCACCATCTGCTCGAGATCGTCAACTCCATCCTGGATATGTCCAGAATCGAATCCGGCGCGATGGAAATCGCCGCCGAGTCGTTCGACCTGCCGACGCTCGCCGATCAGTGCTGCGACATGATGCAGCTGCAGGCCGATCAGTCTGGCGTGACGCTCGCGCGCGAATATGCCGAAAGCCTTGACGAGATCGTCGCCGACAAACGCGGCTGCAGGCAGATCTTGATCAACCTGCTCTCTAACGCAGTGAAAGTCACGCCGCGCGGCGGCACGGTGAAGCTGGCGCTTCAGCTTGAAGGAAATCACGTCGTCGTCACCGTCGCCGACGATGGAGCAGGCATCGCCGCAGGCGATCTCGCGCGGCTCGGCGATCCCTTCTTTCAGACGCGCGCGTCGCTCGACAGCGGCCGCGAGGGAACTGGCCTCGGCCTTTCCATGGTGTGCGGACTCGTGGGGCTGCACGGCGGTTCGATCACCATCGAAAGCGGCCTGCAGGTCGGCACGGCGGTTTCCGTGCGCCTGCCGCTCGACTGCCGCAACGGCGGCGCAACCGGGGGTCCGGCAAGAATCCAGACGATCGCCCGACGTGGCGCGCCGCTCAGCGTGGCCGTGGTCGGCAACGCAGAACCAGCAACGGTGAAGAAAATTGCGTGACGCCTCGCTCTACGCCTCTCGCTTTCAGGCTTCCCCCGCCGATCGCGCCCCGCCGCGCGACACACGGCGCAATGGGCGTCGCTCAATCCTTGCGCGCATATTCGGCGCCAAGCGAATCGGCGTCATGCTTATCCTCGGCATCGCCGCCGTGGCGGCGATCGGCGTGCCGATGAACGCGCTGTTCCTTCAGGACGGAAGACATCCGGCGCCGCTCTTCTCGGCCCAGCCTTCGAACGCGGTCCTCGGCGCGCCGACGCCGCCGGCGCGGCGGCCCGTGATCGACTCCGCCCCTGTCGAGCGAGACGCGAACGTCCCCGCGCGCGCCACTCCAAAAGACCTCATCGCCAGCAAGATCGAAAAGCTTGACGCCGCCAAAAGCCTCGACGGGGGCAAGAGCGCGGCGGCGAAAGCAGATCCGCCGCACACGGCGGACAAGAAGCGGGACGCGATCGGCCTGCTGATCGTCGGCGACCCGACCCCGATTAAGGCGAGCGCCGACAAGCCCAACAAAGCCGAAAAGGCCGACAAGGCGGACAAGGCGGATAAGGCCGCTAACGCCGACAAGACTGCGTCTGTCGACAAAAACGTTCTTTATGCGCAACGCGCGCTCCTGAAACTCGGCTATGTGGTGCGCTCCGACGGCGTTCTCAGCGGCGCGATGCGCCACGCCTTGGAGAAGTTCGAGGGCGACTCCGGCCTGCCGGTCAAGGGCCGGATCACGCCGAAACTGCTGCAGCAGCTTGCGGCGCGCTCCCGTCTCCCGCTCCCTTGAGTCGCGCGCGTTCGACAATCCCGCCGCTCAAGCGCTAGTTTGCGCCCATGCGACTGAGGTCCGACATATTCGTTTCCGCGCTGATCCGCCGGGCTGAGGTGCAAGGCGCGGTCGCCATGCTGCGCCGGCGCGGCGCCGCCGAAGCCGGCGCGATCTTTGTCAAACTCGATCGTCTTGATGGGCGCGCCGCGGTCTATGGCCCTGCCCCGCAGAGCGAAGAGCCGCCGGAGGGAGTCGATCGGCTGTTCGCGCGCGTCCACGCCGGCGACTGGCTCGATCCGGGGGAGGCCGAGCAGAGGCTCAAGCGCGAGATCATGTTCGACCCGGACCTTTGGATCGTCGAGATCGAGGACCCGGACGGCCGCGTGTTCGTCGACCTCGCCGCTTAGCACAAGCAGGTTTGCGAAAAAGCCGACTAAGCGGACTGATCGAGTTTGCGCGATGGCCGCGCCAGTGATTGCTGCGGCGCCGCGCGACGCCGCGGCAGCGCGCCCGGATCTTCTCGCGCCGCACGGCGTGAAATTTCTCGCTCCGATCGCGCCGCGCCAGTCATTGCGCCCACGATGCGCGCCGCCGCCCGCTGCGGCGTCGAGCGCATTACGCCGAGCAACGCCTGAACGACCTCGGCGTCACGGGCAACGCCAGGCTCGGCGCAAAGAAAGATGCGCGTCGCCGCTTCGAGCGGGACGCCGATCGCGTTGAGCGCCAGAGCGAGCGCCTCGCCAAGATGATCGACGACGAGCGCGCGCGCCCGTTCCTTTCGGCAGTCGAGCGCCTCCGAAAGGAGAGCGGCCATCGCGTTGCGATCATGGCGTTGCGCCGCGGCTTCCAGTTTCTCGACGAAAGCGCTGTCGGCGCGAAGCGGCGCTTCAGTCGCGCCGCTCGCCAATATTTGGCGGCAGGCGTTGAGCACGATCGCCGTGCGCTCGAGCCGGTTCGCCGCAAGGAAAAGCGGCTCTGGATCGAGATCAAGATCGTCACGGTCGAGCAACATGCGCGCAAGCGTCAGGTCATCGCGCGCAGCCACGACCAGTGCGCGCCTGGACGCCGAATCGAAATGCGCGGCGAGATTGCCGGCGAGCCCGCGAAGCACTTCGCCCTCGCGGCGTGAGGCAAGCGCCAGCATCGTCTGCCGATCGAGGTCCCGGCGGCGGGCGACGGCCGCCGCGAATTGCGCCGGCCCCTGCTCGGCGGTGGCGATCATGTCCCGCTGCGCGAGCTTAGGCGCGAATTGAAAGGCAAGCGCGGCCGCAGCGCCGCCCTTATCGAAAAGACGCGCGAAAATCGAGGCGGGCGTTTCTGGATGGAAGCAGAGCGGCAGCGCCGCACGGGCTACTGTTTCTGCATCGACAATGTCGATGAGCCCGAGCGCGAGCTGTTCGAACTGCCGGATGTCGGCCGTCGAATGCATCGATCGCTCGACAAACTGATCGACGACCGCTCGAAGCAGCGAAGCGTCGACCATCCGACGCTGTTCTCTATCGGCGCCCATCACTTCACCACTCGAACCCATACGCAACTTGCAGAAAATTTAGCATCCGGTCGTTGACGGAGCATTAACCCTCGCCAATTCCTAATCGTTAAGGACGGCTGATTCACCGTCGGCGGAACGAGCTTGGAGAAATCGCCATGGGGAAGGTCATCGCCTTCCAGCCGCGCACGAGAGCGGCGTCGAAACGCCGCGAGGCGCCCGAACGCGACGCACAGATCCTGTTCTTTCTCGGCGTGCGCTATGTGCGGATGGACGACGCCCTGGTCAATCCGCAGGAGAAGCCCGCTCCGGAGTCCTGCGGCGCGCCGCCGGGCGGCGGCAAGCGCAGGCGCCGGGTCCGCGCCTGACCTCAGTCGGCAAGAACGAGCGCCCAATAGACCTTATATTTCGCCCCGGCCGCATATGCCGTCGCGATGCCCATCCGTTTCACGCGCTTGTCCAGCATGCGCGCATTATGCGGCGCGGAATCGCGCCAGCCGGAAAAAGCTTCCGCCAGCGTGCGGTAGCCCGCCGATACATTCTCCACGGCCGCCGGCGTTTGAATGCCGGCGCCTGCGAGGCGGTCGCCGAGTTCGCCGCGCGCCGCAAGATCGCCGCTTTGCGCCATGTCCCGCGCCTGCGCCTCCGCGACGCGTTGCAGCCCGTCATCCAGCGTCAGAGCGCCGAGCCCGCTGTTGCGTCGATAAAGCGAGATCATGTCGCGCGCGGTCACGGGATCGACGTGCGCGCCGGTCGCCGCCAAAGAACGATACATCGGCGGCTCCGGCCCGATCGCCCGAGGCGCAGGCTCTTGCGCAGCGTTGCAGCCGGCAAGCGCGCCGAACGCCAGGAGCGTGGCGATGCGGAGAGGAGACAACAAAGACATCAAGCGCATCTCGCGCCTCATTCTTTGAGAAACAATGAATGGCAGGAATTACTTTGCTGGCGCATTGTCCAGGCTCGCGGCGTCCTCCTTTGCGTCGTCTGACCGTTCGGTGCGCTCATCTTCGCTCTTGACGCCCGCCAGATTGGCTTCGATCGCGAGCGCGCTCGCGACGGCCGCAGCGGCCAGCTTGTCGAGTTCGGGAATGTTGACGATTGTCGGCGGCGGCGGCGAAGCCGCCGGACCGATCGAGATTCCGGCGTCGTGGAGGCGCTCATAGAGATCGAAGTGCAGGTCGCTGCGCACGCGCGCGGACTGCTCGACATCCTCGACGTAGCACCAGAGCTCGAATTTAAAGATGTTCGCCTCCATGCCGAGGAACATCACCTGCGGCGCGGGTATCCGCAAAACGCTTTCCTGCGCGCGCGCCGCCGCAAGAAGAATGTCGCGCATTCTTTCCGGATCGACGCCGACATGCGGCGAAATGGCGATCTTGATGCGGCCGACCTTGTCGCCGCGCAGCCAGTTCTTCACGACGCCCGCGACGAGATTCGAATTCGGCACGATCATCGTCGCGCGATCGAAGGTCTCGATCTCGGTGGAGCGGACATTGATGCGTTTGACATAGCCCTGCTCGTCGCCGACCACGACCCAGTCGCCGACGCGAATGGCGCGCTCCCAGAGCAGGATGAGGCCGGAGACGAAATTGTTGACGATCGATTGCAGGCCAAAGCCGATGCCGACCGAGAGCGCGCCGGCGACGATCGCGAGTTTTTCGAAACCGAGCCCGACATGGGACAGTGCGAGCGCCGCCGCGAAAATGAAGCCGGCGTAGCCAAGCGTCGCGCTGATGGAGTTGCGCAAACCGAGATCGAGCCGGGTGAGCGGCAGAAAACGCGCGTCAAGCCAGCGCCGCAGTCCCTGCGTTGCGGCAAGCGCCGCGGCGAAGATCAGCATCCCCACAAGCGCGCTCGAAGGAGAGATCGTGACGTCGCCGATCTTGAAGGAAACGAACGCCGAGCGAATATTGCCCAGGAAATCGCCCGACTCATAGCCAAGCGGCGCAAGCGCCACCAACGCCGCCGCGAGGAAACAGAGCAGCGTGACAATGCCGGACAGGAGCACGGCGAGCGGCGCGAGCTGCTCACGGCGCACGCCAAGACCGCTGATCATTTTACGACCGAGGAAACTCGTCGGCGCAAGCGCCGCCTCGATGCCGCCGCGCGAAAGGGTGACGACGACATACAGAATGGCGATGACCGCCGCCGTCCAGCCGATCTGCAGAATGACGAAATTAGCGAAAGTGACATAGCCGGCCGCGCACGCCCCGACAAGCACGAGCACGATAAGAGCGCCGAAGAAACGCGCGGCGCTCATCCAGTCGCGGCCCTCGGGGGTGGCGACGGCGGCGCCCTCCTCGACTTCGACTCGGCTGGGCAGATTGAAGAGCGCGATCGCGATGAGCGCCGCGACGATCATAACGCCGAGACCGCGCGTCACGATCACGATAGGAAGCCCCCCCTGCACGGACTCTTCCAACTGCTCCAGGAAACGCGCCGCGGAAAGAGTCACCGCAGCCAGCGTGACGAGTTGCGTGAGACGTTTCGCAAGCCGATCGCCCGGATCAATCAGCCGCCAGTTCGGATGCGCGGGCGCAAGAACCGCACGCGCGATGGCGTAGGCGAAGGCGATGCGCGCCACACCCTCGACAAAGCGTCTCCAGATCGGTTCGAGCGCGCCGTCGATAAGATCATAGGCGTCGAAGGCGAGGCTTAACGCGCCGACCGCCGCGACCGGCACGGCCGCGATGACGAGCGCCGTCCATCCGGCGGCGGCCGCCTTGCGCAAAGGCGTCGGAGCAGACTCGTCCTCCGAACGCCGTACGACGCGTCGCGCCATGAAGAGCGCCAAGGCGACGCTCGCTGCGATCAGAAAAATTATGGCCAAAAACTGCGCGCGTCGACCATTGTTGACGCGATCGACGACGTTCGCCGTTCGATCGGAAAGAAAGGTCGCAGAATCGCTGATCACGGCGGGCGCCCCGTCGAGCGCGGCGCGCCACAGCGAAGGCGAGAATAGACCATCAGTGCGCAGAAAGAGATTCTTCGCAAAGAGCCCGCGCTGGCGCGCGACAATCGTGACGGCGACCTGCCGCGTCTCGAGCAACATGGCGCGCGCGCGTTTGAGAGTCGCGTCGACGGCGTCGTACAGGCGACGCTGCTCTTGGAGTTCGGCGTCAGCGCTGACGCGTGCGGCGGCGTCGGCGGATTCGGGCCCGTTCGGCGTCGCTTCGGGCGCGGGGACCGGCGGCCCTCTCGCCGGCGGCGGCTTCGCGGCGCTGTTCTTTACAGAAGGTTTGGCCTCGGGCTTGGACTCCGCCGGCTTCTCGGGCGCTTTCGGAGCCTCTTTTGGCGGCTCCTGGGGTTTTGCGGCGGCGGGCGCAAGCTCCTTCAACCGCGCGTCGATCGCGGCAAGACGCGGCGTCAGCTTTTCGATCGTTTCCTCGAGTTCGTGCGGCAAGGGTTCTATACGCGCGCGCAGACTGCGCAGCGCGGCGTCGGAAAGCTCGGGCTGCTCAAGCGTCTTCTGCACCTCGTCCAGCGTGGCGCGCGCGCGATCGAGACGCGCGTTGAACTGCTCGATCGAAGCCGGGGCTTCGTCGGCGCGCAATCCGGGGGCGGCGAGCGTCGCAATCAGGATGGCGATCAGGAGCGTCAGTTTGCGCACATGCGTTCCTTGGGTGAAGCGAGCCGATCAAATCGGTTTCGAACACGCGGGCGAAAAATCAATCTTGCGGCGGTTCGAGTTCGTCGAGGTAGGACCGCTCGTCGCCGTTCCGGTCGACCACGGTCCATCCCCCCTGCCCGTCCGGCGCCGCGGCGCCTTCAGCGACCCGCGCCTTGCCGAACCCGCCGGGAATGTCGAGCACATAGGCCGGCAGCGCAACGCTGGTCACGCGGCGCGAGAGCTCTGCGTAGAGTCGCCTGCCCGCCGCGAGGCTGAGCCGAAAATGCGCGGTCCCCCGCGCGAGATCTGGATGGTGCAGATAATAGGGCCGAATGCCCAAACCTGCCAAATCGCGCATCAGCCGCTCCAAGACGTCAACGTTGTCGTTGACGCCTTTGAGCAGCACGGTCTGGGAGAGAAGGACTGCGCCTGCCTCGCGCAACTGAACGATCGCCGCGCGCGCCGGCTCGGTCAATTCGCGCGCATGATTGACATGCAAGGCGATGAACAGCGTCTTGCCGCTTTCGCGAAGCGCGGCAAGTCGATCGCTCGTCACGAGATCGGGCGCGACCGTCGGCGCGCGCGTGTGGACGCGTAACAACTGCACGTGCGGGATCTCGGCAAGCCGGCGCGACACGGCGCGAAGGCGACGCGCCGACAGCATCAAGGGATCGCCGCCGGTGAGGATCACTTCAAAGATCTGCGGTCGCCGCGCGATGTAGTCGAGCGCCGCCGCGACGTGACGCTCGAGCAGCAGATCGCCTTTGCCGCGACCGACCGTCTCGCGCCGGAAACAAAAACGGCAGTAGACGGGACAGACGGACAGCAGCTTTAGGAGCACACGGTCGGCATAGCGATGCACGAGCCCCGGAAGCGGCGAATGCGCGTCGTCGCCGATGGGATCGGCGCGTTCCTGCGGCGTCGTCGCGACCTCCCGAAGATCGGGGATAAATTGCCGCGCAATCGGATCATTGGGATCGTCGGGGTCGATCAGCGCCACGATCTCCGGCGTAACGGCGATGCTGTAGCGCTGCGCCACCTGATCGAGACCGTTGACCTCGCTCATGAGGCGCGCGTCAACCAGATCGGCGATCGAGGTAAGCGTGCGCGACGGCGCGCGAATGAGCGCAGCTGCGTCTTGGTCCAGCGGCAAGCATTTCTCCGCCGCGCGATCGTTCTCTCTCCCGCGCAGCGGGGGAGAGTTGGGAAGGGGGCGATGCGGTGTGCGCTCGGCTCGAATATACTCCCCCTCGCTTACCCTCCCCCGCTCCGCGGGAGAGGGAGGCGTCAAGCGTTCCGCGAAAAACTCATCCGCGCGGTTCGTTATTGCTTCGCCCCCCGCGCGGCGCGCTTGGCCAGCGTGCGCAGCCGCAGCGCGTTGAGCTTGATGAAGCCTTCCGCGTCGCGCTGGTCGTAGGTCCCGCCTTCCTCGAAAGTGACAAGGTCCTGATCGTAAAGAGACCAGGGGCTTTCTCGACCGACGAGCGTCGCCGAGCCCTTGTAGAGCTTGATGCGCACGCGGCCCGTGACATGCTCCTGGCTCTTGTCGATCGCGGCCTGCAGCATCTCGCGCTCCGGCGCGAACCAGAAGCCGTTATAGATCAGTTCGGCGTAGCGCGGCATCAGCTCGTCTTTGAGATGCGCGGCGCCGCGGTCGAGCGTCAGGCTTTCGATTCCGCGATGGGCGACGAGCAGAATCGCGCCGCCGGGCGTCTCATACATGCCGCGCGACTTCATGCCGACGAAGCGGTTTTCGACGAGATCGAGTCGCCCGATTCCGTGGAGCCGCCCCAGATCATTGAGCTTGGCGAGAAGCGCCGCAGGCGAAAGCGTGACGCCGTCCACCGCGACGGCGTCGCCTTTTTCGAAGTCGATCGTGACATATTGCGCCGCGTCCGGCGCATCTTCCGGATTGCCGGTGCGCGAATAGACGTAATCAGGCGTCTCATTGATCGGATCTTCGAGCACCTTGCCTTCCGAAGACGTGTGCAGAAGATTGGCGTCGGTGGAGAACGGCGCTTCGCCGCGCTTGTCCTTGGCGATCGGGATCTGGTTCTTTTCGGCGAAGGCGATGAGATCGGCGCGCGAGACGAAGTCCCATTCGCGCCACGGCGCTATCACATGGATGTCGGGCTCGAGCGCGTAATAGCCGAGTTCGAACCGCACCTGGTCGTTGCCCTTGCCGGTCGCGCCGTGGCAGACCGCGTCGGCACCCATTTTGCGCGCGATCTCGATCTGCTTCTTGGCGATGAGCGGACGCGCGATCGAGGTGCCAAGCAGATAAAGCCCCTCATATTGAGCGTTGGCGCGGAACATCGGGAAGACGTAATCGCGCACGAATTCTTCGCGCAGATCTTCGATGAAGATGTTTTCAGGCTTCACGCCCAGAAGCAGCGCCTTCTCGCGCGCGGGCTCGAGTTCCTCGCCCTGACCGAGATCGGCGGTGAAGGTGATGACTTCCGCGCCATAGGTCGTCTGGAGCCATTTCAAAATGATCGAGGTGTCGAGCCCCCCGGAATAGGCGAGGACGACGCGTTTGATTTCTTTTTTCTGGCGGGTCATTTTGGCTCTGGCTCGGCGGGAGGCGATTTGCGCGCGGACTATAGGCGCCGCGGGCCCGAGCGCAAGGCGGCGCGACGCGGCCCACGTCGGCGCAGGAGAAACAGCGTGAAGCGAACATTCGCCCTGACGGGCGTCCTTTCTTTTCTGGTTCTATCGGGTGTCTGCGCGCAAACCGACCAGCGCGTCTGGACGCTCGGCGGATTGGAGGAGAAAAACGCCGACAGCATCTATCTTGGCTATGGGGTGCCGGAAAGCGACGACAGCCTTGGGAGCTTCACCTGCGCGCCAGGGAGCGGCTTGGTCAAAATCTGGGTCGCCGAAACAAGCAACAAGCTCAAAGCGGGAGGCAAGACGACGGCGATCTTTTCGGTCGGCGAAAAGACGGCGAAGGTCGCCGGCAAGCTCGTGCCCAATGAAGAAGCGGGCGTGCCGAGCTTCGAAGGGAGCCTGCCCGCGAAAGACCCGATCTTCGGGGCGATGGTCGGCGGGGAAACGCTCGACATCGCCGTTGGCGGAACAAAGCGATCGGCGCCCCTCGCCGACGCAAAGGAGAAATTCAAGAAATTCGCCGCGGCCTGCGCCAAACGCTAAAGCCTCGTTTTTTACGTCGGAGCCCCCTAAATTGGCGCAATGAGCAGCCGTTCGATAAAAAATCCCACACGGTCCAAGGTCGCCGGCCTGACGCCGGCGCGCCGCCGTGCGCTCGACATTCTCACGCAAGCGAACCGCCCCGTCGGCGCTTATGAGATGATCGATCTCATGGCCGACGAGGAGGGCAAGCGCCCCGCGCCCGTCTCCGTCTATCGCGCGCTCGGCTATCTCATGGACAACGGCCTTGCGCATCGGCTTGCGTCAAAAAACGCCTATATCGTCTGCGGCCATGCCCATGAAGCCGAGGAGCCGGTCGTCTTCATCATTTGCGAGCAATGCGGCGAGGTGAAAGAAGCGACATCGCCAGGATTTGCCCGGGAACTCGCGGCGCTTGTAGGCGCGGCGCATTTCAGCGCCCGCACGCGCGTCGTGGAAATTGCCGGGCGCTGCGCCCGATGCGAAGGCAAATAGGGATGCGCGGGGCCGCGCGCTGGCTCGCGCCGCTCTTCTTTCTTGTCGCGTCGCTGGCTTTCGCGGCGGTGAACTATCCGCCACTCACTGGCCGGGTGGTTGACCAGGCCGATGTCATTCCGCCGTCAACGAAAAGCGCGATCGAGAGCAAGCTCAGGGATCTCGAGGATAAATCCGCCATCCAGCTTGTTGTCGCGTCTGTCAATTCGCTGGACGGCCTGGACGTCGAGACCTACGCCAATGGCCTGTTTCGCGCGTGGAAGCTCGGCGAAGCAAAAAAGAACAATGGCGTTCTGTTTCTGGTGGCGCCGAACGAACGCAAAATGCGCATCGAAGTCGGCTACGGCCTGGAAGGAACGCTCACCGACGCGCTGTCGAAGATCATTTTGACGAGCGCGGTGGCGCCGCGATTCAAAGCGCGAGACTTCGGCGCGGGGATTGAACGCGGCGTCGAGGGGATCATCGAGGTGCTCTCCGGCGATTCCGCCGAATGGACCAAACGCGCGCGCGGCCCGCAGTCCACGACGTTCGATGAGCTTTCCCCGCTCATTTTTTTCGCCCTGTTTCTGTTCATCGTGGTCTGGATGGCGCGTAGCGCGCGTGGCCGGCAACGGTACCAGCGGAGTTACACGCGCGGCGGCCCCCCTTTCATCGTATTGCCCCCGAGCGGCGGCTTCTGGGGGGATGGTTCTAGCAGCGGGTGGGGAGGGGGAGGCGGTTTCGGAGATGGCGGCGGCTTTTCCGGCGGCGGCGGTTCGTCCGGCGGCGGCGGCGCGTCGGGGGATTGGTGATGCAGCTCACCGCGGACGACTTCGAGCACATCGCAGAGGCTATTCGCCGGGCCGAAGAAAAAACCTCCGGCGAGATCGTCTGCGTGCTGGCGCGTCGCTCATCCGATTACGCCTTCGTGCCGCCGCTCTGGGGCGCATTTATCGCGCTAGCGTCGCCTTGGCCCATGCTGCTTTTCACCGAACTTTCGCCTCGTGAGATTTTCGCAGCGCAGATCGCCATCTTTATCGTCGCCACGCTCGTCGTTTCATGGGGACCGGTGCGCTTTTTCCTGACGCCGCGCGCCGTGAAGCGCGCCCGCGCCGCGCGCGAGGCGATTGAGCAATTTTTCTCGCGCGGCGTCTCCGCCACCAAGGCGCGCACGGGCGTGCTCATATTCGTCTCCTTCGCCGAGCGCTACGCACGCATCGTCGCGGATGACGCCATCGCCGCGAAGATCAGTAACGACGAATGGCAGGCCGCTCTTGATTTGCTGCTTCGAGAATTGCAACGCGAACGGCTCTCGGACGGCTTTGTCGCGGCGATAGAGGAATGCGCACGCCTTTTGGCGCGGCATGCGCCGCCCGGCGCGAGCGGCGACGAACTGCCCGACAAAATCTATGTGGTGTAGCGGGCCACGCGTTGGCAGGAGCCCAATGCGCCGCCCGCGCTCAGGAGGACTCCCGTTCGCGTGCGACTTCCCGCCAGCCGATGTCTCGGCGGCAAAACCCGCCCGGCCAATCGATGAGGTCGACCGCCGCGTAAGCCCGCGCCTGGGCCTCGGCGACGCTTTCGCCTAACGCCGTGACATTCAGCACGCGCCCCCCGGCGGCGAGCAGTCGGCCGCCTTCCTCGCGCGTGCCGGCATGGGTGACGGTGACGCCGTCGACGGCTTCGGCGCCTTCCAAATTGCGAATTTCCGAGCCGGTCATCGGCGTTCCCGGATAGTTTTTCGCCGCGAGCACGACCGTCAGCGCCGCGATCGGCGAAAACCGCGGTCGCTGCGAAGGCGATTCGCCCCGCGCGGCGTCAAGCATCAGCTCGAGAAGATCGCCCTCGAACCGGGGCAGAATGACCTGCGCCTCGGGGTCGCCGAAACGGCAATTGTATTCGATGAGCTTTGGCCCGTCCTGTGTCAGCATGAGTCCGGCGTAGAGCACGCCCTTGAAGGGCGCGCCCTTGTCGTGCATGGCGCGCATCGTCGGCTCGATGATCTCGGCCATGACGCGCGCTTCGATATCGGGCGTCACGACGGAAGCCGGCGAATAGGCGCCCATGCCGCCCGTGTTTGGTCCCGTGTCGCCGTCGCCGACTCGCTTATGATCCTGCGCCGTCGCGAACGGCAGCGCGCGAACGCCGTCGCAGATTGCAAAGAAAGACGCCTCTTCGCCTACGAGACATTCCTCGATGACGACCTCCGCGCCCGAGAGGCCGAACGCGCCCGCGAACATGGCCTGAACAGCGCGTTCCGCTTCCTCAAGCGTCCCAGCCACGACGACGCCTTTGCCGGCGGCGAGCCCGTCCGCCTTGACGACGATCGGCGCGCCCTGCTCTCGCAGATAGTGTAGCGCCGGCTCAAGCGAAGCAAACCGCGCATAGCTCGCGGTCGGAATCCCATAGTCGCGACACAAATCCTTGGTGAAACCTTTGGAGCCTTCGAGCTGAGCCGCCGCCTGCGTCGGTCCGAAGGCGAGGATCCCGTGCTTCTCCAGTTCGTCGACGAGACCGCCGATCAGCGGCTGCTCGGGTCCGACGACGACAAGCGCAATCCCCGCATCGCGACAAAAGTCGATCACGGCGGTGTGGTTGGCGACGTCGAGATCGACGTTATCTCCCACTTGAGCCGTCCCCGGATTGCCTGGCGCGATATAGAGCCGCGTCAGCAGCGGGCCTTTGGCTAGCGCATTGGAGATCGCATGCTCGCGACCGCCCGATCCGATCAGAAGAACATTCATTAACGCTCGCCCGGTTGCTTCGTTTCCGCTTCTAGAGCGCGCGGACGCCAAAAGGCAATCCGCTCCTGAAAGGCTGTGCTTGCCCGTTGCGTAAGCGCCGCTAGCTATGGGTCCGGGGGCTAGCGGCTGGAGTGTCCCACATGTCCATTACCCGAGATATCGCAACGCATGACAATGCGGTCGCCTATGGCGGCCTTATTGACGCTATTGGCGGCGTCGCCACCATCGTCCTTGTGATTTGCGGCTTAGTTGGAATAGCGCCCCCCATGATGGTCGCGATCGCGACGATCGTGTTTGGCGTCGCACTGTTAATTCAAGGCGGAGCTATGCTGTCGGAATATATGCAGGTCGTGTTTCCCGGCGGCGTTCGAACCGCTTCCGTCGAGCAGATGGGCGGCAATAGTCTCGCGCTCGTCTTCCTCGTCGGCGCCGCCGGTATTGTGCTGGGCGTTCTGTCGCTTCTTGGAATCAGTGCGGCGATACTGACCCCGGTCGCCGCGATCGGCTATGGCACCGCTCTGTTGCTGAGCAGCAACGCCGTATGGCGCCTTTATGTGCTGCGACGCGCCTCCGCTCAGATGGAGACCGCGATCGGACAGTCGCAACATGTCGGCGCCGAGATGCTCGCGAGCGAAATGGCGTCTGGTTCAGCCGGCATTCAGGCGCTCGCAGGATTGGCGGCGATCGTCCTCGGCATACTGGCGCTTGCCGGCAGCCCTAACGATTTGACCTTGAACCTGGTCGCGCTGCTCGCGCTCGGCTCGACGATCGTGCTCACGGGCAGCACTCTTAGCGCCACGGTTCTGAGCTTTATGCGAACCTGAGCGTAGCGCCTGCGGGACACCTGCGGGACAAATGCCCCCGACCAGCCGTCGGGGGCATTTTTCTGCCTCATCGAGGCCCCAGACGGCTTCCCTCCCGGCGTGAAAATGCTCTAAAGACAGCGCAATCTCTCTTTGCGAGGCGATATGGCGCGGCAGTTCATCTATCACATGCAGGGCCTCAGCAAGACCTATCCGGGCGGCAAGAAGGTCCTGGAGAACATCAACCTCTCCTTTTACCCCGACGCGAAGATCGGCGTTCTGGGGGTCAATGGCTCCGGCAAATCGACGCTGCTGCGCATTATGGCGGGCGCCGACAAGGAATATTCTGGCGAGGGCTTCGTCGCCGAGGGCGCGCGGGTCGGCTATTTGCCGCAGGAGCCGCAGCTCGATCCGACGCTCGACGTGCGCGGCAATGTCATGCTCGGCGTCGCCGACAAGAAGGCCATTCTCGATCGCTATAACGATCTCGCCATGAATTATTCGGACGAGACCGCCGACGAGATGACGAAGCTCCAGGACGAAATCGAGGCCAAAGGTCTTTGGGACTTGGACAGCCAGGTCGATCAGGCGATGGACGCGCTCGGCTGCCCGCCGGACGACGCTGACGTCACCAAGCTGTCGGGCGGCGAGCGGCGTCGCGTCGCGCTGTGCAAATTGCTCCTCGAACAGCCGGAAATGCTGCTCCTCGACGAACCGACGAACCATCTCGACGCTGAAACCGTCAACTGGCTCGAAGGACATCTGCGGCAGTATCCCGGCGCAATCCTGATTGTCACCCACGACCGCTATTTCTTGGACAATGTCACCGGATGGATATTGGAGCTCGATCGCGGCCGCGGCATCCCCTACGAGGGCAATTACACCAGCTGGCTGAAGCAGAAGCAGAAGCGACTGTCTCAGGAATCTTCCGAGGACAAAGCGCGCCAGCGGGCGCTTGAAGCGGAGAGCGAGTGGATCGCCGCTTCGCCAAAGGCGCGGCAGGCCAAAAGCAAGGCGCGCATTCAGCGCTATGAGGAACTCGTCGCCAAGCAGAACGACAAGGCGCCGACGACCGCGCAGATCGTCATTCCGGTGGCGGAGCGCCTCGGCGACAATGTCATCGACTTCGACCATCTGTCGAAAGGCTATGGCGACACGCTTCTGATCGACGATCTCTCCTTCAAATTGCCGCCCGGCGGCATCGTCGGGGTGATCGGGCCGAACGGCGCCGGCAAGACGACGCTGTTTCGCATGATCACCGGACAAGAGAAGCCCGACAACGGGACAATCGAGATCGGCGACAGCGTGCAGCTCGGCTATGTCGACCAGTCGCGTGACGCGCTGCACGCCAACAAGTCCGTCTGGGAGGAAATCTCGGACGGCAATGAGGTGATCTATCTCGGCAAGCGCGAGATCAACAGCCGCGCCTATTGTTCGGCCTTCAATTTCAAAGGCGCCGATCAGCAAAAGAAGGTCGGGCAGCTTTCAGGCGGCGAACGCAACCGCGTGCACCTCGCCAAGATGCTGAAGAGCGGCGCCAATGTGCTGCTGCTCGACGAGCCGACCAACGATCTCGACGTCGACACGCTGCGCGCGCTCGAAGAGGCGCTCGTCGATTTCGCCGGCTGCGCTGTCATCATCTCGCATGACCGCTTTTTCCTCGACCGCATCGCGACGCATATTCTCGCCTATGAAGGCGACAGCCATGTCGAATGGTTCGAAGGCAACTTCGCCGATTACGAGGAAGACAAGAAGCGGCGCCTCGGGATCGACAGCGTCATTCCGCACCGGCTGAAATATAAGAAGTTCGCGCGGTGAGGTAGCCTCCCGACGTCGCGAGTCCGGATTGGGGCGCCGGCGCGCTCGCGTGGGCGCCGATTGCAGCCGCGCCGCCCTCACTCCAGCGGAACCACCCGCACGCCTCTCATCGCCGCCGCCGCCGCAAGGCGCGCATCGAACGTCGCCAGTCGATAGCCCCGGTTCGAGGCCAGAGCGAGATGCAGCGCGTCGGGCGCGGTGAGTTTGGTCGCGAAATCGCGAACAAGGCTCTCCGCCAAAATCATGTCCCGCACTTCAGCCTCGATGGGCTGTGTCATCTCTCGCGCCCAATCGTCGAAATCAGCGAGCGCTTCGCGCGCCGCCGTGTCGCTCATCGCCTTGACGCGAACCTGTCGCGAAACGACAGCGGCAAATTCGACGCGTGCGAAGTTACTGACAAAAAGCGCGCCGGGGTCGGAGTCGATCCATGCGTCAACCTTGTTCGAATGGGCGTCAACGGCGAAAAGGGATACAAGGACATTGGCGTCCAGGTAAAAGCTCATTCCTCTTCGTCCCGCATCCTGCGGATGAGCTTCACCGCGTCCTCGCCGAGCGGCGGACGCTCGTCGCGTCGCTTGCGCAGCCGTTCGAGGTCGGCTTTCGTCATTCGTTTGGGCGCTTCGTCGGGTGTGCTCGGGCGCAGTTCGACGACGGGTTTGCCGTGACGGGTGATCGTCACCGTCTCCCCCGCCAGCGCCTCGTCGATCAGCCGGGACAATTGTTCTTTCGCCTTGGCGATGGGGTAGGACGACATGGCCGCCTCAAAAATGGTCATTTTTCGAAAATTAGGACATAAATTTCGGCGAGACAATGCGTTACGGCGCGACCAGTTCGACCTCCGAAAAAAAATGTCCGATGCCGTCCCAAATCCCGCGCCAAAACCGGCGCGCCACGCACGCTGCGGGCGCGCTCAATGAGGCGTCCGCCCAAACGCCTTCCGCAGCTCGTCCTTCGCCTGCTCCAGCACCTGTCGGCGCGCGTCGGGCAAATCCTTGCCGGCCCTGTTGATGTAGAAGGTCAGCATCGACATGGCGGAACGGAACGGGTCCGCTTTGCGCCGCTCGCTCGCCTCCGCCGACCGCTTCAGGGAGCGGGCGATCCTCGCGGGATCGTCCCATGTGAATACCCCCGCATCGAGATCGAGCGCGTTGCTGTGGCTCGTGACCTCGCCCGACCAGTAGTTGGTCGCCGTCTTTGAACTTTTTGCCGGCGCGCGGCTTCTCGGCTGCCTTTGCGCCATCATCCGCCTTCATCTCAGGAGCGCTTGTCAGGAGCGCTGTCAGTCAGGAGCCTTGGCGAGGTAGTTGGCCGCCCACAGAAATCAATGTCCCCGAAGCGTGGCCGCCACGAATTCGCCATCTGCGCGTGGCGCATTTCCCAGCTGGGCCGTGGGCGGCCACGAGGGATTTTTAGATGAGACTATTCCGCCGGGCCGCTGCCTTTTTCGCCATCGGCGCTCTGCCGCTCGCGGGCTGTGCGCCGCAGGAGTCGCCCGTCGCGTCAGCTCCCGCCGCCTATGAAGAGGCCGCCAAGGCGACCGAACTCACCGGCCAGGACGCGCTGCATACGCGAATCTCCCATTACGCCCGCATCTACGACATTCCGGAATCGCTCATTCATCGCTCGATCCGCCGCGAGAGCAACTACAATCCCCACGCCCGGCACGGACCCTATTGGGGACTGATGCAGATCCGCCACGACACGGCGCGGCACATGGGCTATCAGGGCCCGGCAAGCGGGCTTCTCGACGCCGACACCAATCTTGCGTTCGCGGTGCCTTATCTCGCCAACGCCTATAAGGTCAGCGGCGGCGACGAAGGCCGGGCGATAAAGCTCTACGCCGGCGGCTACTACTATGAAGCGAAGCGCAAGCGGATGCTCGACGAGCTGGTGACGTCCGCGTCCCACTAAGTCTCAAAAGACTTATTGGTTTTTCGGGGTGAAGGTGCTGCGCACTCGGCCCCCCTGGGCCGCGCCGCCTTGAACGGTCGCCATGCCGGTCGTCACGTCATAGACGAGCTTGTCGCCCTTCACGATGTTCTCGGCCTGGGTGAGCGTGACGTTGCCGGTAAGATAAACCTTGTTTTCGGCCTTGTCGTAGCTGCCCCGATCGCCTGTGCCGATCTGGTCCTTTGAAACCAGCGTCACCGGACCTTCGGCGTCGATATGTTTGACGCGGTCGTTGGTTGTCTCGGCGGGTTGTCCGGCGCCCTTTCCCTCGAGAAAAATGATGAGGCGCGAGGCCTTGAGCGTCGAGGGCCCATTCGTGACGATCACGCTGCCGGAGTAGATGAGCTTCTGCTCCTTCTCGAAATAATCGAGCTTGCCCGCGTCGATGTTGAGCGGATCCTTGGCGGAGGCGCCCGGCAGAATGCCGCCCGAGCGGCCCGCGGCGCTGGCCGGCGTCGCGACGACGAGCGCAGCTAGGGAGAGAACGAAGAGGTGGCGGCGCATTTAATCCTTGATCGCTGCGCCCGAAGTTTGCGAAGGCGCATCGCCCTCACCGTATAGCACCGAATGGACGCCGCCCGCGAAACTCGCGTGACGGTCCTTTTGGGAAAATGCGACAGATTGCGCGGTGACCTCGCCGCCGTCGATCTTCAACAGCACGGGCTTGTCGGACGTCATCACGCTGTCCTTGAAATCCATGACCGCCGACTCGAGCCGCATATCGAAGTTGTTGTCTTCGTGGATGTTGACGCCGCCGGTCATATCGGCGCGATCGGCTTTTCTGTTGTAAATGCCCTTCGCCGCCGACAGGACTATGGAATTGTCCTTGGCGTTCTCGACCCGGACCTGGAGCTGATCGAGTTCGAAAACATCAGGCTTCGCCAGATCCTGCGTGCCCACGAGCGCGCGCACTTCGTAGGGACGCCCGTCCTTGCGATAGCCGACAAGCTTGGGGCTCTCGATGACGATGCGGGATCCCTTGAGCGCGACGCGCGCGAGGCTCAGATCGGCGGGCAGAAAGCGCAGCGAGCTGATCAGAAGGCCGAGGCCGACGATTCCAACGACGCCGCCCGCTCCCCAAAGGATCCAGCGGCGCAGGTGCGCAACGCGCGTCGTGTGGCGCAGCGCCTCCGGAAAGGCGCTCTGGCGCGGCGCAACAAGGCCGCCCAGGCGATCGCGGGCGCTGGGCGCCGGCAAGACATCGGTCATGACGGGATCATGAGGCGTGCAGGTGGCGAATTCGAGGCAAAGCCAAAGCCTCGATCGCCAGAGCCTTACTCATGGGCGAAAATATCCGTTTCCGGCCAGCCGGCGAGGTCGAGCCGGGCGCGGGCGGGAAGAAAGTCGAAACAGGCCTGCGCCAGTTCGGCGCGGCCCTCACGGGCCAGCATGGCGTCGAGCTTGTCCTTGAGCTGGTGCAGATAGAGGACGTCCGACGCGGCATAGGTCTGTTGCGCGTCGGAAAGAACCGGCGCGCCCCAGTCCGACGACTGCTGCTGCTTCGAAATCTCGACGCCAAGAAGCTCGCGCACGAGATCCTTGAGGCCATGCCGGTCCGTATAGGTGCGCGCGAGCTTGGAGGCGATCTTGGTGCAATAGACCGGCGCCGGAACGAAGCCGAAGGTCTTGGCCAATATGCCGATGTCGAAACGGGCGAAGTGGAAGAGCTTCAGAACGGCCGGATCGGCGAGCAGGCGCTCGAGATTGGGCGCGCGCGTCTGGCCGCGCCCGAACTGGACAAGCTCGGCGTTCCCGTCGCCGAAGGAGAGCTGCGCCAGGCACAAACGGTCACGATGCGGATTGAGGCCCAGAGTCTCGGTGTCGATCGCGACAATGGCGCCAGCGCCGATCCCCTCGGGGAGATCGCCCTGGTGGAGGCGGATGGTCATGCGGCTCGAATCTTTCGATGTGGAGCGGACAGTCTATCGCAGAATGCGCAGGGCTTGTCGAAGCGTTGCGGGTTCGCGCCCCACGCGCTCGCCTGCGTGGCGAATTGTGCTAACTAATGGCTGGGCCCTGGTCGATGGACCTCCTGGCCCAGGGAGTAACCCCATGCGTTACATTCTTGCTTTGATTGTCGCTTGCGCAATTGCTGCGCCGCCCGCCTCCGCGGCGTCCTCAAAATCGACCGCCAAATCCGTTTCGGCCGCAAAATCGGACCAGGCGACAAAAACCGGCAAGCGCAATCGGCAGAACGCCGATCACGGCGGCGCCGGCGGCATCCATCCTTTGGTGGGAAGCGGCGACTATTAGGGCGCGGTGACGCCGCAGGACTCCGGCTGGCGCTCGGCGAGCTGCGGTTCGCCCGGAACCGACCCGCCCGATGACGCGCAAACTGCTCCTCTTGTCAGACGCCCGCCAAATCTTCACTCTATTGCGACGCAAAATCGCGAAGAGAGAACGCCGGTGAACGATCCGACCAATGGCCTCAACGGCTCCGACCGCCGCTTCAACACGCTGGTCATCGAACTGGCGATCCGGCTGTTCGCGATCGGCGCGCTGATCTACTGGACCTTCATCATCGTCCTGCCTTTCGCGGCGATTATTCTGTGGAGCGTCGTGCTCGCCGTGGCGCTCTATCCGATCTTTCGCATTGTGGCCGAAATTTTGGGCGGCCGGCCGATCGCCGCCGCCATTTTAATGACGATCGCCGGCCTCGTGCTGATCATCGGGCCCGTCACCTGGATGGCCGTCGGCGCCATCGACCCCATCAAGGCGGTGATGGCGGGCATTGAAACCGGCGATATCGCCGTCCCGCCGCCGCCGCCGTCGATCAAGGATTGGCCGTTCATCGGCGAGCAGCTCTATTCCTTCTGGCTGCTGGCCTCGACCAATCTGCGCAGCGCCTTCACCCAAGTTTTGCCGCAGCTGAAGCCCGCCGGGGAATTTTTGCTGGACATGGCGAAGAGCGCCGGCGCGGGCACGCTCAAATTTCTCGTCTCCGTCCTGCTCATGGGCTTCATTCTCGCCGCCGCGCCGCAAATGCTCGCAGGGGCGCGCGCGCTGTCGCGGCGGATCGATCCTTCCAGCGGCGAGAAATTCGTCGATCTCGCCGGCGCAACGATCAACGCGGTTTCGCGCGGCGTCATGGGCCTGTCGCTTTTGCAGGCCGTCGTTGGCGGCGCCGGCATGTATCTCGCCGACGTGCCGGGCGCAAGCCTTTTGACTCTCGCCATCCTCGTCCTCGGCATTATTCAGATCGGGCCGTTGATCGTCGTCGCGCCCGTCATCTTCTGGGGGTGGACCACGTTAGCGACCGGGCCGGCGCTGGCGCTGACGGTTTGCATGCTCAGCGTCAATTACGTGGACAACGTGCTGAAGCCATTCATTTTCGCGCATGGGCTGTCGACGCCAATACCGGTGATTTTTGTGGGCGTGATCGGCGGCGTTCTCGCGCATGGCATCGCCGGCCTGTTTGCAGGACCGGTCGTGCTCGCCGTCGTTTGGGAACTGACGAAGGCGTGGATCGCCGACGACCTCAAATTGGTCAACGAAACGGCCGCCGAGCCAGACTTCAACGTGGAGGCGCCGCCGGCGCTATCGTCCGCGCAAGGCGTTAAGAACCTTTAGGCCGGCGCGGCCATTACGCTGCAAGCCGGCGCGCGACTGAAAATCGGCGATCGCCTCTTTGGTTTTCGTTCCGATCACACCATCGGAGTCGCCGACGTCATAGCCGCTGCGGGTCAGAAGCGCTTGCAATTCGCGGCGCTCGGCGCGCGAGAGGCCCGGATCGTCTGTCGGCCATGGCGTCTGAATGCCCGGCCGTCCGCGCAGCCTGTCGGAGAGGACGCAGATCGCCAGCGCGTATGATTCGGAGGCGTTATAGGCGTAGACCGCGTCGAAATTTTTCGTCACCAGGAACGCCGGTCCGTTCCGCCCCGCCGGCAGCAGCAGCGCCGCAGTTCCCTCGCCGAGCCCGCCGCCGTCGAGGCGCGTCACGCCGCGCGACTGCCAGAAGCCCATCGATTGGCGGCCCTTGCGTCCGGAAGGTCCGGAATAGGTTTCCGGCAGACGCACCTCGAAGCCCCAAGGCGTTCCGGAATGCCAGCCGCTCTTGCGCAGATAGTTCGCCGTCGAGCCGAGCGAGTCGGCCGCCGAGCTGGCGATATTGCGCCGTCCGTCGCCGTCGAGATCGACCGCCATGCCGAGAAAGGTCGACGGCATGAATTGCGTGTGGCCGAAAGCTCCCGCCCAGGAGCCGTAGAACTCCTCCGGCGCGATATCGCCGTGGTCGAGGACTTTGAGCGCGGCGATGAATTCCTTGCGCCAATAGTCGTTGCGACGCGGCGCTTCGCAGGCGAGCGTCGCGAGGCTCTGCACCACGGGGCGCTTGCCGAAGCTCTTGCCGAAGTCGGATTCGACGCCCCACACGGCGACGATGGTCGGAGCGTCCACGCCGTATCGGCCTTCCGCCGCGTGCAGCGCGCGGGCATGCTGATGCAGCATCACGCGCCCTTCCTCGACGCGCTCCTCGTCGACGAGCCCGGCGACATAGTCCCAGACGGGCGTCGTAAACTCCGGCTGCTTGTCCATGAAGCTGACGGCGTCGTTGGGGGTGAGCCCATTCGTCGCCGACGCGATGGTCTGCTGGCCGACGCCGGCGCTGGCCGCAGCGGCGCGCAGACCGGAGAGGCAGCTCGACCATTCGGCGCGGGCGGGCCCGGCCGTGAGCATGAGCGCGGCAAGCGCCGCCAGAAGATGATGTGCCTTCATGCCACGAATTCTAGCGTAAGGACGCGGCTTTTTCATGAGCCGCCTCGGTCGTGAAAAGACCGCGTCACTCGCAGACGCGGCGCGGGCGGGAGCCGATCACCTCGCCATATTCGTCGAAGACCGGACGGCGCTCGACCCAGCACACCGGCGGCGGCGCGACATAGACGGGCGCAGGCGCATAGACCACGGGCGGCCCCGAGTTGGCGAGCGCCCCGCCGGTAATGGCGCCAAGCGCAAACCCGCCAATGCCCGCCGCAATGGCCGGGCCGGCGGAATCGGCGCGCGCCGGCGCAATCGGCGCCAGGGACGCGGCGCCGAGAGCCAAAGCCGCCGAAAGCGTCGCAATAGTTCTGCGCATCTTACTCTCCCAAGAGGGGCGAGCCATATGTCCGCACGCGCTGCGCCGGCAAGCTCGCTCGATGGGACAATAGGAGCGATCCCGTAGACGAATCGTTAATGGCCCGACAAGCGAGGCTTCAAAGCTGTGAGACCCGCGGCTTGCCGGAAGGCGACTTCGGCGCCGGCTTCACCGGGGTCTGCTCCCGTGCGCCCTCGCCGCCGCCCGTTCGGAGCGCCGGCGCGTCATTCGCCTCCGACGTCGGTGTTTTGGCGCGGAAGGCGGCGGCCAGCGCCTTGGCCGCGGCAAGCTCCTTGGAGTCGAGCCGAGCGCCGATTTCGTCGCGCTTTTTGGCCGCGTCTTCATCGCCCTGGTCGGCTGCGGCGGAAAACCACACGTAGGACTGCTGCAGATCGCGGCTGATCCCGAGGCCGCGGGCGTAGAGGATGCCGAGGTTGAACTGGCTATCACGGATGCCGTATTCGGCCGCCCGACGGAACCACTCGGCAGCAGCGGCGTAATCCGGCTTGCCGTCGCCGCCCTCGGCGAGCAGCACGGCGACATTATGCATGGCGCGGGCGTTGCCGGACTCGGCCGCGCGCTCGTACCACTGCCTGGCGCGGGCGTAGTCGCGCGCGACCCCAACGCCCCTCTCATACATCGAACCCAGCCGATATTGGGCAAGCGCCAGGCCCATTTCGGCTGCCTTTTCAAACCAATGCGCGGCAGCCTTGGCGTCGCGCGCGGCGCCGCGTCCCTCAACAAGACGCGCGCCCATTTCGTATTGGGCGGCAGGGTTGCCCTCGACGGCGAGGCGCTCGATCGTCGCCAAGGCGTCGCCGGGCGACAGCGGCGGCGCCTCGATCGTTCCGGTGGGCGTCGGATCGATGTTCTGCTGCGCGACGACGGGTCGCGCAACGGACGCCGACGGCGCCGCGCCAGAGGAAAGTTCTTTGGTCGGGCGTTGGGCGACCGCCGGCAACGAGGCGCTATTAGAGGCTTGACGCTTTTCCGGCGACAACGCCGGCCGAACCGCCTTGGCTGGCGCTTTCGCCTCCTGCTGTCTGAGCGACGGCCCGAGCGTCAAGCCGCCCTGCCCTTCCATGCGGGCGATCTGATAGGCGCCGATCAGCAGCATGACCGCGGCAAGGCCTAAGAGCAGCGGACGCTTGCGGTCTTGGATGAGGGCGCTGAAATTGACGACGGCGGCGCCCGGCGGCTTTTCCTGAGCCTGTCCCGCGTGGCGCGCCGCTTCGGCCGACTGAGCGTCTGCCTCATCCGAAGGCGTTTGCGCGGCGCGGCGGGCGGCGGCGATGAAGGCCGACTGAATCGAGTTGCGATGCGCGGCCTGATCGGCGTCCGATCCTGGCGGCGCAATGAAAGGCTCGCGCCGTTCCACGACGCTCTCGCCGACCGGCAGCAGGAACTCCATCGGATCGACCGGCGCCAAGGCTTCGCCTTCAGCATCCCGGGCGTTAGCCGCGGCCGGAGCGCCGAGACGCTCGCGCGTATCGTCGCCGCAAAGGTCGACACCGAGTTCTGCTTCGGTCGACCGCACCGCGACGCCGCGCTTCTCGGTCAATTCGTCATCGACCACGCCCAGCCGTTTGACGACGCGCTCGAGCGTTTGATGCACCGCTGTCAGCGTCTCATTCGTGCGTTGACCGCTCGCGTCTTGCGTCCTGAGCAATTCGCTCAATTCGCGCTGCACAGCGACGCGCACGGCCGCCGGCTGAACGCCCGCCGCATCGCGGAGAACCTCCGTGGCGGCCCGGCGGACCGCCGCCTCCGCCGCCTGCGTCGTTGCGGACCGCGTGTCCTCCAGGCGCGCGAAAAGATCGTTGATCTTCGACTCAAAGCCGATGAGCGCGCCGCTCCCCGCGTCGAGTCGTTCGAGCCGCTGCGCCAGGGCGCCGATCTGAGTTTCAAGCGACTTGAGCGCGCCGTCATCGGCCGTGGGATCAGCCGTCTGCTTCATACGGTCGGCCAGCGACCCGACGAGAGCCGCCAACTCGCCCTCTCGTTTATTGACGCTCCCTGCCTCTTCGACCCGCTGCGCGAATGCGGCGTGCATATGGTCGAGGCGCTCGACGATTTCGTCGAGCCGAGCGTTCTGTTCGCCAAATCTCGGCGCTGAGAATGGATCGTCGAGCCGGTCGATCTTGAACGAGAGCTGCGCGAGCTGACGCTCGACAGCCTGCAGATCGAGGTCCCGCGCATCGGCGGCGAACGCGGCGTCCATTTTTCTGTCGAGGCCGCGCACCAAATTCTCGAGCGCGGCGAAATGTTCGTAATCGCCAGCGTTGGCGGGCTTTTCCAACCGCGCGGCGATCGTCTGTCGAAGCTCGTCGATGCGCTGGGCGAGATCCGCGAACTGACGCTCGGCATTCTGTTCGGCAAGCATGGCCTCGATGCGCGCGAGCGATTCTGTCGGCGCGCTGTCCCCGACGCGGGACTCGAACTGATCGAACCTGCGGCCGATCTCCTCGAACGCCGAGGCGTGACTGTCGCCGTCCAGCGCCGTATCGATTTTCTTGGCGAGCGTTGTGATGAGCGCTTCGAGGGGGGCCATGTTCGCGGCGCCGCGATCGATGCGCTGAGTCAGGGTCTTGCCGAGTTCGTCGATGCGCGCGCCGATTTCATCGAATCGCGCCGCCGCCGTTTGTTCGACGACGACGTCAAGCTTGCGCGCGAGCCGCTCCAGCCGCTTGTTGAAGGTCTCCAGACCCTTACCTGTTTCCGCCGCGACGATCGAGCGGATCGCCTTGACGACTTCGCCAAGATCCGCGCCGGACGCGCCACGTGAAAGCGCCAGCGCGTCGACTCGCTGCGTGACGTCGATGATGCGCGTTTCGATCCTCTCAAGCGGCAGCGGGCGCGCCATAAGCGCCGTCAGCTGCTCCTTGATCTCATGAGTTTCACGCGCGAGGTCGCGCACAGCGGAAGCGTTCGCAACGTCTCCATTCTGCAGCTTCTCCAGCCTGAAGCCGATCGTTTCGACGTCGGCGCGCAGGTTACGCACGATGGGCGTGGGATCGAGATCTTCGATCACGGCGCGCAATTCGCCGATAATTCTCTCGGCAGGCGCGAGCGTCTCGTCTGGAACGCCGCGGCCGCGCTGCGACTCGATGCCCTGGCGGAGATCGCCCATCGCCGTTTCGATCGCGGCGACCGATGCGCGCGGCGCAAGTTCGCCGATGGCTTGCGCCATATCCTGGAGTTCGCGACGGACGTTTTCAATTTGTCGCATCATCACAAGCTGCTGGTCGCCGCGCTCGGCGGCGTCCTCGCGAAAGCTGTCTAAACCCTGCGTGACGGAATCGATCGAGCGCTGCAGCGCCTCAAAGCGCGATCCGGACGCGTTCTCAGATCCGCCGAGAGCGTCGTCGAGCGCGCGTGGGCGCTGCGCGATTTTTGCGAACGCTTCCAGAATTGGCCGGGCGGACGCATCCGCGCTGCGCGCGTCGCGCCCAATATCCGGGAAGCTGGCGTTTCGCGAGCCGGCTAAGGCGCCCGATGTCACCGATGGCTTCGCTACGCGACCGCGCGCCGTATTGTCGTCCAGGCGTCCTGCAATATCGGCGAGATGCTGATCAAGGCCGCGCAGCGTCTTCTCGACGTCGGCGCCGCGATGTTCGCCCGATAGCCGCGCGAGCCGCGCTTCGAGCTCCGCCAGCGCGCTGCGAATCGGCACCGCATTCGCGGCCGGCTGCTCGCCGAGCTGGCTCTCGATACGGCTTTTGGAGAGCGCGGCGATCGACCGCCAGATGGAGTCTTCGTCGACGCCACGGTTCTCGTCGCGTGGCTCTTCCGCGTCGGAAAAATTTTCTCCCCGATCGCGCTGATCTTCGAGCGACTTGGAACCTGGACGACCCTGATCAGGAAATTGCGCCTTGGTCATGTGGCTGTCCGGCGGGACCGACCCGTGGAAATTGTGACAAAAACGCGGTGGAACGCGCGAATCGCGCACTACGGTCGGCGCGGGCTGCCGACCGCCGTGACTTTCCGTCGATCGCAGTAAAGAAGCCGTTAAGAAACGCCTCTAAAGAGCCGTCGCGCTCACGATTGTCACACAGCGGCTCGCTTGCGCCCGCGCCGGCGCCTCTCTACCTATGACGCAGCCCGAGAGAATCGCGGCGCGACGGCTCGGCCCCAAGCGCCGGCTTGCAAGGAGGCGTTGATGCCGAGCTACAAGGCGCCTGTAGACGACACCCTCTTCCTGCTAAATGATGTCTTGAATTTTCAGCGTTTCGGCAATTTACCAGGCTTCGCGGACGTGACGCCGGACGTCCTTTCGCAAATCCTCCTGGAGGGGGGAAAGATCTGCGAGGAGGCGCTCGCGCCACTCAACCAGATTGGCGACGAAAAGGGCTGCGAGCGCCACGACGACGCCTCCGTCTCCACCCCGCCGGGCTTCAAGGAGGCGCATGACGCTTTCGCTCAAGGAGGCTGGATCAGTCTCGCCGTGCCCGAGGAATATGGCGGCCAGGGCCTGCCCTATACGCTCGCCATGGCGATGAACGAGTTCGCCTCCTCGGCGAATATGTCTTTCGCCATGTATCCGGGTCTGACCCAAGGCGCGCTCGCCGCTCTGCTGCGCCACGGAGACGACGAGCAGAAGAAGCTGTATGTGCCCAAGATGGCCGAAGGCCGCTGGTCGGGCACGATGAATTTGACCGAACCGCAATGCGGCACCGATCTCGGCCTGCTGACCACCAAGGCGTCGCCGCGCGGCGACGGCTCCTATTCGATCACCGGACAAAAAATCTTCATCTCCGCCGGCGAGCACGATCTGACCGAAAACATCGTGCATCTCGTGCTCGCGCGCATCGAAGGCGCGCCCGCTGGCGTCAAAGGAATCTCGCTCTTCGTCGTGCCGAAGTTCCTGGTCGACGGCGACGGGGCGCTTGGTCCGCGTAACGGCGTCAGCTGCGGCTCCATCGAAGAAAAAATGGGCATCCACGGCAACGCCACCTGCGTCATGAATTACGACGGCGCGCAAGGCTTTCTCGTCGGCGAAGCCAATCGCGGACTGAACGCCATGTTTGTAATGATGAACGAGGCGCGGCTCGGCGTTGCCATGCAGGGCCTCGCCCAATCCGAGGTCGCCTACCAAAACGCGGCGCAATACGCCAAGGAGCGTCTGCAAGGCCGCGCGCTCTCTGGACCCAAAGACCCCGGAAAGCCGGCCGACCCGATCATCGTGCATCCGGACGTGCGGCGGATGCTGCTCGAGATGAAGGCCTTCAACGAAGCGGCGCGCGGCTTCGCGCTTTCGGCCGCGCTCGACAGCGACATCGCGCATCGTTCGGATGACGCGGCCTCGCGCCAGGCTGCGGAAGACCGCCTCGGCCTGCTGACGCCCGTGCTCAAGGGCGTGCTCACCGACATCGGCTTCGAAAACACCGTCAAAGCCCAGCAGGTGCTCGGCGGACACGGCTATATTCGCGAATGGGGCATGGAGCAGTTCGTTCGCGATGCGCGCATCAGCATGATCTACGAGGGCGCCAATGGCATCCAGGCGCTCGACCTCGTCGGCCGCAAGCTGCCGCGCGACGGCGGCCGCGCGATCATGGCCTATTTCAAGGACACGACGGAGCTGTTGGCGCCGCTCGCATCCGACGAAGCGATGAAGTCCTTCGCCGCGCCGGTGAAGGCGGCGCTCGATGATCTGCAAAAGGCGACGATGTGGCTGATGCAGAACGCCATGACGAAGCCCGACAACGCCGGCGCCGCTTCTTACGACTATATGCATCTCTTCGGCCGCGTCGCGCTCGGCGTGATGTGGGTGAAGATCGCGCAGGCGGCGATAGAGAAGAAGGCGAGCGAGCCTCATGAAGCGGCGCGCATGGACGCCAAGCTCCTCACGGCGCGCTTCTATATGGAGCGCATGCTGCCCGAAACGGGCCTGCGCCTGACGCGCATTTCAACCGGCGCCGACACGATGATGTCGCTCCCCGAGGAGATGTTTTAAGGGCAGTCGGATTTCGGCAGTCGGCAATGGTCATGTCCTACCGCCGAAGCCCGACCGCCGACTGCCGTTATAGGAGACGATATGGCCGACGCTTTTATCTATGACGCCGTTCGCACGCCGCGCGGTCGCGGCAAGCCGGACGGCTCGCTGCATGAGGTCTCTTCGCTCGGCCTCGCCGTCACGGCGATGCAAGCGATCCGGGAGCGCAACAAGCTCGAAGGTCCCGAAATCGACGACGTCATCCTCGGCTGCGTCGATCCGGTTGGGGAAGCCGGCGGCGACATCGCCCGCGCCGCGGCGATTTCATCGGGCTACTCCTACAAAGTGCCCGGCGTGCAGATCAACCGCTTCTGCGCGTCCGGATTGGATTCGGTGAATTTCGCCGCCGGAGAGATCATGTCGGGCCAGCACGATCTTGCGATCGGCGGCGGCGTCGAGAGCATGAGCCGCGTCGGCATCGGCGCGTCCGGCGGCGCCTGGCCCGTCGATCCCACGATCGCTATTCCCTCCTACTTCATGCCGCAGGGCGTGTCGGCCGATCTCATCGCGACGAAATACGGCTTCTCGCGCCATGACGTCGACGCCTACGCCGTCGAATCGCAAAAGCGCGCGGCGAAGGCCTGGGAAGAAGGCCGCTTTAAACATTCGATCGTGCCGGTAAAGGACGTCAACGGCATCACCCTGCTCGACCGCGACGAACATATGCGGCCGGGAACCGACATGCAGTCGCTCGCGGCGCTAAAGCCGTCCTTCGCCTTTTACGCGGAACAAGGCGGCTTCGACGCGGTGGCGATTCAGGCGCATCCCGAAGTCGAGAAATTGAATTACGTGCATCATGCCGGCAATTCGTCGGGCATCGTCGATGGCGCGGCGGCGGTGCTCGTCGGTTCGAAAGAGGCTGGCGAGAAGCTCGGCATGAGACCTCGCGTGAAGATACGCGCCTACGCCAATATCGGCTCGGACCCGGCGCTGATGCTGACCGGCCCTGTCGACGTGACGAAGAAAGTCCTTCACCGCGCCGGCATGACCGTCGACGACATCGACCTCTTCGAAGTGAACGAGGCCTTCGCCGCGGTCGTGCTGCGCTACCTCGAAGCCTTCGAGCTCGATCCCGCCAAGGTCAACGTCAATGGCGGCGCCATCGCCATGGGTCATCCGCTCGGCGCGACGGGCGCCATGCTGATGGGAATCGCGATCGACGAATTGGAGCGCACGGGAAAATCGACCGCGCTCGTGACGCTCTGCATCGGCGCCGGCATGGGCACGGCGACGATCGTGGAGCGGGTGTGAATATGCAACGTTTCCTCGCCCTTCGAGACGCGAGCTTCGCTCGCTCCTCAGGGTGAGGCAACGTTATGAACCTCATCCTGAGGAGCCCGCGCAGCGGGCGTCTCGAAGGACGAAGTTCAATACAGCGCAAAATCTTTCGGAGACGAAACAATGAACCTCGTCAATTTCCGCTTCGAGACCGGCGCCGACGGCGTCGCGCTTGCGACCTGGGACATGCCCGAGCGCACGATGAACGTCATCACGCCAGAGGTGATGGATGAGCTGGAGCAGCTCATCGACACAGTGGTCGCCGCGCCCGACGTCAAGGGATGCGTCATCGCATCGGGCAAGACCGCCTTTTCCGGCGGCGCCGATCTTTCCATGCTGCAGCATGGCGCCGCGCAATACGCCAGGGCGCTCAAGGAGCAGGGCGAAGACGCGGCGAACAAGCATTTCTTCGAGTTTTCGCGCCGACTCTCGCTGCTCTACCGCAAGCTGGAAACCTGCGGCAAACCTTTCGCCGTCGCCATTCACGGCGTCTGCCTTGGCGGCGCCTTCGAACTTGCGCTCGCCTGCCATTATCGCGTGATGGCCGATGACGAGAAAACCAAAGTCGGCCTGCCGGAAATCAAGGTCGGGCTTTTTCCGGGCGCCGGCGGCACGCAGCGCGTGTCGCGCATCATGCAGACGGGCGACGCGCTGCAATTCCTGTTCAGGGGCGATCAGATCAAGCCGAAAGCGGCGCTCGGCGCCAAGCTCGTGCACGAAATCGCGCCGAAAGCGGAGATCGTCGAGCGCGCCCGCGCCTTTATCGTCAACGGCGGCAAGGCGCAGGCGCCTTGGGACGCGAAGGAGTTCAAGACTCCGTCCGGCAGGGTGTTCTCGCCCACGGGCATGATGATCTGGCCCGCCGCCAATGCGATCTATCGCCGCGAAACCTACGACAATTATCCCGCCGCCAAGGCCATTCTGCACGCCGTCTATGAAGGGCTGCAATTGCCGATGGATCAGGCGCTGACCGTCGAGTCGCGCTGGTTCGCGCATATCCTTCGTTCGAAGGAAGCGGCGGCGATGATCCGCTCGCTGTTTCTCTCGAAGAACGAATTGGACAAGGGCGCACATCGACCAAAGGACGTCGGCCCCACCAATCTCAAGAAAATCGGCATTATCGGCGCGGGCTTCATGGGCGCGGGCGTCGGCTATATCAGCGCGCTGAACGGCCTCGACGTCGTTCTTATCGACCGCGATCAGGAGAGCGCCGACAAGGGGGTGACGACGATCGACAAGCTCATCTCGAGCTCCGTCAGCAAGGGCCGCGCGACCGCCGCCGACAAGGATGCGCTGATGGCGCGCGTCGTCGCCACCGCCGATTATGCGGCGCTCAAGGGCTGCGATCTCGTGCTCGAAGCCGTATTCGAGGATCGCGCGGTCAAGGCGGAAGTCACCAAGCGCGCGCAGGAGGTTGTGGGCGCCGACGTGATCTTCGCCTCGAACACGTCGACGCTGCCGATCACGTCGCTCGCCGAAACCACGCAAAAGCCCGAGAACTTCATCGGCATCCATTTCTTCTCGCCCGTCGAGAAGATGCTGCTGGTCGAAGTGATCATGGGCGAGAAAACGAGCGATCGCGCGCTGGCGAGCGCGCTCGACTTCGTCCGCATCATCAAGAAGACGCCGATCGTCGTCAACGACTCGCGTGGCTTCTTCGCCAACCGCTGCGTGCTCAATTATGTTCGCGAAGGGCAGATCATGCTGGTCGACGGCGTGCCGCCGGCGATGATCGAGAATGTCGCCCGCGTGGCCGGCATGCCGGTTGGGCCATTGTCGCTCAATGACGAAGTCGCGCTCGATCTGGGATGGAAAATCCTGCAGGCGACGAAGAAGGATCTTGGCGAAGGCTCCGTCGATCCGGCGCAGGAGCGCGTGCTGCGCTTCATGGTCGAGGAGAACGGCCGCTTCGGCCGCAAGAACGGCAAGGGCTTCTACGACTATCACGCCAATGGAACGAAAAGCCTCTGGCCCGGTCTCTCGGCCCTGGCGCAAAAGGAGCTCGATCCCGATACGCTCGACGTCGCCGAAATGAAGCTGCGCTTTCTCGTCACGCAGGCGGTCGAGGCGGCGCGCGCCATGGCGGAGGGCGTCGTCACCGATCCGCGCGAGGCCGACGTCGGCTCCATTCTCGGCTTCGGCTTCGCGCCCTTCACTGGCGGCGTCATCTCCTACATCGACGGGATGGGCGCGAAGGCCTTCGTCGCGCTCTGCGACAAGCTCGCCGCGACATACGGCAAGCGTTTCGAGCCGCCGCAACTGCTGCGCGACATGGCGGCGAAAGGCGAAACTTTCTACGGACGGTTCATGCCGCAGAAAATGGCGGCGTAATTACATTCGGCATCGCAGCCCTCGTGCTTCGAGACGGTCGCTTCGCGACCTCCTCAGCATGAGGGCTTCTTCATCGAGCATGCAAAAATGCGGAGCTGAGGCCCCTCATCCTGAGAGCCGCCCGCAAGTCTGGTTTTCCCGACTTGCGCATGAGATGTCGATCTCGGGCGCGCCCGAGATCGAAGCCGCGTCTCGAAGGACGAGGGGCCGCGTCTGAACGCACGCTGCGAGGGCGCTTCACCTTTAGGGGGCATGACATTCATAATGCCGACGGGTAAAAGACAGGCTGGGCGTGTAGGTTCGAAACGCGCGCCCGCGCCCGGACCTGGTTAATGGCGATTTTTGTGCTTCCCTTTCCAGTGATCGATCCTGTCGCCGTCAACATCGGGCCCGTGCCGCTGCGGTGGTATGCGCTCGCCTATATCGGCGGCTTCATCTTCGGCTGGCTCGGCTTGCGCGCGCTCGCCGCCAACGACGCGCTCTGGAGACGCGGCCAACCGCGACCAAGTCGAGAGTCTCTCGATGATCTTCTTGTCTTCGTCGCCTTCGGAGTCGTCATCGGCGGTCGCCTCGGACATGTGCTGATCTACGATCCGGGCTTTTACCTCGCGCACCCATTGGAAATTTTCCAGACATGGAAGGGCGGCATGGCCTTCCACGGCGGCCTCGTCGGCGCGACCATCGGCATGGTCCTTTACGCGCGTCGCAGCGGCGTGCCGCTGCTCACCGTGAGCGACATTTGCGCCACCGTGGCGCCGATCGGACTTTTCTTCGGCCGCCTCGCCAATTTCATCAAGCCCGAGATGTGGGGGCGCGAAACCGACGTGCCTTGGGCGATGGTCTTTCCCGGCGCGGGCGACATTCCGCGCCATCCCAGCCAGCTTTATGAGGCGGGGCTTGAAGGCGTGGCGCTGGGCCTGCTGTTGTGGCTCGCCGCGCGCCACGGCGCGCTCAAACACCCGGGTCTCGCCACCGGCCTTTTTGGCGTCGGCTACGGACTGGCGCGCATTTTCTGCGAGTTTTTTCGTGAACCCGATCCGGTGCAGGAAGCGCTGCCCAATGGATTGACCATGGGCATGGTCCTTTCGGCGCCGCTTGTTTTGATTGGCGCCGCGGCGATCCTGTTCGCGCTGCGCCCAAGGAGCGCGACGGCATGAGCGCCTTAAAGAGAGAGATCGTCGAGACGATCGCTCATGACGGTCCGATGACGCTCGAGCGCTACATGTCGCTCTGTCTGACGCATCCGCGCTACGGCTATTACATGACGCGCGATCCCTTCGGCGCGGGCGGCGATTTCGTCACCGCGCCGGAGATCAGCCAGATGTTCGGCGAATTGCTTGGCGTCTGGGTCACCGAAGCCTGGCGCGCCGCGGCCGCGCCGACTGAGGCAAGGCTTGTCGAACTCGGACCCGGCCGCGGCACGCTGATGTCTGACGTGCTGCGGGTGACGCCGATCGCGCCCAACTTCTTTTCCGCCGTCAGCGTGCATCTCGTCGAAACCAGTCCGGTTCTGCGCGAGACGCAGCGCCAGACGCTGGCCAGGGCCGCAAAGCCGATCCAGTGGCATTTGGATTTTGCGGAAACGCCGCCCGGTCCGGCCTTCATCCTCGCCAATGAGTTTTTCGACGCCCTGCCCGTCAGGCACTTCGTCAAGACCGCCGGCGGCTGGCGCGAACAACTTGTCGGGCTCGACGCTCAAGGCGAACTCGCCTTCGGACTGTCCGATCAGATCGAGCCGACGCTCAATGTTCCGGCGCGCGAAGGCTCAGTCATAGAAGTCAGCGCCGCAAGCCAAAAGCTCATCGGCGATATCGCCACGCGCCTCGTCGCCGAGGGCGGCGCGCTGCTGCTCATTGACTATGGCTATGAGCAGACGTCGCTTGGCGAAAGTCTGCAGGCGGTGTCGCGCCACGCCTATGTCGATCCGCTCGCTACGCCGGGAGATGCGGATCTGACCGCGCACGTCGATTTCGCGGCTCTGGCGCGCGCCGCGCGCGCGCGCGGCGCCAAGGTGATGGGCCCGGTCACGCAAGCGCAATTTCTGCTGCAGCTTGGCATCGAACGCCGCGCCGAGACCTTGTCGAAAAAGGCGACGCCCGAACAGGCGCAGTCGATCATCGACGCCTTCCAACGTCTCGCCGGCGTGGATGATGCGCGCCATCAGATGGGCGGACTGTTCAAAGTTATGGCGGTGACCCATCCCGACATGCCCGACCTGCCGGGATTTTTCGTGTAACATCTGACGTGATGACGTTCGAAACGCCTGCGCTGACCGCGCGAAATCTCAGCCTGCCCGGCCTGCGCCACGCCTTTTTCACCCGCGACGGCGGCGTGTCCGAAGGCGTCTACGCATCACTCAATGGCGGCGTCGGCTCGCGCGACGCGCCGCCGCATGTCGAGGAGAATCGCGCCCGCATGGCGGCGCGTCTCGGAGTCGAGCCCGAGCGCCTGCTCGTGCCGTTCCAGATCCATTCCGCGGAGGCGCGCGCCGTGCGCGAACCGTGGAGCGCCGACGCGCGGCCGCGATGCGACGGCGTGGTGACAGCGGAAGTCTCGCTCGCGCTCGGCGTCACTGGCGCCGACTGCGGCATGTTGCTTTTCGCCGACGCGAAGGCGGCCGTCATCGGCGCCTGCCACGCCGGCTGGAAGGGCGCGCTCGGCGGCGTCATCGAAGCGACCGTCAGAGAGATGGAGGCGCATGGCGCGCGCCGCGCTGACATCCATGTCGCGCTCGGCCCGGCGATCGGCGCGTCGAGCTATGAAGTCGGACCGGAATTCATCGATCAGTTTCGCGACGCCGACGAGACCTTTTCGCGCTTTTTTACGCCGACGGCGCGCGAAGGCCATGCCACCTTCGATCTGCCGGGCTTCATCGCCTCGCGCGTCGAGGCGCTGGACGTCGCCTCTTTCGAAGACCTCGGCGTCGACACTTATGCGGATGAAGCGCGCTGTTTCAGCTACCGCCGCAGCGTTCATCGCCGCGAGCCCGACTACGGACGGCTCGTTTCGGCGATCGCGCTCGTCTGATGCGAATTCCGCCTGATCCGTTCGCTTGGGTCTTGTCATTCCCGGCAGGCCGAAGGCCTGACCGGGAATCCAGAGCCAATCCAGGAATGCTGGTCTTGCTCTGGATTCCCGATCGCTCGCTTCGCGAGCGTCGGGAATGACATCCGAGCCATTCGAACGAATGTCGTATGATGCGTGAATCCAGCGGTTCGCGCCTGACCGGGAACCCAGAGAGACGGAACACATCCTGGAATTGCTCGGGTTTTCCGATCGCGCATAAAGTGCGCGCCAGGATGACATCCAAAATTCTCCTTGGCGACAGGACTACTTCGTCGCGTAACTGAAGATCATCGAGTGCGGCAGACCGCGCGGCGGCGCGGGAAAAGGCGCGGCGCGGCGCACGGCTGCAAGAGCGGCGGCGTCGAGATCGGGCGCGCCGCTCGGCTGGTGCACAGCCTGATGGGTGAGATTGCCCATTTCGTCGATGTAGAAGACAACCGCGCCCCTGCCGATCGCGCCGCTCCCGCGCACGCGCGGCGGAATACGCATATGCGGCATGATCAGGCCATAGAGGATCGTCAGATAGGTCGTCTTCGCGTGGCCGCCGCCGACCGGCGAGAACTTGCGCGGCGCAGCGAGCTTGTAGTCGGGGATCGGCGCCAGCGCCGCAAGCTGATCGGCGATGGAGTTGGCCTCGCCCTTCTTCACTGACCCCTTTTCGTTCGGGTCGGGCTTTTCCTGCGGCTTCTTTTCGGGCGCGGCCTGCTCGATGATCTCGGCGTCGCTCTTGTCCTCGAGCGGCGTATCTTTGGTCTCTTCCGGAGCCTTCGCCTTTCCGTCTTCGTCCTCGGCGTCCTTCATGCCCTGAGGCTTGTCGTCCTTGGGCGCGTCCTTCTCCTCCGCGTTCTTCGGCGTCTTGACGTCCTTCTCCTCCGGCGCGTTGACGTCGGACTTGGTCTTGCTCTCGGCCTCCGGGGCGTCGAAAGCCGGCTTTTCCTCTTCCACGGGCGGTGGAGGCGGCGGCGGCTTCTGCTGCTGTTTCTGCTGCTCCGGCGGTTTCTCTGGCTCGGGCGCAGGAGGCTCTTCCTGCTTCGGCGGGGGCGGTTCGGTGATCACCTCAACGGGAGTTTCCTCGACGATCCGCGGCGCTTCGCGGGCGGAGCGCCAGTCTTCCAAGAGCAGGAACGCCAGGACGCAGAGATGCGCCAGCAGGCACAGCAGCAGAAACATGAGGAAGCGCGGGCGCACCAAGAGCGCGCGGCGCCGCCGAAGGGCGTCCACGGCCAAGGTCGCGTTAAAGACGCGTTGTCCGCTGCTGTCGTTCATCGAGATGGAAAGCCGCGCTCCAACGCCGCCGCTGCTTGCATAGTCGATTTGGGTCGGTGACCGGGGGGCGCCACTCTCCAATTATAGCCGCCTTTGGGCGAAAACGCGCCCCCGCAAAAACATGACGCCTTTTGCCGCAGTTATCAACGCGCCGAGACCACATATATAAGGAGTATCTAATTTAAGGGGCGCTCGAACGCCGCTTGGGGGGACGCATGAAACGCTTTAGGCCCTTGTCGCGCCGGGGATTTCTCATCGGCGCGGGCGCAGCGGCGACGATCGGCGCTCCGGCCTTGGGCCAGGGTCATGCGATGCGCCGGATTGCGCCGAACCGGGCGTCCGACGCCTTCACGCCGGACGTTGAACTCGAATTAATCTGCAAGCGTGACGAAACGTCGATCTTGACGGGCAGGGCCACGCGGGTGTGGCGCTACGTCGGCAATCTGATCAAAGGTCCGCCTAATGCGCTGACGGCCCTGCCTGACGCTTACCTTGGCCCCCTGCTGCGTTTCAAAAAGGGACAAAAGGTTCGCATTCGGCTTCGCAACGAATTGCCGGAGCAAACCATCACGCATTGGCACGGCCTGCATGTGCCGATGCTCATGGACGGCCATCCGGCGGCGGCGATCGATCCGGGCGAAACTTACGTCTACGAATTCGAGATCCGCAATCGCGCCGGGATGTATTTCTATCATCCGCACACGCACGAGAAGACTGCGACGCAAGTCTATCGCGGCCTGGCCGGCGCCATCATCGTCGAGGACGAGGAAGAGCGCGCGCTCGGACTGCCGTCCGGTGAATTCGAAATTCCGCTCGTCATCCAGGATCGCTCCTTCGACGACGACAATCAGCTCGCCTACGGCGGCGACATGCATACGAGCATGTTCGGTTTTTATGGCGACCGCGTGCTCGTCAATGGACGAAGCGACTTGACGCTCGACGTCGCGAGCCGCGCCTATCGTCTGCGGTTCCTAAACGGCTCCAACGCGCGAATCTATAAGCTGTGCTGGGACGACCGGACTCCGCTGACCGTGATCGGCGTCGACGGCGGTCTATTGGAGAAGGCGGAGACGCGGCCCTATGTGATGCTCGCGCCCGCCGAGCGCGTCGATCTCATCGTCGATTTCAGCGGACGTCCGCAAGGCGCGAAGCTGACGATGCTGAGCGGAGAATTCTACGGTCTGATTCCCCCGATGGCGCAGCGCATGATGGGAAGCGATCTCGCGATGGGCGAGGAGTTCCCTTTATTTACGGCCAGGGTGACGAAAGCTTCAACCGATTCATGGAAACTACCGGAAAAGCTCTCGACGATACGGCGTTTCCGCAAGGAAGAGGTCGCCAATTTGGACGATCCCATTCCGATCGCCATCACCATGGCGCATATGGCGATGTTCCTGAACGGACGCCCCTATGGCCACGACGACATCCAGCCGCGCGAGCGCATCCCCGTCGACACGGCGCAGCTCATCGAAATTTTCCATGAGCACGGCGGCATGGGCATGGGCATGATGGGCGGCGGCATGACGCGCGGCCGCATGGGCGCCATGGGCATGGGCGGCATGGGGATGGGCGGCATGGGAATGATGGGAATGATGTCGATGGCGCATCCCATCCACCTGCACGGCCAGCCTTTCGAGATTATCGAGCGCCGCTTCGAGGGCGACGAGGACGCCTACGCCTCGATCCGCGACGGCCTCATCGACAGCGGCCCAAAAGACACAGTGCTCGTCACGCCGGGCGAGCGGCTGCGAATCATCAAGCCGTTCGGCGATTTCAAAGGGCGCTTCATGTATCACTGCCACAACCTCGAACATGAGGACGCTGGCATGATGCGCGAATTCTCGGTGGAGTAGAGCGGCTCAAGACGCGCGGCCGCGAAGCGCATTCTCAAATCCAGAAGCCGTCTATTTAACTTAAAGGCCGTCTATTCAAACGCACTCCCGGACGGGCCTTCGGCCCGCCGGGAGCGATGTTACGCCGACTAATGCTGCATGCCGCCCATGCCGCCGCCGGAATGCGACATGCCACCCATGCCGCCACCCATGCCGCCCATCATGCCGCCGCCCATCATGTCGCCCATGGACATACCGACCTTCATGATGCCGCTCAGCGTCTCATTTGCGGTCTTCTTCTGCTCATCGCTCAAACCGGTGAAGAGCGACTCGATCGCAGCCTTCTGTGCGCGCACGACCTCGAGATGGTCGACCATATGGTTCTCCATCATCGTGAGCTTGTTCAACACGTCCGGCTTGGAATGGTCCATGCGCATGTCGGCGGCGTCGCATTTTTGCTTCGCCTTTTGCGCCGCGGCGCGCCATGCCTCGTCGAAGGCGCTCCAGGCGCCGGTTTGCGTCGCCGTGAGTTTCAACTCGGCCTTGAGATAGGCGAGCCGCCCATCGACATGTTCTGCGAAGCCGCAGACCATTTTGTTCATCATCCCGCCGCCGGCATGCGACATGCCGCTCATGCCGTCGCCGGCCTTGCCGCCGTCTTTGCCGCCGCCGTGGCTCATGCCCGACATGCCGCCCATCATGCCGCCCATGCCGCCGCTTTGACCGCCACCCTGGCCCATGCCCGACATTCCGCCCATCATGCCGCCCATGCCGCCGCCTTGGCCTGTGCCCGACATGCCGCCGTGATGGCCTGCATGACCTTCGTCGGCCTTGCCCGCTTCGCTCTTCTGCTCGTCGGCCTTGCCGGATTCAGCGCCGCCTGATTGCGCCTTGCCGGGGTCCGCCCATTGCGCCGGGGCGTTGGCGCCGCCGTGGTCCATTTTGCCATGGTCCATCTTGCCATGGTCCATGCCGCCGTGTTCGGCGCCGCCCTGCTGCGCCTGCGCCACCGAGACTCCAGCTGCGAGAAGCAAAGCGGCGGCGCTCGCCGCAAGCAATTTTCCCCGCGAGGCTTGTTTTCGCGTCGTCATGGCGCCCTCCCTTGAAATGTTTGTCGCGATCGCTCCTGTCGTCGCTGGCGCGACGAATCATTGTTGGAGTTTCACGCATGTTGAGCGCCTAACCGAGCATCAGGCGCCGTTGAACGTCTGCAACTTTGTCACAGATCAAGCCGTGAGGCGATGGGCGAATCGTCACGCAGGCGCATGAAATTTCGCAAGCGAACTTTGCTATTTTCGAACAAATCCCGCGACGCAAAAACTGGTAGCGTAGGCACGTCGCCCGTCTCGCAGACGGCCATGGCGGTTGCGCACGTGCGCGAGATTTGACGTCGCAAATTCTACAACAATCGTCGCGCCAACTTGCTTTTCTTCGCACAAGCGAAAAGCCGCGCTGGTTTGCGGCGCAAAAGCTTACGCGGCCTTTTTCTTCTCCGCGATCTCGACGAGCGCGCGCAGAATTCGGCGCGTGCCGGCGAGGCGCTGTTTCGTGTTCTCGAATTCGCGGATGAACACCACGCGCATGTCGGGGCGCACCTTGGCGCTTTTCCCGTGCTCCGCGACATAACGCACGAGCCCGGCCGGATTGGCGAATTTGTCTTCGCGGAACGCGACGATGACGCCCTTCGGTCCGGCGTCGATCTTCTCGACATGCGCGCGCCGGCAGAGCGCCTTGATCGCGACGATCTCCAGCAGTTGCTCCACTTCCGGCGGGATCGGGCCGAAACGGTCGATCATCTCGGCGGCGAACGCTTCGATGTCTTGATCCGTTTCGAGCGTCGACAGACGGCGATAGAGCTGCAGGCGCAGCGTGAGGTCGGCGACATAATCTTCCGGTATCGTCACCGGCGCGCCGATCGCGATCGTCGGCGACCAGGCTTCCTCCTGCGGCTCCTCGATTCCTGCTTTCAACAGCGTGATCGCATCGGCGAGCATCTGCTGATACAGCTCATAGCCCACCTCCCTGATATGTCCCGACTGCTCGTCGCCAAGCAGATTGCCGGCGCCGCGAATGTCTAGATCGTGACTGGCGAGTTGGAAGCCCGCGCCAAGCGTGTCGAGCGACTGCAGCACGTCCAGACGCTTTTGCGCCTGAGGCGTGATCGTGCGGTTGGCGGGGGTCGTGAACAGCGCGTAGGCGCGCAACTTGGCGCGCCCAACGCGGCCACGCAGCTGATAGAGCTGCGCGAGGCCGAACATATCGGCGCGCCAGACGATCAGCGTATTGGCGCGTGGGATGTCCAGGCCCGACTCGACGATCGTCGTTGACAGCAGAATGTCGAATTTGCCTTCGCAGAAGGCCGACATCTTGTCCTCGAGTTCGCTCGCGCTCATCTGCCCATGCGCCAGGACGAATTTCGACTCGGGCACGTTTTCGCGCAGAAACGCCGCGGCCTCCTCGAGGTCCTCGATGCGCGGACAGACGAAGAAGGCCTGGCCGCCGCGATAGCGCTCGCGCAGCAGCGCTTCGCGCACAATAAGCGAATCGAAGGGCGAGACGAAGCTGCGCACCGCCAGCCGGTCAACCGGCGGCGTGGCGATGATCGAAAGCTCACGCACGCCCGTCATCGCGAGCTGCAGCGTGCGCGGTATCGGCGTCGCCGAGAGCGTCAGAACATGCACCTCGGCGCGCAATTCTTTCAGCCGCTCCTTATGGCCGACGCCGAAATGCTGCTCCTCGTCGATGATGACGAGTCCAAGATCCTTAAAGCTCACCGTCTTGCCGAGCACGGCATGCGTGCCGATTAAAATCTCGATGCGGCCTTCGGCGAGGTCCTTCTTCGTCTCGCGCGTTTCCGCGGCTCCGACCATGCGCGACAATCGTCCGATGCGCACCGGCAGGCCCGCAAAGCGCTCGCTGAAGGTCTTGTAGTGCTGGCGCGCAAGCAGGGTGGTGGGCGCGACGACGGCCACCTGCTTGCCATTGATGGCGGCGCAGAAGGCGGCGCGCAGCGCGACCTCGGTCTTGCCAAAACCGACGTCGCCGCAAACGAGTCGATCCATCGGCCGGCCGGCGGCGAGATCATCAAGCGTCGCATCGATGGCGGCGAGCTGATCCTCGGTTTCATCATAAGGAAAGCGCGCGCAGAATTCGTCGTAGAGTCCTTCCGGCGGGGCGAGCTTCGGCGCCTCGCGCAATTGCCGCTGCGCCGCGATCTCGATGAGCCCTTTCGCCATTTCGCGGATGCGATTCTTCATCCGCGACTTGCGCGACTGCCAGCCGGCGCCGCCGAGCCGATCGAGCTGCGCTTCGGCGTCCTCGCCGCCATAGCGCGTCAAGAGTTCGATGTTTTCGACCGGCAGATAGAGCTTATCGCCGCCAGCGTAGTGGAGCTCGAGGCAATCATGCGGCGCGCCGGCGGCGGAGATCGTTTCGAGGCCGATAAAACGGCCGATGCCATGATCGACATGCACGACGAGATCGCCGGCCGCGAGCGCGGCGACTTCGCCGAGAAGATTTTCGTTGGGTTTGCGTTTGCGGCGGCGACGAACGAAGCGATCGCCAAGAATGTCCTGCTCGCCCAGAACCGCGTAGGCATCGGTTTCGAAGCCGTGTTCGATCCCGAGAACAGCTATGGAGACGGCCTTCGACAACGCCTGCGGAAGCGACGCGACGCGCGGCAAGTCGGGCAAGCCGTGTTCCGCGAGCACATGGCCGAGCCGCTCGCAGGAGCCCTCGGACCAGCCGGTGACGACGACCGTTCTGCCCGCGTCGCGCAGCGCTTCGACATGGTCCGCGGCCGCCTGGAAGACATTGACGTCGGGCGTGTTGCGCTCGGGCGCAAAGTCGCGGCCGGGCCGCGCGCCGCAGTCAATGACTTTCTCGCCTTCATGCGCCGCGAAAGGCGTGAATTGCGCCGCCGCGCGTCCCTCGATGGCGGCGCGCCATTCGTCAAGCGACAGATAGAGCGCGCGCGGTTCGAGCGGCTTATAGTTTGAGGCGGCGGGATCGAGATCATGCGCATGTTTGCGCGCGTCGTAATAATCTTCGATCTGCTTGACGCGCTCCGCCGCCGCATCCTCGACAAGCGGATCGAGTACGACAGGCGCCTCGCCCAGATAGTCGAAGAGCGTATCCATCCGCTCGTAGAAGAGCGGCAGCCAATGCTCCATACCGTGGAAGCGCCGGCCTTCGCTGACGGCCTCATAAAGGGCGTCGCCGCGCGTCTGCCCGCCAAAGCGCGCGGCGTAAGACTGCCGGAAGCGGCGCATCGTCTCGCTCGTCAGCCGCAATTCGCTCATCGGCGTCAGGTCGAGCGAACGGAGCTGCCCCGTGGCGCGTTGCGTATCAGGATCGAACGAGCGGATCGACTCGAGCGTTTCGCCAAAGAAATCGAGACGGATCGGAGCCGGCAGCCCCGGCGGATAAAGATCGACAATGCCGCCGCGCTGCGCGTATTCCCCAGTCTCGCGCACGGTGCTGGCGCGCAGATAGCCGTTCGACTCGAGCCAAAGCGCCAGTTCGTCGAGCTTCACGACATTGCCGGGCGCGGCGGCGAAGCTTTCCGCGGCGACCATCCTCTGCGGCGGAACGCGCTGCAACAGGCAATCGACGGTGGTCGTGACGACGCGCGGACGTTCGGATGAGGATTTTGCCCGTGTCAGACGCGAAAGCGCCGTCATGCGCCGCGCCACGACGCCCGCGTGCGGCGACACTCGATCGTAGGGCTGGCAGTCCCATCCCGGAATGTCGAGGATTTCGACGTCGGGATTGGCGAAACGCAAGGCGGTGCGAAAGGACGCCGACCGCGCGCCGTCGCGCGCGACATGCACGAAGACCGCCGCGTGTCCCTCCGCTTCGCGCGCCAGCGCGCGCGCAAGATCGGCGCTGACGAATGCGTCGAAGCCGTCCGGCGCATGGGCGAAAATCAGCCTTTCGCCTTTGACGAGGCCGTTGCGCGCCGCTTGAAGTCCCGCCGCCGCTTTCTTGAGCTTTGTCGCGGCGGCGCTCAATGGATCGGCCCGTCATGTGTATGGAAGGCGATGATCTGCCGCAGAAGCGGCGTGTCGCGCTCGACCGGCGGCTGTTCAGCCCCCGAGAGCCACCGGAACACCGCGGCGTCCGGCAAGTCGAGCAGAGTCTCGAGTTCGTCAAGCGCCTGCGCGGGAAGCGTCTCGACGCGCGCATCGACGAAGCCTCCCAATAGGATGTCCATCTCGCGCATGCCTCGCCGCCAGGCGCGCACCCGGATGCGCCGCCTGCGCATGTCGTCGTCCAACATCTGTCTCCTTATATGGCGCGAGGCTTAATGCAGGCGCAAGGGAAAGGCAAAGGAAGGTCAGGGAAGAATGCCGAGCAGCGGGGGCGCTCGCACGGCTTGTCCGGCCCCGCGGCGCTTCGTCTGAGGCTTCGCGTTCGCAAAGTTCCTTGACCTCAAGATGCGGCTGCGCTATCTGGCGCCTCTCGCGTGCGCGCGCTCGCGGGGGAGTAGCTCAGTTGGTTAGAGCGCCGGCCTGTCACGCCGGAGGTCGCGGGTTCAAGTCCCGTCTCTCTCGCCAAAACTTCCATAGCATGTAGAAACCTCGCACATCGCCGGTCCGGCGCTTTTGCGATCGTTTCAATTCAGCGCGCTTTGTTCTGACCGCTCGCTCACGCAGCGCACGACGTCACGGGCCGCACGATTTTGCACGTTCCACACCGCGCCCGGCGAGCTTTAACCGCAAGCAGCGAGCTTCTGGATAGCGCGATAGAATCCCTGTGATTTTTCCTTGCTCCAGCGCTGTAAGAGCAATCCGAAAGCCTCGGCCTCCGCAGGATAAAGCCCTCCCCGCCCACCCTCGCGCTCGGAACAACAGTACTGGTGTCGCGTTAGGCGTGCTCGGGGGGCTCCTCACACGAGGACCTGGAGATTTTGGAATGAAAAACTCACGCAAGCTTCTTACGACAGCGCTCGCCGCAACCATGCTCGTTGGCGCGTTGTCAGTCGCCACCCCGGCCTCCGCGTGGAGCCGTTGGGGTGGGGGCGGATGGGGTGGAGGCGGATGGGGCCGCCAGGCTTGGGGCGGCGGATGGGGCCGTGGAGGCTTCGGGTGGAACCGGGGCTATTATGGTCGCGGCGGATACGGTCTCGGATTGGGCTTGGGCGCCGCGGGCCTGGCCACCGGCCTGGCGCTCGGGGCGGCAACGAGTTACCCCTACGGCGGCTCCGGCTATTGGGGCTCTTCCTATCCCGGCTACTATGGCGCAGCTACCCCCGGCTACTATGGCGCGGCCGCTCCTGCCTATGGCTACAGCAGCGGCTGCACCTGCTGGTAGCGGCTTCCTTGGTTAAGTTGACGTAAGGATCGTGTAAAGATAGTGCAGCCGCGCGATGCGCGGTTGCATTCCGGCTCCAGCCGGAGCTGGCGATTCTCTGCTCCGGGCCCTTACAAGCCTGAAGGCTCGCTGTGGCGCTGCGGCTGGCGAGCGCTATTTCCGTCTTGAGCGCGCGGTGCGGCGCTTAAGAGGGAAACGGACATGCAACGCAAGTGGGCCTGGCGGCTGTCCCATTTCTTCCAGCAATTATGGGTGCGGGTGACGCTTTATGCGATCGTCGCCTGCGCCACGGCCTTCGCCGCCTTTCTGTTACGCGCCTATGTGCCGGAGTGGATCGACCGGGAGCTCGGGGCCGACGCGCTCGAAAGCGTGCTGACCATACTGGCCTCCTCCATGCTGGCGGTGTCGACCTTCTCGCTGGGCATTATGGCGACCGCAATCGCCAGCGCCGCATCGAGCGCGACACCGCGCGCAACGCAGCTTCTGCTTGAAGAGAAGACCTCTCAAAAGGTCATAGCGACCTTTCTCGGCGCATTCATCTTCAGCCTTGTCGGAATCGTCACGCTCAATATGGGAATCTACGGCGGCGCCGGACGGCTCCTGCTGTTCTTCGTCACGCTTGTCGTGATCGCGCTGATGTTTTGGAATTTCATTCGCTGGGTTGATCTATTGCGTGAATTCGGCCGCATTTCGGACCTTCTGCCGCGGGTGGAGAAGGCCACTGCAGAAGCGCTGAAGGAACGGCTCGAATCGCCATATCTCGGATGCAAACCGGTGGCCGCGCCGCCGCCGCAGAACGCAACGCCGATTCATGCCGAGCGGCCCGGCTATGTCCTTCACATGGACCTCGAGGCCGCGCAGGAGGCGGCGGAAGAGACAGGCGCGATCGTGTGGATAGAGGTGAACCCCGGCTCCTTCGCGCATCGCACCAAGCCCCTGTGTCACGTCACATTTCCGAAGATCGAGCAAGAGCGGCTCAATGAGCTGACGGAGACTCTGCGAGGCGTTTTTTCCGTCGGCGACAATCGAACCTTCGAGCAGGATCCCCGGTTTGGCCTGATCATCCTTAGCGAAATCGCTTCGCGCGCGCTCTCGCCGGCGATCAATGATCCCGGAACGGCGATCGGCGTCCTCACGCGCGGCGCGCGCCTGCTCGCTCTGTGGGAGACCCGCAGCGAAGCGGAAGTGAACTTTCCAAACATCTATCTGCCGCCGCTCGACGTCGGCGACATGTTCGAGGATTTCTTTCGCCCCATCGCGCGCGACGGCGCCGCCTTGGTTGAAGTGCAGATCTGGCTGCAGAAAATCCTGCTCGGTCTGGCGCGCGATGATGAAACGACCTTCGGCAAGGCCGCCCTCCGACAGTCCGCGGACGCCCTGGCGCGCGCCGAAGCGAAATTGACCCTCGAGTCGGAAAAGCAGCAGATTCGCGCGCTCGCTGCAAAGATCGACGAGGCCGCCCGCTTCGTCGAGGCGCCGACGATCTGACGGCTCAGCGAACGTCGATCTCGGTTTCGACGACGTGGTTGAGCGGCGTGTCTTCGGCCGTCAGCGTCATGCGTAGCTTCAAGCGCTCGCCCGCCACTTTGTGATCGCGCACGATGCGCTCGATCTCGCGCTGCGAGGTGACGCCCACCTCCTTGAGAAACTTCCGAACGGCCATGTTGAAAGCGTCTTCGTCCATCGTGCTTCTCCCGACTTCGCGCAATTTAGATAACGCTTTTTTGTAGCGCTGCTATTGCCCCCTCCCCAACTCTCCCCCGCTCGCTTCGCTCGCGGGAGAGGGAGCGGATTGCGCTCGTCAATCAGGATGATGCGAAATCGTCGTGAGCGTCCCCTCTCCCGCGATAGCGGGGGAGGGACAGGGAGGGGGCGGTAAACCCGTCAGTCACCCCGCCTTCGCCACTTCGCGCTGCGCAAAGCCCAGACGGATATTCAGCTCATACAGCAACTTCTCCGCCGCCAGCGGAATATTGGTGCCGGGCGGGAAGATCGCCGCCGCGCCAGAATCATACAAGGCCTGGAAATCGTCGGGCGGGATGACGCCGCCAACGACCATCATGATGTCGCCGCGCCCGGCGCGCCTGAGCGCGTCGCGCAGTTCCGGCGTCAGAGTCAGATGACCGGCGGTCATCGTCGAGACGCCTACGATATGCACGTCGGCTTCCGCCGCTTTCCTGGCGACTTCGTCGGGCGTCGCGAACAGATCGCCGATGACGACGTCGAAGCCCATGTCGGCGAAGGCCGAGGCGATGACCTTCTGGCCGCGATCATGGCCGTCCTGGCCCATCTTGGCGACGAGGATGCGCGGCTTGCGGCCGGTGTTGTCCTCAAAGTCGCGCGTCATGCCGATGACGCGGCCAAGATGAACGCTCTCCTTCCCGGCTTCCTTCGCATAGACTCCCGAAATCACATTGGCCTTCGGCTGATGGCGGGAGAACACCTTTTCGAGCGCGAAAGAGATCTCGCCGACGCTGGCCTTCGCCCGCGCCGCCTTGACCGCGAGATCGAGAAGATTAGCGCCCGATGTGGCGCCGTCGGTCAGCGCGTCGAGCGCGGCTTGCGTCTTCGCTTCGTCCCGCTCTTCACGCAACCGCTTGAGCTTATCGAGCTGCGCGGCGCGCACGGCGGCGTTGTCGACCTTCAGCACATTGGGCTTGGCGTCGTTCACCGGCTGATATTTGTTCACGCCGACGACGACCTGCGTTCCGCTGTCGATGCGCGCTTGCGTCTTCGCGGCCGCCTCTTCGATGCGCTGCTTGGGCACGCCGGCGGCGATCGCCTTGGCCATGCCGCCCAGCGTCTCGATTTCCTCGATATGCTTCCAGGCCCCCTTGGCGAGCTCCGCGGTCAGGCGTTCGACGTAATAAGAGCCACCCCAGGGATCGATGATGCGCGTCGTGCCGCTCTCCTCTTGCAGCACGATCTGCGTGTTGCGCGCGATGCGGGCGGAGAAGTCGGTCGGCAAAGCAAGCGCTTCATCGAGCGCATTGGTGTGCAGCGACTGCGTATGCCCTTGAGTCGCCGCCATCGCCTCGACGCAGGTTCGGATGGCGTTGACGTAAACGTCCTGCGCCGTCAGCGACCAGCCGGAGGTCTGGCAGTGCGTGCGCAGGGTCATGCTCTTTTCGGACTTGGCCCCCAAATCCTTCATCAGCCGCGCCCAGAGCAGGCGCGCGGCGCGCAGCTTCGCGACCTCCATGAAGAAATTCATGCCGATGGCGAAGAAGAAGGAAAGACGCGGCGCGAAGGCGTCGATATCGAGGCCCGCCGCGACGCCGGCGCGCACATATTCGACGCCGTCGGCGAGCGTGTAGCCCAATTCGAGATCGGCCGAGGCGCCGGCCTCCTGCATGTGATAGCCGGAGATCGAGATCGAGTTGAACTTCGGCATATGCTTGGAGGTATAGGCGAAAATATCGGACACGATGCGCATCGACGGGTCGGGCGGGTAGATGTAGGTGTTGCGCACCATGAATTCTTTGAGGATGTCGTTCTGGATCGTGCCGGTCAGTTTTTCGGCCGGCACGCCCTGCTCTTCCGCCGCGACGATGAAGAGCGCGAGAACGGGCAGCACCGCGCCGTTCATGGTCATCGACACGGACATCTGATCGAGCGGAATGCCGTCGAACAGCGTGCGCATGTCATAGATCGAGTCGATCGCGACGCCCGCCATGCCGACGTCGCCCATCACGCGCGGATGGTCGGAATCATAGCCGCGATGGGTCGCGAGATCGAAGGCGACGGAGAGGCCCTTCTGTCCTGCGGCGAGGTTGCGCCGGTAGAAGGCGTTCGAGTCCTCGGCGGTGGAGAAGCCCGCATATTGGCGGATCGTCCAGGGCTGAGCGACATACATCGTCGGATAGGGTCCGCGCACGTAAGGTGCGACCCCCGGATAGCCGTCGACGAAGGCGAGGCCCTCGATATCCTCGGGGCCATAGGCGTTCTTCACCTCGATCCCTTCCGGCGTCAGCCAGCGGCGGGGCTTTGCCTCCTGCTCGGGCGCGACGGGCGCAAAGGGAATCTGCGTGAAATTGGGGATCGCGGACATTCTTTCCTCGGCTATTTTGCCGTTTTCTCTTAGACTAGAGCGGCCTGTCTCGCAAAGCCGTGGCCGCAAAGGGCGGAGCGCGGCGATTTGAAGCGCTGCGGGTCAGCCGCCGCTCGGCTCGCCGCCCTCCCTCCTCGCCGCCCCCTCCTCGCCGCCCTCTTGCCCTGATCGCGGCAGGCGGGTCACAATCCCACTCTCTCGTCCCCAACCCAGGAAAAACTACATGCGCCATTCCGTATGCCTGTTGCTGATCGCCCTCTTCGCCAGCGTCGCGCCCATGCAGGCCATGGCGGCAAGCGATATTCCCGACGACGTGAAGGTAAGATGCAAGGCCGATTATTCGAGGCTGTGCAGCGGCGTCATGCCTGGCGGCGGGCGCATCCTCGCCTGTTTTCAGGCGCATAAGGCCGAAGTCTCGCCGGACTGCGCCGATGCGCTCTCCAAGATGAAGAACTGACCCGCCGTCTCCCGCGCTTCCGCCGCTACGGCGGGGGCGCGCCTCAGGGGCGCGTTCAGCCGTCCATTCCGTCCGACGTTTTTGACGAAAATCGCGCCGAGGCGTAGCGGATCGTGAGGACGGCGAGCGAGAGAATGAGCGTCGCGCCCGCGAGGATCAGTATGCCGACGTCGGGGAGCGATTCCGTCTGCACATAGCCGATCATGTGGCGGGTGAGCGCCGTGATGCCGACATAGAGAAGGAAGCGCACCGGCATGTGGTTGGTGCGGAAATAGATGCCGACCATCGAGCCGATTTCGAGATAGATAAAGAGCAGCAACAAATCTTCGATCGAAGCGTGACCCTTGGTCGCCATTTCGAGAAACGCTTTCGCCGCCGCCCAGACCGTCGCGCCGCCGATCGCGAACAGTCCCAGAAGGTGGAAGAGTTCGGTGAGCAGGTAGCCGATCGGATCCATCAGATCCAGCAATCGACGCACCGCCGGATGTTGCTTCCTGTCCAAGTCTTTCATCGCCTGCCTACAAGGTATGTGCAGCGCCCAGCATGGTCGAAGGCCGCAGCGTCAACGTCGCGCATGGCGCCGCCGCGCGCAAACGACTTTGTCGCCAAAGCGCCTTACGCTTATCCTCCGAGCCGCCGCCTCCAGTCTTCGACCTTGCGGCTTTCGATTCGCCTGCGCGCGAGCGCCCGCCAGCTTTCCGCCAGTTCCGGCAGCGCGGCCATCTCAGTGAGTTCGTCGAAGGCGCGCGGGCGCACGTAGAGCAAGGCGAAAAGCCGGGCGAACGGCCAATCGGCCCGCGGCCGCTCCATGAGCCGCAGCGAATCGCCCGGCTGCGCCGCGCCCGTTTCGAGAACGCGGTAATACCAGCCGCAGCGCATCGTCTCCTGCACGCGCCGCGCCATGTCGCGCCGGCCAAAGCGGAAATTGAGGGTCAGGCAGGGCTGTCGTCCCTGACTCACCTGCAGGCGCGCGCCGCCGAGCGCGAAGACGTCGCCAACGCAGACCTCGGCTTCGGTGAGCCCGAGCGTCGAGATGTTCTCGCCAAAGGCGGCGGGACGCCATTCTTGCGCAAGTTCCGGCACATCCGCGCGCCAGGCGTCGTAATGCTCGCGCGGATAGTGGTGCAGCGCTTTCTCGACGCCGCCGTGATAACGCCGATTCGCCTGGCGATCGCCGACGAGCCCTTCCGCCTCGATGCGCCAGGGCGGCTCAAGCGGCTCCTTGCAAATCGCGCTTTTGCGGCCGGGGGCGATCTCTCGCGGGCGTCCCGCGTAGAGCGTGTCGATCGGGAGTTCAACCATCGCGATTCATTCCCGCGCCAGCGGTCGCGCGGGTCTACCTCTGGACGGAGTTGAGATAGGCGAGCAGCGCTTCGATCTGCGTGGCGCTGAGCCGGAACTGCGGCATCTCGACGCCCTCATGTCCGACGACAATGCCCTCTGCGAGCGCCTCTTCGAGATTGTGCAGCGGATATTTTCGCGCAAGATCGCGAAACGCCGGCGACTTCGGGTTCGCGCTCTGGCCGCGCGGGCCGACCGCATGGCAGCGGCCGCAATTTTCTTGCGCGATTGCCCGTCCGCGCTTCAGCAATTGAGCGTCGACCGGCGCTTTCGCTGCGGCGGCGCCCGCGGCGAGCAAGAGGCAAGTCGTAATCGCCAGGGGCGCGAATCGGAACATCATTGAAGTCTAGCCGCGCGCCCCGAGCCTGTCACCGCGCCCTATTTGCGCACGATAAGCACCGAACATTTGGCGTGGCGCACGATGGTCTTGGCGTTGGAGCCCAAGAGATAGGTCGCCATCGTCGGACGATGCGAACCGACCACGATAAGGTCCGCGCCCCATTCCTCGGCTTCGGCGAGCACTTCCGGGTAGACGGCGCCGAAGCGCACGATCGAGGATACGCGCTCCGCCGGATAGGCGATCTTGCCACGCAGCACGGCGAGGTCCTTTTCGGTCGCCTCGCGCATCTCCTCGTCGAAATTGGGCGGAATGTAGTCGATGAAGGCCACCGGAACGAGCGGCTGAACATTGACGAGCCGAAGCTCAGCCTCATGCTCCACTTTTGCGAGCGCCACCGCCGCGTCGAGCGCGATCTGCGTGATTTCGTCCTCGCCGATCTCCACCGCCACCAGAATTTTCTTATACATCCCCGCCTCCCGATGCGCGCGGCGTCGACGCCGACTCACTCCTTCATAGCGCGACTGTCGCCGCCGAGCCACTGACCCGCATCCGACAAGGTCAATCGTAGGATGGCTCCGCCGGCTCGGTGACGGAAAGATCTCGTTGCCAGCCTTCGTTTTCGAGCACGAGCCGCTGAATGGCGACGGCCGAACCATTGGCGTCGAGCGTCGGCAGCGCCTCGAAGCAAGACGGCCAACAGCGGCGGATGACATAGGCCATCGCCACCTGGCCTGCTTCGTTGAGAAGTTCGAGGACGACGTCCTTGCGGAAATCCTTGAGCGAAGATTCAACGCCCGCCACGCCGTCAAGACTCCAGACCTTGTTCACCCAGCGCTCGAATTCAAGATCATGCGAGACGCCGCGTTCGATGACGATCGGCGCGAAGGTCGTCGCGCCCGGCAGCTTGCGCCCCAATGATGGGCTGCCGCCTTCCCGATATTCAATCACTTCAGTCGTGCGCCGCAACGGCCCAACGAGCGAGACGCCCGCGACATAGCGTCCGTCCCACTTCAATCGGAACTTGAAGTTTTTGTAGGGATCGACGCGGGCGGCGTTGACGGTGAATTGCGACATTGAAATCCCCTCGAGCAATCCGCGCGCAAGCGTGGCGACGCGCGGCTAAGGCTATAGCCGCGCGCGTAAGCGCTCAACTGCAAAACTTGGCCTTGTCAAAAGCCGCCACGAGGGTAAACGGACGTTAGAGCGGCATTCAACGATCGCACACCGCACATGCGCCACAAAAATTGTCGTTGAAAATTCGGATTGTAACGGCTCTTATGTTTTCAAAGACTTCAATCGAAGTTACGTTCACTTGTGTTTTGAAAATGATCTTGAGAGGAATTTATGAGGACTAGGATTTACGGCGCCCTGGCGGCGTCACTCTTCGCGTCGTCCCACGCCTATGCCGCCGAGAACGGCATAAATTACGACCCTGCGCACAGCGGCGCTTACGTGGCGGCGCAGAAGGCAAATGACGTCGCGACGATGAAGAAGGTCGTCAGCGACGATCTCACCCAGATCAGGACGCTGGGCTTTTCGCGGGTCAAGACATTCTACTCGACCTATTGCACGATCAACGGGCAGCAATGCGTGAGCATCGCTGAGCTGGCGTCGGCAAGAAACATGCGCCTGATGCTCGGCGTTTTCGAATTTCCCGATCATCCCGACTGGACGCAGTCGCAGATTAGCGCCGCCGTCGACGCTAATTTCCGCTACCCCGGAACGGTCATCGCATTCGTCGTCGGCAATGAAGACATGTTCGATTGGCAAGGCAATCCGCAGCCGGCGATGCAGCAGCGAATCGTGGCCGACATGACCACGCTCAGAAGTAAGACCAACAACAAGGTTGTGGTGACGACGGCGCAACGCGCGCCGGATTGGATTCGCCTCGCCGCCAGCGATCCTCAAAAAGTGCTGCAGAACGTTCCCGTCATCGGCGCCAATATCTATCCGTTCTGGGGCGGCTCGCCCGAGAAGGTCAACGGCAGGAGCGTCGCAAACGACATTCAGGCCACTGTCACCAACTTGGCGAGCAAAACCACGAAGCCGGTCGTCGTCACCGAGGAAGGCTGGCCGAGCTGTGGAAACAACGCCGGCATGAAGGACATGAACATCGAGTCGGAAATTGATTATTTCAGCACCTGGAAAACGCGCCAGCAGAACTTCGACAGTTATTATTTCGCCGCTTTCGACAAACAGTCCGGCGGCGCCTGTCCGAACAACGACGACGCCGACAGGCATTTCGGCTTATGCAGCGAATCCGGCTTAACGAAAGACGCCCGGCTGATGAAGTGCAAATAGCGGCGCTACGGCGCCCGCCAAAGCGCGATGGAGATGCTTCGATGCGGGGACGGCGCCGTCCCCCGACAGCTGACGAAGCGAAACCTATTCGACCGCTTCGGCTTTGACGAAGTTCCAGGACGCCGTGTCGACGATCCTGTTTTCGCGACTCTCATTGCTGAGCTTGGCGCAGGTGCCTTCGACCGCAGTGACGGTCCACAGATCGATCTCTTCGTCCCAGGCGCCTTCGCAATTCACAAGCGTCGTGACTTTATAAATTTTGCCAGCCTCAAGCATATTGCTGTCCTTTGCTGAACGATCCCCTTGGGAGATACGGCATTGGCTCAACGCGACGACTCTTCATCGTCGCCAAGAAACGGGCAAAATTAGGGAAAGCTGAGGGCGACACGTAGGATAGCGCTCGCCAATTCTTAAGTTTACGGTGTGTTAACGCCGCAGCGCATGTAAAGCGGGACGGATAACGGCAGATCCGGAGGATGCGCGCGCCAAGCCTCCTCCAACTCGCGATCGACGAGCGCCAGCGGATCGCGGCCATAATGCAGTCTGTATTTCTCGACCGCGGACCAGGTCTTGAGAAAGCTCACGAACTCGCTTTTCGAGCGCGCGATGGGCGTCTGAAACAGCGGGCAACCGATCTCCTTGAACGGGAACGGCAAGGTCTCGTAGCGATTGAAATAGAGCGCCGAATTTTCCGCCCAGAAGGGACCGAGAATATCGTCCTTCAGCCTGCGCAGAATTAAATCGAGCGGCTCGATCTGCGTTCGCGGCCAGTCATAGGTCCATGCCGCGATGATCCCCTCGGGGCGCAAGGCGCGCCGCGCGTTTGCGTAAAATTTCGGCAGGTCGAACCAGTGGATCGAACAGGCGCAGGCGATGAGATCGACTTCGGCGCGCAGGCCGAGATCATCTTCCGCGCGCGCCAGACGATAATCGACGTTGGGCTCCTTTGGCGCGAGCGCCAGCTGCCGGGGATCGGGGTCCGTCGCGAGCACGCGCGTGAAATGACGCGACAGTCCGAGCGCCGCCTGCCCGCTCCCCGCGCCGCAATCCCAGGCGAGTCGATCCTGTTTCGCGACGCTTGCGAGCCACGCGAAAAGCGCGTCGGGATAATGCGGCCGAAAGGCGCGATAGTCGTCGGCGTTGTCGCCGAACACCATCGTCTGGCGTGCATTCATTGCTGCGGCCTCACTTCGTCTCGACCATGCGTTGCGGGCCGAGACCCTTTTGCGTCAGCCAGTGCGCCGCGGCGCGATCATGCCAGGGCGTCAGGCTGCCGACGCCATGGAAGCCCATGTGTCCCCCGCCTTGCGTCAGCGCCGCCTCGATCATCGGCAGATTCGACCAGTCGATCGCTGTGTAACTCTCCGCCGGCACCCAGGGGTCGTCGAGCGCGTGCAGGATCAGCGTCGGCAGGCTCGCGCCGGCGAGGAAATTCTTCGCGGCGTTGGATTCGTAATAGTCCGGCGCGCCCCGATAGCCGAAATGCGGCGCGACGAACCGATCGTCGAATTCGTAAAGCGTGCGGGCGCCGGCGATCGCGGCGCGCTCCGCCGTGGTGAGCGCGGCGCTCGGCGCCAGCGCCTCGCGTTTCATCTCATTGAGCATGTAGCGATGATAGACGAAATTGCGCGACGCCATCAGCCGGGCGCAGGAAGCCGCGAGGTCGATCGGCGTCGACACGGCGACGGCGGCGAGAACCGGCAGCCCATGGCCGCCCTCGCCCATGAATTTCAGCACGAGATTGCCGCCGAGCGAATTGCCGATGAGCACAATGCCGCGACTGACGAGCGCCGCCGGCAGGCCGCGCAGCGCCGCGACGAGATCCTCGGTCTTGCCGGCGTGGTAGCGCCCGCCGGAGGTGGCGCGCGAGGGCGCGGCGCCGCGCAGATTGAGGCGCAGCACCGGCCAGCCCTGGCTCACGAGATAGCGCGCCGTAGCGATTCCATGCCGGCTGGATTCGGAGCCGGCGAGCCCATGCGTCAGAACGGTGAGCGGCGCGTTCGTTTCCGTCGCCGGCCGATCGAGCCGCGCCGCGAGACGATCGCCATCGGGCATGGCGAGCAGCAGCCGCTCGCCGCCGGAAAGCTCCGGCGGTCCGCCGATGATGATGTTGCGCAGCGTCTGCAGATCGCCGCCGAGCCACGGCGCCCGCTCGCGAAAGGGAGGGAGCGTGGGCGGTGAGGGGGAGGGTTTATCGGGCATGATGTTTGATTGTGCTTTGCGGCTTTCTTTGCAGTTCACGTTTCCTCAGCACGACTGTCACGGCGCCTACATCTTTCCGTCGCTTTCTTCATACAAAGCCAAGCAAATAAAAGTTTGACGGTCTTCGTCCTATAGCCTTGACGGCGATTATTCGTTCGTTATTGTTGAGGTCCCGGTTGGGGGAGTTTTCTGAATAATTTGATTTTCAAAGGGAATCTCCGTTTTATTGCGAGGCGATCTTTGTGGAACGTCAATTCGATAAGTCAGCGCGGAAAGCGGTTGCGCGCATATCACACCGGCGCTCGTCGCAGGCTGGTCGACTCCACAATACATCGTCGGTCGTTGCTGCGATCCCGCCGAGCGCCAAATGATTCCGGTAGTCGAGCCCCCGCAACTCGAAAAGGATCTGAGGCTGTTCTTTGGCCCTAACGCTATAAGGTTCATGATCCTTTGGCGCGCTCGCCGCTTGCGCGGTGGAAGAGTCGGGTTTTCCTGGCTGAGCTTCTTCTTCCCGCAAGCCTGGTTTCTATACCGGAAGATGTATCTGACTACCGCCGCTTTAACGGTGGCGCCCGTCGCGATTGCGCTTTTTTTTCAGTCGACGGCGCTATCCAATCTCACTGGCGTCACGATCTCCTTCCTCGGCGGACTGGGCCCCCGCTATTACGTGGAAACAGCGGAAGCGCTTGTCGTCGACATCAGAGCGCAGTCGCAGACCGACGAGGAAGCGCGCTCGACGATCGCCGAAGCCGGCGGCGTTTCGAGGGCGGGAGCCGCTCTCGGAGCCCTGATCTTTTTTTCGACCGTCGTGCTCGCCATCGCGACCAAAAACATTCGTTGAGGCGACTCGTGCTCCGGACAATGCGATGATCGCGGATTCATTCTGGAGGCTTGGAGCCCTGTTCGGCTCGCTCGTTCCCGGCATTGTCATCGCAGCCATGCTTTTTCGCATCGGCGAACGGCGCCTCTCCCCCCGGCTGCTGCTTGTCGCGATCGCCAGCGGCGCGATGATCGCCATACTGCCGCTGACCCTGACCATTTTCGAACCCATTCTGATTACGAAGGCGGATGCGACGCTCGGGCTTTTTATCAGGGCGTTTGGCTTCGCCGGCCTTTCTGAAGAGGGCGCGAAGCTGCTCGCCTGCCTCTGCATCGTTGCGCCCTATTATCAAAGGCGCGGTCGTATGAACCTGATCCTTGCTTGCGCCGGCGTCGGCCTTGGTTTTGCGCTGATCGAAAACGTATCCTACGTGCTGCGCGCGTCAGATGAGTGGAAGGGCATTGCGATCGCCCGCGCCATCAGCGCCGTTCCGGGGCATGCCCTGCTTGGCTTGTTTATGGGCTATGGACTTGCTTACGCGGAACTCGCGGCGCAGACGCCGCTTCGGGCGTTAAGAGCCGCGTCGACGTGGCTGGTCTGCGCGACGCTGCATGGCCTTTACGATTTTCCGCTTTTCCTTGGAGAACTTCTGCCGCTGTCGCTGCCGTTTGTTCTCACGATCGGCGGTTATCTGTCGGCGACGACTCCAACGCTGCTCTCAGGCGCTTTTCTATTCGCGGTGGCGATGTACGCCGTGTTGGCTCTGAGGGCGATTGCGGCTTGCCGAGGGGACCTTGCCGCCCAAGCGAACGGTCGCGTCTATCATTTATCGCCGAAAATGATTGATCGCGTCGTCTTTGCGAAGGCGACTGGGCTCCTGCTCGGCGGCTTGCTCGCGCTGTTGGCGATCGTTCCAGTAGTGATTGGCGTCTTCGCAACTGCTTTCGGAGCGGCGCCGACTATAGCGCTAAGCGCCGGCTCCGTATGCATCATTCTAGGAACTCTTAGCTGGGGCGTCGGAGGTCAGGAATTCCTTGCGCTACCCGCCGACATAGATCGCTGGAAGCGAGCCTTCCTGAATTTCTCCCATCGCAGAACCATTGCGGCCACGACTCTTGCCGCAGTCAGCGTCAGCGCCGTCTTCGGCCTCTTGTATTGGAGTTATGTCGGCCTGCGTCATTCGATCGCCATAGCTCTCGTCGCGAGCGGCGCGTCACTTGCGGACGGTGGTTCGATCGATCGTGCGATTTCCAATTTTAACGCAGCGCTTGCCGTCCAATCGGATCTGCTTGTCGCCTATATCGCCCGCGCCGACGCCTATCGTACGATGCAGAATTATGATCGCGCCTTGGCGGACCTCGATCACGCGACCTCAATTCATCCAAATAATGGAACCGCGCATGCAGCGTTCGCCCAAATTTACAGCACGAAGCATGACTATGTGCGCGCGCTTCCAGAATTCAATCGAGCTGTAGAACTCGATTCCGAAAATCCTGCAATATACATCGCCCGTGGATCGGCCCTGAACTCGACCGGCGACACCAGCGGCGCCTCGCGCGACGCCGACCGCGCACTCGAATTGAAGCCTAACATGGCGGAGGCCCATGCGCTGCGCGGCCAGATTTACACCTCGCGAGACGAAGTATCGCAAGCCATTAGCGAATATGGCGAAGCGATCAGCATCGATCCAAAGAATTCAGGAGCATATTTTGCGCGAGGCCGACTTTACTTTGAAACTCAAAATTTCAGCGCCGCAGCCGAAGATTTTGCGCGCGCCGCCGCCGCGACAGGCGATCGTAGCTACGTCATCCTGTGGCTGTTTCTCGCGCGTGGCCATTTAGGACAAGACGGCAATCGAGAATTGGCGATCTGGAGCGAGACAACTCCAAAGAATGCCTGGCCGTTCCCCTTGGCCGAGCTCTATCTCGGGTCCAGACCGCTGGCGCAAGTCGAGGAAGCGGCCACGACCAACGACCAGAAATGCGAACTCGCCTTTTATTTGGGAGAGCTGCATATCGTCGCCAAAAATGAGAAAGAGGCGCTACAGCCGCTGACGCGCGCGAAAAATTTGTGCCCCGATGATTACGTAGAAACCCGGCTCGCCCGTAAGGACTCGCAGCGCCTGCAAGCCGCGCTGGACGGCGCGACGGCGGGAAAGGCCTCCCTGCAAGGATCAAAATCGAACGTGGCCGGCGGCCGAGCGCCAGCTGGCGTCTTTCCGAGCGCCAATGTTCAGCCGGACTCCACGCCGAGTCCGCCGACGACTAAAGCCGTCTGGCGCGCAATGCTGGCCAATGGCCCGAGTGGAATCGATCGCGCGCTCAGGGTCGAAGGTATTTCATTTGACGACGGCTCGGTCGCGATTGTTTCGCTCGCGAGACCCCGAAATCGGTCGTTGCAAACTGAATATGTGATGACTCTCGCCACGCGCAATTTGTCGAAAAAGACCGCTTCGAACTATCTTTCGGCCCGGATCGCGGTCGTCGGCGACCACTCCTCTGAGACTGTGGCGATCTCTCTCCCGCTGGGAGCTTCAGGCGTTTTTCAAGGCGGTCTTTCCAGGGCCGCCGTCGAACAATTTATTGGGGCCGCCTATCACGGTCGCGTTTTGAAACTGACATTCTTCGGCGTAGATGCGATGAACGCTCGTATTCCGCTGGGGAAGACTGCAGTCGAAATCGACGACGACGCCAGGGCTGCTTTGGAACTCGGGGCCCACGGCCTTACCGACACGGCGATCACACCGTCTGAGAAGAAATCGTCCGACCTGGCGGCAAAAGAACCGCAACTCTCAAAAAGCGTCACACGCGACGACAATGTCCGTCGTTACCTGTCGATGATCGAAGCGGAAGCCGCCCAATCGCAAATCTCCGTCGCGCTGCTCCGTGCGAAACGTTCTCCCGACGGCGCCGACCTGATCGTGACGGCGCAGGTAAAAAATAGATGGAATCAGGCCGTAATGCTCGGAGAACTGAGCGTCGAAGCCTTCCGTTTGCTTAACCCAAATTTATCAAAGGTCGTTCCGACCTATCCGGAGTCGCTCATATCGGCGAGGGCGCTGAATGTCGCCGCCGAGCCGATCGCCGCCGGAGAGACCAAAACGCTGACGATAAGGATTGGGGACTTAAAGTCCCTGCGCTCGTTTTTGGAATCGCAAGGTCCAAGTCGACAGCGACACGCGACTCTGACGTTCTACGGCCCTTCCGGACAACGCAACGTCGCCAGGATTGCTGGAATAACCAAACTCTTCCAATAGTGCCGATCAGCTTGCGGACCGGCGGCGCGATGGCACAGAGCCATGTTCACCGTAGTCGATGAAGCTTTCGTCGCGCGCAGCAGTCCCCCAACCTTCTCCGCCTGATCGAACAAAAAGGGATAAAGCTACCGTAGGCATCAGCCGCACTTTGGGCACCACACACACACAGAATTTTTTTTCAGAGTGCAGCACGCACGAACCGGCCAAGGAAAAAAACCCAGGTTTGCGAAAACCCCAGGCTTATTGTCACCTGGGGAAAAATGCTCAGTTCGATGCGTGTGCGAGTCTTTTTCTTTCAGAAAAGTTATTCGGCGGCTCGCCGGTTGATGGCTGATTTTGGCGTGAAGTGAGGTTCAGCCTACGGCTCACCGATAGGGGGTTAAGTTCTCGTTTGTAACCGCATGTTCTCAACTGCGCGGACCAGATCAACGTCGGCTTTCGGCTGGCTCCAGCGCTGCCAAAACGGGATTGTGGCGCTCCGCGGCGGGAACGAAGGTTTGCTCATCCGTATCCGCGTCGGCAATAACGTCGCATCACCCACTACGACCGCTTCCCCGATGTCCAGTGTAGGAAGGATCTCCATGAGCCCTTCAAGACTTTCTGGAAGGAGTTGTCGCACCACGCTTTGATCAGTCTTATTGGCAAGGCGCAGACTTATGATGTTGCTGCACTGGCTTAGGATCGTGGTGCTGACGTCCGATGGTCTCTGGCTGACGACAAATAGCCCTACGCCATACTTGCGACCTTCCTTTGCGATCCGCTCGAAAGTCTCCAACGCCCGTCGCTCAAGCGGTCCGGCCACAGAGGCGTGATTTGGAAGGTAGAGATGGGCTTCGTCGCACACAATAGCGACCGGATGACGGGCATCGCCGTCCGGACCAGGGTCGCTCCAGAATTGGATTTGATAGACTAGCCGCGCGACGAGCCCGATAACGACCGGTAACAAGTCGGAGGGCACTTCAGAAAAATCTATGACCTTGATTCCAGATAGGCCCGCCGCTTTGTCGCCAGTCCCCAAGAGCTTCTTTGCCAATAAGTGGAGCGAGTCGTACTCCTGATAAGACGCCGGCGAATTGTACATGAACCCGTAGCGGCGGTCTGCCATCTTGGTCTTCAGGCGAATCAGGAACCGCGACAGTTTGCCATTGAGAGGACCTTTCTCGGTTTTTGCGAGTCCCTTCCTTGGTCCGCTGGCGTACGTTTCTCCGGTTTCAAAAGTCTCATCGTTCTTATAGTCAAGCGCCCGTACGAGATCCTCTAGCAGGTAAGGTACGGGCGTATCGATGGTAAACCCTTCGAGGAGTTCTAATCTTCCCATTTTCTCGATCGACTTGCGCTTTAGATCGTTGACCGAGTCCATCAGCGCGAGGGCTTGGTTCGGCGCGTTGTCGCCTGAGCGATCTACGAATACCGACTGCATCTCATCATAAGTGAGAAGCCAGAACGGAAGGAAGATTGCGTCAGATTTCAGCGACATTAGGTCTCCGATGCCTGCAATCCGGTAATGCGAGGCAAAAGCCAGACTCGAATACTCGCCGTGAAGATCGAAGAGAATGATGTTGGCATGTTGAAGCTGAGCCGCCTGCTCAAGGATTGACGCTACAGTGAACGACTTGCCGGAGCCGGTGCTCCCGAGCAACGCGGCGTGACGCTGGAAGAGTTTGTCTCCATCGATATAGGCGACGGCCTTCCCGTCCAAAGTATATGTGCCAACCCGCAAGGGCGCGGTTGCCGCACTCTTCGAGGATGACGACAGTATGCCCATGAAGTCTTCGAGGGATTTTTCTTCGATTGGAAAGACAGGGCGGTTTATCTCAGGCAGGGAAAAAACTGCTCGCGTAAAGGTATCCCGCTTCTCGCCGTCGCGTTCGCGATAAGTGCCGACAAGACTAATGGCTACACCATTCTCCTCCTCCGGGAGCCCTTGAGTAACTTCGGAAAGATCGGACCCGGCGATCGAAGGTAACTCGACCGGGTGCCGCCATACCCGCTCAATGATCCCGACGAGCCATTCGTCGCCAGTCGATTGGATCGCGACTAGGCGGCCGACGCGGGCGCGTTGAAGGCGTTCGCCGTCCGTCACTCTCACGTCGATGCGGGACGTTTCGACGCTCCGGACTTCTCCGATTGATTGCTGTTCGGTAAAGGAGAAGATCGTCATGATTTTACTCCAGGAACGTTTTGAGAAAGAAATCGAGTTCCCAGACAGGAACGGGCGAAAAGGTTACATCACCCTCAAGGTGGGCTTCGGCTCCGGCTTCCCGGCGTTGGATGGCGAGGACGTGTGGGTAGCGGTGGAGAACCGTTCTGATATTGGGCGTGAACTCACGCGTAAGGATAAGAGCTGGCATCCCTGCGTCTAGCCGTTGACGAATCGCGCCCTGCAGGTGGTCGTCGTTGAAGCCAAAACCAACACATAGAAGTGCGGACGCACGGCCGACGGCCGCATTCATCTCGGTCCTCATGCCATCGAATAACAAATTGATTAGAGCGTCTTCGTACTTAGTGGGGCCTGGAACAACGATGGCGCGTGGCGCGTCGGATAGGTCGTTAAGTACCTCGATCGGTGCGCCTTCGGCCAATTGCCAGGTGATGGACCCGTGGGGCTTCATCAGGCGAACGTTGGGAAATGGTCGGTGCTCGTAAGTCGCCGACCGACGTCCCGCCGCGATTACCCGGCGATATTGAGTTTGGAAGATGGGAGTCGATCGTGCGCGACGACGCCGGAAACCGGTAAAGCCGGTATCGAGAGGCAACCCGGCAAGATCGCAGAAAAGCTCAACCAGGGTATCATAATTCGTCGTGATGATTGGAATGCATTCAGCGTTCTGCGGTGCACCGTTATAGAGCCGCTTCAATAAGCGAGCTGGGGCCTGCGTTTCGGGATCGCTGGACGAAAGAATGCACGCTTCGGCTTCACGCGTCCGACGAATGACTAAACGGGCTGTTTCCTCACGAATGGCAGCCACCACCTCGTCCCGTCCCGCGGCCCCGCTCGCGATCGTGTTTAGGCCTTGCTCAAGGTTGATTTGGATGGCGGGAATTGCGCTCTCCCAGAGTGAGCGCGCACAGGCCGAGGAAAGTCGCGGTGCCACCTCGACAGTGAGGTGGTCGCCGAGTTCAGACATGCTCGGCAGACCAAAACCGCAGGAAAACCCAGACCCCAAGAGGAGCAGTGGAGTTGATCTGAATAGGTTTTGGATAGCATAGGCAATCCGCTCAGCGGGATCGACACACAAATTATCAGCCTTCAGAAACGGCACGGCTGATGAGCCGGCGACCACATAGAAACTGCACAACGGTTAGTGACCAAGTGTTACACGATTCAGACCCTTCTCTCTATATGGCCATATTAGATGAATCGCTACCTACGCTTAGCTCAGCCATCTTGACGCGCGAAGCAATTGGCCATGATCTTCCGGGTCGTGTTTGGGCAGCAAAAAACTCGACTTGATAGTGCAAGCGACTTTTCCAACGGTATCGACCGATTGCAAGCACACTCTTTGCTCCCGGTATCGATTGCTAATGATCATGGTTGCGATCGTCCGGAATGCCGCCGAAAAAAAGTAGGAGGATTTCACTTGAATCGACGTGCCGAGTTTTCTGAATCCACGAAGGCAGCGCTAGCAAAACGCGCTGGGTACCGGTGCGCGTTTCCGGGTTGTCGGGCTATTACAATAGGACCAAGTGCGGAGTCACCAGAGCAGTCAGCAAGCTCTGGAATGGCTTGTCACATCTATGCCGCCTCGGATGGTCCCAGTGCCCGCAGGCGAAACCCAAACCTAACCGTGGACAAACTGCGCTCGATCGAGAATGGCATATGGATGTGCTATAGTCATGGAAAGCTCATTGATACCGATGAATCGACCTTTCCGCCAGAAGCGCTTCAGCATTGGCGAAAACTTGCCGAGGCAAAAGCACGCATTCGTCAAGCATTTGGTGCTGACCTGAGTATGCAAGACAGTGGAGATTTAGATATTAAACTTCCTTCAATTAAAGTAGAAATGTCTCCAGCTGACAATATAAGCAAATTAATTCAAGAAATATTCTTCAACAGCTGCATAAATGAGGTCTGGGGGGATGATTTGGCTTACTCCATTAGGGAGCTTACTATTGAACTTGCTAGAAACGCTTTCTTGCATGGACACGCCACGACGTTCGAAGTCGATATTGATGCGTGTAAGGTTACCTTAAGTGATAATGGAAAAGCTTTCTCATTTTCAGAATTGCTTTCACATACTCAGCGGCGAGGGGGGGCAGCTGCAGCTAAGCAAGTTTCGGAATCTTTTTTAAATAAATTGATATACTCTTATATCCAGACCGAACACGGCAACAAGCTTATCCTCGCACGCATTCGCGCATCAAAAGAAATTAGTGCCATTACGCCCTGCAACATAACGATAGACTTTGAATCACATAAGCTAAAATACGATGATGTTGTTTCTTTTTGTGAGTGCCACACGGAATGCGGCACCGTATATATTGTTCCAAAATACGGCATTTCGCATAGTGATATAGCAATAATTGCGGAAAAAATGAAGTCAATATTACACACAGGTCAAACTATAGTTTTGGTATGTGAAGGAGTTTCGTCTGGTTTGGAAGAATATATAACGAAAATTGCACCAAATATGAAGCTAATGAGAGTGACCAGATAATTAAGCGCAAACAGGTTGCTATCGCGCTAAGATTATAGCCAAGATCGGCCATCTCGCGGCGACGGTCGCAGCGAAGTCAGGCCCACCATGTGAAGTCAGTGTCCCGTATACGTTCTCAAGCACAATCGTCCGCGGCAAGCGGCGGAGCTTATGCAAAGCCCGCATCTTTTCGTGAAAGAGCCAAAACGTCCCGCTACGTGTTTTCACATTGTCGCGCTCCCTCCCAAGCCCCTTGTAGTCGCCAGCTAAAGAGAGGTCTTGACACGGGAACGAAGCCCACGCGAGGGCGCCTCCCCCGGCAGATCTTTTGCGGCGATCTTCGCGACGTCGCCGATTGTGAGGCGATCGTTGCCCCAGTTGACGGCATAGGTTGCGCATTTCATCGGATCGAAGTCGTTCGCGAACACGCATTCCCAGCCCTCGCCGAGTCTGGCGCGCGCCATCCCACCACCTGCGAAGAATTCATAAAACGTGCGCCGTTTGCCCATTATCTGCCGCATCTCGCAATGGTAGCCGGCGTGACCGACATAGGATAGGAAAGTGAATCACACGACGAGCATCAAGGCTAGACGGCACCGAAAACATTCGGTGACTGGATTCGAATCTACGAAACCGCATTTTTTTTACACACCGTCATCAGTCTTTTCACCATCTCCTCCGTCATCGGCTTTTCGGCGCTGAGTACCCGCCCGAGATAGCTCGGATGGACAGCCAGCAACTCCGCCAATTTGTTTCGACTTCCAATCGCGTCACGAAGCTTTCGGAGCTTTGCAAGCCAACTCTCGGTTTCCGCAGCGTCAACCTGCGCTTCTTGGCGTAACCCCTCCACTACGCGAACAAGTCTATGCAACGATTCGTCCGAAATGCGCTGACCGTCGCGTACCGCGCTAAGCGTGTGGTGTGATACATTTGCTCGATCAACCAGCATCCGATCGCTGATCTCGAATTGCTTGAGCGTCTCCAAGACGAATGCCGCTAGCTTCCTCTGGCCGCTCGCCTCCACTGGATGCTCAATTGGTCCAGCATCTTCTCCGATAAATTCGTTTCCCTCGATATTGTCTGACTCCTTCCCGATCGACTGTAGCGACAAGGCGCGGACATGACGCCGTCGCAGCGGGCCGCGCTGGTCATATTCCCCGCCCCAGAATTTTGATTCCTGGTGAAGGTGATAGCGGACGAGGCTTCGGCCATGAGATTTCAGCCAGGACGACGGGATCGGCGCATTGCGTTCGCGATCGAAGGCATCATCCTTGGCGTCAATCGCGCGCTTGAAATAGGGCGCGGCGGGGCGCGGCTCACGTCTTTGCCAAAGGTCGTCAGAAAGCGCTTCTGGCTCGTCTTTCGCCATCTCTAAGCGCGACTTCGACTGAAGCGACAGCAAGAAGCCAAAGGGAAAGACCTTTTCGCCGTCGTTGTGAAGGTCGTTGTAGCCATCGAACCATCGGAGAAGCTCCGGCGTTGTGGCCGCATAAGGGCTGGCGGCGGGCGCGTCGAAGCCGAGCATATCCATGAATCGGGTCTGGTCCGGCGCACCGCTTTCAGCGGCGCGGATGATTTCTTTCCAGAGGTCTTCCTGCCAGAGCGGCACGCCGATACGCTTTATCCGCGAGCGCCGCTCTTTTGGAGGCTCATCGTAGGGTGCAAGCAGATGACCGAGGCCATGGCCCGACGCCTTGCGGATCTTCGGTCCTGCCTCTTGACGATTGTAGAGGACATAGCGCTTGGCAGAGATCGCCAGGCAAAGAGGCGGCTCAAGAGCGGCAAGATCGCCCTCCTTGCCCTTGTCGAAATTCACCTTCTCCAGCTGCAGGATCGATTTATCCTCGCCATAGGGGTTTAAGTCCTTGAACCAGTCACGCACCCTTAGCGCCCGGGTTTTGAACTCTTCGAGCGGAAGATCGGCGACATTGGCGATGGCTATCGAATCGGTATCGCAGAAGGCCCAATCTAGCCCCTGATCGATCACCTGCCGTTCGGCGAGCGCCAACATCAGGCGAGCGGCTCCGGTGATCAGCGCGCCAAGCAGCGGGTGAAAATATTTGCCTGGCTTTTCATATTTTTTCGACTTGAATTTGAAAGGCTTTGCCTTTGCGCCGTAGCCGGTCATCGGCTTGGCGGCGACATAGTCTTCGACGTTCAATTCGACGAAGATGCCATAGCTCGTCGCGTTGGCGAGAATCTTGACGCCGAGCTGATCGCTCTCGAGCGCCGCACGCTTTTCCGCGTCCTTCGCGGCTTCGGCCTCTTTCTTCAGCGCGTTGCGATGAATGATCAGTGATCGATAAAAATTATCCTTCGTAGGATCGATCGTCTCGCCAGCGACGGAGATCGGACACAGCCCCTCCTGGCGCTCTGTCGCCTCAAAACGGATGGCGCTGAGAATTTTTGGCGTTCGTCCAGTTAGGATCTTGGAGACCAGTACGTCGGCGAGCGTGAACCACAGGGGATCGTCACTTGTAAGAAAATTGAGACCGATCGTTGCCGTCTCAGTCTGCGGATATTTGGCGCGGACAGGAAAGAGATCGCGTTTGGGTTGGACCTGAACCAGGACCGCGAGTTGCGACCAAGCGACCTTTTGGTGCAGGCTCTCAATCAGCTCCTCGACTGGCGTTTCGAACAAGGCGCGGACGGCTTTCGTATCGTCAAAATGCCGCACGCCTTTGGCGCAGACAAAGTCCCATAGGCTCATCAGCGTGCAGACGGTCGGATACATCGACAGGAAGTCGCAATGAATGACGGAGACGATTTCTCGGCGAATATGCACCTCGGCGCGCCCGCCATAATAGGCGCTGAGAATGTGGCCGATGAGTTGCGGCGGGAACTCGGGTTGCAGCTTACGCCAGGGCGTCACGCTCATTGTCTTCAAATAGGCCTTGCCAAGGCTGGCTTCGCTATAGAGGTCGAATGCGCCGGATCCAGTCAGTTCAAAGCTTTCGAACCGCTCCGTTAGCTTCTCGAAACATTCCCATGTAGTTTGCACGTCATTGACGCCATAGAGGATATATTCTTCCGTCAAGGGGCCGCCGTGCTCCTCCGACTCGACCTTGCGCGTCTCTACGCCCAGCAATTCGGAAAGGGAGGCAAGCGAATGGGAGCCGCTGAGCAGCGCGCCGGCGAGCGTCTTAACGTCAACGAAATAGCCTCGATCGGGATCCGCCTTTTTCTCGCTCTCGTGTAGCGCGTCGGGGTCGACGTCGTCCTCTTTGGTTTCGTCGTCTTTCCTGAAGCCGGTGAAGCGAATCATCGCCGCCCGCTGCGAGAGGTGCTTCACTGCAATCGCAGGCCGTCCTGGCGTTTCGGAGAGGGTGAGGCTGAAGCCGCCACGCATACTCCGCCGGGCGGGCGCATGACGGATAGCAAGCCGAGAAAGGTCGAAAGGCAAATTGAAGCCGACGATCTGCGCGCCAACGAGATAGCCAGACTTGTAGAAAACCTCCTCGACAAATTCGGCTCGGGTTAACAGGCGAATGCGCTCGGCGTCGGGACCGGGCTCCTGCTTCGCAATGAATTCCTGCAAGAGCGCCGTTTCGGCTTCTGTGAGCGACTTGGGCTCATAAAACGCCCCGCACTCCCACAAACGCCCCTTGTAGCGTAGCTGATAGCCACCGAAGCGCAGGCGCTGATCGGGGGTGGTGTGCGTCTCGCAATCGAAGGTCAGCGACCAGTCGCTCGGCGGTAGCCGGGGCGCGTCGGGATCGAAGGCGTGATCGCGGTGAGCCTTGGCCGCAGCTTTTTTGGCTGTCGGCTTTTTCTTCTCCTTTCCGCGCGCGACATAAGCGCGAAGCCGAATCAGGAGATGATCGACCGCAGCTGATGTTTCGTCCCAGTCCCGGTCGACCCCTGACATGTGCTTATTCCTTTAAATCGAGCGTTCGACTCAAAGCGATTTCCAAGAGTCGCCCGCTAAAAAGACGCATGACCCCAGCTAATTCTTCCGGAATGTCCGCCTCGCCGTCCAGATCGCGCGCGCCGGACTTTGCTTGATCGATCAGGTTTTCCCCAATCTCCCGGATCGCGTCGGCGAGGCACTCTGCTATATCCGCGATGCCCAGCGCGAGGCGGCCTTTGCGTTCCATATCGGAGTCAGACGCCTCCGGCGGGTGTTCCTCCATTTGCCGGCGGGTCAGCTCGCGATGCATGCTGACAGGGAGCGGAATAAGAGCCTCGCCGTGTTTGGCGCGCGCGATATGGTGATCCTCTGTTCCTTCGTTGGCCCAGTTTTCGAAGCTCCACAGCGATGAGAGCTTTTCGCCCTTGCGGTGAGCGCGCCAAAGTGCACGAGCGCGGCACATCGTCCGTTGGAACATGTCCATGGCGGCGCTCCTTACTGCTGCGCCGTCTGGCGATAGATATCGACGAATGAGAGTTCGCCCGCGCTATCGAGCTTGCGCAGGACGTTCGGTCGCGTCTCAAACGGCCAAAGCTTGCCGCGCGTATCGCGCAGCCCCATCCCGACGAATGGCGTCAGGTGCGACGCATCATTGCTTTCCAGGAACTTATTGATCGCCACCCAATGCCGACCGATGTCGCTCGACGCGTCTCGGCTCACTGTGACGTCGCGCAACTTGCCGCGCGTCGCCATGAGCACCGTGACCGGGCGCTCGTCGAAAATGACCCAGCGCCCGCCCTCGCGGCGAGACTTGGTGTTCTGCTTCTGATAGCGGCGTAGCGTCTCGGTCGAGACGCCGGCAGATTTGGCGGCGTCCTTTTGAGAGAAGCCTTGCTTCATCAGCCGCAGGGCCGTTTCGAGCTTGCTGCGTCTGTCGACGAATTGAGCCGACTCACGCTTCGGGAGATCGCTCGCCCTTGCGTGGCCGCGCGCTTGCGATCGGCTTTTTCCGCTTGCCAGCCCGCGCGCGATTCTGGCTTTATACTCAGCCTGAAAGTCCCGTTTTCTCTTGGATTTCGTCGCCATGATCGGCTCTCCCAACGTTTGAGGGAGCGCGAAAATGAGGCGCGCGATTCCTGAAAATCGGCGTTTGGCGTAGGGCTCTATGACGACACCAGTCGACCAAGCCGGGGAATGGGAAACTCAAGCGCAGGTCGACGATTGCCTCACTGAGATCGGCGCGACGATGGACCAGGTCCGGCGCTGGCGGCGCGAGGGATTGTTGCCAAACGTCATCCAGACGCCGCAGGCTTACGATGGTAGCGTCGTCCTTTATCCAATTGGAACATGTGCGCAAATCAAAGCGGCCGCGGCGTTCTTTAAGCAAAAGAACCGCGTCGAATTCGTGGGCCTACAGCTGTGGCGGACGGGCCATTCCGTCGACGAGCGCCATTGGCGTCCACGGCTTCGGCGCTTTGGCAGAATGGCCGACCGAATTTTGCCCCTCATCCGTCTCCTGAACGAGCGAGCTGACGCGCACGAACATACCGAGACGCTGCAGGACAAGGCAGCGCGCCTATTGCCAAGCAACATCATATTGTCGCGCATTAAAGCTCGTTTGGATCCAAACGATCTTGCCATTTTCTATCGGGTGCTGATTGAATGTGGCATCGGAGAATTTGGACAATTTGATATGCCGAGCGGGGATGAAAAAGAATCTCGTGACAAGGAAGCTACCATCAATGCGTTCGACCTGGAGAATTCCAAAAAGCATGCGGTTTTCGATAACAAATTCGATTTCGTTAATGCGCTGCCTTTGGCATTAAAAAATACGGCCGAGGTTTTTGGCGGGGGGAATTTTACAGAGGCTGCGGAAGCTCCTCCAGAGGAAATCGCCCTCGCCCTCGAGGACTCGCGAAACGCCCTAAAAATCGGACTGTATTTGTATGAAGCATTGCGGTGGGTCTACGGCGACGGGGCGTTTGGACTACGTTTGATTGCTTGGCTCGCGCGAAAAGCGCCGGACACCGCGATCGACGGGCTTATTCTCGGAATGGTGCGACTTCGGAAAATCCCCAACGCGATCCTTTCGTCGAACGAAATTGTGGATCTCGCAAATCAGGCTGAATTTGCTTTGCGTGCATCAAAGCAGATTGAATTTCTTTCGAAAAATGACCAACGATTTTCGGAGGTTTTTCAACCCCATCGAATTCGTAAGGCATTTTCCGACAAAACCCTATACGGGCTCTTTCTCAAAGAAGTGAGAGGCGCTAGCATGCGCCAATTAGAGGAGCCGCCGAAGGTTGACCGCCATGAGCGGATCGAAAAGCGCGAAAGCAATTGAATTGCGCCCGCCATTGCGGTGCGCCGAACCGGTTCAGCGCGACCCTGAAATCGAAGAAGATGATTTCGATTGGGCGAAGCGCTGTGGCCTTTGGGCAACCAGGGCGCAACGCCAATTTCGCCGAGCGAAACGCGAGCGCCCGCGACAGCCTTTAATTTTATCGGGGCACTGCGTTTTGCTGCGCATTGAAAATGGCGCACTGACAATTCGCAACGGATTTTCGCATTATCGGCAAAAGCGGGAAATCTATCGTTTCTTCAAGGGTGAGCTATCAATCCCAGAGCGCATCATCGTCCTCGACGGCTCGGGAAGCGTGTCATTCGACGTTTTATCGTGGCTTGCAGAACAGAGCGTCTCTCTCATTCGCATTGATTGGCGCGGCGAAATCATCTGCGTTGCCTCACACTCTGGCTACGCCGCTAACCCGTTTCTGGTGCAGTGGCAGCGCGAAACGCGCGCCGACGAAGTTAAGCGAATGGAATTTTCGATTTCGAAAATTACCGAAAAAATCGAGAATTCGATTACGACCCTCGAAAAATCAGTTCGGCGTAATGACGCCTGGAATAAGGCGATGGAAATTGCCTATTCAACCCTCACGAAATTGGATGACCGCCAACCAAAAAACATAATCGAATTACGCGCTCTGGAGGCGAATGCTGCGGCTGCATATTTCCGCGCCTGGAAGGGCATGCAACTTAAATGGAGGGGCATCTCTAAGCGGCCAATTCCAGACTCGTGGAAAGAAATTGGTCAGCGCACGTCCTTGTTTCATCGCGCAGGGAATCGAAACGCATCGCATCCCGTCAACGCCATCCTGAATTATGCTTACACGGTGCTGCAAAGCCAATTGCAGATTGATGCCATCGCAGAGGGCTATGATCCGACGATCGGAATTATGCACGAGGGCAATAATGGTTCAGCCTCATTCATATTTGATTTAATGGAGCCGCATCGGTCATTGGTGGATCAAAAGGTATTGAGGTTTGTCAAAGGGCACACATTCGAACCGAGGGATTTTGTAATTCGGTCGGATGGGGTGTGCAGGCTCAATCCAGAGATGGCGAGAAGTTTGGCGCGGATCTTATGAAATGGGCTGCCTTTTAAACACAGTAATGGATATTCTTCCGTGAGAAACCACCCTTGGAAATTTGCGCAGCCGCAGCGGACTATTAGCTTGATATTGTATCAGAGGCAACGTGTTCCCGCACGTGGAAATTGCTCATGAAGCCCCAGGCCTTTTTCATCGCGCAATCGATCTATTCCGCGGAAGTCGACCACAAAAAAGTTTGGGATGATCTTCCCCTTGCGGCCGAAGAGGCGAGCAAACTTGCCACGGACCTAGCGTCTCATGGGTATGAATTGAGCCGCCAGGAACTGCTCAAGGGTGGCGAGAAGCGCTCCGTCGAGGATGCTCTCAACGATTGGTTCGGCCATGTCGAACCCAATTCTCGCGTGATTTTGTTTTGGACGGGACACGGGTGTTCGGAGGGAGGCAGACACTATCTCGTCTGCAGCAACTCGCCCAAGGAAGGTATTACATCCGCCTATGCCATAACCCCAGATTTGATCGGCGAATTAGTCGCCAACTGCCGTGCCGAGAAGATCCTAATTATTCTCGATACTTGCTTTTCGGGTGAAGGCGCTCGCCAGATAATGAGTGTTCTCGAAGGAATCCTCGCAACTCGCCTATCTGTTCCTGGACAGGTGCGCGCCTTTGCAATCATCGCTTCAGCACACTCACTCGAAGAAGCGCAGGAAGCGGTTTTCTCGAGGGCGTTGCGAGCCGCCTTATTCGATTCTGGTTTGCCGTCCGACAAAAGGGTGTGGACGGATAACGATGCCTTTATTACCGCCGATGATCTGGCTCTTGCCGCCCAAAATATGATGCCGCTGAGCGTCACTAGCCCCCAATGTAAGGGGGGAGGATTAGGTCAAAGATTCATCAGCAACCCCCGTTACCAAGCCAATTTGCCTGATGTGAATGTCGAGGAGCGATCAGCGTTCGAGCATCTCGAATCGGCGGCGCGCGGAATTGAAGTTGGCGAAACTGGTTGGTTCTTTACCGGGCGCAAGAGGCTGTTGGGCGAGCTGATAGCTTGGCTGGAGAACACGGACCATGGCGTGCGGATCGTCACCGGGCCGCCCGGTGCCGGCAAGTCCGCATTGATCGGCCGTTTGGCGACCTTGTCCAGTGAGAATTATAGGCAGGAGGCGATTAAGGCAGGCGCTGTTGCGATAGGAATTGATCCTGTTCCGCCCGCAGGTGCGATCGACGCTGCTATACACACCAAGGGCAAGACGCTTGACGATTGCGCACGGGCCTTGGCGAAGGGGCTCAACCTGGAAATTGGCAAAGGCGCTTCGATCGACGTCGAGGCGCTCGTAGCTGAGATTGGCAGGCTTGATCACAAGATGACCCTCGTCATTGACGCGCTCGACGAAGCGACGGCCGGACAAGGCGGGATGATCGCAGCGAAATTGATTGTTCCCCTTGGGAAATTACCGCACGTCAAGATCCTGGTCGGCAGTCGACGCAGTCTCGACGGCGCAGTCATTCCCGAGACCGAAGACCGCCATGGCCGCTTGCGGAAAGCTTTTGGGGCAGAGGCGGTTATTGACGATCAGGACGATGAGACAGATACGCACGACGACATTGTTGAATATGTCCGCCGGCGGCTGCAGAGCAGCGACAAGCACCGCAACGAAGACCCCCAAATCATGAAAGGCGCCGCTGAACGAGTAGCGGATAAGTCCAACGGGATTTTCCTTTATGCGCGGATCGTGTCGCGCACGCTGCAAGGCCAGGATCGATTGGACAGCGCGTTGCCGGCGACTGCGCTCGACGCCTTCGAACAGGACTTGAAGGTTCGCTTCGAAGGAGAGGAGCAACGGCTCAACGATCTTCTCGGCGCCCTCGCCTGGGGCGAAGGAAAGGGGCTGACACGACGGGTGTGGCCGCTGGTCGCCAACGCGTTGGCGGGACGACAGCCACCCTATAATGACGACGACATCGCCTGGATCTTAGGCCACGCCGGCTGGCACATCATTGAGGCGGGGGAAGACGGGCAGACAGTCTATCGCCTAGCGCACCAGTCGCTCGCAGATCATTACCGGAAGAATATCGACGAGAAAGAGACGCAAGGCCACATCACGGACGCGTTGCGACAAGGAGTCGAGGGGGCCGCCTGGCTCGACTGCGATCGTTATCTATGGCGCCATCTTGCTGACCACGCCGCAAGAGCCAGCCGCCTCGATGAGCTGATCCGCGATCCCGGTTATCTTGCCGTCGCCGATCCAGTACGGCTCGTCGTGGCGTTGCCTAATGCCAGGAGCGTGGAAGGACGTCGTTTGGCGGGCATTTACAATCGAGTGGTCGATCGACTGATGGGGCTCCCGCCGATCGACCGCATGCCCTATATTCACATGGCGGCGCAGTTCGAGGATCCCGAACTTGCGGTTAAACTCTATCCGCCCATACCGACGCCCTGGCGATGCCGTTGGGCAAACGTGATACCTTCAGCGCCATACCGAATCATCGGCAAGCACCACGGAGCCGTGACATCAATAGCTTTCGTTGAGATCGACGGCACACCCATTATCGTCTCGGGAAGTGAGGACGGAACCATTGGCCGTTGGAACGCCCAAACGGGGAAGCCGATCGGGGAACTGATCAAAGGGGATGACAAGTTTGTCGCTTGCGTCGCGCTAGGCAGGATTGACAGCGCCCCAGTGGTAATTTCGGGGGGCGATGACATGACCATCCGCCTTTGGAGCATTCGCACGGGCGAACAGATTTGCGAGCCGCTCAAGGGTGCGTCGCCGATCTGCTCAATCGCGTTGGACGAGCTGGATGGAGCACCGATCGTTGCTTCTGGGGGATCGGACGGAAGCATCCACCTCTGGAACGTGCGTAGCGGCACGTTGATCGGCGAGCCACTTATTTCGGAAACTAACCAGATCCTGTCAGTTCCCGTTCGGTCAGTTGCCTTTGGTGAGATTGATGGAAGGCCGATCCTTGTCTCTGGAGAAGGAAACTATCGGGGCACGCATTGGGATTGGCCTGCTATTCGCCTCTGGGATCTTCATACGCGCGAACAGATCGGTAAGCCCATTCGCCCACACCGAGGCTGGATTGCTTCAGTCGCGATGGGTGAGATCGACGGGCTTCCGGTGGTCGTCTCGGGTGGCGGGGATTGGTACGTTCGTGTTTCGAACGCGCGCACGGGCCAGCCGATCTTCGAGCCACACGAAGGGCACACCAACCCGGTCAGTTCAGTCGCGCTTATCTCGATCGATGGATTGCCAGTAATTGTCTCAGGCTCCGCGGACAAAGAGATTCGCTTATGGAACGCGCGAACTGGCGAGCCAATCTGGGAGCCCCTCAGGGGACACTCTGACTACGTTAATTCGGTGGCGGTTGGTACTATCGGCGGCGCACCGGTTATTTTCTCGGGAAGCGAAGATGGGACAATCCGGCGATGGAAACATGGGGCCGAAAAAATCGCCGGCCGTCTATCCGAAAGGCACACCGATTCCGTCAGTTCAGTTGCGTTCGGCAAGGTCGACGGCACTGCGATGGTCGTTTCGGGAAGTAACGATAGCACTGTTCGCCTGTGGAATGCATCCACGGGTGAGCCGGTTGGAAAGCCGTTCGAGGGTCACACAAATAGGGTCAAGTCGGTTGCGTTCAGTGAGATTGACGGGGTGCCGCTTATCGCCTCGGGGAGCTGGGACACGACCATCCGCCTTTGGAACGCAAGCACGGGCCAGCCAATGGGCGAGTCTCTCAAGGGGCATACCAGTTACGTGTGGTCGGTCGTCTTCGGCGAAATTGACGGTACGCCGGTCGTCCTCTCGGCAGGTGACGATGGTGCCATTCGACGATGGAAAGTTAGCAGGGGACTTTCCGGAAAACTGCTCAAGGGAGTTACTTTCGGACGTTGGGACGGGCCCACTGGCAAGATGCTCGGTAAGCCGATCGAGGGGAATGGCAATTGGGTCGGGTCAGTCGCTTTTGGCATGGTCGACGGTTTACCGATCATCGTCTCGGGAGGGGGGGGCGGTAAAATAGAGTGTTGGGATGCCCGAACCGGCACGATGACCAAGCCAACTAGCTCGGTTTTCCCAAACCACGTTAATTCCGTCGCCTTCGGAATGATTTGCGACATGCCGATCATCGTCTCGGGAAGTGACTCTATTAACGTCGGCTGTTGGAATGCGCGTACAGGCGAATGGATCGGTCGGCGGCCTATGAGTCACGCGTCGTCGGTCAGGTCAGTCACTCTCGGCCGGATTAACGGTGCGCTAGTCATCGTCTCGGGGAGCTACGACAACACCATCCGGTTGTGGGACGCGCGCACGCAGGAATCATTAGTCGTTTGCTCCGTCGGAGACGCCGTGAATTCTGTCGCTCTATCGCCCGATGGCGAAATCGTCGCCGGCCTCAACCGCGGCGTCGCCATGTTCGATTTCAGCGGGGTGAACAAGTTCTAATCGTTCAACTAATTTTTCTAAGAATGGAGCGCCTCGCATGGCCGAAAAGCAACCGATGTCCGATCTAATCGTACTCATCCCGGGAATTCTCGGCTCCGTTCTCGTCGACAAGGGCGGAAACGAAATCTGGGGCGCTTCGGGAAGCTCGATCGTCGGCAATCTTCTCAGTTTTGGCCGCGGCCTCAACCGTCTGGAACTTCCGCCCGGCATTGGTCATGACAATCCCAAGGATGGAATTATAGCGCCTCGCGTTCTGCCCAGTCTCTATATGGTTCCGACCTTTTGGAAGGCCGATGGTTATGGCCGACTGGCCCAACATTTGAAGGAGCGATTTACGCTAACTCCAGCGACGGATAGTCAGGCGGGCAATCTCCTCGAATTTCCCTATGACTGGCGACTTTCCAATCAGCTCAATGCGCAGCGGCTCTCTGACAAAGTGGTTCCGCTTCTCGAGCGTTGGCGGCAATCGACCAATAACACAAACGCAAAATTCATCTTCATCTGCCATTCAATGGGCGGCCTCGTCGCCCGTTATTTTCTCGAGGCGCTCGGCGGGCGTGAACTAACAAGCAAACTGATCACTATCGGCACGCCCTATCGAGGCTCGATTAATGCCTTGGATGCTCTGGTCAATGGCCTCGTCCTGGGACTTGGTCCGATCGGCGTTTCTGTCGATAGGCTCGTTCGCAGCTTTCCGTCCGCCTATCAACTGTTGCCTACCTATGAATGCCTCGATGTTGGCGACGGGGAATTGCGTAAGCTCAATGGAAGCGATTTGCCAGAGCCGGTCAACAAGAACGATGCCGCTGAGGCAATGGCATTTCACACTCGTATTTCAAATAACATTGAGAAAAATGCGAAATACGAAACCTTCGCAATCAAGGGGATCGATCAGCCAACAAGCCAATCGGCTCTTCTTCGCAATGGCAAGATAGAGCCGATGCGCAGCTACAAAGGAGAAGATAAGTTTGGCGACGGCACTGTGCCGCGGCCTTCCGCGCATCCACCCGAATGGCCAAATGAGGGACCATCGGTGTTCGCTTCTCAATCACATGCGATGTTGCAATCGACAGATTCCATGCTCACACAGATTTTCGGGATGCTGACCGGGCATCTAGGGAAGTTCATGGGTGGAGCGGGGATCGGTTTGGAAGTCCCCGCTATTGCCGAGGCCGGCAAGACGGTGCCGGTAAACGTTACATCGAACGACGGAAATTCGACGCTTGCTCTGCATGCCCTCTGTCAAGGGGAAGATGGACAGCCCCGCGGCAACCCGAAGCTGATGAAGGCTTTCGGCGAGGGACGTTATCAAGCGAAGTTCGATGATCTGCCGGAAGGTGCCTACAAAATCACAGTTCGGTCTGCGACGCCGGCGAAACCGATCGATCCTGTTTCGGATTGGACGATGATGTGGAATGCCGCCGCGGCGTGATCAAGCACTGCAGGAAACATTTTCCAAATTGAACCTCACATTTTTCCCTAGGCTGGGTCGCGGACGTTCAACCCGATCCCCCGCTTCGTTGGCGTTCAATCGGAAGTTGAGTTTAGCCGTCCGAAGTCGATCGGCTTTTTCAACTGGCAAAGGGGTGCCCAAAATGAGGCTCAAGTGAACGATAGCTATATCCCTGATGGTATCGACATCGCTATTTGACCGGGATTAGGTGAGATCAACCGGCCGTAGGCGGGAATTTGGCCTTCGAATGTGGGTTTGGCCGCATCGGCGCGGGTCGGCTTTTCTTCTTTGGCGTATCGGCCGGCCGCCCTCTCAATACATTCATGTATCGAAAAATCCCCGATTTCGAGGGTGTCCGCTCCAGCGAAAATCGGTCCGCCACGGCTGCCGGCATGTTCCCGAGAGGCATTTTCCCAAAGGTCGATCTAACAAAATCAGCTACTTCCGTATCGATTTCCCACCATGGACGCCGGAATAGAGGGACGGAAGCGGTCGCTTGAGGCTCGCCGCAGCGACGGCGGGCCGTCAGCAGCTCCTCGTATTCCGCGAGAGGGATGGTCACCATGGCGACATCGCCCACGGTCGCCGCGCCAAGCGGAAGAGCGCCTTTTCCCGTCGTTTTAGTCACCTCAAAAGCCTCTTCAAAGCCTCTCGGAAGCGCGCCCGGAGTCGCGTTCAGCCGATGTCATCCAGGGCGTTGTCACTTCGACGCCACCAGCCTGCCGTTCTCCGAGTCCCACTCAATTCCCAGCCGGGACATGACGCGATGTTGCACGGAGCAGACATCCGTCGGGAGCCCGGCGGCGCTCGCCTGCGCCCTCTCCTTTGCGAACTCAGCCGCCAGTTCGAGAGCGCTCCAATCCTCGGGGCGCTGCATCGCCTGCGGTCCGGCGGCGCTCGCCACAAGCCTGCCGTTCTCCGAGTCCCGTTCAATTCCCAACCGGGACATGACGCGATGTTGCACGCACGGAGCAGACATCGGTCGGGAGCCCGGCGGCGCTCGCCTGCGCCCTCTCCTTTGCGAACTCATCCGCCAGTTCGAGAGCGCTCCAATCTTCGGGACGCTTCGTCGCCTGCGGTCCGGCCGCGCTCGCCACCAGCCTGCCGTTCTCCGAGTCCCACTCCAATCCCAACCGGGACATGACGCGATGTTGCACGGAGCAGACATCGGTCGGGAGCTCGGCGGCGCTTGCTTGCGCCATGTCCTTTCTAAACTCGGCCGCCAGTTCGAGAGCGCTCCAATTTTCGGGACGCTGCGTCGCCTGCGGTCCGGCCGCGCTCGCCACCAGCCTGCCATTCTCCGAGTCCCACTCCAATCCCAACCGGGACATGACGCGATGTTGCACGGAGCAGACATCGGTCGAAAGCCCGGCGGCGCTCGCCCGCGTCATCTCCTTTCGGAACTCAGCCGCCAGTTCGAGACCGCTCCAATCCTCGGGGCGCTTCGTCGATTGTGCGCTCAACTGATTCGCCCGTGTCACCGGGAGGGAAACGCTTGCGCGCGGGGCCGAGCGCGCTGTGGCCGGCGCGCCTTCGAGCCTCACGCCGCCTTCAGGAAAGAGTTTGCCAAGCACATAATTGGCGTGTTTGTCGACACTTTCAGCGGCGGAACTCCGGATATACGACGCGTCGGGTGTAATCCCGGCAGCGAGCAAATCTCTTTCAGTTCGCCATATCTCCAAGAGAAAGAGCTCGTCCCGCTTCACTCGACCGATGCTGGATAATTGCTTCACGCGATAATTCAACAAGTCAGAAACCGCGGAGAGCCGAGTGTCGCTCGAATTTCCTACCGCCTTGGGTTGATAGCCGCGCTCCTCCGGCTCCGCGTCATTTCCGACGGCCCGCGATCTAAGCAAGGGCATGGGACGTCGAACAAGAGAGATCGACTTGAGGCGCCTTACCTTTCCGCCCTGATCGCTGAAGAAGGTCGGCGACACGCTGGTCAGCCCCATTCTGTTTACGATTTGCAATGCTTCAGGCTGCCAATCGATTTTCGCCTCCAGCCGGCCTTTGTTGATTTGCAGATCGACAATCTCGCCGATCGGCGCCGACGTAACGTCTTCGCCATTGTCGATTTGAATATCCGGCCGATGTTCAATGCATACAGGAAAAACGCGGTAATCATGATCGTCGCTGCGCCGCGCCGCCGTGAATGCGTCGCAGATCGCCTTTCCATCGATGTAGAAGATATCCTCCGTTTGCGTCTCGACGAAGCCCAGGGCGGCAAAGACGACAACCCATTCGGGCAAAGGCTTCGTCCGCGGCATTGGCGTCGCGATCATTGCATAAATGATGTCTTCCATCTTGGCGGCAAGCGAAGCGCCGTGCGTCGTTTGCGCGGCAGCGAGCGCGCGCTGGTTCGCGAGCGCGGGCGCCGTGACAAGCGCAACGGCGCGCAACCACTTCGTCTTTCCTTCAGGCGTATGGAAAAAATCGGGGGAAACGAAGCGATGCGTTCGCTTGCGTAAGACCTCCCTGCCTTCGTCCAGCCAATCGACTTTGCCCTGAAGCGCGCCATTCTTGACGCTCAGCTCGGTAATCCAACCGACGGCGTCCGCGCGCTCCCCGGTGCTGGCGGCTCTAGGCGTCGAGTGATTTATGTCGATCGGAATGTCTAGGCCGTCGGCTTCAAAGCGCTCGATAAGCGCCTGAGCGTCCACGTCGTAACTTCTCCCGTCGCGAGTTGCGATGCGCCCCAGCTGAGGGAAAATCGTAATCCACGTCGGCGGCTCCGCGCCGGCTTTGGGCAGCGGGGCCGAGATGGAAAGCATGGAGTTGTCCTCGATTAGATCATACATCATCGTGATGCGTCCTTTTGCGGCCCGTCCTTGCACCCCTTGACGTCCTCGCGGCGTCCTTGTCGGCCACTCTCATGGCGGCAAGCCGGTAGAGGACTGCGCGGCGACAAATGCCAGTCTGTTTCGCAAGCTCCGAAGTGCTTAGTCCCTGCGACAAGCCGTCTCTCAGCTTTAGGTAAATCAGCTCGTTTCTCGCTGTCGGAACGTCGAAATATTCGCCGAAGCCGCCGATCGTTTCGACGACTTTCAAGGCGCATTCGACCCCAAGCAGAACAACTAATGGATGTTGGCGGCGCCGACGAAGCGTCTTCAAAGCGGGGAGATACAGCCGCCGACCGCCGAACTCGCGCGCAATCGCGATTGCCGCATCTATGCCCACCGCATCGGCGATGGCTTGCAGTCTTCCAGGGAGCTTTTGGGCTTCGCGCTTTTTCGTCGGCTTCGGCACGGGCGCTTCGCATTCCTGCGTAACTCTTCTTCGGCACGCGTCGACGAGGAAAAATAGCTCCGACGTTCGATCGCTCGCTTCAGTGTGAAAGGTTTCACATGGTGAAACCTTTCCTCCTCTCGTTACGAGAATAGGCGGGATGCGCTGGACCGCTGGCTACGAAGATTTTCTGGCGAGCGCCGTAGAAGCACCAGCTCGTTCATTGCGCAATTTTGCGCGGATGTTTTGAATTGTTCGCTGATGCAAACCGGAGCCGCGTGCAGCTTCCTTCAGGCTCGCGCCCTTGTCTAGCAGTTCTATTGCCTGGCGGCGCGCCTTCTCACGCGAGCTAGCTTGCCCGAGAGGCAACATGATTTTCACGCCATGATGGGCGCGACGCCCATCGCCTTCGATACGCGCAGCAAAATAGGCGCACAGCCCGTCGGCCGCCTCACGCCCGATCGATTGCACGAGCCAATGGTCGTTCGGCGCGCGAGCCGGAATATATATCTCGCATCCGCCCCATTCGGCCGCCAGCTTCATCGTCGCATAAAGCCCGATAACAGTTGCGATCTCGGCCTGCAGGGGCGGCAGGAACGAATAGTCTTCGGACATGCGTATGTCGCCTCTCGCCGCCTAAGCGAGGGCGACGGGTTGCCGCTGTCCTTCCGACAAGCGCGAAGCGAACGCCTAGGCGCGCCGACAGTGCTGAAACGGTGAACGATTTCACAGGGTGAAGAATTTCACCCCACCCTCTGCCGCCGATCAAGGAGCAGAGTGCACCGATGCGCTTGGGCGAAAAACGGGGAGTGGGTCAGTTTGAATTTCCGCTTTGCGCCACAATCAGACATTGGGTGATTGCCCCGGAGCAGACATTAATAGCTACCCGAGCCAAGTCCGAGCGACCGGTTCTCGGACAGGTCTGCCTTCAACGCTCAGAACACCAGCATCCAAGGCCAATCCAAGGGCTTCGGCATTCACGACCGCCCATTCGCACCTGCCACCCTGCCGCCCATCTTGTTTTTCAAACACTTGCCGCCGACCTCGTCCGTTCGATTGTTTGGCCAGCGGCCGGCTACCAGATATCCAGCAAAAGGTCCCACTGCCGGTCAGCATTGTATCGGTTCGCATCGCCCCATTCACCCGCCGGCTCCCAAGCTCCGAAAAAATCTTCAACGAGACCATCTGTTGCTAGAGCCGCGAGCGCAGTCGGCCTTTTGTATTTGCGCACGAAATATGCGACGCGGCTGTAGTCTTCATCATCGATGAGCGCTTCGATCTTAGTGTCGTACTTCATGGTGTGCCACATGTCGTCCAGTTCAAGCAGGCCGAACGAACTCTTCGGTTTGTGCCTCACGACGCGGGCTTCCAGACATGCAAGATTTATTTGGGCCAATTCTACCAACAGTCTCGCGATCCCCGTGGCTTCGCCGACGGACACGAGACTGTCGCCGAAAATCGCAAGTCCAGATGCTGGAAATCTGTATGAGAACAGATCACGCTGGTTCTTTGCTGCCCAAAGTCGGGGCTTGACCGCGTCCTCATGTCGTTGTCCAAGTCGCTTCAGTTTGTCCGAAGTTATGGTCAGGATGTTATTATGCGTCATTTCAATCGTCTTCTCTCCGCGCCAATCCAGGCACGGCAGCGTAAGAAGGAATGAACGACAACAGTTCAATATCGTGTAGTAACAGAGGTAAGGCAGGGTCACTTGCAGATTCTGACTCTCGGCATATTCTGCGGAGTTAGCCAACACGGTTGCCCCCAAGACAAACTTGAGTGATAGATAACTGCGGATGAACCAGGCAGTGTTCCGGTCATCATCAAACCCGCGAGCGATTGGATCAAAGAGGTCCCGCGTTCGCTGGATGTAACCCGCGATCTCACTATTCGAGCAGCGCTCCGGTAGCTCCCGATAGTTGTAGGCCAGCGAGGATTCAGTCAGCGAAGTGATATCCTCAGAATCCACGATTCCCCCTCTATCAAATTCACTCACAACGGCCTTGTGGAAGTCAGCATTCCGTTTGCAAAGCGGCTCGATCCGCATTGGTCGCCACAAGCCAAGCCAAAGCATGGACACCATCGCAACGGATGCCTGTCAATATTCCCTATTTATTCGATGCAGCCGCGAGATTAGCAAGGCTCGGAAGTCAGTGCCCCCCAGAGCGGGCGTTTGCTAGAGCCACTGGCGAAGGTCTGCTTTGGGTCAGGAGCAGCCTTTCGCGGCCGCTTCGCGCCATTTGCGGACTCTTGGATCGCTCCAGTTTCCGGACGTCCAAACTCCAGCCGCTGAACCGGGGAACGCCGAGACATCAATCTGCCACCGTCACATTTCACGGTCAGCGGCACGACGAGATCTTCGATTGATCGGTCTGGATCGCCGAGTTAGACAGGCCCATGACACCAAGATTGAAAGACGAGGACCTACGGGCGGCTGCCTTACGGCGTTTGCTAGCCGGCGCCCAGAAGTGCGCCGATACGCTGGTGCTCGAAGAGCTTGGTCTGACTCATGGGACATCCAGGGTCGATATTGCCGTCATCAACGGCCATATTCGGGGCGTAGAGATCAAGGCCGAGGCGGACAGCCTCGAACGCCTTCCCCGGCAGGTGAATGCCTATGGCTTGGTCGTTGACCGTGCGACTTTGATCGCCTCGGAGCGGCACCTGCCAGCTGCTCTCGAACTCCTGCCGTCCTGGTGGGGGGTAGTCTCCGCGCGACGTGCGGCGAACGGATCGGTTGTTTTCCGACGGCTCCGGGACGAGCGGGCCAACCGCGAAACCGACGCGATTAGCTTGGCGCGGCTGATGTGGCGCGACGAAGTCCATGCTGTGCTGTCGGGCATGGGGTGCACCCCGCAACTTCTGCGCCAGCCGCGCGCTTCCCTCTATGCGGAGTTAGCGCGTCGCTTGCCCAAAGCGCAGCTGGCGACGCTCGTTCGCACCACGCTCAAGAGCCGAACAAACTGGCGAGATCGTTCACGACCTTCGTGATGTGATGGTTGGTCCCGACCCACCGCCAGGTGGTGAGGTTGCCAGTCTTTTCCGTTTTTCCGTGGCAACCAAGCACATAGTCGCTACCCGCCGAATAGCCGGGTGGGAACGCCTTGCCGGAGCTCACCACGTCGCCGCACCGGTCGCGGAACTGCTCGAATCCGTTGTCGCGGACATTGCTGCCCTTGGTGATCAGCCAGGCGTCGTCGATGGTGTAGCGCACGGACGCCGCCGGCTTCAGGAGCCGCATGTCGCCACTAGGAATGTCCGCCGAGGAAATGGCATAGTCGCCAAAGGTCGGTGGCTCAAAGCCGTCCGGCAGGCTCGCGACCAGCTGTTTGTAAAGCTTCCATTCCATCCGGGGGACGATCTGGCCCGGGGGTTTGATGTCGCCCATCGACCCGGGAAAGGACGTCCCGACGAGGATCAGGGTACGAACTTCGTCGTAGACCGGATCCGACTGCAGCAACGCCGACACAAGGTCGACGAGGTCGTTGAGCGGTTCAAAGTTCTTGGCGGCAAGGTCGATGATCAGGTCGACATCCCCCGTTTCGACACCCAACTGACCGACCACGCGCCTGAACGTGGTCGAGAAGTCGAGATCTGCGATCTCGTCCAGGCTGCAGCGCACCGCAATCCCCAAGCCATCGATGAGGGTCGCCGCCACAACGGCGTTGTAGTGGGCCAGATCCCGCTCGAGACCCGTCACCGGAGTAAGTTGCGCGCCATCCGCGCGAGCGCCATCCAAAAGGTAGGTTAAGGGATGCCCCCCGCCTGGCATGCGGTCGGTGGGTTTCAGCAGGTGAGTGTCTAGGAAGGCTGGCTGGGCACCCCACTTGGCCTTCAAGCGGCGCGCGAAGGGCTCCAGTTGCTGTGCGAGGGTCTTCCTGGCCCGGCCCTCCTCGAAATCCCACTCTGGCGGCGTCACCTCGATCAGGGGAATGACGTGGCGCCGATGGGCCTCGTCCAAGCGCATCAAGGCCTGGTACTCTCCCTGCCGCCATTTCAAGACTGGCACATAATCGAGAACCGTGATCGCCATGGTGGTTCGCTCAGGTCAGCTGCTGCCTTACTTGGCCGGAACCGACCAAGTTGGCCAAAAGGGTGTAGTCGTTCGCCTCTCGGCGGATGCGTCCGGCGACAATCGCGGGGTGGATACCGAGCCTTACGGCGTCCGCGCGCACCGCCCGTTCAGTCTGGGTGAACCGCGACACGCATCTCCGCCATTGGGCAGCCGGGATCAGCGCCTCCTGGGCGAAATAGTCGGCTTCTTCCTCGATCGAAGAGTTCCCCGGACTTTCGATCGCGTCGAAGATCGCGCGGTAAGGCCCTTGCGCCACGTGGAGGTGCAGGTGCGCGAGCTCATGCAGCAGGGTGAACCAGAAATTGTCCAGGCGGTCATGGCGCAGGGTCATGGCCACGACGAAGACGTTCGACATCGTCTGCAGGGCGGCGCCGTCCAGCAGCGTTCCGGGCAGATGTGGCTCGACCACTACGGCAACGCCTGAAGCGCGCAAATGCTCCACCGCGGCCTTGGGGCCGTCATCGCGGGCGCTCAAGCGCACGAGATAGTGGAGCCATTCGTGCGAAATCATTTCCTTGCGGAAGGCGACTTGCGGCGGCCGCCGATTGGCTAGGATAGAGACCCGCGCCTCCCACGCCGCCAGAGCGGCCAGCTGCACATTGCCATGGGCGCGGACCGACCGGCGATGCAGCGCCGTCTGTGTCCAGTCATAGGCGGCGTGGCGGAAGAAGTCCGGGATGAGGTGCGCGGCTTCCTTGCGAGCCTGTGCCGCCGAGCCGCCGAAGTCCTCGAAATAGCCCCGCTTGAACATCTCGGTAATCGGGAAGGACCAAGCGTTCTCGGGTCCTGTCTCCGTTGGCAGCGCGATGCGCAGCTGCGCGCTTTCCTTCACAGTGATGTCGAGCGCCGCCGCAATCTCGGCCAGCCGCTCTATGCTGGCCGATCGGTAGCGCTCAGCCTCGTAGCGTTGGATCTGCTGCTCGGCGACACCGACAAAGGTTCCAAGGTCGCGCTGGCTCATACCGCGCGCGATCCGCGCCCGGATCAGGATGTCCGGAAGGTCGGTCAAGCCTTCGGCCTCGAATGTGGTCACCGCGCCAGACTGGAGATGCTCGTACTCTTGCACCTCGTCTTCCAGCTCGGCGATCTGGCTTTCCAGGCCGGCGATCTGGGCGCGCCGCAGCGCCGGATGCACGCCGTCGTGGGCGTTTCTCAGCTCGGCGATCTCAGCGCCAAACCGTTCGATAGCGGCGCGGGCCGAGCGGTATTGCTTTTCGTTGGTGATCATATTGTCGCTCCATGCGCAGGGCTGGGCGAGATCCTGACGATGCCCTTGGGCGCGTCGGAGAATTTCTCCTTTTGGAAGAAGGGCAGCAGGCCGAGCTGGTGCGGCAGCTGCACCAGAAACATCTCTCCAAAATACTTCGCTTTCTGCGCTGCCCGCATGTTGTGGAAATCAAGCAGAACGGGGTCGAGTGCGTAGGGGTCGACGCCGTTCAGATCCCATAGCCCGTCAAAGTCGCCGGGGTGCGGCTTGGCGGTGACGAAACTGCCGTCAAGGAAGATCGTCGAGCAGCCCGCAAATCGTAGCGCCTCCACCGCCCTAACAAAGCCCCCGAACAGCCAAGCCCGATGCGGAGTCGTCGCAAAACGCGCCGCCGCCTCTTCCAGGGAGGCGTCGTGAATGCCGGGAGGAAGCACCGGCCAGGGCGCCGAAACGTTGACGCTGACAAAGTCGGGTATCATCTACACAATATTATTGTTGTGTAATACGATTTGTCAATCTAATATCGTCTACGCAAAGCGCCACCATCGACGCGATACTGGCGCACGCTGCCCTGCCGCGTGCCGCGACTGCCTTCACACAGTCAGCTAGGAGACTTAGTTATGAGCAAGACCTTCAAGCCGGGACAGCCGGCGCCGATCTCCGGTGAATTCGGCATCGTCGGCCCCCGCGGCGGTGTCACGGGCCAGGAACGTACCGCGATCCAGGGCCGCCCCCTGCCGCCTACCCCTAGGGCAGGCCAACGCTACGTCGTCGATCGTCCGGCCCACAACGGCGCCGGCAAGCCGAAGTGATCCTCCCGTCACGGCCTCACAAAATTGGACGGAAACGCCGCCTCCAGTTGGGGACCCGGCGACCAACTCCCTGCGCCCCTCGATCAAAATCGCCGTTAAAGCACCATTGAACGCCATGGGCGCGTTTTTCGAAGGCGTATGGGCCCAAGCAGCGGATTTCTGGATTGGGGCGCCAGAGAGCCGTTTCTGCGAAGATCGCGCTCGGGCGTTGAAGGAATCGCTCGCTGTTTCTTCGCGCCGACGCTGCCGTCCCTTCGCCCGCGAGGCGCGCTCCAGGGGCCGGCGCATGGAAGCGAGAAAGAAGACCGCGGCGTCTCCCCCATCAACGGTCCTGCCGACTTGTCTTAAGCTGTTTGCTCTGCTTCGGGCGCTACACTGGCTAAGGCGTCACGTTGCCTAGCTGAGATTGAGCGGCGCGTTTGGGGGTGAGGCATGTCGAAAACTCTGTTCACTTCGTTGTCGAAATTCGCCGCGCTCGCGCTCCTTCTCGCCTCATTCGCCGCTCCAGCGTTGGCGCAGCCAATGAATGTGCTGATTTTCGGCGACAGCCTCACATCGGGATTCGACCTTCCCGAGGCGCAGGGATTTCCGGCTCAGCTCAAACACAGGCTGCTCGCCGACGGCTATGACGTTGTCGTCTGGAACGGGTCCTACCCCGGCGACACCAGCGCCGACGGCTATGCGCGCATCAACCAAGCGCTGCGATACAATCCAGATCTCGTCCTTGTCGAGTTCGGCGCCAACGACATGCTGGATCACACCGATCCGCGCGTCACCTACCGCTATCTCGACGCAATCATCCGGACCTGCAAGGCGCGCGGCGCGCGCGTGGTGCTCGCCGGGATGCTCTCGCTGCCGAAGAACGGACCGAACTATATCGTTGGGTTCAACAATATCTATCCGACTCTTGCACATGCTAATCGAGTGCCGCTCTATCCTTTCATGCTGGCCAGAGTTTTCGGCCACCCGGCGCTCATGCAGAGCGACAACGAGCACCCGAATGCGCTTTGCACCGCGGTAATGGTGGCCGGCATCGCGCCGCTGATCGAGGCCAACCTCCGCCAGATCCGTCTCGTCGCCCACCAGGCGCGCTAGCTTCCAGACCGATCGCCCGCCGCGGAACGTTTCGCTGTCATCAAACCGCCGTTCGATGCATCGCCGCTTCGTCGGCGGCTAGTGCGACACTGTCGCGGCAACACTAGAGACACATTGCAGAAAATCGCCCAAGGCGCGGCTCTGCTAAAGAGCGTGGGCACTCAGTTCGTGCGTTCGGCGACGGGCCCTGCTTCCAAGCGGCGGACGCCTGCCCCCAACTTGAGGCGGGCTCTTCGCAGCCCGCCTTTTCTCCTGACAGGCGGCTCGACGGCGTCGCCGGCCAAGGTTGGGGAAAGCCTGTGCTCGAATTGCAGGATTTTATGTTCAGCGGGGATGATGGGCAGGCGAGACATTACCACGATGGTCGCTCGCTCGTATCATTGTTGGAAAGCGTGCTGCCTCACGAAGTCGCTGGCGCGCCCTGGGGTGGAGCTTCCATTTTAGCTCCGACCTTGTCCGGCCGGCGCGTCGAAAACGGGCCGCGCCGGCCGGTCGATATTACCTAGGGTCAATCGTCTGCGGCCGGGGCGGTCGCTTTGGCCGCCTTCGCCGTCATCGCCTCCGAAGCGCCGGCTGGCTCCGGCTTCGCCACACCGATCAAGCCGCCGTCGAGGTCGAGGATCATGAGGCGGGTCAGATGTCCGACTTTCGGGATGAAAACTGCGACCCGTTCGCCGTGAAGCGGCTGCATCGCCGCGCAGCTCCAAAAACGCCCGTCCAATCGCAGGCCGCCATGCTCGACGGTGCGAAACGCCTTGAGAAAGGCCGCATAGATCGGCCCTCGCGTGTTCGGCGCCGCGCCATTCTCGGCGGCGTCAAGGATATCCGCAGCCGCCAACAAGGCTTCGACCACGTCGGCTCCCGCCCGCGGCGCGCCCTCGGCTTCAATCGCCATGCTGGCGATGCAGCGGCCGAGCGCCGCCGATGCGCAGAGCAGCGTCCCGGAGTCGTTCTTCGACGCAGGAACCGAGTCGAGCGCGGCGATGATCTCGCCAAAGCCGCGAAGATCGGATAGCGCCGCTCGCGCGCAGCGCGCATTGGCGGACAGTTCGAATTGCTCGGACGCCTCAATCGAAAGGCTGACGATTCGGCGGCCGATCGCCGCCGCGCCGCGCAGAAGATATTCAGAGTCGGCTTTATCCTCCGGGATGCAGTCCAGCGCGTCCAGAATGTCGCCGAGATGGCCGATATCGTTCAACGCCTCACTGGCGTGGCATGTCAGTTCGCTCATATTGAAAGACTTTCTGTTTGGGTGAGAAAGCGCGTTATCGTAGGCGCGTCACGCCGAAGCGCGCGCTTTTGCGAGCTTCGTTCGGGCGAGCGTTTGCGGCTTTGCGGCGCGTCCGCCAGCCTTCCGCGCCCTGGTTCGTCGTATCGCCGCCGCCAATCGTTCGGCTTCGGCCGCGTCCTCCAAAAACCCTTCGAAGAATATTTCCTTGTCCTGGAATATCTCCGTCTCCAAAAGCAGCCGTCGGATGTCAGCGACGATCTTGTCGAACTCAAATGTTCTGGCGTAGGCGTGGCGGACGTCCAGATTCTCCAATTTCATGTCGTGGCGAAGAGCGCCTACTCTGCCCTCAAGACGTTCGGCGTTGTCGAGCAACCTCTTGATAACCGTCTCGTGCCATAGATGCTTGAGATGTTGAGTGCGTTCGTCGTAATCTCTCATGGATCGTATGCTGCTCATGGGCTTCACCGTCTGTCGTGGTTTACGATCATGCGAGGCGGGCGTTGCTGCGCCCGTCTCGCGCATTTCAAGCCGCAAAGCTTGCGACTTGATCTCTTCCGCCGAAAGAGTCGCAAAGACTGCGACTATTCCTGAGCGGCGGTCTGCCTCCTAGCTCAATTGCCGTTGCGGCGCCGCCATTTCTCCTCCATCAAAGCAGACCATTTCGCGTCAAACGATGCGCGCGAGGCTTCGCCAGCTGCTTGGCGTCAACATTCCGCTACTCACTGCTTGTTGGCTTTCAAGCCTCTCACGCGGCATACGCGCGCTTTACAAATCGTCGTCATCTCGAGAGAGCATTCGCAGGCCGCGCTTTTTCTTGAGAAAGGCGGCGGCCTCCCGGATTTCATTTGAACCGATATCGCTTCCGGCTGACCCGGCGCGCGCAGCGGACAGCATTTCGACAAGCTCGCGAATCGACTGCTTGGCGGCGAACTGGATGCAGGCTTGCAAAGCTTCTTGTCCGACGACCCCATAGGCGACCGCAATGGCCTTATGATCTTCTTCCGAGGCTTCACCAACGATAAATTGCCGCCCACAACGGCTCTCAATTTGATCAAGATTGCCGGCTTTGGCGCGCGATCGCTTCAAGAGCTTGTCATTGCCGCAGAAGACGACGGGCAGACCGTGCCGGTAGGGAAAATCTGAGACTTCCTGCAAAACAGAAAGGTCGATCTTGTGCGCCTCGTCGACGACGAGGAAATCGCCCATGGCTTGCCACGCGGTGAGAAATTCTTCGATCGCTTCGAAAGCCGCCTTGCAGGAACTCGCATTGCTGAAATGCGAGCCATAGTGGTCACCGAGAATGTCAGCGAGCGAACAAAGCGCCGCGCGTGGCGTCGCGTCGCTGACATTGGCGCGCCAATATATTCCTCGAGCAAACGGGCGGCGCCCGTCGATTTCGCGCAACAAGGTGACCGTCTTGCCCTGGCCCGCCTTGCCTTTGATAACGACGGCGGTCTTGCTCTGTAGGGCGTATTCGACACTCGCGCGCACGCCGCGCGTGATTGTCGTCTCGACGAAGAAATCCTCCCTCATTGCTGTTTGGCTCCCTGAATGCGGCGGATGAAGTCTTCGTCGAATGCCGCCTCCATCTCGCGCACGGCGTCCTCGCGGGCGCGCTTAACCTTGGGATTTTCCTTCACCCCACGCGCGATCGCTCGCGCAGAGTCGGAGGCCGTCACGCGCGCGCCAATCGGCGCTGGAAGCATCTTGGGAGCGGTGTTTGCGAGCGCCAAAACTTCGCCGACAACGTCGATATCTGGCGCTGACCTATCGAGCCTGCGAACCGCTGCGACGCGTTCGCGCTGTTGTTTCGCGCTTGCGCGCGCGCCGGCTGGGTCGAAATATCTATATTCTACCGCTTCTTCAGCGAAGCCTATGAGGTTGCCGCGCTCGTCTTCGAGCGGTAGGCGGTCCCATTGCTCGAATTTTGGAATGAGCACAGTCACCCGATCGCTGATGCGCTCGCGCAGCTCGCTGCATGTCCAAAAGCGTCCCCCGACGGCGATATAGCCGTTCTTGATGACGCGCGCCTCGCGCGTTGAAAAGGCAGTGAAGAAGGCGTCCGGGTCGACTTCCGTCATATGCCAACCGCCCCTGACCGCGCGGTTGTAGGCTTCTGTGGGCGAAAGACCTTTCAATTGCCCGCGTTGCGGCAACGCGTGATATTGAGTAACGATCGCGCCGCAGACCTCTCGGAATTGCTCGAATGTGCCGCCGGTGTCGACGGGCGCCTTCCCGACGTTGGCGACTTTGGATTTCATCCTGTCGCCGCCGATGTAGCCCGGCAATTTTGCGAAGTAGTGGCGCAAGATCGCGAAGACGCCTTCAATCGCCTTGGCGCGTGCGTTATACGGTTTTGCGTGTATGAGAACGCGTTCCCCGTCATTGCCCGCGAGCTTCATGGCGTCGGGGATAAACTCGGCAAAGTTATATTCCGATCCATTATCGAGATAGAGCGTTTTCGGCAGTCCCCAAGCAGACGCCATCTCCATGAAGCTGGCGATGACATGCGCGTTGCGAATGCCTATGCCCTTGGGAAGAAAGACAACCGTCATCCACAGGCGCTTCGTCGCAACGTCGAGCCAACAGATCGCCTTGGCGTAGCGCTGAAAACCCTCGACCTCGGGCAACAGGAAATCGAGAGGATGCACGTCGCCGACGATGACATCCATCGGCGCCAGTCCGTCGATCGTGCGACGGATGGCGGGCGCGCTATCCTGCCATGCTTTCCGGTCTTTCTTGAGTTTGGCGACGGTCCGATATTCGCACTCCGCCTTGACGATATGGAGAGGGATGTCGCAAACGCCGTTCGGCGGCTCGAAACCGCGCTCCCTGACGAGTTTCTCAAGGTGGCGTGCGGCGTCCAGGCGGATTGCGGAAATGCTTTCCCACGCCTTGTGCCAGCCCCGAATGCGAGCTTTCAGAGCTTCCTCGATGGCCGCCAAATTCTCTAACCCGACGTCGCGCGCCCAGGCATCGAATTTCGCGGTGACGATCGTGCGTTTCGTCCTGTGATCATTGCGCTTGGCGCGACCTAATGCTCTGACGCCGTTGCGTTGATAATCTGCGAGGAAGCGATTGAGCGTGCGCATGCTGTAGCACCGAAATGTGCCCGAGCCCTTGACGTCGGGCAGCTTCTTTTCGCTCCATGCGCGAAGGACATTCGCGCGGGCGACGGTGCCCGCCTTCGTCGCTTCGACTTCCTCGACAAAGCGGGAAAACCACTCCAGGACCGCATCGAAGTGGGTTGCGAAGGTTCGCGGCGAAAAGGGCGTTGAAGGAGCGTTCAAATGAGTCTTCAAACGGTCTTGAACGTCGATTGGAAGGGAAGTGACGCGAACTTTATATTGAACGCCAGCCTTCCCGCCGCGACCGTGCACCTGACGAATGTCCAACTTGGCTCCGCGCCAAGTGCTTGCTTGCCCAGCAACGATCCGGGAAATTGCAATCTCAATCGCTCGCTTCGTTTTACCTGTTGCCTCCGCTATTGCGACTGTCGATACGAACGCATTCATGGCGCGCCATTCGCCTTTTGAAGCGCGGCGGCAACAACACGCTCTCGAAGCAAGTGGGACCGCGTCCCGTTCCGATATCCTCGCAGAGAGCGTTCAACGGTTTGCCGATTGAGGGCGTTAGCGATACACCACGCGTTAAGCGTTGTGCCCTGCGCCACGAAACCCGCGCGCACCATCAGATACAAATCTTCTGACGGCGCGACGGTGAGGCGAATGTTGTGCGAAATTTGGCCCATAATTGATGAAAAATACACCTGGCAATGCCTATGTCAAGGCTGAGAGTGGAGGGACGCGGACCGTTGAGCATTTGCGGGCCGCTCTGAAGCAAAGACGTGTAAAGCTGACAGACGTAGCGCGTGATCTTAATATTCCATACAGATCATTGCAGAACTATTTTAATAAACATGACATGCCGCTTTCGCTGTACGAGCAAATATGTTGGTTCGCGCGCATTCCACGGTCGTATCCGATGGATGGTTGCCGGATGAAGCTTGATGTTGAAAACATAAAGACTGCCCTGGTTGATGTTTTAGGTCAGAACCTGCCATCAGTGACTGTCAACACATCGCGGGAAAGCGGTATGAATATCGAAATTGGAAATCCTCCAGCGGAGGAACGCGACTTTAAGTCTCTAAGAGCCGCTGCATCAATGATCGTGCTCTTACTCGACAGCAAGTATGATCGAATCTGTGAAGCCGAGTTAAACGGGCCCGATGACGAATAAGGCAGGCGAGGCTTTCGCCAATATGTTCGCCAATCGCCTCGCTGGGCGGGAGGCTTTCGCCAATCGAAATTGCATAATTCATTGTTTTGACGTGTTTTGATAAATTCTGCGGCCACACGCAAGTTTCGCCAATAGGTTCGCCAATGTTCCGCAATCTAAGTGGCCTGTTTTTAAATCAGACACGGTTTTGGATGGACAAATAGCGATGTCCGCCGAGGACAAACAATTATGTCCGCTCCACTGATCGAACAAAAAAAGAACTTGGCAAAAAGAACAAATCGTGCACACTGGAGGTCAGGGTCAAGCGCGCCGTCCCCCTTCTCGCCATTGGCGCGTTTGGCCCCGCCCCTCGCAGCCGCATTGCCGCGCCTAGCTAACCGTGTCAGAAGGAATTTCAGCCGTGAGCCAAGCCAATCTCCGCCTCGTGGAAGGGACGTCCGTGGACAAGACCAAGGCGCTCGACGCCGCTCTGTCGCAGATCGAGCGCGCCTTCGGCAAAGGCTCGATCATGCGGCTTGGCAAGAACCAAAAGGCCGTCGAGATCGAGACGATCTCCACAGGCTCGCTGGGACTCGACATCGCGCTGGGCGTCGGCGGCCTGCCGCGCGGCCGCGTCGTTGAGATTTACGGGCCGGAATCCTCGGGCAAGACCACCCTCACCCTGCATGTCATCGCCGAGGCGCAGAAATTGGGCGGCGTCTGCGCCTTCGTCGACGCGGAACATGCGCTGGACCCGATCTACGCCCGCAAGCTCGGCGTCAATCTCGAAGATCTCCTGATTTCGCAGCCCGACACCGGCGAGCAGGCGTTAGAGATCACCGACACGCTGGTGCGCTCCGGCGCCGTCGACGTGCTCGTCGTCGATTCGGTCGCGGCGCTGACGCCCCGCGCGGAAATCGAGGGCGAAATGGGCGACGTGCAGCCCGGCCTGCAGGCGCGGCTGATGAGCCAGGCGCTGCGCAAGCTCACCGCCTCGATCGCCCGCTCCAACACTCTCGTCATCTTCATCAATCAGATCCGCATGAAGATCGGCGTGATGTATGGTTCGCCCGAGACGACGACCGGCGGCAATGCGCTGAAATTCTACGCCTCGGTGCGGCTCGACATCCGCCGCATCGGCGCGATCAAGGACCGCGACGAGACGACCGGCAACCAGACCCGCGTCAAAGTGGTCAAGAACAAGGTCGCGCCGCCGTTCAAACAGGTCGAATTCGACATCATGTATGGCGAAGGCGTCTCCAAATTCGGCGAATTGATCGACCTTGGCGTCAAGGCCGGCGTCGTCGAGAAGTCGGGGGCCTGGTTCTCCTACGACAGCCAGAGGCTCGGCCAGGGCCGCGAGAACGCCAAGAGCTTTTTGAAGCAAAACCCCGAGGCCGCGCAGCGCATCGAACAGGCGATCCGCGAGAACGCCGGGCTGATCGCCGAGCGTATCCTCGACGCCCCGGATGAAAACGAGGCCGGAGAGGCCTAAGCCACTCTACGCGTCGTACGCAATCGCACTTGCGGCGCTGCGCGCGCTGGTGATTTGGAACTGGCGAAGGGGCCTGGCGGTCCCCCCGCCATTGCCGTTTCCCCCCGAAACTGTCATATCGCGCAGGACGAAGCGCGCGACGGCGCCGCCTGCCGCAGCCTTCGCCGCAACCTCGGGCCGTCGCCTGTTTCGTTGAAACGAAAAGCCGCTCCAGGTTATTGTTTAAACGCGTCTCCCGCATCGGCGCAAAAGCCGCTTCGGCGACGGGAGCGCATTCGCGAGCCGTGACCGCATGAGTGGCGTCAACCAGATCCGAACCGCCTTCCTCGACTATTTCGCGCACAATGGGCACGAGAAAGTCGCCTCATCGTCGCTCGTGCCGCACAATGATCCGACGTTGATGTTCACCAACGCCGGCATGGTGCAATTCAAGAACGTCTTCACCGGCGTCGAAAAGCGCGCCTATGCGCGCGCCGCCTCGGCGCAAAAATGCGTGCGCGCCGGCGGCAAACATAACGACCTCGACAATGTCGGCTACACCGCGCGCCATCACACCTTCTTTGAAATGCTGGGCAATTTCTCCTTCGGCGACTATTTCAAGGAAGGCGCGATCGAGCTTGCCTGGAACCTCATCACGCGCGAATTCGGGCTCAACGTCGATCGCCTGCTCGTCACCGTCTATCACGACGACGACGAGGCCTATGATCTGTGGAAAAAGATCGCCGGCTTCAACGACAGCCGCATCATCCGCATCGCCAGTTCTGACAATTTCTGGAGCATGGGCGACACCGGCCCCTGCGGCCCCTGCTCGGAGATCTTCTACGACCAGGGCGAGGCGCTCAAAGGCGGTCCGCCCGGCAGTCCGGACGAGGACGGCGACCGATTCCTGGAATTCTGGAACCTCGTCTTCATGCAATATGAGCAGGTGGCGCCAGGGCGACGCGCGCCGCTGCCGCGCCCCTCGATCGACACCGGCATGGGATTGGAGCGCATCGCCGCGCTGATGCAGGGCGTGACCTCCAATTACGACATCGATCTCTTCCGTGCGCTGACCGGCGCGGTCGCCGATTTCACCGGTGCGCCGGTCGACGGACCGCAGGGCGCGAGCCATCGCGTCATCGCGGACCATCTGCGCGCCTCCTCCTTCCTCGTCGCCGACGGCGTCACGCCGTCGAACGAAGGCCGCGGCTATGTGCTGCGCCGGATCATGCGCCGCGCCATGCGGCACGCGCAGCTTCTCGGCGCGAAAGAGCCGCTGATGTGGAAGCTGGCGCCGACGCTCGTCGCCGAGATGGGCCAGGCCTATCCGGAGCTCGTGCGCGCGCAGTCGCTCATCGCCGACACGCTCCTTTCCGAAGAGACGCGCTTTCGCGCCACGCTCGCGCGCGGCCTCGCGATCCTCGACGAAGAGACGGCGGCGCTCGGCCAGGGCGACAAGCTTTCCGGCGAAACGGCGTTCAAACTCTACGACACCTACGGCTTCCCGCTCGATCTCACCGAGGACGCGCTGCGCCCGCGCGGCATCGGCGTCGACAAGGAAATCTTCAACGCCGCGATGGAGCGCCAGCGGGCGGACGCGCGCAAGGCCTGGGCCGGCTCCGGCGAAACCGCGACCGAAGCGCTCTGGTTCGCGCTGAAGGAACGTCTCGGCGCGACCGAATTTCTCGGCTATGAAACCGAAAGAAGCGAGGGCGTCGTCACCGCCATCATTCATGACGGCGGCGAGGCGTTTTCGCTGAAGGAGGGCGCGCGCGGGGCGCTGATCCTCAATCAGACACCCTTCTACGGCGAGTCGGGCGGACAGGTCGGCGACGTCGGCGTGATGCGCGCCCGCGGCGTGCGCTTTCGCGTCGAAAACACCGTCAAGAAGCTCGGCGACCTCATCGTTCACGAGGGCGTCGTCGAAGAGGGCGAGATCACGCCCGGCCTCGCGCTCGAGCTCGACGTCGATCACGAGCGGCGCACGCAGTCGCGCGCCAATCATTCGGCCACGCATATTCTGCATGAGGCGCTGCGGCAGGTGCTCGGCGAGCATGTGGCGCAGAGGGGGTCGCTCGTTGCGCCCGATCGGCTGCGCTTCGACTTCACCCATCCAAAGCCGCTCACCGATGAGGAGCTGGCGCGCGTCGAGACGCTCGCCAATGAAATCGTTCAGGACAATGCGCCCGTCGAGACGCGGGTGATGGCTCAGGACGACGCCATCCGCTCCGGCGCGCGCGCGCTCTTTGGCGAGAAATACGGCGACGAAGTGCGCGTCGTCTCGATGGGCCCGGTGAGTCCCGGCGCCGCGCATCCCTTCTCCGTCGAGCTGTGCGGCGGCACGCATGTCGCCCGCACCGGCGACATCGGTCTCGTCGCCATCGTCGGCGAGGGCGCGGTCGCGTCCGGCGTGCGTCGCATCGAGGCGCGCACCGCCGAGGGCGCGCGCAGCCAGCTTGTCGCGCAGTCGCGGACGCTGCGCGATATGGCGGCGCTGATGCGCGCCCCCGTTGAAGACGCGCCGGCGCGGCTTGCAGCGCTTCTCGACGAACGCAAGCGGCTTGAACGCGAACTCGCGGACGCCAAACGCAAGCTCGCGATGGGCGGGGGCGCTGTCGACGGCGCCGGCGACAAGCCGCGCGACATCGGCGGCGTCAAGCTGCTGGCGCGCGCGGTCGAAGGCATCGAGGCCAAGGATTTGAAGTCGATGGTCGACGACGCCAAGAAGGCGATCGGCTCGGGCGTCGTCGCGTTCGCCAGCGCCTCGCCCGACGGCAAGGCCGGCATTGTCGTCGGCGTCACCGACGATCTCACCGAGAAATACAGCGCCGTGGATTTCGTGCGCGTCGCGAGCGTCATGCTCGGCGGCAAAGGCGGCGGCGGCCGGCCCGACCTTGCGCAGGCGGGCGGCCCCAACGCCGCCGCCATCGATCAGGCGCTTGCCTCCGTGGAGGACGCGTTGCGCGGAAAAGCGGACGCGCCATGAACGAGCCGGACCGGCGGCGCGGTCTGGCTTTGTTGCGGCGGCGCGTCCACGTCGTCCTGGACGGCGGCAGCCACGACCGGTTCGCGCGCGTCGTGCATCGCGGGCTGATTGGGCTCGTCCTGCTGTCGGTCGTTTCGGTGATTTTCGAATCGGTGCCGGAATACAGCGACAGCTATGCGGATGTCTTCGACCTCATCGAATATGTCGCCGTCGCCGCCTTCACGCTCGAATATGTCTTGCGCGTCTGGTGCGCCCCCGAACATGCGCTCTACGCGCGCCGCTCGCCGACGGCGGCGCGGCTCGCCTTCATCACATCGGGCTGGGCGCTGATCGACCTCGCCGCCTTCCTGCCCTTCTATCTCTCCTTCTACTTCTCGGCGGATCTGCGCGTCTTTTTGATGCTGCGCCTGCTGCGGTTCTTCAAATTCGCGCGCTATTCTCCCGGCATTCGCACGTTGCTGGCGGTGATCGAGGCCGAGCGCAAGGCGCTGCTCGCCTGGCTTATCATTCTGTTCGGCGCGGTGCTGTTCTTTTCGACCGCGATGCATATCGCCGAACATGAGGCGCAGCCCGAAAAATTCGGCACGATTCCGGACGCTATGTGGTGGGCGATCGAAACGGTGACGACCGTCGGCTATGGCGAAGTCATCCCGCTCACGCTGGCGGGCAAGCTCATCGCCTCCTTCGCCATGGTGACGGGCTTTCTGCTGCTGGGCCTGCCGGTCGGCATTCTCGCCACCGCCTTCGCCGAAGAAATTCACCGCCGCGAATTCGTCGTCACCTGGACGATGGTCGCCAGCGTGCCGCTGTTTCGCGGCCTCGATGCGGCCGGGATCGCCGAGATCATGCGCTATCTCCGGGCGCAGTCCATCCCCCGGGGCGCAATGATCGTGCGCAAGGGCGATCCCGCGCATTCGATGTATTTCATCGCCGAGGGCGAGGTCGAAGTCGAACTGGCGCATGAAAACGTCAAGCTCGGCGAAGGGCAGTTCTTCGGCGAGATCGCCGTGCTGCAAAAAACGTCGCGCACTGCCGACGTGCGGGCGACCGCGCCGACGAAACTCCTCATCCTCGACGCCTATGATCTGCAGACGCTGACCAAGCGCAATCCGGAGATTGGAGAGGCGATCCGCGAAATTGCGCAGTCACGATCCGAACTCGCGCCCGCAGAGCGGCACGGCGACATGATCGAAGCGGAGCTCGAGGAGCCGGCGTCGGAAGGCGTGAACGAGATATAGTTCACGCCGTGTTTGATGAGCAGTTACGCGTGAGAGCGCCGCGAGGATGTCCGCGCAAGCTGGCGTGACAGGCAGCGGAAGCGGACGGCGACGAAAAGACAAACCGCGTGAAGCAAGCCCTAACGTCGTCGCGCAATCGCTCAGCCGTCATGGCCGGGCTTGTCCCGGCCATCCACGCCGAGAGGATCCGTAAACGTTGAGGGACTCGCCGGGTGGCGTCACGTGGATGCCCGCGGCAAGCGCGGGCATGACGCGGAACGGCTCCGCTGGAGAGGATGGCTTTTCTGCGCGCTTTGATCAGCCGCCGATCGCCGCGCGCAGCTCCTGCAATTGCGCGAGCTTGTCGGACGCGGCGAGACGCGCTTCGTCAGACTTGGCGTCGGAGATGTCTTCGCGCGCGTTGCGAATGTCGGCGTCGACCTTGGCGACGTCGATTTCGGAAAGAGCAATCGCCGTTTCGGCGAGAATGGTGAAGCCGGACGCGTTGACGTCGGCGAATCCCCCGCGCACGAAAAGCTTCTCGACCTTCCCTTCGCCGCCGGAAACGGTCACCACGCCTGCCTTCAGCGTGGTCATCACCGGGGCATGGTCCTTGAGCACGGTGAACTGGCCGTCGGCGCCGGGCGCGACAACCGACTCGACTTCACCAGAGAAGAGATGCTTCTCGGGAGAGACGAGTTCGAAGTGGAATGCGGCCATGATGTTCTCCGACGGCGCTTTGCGTCCAGCCCGTCATGGCCGGGCTTGACCCGGCCATCCACGAAAACTGATCAGCGACCTGGCCGGAGCACGTCCGGCCAGACCTTTGTATAAGTTACGCCGCTTCCTTGGCGAGCTTAGCGGCCTTTTCGACCGCCTCTTCGATGGAACCAACCATGTAGAAGGCGGCCTCGGGCAGATGGTCGTATTCGCCGTCGACGAGGCCCTTGAAGCCCTTAATCGTGTCGGCGAGCGCCACGAGCTTGCCGGGCGAACCGGTGAACACTTCGGCGACATGGAAGGGCTGCGACAGGAAGCGCTCGATCTTGCGGGCGCGGGCGACGACGAGCTTGTCCTCTTCGGAGAGCTCGTCCATGCCGAGAATCGCGATGATGTCCTGCAGCGACTTATAGCGCTGCAGCGTCGACTGCACCCTGCGCGCGATGTCGTAGTGCTCCTCGCCGACGATCGCCGGCGACAGCATGCGCGAAGTTGAATCGAGCGGATCGACCGCCGGATAAATGCCCTTTTCAGCGATCGAACGCGACAGCACGGTCGTGGCGTCCAAATGGGCGAAGGAGGTGGCGGGCGCCGGATCGGTCAGATCGTCGGCCGGGACGTAAATCGCCTGCACCGAAGTGATCGAGCCCTTGGTCGTCGTGGTGATGCGCTCCTGCAGCGCGCCCATGTCGGTGGCGAGCGTCGGCTGATAGCCCACCGCCGAAGGGATGCGGCCGAGAAGCGCCGAGACTTCCGAACCCGCCTGGGTGAAGCGGAAGATGTTGTCGACGAAGAACAGCACGTCCATGCCGCGGTCGCGGAAATCTTCGGCGACGGTGAGGCCCGACAGCGCGACGCGCATGCGCGCGCCCGGCGGCTCGTTCATCTGGCCGTAGACCAGCGCGCATTTGGAGCCTTCGCCGCCGCCCTTCTTGTTGACGCCGCCCTCGATCATCTCGTGATAGAGGTCGTTGCCTTCGCGGGTGCGCTCGCCGACGCCGGCGAAGACGGAATAGCCGCCATGCGCCTTGGCGATGTTGTTGATGAGCTCCATGATCAGCACGGTCTTGCCGACGCCCGCGCCGCCGAACAGGCCGATCTTGCCGCCCTTGGCGTAAGGCGCGAGCAGATCGACGACCTTGATGCCGGTCTCGAGAATCTGCGCTTCCGTCGCCTGCTCGGCGTAAGAAGGCGCCGGCTGGTGAATGGCGCGGCGCGATTTCGTGAGCATCGGGCCCGCCTCGTCGACCGGCTCGCCGATGACGTTAATGATGCGCCCAAGCGTCTCGTCGCCGACCGGAACCGAAATCGGCGCGCCGGTGTCGGTGACTTCCTGACCGCGCACCAGGCCTTCGGACGAATCCATGGCGATGGTGCGAACGGAATTTTCGCCCAGATGCTGCGCGACTTCGAGAACGAGGCGATTGCCTTGGTTCGTCGTCTCGAGAGCGTTCAGAATCTCAGGCAGTTGCCCGTCGAACTGCACGTCGACGACGGCGCCGATGACTTGGGTGATGCGCCCGCTGGGCTTATTGGCGGCCATGTTTCGTCCTCGTCCTAAAATGGCTCAGAGCGCCTCGGCGCCCGAGATGATTTCGATGAGCTCCTTGGTGATCATCGCCTGACGCGATCTGTTGTAGATCGTCGTCTGCTTCTTGATCATGTCGCCGGCGTTGCGCGTCGCATTGTCCATCGCGCTCATGCGGGCGCCTTGTTCGGAGGCGGCGTTCTCGAGCAGCGCGCGGAACACCTGCACGGAGATGTTGCGCGGCAGCAGCGTCGAGAGAATTTCATCCTGTCCCGGCTCATATTCATAAGAAGCCTGGGGACCTTCAACGGGCGGCGCGTTTTCGTTCGATGGAATTTGCGCCGGGATGAGCTGCTGCGCGGTCGGAATTTGAGCAATCACCGACTTGAAGCGCGAGAAGAACAGCGTCGCGACGTCGAAGTCGCCCTCTTCGAACATGCGGATGATCTTCTTGCCGATCTCATCAGCGGTGTCGAAGCCCATCTGCTTGACGCCACGCAGCTCGATGACCTCGATGATGTTGCGCTCATACTGGCGGCGGAGCTGCTCGAAACCCTTCTTGCCGACGCAGAGGATCTTGACGGTCTTGCCCTGATCCTGAAGCCGCGCGATGTGCTCGCGGGCGAGACGCACGATGGAAGAATTGAAGGCGCCGCACAGGCCGCGCTCGGCGGTGGCGACGACCAGCAGGTGCGTCTCATCCTTGCCGTTGCCGGCGAGCAGCGCCGGGCCGCCCGCCGTCACGCCGGAGGCGAGGTTGGCGAGCACCGACTCCATGCGCTCGGCATAGGGACGCGCCGCCTCCGCCGCCGACTGGGCGCGGCGCAATTTCGCGGCGGCGACCATCTGCATGGCCTTGGTGATCTTCTGCGTCGCCTTGACGGAGGAGATGCGGTTTCGAAGATCCTTTAGCGAGGGCATATCGTTTTTGCCTGTCTCGTTTCACCAACGCCCATATGGCCGGGCGCGTTAAGCGAAGCTCTTCGCGAAGCTCTCGACGACGTTCTTGAGTTTCGCCGCGGTCTCGTCGGTGAGATCCTTCGTCGTGCGGATGCTCTCGAGAATGTCGCTGTGCTGCGAGCGCAGCAGCGCGAGCAATCCGTCTTCGAAGGCGCGCACGCGATTGACCGGCAGCGGATCAAGATAGCCGTTGACGCCGGCGTAGATCACGCAGGTCTGCTCTTCCATCTTCAAGGGCGAGAACTGCGGCTGCTTCAAGAGTTCGGTGAGACGCGCGCCGCGATTCAGGAGGCGCTGCGTCACGGCGTCGAGATCCGAGCCGAACTGGGCGAAGGCGGCCATTTCGCGATACTGCGCGAGTTCGCCCTTGATCTTGCCGGCGACCTTCTTGGTCGCCTTAGTCTGCGCCGACGAGCCGACGCGCGACACCGAGAGGCCGACGTTCACCGCGGGACGAATGCCCTGGTAGAAGAGATCGGTCTCAAGGAAGATCTGGCCGTCGGTGATCGAGATGACGTTGGTCGGAATATAGGCCGACACGTCGTTGGCCTGCGTTTCGATGACCGGCAGCGCGGTGAGCGACCCGGCCCCGCGATCGTCGGAAAGCTTCGCGGCGCGCTCGAGCAGGCGCGAATGCAGATAGAAGACGTCGCCCGGATAGGCTTCGCGGCCCGGCGGACGGCGCAGCAGCAGCGACATCTGGCGGTAGGCGACGGCCTGCTTGGACAGATCGTCATAGATGATGACGGCGTGCATGCCGTTGTCGCGGAAATATTCGCCCATCGCGCAGCCGGAGAAGGGCGCGAGGAACTGCATCGGCGCCGGATCGGAAGCCGTCGCGGCGACGATGATCGAATATTCGAGCGCGCCGCGCTCTTCGAGCACCTTGACGAATTGCGCCACGGTCGAGCGCTTCTGGCCGATAGCGACGTAGACGCAGTAGAGCTTCGACTTCTCGTCGTCACCGTCGTTCAGCGATTTCTGATTGAGGATCGTGTCGAGCGCGATGGCGGTCTTGCCGGTCTGGCGATCGCCGATGATCAGTTCGCGCTGGCCGCGGCCGATCGGGATCAGCGCGTCGACGGCCTTCAGGCCCGTCGCCATCGGCTCATGCACGGATTTGCGCGGAATGATGCCCGGCGCCTTGACGTCGACGCGCGAACGCTGAGCCGTCTTGATCGGCCCCTTGCCGTCGATCGGATTGCCGAGCGCGTCGACGACGCGGCCCAGCAGCTCCTTGCCGACCGGAACCTCGACGATGGCGCCGGTGCGCTTGACCGTCTGGCCTTCCTTGATGTGGCGGTCGTCGCCGAAAATCACGATGCCGACATTGTCGGTTTCGAGATTGAGCGCCATGCCCTTGGTGCCGTCCTGGAATTCGACGGTCTCGCCGGCCTGCACATTGTCGAGTCCATAGACGCGCGCAATGCCGTCGCCGACGGACAGAACCTGGCCGACCTCGGTGACCTCGGCCTCGGCGCCAAAGTTGGCGATCTCCTTTTTGAGGATCGCGGAAATTTCTGCGGCGCGGATATCCATCAGCCGACCTCTTTCATGCGTGTGCGGATTGAGTTGAGCTTGGTGCGCACGGAGGCGTCGACCATGCGTGAACCGATTTTGACGATCAGACCGCCGATGATCGACGGATCCGTCGTCACCTTAAGATCGATGGTCTTGCCGCCGGTGACGCCGGCGAGCGTCTCGCGCAGCGCGGCTTCATGATCCGGCTTCAGCGCCGCCGCGATCGTCACATCGGCGCGCACCAGGCCCTTGGCCTTGTCGTGCAGGCGGCGATAGGCGGCGATCATGTCGGAGATGACGAAGAGACGTCGCTTGGCGGCGACGAGACGGATGAAATTGGCGGCGATGCCGGAGATCTGGCCCTTGTTGAGAACGGGCTCGAGGGCCTCGAGTTGCTCCTTGGCGGAGAAAACCGGGCTTTTGACCATGCGCTTGAGATCGTCGCTGCCGTCCAGCAGAGTCTTGAATCGATCGAGCGCCGCGGCGACGTCATCGGCGGCGTGATTTTCCGTCGCCAAATCATAGAGTGCGGAGGCGTAGCGACCTGCAACGCCCGATAAGGAATCCCCGTCTTGAGCCACTTGGTTCGCTCGTCAATCTACGTCGTTTGGAGACGCCGCTCGCAGTGCAAGTTGCACGGTCGCGACGATTAAGCGGTTAGCCTCAAACGACGGATGCTGTAGGAAAAGGAACGAGGGCCGCTGCGCCCCAGCTCCAAGGCGAGCGTCCCCTAACACAGGCATTTTGGGGGCGCAACCCTGTCACATTGCCGCGATTTTTGGCGCCGGCCTAAAACCCGGCCAAGCAACAGCTATCCAGGGAGACTTATTCATGACCAGAGCGGTCGTCGGAATAATCGGCGGGTCAGGCGTTTATGATCTACCGGGGCTCGCCAACATCCGCCGCGAGCGGGTCGCGACGCCCTGGGGCGAGCCTTCCGACGAACTCGTCTTTGGCGAACTCGGCGCGACCCAGGCGGTCTTTTTGCCGCGGCATGGGCGCGGCCATCGGCTCTCGCCCTCGACGATCAACTATCGCGCGAACATCGACGCGTTGAAGCGCGCCGGCGTCACCGATCTGATTTCGGTCTCGGCCTGCGGCTCGTTCAGATCGGAGCTTTTCCCCGGTCTCTTCGTGCTGATCGATCAATTCGTCGATCGCACCTTCGCGCGCCAATCCTCCTTCTTTGGCGACGGCTGCGTCGCCCATGTGTCGATGGCGCATCCGATCGCGCCGTTGCTGTCCGCGCGCATCGGCGCCGCGGCGAAAGACGAGGACATCGATCATGTCGTCGGCGGAACTTACGTCTGCATGGAAGGCCCGCAGTTTTCGTCCTATGCCGAATCGCTCACCTATAAGGCCGCGGGCTATGACGTGATCGGCATGACGGCGATGCCCGAAGCCAAGCTCGCGCGCGAGGCCGAAATCTCCTATGCCACCGTCGCCATGGTGACCGATTTCGACTGCTGGCATCCCGAGCACGACAGTGTCGACATCGCCTCGGTGATCGCGGTCGTTCAGAAGAATTCGGCGACCGTCGCGCGATTGCTGGCGCGGGTTCTGACCGATTTTCCGGGCGAACACGAGCCCTGCCCGATCGGCTCCGACCGCGCGCTCGACAACGCCATTGTCACCGCCCCCGACGCGCGCGATCCGGAACTGTTGAAGAAGCTCGACGCGGTGATGGGAAGGGTGCGTGGGGGATGAGGGGCGAAGCTGGCGCCTCTCGAAAATCGTCATAAGTATGATAAAGTATGACGCCTTTGGGAGACCCGCGCATGTCGGACATCGAGAGACTGACCATCACCCTGCCGACCGACATGGCGGCGAGCATCAAGAGCGCTGTTGACGGCGGCGAATACGCATCGGCGAGCGAAGTCGTTCGCGCCGCTCTGCGCGATTGGAAGCTGAAACGCGCCTTGCAGCTTCATGAGCTTGAGGCCCTGAAGGCCGACATTGACAAAGGCCTCGCCGACGTCGCCGCCGGTCGCCTGAAGAATTTTGACGCTGCGAAGATTATCGCCAGAGGGAGGAAGCTATTAGCCGACCGCTCAACCTCCGCCTGACCGACGCGGCGGAAGCCGACCTTGCCGAAATCTGGGCTTATGTCGCCGACGACAGTTTCGAAACGACGGCGACGCGCTTACTCGATGAAATCCACGCAGCCTTTTCCCGCTTGCAGGATTTTCCATTTTCCGGCTCTGAGCGCCATCAACTCGCGCCTGATTTGCGCGCCGCCTTCCACGGCAGTTATGCGATTTATTATCTGCCCAAGGAATTCGAAATCGTCATTGTCCGCGTGCTGCATGGAGCGCGAGACGCCGCCGCCATTGCAGTTGCGGGCGGCTTTCTCAAATGAATGCTGCGCCCGCGCGCTCGACAACGCCATTCTAATCACGCCGAGACGCGCGACTCGGAACTATTGAAGAAGCTTGGTGGGGAAACTAAGCGACTGTTGTGAGCGGCCAAGGGCTAAACTGCCATGGATGATTTCAAGAGTTTTTTCCTGTCCGTCTGGAATTTCATTGCGGATGAAGACAATCGCGCCAGATTGGGGATGCTCGGCGCTGCCTTCGCGGCCGTCGCCGCCGCACTTTGGGCCGTATTCACCCATTTTCATCGGAAAAAGCTCGAAGAGGAAGCGATCCCCAAAAGCGGGAACAACCGAGGTGCTGTGGAAAAGGCGATCCGCGACAAGACTGAGGCGGAACATGCGATTTTCAAAAGGGCGTTAGGACAGCAACCTTATGAAAATCAACGGATCGAGAGCAATATAGGTCGCGACTATGCACCTTACGCGGTCCTCGCGCAGTCGACGAATTTGCGGGTGGATATCTACATTATACCCTTGATTCAGCATCGTATCGAAACTGAAACAAAGTTGCGGAGACAGCATCGCGCGCCCTACGATCCGCGGCGAATCGCGCAAATCAGAAAAGAAGTCCGCACGCTCATCGCGCAAGAATGGCCGTCGATCGTCTACGCGAGCTTTTTGGACGCGATGGAGCACGTCAGACGAAGCCAGGGAATGGTTTTCGACTACAAGAAGAAAGAGCTGCTCGATTACGCGGAAAGGCTCGTCGCGCGAGGACCACAGGAACTGTTCGTGATCGTCGATGAAATGCTCCAGAAAGCTCAGGCGGACTCCGTTTTGCAATCCTAATGCTTTGAATGTTCGGGGCCCCAAAGACGGTGGACGCATCTGCAACCGCTTTTGCTCACGAGTCCAAAAAAATAAGGGTTGGCATTTCTCGCGTGGCAAAGAGTAAGGTTCTGAAGGGCAGCGGAACATTCCTTCGCAGAGGTTCGTATTTTTATTCGTGCCTTCTACCCTGCGCGCCCCCATTTGCGCCCTGCCCCGCCCTCCGTGTATTCCTCTCAGCCGTGGCGGTTTCGCCATGTCCATCCACGCGGCCACACACGCCGCTGATCGCAAGGCCGTTTCATGCCGCTTGCCGCCGCCATTCGCACCATTCCCGATTATCCCAAGAAGGGAATCCTGTTTCGCGACATCACCACCCTGCTCGGCGACGCCAAGGCGTTTCGCAAGGCGGTCGACGAACTCGTGCAGCCCTGGTGCGGCGGCAAGATCGACAAGGTCGCCGGCATGGAGGCGCGCGGCTTCATCCTGGGCGGCGCGGTGGCGCATCAGCTTTCCGCCGGCTTCATCCCGATCCGCAAGAAGGGCAAGCTGCCGCACCGCGTCGTCTCGGTCGCCTATGAGCTCGAATATGGCGTGGACGAAATGGAGATGCATGAGGACGCGGTGAACCCGGGCGAGCGGGTGATTCTCGTCGACGATCTGATCGCCACCGGCGGCACCGCCGAGGGCGCGGTGAAGCTCCTGCGCCAGGGCGGCGCGGACGTCGTCGCCGCCTGTTTTGTCATCGACCTGCCCGACCTCGCCGGCGTGAAAAAACTCCAGGCGCTCGGCGTGCCGGTGCGCACGCTCGTCGCCTTCGCAGGCCACTAAAGCGCCTTTTTCCGGGTGTTCTTGCTCAGCCCAGGCTCGAAGTTCAGAATCTCCGTGAGAGGCTTGCATAGGCGCATGACGCCGCGACGGACCCATTTGGCGCTGGCGGCGATCGCCCTCGCCGCACTCGTCGGCGGAGTCGTGGCCCTCCGCTATATGCCCGACGTTGGGAGCAGCTCTCCCGTCCGCGGCGACGCCGCGCGCAGCGCCTGGAGCGGCGCGCTGCCGACCGGCCTGCGGCGCATGGCCCTGCGGGTGAAGCCCGGCGCTTTTCCCCCTGCTCCGCCGCCAGCCGCCGCGCCGCCGCCGCAAGAACCCGCCGAGGTCGTGGCGCTGCCGCAAGGCGGCGACGGCGTCGAAGGGTCGGTGTCGTTCCCGCCCGCGCCGCCGCCGCCCGCGCGACCGGAGATTGTGGAAAAGCCCACGCCGCTGCCCCCGTCGCGACCGGCCAATCTCGCCGAGCTTGCGGAAAAATTCGCCGAGACGGCGGCAGCCCCTGCCGAGCCTCCGCAAACCGCCGAGGCGACCCCGGCCGCGCCCGCCGAGGTCCCGGCGACCGCGCCGACGCTCGCCAATGCGCCGCTGCCGCCCGCCCGGCCGCAGGAGCCGTCGGCGCGCGCCGCGGTTGAGGCGACGCCGACGGCGCAGGAATCGGCCCCGGCGTCGGCGCCGCCGACCCAGGTGGCGCGCGCCGTCGAGCCGACGTTGCGGGCTGCGCCCGAGGACGCATTTCAGCAGGAGGCCCCGATCCGCTTCGGCATGGGCGATCAGGTCTTCGTGCGGATCTTCAAGCAGGAAGGGCAGCTCGAGCTTTGGCTTCGAAAGAGCAACGCCCGCTTCTCGCTCTATAAGACCTACCCGATCTGCAAATGGTCCGGCAGGCTAGGCCCCAAGCTCAAGGAAGCCGATTACCAATCGCCTGAAGGCTTCTACAGCGTCTCGGCGAAGCAGCTGCATCCGCATTCGAATTATCACCGCGCGTTCAACGTCGGCTATCCGAACGCCTTCGATCGCCAGAACGGCCGGACCGGCGGCCTTGTCATGGTGCATGGCGCGTGCAAGTCGGTCGGCTGTTTCGCCATGACCGACCGCGGCATCGAGGAAATCTACGCATTCGTCGAGGCGGCGATGCGCGCCGGCCAGCACGAAGTGCAGGTGCATATTTTTCCCTTCCGCTTGACGGAGCAGGCGATCGCTCGGGAAACCGGCGGGAGCTGGCTCGCCTTCGTCGGCGCGGGAGGCAATTATCAGCACTGGACCGAGTTCTGGCGCAATCTGAAGCAGGGCTACGATATTTTCGAGCAGACCGGCGAACCGCCGGTGGCCTTCGCCTGCGGCGATCATTACGCCTTTGGCGCGGGCGATTCGTCATGCCGACGCATCGCCGGCTGGTGACGTGGCGGCTGAGAAGCTGTTCAGCTTGGTTTCAGCCGGGGCGCGCGAAGATGCCTCGGCAAAAGCGCTGGGGGGCGCAACAAGGAAACGCCCGCATGCGGCTCGTGACCCATTCTATCGTCGGCGCGGCTTGCGCGCTCGGCATCCTCTTCACGCCGATCGCGCAGGCGGCCAATGCGCCGCTGTGCCTCGCGATCGCTCAAAACTACAACACATGTATGCGCCAGCATCAGTACGGGCGCGGCGGCGGGCATGGCGGTTATGGCCCGGGCTACGGCCAAGGATACGGCCAAGGCTATCGACAGGGCTATCGCCACGGCTATCCCGGCGGAGATTTCGACGGCGATCCCGGCGACGATGACAGCGATGGCGGCTACGGCGGATATGGCGGCGGCTATGGCGGCGGATCCCCCCGCGGCCGTTACGAGCGCGCCAAGGCTGCCTGCGCCATCTGGTTCGCTCAGATGCACGCCAGCGGCTGCTTCAACTAGCCAAAGAAAAGGCGCGGCCCGAGTGCGCCGCGCCATCACCAGGGCTCACCTATAGGGTTTCGGGCACTCGCCGTCGGATTTTTTCGCGATTTTCGCGGCGCGACGCGTGCAGTCGTTGCCATAGGTTTTATCGTCACAGCCGCAGACCGGACGATAGTCCTTGGTGCAGATCTTTGAAACTTCCACGCACTTGCCCGCGATGTCCGCTCCGCGGCATTGGCCCGGCTCGGGGTCGCACCACAAGCCCTTGTCGCATTGAATGCCGCGATGCCTGCGCACATCTCGCCGACCTTGGCGGCCGAGGCGGGCGCGGTAACAAGGAGTGAGAGCGCCAGGGCGATCGCTAATCTCCAAAGTAATTTCGTCATATCGTCATCCTCCCTAAAAATCACGTTGCAGCCTTTTGCTATGGCGGCTGCTTTCACCGGTCGCTGAGTTCAGACGTCGGCCAACGTTGTTTCAGCTTGCGGTCAGTGACGGCCCCTGCACCGGCCGTTGTGCCGCTTATTGACCATCGCGGCGCGGCGCGCGCAGTCGTTGGCGTAAGTGCGGCCGTCGCACCCGCAAACCAGCCTGAAAATGCGGGGACAGAAGTGCGGCCGGACCGCGCAATGCCCAAAAGCGTCGGCGACGCGGCAGGAGCCGGGACGCATCTCGCACCAGAGGCCCTTCGCGCAGTGAAGGCCGACAAAGCCGCCGCATTTGGCGCCGACCCCGCCAGCGGCGATCGCCGGCGATGACGTCGCTATGAAGAGCACGAATAAGGTCGAAGGTAGGAGCGCGCAGAGGCGCAAGCCAAGGCGTAAATGCATCGCAATTCTCCAAAAAATGCTTTCGTAACGGTGGGATAACGCCGGTGTCCGGCGAGCGTTCCCCCTCGGGCGACGGCGGCTGCTGGGCTCTGAATCGCGGTTGACCGGCGTGGATGCCCGGCACAAGGCCGGGCATGACGGCTGAGAGTGAGCTGAAATTCACCAGAGTTCGAAGCCCTGACGGCGGCGGCCGGTTGATCGCTCGCGACGGCTCGCCTATGCTGCCTTCCATACGGGATGGGGCTCCCGGTAACCGCCTGATGAAGGCTGATGGCTCCTGCCGCAAGGACGCGCGTCCTGCGGGAGGAGCGCGTCTGAAACGCCGCCCGCCGCAGCATGTTTGTCGTCCGCTCGTTGGAAAGGACGACGTCATGGGCTTCTTCATCGTATTTGCTGGCGGGGGACTGGCCGCGGCCGCGCGCCACGGGGTCAATCTTCTTCTTGCCCGACTGATGGGCGTTGGTTTTCCGTTCGGGACGCTGACCGTGAACGTGCTCGGCTCGTTCCTGATGGGCGTGATCGTGGGTTATTTCGCCTTCCAGGGCGAAGCGTCCCAGAACTGGCGCCTGTTCCTCACGACCGGGATCCTTGGCGGCTTCACCACCTTTTCGGCGTTCTCGCTCGAGACGGTTTTGTTATACGAGCGCGGCGAACTGGGGATGGCGACCTTCTATGTCGTGGCGTCGGTCGGCCTTGCGGTCGCCGGCCTCCTCGCCGGCCTGTCGCTGCTGCGCCATTTTTCGTGAAGGGTTCGAACTCCAACGGAGAGTTATCAGTGATTCCCTGGACCCTGCTCGACACAACGCCGATACCGGGCGGCGAGGGCGTACTCCGCCTCAAGCGTCGCGGCGCGGAATTCTCCATCATGTTGGGCGATATCGAATTGATGAACAGTCGCCTCAGTGGCTCGGAGGAGGCGCTCGCCACGCTCTCTTGCGAGAGAATTCAGGCGCGCCCACAGCCCTGCGTTCTGATTGGCGGGCTGGGGATGGGCTTCACTCTGCGCGCCGCGCTCACTGTCCTCGGCGCGAAAGCGCGGATCGTTGTCGCCGAACTCGTTCCGGCGGTCGTGGCCTGGGCGCGCGGTCCGATGGCGGAAGTCTTCGGCGCCAGCCTGACGGATCCGCGCGTCAGCATCGAGGAAGCGGACGTTGGGCGCCTGATCCGGTCGGGCCGCTCGACGTATGACGCAATCCTTCTCGATGTCGATAACGGCCCCGAGGGCCTGACTCGCGAAGCCAATGACGGACTTTACGATATCGAGGGATTGAGGGCGGCCCGCAAGGCGCTGCGCCCTGATGGGGTGTTAGCCGTCTGGTCATCGGGGCCGGATCGGAATTTCACGTCGCGCCTCCGCAAAGCCGGGTTCCGCGTCGATGAAGTCAAGGTGCGCGCCAACGGCCAACGTGGCGGCGCCCGGCACGTCATCTGGATCGCGACAAGAGAGTCGACGCCTCAGATGCAATAGAACCCTGCCAGCAAAAGTTCTGTTTTTACCCAAAGCTGAAATTTCAAACTGAGATTGCTCAACCGCCCCACATATTGACAGTCGCCGGCTTTGAAGGGTAGATGAACGTCGCTTCGGCGCGGCGGTTTCGCCGCGCTTTTCGTTTGCGCCTGGCGCAAGTTCGAGGCGAAGCCACTAACTGCCAAGAAGCCGGCCGGCGGAAACGCCAGCGTCGGGACGAACACAGGAAAAAAAGATGTTCGCAGTCATCAAAACCGGCGGCAAGCAATATAGCGTCGCCGCTGGGGACGTGATCACCGTCATGGCGCTCGACGGCGCGCCGGGCGACGCCGTCACCTTCGACGAAGTGCTCATGCTGGGGGGCGACAGCCCCAAGGTCGGCGCCCCGACGATCGCCGGCGCGAAAGTCTCCGGCGAGATCGCCGAGCAGACCCGCAGCGCCAAGTCGATCGCCTTCAAAAAGCGCCGCCGGCAGAATTCCAAGCGCAAGCGCGGCCATCGCCAGGACCTGACGCTTGTGAGAATCACCGCGATCGAGAGCTGACCGCCCTCTCGCGACACCCAGAATAAAGCGGCCCCAGTCGCCGCATAGGAAGATCGGAGCAAGACCATGGCTCACAAAAAGGCAGGCGGCTCGTCGCGCAACGGCCGCGATTCGGACGGCCGGCGCCTCGGCGTCAAGAAATTCGGCGGGGAAGCCGTCATCGGCGGCAATATTATCGTGCGCCAACGCGGCACGAAGTGGCGCCCGGGCCGCAATGTCGGCATGGGCAAGGACCACACGCTTTTTGCGCTCGTCGACGGAGTCGTCGAATTCAAGTCCAGCGGCGGACGCGCTAGCGTATCGGTGGCGCCGGCGCCCGCCGTAGCAGCCGAGTAAGGCGGTAGGGGACGACCCGCCGCCGGCCTTCCGGCGGACAGTCGTCTCGACTACCTCTCTCGCGAATTCAGGCGGGAACGTTTCAGGCGAGATGTCCGGAAGCGCCGTGAAGGGCCAGTGGGGAGCGCTCTCCTTTCAGGCTCTTAGGCCAATATTTCCGATGTCGCTTGGAGCTATGAATGTTTCCCGAAATTACCCGCGACGACGTTTTTCGGCTGGAGACTGAACGACTGTGGCTGCGTTGGCCGCGCGCGGCTGACGCCGAGGAGATTCGCCAGCACGTCGGCGATCCCGACGTCGCGCTGATGACCGCCAGCATCCCGCATCCTTATGCGCCGCACGACGCCGACGCGTTCATTGCATCGGTGCGCGCGGAGAATGGCGCCGGCGGCGGGCTCCATCTCGTCATCACCCCGAAGAACCGGCCCAACGAGCCGATCGGGCTTGTGAGTTTGCATGGCGCGGACCGCCGTGGCTCGGCGACGCTTGGCTATTGGCTGGGCAAGCCCTATTGGGGGCAAGGCTATACGACCGAGGCGGCCAGGGCCCTCATCGACCTCGCCTTCGGAATCACCTCGCTGGATCGGATCGTCTCCGCCGCGCGGCCGGATAATCGCTCGTCGTTGCATGTGCATGAGAAGCTCGGGTTCCACCGCACGGGCCGCGGCATGCGGCCGGCGCCCGCGCGCGGCGGCGAAATGGAAGTCGAGCTCTTCGAATTAAAGCGCGGCGAAGCGCATACGCTGTTCGGCGCCCGCCGGCCGCGATTCTTTTCACCGTGAGCGGCAAATGAAATTTCTCGACCAGGCCCGCGTTTTTGTCCGCTCCGGCGACGGCGGCGCGGGATCCGTCTCCTTTCGGCGCGAGAAGTTCATTGAATTCGGCGGACCGGACGGCGGCGACGGCGGACGCGGCGGCGACGTCGTCGCCGAATGCGTCGCCGGGCTCAACACGCTGATCGATTATCGCTACCAGCAGCACTTCAAGGCCAAGACCGGCGGCCACGGCATGGGCAAGAACCGCGCCGGCGGGCGCGGCGCCGACGCCGTGCTGAAAGTGCCGGTCGGAACGCAGATCTTCGAGGAGGATGGGGAAACCCTCATCGCCGACATGACCGAGGTCGGGCAGCGCGTCGTCATTTGCAAAGGCGGCAATGGCGGCTTCGGCAACGCGCATTTCACCACCTCGACCAATCGAGCGCCGCGGCGCGCCAATCCGGGCCTCGAGGGCCAGGAGCGCACCATCATCCTGCGGCTGAAACTCATCGCCGACGCCGGGCTGATCGGCCTGCCCAACGCCGGCAAGTCGACCTTTCTGGCGACGGTGACCGCGGCGAAGCCCAAGATCGCCGACTATCCCTTCACGACGCTTTATCCCGGTCTCGGCGTCGTGCGCAGCGACGACAGGGAACTCGTTCTGGCGGACATCCCGGGTCTGATCGAGGGCGCCCATGAGGGCCACGGCCTCGGCGACCGATTTCTCGGCCATGTCGAGCGATGCCGGGCGCTGCTGCATCTCATCGACGCGACCGGCGAACATGCCGGCAAGGATTACAAGATCGTCCGCGGCGAACTCGCCGCCTATGGCTCCGGTCTCGCCGAGAAGCCGGAAATCGTCGCCCTTTCAAAGATCGACGCGGTCGACGCGGACCATCTCAAGAAGCAGCGGGAGCGGCTGAAGCGGGCGATCGCCTCCGCCGGGCCTGAGACGCACGATCGCCATCCGGCGCCCCTGCTCCTTTCATCCGCGAGCCGCGCCGGCGTCAGGGAAGCGCTCCGCGCTGTATTCGACGCCATCGAGGCGCAAAAGGCGTACGAGCGCGCGTCGGAAGCCGAGGGGCCCTGGAACCCCTGACTTCAAACGCCCGAACCCTGAATCGCCGCCGGCGCGCGGCGGCGCCATTGACCTTGACAAGATCAGTGAATAGCTTCGACGGGCTATGAGCACGCGCAGCGAAGTCAAAACATCGCAGTACGGTTCGACGGCAGTCACGCTGCTCGTCGCCTATCTGTTTGTTTTGCAAGGCCTCGCGGTCGGCGTTTCGTTCAGCGGACGCGGTTCGGGCCTTTTCGCCAACACGATCTGCTTTAGCAAGGCTTCCGGACCGCTTTCTGGCGATCCGGCGACGCCCGCACGTCCGGCGCGGCACGGCGACGTCTGTTGCGTCGTGCATTGCGCATCGCTCGGCGGCGCGACCGCCGCCTCGCCGTTTATCGGCGAAGCGCCCCCGGCCGCGTCCTATTCGACGATCGGACTGGCGTTTGACGAGACATCTCGTCCTCCTGAGGCGTCGACACCGCCGCTCGGCTCCCGCGCCCCTCCCGTCCTGATCTGACGCTTGCCGCAGCAATGCGGCGTCACGCCCCGACTGCGGCATCGCCGTGGCGGGGCAGAGTCAGACCAGCGTATCCGTCGTTTGTCAGCGTGCATCGCAGAGAGCACGCGCCGCTCAGTTCTCAGACTGGCGGTTGCGACGAGCCATCGGACCGCGCAGCGATTTGGGATCATGGAACAGAAAACTCAATTGAGGCCGCGCCTCGCCAAGAGGGCGCGCAGCGCGGCCTCGGGAGAACGGCGCTGCTCTCAGAACGGGAAGCTGACCGCGGCGAGCGATGGCGATATCCGCGTCGCGCCTGAAGCCATTGCCGCGCCGGCCCCGACGCGCGGACGGGTGGAGGTCGTCGAGGCCTATTTTGATCCCGACGGGCGGCCGATGAAGCGCAAAAGCCTTGGCGCAGCCAGGGTGGCGCGCTTCTATGACGCCAAGGGCAATCAGGTCGAGGAGGCCTACTTCAACGCCGAAGGTAAGCCCACGATCCGCAAGGATCTTGGCGCGGCGCGCATCTCCTGGCGCTATGACGACAGCGGCAACCAGGTCGAAGCCGCCCTGTTCGGCGCCGACGGCGCGCCATTGCCCCGCAAGCGGCGCGGCAAGCGCGCGTACGACAGCGTTTGAGGCGGCCGACGAAGCGTTCTATCTGACGCGCGCGATCAGAAACCCATCCCAACCCTTGGCGCCGACGGTTTGCACCGCCGTCGCTTCGACCCGCCCTTCCGCGGCGACGGCGTCAAACAGCGCGCGCGCTCCCAGCGCGCCGCTGTCCGTGGCCGATGCGTCGGCGACGGCGCCCTCCCGAATGACATTGTCGACGATGATCAGCGCGCCGGGACGCGACAACTTCAGCGCATAATCGAAATAGGCGGCGTTGCTGGGCTTGTCGGCGTCGATGAAGGCGAGATCGAAGGGTTGCGCCCGCTCTGATTCAAGCAGCGGCAACATTTCGAGCGCGGGGCCGACGCGCAGATCGACGCGCGCGCTCATGCCTTCGCGGGCAACATTGGCGCGCGCGACCTCCGCGTGATGCGCATCGACTTCGAAGGTGACGACCTTGCCGCCCTCGCCCACGGCCCGCGCCAGCCAGGTCGTCGAGTAGCCTCCTAGCGTCCCGATTTCGAGAACGTGTCTTGCGCCGATTGCGCAGGCGAGCAGATACAGCAATTTGCCTTGCGGCGGTGAAACGTCGATCGCGGGCAGGCCAGCGCGCGCATTTGCCGCAAGCGTTTCCTCCTGCGCCTCTTCTTTGGAAATCAGGGCCGCACCGATGTAGTCGTCCACGCTATGCCAGTTTTTTACTTCGAACATTTGACGTCCCTTGCATCGAGCGCTTAACGTTGGTTCGGGCGAAAATAAATTGACATCTCGCGTGATATCACGCGATGTTCCGCCGTCGTTCGCGCGCCACAGCGCACGGACGCAAAAAGGCTTGATAGCCGCATTTCACGAGCCCCAGTTGGACTGCGGCCGATATGCTGCTCATCACAACACTTTATGGGAGCACAACAAATGATCAAGCTTGCTTTGACGACGGCCCTTGCCGCCGCCGCCTTTAGCGCCTCGGCCTATGCCGCGCAGTGGAATGTGACCGAAGCCAATAAGGCGGGCATCAAGCGCGCTCAGGGCACCTGGACTGTCGCCACGGAAGGCGACAAGGTTTCGGGCAAGAGCGAAATGCAGCTCGATAACGGCTCCATGCTGACCTACAAGCTTGAAGGCGAACTCACCGGCGGCGTTTACACGCTCAAACTCGTGGACCGCTCCGATTCCAAGAAGAATTGCGTATGGACCGGCAAGCCCGTCGAGGGCGCCCACAACGTGTTTATTGGCGAAGCTGCCTGCGACGGCGAAAAGATCGTGATCCGGGGCGGCCAGAATTAAGCGCTGACAACAGCCTCTTCCAACACAAACGCCGGCTCAACGCCGGCGTTTTTTGTTTGGCGCGCGTGGCGTCATCGCGCCTATTAGGCGTCCTCCATCGCCTCGAGTTCCGCGATCAAGCCTTCGATCATTTCAAGGCCGATGTTCCAGAACGCCGGATCCCGCGCGTCCAATCCGAAGGGCTTGAGAAGCTCGCCATAAGGCTTGGCGCCGCCCGCTTCGAGCAGAGCGAAATAGCGCTCGGCGAATCCTTCATGCGCCTTTTGATAAACGCCGTAGAGCGAATTCACGAGGCAATCGCCGAACGCATAGGCGTAGACGTAGAACGGCGAATGGATGAAATGCGGGATATAGGCCCAGAAGGTCTCATAGCCGGGGCCCAGGCGGATTGACGGGCCGAAGCTTTCGGCCTGCACGCTCATCCATAATTCGCAGATCTGATCTGCGGTCAGTTCGCCTTCGCGCCGCGCACTATGGACCTTTCGCTCGAAGGCGTAGAACGCCATCTGCCGCACCACGGTGTTGAGCATGTCCTCCACCTTGGAAGCGAGCAGCGCCCGCTTTTGCGCCTTATCCGACGCCTGCGCGATGAGCGCGCGGAACGTGAGCATTTCGCCGAAGACCGACGCCGTCTCCGCGAGAGTCAGCGGGGTCGGCGCCATCAGAGCGCCCTGTCGCGCCGCAAGCACCTGATGCACGCCATGGCCGAGTTCATGCGCGAGCGTCATCACGTCGCGCGTCTTCCCTTGAAAATTCAGCAGCACATAGGGATGCGCGGAGGGCACGGTCGGATGTGAAAAGGCGCCCGGCGCCTTGCCCGGCCGCACCGGCGCGTCGATCCAGTTCTTCTCAAAGAAGCGCCCCGCGATCTCCGCCATGCGTGGCGCAAATCCGTCGTAAGCCCCGAGCACGATTTCGCGCGCCTCCGGCCAGGAATATCGTTTGGCCGGCGTCGACGGCAGCGGCGCGCTGCGATCCCAATAGTCCAGCGCTTCCTTGCCGAACCATTTCGCCTTGAGCTTATAATAGCGATGCGACAGGCGCGGATGCGCAGCCTCCACCGCTTGCGCGAGCGCTTCGACCACCTCGCGTTCGACGCGATTGGAGAGATGGCGCGCATCGGCGACGTCCTGGAATCCGCGCCAGCGATCCGAAATTTCCTTGTCCTTCGCCAACGTATTGGTGATGAGCGAAAAAGTGCGCAGATTGTTTTTGAGCGTAACGCCGATCGCCTGCGCCGCTTCCCGACGCGTCTCTTCGCGCGAATCCTGCATCAGATTGAGCACGGGCTCGATCGCAAGCTCCTCGCCTCCGACCTTGAAGCGCAGCCCGGCGATGGTGTCGTCAAAAAGACGATTCCAAGCGGCCGCGCCGGAGATGTATTTTTCGTGGAACAGCTCTTCCAGCTTGTCGTCGAGTTCGTACGGCTTCTCCTTACGGATGTCTTCAAGCCACGGCTTCCAGCGCGAGAGCGGCTCCTTGCTCGCCGCGGCCATCAGCGCGGCGTCGTCCATCCGATTGAGCTCAAGCTGAAAAAACAAGAGCTGCGCCGAAGCGTTGGTGACCTTCTCCTGCACGTCGCCATAGAATTTGGCGCGCGCGGGATCGGTGGTGTCGCCGCTATAGAGCAGGCCGGCGAAGGACATCAGCCGCCCGAGCAAGTCCTGCAGCGCTTCATATCGCGCGACCGCCTCGCCAAGCTTGACGCTGGCGTCGGGGCCTTTAGCTAGCGACTCTAGCCGGCCGCGATAATCCTTGCCGAATTGCGCAACCTCCCGCGCGGCCTTGCCAAGATCGGACGCGACCTGGGGAGAATCGATGCCCGGATAAAGATCGGCGAGATTCCATTCCGGCAGTCGTTCCGCAGTTTTCGCGGCGGGAGCTTCGGCGATCGAATGGGCGAAGGAACGGGCGCTGAACATGGCGGGGACCAAAAATTAGGCGGCTCCGACAAGCGAAGACGCGAGGATCGGGATCAGCCTAAATATGGCAAGAGGCCGGACAGGATCAACCTGCGGTCAGGGTCGGCGCCAGCGCCAGTTGCGTTTATAACAATATGAGAGCGAAAGAATCAGCTTAGGTGCGCGCAATGGCGGGAGAGCCCGATTTTCTCAGTTCGGTAACGTCGCGTTACGCCATGGCGCGAGATATTTTCGCGCGTATCGCAACTTTCCTCAACAAAGCGACCTTCAAGATCAAGCGCGGGCCGCCGCTCGAGATGATTGGCGAGATCGCGAAGCGGTTCAAAACCGACGACTATGATCGGCTGACTCTCAAAGAGCTCGCCGAGACCAAGGCGGGCGCCACTTTCGTCGACGAGAAGGTTCAGGACATCAACCGCGCGAGCTTTCATCGCTCAGCCTTCATGCTGAACGCCTTCACCCATTTGTTTTTCGTCGACCTCGCCGCGCAACTGTCGTTCTCGTTCCTCCAGCTCAAATTCGCGTTCGTGATCGCCAACATCGTTCTCGCGCTGCTTGCGCATTCCTCGGTGCGTCAAAGCTATCGCGCGCTGCTCGCGGGGCCGAATGCGCTTCCGCCCAAACGGCGCTTCTGGGGCATGTTTCCCAATCCGGCCTATAACCGCACAGTGAAGAAGAATTCACGCAGCTATGCGCAAAGCGCCTGGGAAGAAAAATCGCTGTTCCGGCCAGCCTATTTCGTCAACGCGGCGCTCATCTTTCTTGGCGCGCAATTCGTTCTTCCGCCGGACCGTCTTATTTTTCCCTTCAGCTTCATCCTCGGGAAAATTTCCGGACTGTTCACGACCCTGGTCATGGCGTTCGACGTCTGGCGCGGCTTTCGCGCCGGCGATGCGGCGCGGACCGCGCGCGAAAGGGAAGTCTCCGTCTACCGCGATCTCGACGTCTGAATCGCGGCGGCTTTACCGGCCGCGCAGCCGCGCCAGAACGTCTTTCGTCGCAAAGCCGTCGGCGGGCTGAATGCCTTCGCTCAATTGAAAGGCGTGGATGGCGTTGCGGCTCGCGCGCCCGAGCTTGCCGTCGAATGTGCCGCGATAAAAGCCGCGCTCCGTCAACAGCTGCTGCATCGCCTTGACGTCGGCGGTCGGCAGCGGCGCGACCTTCGGCCAGGGCGCGATCGGGATCTCGCGACCAGCGATGCGATCGGCGAGCAGCGCAACCGACATCGCATAGGCGTCGGACGTATTGTATTGCCGAATGACTTCGAAATTGTCGGTGATCAGAAAAGCCGGTCCGTTCGCGCCAGCCGGCAAATAAAGGCTGGCGGCGCCGCCGCTGGGAAGCGCGCCGCCATCGGCGCGCGTCACGCCGAGTTGCCGCCAGCGGGCGAAGTCGAGATCGAAGGCGCCGTAGTCGAATCCTTGAGGCAGTCGAACTTCGACGACGGTGGGCATTCCGGCAACCCATCCGGATTTCGCCAGGAAATTGGCGATGGAGGCCACGGCGTCGCCGCGCGAACGCCAGATGTCCGGCGCGCCGCCGCCCGTGTCGCTTTCGGCGTATTTGAGATAGGCGGAAGGCATGAACTGCGGTTGGCCCATGGCCCCGGCCCAGGAGCCGCGTAATTGCGCACGTGTCGCGTAGCCCTTCTCCAGCATCACGAGCGCGGCGACGAATTCCTCGATAAAGGTTTCGGCGCGATGCCCCTTCCACGCAAGCGACGCCAGGACACGCAGCGCGTCAGAGCCGCCGGCCGCCGTTCCGAAATTGCTTTCGACGCCCAGTATGGCGACGACGATCTCGCTTGGAACGCCGTGGCGCGACTGCGCCCGACCGAGCGGCCCCGCAAGTTCGGCGGCGACCGCTTGGCCGCGCGCGACGCGACCATTCGTCACGGAGCTGGCGAGATAGGCGGGAATAGAAATGGTGAACTCGGACTGTGCGCGCGGCTTCGCCGATACCGATGGGTCCGGCGCAAGTCCGGAGATCGCCGCGTCGAAGGTTTCGCGCGAGACGCCGGCGGCCTGCGCCGACGGCCACAAGCCCTGCAAAAACGCCTCGAACGTGTCGGCTTTGGCGCGACCTCTGGTAAGCCAGAGAGCGGCGACTGCACGAACCGACGCGCCGAGCATCTGACGTCGATCAATCCCTGCACAGAGTATTGGCTCAAGGCGCCGCATCATTAGCCAGTCCTTTGCTGCTTCTTTGGAAATATTACACCTTCCGCCATTTCGTTTGACAGGGGGCGGGCGCTGCCCTCTACTGAAAAAAGCTTAATGTATGAATAGGGAGCGAGTGATGCTCGCCTGTCGCGAAGAATGACTCATCAACCTTCAACTACAAGTTTCGACCGCTCGATCAAACTGCGCGATCAATCCCCCGAGAGCGCAACGAAGGTCTCGGAAATCAAAGCCCGGCTGCGCGGCGCAGGTCTGCGTCCAACCGTTCAGCGGCTCGCTCTGAGCCGGCTGCTGTTCGGCAATGGCGATCGACATGTGAGCGCCGAGGCGCTGCACGCCGAAGCGCGCGAAGCCGGTCTGACAATGTCTCTCTCCACGGTCTACAATACGCTCAACCAGTTCGCCGGAGCCGGGCTGTTGCGCGAGATCGCCGTGCAGGGTCCCCGCACCTACTTCCACACCCGCACCTCGCCGCACCACCATTTCATGGATGAAGCGACGGGCCGCATGTTCGACGCCGCCGATGGCTCTGTCGAATTTACGCGGTTGCCGGCGCCGCCGGAAGGGACGGAAATCGTCGGCTGCGACGTGATCATCCGCATTCGCCCGAAGAGGGGGTGAGCGACAGCCCGCCGCGGGATGCGCGCTGCTTTTGCGCCTCGGGCGGCTGACCTATTGCTTTACGGGCGATCGCCCCCTTGCTCGCAGCTTATTTCCGCTGCGCGTCGCGCCACCGCCGCACGACGGCGAGCGCATTCTCAATATGCTTCGTTGCGCCCGAATCCTCGACCGCCGAGAGAATCTTCCCGTCTGGCGCGATGACATAGGAGATGCGGTTCGCGAACATCGCTCCCGCGACCGGAACCTTGAAGCCGGCGTCATAGGCGTTGATCACCTTGAAGCCCGGATCGGCGCCGACCGGGAATTTGTCCCGGCACTCTTTCGTCGAGAATTCGCGCTGCGTAGCGATCTTGTCGCTCGACACGCCGATGACGCTCGCGCCCATGGCGGCGAACTGTTCCATGGCCTCGGCGAATTCATGCGCCTCGAGCGTGCAGACGCTCGTGAACGACTTCGGATAGAAATACAGTACGACCGGACCCTTCTCGAGCGCCTGACGCAGCGAAAAGGAGAATTCCTTGCCGCCCTGGGCGGCCTCCAGACTGAAGTCGGGCGCGGCGTCTCCGGGCTTGAGAGCGGCGAGCGCGGCGCTCGAGACGAGAGTCAATAGGACGGCGGCGATGGCTCTCATGGAGGTCTCCTAAACGGTCGGCGTTCCTTCACAAGGACATGGTAGCGCTCGCCTCCCAGCCAAGCCCGGGAACCATGTTGCGGCGCAGCATTGCCCGAAATAAGATCAGAATCCAATCGAGCGCTTCCGGTTAAAGGACCTTGATGACAAAGCACCCCCATGCCGCGCAGCCGAACCCTGCGCGCGCAGAGCAGGAATCTTCTAGCCATCGCCACCCCTCCCCTGCCCATGACTTTCCGCGCCTCGCGTCGAGAGCCTTCGTCGAGGCTTGGCCCAGCGCCTTTCTGGCGGCGGAGCGCGCCGCCGACAGAGACCCTTACGGCTACGCAGCGCTGAGCAATGTCATCGACCGTTCGCTTCATGCGAGCGTCGCCCATCTGACCGGCGGCCTTTCGCCCGCCTCGATGGCGAGCGCCTATTGGGATTGGGCGGCGCATCTTGCGTCAGCGCCGGGAAAGCAGATGCAGCTTGCCGAAAAGGCGATGCGCAAAACTTGGCGATTCGCCAATTACGCCGGACGCTGCGCGCTGCAGCCCAACGCCGCGCCCTGCATCGAACCGCTGCCGCAGGATAAGAGATTTTCGGGCGAAGCATGGCGGAGCTGGCCCTATGCGCTGCTCTACCAGGGTTTTCTGCTCAATCAGCAGTGGTGGCACAACGCCACCACGGGCATCCGCGGCGTCACCAAGCAGCATGAAAACGTCGTGGAATTCGCCTCGCGGCAATTGCTCGACATGTTCTCGCCGTCGAATTTCTTAGCGACGAATCCCGAGGCGCTGCAACGCACGCTGGAGACCGGCGGCGTCAATCTCGTTTATGGGATGCAGAATTTTCTTGAAGACATGGAGCGGCGCGCTGGGGGCAAACGGCCTGTCGGCGCCGAAGCCTTCGTTCCTGGACAGAATGTCGCGATAACGCCGGGCAAGGTGATCTATCGCAACCGGCTGATTGAGCTCATCCAATATGCGCCGTCGACAGAAACGGTGCGGCCCGAGCCCGTGCTCATCACGCCGGCCTGGATCATGAAATATTACATCCTCGATCTATCGCCGCATAATTCGCTCGTGCGGTTTTTGACCGAGCAAGGCTTCACGGTCTTCATGATCTCCTGGCGCAATCCGAGCGCCGAAGATCGCGATCTCGACATGGACGCCTATCGCAGGCTCGGCGTGATGGCCGCGCTCGACGTGATCTCCGGCCTCATGCCGGACCGAAAGATACATGCGGCCGGCTATTGCCTCGGCGGAACGCTGCTCACGATCGCCGCGGCGGCCATGGCGCGCGACAATGACGAACGCCTCAAGAGCGTGACCTTGCTCGCCGCGCAAACCGATTTCACCGAAGCCGGAGAACTGACGCTCTTCGTCAATGAAAGCCAGCTCGACTTTCTCGAAGATCTGATGTGGGAGCACGGTTTTCTCGATTCCAAGGAGATGGCCGGCGCGTTCCAGCTCCTGCGCTCCAATGATCTTGTCTGGTCCTACGCGCTCAAATCCTATCTCATGGGCGAGCGCGAGCCAATGACCGACATGATGGCTTGGAACGCCGACGCCACGCGCATGCCCTACAAGATGCATTCGGAATATCTGCGGCGGCTCTTCCTCAACAACGATCTCGCCGAGGGCCGGCTGCGCGCCAATGGCGGCGCCGTCGCGCTCAACGATATCCGCGCGCCGATTTTCGCGGTCGGCACAGAGCGCGATCACGTCGCGCCCTGGCGTTCGGTTTATAAGATTCACCTGCTCGTCGACGCCCAGATCACTTTCCTGCTGACGAGCGGCGGGCATAACGCGGGGATCGTCTCAGCGCCCGAGAAGAAACGCGGCGATTACCGATTCACGAACCGCGTGGACGGCGAGCATTACGCCGAACCCGCAGAGTGGGTGAAGATCGCGACTGTCCGGGAAGGATCATGGTGGCCGGAATGGAGCGCCTGGCTCGCCGCCCGATCCGGTCCGCCGGTCGCGCCGCCTGCGATGGCCGAAGCGCTCTGCGACGCGCCGGGAACGTATGTGCTGCAGAGCTGAGGCGCTGGGACGGCGGCGTGCAGAAGTTTCGTTGGGGACGACCCGCGCCTGGCGCCCTCGGCGCACGCCACGCTTCGCAACTTTCCGTTGAATTCCCCGGATGTCATTCCCGACGCGCGCTTGCGCGATCGGGAATCCAGAGCAAAGCGAGCATTGTTGGATCGGCTCTGGATGCCCGGTCAGGCCTTCGGCCTGCCGGGAATGACAGCCCAGACGAACGGCTCAACCGAACGTCGTATCAAACGTGAATCGCGCGGCCGAAGGCGGCGAGCACGCTCTCATGCATCGTTTCCGACAGCGTCGGATGCGGAAAGATGGTGCGGATCAGCTCTTCTTCGGTCGTCTCGAGATTCATGGCGATGACGAAGCCCTGAATCAGCTCCGTCGCTTCCACCCCGAAGATATGCGCGCCGAGCAGCCGCCCGCTCTTGGCGTCGAAGATCGTCTTCACGACGCCTTCGAGTTCGCCGAGCGCGATCGCCTTGCCATTGGCGAGATAGGGAAACCGGCCGATCTTGACGTCGAGCCCCTGCTCTTTCGCCTTCGCCTCGGTCAGTCCGACGGACGCGACCTGCGGATGGCAATAGGTGCAGCCTGGAATGCGCGACCTGTCGAGCGCGTGCGCGTCCAAGCCGGCGATCGCCTCGACGCAAGTGACGCCCTCATGCTCCGCCTTATGCGCCAGCATCGGGCCGCCGGCGACATCGCCGATCGCGTAAACGCCTTCGACATTGGTGCGCCCGAAGCCGTCGATCTTGATGACGCTCCGCTCGAGGGCGACGCCGAGCGCCTCTAGCCCGAGATTTTCGACATTGGCGACGACGCCGATCGCCGACAGCGCGCGCTCGACTTCGAGCGTCTCCATCTCGCCGTCTGTGGGTTTAAGCGTGACGACGAGGCTGTCGGCCTTCTTCTCGACGCCCGTCACCGTCGTCGCGACGCGAATGTCGATCCCCTGCTTTTTGAACGATCGATGCGCCAGAGCGGCAATCTCTTCGTCTTCGCTCGGGAGAATATGCGGCAACGCCTCGACGAGAATGACTTCGACGCCGAACGTCCGATAGAAAGAGGCGAATTCGACGCCGATGGCGCCAGCGCCGACGATGAGCAGCGACTTCGGAAAGCGCTCCGGTTTCATCGCCTCGAAATAGGTCCAGATGAGTCGCCCATCAGGCTCAAGGCCCGGCAGAAGGCGTGGGCGCGCGCCGGTCGCAACGATGATGTGTTTCGCCTGATAGACGCCGTGGTCGAGCCTCGTTTTCGGCGAAGGCGATTGCGGCAACATGGGCGGTTTGGTCGGCGCGGCGACGCGCACCTCGCCCTTTCCGGCAAGCGTCGCCTCACCCCAAATCACATCGATCTTGTTCTTCCTGAGCAGAAAAGCCACGCCGCCATTGAGCCGCGTCGCCGCCTCGCGCGAATGCGCGACGATGCGCGCGACGTCGGCGCTCAAGGCGCCTGGCGAAACGCCGAACCGCTCGCCCTCGCTGGCGAGGCGATAGACCTCCGCGGAGCGCAGCAGCGCTTTCGTGGGTATGCAGCCCCAGTTCAGGCAAATGCCGCCGAGATGTTCGCGCTCGACGACCGCCGTCTTGAGCCCCAATTGCGCGGCCCGGATCGCGGCGACATAGCCGCCGGGCCCGCCGCCGATGACGATGAGATCATATGTGTCGGCCATGCTTCGTCCTAGCTTCCAAGTGACCCAGTCTTCAGCGTTGTCGGCAAACTCTAAAAATTCACGAAAATTTACGCCCTGGAGGAAAAGCATATATTGTTTAGACGTTTGCAGTCACCTGACCATAAGGGGGCTTTGATGAGCGCCCGTCTTGCATCTACGACCGCCTCGCTGCGTTCGCTTTTTTTCAAGCTCCTCGCTGGTCTGCGTCGCGCCGCTCGTTTCATCTGGCGCGCCTCAATAACTGTCGTGCGTCTTTTGCTTTTGGCCTTTCTGACGGTTCTCGTGACCGCTTGGGCCATTTCCACGCCGAAGGACCACCCCTACCGCGTTCTTGATCCCGACTCGCGCGATTGCAACATGCGGATCGGCGAAAACGGAAACTACGCGTCCCCGGCATGGAATATTCTCGCAGCCTATGGCAACGCCGAAAAAGAAGCGGCGCTCAAGGATGAGGCAGGTCGTTGGGACACGAGATTTCAATGCGCGATACAGCGTCACGAAGTTCCTGTCCCTCGCGCTGATGACAACAATCGCTCGAACGCGCTTGGCTACACGCTGGCCTTTCTGGAATTCAAGGAGGACGGCGAGCCGTTCGAGCTGATCAAGGACTCTCATCAGCTGTTCACCATGAACGAATTGACCGATCGCGTGAGCTATATCGAACGCAGCTCATGGAAGCCGATCACACAACTTGAGGCGCTCAACGCGCATCTTAGATCCGTTGAAAGGCGCACCCACGCCGATGAATTCGGGAATGCCGTCAAGCACAGCAATTACGTCATCGTCTTCGTGCATGGTTGGCGACATGACGCATCGATCGGCGACGGCAATGTCACCGATCTTCGCGCTTACGCGGCGCATGTCGCGCGATACCTTCGCGACCGGTGCAACGCTGGCGAAAGCGAGCATTGCGGGCGCGAGGTGACGGCGGTGTACGTCGGCTGGCGAGGCGCGCGCCTGAACGAGACGCGACTGCATCTTCCCTTTATCGCTATGGGCAATACCGTGGGCGCGCTCCTCGATGGCGACGCCGCGCATTGCTCGAACGGCGTTCTGCCCAGCGAAAAGCCCTTGTGCTGGAAGAACTGGATCAATTCCTGGGGAGATTCGCTCGCTTCCGGCGTCGCGACGCTAACCCTCTTCGACCGCAAACCCGTCAGCGAATATATTGCGCCGCACGCCCTTATGGCGCTGAGAAAAGTCGAGCAGGTTCTCAACAAACAGCCCGGGACGAAGTCAAAGCAACGCGACAATCCAAACAAGATGATCGTGATCGGTCATAGCCTCGGCGGCAACATGCTGGCCACGGCTTTGAAAGACCATTTGATCAAGGCGGTGCATAACCATCCGGGCGCCAACGCCTATTTCTATCCCCCGCTCGGCGATCTCGTGGTTCTCATTAACCCCGCCGCCGAAGCCTCCAAATGGACTGATGTTCAGCGCGCCGTCTGGGAGAAAGTCGCTTTCTTCGAGGGCGAAGGCGACCTCATGGCGGGCCACCGCTTTTTTCCCGCTCATCAAAGTCCTGTCGTGATTTCAGTCACCTCGGCCTATTCCTGGCCTCCAGGAGGCATCCGGCCCGGAGACTGCGCCATAGCGATGCGTCACAAACTGAGTTTGCTCGGTCAGGATGTGAATTCGCCAGACGAGATATGCGCGAGATACAAGCGGTTCCTCGAGGCAAAAAAACCCGGGGAGTTCATCTTCCATGACGAGACGCCGAACCCCGACGAGCGCGCCTGCGGGGCGCTGAGAACGCCGTTTGCGCTCGATCAAGCGGTGGAGAATATCGATCGAAAAAAGAAGATCGGCATAAAATCTGACCTCGCAACCTATCTCGCTTTTCCGCTTTTTCGCGGCGACCTGCGTCCCCTTGGCGCCATGATCGCTGGCGTCGCAAGAGATTTGCGCGCAGCCTGCGAAAGCTTCAGCCTCCCCGAAAACCGACAAGATCAACGAGCGCTGAGATTTTGGCAAAGGGTTGGAGAATTCGTGAGCGATCTTCCCTTCCAGAATACGGATATCGAGTCTTCGCGCACGATCGGCCATCTCGATCCGCCGCGATCGTCGGTGAATCTCGTCGATACTCTTCGCATGCCGGCCCGCCAGCTCGGCACGACGCATGAAATTCGCAGCATCCGTTGGGCGCCGCCCAGTCAGGCGGATTACAAGGATATCCCCGCCGATCCCTCACTAAACTGCGCTGTTAGCCACGACTGGCTGACGCGGGCTCGAAGGGCGCAAACGAATGGCACTCAGTGGGAGAGCGCAATACTAGCCCCGCCGCTCGACCCAGATCCTGCGAATCCTCGCGGCAGCGGCGGCCCTCCCGCGGTCGAGATGACTCACGGTTTCAGGCTTGCGGGACTGCTCCCGATCACGCGCGCTAACGACCCGTTCTGGAACATGCGCGCCTATGACGACGTGCTCATGAGCCATGGCGGCTTCATGTTCAGTTCGTTCATTTGCGCGATCAATCAGTTGGTCTTGGATCGGCCAACACGATGGCCCCTTCCGGCGCCGCCAGCCGAATTGCAGAGCGCGCCTATGCCTCAAGAGCCACATCGGCCGGCGGCGGACGCCCCCAAAATTCGTGGGCGGGCGAGATGATTCGCCCCGCGAGAGGCAGTCCGCGCATGCGGAACATTCCAAAACAAAAAGCCTCCCGCAGCCGGCTGCGGGAGGCTCGAATATGTTCGCGATATAAGTCTTAAGCGGCCTGCGGCAACGCCGATTTGGCCTGCGCCACGATCGCCGCGAAGGCTTCGGGCTGGTGGATGGCGAGATCCGACAAAACCTTGCGGTCGACTTCGATCCCGCCCTTGGCGAGCCCGTCGATGAACCGCGAATAGGTCAGCCCGTGCTCGCGCACGGCGGCGTTGAGCCGCTGAATCCACAACGCGCGGAACACGCGCTTTTTCGCCTTACGGTCACGCGTCGCATATTGCATCGAGCGGTCGACGGCGGCCTTGGCGGCGCGGATCGTATTCTTGCGGCGGCCATAGAAACCTTTGGCGGCCTTGAGGGTCTTCTTGTGCTTGGCGTGCGATGTGACGCCGCGTTTGACGCGAGCCATGACGAAACTCCTTTGCGGAAAAAGTGCGCTCTTGGGATCAGCCGTTCGGCAGGAAGTATTTCTTGACGTTGTCGCCGTCAGTCTTGAACAAGACGTTCGTGCCGCGCAGATTTCTGATCTGCTTGTTCGTCCGCTTGATCATCCCGTGGCGCTTGCCCTGCTGGGCGTAGACCACTTTCCCGGTGCCGGTGATCTTGAAGCGCTTTTTCGCGCCGGATTTCGTCTTCAGTTTGGGCATTTTGCTCTCCCGGGCGCTGAGCCCTGTTGTTTGCGTCGCAGGAAATTGGTCCAAACGACGCGTGTTCGCGCGAGCGAAAAAACCGCCACGGCAGCCCATCACTGGCCGGGCGGTTCTGTAGAGCGCGGTTTATTGCCCAACGCCGGGGGAAACGCAAGTCCGCACAAGGCTTGAGAGCGCCAGGAGTAGACGGCCCCGCCTCTTGGCGACATAGTCCGCCGCGACTTTGGTTTAAACCGAACAGAGAGAGTAAGGCGTGAGGGGCGTAGCGTTAAACTCAACAAATAAAGGCGTTTTTCTCAGGGTTTGAAGAACAGGCGCAAGGCGCTAAATGTCTCTAATTGGAAACGATTCGGGGCGCATTATGAATGTGCATGCATCTGTAGGACGCACGATTGCCGCGGACTGTCCGGTCAATTCCCACAATGAGTGGGACCCGCTGGAGGAAATCATCGTCGGTCGCCTCGAAGGCTCGACGATCCCTTCCGACCATCCGGTCGTCACCTGCAACATCCCCGGCATGGCCGCGCGCGCCCAGTCGCTCGCCGCCGGGTTCCGCTTTCCGAAATTCATGATCGAGCCGGCGCAGCAGGAGCTCGACGGTTTCATCGCTTTGCTCGAGTCGCTGGGCGTCAAGGTGACGCGGCCCGACGCGGTCAATCACAAGGCGAAGTTCTCGACGCCGCACTGGTCGTCGCGCGGCTTCTGCAACTCTTGCCCGCGCGACTCAATGCTGGTGATCGGCGACGAGATCCTCGAAACCCCGATGGCCTGGCCCTGCCGCTATTTCGAAACGCACTCCTACCGAGAGATCCTCAAGGATTATTTCCGACGCGGCGCGCGCTGGACCTCGGCGCCCAAGCCGCAGCTCACCGACGAGCTCTTCGAGCCCAACTTCAAATTGCCGGAGAAGGGCGAAGAGATCCGCTACATTCTCACCGAATTCGAGCCGGTGTTCGACGCCGCCGATTTCTTCCGCTGCGGCCGCGATATTTTCGTCACGCGCTCCAATGTGACGAATGCCATGGGCATCGACTGGCTGCGCCGGCATCTTGGCGAGGGCTATCGGATTCACGAGATCAAGAGCCGCTGCCCGAATCCAATGCATATCGACACGACGATTCTGCCGCTGGGGCCGGGCCGCGTGCTGATCAATCCGGAATATATCAATCCGGATGAGCTGCCGGACATTTTGAAGAAATGGGACATTCTCGTCGCGCCGGAGCCGGATCCGATCAACGACCGCATTCTCGCAATCACCTCGATGTGCGGCAAATGGCTCAGCATGAATATTCTGATGATCGACGAGAAGCGCGTCATCGTCGATCCGCATCACACCAATATGATGCGTCAGATGGAGAAATGGGGCTACGAGCCGATCCCCTGTTCGTTCCTGCACTATGCGGCGTTCGGCGGCGCGTTCCATTGCGCGACGCTCGATGTGCGCCGGCGCGGAACGCTCGAAAGCTATTTTTGATTCAATCGCGCTTCTTTCGCCCGACGCTTACGCAAGGAGCGCCGGGCGATTTCTATTTCATGTCGACGCCGCCAAGCCGCAGGCCGATGATGCCCAAGAGAATAAGGCCAATTGATCCCAGCCGCAGCACGGTGGTGGGTTCGTTGAACAGGAAAACGCCCACCAAGGTCGCCGCCGCGATGCTTGCGCCGGTCCACACCGCATAGGCCGTGCCGGCGGGAATTGTCTTCACTGCTAGGCCCAGGCATCCGACGCTCGCCGCCATGAAAAATACCATGATGAGCGAAGGCCAGAGCCGCGTGAATCCTTGTGCATATTTCATCCCGATGAGCCAGCCGACTTCGCAGATGCTGCCGATAAAAAGGATGATCCAGTCCATCTAACCGTCCTTGCTTGCCGACGTCGCCGCGTCCGGCGACTTGTGGATTTTGCGGTTCAATCCGTCAAGAACCGCCGATTTGCATTTCGCGAGACGCCGCCCACATAGGCCGCAAGGAGCCTTCATCATGAGAAGAATCATCGACGTTTACCCCGCCCCGGATTCCATGCACTGGGTCGGCGACGGCTTTCCCGTGCGCTCGCTGTTTTCGCATCACGAACATGGCGCGCAGGTGAGCCCCTTTTTGCTGTTCGACTATGCGGGACCATTTGACTTTTCACCGACGCCCGAGCGCCGCGGCGTCGGCGCCCATCCGCATCGCGGCTTCGAGACGGTGACGATCGTCCTCGACGGCGAACTCGCGCATCGCGACTCGACAGGCGCCGGCGGACTTATCGGGCCCGGCGACGTGCAATGGATGCGCGCCGCTTCCGGCGTCGTTCACGAGGAGTTTCATTCCGAAAGCTTCGGCAAGTCGGGCGGACGGTTCGAGGTCGTGCAGCTTTGGGTCAATCTGCCCGCGCGCGAGAAGATGAGCCCGCCGCGCTACCAGACCCTCCTCGACAAGGACATCCCGCGCGTCGATCTGCCCGGCGACGCCGGGCTTGTTCGCGTCATCGCCGGCGAATTCGACGGGCATCGCGGACCGGCGCAAACCGCGACGCCGATCGATCTTTGGGACGTGCGGATCGACGCGGGAAAAAGCGCTCGGTTCACGCTGCCGGAAGGCCATACGGCGCTTGTCGCCATTCTCGAAGGAACGGTCGAAGTCAATGGCGAGAAGATCGCACGCGGGACGGATGTTGTCGTATTCGAGGAGGAAGGCGGCGACATCGCCTTTGAAGCCAACAATGACGTGAAGCTGATCGTCATGAGCGGCGAACCGATTGACGAGCCCGTGGCGCAACAAGGTCCGTTCGTGATGAATACGCAGGATGAATTGCGTCAGGCCTTCACCGACTATCAGTCCGGACGGTTCGGCGTCATCGCGCCGCTGGGCGGCTAAAGCGCTTTCCGATCACATGGACTCATGTGGTCGATAGGAAATCGCTCAAACGCAAATGTTGGAGCAGGTTCTCATCGAAAAAGTCTGTCTACCTTTTGGGAGCCTGCTCTAAGCTCTGCTGCGACGGGGCGCCAATCTCAGCTCTTCGATCGTCGCCGCCAGCGAAGTGAACTCCACCGGCTTGGTGAGAAAAGCGTCGACTCCGGCGGCGCGGGCGGCGCGCTCGTCTTCTTCGCGCGCGCTGGCCGTAAGCACCAATATGGGCGTGCGTGGCGCGCCTGCCCGCGCCTCGGCCTCACGAATGCGGAGGCTCGCCTCGCGTCCGTCGAAATCCGGCATGAAAAGATCCATGACGATCACGTCATAAGGCTCGCCCACGCCCTCGATCGCTTCGCGCGCCCGCGCGAGCGCGAGCGCGCCGCTTTCCGCGCGGGTCACCTTCGCGCCAAGCTTGGCGAGGTGACGCATGAGAATAAGCGCGTTGATCTCATTGTCTTCGGCGATAAGCGCGTTCACCCCGGCGAGCGCCTGCAGCGGCGCGTCGTCGTCAGGCGCCGGCTCCTTGGCGCTCTCTGGCGACAGACGGGCGATCAGCGAGGCGATCCGCACCGGCTTCACCAGCCAGCCGTCGAAGTCGCACAAGGCGTCCTCGCCGAAGGCGCGCCGTTCGATCGGCGAGAAGAGCAGAAACAGTTTTCCCGCCTGCGCGCCGCGAGCGACTTTCGCTAACTGCGCGGTCATTTGAGGGCCCAGCGCGCAGTCGACGATGACGGCGTCGAAGGGTTTTTCGTGCGCGCTATGCAGCGCGCATGGCGCGTCCTCGGCCGCGACGATCTCCGCTTCGGCTCCGGCGAAACGCAAGCTCTCCGCGAGATAGGGCGCTTCAAAGATGCTGTGCGCAACGATCAGCGTTTTGAGCCCTGAAAGCGGCGCCGGCGCGGGCTCTTCGCTGATTGGCGGGGCCGGCAGCGTGAAGGCGAAAACCGCGCCCATGTCCGTTGAATCGACGAGCGCCAGCGCGCCGCCCATCCTGGCGACGAGTCGGCGAGAGATGGCGAGACCGAGCCCTGTGCCCGCCTGCGGGTGGTTCTCCGAAGGATCGGCCTGTTCAAATTCCTCGAAGATCGCCTCGCGCGCCGCCTCGGGCACGCCCGGCCCGGAGTCGCGCACCTCGAAGCGCAGCCGCGCGCCGTCTCGCGCGACGCGCACGCCCACGCCGCCCCGCTCGGTAAATTTCACCGCGTTGCCGATGAGATTGACGAGCACCTGCCGAAGTCGCGCCGGGTCACCCACGATTTCGCGTGGCGTATCGGGCGAGATGACGCTGGCAAGCTCCAGCCCTTTCGCCATCGCGCGCGGCGCCAGCAATTCGACCACGCTTTCGACGAAGGGCGCGAGCGCAAAGGCTTCGTGGCGCAGCTCGAACTTGCCGGCTTCGATCTTGGAGAAATCCAGAATGTCGTCGATCAGCTGCGAGAGCGAACGGCTCGAATCGCCGATCGCTTCGACATAGCTCGCCTGTTCGGCGGTGAGCTTGGTCATCGCCAGAAGTTGCGCCAGCCCCATGACGCCGTTGAGCGGCGTGCGAAATTCGTGGCTGACTGCTGCGAGAAAGCGCGACTTGGCGAGACTGGCGGCTTCGGCCCTGTCGCGAGCGGCGGCGGCGGCGCGCAGCTCCCAAATTTCGTCGCGCAGCGATTCGAGTTCGGCCTCGACCTTTTCGCGGCCACGCCCGCGCAGGGCAATGTAAATGGACGCCGCCAGCAACAGAATGACGAGCTGCGTCGCGACCAAAATAACAATATGGTTTAAGGACATGCGCCCATATCAGGCCGCAAGGCGCCCGAACGCAAGTCCCGCGCGATAGGAAAGCGCTTCCGCGAGATGCGGTCGGCCGACGAATTCAGCGCCGTCGAGATCGGCGATGGTGCGCGCAAGCTTCAAGACTCTGTGAAACCCGCGCGCCGTGAGGCCGAAGCGCTCGGATGCGTCCCGAATCAGCGCCGTGCCCGCAGCGTCGAGATGCGCCGCGCGCTCGATCACCGCCGCTGGCGCGGCGGCGTTGGCGGCGACCCTTGGCAATGAGAGAGCGTCGTAGCGGGCGCGCTGGATCTCGCGGGCCCGCGCGACGCGCGCCGCGACCTGCCGCGAACCCTCGCACGGCGGCGGCAACACGAGGTCGGCGGCGGTCACCGCCGGCACCTCGATCTGCACATCGAAACGGTCGAGCAGCGGTCCCGAAAGTCGCGCCTGATATTGCGCGACGCAGCGTTCATTGGGTTGGCGCTTGCAGGCGTAGCCCGGATCCATCGCATGACCGCAACGGCATGGGTTCATCGCCGCGACAAGCTGAAAGCGCGCTGGGTAGACGGCGCGATGATTGGCGCGCGACACCGCCACCTCGCCCGTCTCGAGCGGCTGACGCAGGCTGTCCAGCACTTGCGGTTGAAACTCGGGCAATTCATCGAGAAAGAGAACCCCGTTGTGGGCGAGCGAAATCTCGCCTGGCTTTGCATGGGAGCCGCCCCCGACCAGCGCCGGCATCGAGGCGGAATGGTGGGGCGCGCGAAAGGGCCGCCTGTCGGTCAGTTCGCCTCCGGCAATCTGCCCCGCCACCGAATGAACCATGGAGACTTCGAGCAATTCCCGAGGGGTCAGCGGCGGCAGGATCGACGGCAGCCGCGCGGCGAGCATCGATTTTCCCGCGCCCGGAGGGCCGCTCATCAGAAGGTTGTGGCCGCCGGCGGCGGCGATTTCGAGCGCGCGCTTGGCGGTCTCCTGTCCCTTGATGTCGGAAAGGTCGGGCTGATCGGCGGCGAGCCTGCGCACCGCCGGCTCAGGCCGGGCCAGAACCTGCGCGCCCTTGATGTGGTTGACCAGCTGAATGAGCGAGCGCGGCGCGATCACCTCCATATCGCTCGACGCCCAGGCCGCTTCCGGCCCGCATTCGCTCGGACAGATCAGTCCCAAGCCCCGGGCGTTGGCGGCCACCGCCGCCGGCAGGACGCCCGCCGTCGGCGTCAGCGTTCCGTCGAGCGCAAGCTCGCCAAGCACGACGAATCCTTCCAGCGCGTCGGAGGGAATGGCTCCAATGGCGGCCATCACGCCAAGCGCGATCGGCACGTCATAGTGGCTCCCCTCTTTGGGCATGTCGGCGGGGGCGAGATTGACAGTGATTCTTTTCGCCGGCAGCGCCAGGCCGGAAGCGATCAGCGCCGCGCGCACCCGCTCGCGCGACTCGGCGACGGCCTTGTCGGCGAGGCCGACGACGTTGAAGACGACCGCGCCGCTGGAAATCTGCACTTGGACGTCGACGGGACGGGCCTCGACGCCTTCGAACGCGACCGTCGCCACCCTCACCGCCATCGCGCGCTCCCGAGAAATTCTTTTGCGCAAATTATCGTCGACAGCTTAGCTGGCGCGCAATCTTAACGCAAGAACATTATGTGAACATAGCCGCGCCAGCACTAACCTAGATCGCAGATTGCAATTGCCAAGTTTCGGTTCGCGCGATGATATTCTGAAGGCGCGGCGCGCCAGCCGCGCGTTAAACCGGTTCAAGGAGGAGATTGGAGATGAAATTGAGGACGGGTCTCGCGCTGGTTTTCGCGGCCGCTGTGGCTGCGCCGGCCCACGCCGCCATGCCGCTCGCGCCAAGTGGGACGCCGGGCGCGCCGATCGTGCAGGTTTATGGCGGTTGCGGGCCTTACGGCCATCGCGGTCCCTATGGCGGCTGCCGCTGGGGCGGACAGTGGGGCGGATACGGCGTCGGTCGCGCCTGCCCGCCAGGCTTCCATCTCGGCCCCTACGGCCGCCGCTGCTGGCCAAATTATTAAGTTCAGTGAAAAGCCGGGACGGCGAACCGTCCCGGCGCCTCGGCGGCGTCGTTCCCGAACGCCGTCAGGGCTTTTGCCCGGAGGGGCGAAGTCCAGTCCCGCCTCTTGGCTGTTCCGCGGCGCTTGGGGCTGGCGCGTCGCTCGGCGCCACCGGCGCCGAAGATCCCAGCGAAACCGAGAGGCCGAACAACTTCCACTGGCCTTGGACCGGCGCAAAGAGCAGCTCGAAACGGATCTGCGTCGGCACGGAGGGGAAAAACCCTGACATGTGCATCATGCCCGTCGACTCGATTTGCGGCAGCATGCTGAGCTGCGGCTCCAAGACGGCGACGCCGGAGAGGTCGAGATTTTGGTTGCGCTGATAGGCGAAGATTTCCGCGAGCCGCGCGGCCGTGTTCGTCTGGAAGCCGGGGGCTCCGAGGTCGCGCAGCACCGTATAATTACCGGTTTTGTTGGCCTGATCGAGCGCAAGCAGAGTCGAGCGGACCAGGATCAGAACCCCGTTCTTGTCGATATCGGCGGGCCTTGGCGCCTGCGCCGGCCTGGAAGGCCCAGCCTTAAGCGCCGGCTTAGGCGACTGCGCCGAAGCCATCGTCGGAAAAAAACTCGCGGCCACTAGGGCCGCGAGCAGTATTGTCTTGACCTTCACGATCATGGATCACCAAGCCAGGGTCACGCCCGCACGGCCAGCGACGCCGCCGTATTTGAGGCCCGCGCCGATGCCGGCATTGACCACCGCCCATTCGTTCAAGCGCAATTGCGCCTGAGCGGCAAGGCCGTACTGACCACGGAAGGTGCCGAAGTTGCCGGTGACCGAGAAGAACTTGTTGTCCGGCAGGTAGCTGGCGCCGCCGAGCGCGACGGCGACCGCCGTGCCCTCGTAACCACGTTGCACCCCTCTGCCCAGGCTATACACGCTTTGCGACAGGCCCAGAACGCCGGCCTGGAGAGCTTGGATGTCCTGCGGACCGAAGGCCGAAGTCGCGAGATTTCCGCTAGCGTCAGTGGTGGTGAACTTGGTCACGCCGACCTGCGAGGCCAAGCTCGCGGCAGAGGTGATGCCCGGCGCTTGGTAGACATTGTTTGCCGTGCCGAGCACGATCTGGTTGGGAGCGCTGGCGACTGCGCCGACGCCGATGGCCGTCGAGCCGACGCCCGTCGCGGAGGAGCCGGCGCCGACCGCCGTCGAGCCGAAGCCCGAGGCGTTGGAGCCGACGCCCATGGCCGTGGAAGCCACGCCGCTGGCGTTCGAGAACGCGCCAGTCGCGGTGGAGCCAAAGTTGCTGGCGTTTGATCCCGTGCCGGAGGCCGTGGCGCCAACGCCGCTCGCGTTCGAGAACGCGCCCGTCGCCGAGGAGCCGAAGCCGGTCGACTTGGAGCCGAACCCATAGGCGTTCGAGAGCGGTCCCGTCGCGGTCGAGAAGTCGCCCACGGCCGTGCCGCCATTCGACGCGGTCGTATTGAGGCCTATCGCGACCGAGTCCGTGGCCTTCGCGTTCGTGCCGATCGCGACGGCGTTGGCTCCCTTCGCGCCAGCCTGGGCGTTGTTGCCGATCGCGATCGCGTTCGTGCCGATCGCTTTCGAACCTACGCCGGCGGCAAACGAATTCTTGCCAATCGCAGCGTTGTTCGTGCCGACCGCGGTGCCGTTGTCGCCGACGACAAAGTTGCCAGAGCCGAAGGCCTGGGCGGTGTCGGCAGCCACGAAGTTGGTGTTGCCGACCGCGGTGGACTTATCGCCGATGACGGCGTTGAACGTGCCGACCGAGTTGGAGCCGTCGCCGATCACGCCGTTGACGGTGCCGACCGCATTCGAGCCTTTGCCGATCACGCCGTTGATCGTGCCGACCGCATTCGAGCCGTCGCCAATGACGCCATTGAGCGTGCCTACCGCGTGCGACCCGTCGCCAATCACCCCGTTGAAGGCGCCGAAGGCCGCGGAGTTGTCGCCCGCCACGCCGTTGACCGTGCCGAACGCGCTGGAGTTGTCGCCGATGACCGCGTTGGTGTTGCCGGTGCTGGTGGACTTGTCGCCGATCACGAGGTTCTTGGAGCCGGTCGCGGTGGAGCCGTCGCCAATGACGCCGTTGATCGTGCCGAAGGCGTTGGAGCCGTCGCCAATCACGCCGTTGATGGTGCCGACCGCGTTCGAGCCGTTGCCGATCACGCCGTTGACAGTGCCGAAGGCGTTGGAGCCGTCACCGATCACGCCGTTGATCGTGCCGACCGCGTTCGAGCCGTTGCCGATCACGCCGTTCAGCGTGCCCATCGCGTGCGAACCGTCGCCAATCACCCCGTTGAAGGCGCCGAAGGCCGCGGAGTTGTCGCCAGCCACGCCGTTGACCGTGCCAACCGCGGTGGAGTTATCGCCCACAACGGCGTTGGTCGTGCCGAGGATCGTGGACTTGTCGCCAATCACAAGGTTCGCGGCGCCGACCGAAGTGGAGTTCTTGCCCAAGATGCCGTTGAGGGTTCCGACGGCTGTGGAGTTTTCGCCATCGATCCCGTTGAAGGAGCCGACCGAAGTCGCCTTGGTCGATGCGGCGGTGATCACATTGACGTTGCCGACGGCGGTGGAGCCATCCGCATTGGCGAAATTCGCCACGCCCACCGCAGTGGAGCCCAGACCGGCCGCAGTATTGAGATTGCCGACGGCGGTCGAGGCGTCGCCCGAAGCATTGTTCAGCACGCCCTGCGCGACAGAACCCAATCCAGATGATTTGTTGCCGACGCCAATCGCCGCCGAGCCAACGCCATCCGAGGTGTTGCCAATGCCGATCGCCGCGGAGCCAGCGCCGTTCGACTTGTTGAGATTGCCGAGCGCGGTCGAGAGATCGCCCTTCGACGTGTTGCCGACGCCGACCGCCGAGGAGCCGAGCCCATCAGATGTGTTGCCGACGCCGACCGCCGCCGAACCAATGCCGTTCGACGTGTTCAGCACGCCCAACGCCGCAGAGCCAGCTCCGTTCGACGTGTTGGTGATGCCGAACGCCGCGGAGCCCGCTCCGTTAGAAGTGTTGCCAATGCCAAACGCCGCAGAACCGGTTCCCTTCGATGTATTAAAATTTCCGAAAGCGGCCGAGAGCGGTCCTGAGGAAGTGTTGCTGATGCCGAACGCCGAGGACCCGGCTCCCGATGCATTGTCGAGAAATCCGCAGGCAAAGGATGTAAGCACCGAGGAGGATCCGAACGAGCCGCCACAGGTCGCGGCGCTCGCGGAAGTCGGCGCAAAAGCCGCGCCCATTGCGATGGCGGCGGAGCCGCCCATGAGCACGCGACGAAGCGCGATGGCGCCCGTGTTCGACTTGATGAGTTTCTGAGAAAGTTTGGTCACGATCAGTTCCCCCAATTCCTTGACTGCGAAGAGCACCAAGCCGCGAACTAGCCCAAGCCGCGGGAAGCGTTATCGAGATGAATACAATTTAGACGGGCATGCACAGTCAACGACGAACGGCGCCTTCAGCGCGCGGTTTGGCCACATTTCCGGCAGCTGTGATAAATAGGAAACAGTGCGCAAGTGACTGAAAATAGGTCAAATACTTGAAGTAACTCATCTTTTTGGATTATGACCACGCGCGCCTCGAATCGAGCGTTGGCGCGTCTCAAAATGGCGCATCGTCCCACGATGGGAAAAATATCGGCCCACGATGGGAAATGGCGGTACGATTCTCATCCGCTCTAACGGAAATCGCCGCGCGTCATTTGCAAATTCGCCGGCCGAAAGGGAGAATGAATCTGCTTTTGGCTCCGGAACCTTGCTTATGACGACTCACTTCGGGACGGCCGTGCAGGCGGCGATTGCGCGTAACGCCGCTTCCTACGACGATCTTCCTTATGTCTCGCATCCGTTCCCGCAGACTCATCCGTCGCGGCTCGGCGCGGTCGCACGCATCTTCAAGCTCGCGGCGCCGGACCTCTCCCGCGCGCGCGTGCTTGAACTCGGATGCGCGGCCGGGGGCAATCTCATTCCGCTCGCGGCCCGTCACCCCGACGCTTATTTTCTCGGGGTCGACCTGTCGCAGCGGCAGATCGACGAGGGTCAGCAGCGAGTCGCCGCCCTTGGACTCTCCAACATCAATCTGCGCCGCCAGAGCCTCACCGACCTTCGGTCCAAGGACGGCGGGTTTGACTATATTATATGCCACGGCGTCTACAGCTGGGTGCCCGAGCAGGTGCGCGACGCCATTTTGCGAATCGCGCGAGAAAATCTCGCGCCAAACGGCGTCGCCTTCATCAGCTACAACGTTCAGCCCGGGTGGCGACTCCGACAGACGCTGCGCGATGCGCTGGGGCTGCACGTCGGCCCGCAGGGCTCGCTGCGCGAGCGCGTGGCCCGCGCCCGCGAAATGCTGTCCTTTCTGGAGCAGAACACGCCGGCGGAGACCACCTGGGGCAGCATTTTCCGCGCCGAAGCCGCCAATTTGCGCATGGCGGACGACTCCTACATCGGCCACGAATTTCTAGAAGACTGCAACGAGCCGTGCAGTTTCTCCGAGTTCATGGCGAGCGCAGGGGGCCGGGGACTGGCCTATCTCGGCGAGGCGGGCCTTTCGACGATGATGCCCGAAAATATGAATCCGGCCTCCGCGCCCTTGCTGCGCGCGCTCGCGGGCGACAATCAGGTCTCGCTCGAGCAGCACATGGATATTTTCACCGGCCGGACCTTCCGCCAAACCCTGCTCATACATAAAGAGCGCGAGGGCAAGTGCGTCCGCACAGTGACGCCCGACGCGCTCCAGGGTCTACATTTTCTGGCGCGGCCCGACTTTGGCCTTTCTCGCGAAGAGGACGGCAAGGCGTTTTTCGCCGACGGCTCGGGAGCATGGTTTTCCACACAGGACCTTGACGTGCGTAAGGCCATGGAAGCGCTCGTCGCGCGCCTGCCCGAGTCGAGTTCGGTCGATGAGCTCGTCGCAGCCATGGAGCTGCGCGGCGCCCCGGTCGACGAGGCGATGCGATCCAGAATCGCCGACGCGCTGATGCGCATGACGCTTGTCGGTCTCTTGACCGCTTCAACGGAATCCCTGCGGATCGCCCGCGCGCTTTCGGCGAAGCCTATCGCCTGCCCCATGCTGCGCGCCGACGCGGCCGCCGGCGTGTTGCACTCGGCCAATCTGCGTCACGAGCCGATTCGGCTCGATATCATCGCCCAGGTAGTGACGCCGCTGCTCGACGGCGGCAATGACCGGGACGGCTTGATCGCCGCGACGATCGCCGCGGCGGACGCCGGCCGCGTGACCTTTCAGCGCGCCGGTCAGACCGTGGTCGAGCCGGCCGATGTCGCCGTCTGCGCCGCCGAGCACGTCGATCGCGTGCTCGGCCACCTTCAGAGCAACGCCTGCCTCGTCGCCTGAGGACCGCCTCCAAGGTCGAGGGCGGATCAGCCATGCCTCGATTGCGTCATCACGCGGAGCGGCGAGTGGCCATCTCGGATTCCTCCGGCGAGGCGGCGCTCTCCGCCTGATCGTCCGAGAGCAGCGTCGCAATCCAACGGACGCTCGGAAAATGTTGACAGAGGATGATCAGCGCCGATGTCAACGGAACGGCGATAAAGGCGCCGGCGATTCCCCAGATCCAGGTCCAGACCGAAAGCGATACAATGACCGCCATCGGCGTCAGTGATAGGCGCTGGCCCTGAAGCATCGGCGTAATGACATTGCTGATCACAATTTGGATCGCCGAAAAGCCCAGGAATGCAATGGCCGGCATCGTCCAGCCATCGTATTGCATGATCGCATAAAGTGTTGGCGGCAAAATGCCGATGATATTGCCGATCACCGGAATGTAGTTGAGCAGAAAGTTCAGCAGCGCCCACACCATCGCCAGATCCAAGCCGAGAACTAGTGACCAGACCAGGGTCGCCACGCCGGTGATTGTGCTGGTCAGGGTGGCCACCCAGAGATACTGGCGGATCTTCACGGCGGTCGAGTCGACGGCGTCGACGAGTTCGCGTCTTTCACGCCCGCCGAGTTGCTGTCCTATTTTCTTGCGCAGAAGCGTAACTTCAGGAAGGCCGAAGGCGACAAGCACGCCAATGACGCCGATATAGGCAATGATGTTGTAGACGCTCGTGAGCGCCTGCTGTGCGAAGTCGATCATCCGGCCGTAGCCGCCGACTCCGCCGATCGAGCCGCCCCAGCTCTGCACCCAGGCGGAGACCCTTTCGTAGAGCTGCTGCAGCTTTTCAGAATTATCGCCAAAAGCCTGCCCGATCTGAGCGACGGAAAAGGAAATGGCGCCGGCGAACGCCGCCAGCACGGCGAGCAGCGCCAGAATCGTGCCGATGTTGCTGAGCGTTTCCGGCACATAGCGCTGCAGCCATGGTTTGACCGGCCAGACAGCGGCGATCACGACAAAGGCCGCTGCGAGCGGCATCGTCACGGAATAGGTTTGTCTCAATGCAAAGGCGACGAGCAAGAAGGAGATGATCGCCAGCAGTCTCGTCTGCGTGACCTGTTGCGTTTGCTGCGAGTGATCCATTCCGCTCTCCACAGGGCTCATGCAAAGCAAAGCGGCAGACAGAGGATCGCCTAGCCGCCGTGAAACAATTCGCCGGCTCGAGTCCCCGTCGCCGACTGCTCGCGTCTCTGCTTGCCTGGCGCCGGAGCCTCTTTGGAAGGCGGCCAACCTTCGCGCTGACGCCCGCGCTCCCCGTCTGTTTCCTCAGTCTGATCGTGGAAGAGGATCTGATAGGTCGGGAACGGCATGTCGACGCCGGCCGCCGTCAAAGCCGGCGCAATGGCGCGATAGACTTCGTCGGTCGATTCGACGACCTCGCGCATGATCGTCGGCTGGATCCAGTAGCGGACCTCCAGATTGACGCCGAAATCGCCAAGGCCTTGGAACAACACGACAGGTTTTGGCTCGTGCAGCACGCGGTCGACTTTCGCGATACTGGAAAGGATGACTGCGCCCGCCTTGTCGACTTCGTCGCTCACGCCGATCGTGATCATGAGATGAATGCGGCGCGCCTCATAGGCGGTATTGACAACGACGCGGTTCGTATAGAGTTCGCTATTGGGAATCACGACGCGGCGATTGTCATAGGTGCGCAGCAGGGTCGCGCGGATTTGAATGTCCTCAACGGTTCCCTCATGCGGGCCGCTGACGATCTGATCGCCGATATGGAATGGCCGCGTGACCAGCAAGAGTATGCCGGCGAGCATATTCTGGAATATGTCCTTCGCCGCGAAGCCTACGGCCACGCTGCCGATGCCGAGGGCGCCGAACACGGAAGCGGCGTCGAGCGAGGGAAGCACGACGGATAGCGCGATGATCGCGCCGATCAGGTTAACGGCGCCGCGACCGAGCCTGGAAAAAATCTTGACGATGTGTCGAGGCTGTCCCGAACGCGTCGCGACCCTTGCGACGCCGCGTCCGACGCCCAGGGCGAACAGGTAAACGACGAAATAGACCAAGAGTCCGAAGGCAAGGTTCGGCAGCAATGCGACGAACCCCTGCCAAATGTTCTGAAGCCGCTCCCAGGCTGCGTCCAACTGATACTCCATGATTCAGTCCCGTTTCGTCAGGCGATAGAACCCCGAGACGTCGTCGATGTTCCTCGCACAGCCGACGCAGTTCCCCAGTCGCCATCGCGCCTGCGCTTCTGCGTGAGCGAAACCGCGACGCAGCTGTAAATTCTATGAGCTCGGATCTTTGTTCACGCGGAAATCTTTGTTCGCGCGCGAATCATCGTCGACCGGCACGTTATTTTCGAGCGGCGTGATCGCCCTGAGCGTCAGAAAGGTGAAAATCGCGATCGCAACCGCAACGTCGTAGCTGCCGAGACCAACCGAGGCGCCTATAGCGCCTGTGGCCCACAGACTCGCCGCCGTCGCCGTTCCTTTAACCATGGCGCCCTGCTTGAGAATGGCGCCGCCGCCGATGAAACCAATTCCGGTGATGACGCCCTGGATGATTCTCGCCATGCCGTCAGGCGAATCCGCCATGTATTGCTCAGCCGCCTGGACAAATCCGCAGGAAGCAAGAGCGACGAGCGGAAAGGTACGGAGCCCTGCGCTGCGCTCCTGTCGCTCCCGATCCCAGCCGATCGGCAGTGCGAGCGCATAGGCGCCGGCAAGCGCCGCGAGATGGGGAAGTATTTGAAATTTGTCCACGTCTACGCCGCTTGCCGCCCCAAGTTTAAACAGTAGGCGACGAGGCAGAGGTTTCAATAGCCGCCGCAAGCTCTGGATTGATCGGCGCACTGGCCAATATGGTTCCTATTCGCAACTCGCACCAACGAAGCGATGAGCAGAGCGAAATTGGCGATTGCATCGACGGCGGACGGCGCGCTCCCCGCCCAAGCCGCTTGGGACTCGCGCTCGAAGATCGTGGTCGCGGGGATTGTCGTCTGCGTCGTCGGACTTGTCGCTTCCGCGAGTCCGGGCCTCGGGCCTCGCGCGTCTCACATGGCGACGCACATTTTGCTCATGAGCGCGCTCGCGCCTTTTCTAGCTGTGCTGTGGATGCGTTTCACATCGGCGCCGGTCCTTGCGACCGGTCGCGCCATGGCGATTGTCACCGCAGCGCAGCTTGCACTGCTTTATGCGTGGCATGCGCCGGGGGCGTCGGCCTATGTCGAGCGGCATCCGACCGCGCATCTCCTGATGCACGCGTCGCTGCTGGCGGCCGCCCTGCTGTTCTGGCTGGCGATCCTCGGCGATACGGGCGTCGCGCGTTGGCGCGGCGTCGCCGCGCTCGCGATCACCGGAAAGCTCGCCTGCCTCCTCGGCGTGCTTCTCGTGTTCGCGCCGCGCGTTCTCGACACAAGCGCGGCGAGTTGGGGATCGACCACGGAAACAATGTTGGCGGATCAGCGCCTTGCCGGTTTGCTGATGCTGGCGGCCTGCCCTGCAAGCTATGTCCTCACCGGGGTCTTCATCGCCTCGCGGTGGCTTCTCGACATGGAGGACAATCGCTCGCGCGCGCGGACCTATCGCCCGGACCGCGCGTAGAGCGCGCCCCCATGCCTGAAGGACAAAGCGACCCGAAGCGTCTTCCAAACGAAACGCCGCGGCCGCCAGGCGAACTTGAAGAGCTTGAGCGCGTTTGGGCCTGTCCGCCCGGGTGGCGAAAAATAAGCGAGATCAACAACAGTCTCGTTGGCGTCATTTATATCGGCGCGGCCTTTTTGTTCTTTTTGCTGGCGGGCGTGCTGGCGCTGATCATGCGCGTCCAACTTGCGCACGGCGACAACCAATTTATCGGACAGGATCTCTACAATCAGATCTTTACCGTGCATGGCACGACGATGATGTTCCTTTTCGCCGTTCCTGTGATGGAGGCGCTGAGCGTCATCCTGCTGCCGCAGATGCTGGCCGCGCGCGACCTGCCCTTTCCAAGGCTCAGCGCCTTCGCCGTTTGGGCCTATGTGATCGGCGGCCTCGTGTTCTTCTCGACGATCTTCTATGGACTCGCGCCGAGCGGCGGCTGGTTCATGTATCCGCCGCTGACGCTGACCAAGTTCTCGCCGGGAGACAACGCCGATTTCTGGCTGCTCGGCATCGGCTTCATCGAGATATCCGCGATCGCTGGCGCAATTGAAATCATCGTCGGGATGCTGCGCACGCGGCCGCCGGGGATGACGCTCGACAAGATGCCGATCTTTGGCTGGTCGATGCTGGTCTTCGCGGCGATGATCGTCTTCGCCTTCCCCGCCGTGATCCTCGCGACGATGATGCTCGAGATCGAGCGGTCCTTCGGCTGGCCCTTCTTCAATGCGGCCCAGAGCGGCGATCCGTTGCTATGGCAGCATCTCTTCTGGTTCTTCGGGCACCCGGAGGTCTACATCATCTTCCTGCCGGCGGCCGGTCTCGTCTCGATGATCGTGCCGACGATGGCGCAACGGCCGCTCGTCGGTTATCGGCTCATTGTGGTCGCGCTGATCGCCACGGGCTTCTTCAGCTTCGGCCTTTGGGTGCATCACATGTTCAGCACCGGCATACCGGCGCTGAGTCTCGGCTTCTTTTCGGCGGCGAGCATGGCGGTCGCCGTGCCTTCCGGCATTCAGGTCTTCTCATGGATCGCGACGATCGCCGCGGCGCGCGATCGATTCAGACTCTCCACGCCCTCGCTGTTCGTCCTCGGATTTCTTTTCATCTTCGTGGTCGGAGGTCTGACGGGCGTGATGGTGGCGGTCGTGCCGTTCGATCTCCAGGCGCATGACAGCTATTTCATCGTCGCGCATTTCCATTACGTCCTCGTCGGCGGCATGGTGTTTCCGCTCTTTGCGACCTTCTACTACTGGGATCCGATGATCAGCCGGAACCGGCTTTCGGAACGCCTTGGGCGCTACGTGTTCTGGCTGATGTTCGTGGGCTTCAACGTCGCCTTTTTCCCCATGCACATCTCTGGTCTCCTCGGCATGCCGCGGCGGGTTTGGACCTATCCAAGCGCCATGGGCTGGGACACGCTCAATATGACTTCCACCATCGGCGCCTTCATTCTGGCGCTCGGCGTGCTGGTGTTCGTCCTCGATCTTTTCGTGCGTTTCCGGCGCGATTGGGAGACGCAGCGAACGCAGACCAATCCCTGGAACGCCGGAACGCTGGAGTGGCTGCCGAGCGATCTCTATTCGATGCGCAGCGTTCCGATCGTCACGAGTCGCTACCCTCTATGGGATCAGCCCAATTTCGCCGAAGACGTCGCCGCGGGCGCCTACTATCTGCCGAACGCCGCAACCGGACGGCGCGAGACGATCGTCACCTCGCCTATCGAGGCCCGACCGGAATATCTCCTTGAAATGCCGGGGCCCGGCTGGGCGCATATGTTCTCCGCGGTCTTCACGGCCGCTTGCTTTCTGCTGTTGACGGTGAAGGCCGTTGCGATCGCGCTTGTCTGCGGCGCGGTAGCCATCTTCGCCACGCTCGTCTGGTGCTGGCAGCTCGATCCGCCGCCGCGCGGACGCGTCGCGATCGGCGGCGGGATCAGTCTGCCCACCTATATGTCCGGACCTTCGTCGCATGCCTGGTGGGCGATGATCGTGCTGATCCTCGTCGCCGGCTCTCTCTACATCGCGTTCGTCTTCTCCTACCTCTATCTTTGGACCGTCAGCCCGGGGGTTTGGCCCATCGCGGGCGCTTCGCCGCTTCCAGACCTGCGCTGGGCGGCGAGCGGCGCAACGCTGATGCTTCTCAGCGTCCTTGCGTACGGGATGGCCGACCGTGCGCTTCCAAAGCCCGGTTCGGTCAGCCTGTCGGCGGCGCTTCTGATGATCGCCGGCGCCTTGTGCCTCATCGCCGGCCTCGGGATAGCGGGCTATGCGCAATGGCGATCCGGCCTGCGGCCGGGGGAAAACTCATACGGCGCCATGGTCTATCTGGAGATCGTCTTGACAGGTCAGCTCGTGGCGACTGTCGCGGTGATGACCGGATTCGCCCTGGCGCGTCTCTTCACCGGGAAACTCGATGCGCGGCGACGCGTATCATTCGAGAGCGCGGCGCTGCTGGCTTACTACACAGCCGTGCAAGGGCTCCTCGGATTTCTGCTCATTTATGGCTTTCCGCGAATGCTGGAGTAGACGATGTCGCGCGCAGGCAAGGCTGAGCATCCTCGCTGGTCGCTGACGACGATCATCGCCTTTCTGCTCGCCGGCCCCACCGTTTGGGGCCTGCATTTTCTTTTTGTCTATGGCGGACACACGCTTATGTGCGTGCTCGGATGGTCCAGCGAGCCGCAAATCATACGGGCGACAGTGATCCTGGCGGGCGGCGCAGCCCTTGCGCTTCTGGTTTTCCTCGGGCGCGCGGCGCGCCGCTGGCGTCGCCCTGTGGTGGAGAGCGACGGCGACGCCGCCCTGTCAGCGGAATTTCAGATGCGCGCGACGTTGCTGCTGATCTTGCTGTCGACCGCCGGCGTGTTGTGGTCCACTCTCGCTGCTTTCTTCATCGCTCCCTGTCAGACGCTGCGATGAAGTCGCCCAAATGAGTAAAGAGTGGCGCGCGGGGCTGCCCCTGGGGGGATGCCGGGCTGACGCGCTGCGCAAAGCCGCGGGACGCCGCCCATCGGTTTGCGCGCGCACGAGTCAATTCCTGACCGGGCCGGATCGGCCTACGCTGATCACCGCCCTCGGGCGTCCAAGTTTTGGACTCTAGGCCGCGGGCTTCGCCTGTTCGGCGACTTTAACCGGCAGCTGCGTCCGAATCGCATCGACGATCCTTTGAACGGAGGCGTCCGCCTCAGTGGCGCGCTTCTCGGCCACGATGGCCCGCTGCTCCATAGCCGCAAGTTCGGCCTGCCGCGCCGCGAGCTGCGACTGCACCCCTTCGAGATCTTTTCGCGTCTGGATGAGGGCCGCGGAGAGTTCGGCCGCTTCCGACTCCGATTTGCGCAGCGCAGCTTCGGCGCGATCGCCCCGGTCCTCGGCGCGCTCGAGCTTCTCTCTCACCGCATTGGCGGCGCTATGCGCGCGCGCCACCGCCTGAGCGGACTGCTTTTCGAGCTCCTTGATCGCCGCGGCGGCCTGGGACACGAGATCCAGCGCCGCGGTGGCGTCGTCAGTGGCGCGCGGCCGCTGACGGACAGGAAAGTTCGGCGCCGGCGGCGCCAGCGGCCTGTTGTCCCCTCTCGGGATGATTTCGTCCATCACCTGATCCAAATCCAGCGAATCCATTTGCGCCTCCCGCCATCGCACGAACTGGGTTGGGCCAGCCGTCCAATCAGATTCCTATTATGGACAAGAATCCGGCCAAATCTCGACCATTAAGTCAAGTTTTAACCATAACCTGCGGGGTGGCGTTTTTCCTAGGACAGATCGGCCTCCAAGGGTCAATGCTTAAGCTACTCGGAGCGCCGATGCGACTGAAAACGTGCCTTGTTCACACAAATTCTGTGTAAGCGCTCAATATCACCGCGCAGCTGTAATAATTATGGCGCAATAGCCCAGGGACCTCACGCACGCACCCTTACCAAAAGAGCTCGTCATGAATAGAATGGCCGACTCCACCATTTCCAAAGAGACAAAGCCGGCGCATTCGGCATCCGGGAAATTTATTCGTTTTTTCAACGAGGTGAACATCGCCGACGTGCCGCTGGTGGGCGGCAAGAACGCCTCGCTTGGCGAAATGTACCAGGAGCTGACGGCCAAGGGCATCCTGGTGCCCAATGGCTTCGCCGTCACCGCCGAAGCCTATCGCTATACGCTCGATGCAGCGGGCGTCTGGACCGCGCTTAAAGAGGCGCTCGACGGATTGAACCCGTCTGACGTCGATGATCTCGCCAAGCGCGCCGCGCGCGCCCGCGACATCGTTTATGGCGCGCAGACGCCTCCGGACGTCGAGGCCGAAATCCGCACCGCCCTAGCCCGCCTCACCGAGGAATATGGAGCCGATTTGACGGTCGCGGTGCGCTCGTCGGCGACGGCGGAAGATTTGCCGAGCGCGAGTTTCGCCGGACAACATGACACCTATCTCAATGTGCGCGGCCCCGCCGCCGTTCTCGACGCTATCCGTCATTGCTTTGCGAGCCTGTTCACCGACCGCGCCATCCGCTATCGCATCGACAACAGATTCGATCACTTCAAAGTGTTCAACTCCGTCGGCGTGATGAAAATGGTGCGCTCGGATTTGGCGGCGTCCGGCGTCATCTTCACGATCGACACCGAAAGCGGATTCGAGGACGTTGTCTTCCTCACCGGCGCCTACGGCCTTGGCGAAAACGTCGTACAGGGCGCGGTCGACCCCGACGAATTTTACGTCTTCAAGCCCACCTATCGGCAGGGCAAGCGCGCTATTTTGAAGCGCGCGCTGGGCGCCAAAAAAATCAGGATGGTCTTTTCGGATCGGGGCCGGGCGACGACGCGCAACATCCCCACCGACGCCAAGGAAAGCGAAAAATTTTGCATCTCCGACGAAGAGGCGCTGACGCTCGCCGGGCAGGCGATCGAGATCGAGGACCATTATAGCGCCAAAGCCGGCGCGCGCCGCCCCATGGATATCGAATGGGCCAAGGATGGCCTCGACGGCCAGCTCTACATCGTTCAGGCCCGTCCCGAAACCGTCGCGTCCCGCCGCGACCGGAACATCGCTGAAATCTACAAGGTGACGAAGCACGGCGCGGTGAAAGTCGAAGGACGCGCAGTCGGCGCAAAGATCGCCAGCGGCAAGGCGCGCGTGATCGAGGGCGCCAGCGAGCTTTCAACATTCGTTCCCGGCGAGATCCTCGTCGCCGATACGACGTCGCCCGACTGGGGCACGGTGATGAAATCGGCCGCGGCGATCGTGACGAACCGCGGCGGTCGCACCTGCCATGCGGCCATCGTCGCGCGCGAACTTGGCATTCCGGCAATCGTCGGCACGGATGCCGCGACGCGACTCATTCGCACCGGCGACATGATCTCGGTGAGTTGCGCCGAGGGCGACGTCGGAAAGGTCTACGATGGGCCCATCGCCTTCGAGGTGGAGCGCGTCAATCTTTCAACTCTGACGACGCCCGCCACGCATGTGATGATGAACGTTGGCAATCCCGATATCGCCTTCGGCCTTGCGGCGCTGCCGAACGACGGCGTCGGCCTTGCGCGCATGGAGTTCATCATTGCGGACTCGATCAAGGCGCACCCAATGGCGCTCGTTCACCCGGAGCGGCTCGGAGAGCGCGAACGCGCCGAAATTGCGAGGCTGACTGCAAATTATGCAAGCCCCAGCGAATTCTTCGTGAAGCGCCTGTCGGAAGGCGTCGGCACGATCGCCGCGGCGTTTTATCCAAAGCCTGTCGTCGTGCGCATGTCCGACTTCAAGAGCAACGAATATGCCTCATTGCTCGGCGGCGAGGTTTTCGAAATGCAGGAAGCCAATCCGATGATTGGCTTCCGCGGCGCATCGCGCTATGCCCACCCTGCTTACCGGGAAGGTTTCGCGCTCGAATGCGCCGCAATGACCCGCGTGCGCGACGAGATGGGTCTGACGAACATCAAGCTGATGATTCCGTTCTGCCGCCGGATCGAAGAAGCGGAGAAGGTCATCTCGCTGATGCGCGAGCTCGGTCTCGAACGCGGCAAGAACGGGCTCGAGATCTACGTGATGTGCGAGATTCCAAACAACGTCATGCTTATCGATCAATTCTCCAAACTTTTCGACGGCTTTTCGATCGGCTCGAACGATCTGACGCAACTGACGCTCGGCGTCGATCGCGACTCCGAAATCGTCGCCTTCGACTTCGACGAACGCGACGAGGGCGTGAAGGAGATCATTCGTATGGCGGTCGAAGGCGCCAAGCGCAACGGGCGGCACAGCGGCATTTGCGGCCAGGCGCCCTCGGATTATCCAGAGATCGCTGAATTTCTCGTGCGCTTGGGAATCGATTCGATCAGCCTCAATCCCGACACGGTTTTGCAGACCACAAGACGCATCGTCGATTTGGAGAAGCGTCTTGGTCGAGGGCCGAGAAAGACGGATTGACCGCTCTGCGCATCTCTTAGATTGATCTGGATCGCCGTTCACGTTTGGCGCCCGCGCCAAGCGTGGACCGACTGTGGCGCGCGTCGCCAAGTAGAGGAAAGCAAAATGATCGCAGCCGGCTACGGGAAAGTCCTCGCGACGATGGCGCCAGCAGCCGGACTTGTGGGAGTCGCCGCGGCGCTGCATTTCACCGAAGCCGGACCCATCGTAAATTTCATCGCCTCGGCTTTGGCCCTTGCGAGCGTCGCGCATGTGATCGGCGAAGCCACCGATCACCTTGGCAATCACCTCTCGCCGGCGGCGACGGGCATTGTTCAGTCGGCGGTCGGCAATCTCCCCGAACTGTTCGTCTGCATCTTCGCGCTCCGGGCCGGGCTGCTGACCGTCGTGCAGGCGTCGCTGATCGGCTCCATTCTGTCGAACGCGCTTCTCGTCTTGGGCCTCGCTTTTATCAGCGGCGGTTGGAAGCTCGGCGTGCTGCACTTCGAAAGTCAGATGCCGCGAATGATCGCGACGCTGCTTCTGCTGGCGGTGTCGGCGCTGGTGCTGCCGACGCTCGCTCAAGAATTGCACCTGCCGAGCGGCGCGCATGAGCAGGAACTCGCCGTCGTCTGCGCAGTCGTGCTTCTTTTCGTTTTTGTTGTGCTCACCCAAGCGATGCTCAGCCAGGGGCAGCGCGCGCTGCCGGCTGAGACTCATGCGCGCGTGCATGCATGGTCGCTCGGCGCCGCGATCGGCGTTCTTGCCGCATGCGGCGGCGCCGCCGCCTTCGTCTCGGACTGGTTTGTCGACGCGCTCGGTCCCGCGATCGAAACGCTGGGCGTCAGCGAAGCTTTTTCCGGCCTCGTGATCGTCGCCATCGCCGGCAACGCCGTCGAAAACGTCGTTGGGATTCGGCTCGCGGCCCAGGGAAAGGCCGACCTCGCGGTCAGCGTCATTCTGAACTCGGCGCTTCAGGTCGCCGTCGCGCTTATTCCGATACTGGTGCTCGTCAGCTTTGCGATGGGCGGCGCGGCGCCGTTCACGCTCGCCATTCCGCCGATCCTCGCGGCGGCGCTGTTTCTTTCAGTATTGGTCGTCACAGTGGTCACCGTCGACGGCCGGGCGGACATGGTCGATGGTGCCGCGCTTGTTGGCCTTTACGTCATCATCGCGGCGATCTTCTGGTGGGGATAGCCCGTCCCTGGCGACAACGCGCTCTCGCCCTATATCTCTCGCCCTGAAGGCGCCGCGGGCCGACGCAGACTAGCGTCGTGCGGGAAAGACAGATCGCGGCGTGGGAGGGACTCATGAAAGCAAGGATAGCGATCGTCGTCGCTGGCGCGCTCGCCTGCGGCGGAGCGGCTCAGGGCGGCGCAGTCGAAGCGCATCGCGCATTTCTTCCTCAGAGCATGCAATGGGAGGCGGCGCCGAGTTCGCTGCCGGGCGGCGCCGAAATGGCGGTGCTGTACGGAGATCCCAGCCGCGAAGGCGACTTCGTCGTCAGGATCAAGGCGCCGAAAGGCTACCGCGTCCCGCCACACACGCATCCCAAGGCCGAGCTTGTCACGATCATCTCCGGCGCATTCAGTTTCGGTCGAGGGCAGGCGGCCGATCGCGCCACGGTCGAAAAGCTGCCGGCGGGAAGCTTCATTTCAATGCCCGCCGGCGTGCTGCATTACGTTTTCGTCGACGAGGACTCAGTGCTCCAGATCAACGCAACCGGTCCTTGGCAGATCGACTATTACGATCCGAAAGACGACCCGCGGCTGAACATTGCGCCTGCGGGAACGCCTGTGCGCTGAGCAGAGACGCTTCAAAGAAAACGGCTCGCGCCTTTACATCCGAGGTCGCGAGCCGTTCCGTGTAGGGCTACCGCTGGCAGCGGCCGCCTCTCGGTAAAAACGTAGGCCTAGGGCGCCTGAAAGCAAGCAGGGCCATTGCGCGCGCGCTCCGCATCAGACTCGCAATTTCAGCGCGAGATTTCGGCGCCGGATCGCTCCGGCGCGAAGCCGCGCTCGTTCGGCTCGAGCGCGATCCGCTGTGCGCAAATATTCCTGTGACTGCCCAGGGGCTGCCTTGCGGGGTTACTTTTTGCGTTTTTCGCCATAAAGTCCCGCCGCGCGGCTTAGTTCCGCACCCATCAATTGGAGTCGATAATGTCTCATTTCTCGCTCGGCCGCGCGATGTGCGCGATATCTTTCATCGCGCTGTCGTCCAGCGCCGCCGTGGCTCAGTCGGTGCAAGTCGGCACCCTTCTCTGCCATGTTTCCGGCGGCGTCGGCATGATCATTATGGAGAATCAGGCGCTCGACTGCGTATACACGGACGCTAAAGGCAGCCCGCCCCAGCATTACATCGGCAGACTGACCAACGTCGGCGCGAATATCGGCATCAGCGGTCCGGGTCAGATGATTTGGACGGTTCTCGCGGCCACCAACAGCGTGGCGCCTGGCGCGCTGGCCGGAGACTATGTGGGCGCGGAGGGGTCGGTCGCCGTCGGCGCCGGCGCCGGGGGCGCGGTCCTTGTCGGCGGCTCGAACAAGACCATCTCGCTGCAGCCCGTTTCCGTTTCCCTTGGCACCGGCCTCAATGTTTCCGCCGGCATCGGCAATGTCAGCCTGCAATATATGCCGGTGACCCCGCCGCCGCCGCCCCCCGCGCCGGCCGCCCAGCCGAAGAAATCCCGCCATCGGTAAATCTCCGACTTCGCAAACCGCAAACGGGCGCGCCGGCCGCGCGCCCGTTTTTTTTGCGCCTGCGATTTACTTCGCGTGCGGGGTTCCGAGATAGGGGAACTCTTTCAAAGTGTCGGTATGCGGCTCCAGCCCATCAGGCGGGATGTCGCCCTTCGAGAGAAAGGACAACCGAAAATTGATGACATCGTCGGCGAAGGTGCGGCCATTGGGATAGCCCGCGGGCTTGGTGGGATCGAAGCTCAGCATATCGGGTAGAATGCCGTGCTCGTCGATCGCCGTAATCGCGTCGTCCCTCGTGTAGTCGCCCGTATGGCCCATCAGATGGATGAACAGCTCGAGCCAGCGCGCGCGGTCGTTGACGGGTTCGCTGGCGTTATATTCTTCCTTTGTTTCGTCGGTATTGAAGAAGCTGCTGACCGACGGATGTCCGGCGCGATCGGCATGAATCAGCTTGCCGTCCTCGCGCACGCTGCACCGTCCCCAGATTCGGACCCCCGGTTTTCCCCCAAGAGCGCTCGTCGGCATTTCGACGACCGTCGAAAGCACATTGGCTTCGGTGTTTGAATCCTTTCCAGTCCAGGGAGACTTGCCGCCAAGATGCGGCGCAGTGAAATTTCTGCCGCCGGACGTGTCGTACAAGGCCAGAATGCCGTCGTAGTCGAAAAAGAACGCGTCGCTGCGAACGCCTGTGAAGAAGGTGAAATCGCCTGCCCGCACGATGTTCGGCTTGGGCCCGAAGGAGACTTCCGCGCCGGAAACGATCTTCTCGCCCACGGGTTCGGGAGAATGCGACTCTGCCCCGCGCGCCAGGTAAACGTCGAAGGTCTGCCTGCCGTTTTCTTTGGGCGAGAACACATAGCTGATCGCAATGTCCGTCAGGCAATCTCCGTCATTATCGATATTGAGCCGGTAGATGGCGTCGGGATGAAATTCATCGCAAGCGGGATTGGCGTTGAGGATGATCGCCGACCGAGTCGGATCGCTTGGAGACTGGAAGGCGTAGAGATCGCAGAGATCCAACCTTTGATCGCCAAGCGGCGGACCGAGACTGAGGCCGGTAAAATGATTCGACACGTGTCGCCTCCTATAAAGACGTGGAGAGAATGTGCGGCTGATCGTTGCAAGCGCCTGCCGGCGCACGCTATGTCGTGTTTGTTTCAACATCAAGATTGTTCGAAATCGCTTTATTCGCCGCGAATCAGCCTGATGATGCTCGAAAAATCGGCGCCGCCCTGGCCAGCAGACTGATGGAGCGCATAGAGCTGCGTCGCGGCGGCCCCGAGCGGAGAGGCCGCGCCCGCATGCGCGGCGGCTTCCTGCGCGAGTCGTAAATCTTTCAGCATCAGGGCGGTCATGAAGCCGGGTTTGTAGTCATTGTTCGCCGGCGACGCGGGGGTCATCTCCGGCACGGGACAATAGGTGGTGAGCGACCAGGACTGGCCCGAGGAAATCGACGCCGCGTCGAACAGCGCCCTGTGCGAGAGGCCTAGCCTTTCCGCGAGCACGAAAGCCTCGGCCGTCGCGATCATCGCGACGCCGAGCATGAGATTGTTGCAGATTTTCGCCGCCTGCCCCATGCCGGCGCCGCCGCAATGAAGCACATGCGCGCCCATATGTTCGAGGATCGGCTTCGCCGCCGCGAACGCCTCCTGCTCGCCGCCGCACATGAAGGTCAGACTTGCCGCTTTCGCGCCGGCGACGCCGCCCGACACCGGCGCATCGACCGAGCGCGCGCCGCTCTCCTGCGCCAGCCGATGCGCGGCGCGCGCGCTTTCGACGTCCACCGTGGAGCAGTCGATGAGAAGCTTGCCGCTCGCTCGCGGCGCGATTTCGCGCCAGACGGCAAGCGTCTGGCCGCCGCTTTGCAGCATGGTGATCGCAACGTCAGCGCCCTCGATCGCATCGCGCAGGGAAGTCGTCGCGACGACCCCCTCCTGGGCGGCGGCTTCTACGAGCGATGCGTTAAGATCGAAGCCTCGCGTCTCGACCCCGGCGCGGGCCAGCGCGGCCGCCATCGGACGGCCCATATTGCCGAGACCGATGAAAGCCGCGCGCATCATGGCTATGACAACGTCGGCATGACGAAACTCGCGCCGGTCCTGACGCCGCCCGGCCAGCGCGATGCGACCGTCTTCGTCTTCGTGTAGAAGCGGATCGCGTCCGGCCCGTGCTGATTGAGATCGCCGAACATCGAGCGCTTCCAACCGCCGAAGGTGTAATAGGCCAACGGCGTCGGGATCGGCACATTGACGCCGACCATGCCCACTTCGACGCGGGACGCGAATTCGCGCGCCGCGTCGCCGTCGCGGGTATAGATCGCGACGCCATTGCCATATTCGTGATCATTGGCCAGCGAAAGCGCTTCGTCGAAGCCGCGCGCGCGCACGACACAGAGCACCGGGCCGAAGATTTCCTCCTTGTAGATCCGCATCTCCGGGCGCACCTCGTCGAACAGACATCCGCCCATGTAGAAGCCGTTCTCATAGCCTTGCATTTTGAAGCCGCGTCCGTCGACGCGGAGTTTGGCGCCCTCCCCGACGCCAAGCGCGACGTAGTCCTTGACCCGCTCCAAATGCGCACGCGAGATCAGCGGACCGAAATCGGCTGAAGGATCGGTCGAAGGACCGATGCGCAGATTTTCTACCCGCGGCTCAAGCCGCGCGACCAGCGCGTCGGCCGTTGCTTCCCCTACAGGCACGGCCACCGAGATCGCCATGCACCGCTCGCCGCCCGAACCATAGGCGGCGCCGATGAGGGCGTCGACCGCCTGATCCATGTCGGCGTCCGGCATGATCACCATGTGGTTTTTCGCGCCGCCGAAACACTGCACGCGCTTTCCGTGGGCGGCGCCATGCGCATAGACATATTCGGCGACAGGCGTCGAGCCGACGAAGCCGATGGCCTTGACGTCAGGGTCTTCGAGCAGGGCGTCGACCGCTTCCTTGTCGCCGTTGACGACATTGAGAACGCCCGGCGGCAAGCCGGCTTCGAGCATCAGTTCGGCCAGAAACAAGGGCGCGCCGGGATCGCGTTCGGAGGGCTTTAGAATGAAGGAATTGCCGCAGGCGATCGCCGGGGCGAATTTCCACATCGGAATCATCACCGGAAAATTGAAAGGCGTAATGCCGGCGACGACGCCGAGCGGCTGGCGCATCGAATAGACGTCGAGGCCGGCCGCCGCGGAATCGGTAAATTCGCCCTTCATCAAATGCGGAACGCCGATGCAAAATTCGGCGACCTCGACGCCGCGCTGGATCTCGCCCTGCGCATCGCCAAGGGTCTTGCCGTGCTCGCGGGCGAGAATCGCCGCAAGCCTCTCCTTCTCGCGTCCGACGAGATCGACGAATTTCATCAGCACACGGGCTCTGCGCTGCGGATTGACCGCCGCCCATTCTCGCTGCGCCGCGGCGGCGTCGGCGATCGCCTCACGCACCTCGTCGCGGCTGGCGAGCGGCACGCGCGAGATCGCCGCGCCCGTCATCGGCTCATAGGCCTCACTGAAACGGCCAGACTTTCCCCTAACCCGGCGTCCGCCGATAAAATGCGAAAGCTCTTCCATGTTGGCTCATCTAAGGCGCGTCCGGCCGTTGTCATCTCGCAAGACGAGACTGCGCGCCTATATGTTGGAGAGAGACGGCTTCCACGACGGACACCCGCGATGGGACTGCAGCTCGCGAGCGAAAGCAAGAATCGATACGCGCAGGCGCCGCGACAGGCGGACTGGACGATCGATCAGAACTGGGCCTCCTACAGCGACGAGGAGCACGATCGCTGGAACAGGCTGTTCGCCCGCCAGGCGAAGCTTTTGCCCGGCCGGGCCTGCGACGAGTTCTTGGAGGCGAAGCAACAGCTCGAACTGTCGCGCTCCGGCATTCCGGAGTTCGCCGATCTGAGCCGCCGATTAGGGGCCATGACCGGCTGGAGCGTCGTCCCGGTGGCCGGGCTGATTCCTGACGACGCCTTCTTCGATCATCTCGCCAATCGGCGCTTTCCCGCCGGCGCTTTCATTCGCCCGGAGTCGGAGCTTGAATATCTGCAGGAGCCCGACGTTTTCCATGACGTCTTCGGGCATGTGCCGCTCCTCGCCAATCCGACCTATGCGCGCTTTCTCGAAGCCTATGGCAAGGGGGGCCGACGCGCGCTCGCGCGCGGGCAGCTCCATAATCTCGCGCGGCTTTACTGGTACACGATCGAGTTCGGCCTGATCGAGACGGCGAAAGGGCTGCGCATTTTCGGGGCTGGGATCATGTCCTCGCCTTCCGAGACGATCTTTTCGCTGGAAGATTCGTCGCCGAACCGCGTCGCCTTCAACCTCGAACGGGTCATGCGAACGAATTACATCATCAGCGACTTCCAGCAGACATATTTCGTCATCGAAAGCTTCGAGAAGCTTCTCGCCGACGGTTATCAGGATTTTGCGCCGATCTATGAGCGCCTGCGCAACGCTTCTGACTTTGCGGCGCATGAACTCGCGCCTGGAGACCACATCATCTCGCGCGGCGATTTCCATTACTTCCGCGCCAAACGAAGCGCTTAATCCTACAGCGGAATCGGGTGAAGGATTGTTTTCCTCACCCTCATGCTGAGGAGGCTCCGCAAGTCGGGTTTACCCGACTTGCGCATTTGATGTCGATCTCGGGCAGGCCCGAGATCGAAGGAGCCGTCTCGAAGCACGAGGATCAGGAAAAATGGAAAACGGCTTCCTCGTCCTTCGCGACGCGTGCTGCGCACGCTCCTCAGGATGAGGAAGGCCTTCACCGATCGTCCTGTTAACCCTGAGGCCCTGAGTTGGCCACCTGTTGCTCGATGGCCCCGAAGATCGAGCGCCCATCGGCGGCGCGCATCTCGATGCGCACCACATCGCCAGCCTTTAGAAATGGCGTGCGCGGCGCGCCCTCGATGAGCTTCTCGACCACGCGCTGCTCGGCGATGCAGGAGTAGCCGTCTCCGCCCTGCGCAATCGGTCTGCCGGGCCCGCCGTCGGCGTCCCGGTTGGAGATGGTGCCGGAGCCGATGATAGTGCCGGCGGATAGCGCGCGCGTGCGCGCCGCATGCGCGATGAGACGCGGAAAGTCGAAGGTCATGTCCTTTCCGGCGTCCGGCCGGCCGAGTGGCGCGCCATTGACGAAGGACAGCAGCGGCAGCGACAGTCGCCCGCCGTCCCAGGCATCGCCAAGCTCGTCAGGCGTCACGGCGACGGGGGAAAAGGCGGAAGCGGGTTTTGACTGGAAAAAGCCGAAGCCTTTTGCAAGCTCCGGAGGCACCAGCCCGCGTAAGGTCACGTCATTGACCAGCATGACGAGCTTGATGTGTTCGCGCGCGTCCTCCGGAGTCACGCCCATCGGAACATCGTCGGTGACAACCGCGACTTCGGCTTCGAGATCGAGATCGTGCTTTTCGTCGCGCAGGGGAATATCGTCACGCGGGCCAAGGAAGACGTCGGAGCCTCCCTGATACATCAGCGGATCGCTCCAGAAGCTCTCCGGCATTTCCGCGCCGCGGGACTTGCGAACAAGCGCGACGTGATTGACATACGCCGAGCCGTCCGCCCACTGATAGGCGCGCGGCAGCGGCGAGGCGCAATCCTGCTCGCGAAAGGGAAAGCTCTCTCGAAGTCCGCATTCGAGCCGCGCCGCCAACGCCCGCAGCTCCGGCGCGACGGTTTCCCAGTCTTCGATCGCGGACTGCAGAGTGGGCGCGACGAAGCCGGCCGCAACAGCCCGCGTGAGATCGCGCGAGACGAGGATAAGTGCGCCGTCCCGTCGGCTCTTCAGGGATGCGAGCTTCACGGTCCATTGCCGGTGAAATAGCGGCGCAAGTCCGACCAGCACTCAGCGTAATCTTGCTGCAGGGTTTCAAGCGACATGGCGAAAGAGGTCGGATAGAGCGGCAGTCGAGACTCGAACATAAAGGCGAGAGCGTCGTCGATCTTCACCGGGCCAAGATCGGCCTGAGAGGCCTGCTCAAAAGCCCTGGCGTCCGGTCCATGCGGCAGCATCGCATTGTGCAGCGACATGCCGCCGGGCTCGAAGCCGGACGGCTTCGCGTCGTAGCGTCCGTAAATCAAACCCATGAACTCGCTCATAATGTTCAAATGATACCACGGAGGCCGGAACGTATGTTCCGCGACTTGCCAACGCGGCGGGAAAATCGCGAAATCGACGTTGCCTACGCCGCTTTCGTCTGAAGGAGAGGTCAGGACCGTAAATATCGATGGATCGGGATGATCGAACAGAACGGCGCCGACCGGACAGAATTTTCGCAGATCATATTTATAGGGCGCGTAATTCCCATGCCAGGCGACGACGTCAAGCGGCGAATGATCGAGGTCACAACGATAGAAGCGGCCGCCCCATTTGACGCGGAGGCGGCAGGGCGTTTCCTTATCTTCGAACGCGGCGGTCGGCGAAAAGAAGTCACGCGGATTGGCGAGTCCATTCGCGCCGATCACGCCGCGATAGGGCAATGTAAACGGCGCGCCGTAGTTTTCACAGACATAGCCGCGAGACGGGCCGGCCGACAGCTCAACCCGAAATTTCACGCCGCGCGGAACAACGCAAATCTCGCCGGGAGAGCACTCGATGAGGCCGAACTCGGTGAAGATGCGCAGGTCGCCGAACTGCGGGACGATCAGCAACTCGCCGTCGGCGTTGTAGAAGTAGTCGTCGTGCATCGACCGGCCGGCGAGATAGAGATGCGCCGCCATGCCGACTCTCAGGCTGCAATCGCCCGCCGTCACGATGGTGCGCATTCCATCAATGAAAGAGCCCGCATTGTCGGGGATCTCGCTTGCGTCCCAGCGCAGCTGCCCGAGCGGCGCGTCAACATCGCGGCAGGGCGCGGTTTTCCAGTGGCTCTGCTCGATGTCCTTGGGGTTGCGGACGTGAAGGACGGAGGGTCGTATGCGGTAGAGCCAGGAGCGTTTGTTGAGATGGTTCGGCGCGGTGAAGGCGGAGCCGGACAATTGTTCGGCGTAAAGCCCGTAAGGGCACCGCTGCGGCGAGTTCTGCCCCATCGGCAACGCGCCCGGCAGAGCTTCGCTCTCAAACTCGTTGCCGAAGCCATGCAAATAGCGCGTCGGCGACATGCCTAACCTGCCGCCCGGTTCAAAACGCCGCGGCGGATCTGATCCTCTTCGATCGATTCAAATAGCGCCCGGAAATTTCCCTCGCCGAAGCCTTCATCGCCCTTGCGCTGGATGAATTCGAAGAAGATGGGTCCAATGACCGTCTTGGAGAAAATCTGCAGCAGCAGACGGTGGGCCCCCGTCGTGAGTCCGTCGACCAGAATGCCAAGCTCCTTAAGACGCTGCGTCGGCTCTCCGTGGCCAGGAAGCCGATGCTCCAGCGCGTCATAATAGGCGTCTGGCGGCGCCGGCATGAAATCAAGCCCGTTGTTGCGCATCGCCACAACAGTCTCATAAATATCGTGGCACGCGCAGGCGATATGCTGAATCCCTTCACCCCTGTATGCGTCCAGGAATTCCTCGATTTGGCTTTTTTCGTCGGCGCTTTCATTGATCGGGATGCGAATCTTGCCGCACGGGCTCGTCATGGCGCGGGAGCGCAGGCCCGTCATCTTGCCCTCGATGTCGAAGTAGCGAATCTCACGAAAATTGAAGATGCGCTCATACCATGCCGCAAGCGCGTCCATGCGGCCGCGCCGAACATTGTGAGTCAGATGGTCGATGTTGGTCAGCCCTACGCCCGGGGGATTAGGGTCGCGCTCTCCGATCCACCGGAAGTCGATGTCCCAGATCGAACCCTGATCGCCATAACGGTCGACAAGATAGATGAGCGAACCTCCGACCCCCTCGATGGCGGGAATGTTCAGCTCCATCGGGCCAACGCCGAAGGCGACAGGCTTTGCGCCCAACGAAACGGCGCGGCGCATCGCCCTTGCGGCGTCGACGACGCGGAAGCCGATGCAGCAAACCGAAGGCCCATGCGCTTTCTGGAATTCGGCGGCGAAGCTGTGAGGCTCCGCGTTCAGCACATAATTCACTTCCCCCTGCCGATACAGCGTCACGTCCTTGGAGCGATGACGCGCGACGGCGACAAAGCCCATCTTCTCGAACAGCGAGGCGAGTTGCGCGGGATCGGGATGCGCGAATTCGACGAATTCGAATCCGTCTGTTCCCATCGGGTTTTCGGCGGGCGTTGCCGCGCCGCCAAGCGTCGAGTCCATGAGCAGGCCTATATACAGCTTTGGCTGACCTGCTATTTAGATATTGCGTTCCCGATCCGGTTAAAGGCCCATGATCCTTTACGACTATTATCGCTCTTCGGCCGCCTATCGTGTGCGGATCGCCATCGCGCTCAAAGGACTCATTGTCGAACGCCGGCCAGTCCATCTATTGCACGGCGAACAGCGTCATCCCGGCTATCGCGCCAAAAGCCCGCTGGGCATCGTGCCGACGCTCCAACTTGATGATGGTCGGCTCATTACCCAGTCGCTGGCGATCATCGACTATCTCGACGCGCTGAAGCCTGAGCCGCCGCTCTTGCCGAGAGACGCAGTTCTGGCGGCGCAGGCGCGGGCGGCGGCGTTGACGATCGCCTGCGAGATTCATCCGCTCGCCAATCTGCGGGTGATAGAGGCGCTGCAAGGAGAATTTGGCGCAAGGGACGATCAAGTCGCCGCTTGGCGCAGACGCTGGATTGCACAGGGTCTGACAGCGGTCGAGGCGCTCATCGCGCCTGGCCCCTTCGCCTTTGGCGCAGCGCCTTCGCTCGCTGACATTTGCCTCGTTCCGCAGGTCTACAACGCGCGACGCTTCGACGTGGCGCTCGACGACTGCCCGCGCATCCTTGCAGTGGAGGCGGCTTGCGACACGCACCCGGCTTTTATCGAGGCGCGTCCAGAGGCGCAGCCGGACGCGGAATAGATTAGGACGCGAGCGTTAAATCGGCGATCACGGCGCCCATGAAACGGCCTGCTTCGCCGCCGGTGACGACGCGGTGATCGAAGGTCAGGCTCAGAGGCAAAATCCGATGCACCGCGGGCGCGCCATCGACAGCGACCACCTCGTCGCGAATCCGTCCGGCCCCAAGAATCGCGACCGTCGGCGGCAGCACGATCGGCGCGGCGTAGCGCCCGGCGATCATGCCAAAGTTTGAAAGCGTGATGGTCGCGCCGCGCAGCTCCTCGGGCGGAATTCGCCGCGCCGCCGCATCCTGCCGCAGGCGGTCCAGACCCTTGCGCAGATCCTGCGCGTCGCGATTGCCGACATCCCGCAAGACAGGCACGAACAGGCCCTCTTCAGAGAGGTCGACGGCGACGCCAAGGTCGACCTTCTTCATCACGCGGCGCGCGAAGGCGTGAGGCTCGAACCAGGCGTTGAGCGCAGGCTCCGCCTTGCAGGCCTGCGCCAGAGCCCGGATCAGGCGGATGGTCGTGTCGGTTCCCGTCGCCCAGGCGTGAATGTCCGCGTCGTCGACGATGGTGGCCGCCGCCACCTCCGCCTGCGCCTGCGCCATGTTGTGGGCCATGGCGCGGCGCACGCCCCGCAGCGGCTCGGCGGCTTCCGTCTCGCTGAGAATGCGCGCGACGCGCTCGATGTCCTGCGTCGTGATCAGCCCGTCCGCGCCGGAGGGCGTGACCATGGCGAGATCGACGTTCAGCTTTCGCGCGAGGGCCCTTACGGCAGGCGTCGCCCGCACCGCGCCCCCGACGTGGCCGACTGAGATCGGCTGGTCGCGGACGACCCCGGAGCCCTGCTGAACGGCGCCGACCACTGACCCCGTATCCTCGCCGGCGCCCTCAAAACCCACCAGCGGCGCGCCGATGCGGATCACGTCGCCCGCGGAGGCGAACAGCCGCTCGATGCGGCCTCCCCGAGGCGATGGGATTTCAACGACCGCCTTGGCGGTTTCAACCGCCACGAGCGGCTGATCGACTGCGACGTCCTCGCCGGCGGCGACGCGCCATTCGACGAGTTCGGCCTCCTGCAACCCCTCTCCGAGATCGGGAAGACGAAAGATGTTCATGACGCCTCCATCACTTGCCGAACGCCGTCGACGATACGGTCCACGCTCGGGATATATTGCTTCTCCAACTTCGCCAGCGGCACGACCACGTCATAGCCGGTGACCCGCTTGATCGGGGCGAGCAGAGAGTAAAGCGCACGCTCAGCGATCTCGGCGGCGACCTCGGCGCCAAAGCCCGCCGTTCGCGGCGCCTCGTGAACGATGACGCAGCGTCCGGTCTTTTCGACGGAACGCAGGATCGTCTCCACATCGAGAGGCTTCAGAGTGGCGACGTCGATCACTTCGATCATCACGCCCTCTTCTTCGAGCTTTTCGGCGGCGGCGAGCGTTTCGGGCACCATCGCGCCCCAGGTGACGACCGTCGCGTCGGCGCCTTCGCGCAGGATGAAGCAGGCGTCGAGCGGCAGCTCCACGCCGTCGTCCTCGACCTCCTGGCGGAAGAGACGATAGAGGCGCGTGGGCTCGAGAAAGATCACCGGATCGGGATCGCGCACAGACGCCAGAAGCAGCCCGTAGGCTCGGGCGGGAGATGAGGGCGCGACGACGCGAAGCCCCGGCATGTGGGCGAACATCGCCTCCGGACTTTCGGAATGATGCTCGGGCGCGTGAATGCCGGCGCCGCAAGGCGAGCGGAGAACCATTGGACAGGTCAGCCGCCCCCGCGTGCGATTGCGCATGCGAGAGGCGTGATTGATGATTTGATCGATCGCCGGATAGATGAAACCGGAAAACTGGATTTCGGCGACCGGCTTCAGCCCCATCGCCGCCATGCCGACCGCAACGCCGGCGATGCCGCCTTCCGCCAGGGGCGTGTCGATGACCCGCTCGCGCCCGAAGCGCGCCTGCAGGCCGTTGGTGGCGCGAAACACGCCGCCATTGACGCCGATGTCCTCGCCAAGCAGGAGGACGTCCTTGTCTTCGCTCATTGCGCGCGCGAGTGCGAGATTGACCGCTTCGACAAGAGTGATTTCAGACATGGCCGTTCCCGTTGCCGTTCGCGCTGCGTTGGGCAAATCGGCGCGCTTCTTCGCGTTGCCACTGCAGGGTGTCCGGTAGCTTCGCGTAGAGATGCTCGAACATGGCGTCGCAGTTCAGCGGCGAGGCGTTCAAATAGGCCGCAACTTCGCGATCGACCTCTTCCGCACATAACTTGTGAAGCTCCGCCTCCTGCTCTTTCGACCAGGCGCCTTCGCTCACGAGATAGGCGCGCAGCCGAGCGATCGGCTCGCGCGTCCACTGCGCGCGCACGACCTCAGGATCGCGATAGCGCGATGCGTCGTCGGCGGTGGTGTGATCGCCGAGCCGATAGGTGAGCGCTTCGATCAGCGTCGGTCCGCCGCCCGATCGCGCCTTCTCGATCGCCCGGCGCACCACTTCATGAACCGCAATGACATCATTGCCATCGACCTGGCGGCCCTCAACGCCGGCGGCGACACCCTTTTGCGCGAGAGTCTCCGCCGCGCTCTCAAGTTCCCGCGGCGTCGATATCGCCCAGCCGTTATTGTTGATGATGAACACGACAGGCGTTTTCCAAACTCCCGCCATGTTCAACGCTTCGTAAAAGGCGCCATTGGAGGTGCCGCCGTCGCCGATGAACGTGACGACGACGCGATCCTCCTTCCGCGCCATCAACGCATAAGCCGCGCCGACCGCCTGCGGCGCCTGCGTGGCGACGGGGACGCAGTTTGGAAAATCACCGCGCGCATTCTTGAAATCGCTGCCGCGCTCGTCGCCGCCCCAATAGAGCAGACATTCGGACATCGCCATGCCGCGATAGAATTGCGCCGCGTGATCTCGATAGGACGGCACGAGCACGTCGCGCTCGTCCATCGCCGCGGCCGCCCCAACGCCGATCGCTTCCTGGCCGAGCGCTGACGCGAACGTGCCCAGCTGACCGGTGCGTTGAAGACTGATCGCCTTGTTGTCGAAGATTCTGGTTCGCGTCATCGCGCGATAGAATTGGACCAGTCGTTCGATGTCCCTCGCCGAGTTGCTGGCCGCCTTGCTGATCTCGCCGCTCGGCGACAACAGCTGAACAAGATCCATATGGAGATCGAAGCCCATCTCAATGTTTCCCATCGCCCCGCTCCTGATGAGCGAATTAGCGCGGCGATACGCGAGGTCACGGCTCTGCGACATTTTTTTTACCGATTTCCTGGCGCCGCAGCGCAGGAAAAAGCGGCTCGGCTGCGGGCTTGACTGTATCGCTGGCGGTCCAATCTACCGATCATGCCCGTCAATTCGGAAATTGATCCCTTCTCGTTTCGAGACGAATTTGGCCCCGCGAAGATCGTCCATATCTGGTCGCCTTCGGTCGAACTGCGCGCCGTCGTCGTCATCGACAATGTCGCCGCAGGTCCCGCGATCGGCGGAACGCGCATGGCGCCGGACGTCAGCGTCACGGAGTGCTTCCGACTCGCCCGGGCGATGACCTTGAAGAACGCGGCGTGCGGATTGCCGCATGGCGGCGCGAAATCCGTGATTTTTGGCGATCCCGATATGGCGCAGGCCGACAAAGAACGGCTCATTCGCGTGTTCGCTAAATCCATTGAGCAGCTCGTCGACTATATTCCCGGACCCGACATGGGCACGGACGAGACGGCGATGGCCTGGGTGCATGATGAAATCGGGCGCTCGGTCGGTCTCCCGGCTGAGATTGGCGGCATACCTCTCGATGAAATCGGAGCCACGGGTTTTGGCGTCATGATCGCTGCGTGCGCAGCTGCGCCCTTCGCAAATGTTTCTCTAGAGGGAGCGCGCATCGTCGTGCAGGGGTTTGGCGCCGTGGGCATACACGCTGCGCGGTTTCTGGCCAGCAAAGGGGCGCGAATGGTCGGCGTATCCGACAGCCGCGGCGCGGTGGCTGACGAGGATGGGCTCGATATCGAGGCGCTCGCCGCTCTGAAGCGCCATGGCAAGAGCGTCGGCGATCTGGAGCGCGCGCGCGCCGTCGACCCTGAGTCGCTCATCGCCTTGCCTTGCGAGATCTTCATTCCGGCTGCGCGCCCGGACGTGCTGCGCGCGGACAATGTCGACATGCTCAACTGCAAATTGGTGGTGCAGGGCGCGAATATTCCCTCCACCGCCGAGGCGGAGCGCATGATGTTCGCGCGGGGAATCGTCAGCGTCCCGGATTTCATCGCCAACGCCGGCGGCGTGATCTGCGCGAGCATTGAATATAGCGGCGGCGGCGAAGCGGCGGCCTTCGCGGCGATAGAGGAAAAAATCGGGCGCAACACGCGGCTCTCGCTGGAGCGGTCGCGCGGCGAGAGCGTTTCTCCTATCGACGCCGCGATGGAACTTTCGACCGACCGGCTGCGCAAGATCATGCAACTGAGGCGCTGGGGCTAGCCCGGACGTTCGATCGCCATCGCGGTCGCTTCTCCGCCGCCGATGCAGAGCGCCGCCACGCCCCTTTTTAGGCCTTTAGCCTCCAGAGCGGCGAGAAGCGTGACGATGATACGTGCGCCCGACGCGCCGATCGGATGGCCAAGCGCGCAGGCGCCGCCCCGGACATTCACCTTCTCATGCGGCAAGTCGAGTTCGCGCATCGCCGCCATGGCGACGACGGCGAATGCTTCATTAATCTCAAAGAGGTCGACGTCGCTCGCCGCCCAGCCCACCCGGTCCAGGAGTTTGCGAATCGCTTCGATCGGCATGACGGAAAAGCGGCTCGGCGCGCCCGCGACGGTGAGGTAATCGCGAATGATGGCGCGCGGCGTCGCGCCGGCGCGCTCGGCCTCGTCGACGCGCATCAGGGTGAGCGCCGCCGCGCCGTCGGAGATCGCGCTGGCGTTGGCGGCAGTGATCGTGCCGTCCTCCCTGAAGGCGGGTTTCAGGCGGGCGATATCCTGCGCCTTGGCCTTGCCGGGCAGCTCGTCGCTGGCGATGACGCGCGCGTTCGCGCCTTTTCCCAGGGTTATTGGCGCAATCTCCTGCGCGAAAGAGTCGTCGCTCGTGGCGCGTTGGGCGCGCGCCAGCGACGTCGACGCATATTGGTCCTGCATCTCGCGGGTAAATTGATACTCCGTCGCGCAACCCTCCGCGAAGGAGCCCATCAGCCGACCCTTTTCGTAGGCGTCCTCGAGACCGTCCAGAAACATGTGATCGAGGACCTTGCGGTGCCCCATCCGGTAACCGGTGCGCGCGCGATCGAGCAGATAAGGCGCGTTGCTCATGCTCTCCATGCCGCCGGCGACCGCGATCCGCGCGCCTCCAACGGCGAGCTGGTCGCTCGCGAGCATCACCGCCTTCATTCCAGAGCCGCACATCTTGTTGATGGTGACCGCGCCCGTCGTCTCCGGCAACCCGGCGCCGAGCGCCGCCTGCCGCGCCGGGGCCTGACCAAGGCCTGCCGAAAGCACGCAGCCCATGACCACTTCATCTATGTCGTTCGGCGCAAGTCCGGCGCGGCTCACGGCCACCTCGATGGCGTGCGCGCCGAGCTGCGGCGCGGAAACGTCCTTCAACTCCCCAAGAAATCCGCCGATCGGGGTGCGCGCGGTGCCGACGATGGCGACCGGTGCGGCAGCGCTCATGACAATCTCCTCATCGGCTGGCGAGCTAGCTCCTCCAAGCGGAATATGGGGTTGAATCCCGCCTTTTGAACGCCGGGAGCGGCGTGTCGTCCCCGGCGAGAATGTCTTCGACGGTTTGGTCGCTCACCGCGTCGAGCCGGTCCGGCGACCATTTCGGGCGTCGGTCCTTGTCGATGATCGCGGCGCGAATGCCTTCGTAAAGATCATGAGTCTCCAGCATGCGGCACGCCGCCTTGAATTCGTTCGTGAGACACGTCTCGACGTCGGGCGCTCCCGCGGCGCGCAGCAGCAATGCGCGCGTCACTTTCAGCGCCAACGGCGACTTCGCGCTGATGTCGTCCGCCGCGCGCAACGAGAATTCCGACCCTTCACGCTCGAAGGCGGCGACCACGTCTGCGACGTTCTCATGCGCCGTCGCTGCAGCGAGCAACGGCCTGTGCAGCGAGAGTCGGCCGCTCCCTGGGTGGCGGGCGAGGCGCCGCAACGCAACATCGACGTCTTCGGCGGCTCCTATCGTCGCCAGCCCATCGATCAGTGGCTGGATGTCCGCCGCATGAATTAGAACATCCGCAAGACCGGCCTCTATCGCGTCCGCCGCCGCCACCGACGTCGCCGAAAGCGCCAGATAGGCGCCGATTTCGCGCGCTTTCGAAAGAAGCCAGGTCGCGCCCACATCAGGAAGGAATCCAATGCCGACCTCCGGCATCGCGACACGGCTTCGCTCCGTGACCACTCGCCGGTTGCCATGTGCGGATATGCCCACGCCGCCCCCCATCACGACGCCATCCATGATTGCGACATAAGGCTTGGGGAAAGAGGCGATGCGGGCGTTCAGCTCATATTCCTCGCGCCAAAAGTCGGCGAACAGCCGCTTTTGCGTGGGCTCCAGTTCATAGAGAATCCTCACGTCGCCGCCGGCGCACAGACCACGTTCGCCGGCGCCTGTGACGAGCACGGCGCAAACGCTCGCGTCGCTCCCGAAGTCGTAAAGCGCGCGCCGAAACTCACGCACCATCGGCAGCGTCAACGTGTTGAGCGCCTGTGGTCTGTTGAGGAGGATGCGTCCGAGACGGCCCTCTCGCGAAACGATGAGATCCATATGCTTACTTCAGTAGCGAGCGCGCGATGATGACGCGCATGATTTCATTCGTTCCTTCGAGAATCTGATGGACACGAAGGTCGCGAACAATCTTCTCGACGCCATATTCGCTTAAGTATCCATAGCCGCCATGCAATTGCAGCGCCTCATTGGCGACCGTGAAGCCGGCGTCGGTCACGACGCGCTTGGCCATGGCGCATAGTATCGTGGCGTCTGGCGCCTTGACGTCAAGCGCGGCCGCCGCGCGCCAAAGGAATGTGCGCGAGACTTCAAGCTGTGTGGCCATATCCGCGAGTCGAAACTGCAGCGCCTGGAATTCGTCGAGCGCGCGTCCGAACGCCTTGCGGCTCGCCATGTAGCGCAGCGTGTGGTCGAATGCCGACTGTGCGCCGCCAAGCGAACAGGCGGCGATGTTGAGCCGCCCGCCGTCGAGCGCGGCCATGGCGATCTTAAAGCCGTCGCCCTCGCGTCCGATGAGATTATCGGCCGGCACGCGGCAGTCGTCGAAGATGACGGCCCGCGTCGGCTGGGCGTTCCAGCCCATTTTTCGCTCGAGCGCGCCGAAACTTAGACCGGGCGCGCCGCCCTCGACGATGAAGGCCGATATGCCCTGCGGCCCCGGCTCGCCGGTGCGCGCCATGACTACATAGAGATGGTCGGCGCCGCCCGCGCCAGCGCCCGAGATAAACTGCTTCGCGCCATTCAAGACATAATGATCGCCGCTGCACCGCGCCTGCGTGCGTAGCGCCGCAGCGTCCGAACCGCTGCCCGATTCCGTCAAGCAGTAGCTCGAGAGAGCCTCCATCGTCGCGAGCCTTGGCAGCCATGCGTCGATCTGGCGCTCGGTTCCGAAAGCGTCGATCAGGCCCGCGCACATATTGTGAATCGAGAGATAAGCGGCGATCGTGGGGCAACCCATTGCGAGCGCCTCGAAGATCAGCACGCCGTCCAATCGCGTCAGCCCCGCGCCGCCGGAAGCCTCTCGCACAAAGATCGCCGCCATGCCGAGCGCTGCCGCCTCACGGAGCGTGTCTGCCGGAAACACATGCTCGCGGTCCCAGTCGAGAGCAAAGGGCGCAAGGCGATCGCGTCCGAAGTCTCGCGCCAATTCACGAATGGCTTGCTGTTCGGCGCTCAATTCAAAATAGGACGACATTCGGCCATTCACCGCAATTGTTGACGTTAATCTGTCGCGGCGAAGCTTTTTGGCAAGTCAGCGTCGCGAAGCGGCTTCGATCGGATTGCCGCATCTGGCGGCATAGGCTTGCGCCACGCGGCTCGCCGGCGCGCGCTTCAATTCGCGGCAGGCGAAGGCCCCTGCCTCCAAAAGGCGATCGAGCGACACGCCAGTTTCGACGTCCATTCGCTCAAGCATATAGACGACGTCCTCGGTCGCGACATTTCCAGCCGCGCCGGGCGCGAAGGGACACCCGCCAAGGCCGGCGACCGAACTATCGACGACGCTGACGCCGACTTCGAGGCACGCGAAAATATTGGCGAGCGCCTGTCCGTAGGTGTCGTGAAAATGCACCGCGATTTTGTCGAGCGGCGCGACGCGCGCGACTCTTTCGACCATTCGGCGGGCGGGCAACGGCGCGCCGACGCCGATCGTATCGCCGAGCGAGACCTCGAAGCAGCCCATTTCCAGAAGAGCGGAGGCGACCGACGCCACTCGGCCGCTATCGACCTCTCCTTCATAAGGACAGCCTAAGACGCAGGAAATATAGCCGCGGGCCATGACGCCGTATCGCCGGGCTTCCGCGACGACTTTGGCGTATCGTGTGAGACTTTCCTCGATCGAGCAATTGATATTGCGCTTTGAAAACGTCTCCGACGCCGCCGCGAACACGGCGATCTCGTCCGCCCCGGCCGCAAGCGCCGCCGCGAGTCCGCGCAAGTTAGGAACCAGAACGCTCAGCCGCAGATTTTGCCTTGGCGCAAGCGCAAGAGTTTCATCCGTATGCGCCATCTGCGGCACGGCCGTAGGGGAGACGAAACTTCCGGCTTCGATGCGCGAAAGCCCCGCGGCCGCAAGACGGCTGATGAGTTCGGCCCGGATCTGCGGCGACAGCGTCACCTTCTCATTCTGCAGGCCGTCGCGTGGGCCGACCTCCACGATGCTGACATGTGCAGGAACGCTCACTCCTCGTCCTTTCGCAGGATCGTGACGAGTTCGGCGCCTTCGATCGCCATGTCTCCCACTTCGCAGCCTACGCTTTTGACGACGCCATCGTGCGGCGCGGCCATGGCGATCTCCATTTTCATCGCCTCCAGGACGACAAGAGTCTCGCCTTTGCTGACGGCGTCGCCAGACTTCACCGCTACTCGCGTGACAGTCGCCGGCATCGGGGCCAGCACGCGTTCGTCAGATGGTCCTTCGCTTTGCGCGGAGCTCGCCGCTTCCGCCCAGTGGATCACATAGTTCTTCCCACGCACAACGACGACAAGGCCATTATCCAAAGCGACTGTCGAGACTTCGTGCTTCACTCCGTCCACAAGCAACGAGAGGCGACCTGCGACAGTCTGAACGCCAACTTCAGCGACCGCGTCGCCAAAGTTCAGCAGGAAGCCGCCGTCCTGCGGACGCATGATTTGTGCAACGAGCGTCCGGCCCGCCTGCGTCACCCTGAGTTCATGATCAGCGCGCTCGTAAAGCCGCCACGCGTCCGTTCCGGCCCAGGGCGACCAATCGTCGCCGAGCGATCTACTCGCTTCAAGCGCGGAGCGCCGAGAGTCGGCCAGGAAAACCGCTGCCGCCGCCGCAAGAAGGACGCGGTCCGAATCCGTGCTCGGAGCCGCGGCGCACGTCAGCATAGCGATATTGCTCCCGACATATTCCGTGTCGTAATCGCCGGCCGCCATCCCGTCGCTCTTGGAGATCGCCCGCAGCAGATCGAGATTTGTGGCGACGCCAACGATTTCCACCTCTTCTAGCCCCGCCTGCAGGCGACGCAACGCCTGCTCGCGATTTTCGCCGAAGACGATGAGTTTCGCCAACAGCGAATCATAATAAGGCGTGACGCGGTCCCCGGCGCGCACGCCCGAGTCGATGCGCAAAAAAGGCGCTTGCCGCGGCGCACAAAAATGGGCGATCTCGCCGACCGAAGGCATGAACGCGCGCGCGGGATCTTCCGCGCAGATCCGCGCTTCAATTGCGCAGCCGCTCATCTTCAACTCGCTCTGCGTCAAGGGAAGCGGCGCGCCACAGGCGACGCGCAACTGCCATTCGACGAGGTCCTGCTTCGAGACCATCTCGGTGACAGGATGTTCGACCTGAAGCCGCGTGTTCATCTCGAGAAAATAGAAGTGGTCTTCTCCGACGAGAAATTCGACCGTGCCTGCGCCGGTGTAGCCAGCGGCTCGGGCGGCGCGGATCGCCGCCTCGCTCATCTGCGCGCGTAACGAAGGCGTCAGACCGGGCGCGGGCGTCTCTTCAATAATCTTTTGGTGACGGCGCTGCATCGAACAGTCGCGCTCAAGGAAAGAAACGACGTTGCCGTGAGAGTCCGCGAAAATCTGGATTTCGACGTGCTTATAGCCGGAGAAATATTTCTCGATGAACAGCGCGTCATCCCCGAACGCGGCGCCCGCTTCACGCCGGGCGCTTTCGATCGCGGCGGACAACTCCTCAGGCGCGCGCACGATGCGCATGCCCCTGCCGCCGCCGCCGGCGGACGCCTTCACGAGCAAGGGAAGGCCGATGGCGCGCGCCGCTTCGAACAATTCGGCGTCTTCGCCCCCGGATGACCCCGGCGCCACCGGCACCCCTGCCCGCATCATCGCGGCCTTGGCCTCGCTCTTGGAGCCAAGAAGCCGCATCGCGTGCGGAGGAGGCCCGACGAAGATCAGACCGTTCGCCGCGCAGGATTCGGCGAAGTCCGCGTTCTCGGCCAGGAATCCGTAGCCCGGGTGTATGGCGTCCGACCCGGAACGATGCGCAATTTCGATGATCTTTCCGATCGACAGATAGCTGTCGCGCGCCGCCGCGGGTCCGAGAAGATAGGCTTCATCGGCAAGTTCGACATGCAGCGCATGCGCATCAGCTTCGGAGTAGACGGCGACGGACGCAACGCCCAGCCTTTTCGCGGTACGTATGATTCGGCAAGCAATCTCGCCGCGGTTCGCGATGAGGAGCTTGCGCATCATCTCAATCGGCCGCGATCCAGTGTGGCGCTCGTTTTTCAAGAAAGGCCGAAAGACCTTCCTGCGCCTCCGCGCTCGATCTTCTTGCGGCGAGACGATGCGCAGCTTCGCGCAAGAGTTCTGCGTCCACGCCATGGCCGTCGCATTCCGCGAAGAAGGTCTTTACGTCCGCCTGCGCGCCAGGCGCGCCGCGCAGCAAGTCCTCAACGATGGCCGCATGCGCCAAATTGACCTCCAACCTTGGCGCCACACGATGGACAAGACCCAGCTTCTGCGCCTCGGCGGCGGAAAAGCGCTCCGCCGTCAAAGCATATCGGCGCAGCTGCCGCAGGCCTATGGCCCGGATGAGAAAGGGCGCGACGATCGCCGGAAGCAAGCCCAGTCGCACCTCATTGAGTGAGAATGACGCGTCGTCGGCGGCCACAACGATGTCGCAACACGCGAGCAGACCGACGCCTCCGCCAACAACGACGCCCTTGGCCAAGGCGATCGTCGGCTTTGACACCGTGTCCAGAGCGCGCAGCATTCGGGCGAGCGCCAAGGCGTCCTGCTCATTGGCGCTCGATGAACGCTGCACGACGCGGATCATCGAGCCGATGTCGCCGCCGGCGCAAAAATAGTCTCCCGCGCCCTCAAGCGTAATGATGCGGACGTCGGCTCGCGCATCCAATTCTTCGAGCGCATCCTTTAGAAGGCCAATAAGCTCATAGTCGAGCGCATTGCGCTTGTCTGGACGGTTCAGCGTCAAAGTTGCGACGCCGTTCGCGTCAATCGATTGCAGCAACGTCGTCATAGAACGTGACTCACATGCGAAACAGGCCAAAGCGCGTTTCTTCGATCGGCGCCTTCAGCGCGAAGGATAACGCCAAAGCGACAATCCGTCTCGTGTCGAGCGGGTCAATGACGCCGTCGTCCCAGAGCCGGGCGCTGGAATAGAGCGGCAGGCTCTGGCGCTCATATTGCTCACGAATCGGGCGCGCAAAGTCCTCTTCCTCTTCTTCCAAGAAAGCCTTCTGCTGCTTCTCCATGGCCTCGCGCTTGACGCGAGTCAGCACGCTCGCGGCCTGTTCCCCGCCCATGACGCCGATGCGCGCACCCGGCCACATCCATAAAAATCGCGGCGAGTAGGCGCGCCCGCACATGGCGTAATTACCCGCGCCGAAACTGCCGCCGACGATGATCGAGAGCTTCGGCACCGCGGCCGTCGCCACCGCCGTCACCATCTTCGCGCCTTCCTTGGCGACGCCGGCGCTTTCATACTTCGCCCCGACCATGAAGCCCGTCGTATTGTGCAAAAACAGCAGCGGTATTTTTCGTCGCGCGCATAGCTCGATGAAATGCGCGCCCTTTTGCGCGCTCTCGGGAAACAAGACGCCATTGTTGGCCACGACCCCGACGGGATAGCCATGGATGTGCGCGAAACCTGTCACCAGCGTCGGGCCATACAGCTTGCGGAATTCCTCGAATTCGCTCGCGTCGACGAGGCGGGCGATCACCTCGCGTATGTCGAACTGCTTTCGTGGGTCCTGCGGCAGCAGACCGTAAATCTCGGCGGGATCGTAGCAAGGCTCCGCAGGCTTTCTCACCGGAACTGTGATGGCGCCTGAAGGTCCGAGATTGCCGACGATCTGACGCGCGATCTGCAGCGCATGCGCGTCATTCTCGGCGCAATGGTCGGCAACGCCAGAACGGCGGCAGTGAACGTCGGCGCCGCCGAGCTCCTCGGCGGTCACAACTTCGCCCGTCGCGGCTTTGACGAGAGGCGGACCCGCCAAAAATATCGCGCCTTCGTTGCGCACAATGATCGTTTCATCGCTCATCGCGGGAACATAGGCGCCGCCGGCGGTGCACGAACCCATGACGACGGCGATCTGCGCAATTCCGCGCGACGACATCGTGGCCTGATTGTAAAAAATTCGGCCGAAATGATCCCGGTCGGGAAAAACATCCTCCTGGCTCGTCAGATTGGCGCCGCCGGAATCGACGAGATAGAGACAGGGCAAGTTGTTCTGCGCGGCAATCTCTTGCGCGCGAAGATGCTTCTTTACAGTTAAGGGGAAGTAGACGCCGCCTTTGACCGTCGCGTCATTGGCCACGATCATGCATTCGCGACCGCGCACCCGCCCTATGCCGGCGACGACTCCCGCCGCTGCGACACGCCCGTCATACATGCCATGGGCCGCAAAGGGCGCAATTTCGAGAAAGGGCGAAAAGGGATCGACAAGCGCGTCAATGCGCTGACGCGCGAGCATTTTACCGCGGGCGAGATGCCGCTGACACGCCTGCTCGCCGCCACCGGCTCGAATATCCGCCGCAATCCGCTTTAGCTCGGCGACGCGATCGGTCATCACTTGGCGGTTCTTCGTGTAATCGGCGTCTTTCGGATTAACAAGGCTATCGAGGCGGGGCATATCTTAAATCCAAAATCAGGCTGTCTCCTGAAAGAGTTCGCGCCCGATCAACATGCGGCGGATTTCGCTTGTTCCGGCGCCGATCTCGTAAAGCTTGGCGTCGCGCAATAGTCTTCCTGTAGGGTATTCGTTCATATAGCCGTTGCCGCCGAGGCACTGAATGGATTCAAGCGCCATCCATGTCGCGCGTTCAGCGGCGAAGAGTATCGCGCTCGCCGCATCCTTTCTGGTCACGCGGCCGCGATCGCTTGCCTTCGCGACCGCATAGACATAGGCGCGCGTCGCCATGACCGCCGTGTACATATCTGCGAGCTTGCCCTGCATGAGCTCGAACTCGCCGATCGGCTGTCCAAATTGTTTGCGCTCGTGCACATAGGGAAGCACGACATCCATGCAGGCCTGCATGATTCCAAGCGGGCCGCCGGCGAGCACAGCGCGCTCGTAATCCAGGCCGCTCATCAGCACATTGACTCCGCGCTCGGGGAGCCCAAGCACGTTCTCTTCGGGAACCTCGCAGTCCTGGAATACGAGTTCGCAAGTGTTGGAGCCGCGCATGCCGAGCTTGTCGAGCTTCGCGCTTGATGAAAATCCGGGAAAGACGCGCTCGACAATGAAGGCGGTGATGCCATGCGGTCCGGCGCCCGGATCGGTTTTGGCGTAGACGATCACGACATCGGCGTCGGGACCGTTCGTCACCCACATCTTGCTTCCGTTCAGGACATACCGATCGCCGCGTTTCACCGCGCTAAGCTTCATGTCCGTGACGTCTGATCCGGCGCCAGGCTCCGACATCGCGAGCGCCCCGACATGTTGTCCCGAGACGAGGTTCGGCAGGTATCGCCGCTTTTGTTCGTCCGAGCCGTTACGATGGATCTGGTTGACGCAGAGATTGGAGTGCGCGCCATAGGACAGTCCGACCGACGCTGAGGCGCGGCTGATTTCCTCCATCGCCAGCACATGTTCCAGATAACCCATGCCTGCGCCGCCATACTGCTCATGCACGGTCAGACCCAGTGCGCCGAGCGCGCCGAGCTTGGGCCAAAGATCCGGGGGAAAAGCGTTTTGCGCATCGATCTGCTGCGCCCGCGGGGCGATTTCCGCCGTCGCGAAGGCTTCGGTTGCGCTGCGCACGCGGTCGGCGACATCGCCGAGATCAAAGTCGAAAGTAGGCGTCCAATGGCGCATGCGCATCCTCCGACGGCGCACCAAGATACAGCCTATATTTCTCGAATCAGCGAAGTTTCAAGTTGGCGCGTGCCCGCGCGACTCTGTTTGGCGCAAGGCGCTGCGCTGGCTATCGGAGGGCGCCGGGCTGGGCGTCAAGCACCTGCTGGTCGACGAGGGAGGCGAACCGGCTGAAGTTCGCCTCGAACATTCCGATCAGCCTTTTCGCCATATGGTTAAAGTCTTCGCGCGAGGACCACGTCTGGACAGGATCCAGCATGTTGGAGTCGACGCCGAGCGCAGACGTCGGCACGGATAGTCCAAAGGAGGGATCCGTCCGGAAGTCGGCTTGGGCGAGGGACCCGTCGAGCGCGCCCTGAAGCAAAGCGCGCGTCGCGGCGATCGGCATTCGACGTCCGATCCCGTAGGGTCCGCCCGACCAACCGGTGTTCACCAGCCAGCAGTTTGCTTCGCTGGAACAGATGAACTCGCGCAGCAGATCAGCGTATTCCGTCGGGGGACGCGGCATGAATGGCGCGCCAAAGCAGGCGGAGAACGTCGCCTGGGGTTCTTTGACGCCGCGCTCGGTACCCGCGACCTTGGCGGTGTAGCCGGACAGAAAATGATACATCGCCTGCGCGGGCGTGAGACGCGCGATCGGCGGCAGCACGCCAAATGCGTCACACGTCAGCATCACGATGTTCCTGGGATGACTCGCGCGACGCGTCGTCGAAGCATTGGAGATGAAGTCGAGCGGATAAGCGATCCGTGTGTTTTCGGTTTTTGAATCGTCGTCGAAGTCAAACCGCCCCGCGCGGGGATCGTAAGAAACATTTTCAAGGATAGCGCCCCGACGGTGAGAGGCGGCGTAGATGTCCGGCTCCGACTGCTGCGCGAGCCGGATCGCCTTGGCGTAGCAGCCGCCTTCGAAGTTGAAGAGACCGCTCTCGTCCCACCCATGCTCGTCGTCGCCAATCAGGCTGCGCGCCGGATCGGCCGAAAGTGTCGTTTTACCTGTCCCAGAAAGTCCGAAGAACACCGCCGATCCACCCTCGCCGTCATTGACGGCGCAATGCATCGGCAACACGCCTTTCGCGGGCAGAATAAAGTTGAGATAGGTGAAAATCGATTTCTTGATTTCTCCCGCATATTGTGTGCCGCCGATCAGCACGACGCCTCTCGAGAAATCGATGGCGATCACTGTGGTGGAGCGACACCCGTGCCGCAATGGGTCGGCCCGGAAGGAGGGCAGATCCAGAACCGTCAACTGCGGCTCGAAACCACTCGTGCTCTCAACCGGAGTGAATAGGTGCCGCGCAAAGAGCGAATGCCAAGCGTATTCAGTCAAAACGCGAATATTTAGCCGATGCGCTGGCGCGGCGCAGGCATAGAGGTCCTGAGCGAAGAGCCTCATACGACGCGCGTGCGTCAGCATGTCTTGTTGCAACCGGCCAAATTGCTCTGGCGTCATCGAAAGATTGTTGTCCCACCAGATCGTCGATTCGGTCAGCGCGTTGCAGACGATGAATTTGTCGTTCGGCGATCGCCCCGTGTGGGCGCCGGTTTCCACGACCAGTCCGCCCGTCGAGGATGCGACACCCTCCCCGCGTCGGATCGCTTCGGCGTATAGTTCGCTCGTCTCGCAATTCCGACGCGCCTTTGTGAGGAGGTCTGTGTCTTCATCCGCCCACCCCCGGACGTCATCCGCCCGCCACATCGCCGTGTTCGCCATCCCGAGATCTTCCTCACCGACTCGTTAACATGCGACGCGAACTGAGTTAGACGCGCCAGCTAAGCGCAAGCACTTTCTGGAGATAAAGCGTGGATTATTCAAATCAAGGCGCGGCTTGCGTCATTGGCTAACAGGAACTTACACCCACACGAACAACCATTCGCAGTAGCGCCCAAGGCCGCAGCAAGGCGCGACGCCCAAAATGGCTGGGAAAACCGACCGGCTGACGCCCGACTCCGCGACGTTCCCGCTTCCTTAATTGGAACAACGACCTCGCGAGCGGGTTAAGGCGAGGCTCGAAATATTTCGAGGATGGAGGCAAGAATGGCGACGCCAGAACTGGAGCGCATCCGACAATCGGATCGCCCGATCAGCGAGACTGCTGCGGTCATGGGCGACAAAGCAATGGCGGCGGCCGACAGAGTCGGGCAACGCATCAATCAGACCATGGAGCAAGCCGGATCGGCGATGTCGACGGTGCAGGAAAAGGGCAGCGAAGTTGCCGGACGCGCGGGGGATGTGATCGGCAATTTCCGGCAGGCCATTGAGAAGTCGGCGCGCAGTCAGCCAACGACGACTGTGCTCATGGCCGTCGCTGCGGGATTTATGCTAGGCGCGATGTGGAACTCGGGCAGCAGCTATCCGCGCGACTAAAGCTTGATGAAGAATGGCCGGCGCATTCGCGTCGGCCATATTCACTTTCGGCCCAATGCGCCGGGGTCGCAGGGCAAGGCGCTGGGCCAGTCGTCGGCCTGAAGCGCCGGTAGCGCGTCGAGCTCCTTCCTGGATATTTTACTGTGCGCAGAATCGGCTGTGAACTCTATGTTCGCCGGATCGACGGCCCGTAGCGTCTCTTCGACGCCGCCCATTCCATATTGGGCGATGACCACATAGGCGAGACCGCGCTGATCGCGTCTCAGCATCAGATCAACGATGACGCCGAGCTTTTCGCCGCCCGCGTCTATGACCTTAGCGCCAACGGCCGCCGATGCGGAAAAGAGCGACGGCACAGCGTCCGCGTGGCTGCTCTTGCGCACGGCCTTGATGCTTCCGTCCTGATGCCTTGCCTGCCTGCCCAACCATCGCCACACCCCAATCAGGTTGACCACCGTAAGAAAAAGATTGGTGAGCAGCAGATTGCGCTGATGTGAGTACACCGCGGTCAAGCTCCAGGCGACGGAGCCCATTGCAAACACGACGAAGCCCCAGCCCGTGACGCGCGCGCCCGCGTTGGCGGCGGTCATCATCGCGGCGATCATCGTTGCGGCCGGTGCGATCCAGCCTAACGCCCATTCCCACATAACAACCGCCAGTAGCCTCGCGCCAGCGCCGTTTAACTGAAACGCGCCGTTAGAGACGCTGTTCCGACAGATCAGTGGGCATCCGGAGATCGGCAGCGCGGGAGCCCGATCATGTTCCGTCGCCCGAAGCTGTCCAACTGTTCATAATGCCGGAACAAAGTTGCTGAACCCGAGTTTGTTCAGGGAAACCGAAAAGCAAAGAAAACCGCAAGGCTCGAGGTGGGGCATGATGTCAGTTCCAAGTCATCTCTTTTGTTTCTCCCATCTTCGTTGGAACTTCGTTTATCAGCGACCACAGCATCTTTTGAGCAGAGCAGCTCGAAATCTCGGTGTCTTCTACGTTGAAGAGCCCATCTTTTCCCAAGATGACGCAGGCGTAAAAATCCAAAGAGATGAAGCCTGCGGCGTCGTTGTCGTGACGCCTGTTCTTCCAGAAGGCCTCTCACCAGAGGAAATCACTAATGCGCAACATCGAGTCGTAAACGAGTTGCTCGCTGATGTGCGACCTTCGCGATGGGTTAGCTGGTACTATACGCCCATGGCGCTTCAGTTTACTCGCCATCTGACTCCTAATCTACGCGTCTATGACAATATGGATGAGCTTTCCGCGTTTGCTGGAGCGCCGCAAGGCATTCTCGATCTCGAACGAGAGTTGATGGCCAAAAGCGATCTTATGTTCGTCGGCGGACGGAGCCTGTACGAGTCCAAACGTCAGCGACACGCCAACATTCACGTTTTTCCGAGCAGCGTCGACACCGCTCACTTCAAGAGCGCGCGAGACCGCAGCGTCGATCCCGATGATCAAAGGGATATTGCGCATCCGCGCATCGGGTTCTTTGGCGTGATCGACGAACGTATGAATATGGATATCGTCGCCGGCATCTCCGCGCTTCGGCCGCAATGGCAATTGGTGATGATCGGCCCCACCGCGAAGATCAGCCCGGAATCTCTGCCCCGAGCCGAAAACATCCATTGGCTGGGCTGCAAACAGTATCAAGAGCTTCCGAAGTACCTATCCGGATGGGACGTCGGAATCATGCCATTCGCGTTGAATGAAGCGACGCGTTTTATCAGTCCGACGAAAACGCCCGAGTTTCTTGCTGCAGGCGTGCCGGTGGTTTCAACCCCGATCACCGATGTCGTCAATCCCTACGGCGCAGCCGGCCACGTGGAAATCGCGACGAGCGCGGAAGAGTTCGTCGCCAAGATTGATCTGTTGCTGGCGCGGCCGAAGGCGCAATGGCTCAGCGCCGTCGATGCGCATCTTGCAGAAATGTCATGGGACAAAACCTGGGCGAGGATGATGCTGCACATCGCGAGCGTTGGCGCCGAGTCCAAATCAGCGCGGGAGGGGCAACTTGTTTGACTGGCTTATCGTCGGGGCAGGCTTCGCGGGAAGCGTGCTGGCCGAGCGGCTCGCGTCGCAGCGCGACGAGCGCGTCCTTCTCATCGATCGTCGGCCGCACATTGGCGGAAACGCTTATGATCGCTTCGACGACGCCGGCGTGCTCATGCACCAGTACGGCCCACATATCTTTCATACGAACTCTGAAGCCGTCTTCGAGCACCTTTCGCAGTTCACGCGTTGGCGTCCGTACGAGCACCGCGTGCTCGCGAATGTGGACGGCATGCTCGTGCCCATTCCGATCAACTTGGACACGGTGAATCGCCTCTACGGTCTCTCCTTAGATTCCGAGCAACTTGCGCAGTGGTTCGCAAGCCGCGCCGAACATTGTGAGGAGATCAAAACGTCTGAGGACGTCGTCGTCAGCACCGTGGGACGAGAACTCTACGAGAAATTCTTTCGCGGCTACACCAAAAAGCAGTGGGGCGTAGAGCCGTCGCAGCTGGACAAGTCCGTCACGGCGCGGGTGCCTACGCGCCTCAATCACGACGACCGCTATTTTGGCGATGAATACCAATTCATGCCGCTTCACGGCTATACGCGCATGTTCGAACGCATGGTGAAACACCCCAACATCAACGTCATGCTGCAGACCGACTTTGAGGAAGTTCGCAACGAAGTCTTCTATAAACGGCTGATCTTCACCGGGCCGATCGACGAATATTTCAATTTCCGCTTCGGTAAGCTGCCCTATCGATCGCTGCGCTTCGAACATGTCACGCTCGACAAGCCGCAGCATCAACCTGTCGCGGTCGTCAATTATCCACAAACCGAAGCCTATACGCGGGTGACCGAGTACAAGCATCTCACGGGTCAGGAACATCCTAAAACAAGCTTGACCTATGAATTCCCGAGCGATGAAGGCGACCCCTATTATCCCGTGCCGCGCCCGGAAAATGCGGAAGTCTACAAGCGCTATGAGAAGCTAGCGATTGCGCAGCAAAACGTATGGTTTGTCGGGCGGTTAGCAACCTATCGCTACTACAATATGGATCAGGTGGTCGGCCAGGCGCTCGCGACGTTCCGACGGATCAACAAGGAGATCCCAGCGCGCAACAGCGCGGCCTTCGCGACTGCCTCAGTCGCCGCCGAATAGTCGAGTCGCGATCCCGATGAGTTCATCTCTGCTGCGCTGCGCGATCCGGCTAAGCTTGAGTCGTAAATAAAAATACTGGCGTTTTGACGGTCGCTATGTAGAAAATCGACTGTGGATCGCTCATTGTTATATCGACCACCGCGTCGATGCTCCGGCGCCGGCCCTTTTGGTCGAGGTGAGGTTAGGTGAGCGCAGCGCGCATATCCCTAGACGGGTCGTGGGACTTCAAATATCTCGGCTATGGCGCCAAGCCGGCCGAGAGTAGGACGATTCTTGTCCCGAGCCCTTGGCAAGCCCAATTCGCCGATCTGCGCATGCGCGGCGGCGTCGCAGTCTATCGCCGAGAAGTGGAGATACCTGACGAATGGCTGGAGCAGCGAGTGTTCCTGCACTTCGGCGCCGTTTTTCACGTTACCCATGTGTTTGTGAACGGCGCATTCGTGGGCAGCCATGTGGGCGGCTTCCTGCCGTTTCATTTCGACATCACAGATCGGATCGTCAACGGAAAGGCCGAGATTAAGGTGAAGGTTGAAAGCCCCACCGACGACCCGTTCGAATTCCCCACGACGCCTTTCGCCGAAATGCCCTTCGGCAAGCAGAGCTGGTACGGCCCGCTCTCTGGGATATGGCAGTCCGTGTATGTCGAAAGGCGGATCGCGGACCACGTAACGACGGTGCGCGTGCGTTCATCGCCGGCGAGCGGAGAGATTTCGGCGCAAGTGCGCTTCGAAAGCCCGCTCACCGACGCCGCCGACGTGACGATAACGGTCGTCGACGCAGAGGAAAACGCCGTCGCGCATTCATGCGCCAAATTGGCGGCCGGCGTTGAGAACGCCCTGCTGTATTCATTTGTGCCTGCGCCTCGCTGCTGGTCGCCTGACACCCCCTATCTCTATCGTCTGCAAGTCTCGATGAGGCGTAAAGACGTCGTCGTCGACCAAATCGAAACGACATTCGGCTTTCGCAGCGTCGAAACCCGCGACGGGAAGTTGTATCTCAACGGCAAGCCGTTCTATCTGCGCGCCGCTCTCGACCAAGACTATTATCCCGACACGATCTGCACTCTGCCCTCCGTCGAGTTTCTCGAGGATAGATTTAACAAGGCGAAGCAACTCGGGCTGAACGCACTGCGCTGTCACATTAAGGTGCCAGATCCGCGCTACTATGAGGTTGCCGATCGCCTCGGCCTGCTGATTTGGGCGGAACTGCCGAACGCCGGGGATTCGACCGAACTCTCGCGAGAGCGCAAGGAGCTCACGCTGAAGGGCCTGATCGATCGCGACGGAAACCATCCTTCGATCTTTTGCTGGACGCTGATCAACGAGAACTGGGGCGTCGACCTTGTCCATGACGCCTATCACCGCGCATGGCTGAAGAAGCTGTACCTGTGGCTCAAGTCCTACGATCCGTCGCGGCTTGTCGTCGACAATTCGCCCTTGGCGCCAAGCTTTCACGTGCAGACCGATCTCGCGGATTTCCATTTCTATGCCGCCATTCCCGATAGTCGGGAGGACTGGGATCAGTTCGTCGAGGAACTCGCCGGAAGGGCCGAATGGCTGTTCAGCCCGGAGGGCGACGCGATCATCACGGGACAGGAGCCGCTGCTATGCTCGGAATTTGGCAATTGGGGGCTGCCTGACCCTGAGAAGTTGAGAGACGCGGCCGGCGCCGAAGCCTGGTGGTTCGAGACCGGCCACGACTGGAGCGAAGGCGTCATGTATGCGCATGGCGTTCGCAACCGATTTCAAGACTGGAGTCTCGATCGCGTATTCGGGACGTTCGAAAGCTTCATCGAAGCGACGCAGTGGCAACAGTTTCGGGCGCTGAAATACCAGATCGAAGCCATGCGCCGCAGGCCGCAGATCGCGGGCTACGTCATCACCGAGCTGACCGATTGTCACTGGGAGGCGAACGGCCTTCTGGACATGCGTTCGAATCCGCGCGTTTTTCACAATCTGTTTCACTCGATCAATGCCGATACTGTTATTCTGCCCACCCTCGATCGTCCTGCCTATTGGTCGGGCGACGCCGTTCGCCTCTCGCTCTGCGTCGCGCATGGCGGGCCAAATCCACTGGAGGCGGCGGCTCTCGACATATCGCTCACCGAGCCGATGACGTTGGAAATCCCCTCCATCGAGCCCGGCGCTGTGGTTGATCTCGGCATGATTTCAGTAAGTCTGCCGGTGGTCGAACACTCCTGCCTGCGCCGTCTCACCCTGCGCTTGCGTTCTCTTGACGGACGACTTCTCGCGAGCAACGAAATCGACGTCGCCGTGCATGCGAAACCGCGACCGCCGGAGCTTTCGCTGTGGTCGTCACACGGCGACATTCGGGACCGGCTGCAGGCGCTTGGCTATCGATTGTCGGAAGGGGCCGAGACGGCGGACGTCGTCATCGAGACGCACGCTTCGACAGCGCTTGCGGCCTATGTGCGCGCCGGCGGGCGAGCCGTTCTCTTGACCGAAACGCCAGGCTCGCTCACGCCCTTCTTCCCGCATTGGCAGAATGTCAAGGTGGTGGCGCGCGACGGCACGCTCTGGCGAGGCGACTGGGCGTCGTCCTTCGCCTGGCTTCGACGGCAGGGTCCGTTCGCCGCGATTCCCGGCGGGCCGCTGCTTGACCAGGCGTTTGATCGTGTGATCCCGACGCATATCATCTCCGGCTGTAATCTCCTTGATTTTCAGGCGCGGGTTCACGCCGCGCTGGTTGTCGGGTGGATCCATCGTCCGGCTGCGATTGCGGTCGGACGCAACTACGGCACAGGCCGCATCGTGATCGCGACCTTCAAACTATTGCGCGATCCTCCGGGAGAAGATCCAACCGCCGCGGCTTTGCTTGGCGGCCTGATCGAGGCTGCGGCGCGAAGCGCCGGTCCGGCGCCTGTGATCTCCAAGCTCGAACCCGTAGGCTGGGAAGACCTTTAGGCGAGCTGGCGCGTTATAGCGCCATGCATTCTGCGCAAGACATGACAGACGTCGCGGTTTATCGCCGGGCGCTGACATACTTCCTGCAAGACCGGCTGCGGATCGCCGCGCTTGTCGCGATGATCGCGGTCTCCGTCAGCGTGGGCCTCCTTGAGGCGTGGCCGCTGGCGGTGCTTGTCGACTCCGTGCTTTCCAGCGAACCGAAAGGCAACTGGATACACAGCTACTTCCTTGCCATATTGCCGAAGGACAAGCCGGGGCAGATCGCGGGTCTGGTCGCGATCGGACTTGGACTGCAACTCGTCGGATATGCGGCCTGGATGGGCCGCATGATGATCAACTATTACCTCAATTATCGCGGCACGACGCGGGTGCGGTTTGATCTCTTCACCAAGCTTCAAAATCTTGGCCTCACGTATCACCGCAGCCGACCGCAGGGCGATTCGATCTATCGTCTGACGACAGACGCCTTCGGCCCGTGGGGCATCGTCGACGTCGTGATTGGAACTTCGGTTGCGGCCGTAACGCTCACCGTGATGACCATTATTCTTTTCTCTCGAAACGTCAGTTTAACGCTGGCGGCCTTTACCGTCGCCCCCTTCATGATATGGAGCAACTGGCGATTTGGCGTCAGAATCCACAAACGCGCGCTTGATTCCAAGCAGATCGACGCCGATCTGACCGCGCATATTCAGCAGGCGATGGCGCGTATACCTTTGGCGCAGGCGTTCCGTCGCGAGGCTTTCGAATTCAGACGCTTCTCCGGCGCGGTCGGCAGAAGCGTCGAGGCGCTGCTGAGCTTGAACTGGCAGGAACAGCTCTACCCTCTCGCGCGCGACGGCATCCTCTCCGTGGGCGGAGCGATCATCCTCGGCTATGGAGGCTGGCTCGTTTACCGCGACCAGTTTCTCGTGCCCGTCGCCGATGGAATGACCGTCGGGACGCTGCTCATTTTCATCGACTACTTGCGCAAGCTTTGGGACCCGCTGAAATGGCTCAGCGAGTTCTTCGCCAAAGTGCGCATTTTCGAGGCCGCGTCGCGACGCGTTTTTCACGTGCTTGACGAACCGGAAGCCGTTCTCGATACGCCGGCGGCGCGTTGGATATCCAGTAAGCCGCGAACTCTGACGCTCGAAGGCGTAAGTTTTGACTACGGGAGCGGCAAGCAAATTCTTACCGACGTTTCGGCGACGATACGGCCGCGCCAGATGGTGGCCTTCGTCGGAGCGAGCGGCGCTGGCAAGAGCACACTCTTGAGTCTCATGCTTCGGTTCTACGATCCAACGAGCGGAGCGCTCCGCCTGGATGGCGTCGACTTCAGGAACGTACGGCTCGAGGCGCTAAGAGCGCATTTCGCGCTCGTCGCACAAGACAGCCTCGTGCTGCCGGCGACCATCGCAGAAAATCTCGCTTATGGCCGGCAGAACGCAACGCGAGCGGACATCGAACGAGCGGCTGAAGACGCGGGCGCCGCCGAATTCATTCACCCACTGCCTGATGGCTATGAGACGGTGCTGGCCGAGGGCGGCGCAAATCTCTCCGGCGGTCAGCGGCAGCGAATCGCCATTGCGCGCGCGCTGCTATCCGACGCGCCCTTCCTGGTCCTTGACGAACCAACGAGCGCGCTCGATCCCGAGCAGGAGCGGCGGCTGATAGAAACCCTGCACCGACTGAAAGGATCACGCACGATTATTCTCGTGACCCATCGACTGGAGTCGGTTGTCGATTGTGACTGCATCTTCGTCATGAGCAAAGGGAAAATCGTCGAACGCGGCAGCCACGACGCACTCATCTCTTCAGGCGGCGCTTTTTCGAAAGCGCGGAGACGTGCCGAAGCGGCGGAGTGACGGCCTTACGGCGATAAGGATTCCTCAACGCGCCGCGTAGCGCTTGCGCCTCGCATGATTGAACTGCGAGTCGCGGCGACCTTCAGCCTCCTGCTGCGCCTGATGAAGCGCCTCGAGCGGCGCCGCGCCTTGCAGCGCCTCGGCCATCGGTTCGCATAAAAGCCGGCCTGCGCCGGGGTCGCGGTGACAGAGCGGATCCCACAGGCCCATGGGCGTCCAAAGATCGCGATCATGCCACTCGGGCATTCCCAGGATCGGATAAAGGCACGCGCCGCGTAACGGCACGTTTTGCAGCAAGAGCGCATGGCAGGCGCTGACCACTTCGCACAGCCATGGTCCACGATTGTCTCCGACGTGACTGGTCTCCGTGATCATGACCTCGCGGCCGTAACGCTGCCAGACAGAGAGAACGAGATCCGAGAGCGGCGCTCGGCGCGGGTCATCGTCGTGAAGCGGCGGCACGTTTCCGTCGGCGTTGGGCGCGTCGTTCAATTCCCACTGATTGGTCCAGTAATAATTGATTCCCACCACGTCCAAATGTTCAGGACTGCCGCCGAGTTCGGGCAGAAGCCTGCCGCACAACATGTCCCAGCTTTGAAACACAAGCCTGTTATTGAAATCATGCGCCTGAGGAGCAAGATCCGGCCTGTCCTTGGGACAGACGACGCGGCACAAGGGATCGACACTGACGAAACGCGCATCGGGACAGGCGGCGCGTATCGCATTGATTCCAGCGATTGCGCCACGCGCGAGCGCGACCTTCAGCTCCCAGCCTCGTCCCGACCCGTACGGCGCGAACAGCGCCTTCTCGCCGCCGGCATAGGCCATGAACGAAGGCTCATTGATCGGCGTGAAGACGCAGGGACCATCCATGCGCGCGGCCACGAAGCGCGCGACCGCATAGCAGTAGTCGGCGAAGCGCCGGGGAAACGCCTCGGACCAAAGGTCGACGTCCTGAGGGAAACCGTAGTGAAAGAGGTCCCATATGACGCCCACATCATGGCGCTTTGCGGCCTCAATGAATGGTTCGAGCGAGGAGAAGTCGTATCGACCGCGACAATCGACAAGCGGCCAACGAACGGTCTCACGCGCGGCGTGCAAGCCGAGTCGCGCGATGTCGGCATAGTCTTCGTCGACATTGGCGTCGTGACCTGTCGCGACGACCTGATCGAACCACTCGCCGTGCCGGTTGAAGCCTGTCGACCCCTCGAAACCCGCGAGAAAGAAGCTCTGAAACATGCCTTTACTCCCCGATCGCTCGTGGAGGCTGCGCTATGACAGCCGTGGCGTTGGCGCGAGCGGACCCACCGCAGCCGCGCCACCGGACGTCAGTCGACGATAGGCGTCGACAAGGGGCGTCTCAACACGGTCCAGCCGCCCCGAGGGATCGGGATCGAGATCCCATAGCCCCATCTGCAAAAGATGATCGTGGAGGGGCCGCAGCCCCTGACGATAGGCCCATGTCACCAGCGCGAACATCGGCCACCACGTATAGCCCACAATCGGTACGCCGTTCGCGCGCAGCGTCTTCATCGCCTCGACGGAGTCAGTGAGCCAGGCCTGTCGCTGTCTCACCGAACCCTTGGTCGCGGTTTCCGAGATCATGATCGGCGCGCGGTAACGTTCGAAATACATCTCGCCGATCTTCGTCACGAGCGCGCCCGACGCGTAGGGCATTCGAACGCGCAGTCGCCCGAAACGGTCCCGCGACATCCGCTTGAGCGTGAAGATCGGGTAAAGGTTCACCCCAATGACCGAGAGTTCAAGCGGGCGTTCACGAAAGGCGTTCAGCGCCGGTTCCGCCGCCTCCTGGGTCAGAAGCCAGGTCCACAACGGATGGCGCGGATCGACGCGCCCGCTGATGAGATCGAGCGCAAGAAACACGATCCTTTGACGCCGCTCTGCCTCCTCGGCCAAGGCCGGGTCGCTCGACTCGAAAACATCGGTGGCGTCGACGTGAAACGCGACGATTTCGGGGTCGACATCTTGTAGCGCACGGGTCGTTTCCACGATTCCGCGACAGATCGACAGCATCACCGCAACGAAACTTGGCCAGCTGCGCCCGTACGGCGGCCACCAGCCCAAACGTCCGCAATACCACGCGGTGACCCGAGGCTCGTTCAGCGGCGTGTACCACCTGATCCTCCCACGGAACCGTTCGGCGAGGCGGGCGGCGTATTCCGCCACGCGCCTTGGATAATCCGCATTGAGGAAGGCGCGCTCCATCCAGTGCGGCAAACCGTAATGCACGAGGTCAACGATAGGATCGATGTTAAGTTCGAGCATACGCTCGAGCGCTGCGTCGACGAAGCTGAAATCCCAAGTCCCCGGCGCCGGTTGCACCCGATGCCAGGGCACGCCATAGCGTGCGCAGGGAACCCCCAATTGCTCCATCAACGCGATATCCTCTTTCCACCGCCGGTAATGGTCCGTCAGCTCATATTCGTCGAGCATGCGTCCGGTCTTCGGATGCGGATCGGTGATGAACGTGTCTTCAACGCCGGTGGCCCATAGAAAGGCGCCAGGCGCAGTGAGCCGATCGAGTTCCGTCGCGCTCGGAAGCATTAGGCGCGATTCACAAGAACGCGGCGCGCGGTAGCGGGAAATGGCCTGCCAGCCCAAGGGTCGCCGCGGGGGAACACAGACAGCGTAGGCGCCGGATCCGATGGCGTAGGAGCGTCGTCGTTCACCGAAGGCGTCCTCCGTCTCTTCGCCGCGTGTCGCCGTGAGCCATCATGCACGCACGCTCAAGCTTGAGACAGCAGCGGCGTGCAGGCCCCTACCTTAACCCTAGAGATCGGCGTCGGTTCCGGCGCGCCGGCGCATCACGTTCCCGCAGCTGAGAAAGTCGGACGACGGCAACTGCCGCGTTGGAGCTGCAAATAGTGAGTGAAATTCAAAAAGAAATGGCAAAGCGCACGGCCGACTCGTGGCCGTGCGCTTCATTCGGGTCAGCGGGCGTTCTTCTGGATCGCATCCATGAGCGAAGAATTCGGCTTCTTCTTGCAATAACGCGTGATCTTATCCGTATTGCGTTTCACGTAGCGCGATTCGATTACGGTGATATTGTTCTTGGAGCTGAAATAGCCCCTCATCCAGTTGGCGACGAAGTCCTGAGTGTCTGCGTCGTATCCGGCGAACTGCTTGCAGGTGATTTCCGACATTTCGATCGTGACCTGCGCGTTGGCCGGAACGGCGAAGGCGGCCGCGGCGAGAGCGCCAGCGAAAATAAGTTTGCGATTCATGTGGTTCCCCGTTCCTTTTACTTCTGCTCAAAAGCGCGCTGCAGACCCGCCATGACCGATTCATTCGGATTGGAAGCGCACCAGCTCTTGACGCTGGCGGAATTTTTACGGAACAAGTTCACGTCAATGAAGGTTCGGCCGCTCTTCTGCGCGAACCACCCACCCATAAACGCCCCGAAGTCTGCTTGATCGTCGGCCGGCATCGCCAACAATTCACCGCAGGTGATGCGGGTCATGTCGATCTTGACCTGCGCGTTGGACAGCGAAGGCGCGAGCGCTCCCGCCGCGGCAAGCGCAATTATCAGCTTCCTCATAAGATTTCCTCCAATAAAACCAGATTTCCGAAGAGCCGCCTCACCCTGCGGCTTTCGCCGGGAAAGGGCTCGCCAACGCCGGCGGTCCGCTGGACTTGCCTATCGCTCCGCCTAACGCCCCTGCCCGGCGCTTGAACTAAACATTAAAAAATTGAAAGTCCATCGGCGTGAGGTGACTCTCGGCCGGTCGCTCCCGAGTGTTTAAGTTCTTGCAGTGCGCGCCGTACAAGCTTTTCCAAGCCGCATCAGCCAGTTCGGCCTGGGGGACGGTTCGCTTTAAAAACAGTATTCAAGCGACGAAAGCGGAGCATACGACTGCTCCGCAGCATCTTTCGAAGCCGAGGAATGAGCCGCGTCGCCGGCCGCCCCGAAGATGGCGCTCTGCCGATAATTTCCTAGCCCAGCTCGGCAATACGCACAAAGAACCAATAAGCGCCGAAACAGGCGATGATCGCTGAGCAGACCTGAACGAGGAACGGACTGCGCTGACCGTGAGTGAGGTTCTTATCGATCAGGAGGAGTAAAGGGAGAACGACGAGCACGACGCCGATCTGCCCGACTTCGACGCCGATATTAAAGCTCGCCAACGCCGGCACAATGGCCCGCTGAGGAACGCCGAGTTCGATCAGGCCGCTCGCGAAACCAAAGCCATGGATGAAGCCGAACGCGAAGGTGTCGCGCCAGCGCCCGTCGACCCTGCGCGTAAAGAAATTCTCGACCGCCACATAGATGATCGAGAGCGCGATGGCGATCTCGACCCAACTGCTCGGCAAATTGACGAGTTCAAGCGCCGCAAGCGACAGGGTGATCGAATGTGAAATGGTGAAAGCCGTTACGATCTTGACGACAGGCCAGATGCGCGTCGCCCACAGCATCACGGCGATGAGGAAGCACAGATGATCATAGCCCGTCACGATGTGCTCGATCCCGGCCGACAAAAATTTCGGCGCAAGCTCCCAAGGCGTCAGCAACGGCTTGGAGAGATCAACCATCGCGTCGCCGGGATAGATCATCACCTGCCCGGGCGCCGGCTCGCGGCCCATGCGCTGCGCCTCGGTCAGATTGGATTCATCGGCCTTTTCCCCGATGCTGACGAAATGTTTCGCACGCGGCCCCTGCGCATCAAGAAGTCTGAACGGATTGTATAAAACCTGCCCTTGAACCGCGCTGCAGTCCATCCGCAGCACGACTTTTGAGTCATTAGGATTGGTCGGATCATCGCCGACCGAAACGACCGTGCTCGTGCAGGTCCGACCTTCCGCATTCTGCAGATCGACGCGCTTCTGAATGAACTTGCCGATCATGCCCTCGATCACGCCCGGCTCGGTGAGATCGACCTCCTCGCTCTTCGGTTTGTTCTCGGCGAACATGCGCTCGATGTCAGTTCCCAGAAAGCCGACCTCGACGCGATAAAGACCGTGCCCTTCCGGCACGATTCGGCTGCTGGAAATATTCGCCGTATGGGCGTGCGCCGCCGGCGCACTTGCGAAAAACGCCGCAACGACAGCGACCGCGCCGTTCAGCAACCACACCATTGGGCCGACTCCCTTGACGCGCCGCGCGCCTGCGGCGTATGCACTTTTCTAAAAAGATGCATATCGAGGGAGAAGGGCAAGCTCAAGTCGGGCGGCGAACTGGCCGTTGTGCGAGAGGCGCTACAGGCTGCCGCTTTGCGAACGTCGGTGGAGCAGGATGCGCGGCGTTTTTTAAAAGGAAAACGCGTTCGCGCGCTGCAATGCGATAGATTTTCTGGCGCCGCGGCGGAATGGCGTCGCCGGTCAAGGCTGTGACAAGATGAGCAATCGGCGTCTCGCGGCCGAGCAGTGTTTGTGCACGAGCGGGCTAGGAAATGATGATTAAATTGGACTTCGCCCCATGACGAAGAGCGGACAGGCAAGATTCTCCTGTCGAAAAAGCGCTTCCTGGTCGTCGGTCAACCGGCATGCGCATCTGCTATTTTTTGCGGCGATCCTGCCAGTCGGCGCGACGCCTCTACCCGCTGCGGCGTACGGAACTGTCTCTGACTCCCCAGGTCGCGATCAACAACTCAGCGCTGCTCCAGCGATGAAACTCACCGGCCCGTCGCGCCTGCCGCAAGAGCCGCAACGCCCGCCTATCATTCTGGCGCACGCGATCGTTGTTCGCACCTCGCCCGCACAAGGCGGCGTCGGCGCTGAAGACATCGGAAAAGTGGAAGTGTGGTACGACGCCGGCATTCGCGACGCCTTTGCCGCATTGGCGGTTGTGAGCGCATCGGGCGAAAGGGTCGACAAGCGCGACGCGGCGATTGATAGCGCCGATCCAAGCCATGTGTCGGTGAGCGTCAACCGGTTGACTCCCGGCAAATACACCGCGCGCTACCGGGCGCTTTCAGCTGACGGCCATCTCGTCAGTGGCGCCTGGGAGTTCGAGGTGCGCCCATAAAGATGTTTCTCAAAGCGTGGTCCTTTTGTGCAGGACAAGGAACAACAAACGATGCGTCCGACTGTTCGCCTGAACTTGTTGCTATTCGCGGGCATCGTTCTGATCGCCGGCGTCAATATCGCGATGTTTTCCTACTCATTCTGGGGGCCGGCTTTCAACCAGCGTTTGAATGATTTCTGGAAGGCTCATGTCCTTCAGCCAGCGGTGAAGGCGGGCGATCGCACGATTTCGGAATGTCTTGGGGTCAGCGACTTCTACTCCGTGCATCTCACGACGTATTTCCTGCCGGATTCCGAAGAGAGCGCGGGAGGGCCGACGGACGATTTGAGCAAATATGCCGAATATTGCGATCGCGTGCCGGGAACGGGAAAGTTGATTTTTTCCATCACCCTCATGGAAAAAGACGCGAGAAACGAATCCGTCGCGCTTTCCTTCTATCAAGTCGATGGGGATGGCGGCCTTAAGCAGATCAACGCTTTGCCGTCGCATCCGCATTCAAGCGGCTTTGTGACTTTGGACGCAACGGTCGCTCACAATGGAAAATATCTCCTCAAGCTTGCCTTCGGCGAGGCGAAGAACGCAGAGGACACGATCGAAATGCCGATCTTCGTTGGGCGATGACCCCGCAACTTCGGAGCGAACAGAACGGATTTGTCAGTCTGTCGCGCGCCTTCGCGCACGGCGCTTTTGTCGCCATCGCAGAAAGCCCGTGACGTAAAGGACAAAGGGCGTCAGCCCGACCACCAGAACGATCGATCGGCCGATCGCGCCGAAAGCCTCGCCGGTATGCAGCGGGAAGAGCCATTCGAGGAGCCTCTCCCCTGCGGTGAACGCACTGCGATCTTGCACATACAGAACTTGTCCGCTGTACTGATCGACGCCGACATTCCGAAACGTTGTGGTTCTGTTGGGCTCGTCTCTCGACTGCTTGCCGACGACGTAGACGCCGCTTGGCGTGCTCGGCAGGAGAATCCAGTGAAGTCTTCCATTGGAGAAGATTTTATCGGCGATTGCGACGGCTTCGTCGACGCCGATCGGCGGTCGGCCTGGAATCGGCGTCGATTTTCCATAATCCGGATCTGGGCGCACCTTTGAAAAAAGCTCAGCCACGGAACGCGTCGCCGGTTTGAAAATCATAGCGACTCCGGTGAACAGCGTAACCAACAAGAAAACGCTGAAGTAAGCGCCGACGCTTCTATGCGCGTCGTAAACGACTCTCTCTGGGCTTGCGCCCCATTTTATTTTAAAACCCAGCCGCCAATCGCCATTGCGCGGCCGCCACAGATAAAGACCGACAAGGATAGAGATAAGAATAAGTATGGCTATCGAACCGAGTATATAGGCGTTGTTGAATCCAAGCAGCAGGGTCCAATGGAAGGCCATGATGATTGGGACAAGAGGCTGTGACAGCGTCTTGTCTCCATGCAGATAAAGGCGCTGGCCTTTGACTTTCGCTGTGTAAGGATCGACGAACATCTCGTAGACATCGGTGTCGAGGTCGTCGGTCTCGACCATGTAGGTGATCGCCACCGCCGATGCGGAATGGCGCGGCATTGTGACTCTCTCCGCCTTGCCATCGGCAGGCATCGCCGTGATAGCGGCTGCGAGAATTTCATTGAGCGGGCGGGAAGCGGGCGGCGCCGGGATTTCAACGCGCATGATTGAAGCGTTCAGCCATTCGTCGATGTCCTCGCGAAAGGCGAGAATGCTGCCGCTGAGCCCCACCAGAACGAACACCGCCCCGGCAAAAAGCCCAATCGTTCGATGAATCTGAAGAAAGATCTGGCGAGTGAATTCGCGGCGACGCAGCACGCGCGACGGCGACGCGACTTCTTTTCCAAGATCGGCTTCGACCGTCCTATCGGACATTGCAAACGGCTCGGTCCGTGGTTCATTCACGCTCAGATCGCGTTTGATCGGACCGGTTTCCGGCAATCTTGTCAACGCAACCGGTTCCCGTCTCGCTGCGACAAGGCGCGCGATCGACATCCCGGCGGGCGATCCGCCTCGAACGCCCTCGTCACGTCCTCCGAAGGTGAACGACCAGACTCAGCTGCGCGGTGAGTCAATGCATACCGGTCGGTGAGAGATTTATATTACAGTTGCATACCAAAAATACAGTCTTCGGAGCGCCAACAGCCCAGTGCGTCAGCGTTTTCGGTTGATTCACGAGTTGTCGAGCATTCTCACGAATTCGCGAGCGCGTATACGTAGAGCGGCTGTGTTGGCGCGGTTCTCATAGATCCAATACTGTCGCCCAGGCGTGAGCATTTTTTGCTTTACCACCCGCGGCTGGTAAACCATGGTGGCAAACTTGGTGCGATGCGGACAGGGATGAGATGAAATATGAAAACGGATAGATGCAAGGGAGCGACGCTCGCGGTTGCTGCGATCTCAATCGTTCTCACTGGCGCTGCGCCGCCCGCAAAGGCGGCGTCGACGGGCAAAGTGCATTGTCTCGGCGCCAATAGCTGTAAGGGCAAGGCCGACTGTCACTCGCCCAAGAACGCCTGCAAGGGTATGAATTCGTGCAAGGGCCAGGGCTGGATCTTCAAGGACTCTGTCGCCGCTTGCGAAGAGGCAGGCGGTAAGGCTCTCGACTGACGCGCGTCGGCTGTCCTATCAGCGCGATCTCGCGTCGGCGAGCAGTGTAAATTTTTTTGACGGATTAAGGCCCACGCGGCGCGCGCTCTTGAGCTTGGGCGACCATTTGGAGTGCCGCCGCGTCATTGCTTTGCAAGGCGCGTCGCTATCGCCTGCTAACACGGCTCCAATTTGGAATCTCGAGCGTTGCCCGCTGCAATAGCGCGCACCACCTCCTTCACATCCTTTTTAGCGCTTCCAGACTCCAGCGCGCGCCGCACGGTCACGCTCAAGGCGGAGCTTTGGGCGTGCGCTGATCGATCTTGCCGGCGCCAAATGGCCGCTAATTAAATCTTATCTTTTGGGGGCGTTGAAGTTGGGAGACGAACATGTCGATAACGGTCGGTGAATCGGCTTTCCCCGCGCGCGCTAAGCAGGGCGGCTTGATCGATGATATTGGGGGCGTTGCAACCGTCATCCTCGCTATTCTTGGACTCATCGGCTTTAACGCGCCGATTATGGCCGTGATCGCGACAATTCTGTTCGGCGTCACGCTGTTGATCCGGGGCAATGGCATGATGTCTGACCATGCCCGATTTCCTGTGCTGTTCGGCGCGAACTCTCCGATGTTCAACGTTAGCAGCCGTTCGGCGCTTGTTCTGTTTGGCGCCGGCGGCATCGCTCTAGGCGTGCTTTCGCTGCTGGACTTCGACTCGGCAGTGCTGACGCCCATCGCGTCGATTATGTTCGGAGGCGCGCTGATCTTGAGCAGCGTCTCTGCGTGGCATCTTAATGTCGTCAGACGCGCGTCAGCCAAGAGCGAGGAGTCTTCCATAGACATTCTTGCAAACCAAATGCTTTTTGACTCCGCCGGCATTCAGATTTTTGGCGGCTTCGCCGTAGTTGTGCTCGGCGTTCTTGCCGTGTCCGGCGCAAGGAACGACCTCACGTTCAACCTCGTGGCGCTGCTCATTCTCGGTTCCGCGCTCGTTCTCAAGGGGGGCAGCCTGAACGCCATTCTTCTCAGCTTTATGCACTCGACTTCGCGACGTGCAAACTGAACCAACTTTGCACGCACGGCGGCTTGGCTTGCGGTCTGCGTCGTTCCTCAACGCGGTGTCGATCTTGACTGCGTGAAACCAACGCTATGTGGAATCGCGCGCGCTCTTGCTCGTATGGCGATATCGCAAGTCTGGAGGCACTGTCATGTCCATTACTTCTCGGGAATCGACATTTCGTGAAACGGCGGCGTATGGAGGCCTGATCGACGCCATCGGCGGTGTGGCCACTGTCATTATCGCTATCGTTGGATTATCGGGCGTGAATGCGCCGATGATGGCGTCAATCGGCACCATCGTCTTTGGCGTCGCCTTGTTGATCCAAGGCGGCACGATGCTGTCCGAATACGCCCAGATCATCTTTCCAGCTGGCTCGAGAACCACGAATGTCGAAGGATTCGGCGGCAGCAGCCTGTCTGTCGTCTTCCTCGTCGGCGCTGCCGGCATCGTCCTCGGCGTGCTTTCGCTGCTCGGCATCGAGCCTGCAACGCTGACGCCCGTCGCTGCGATCGCGTTCGGATCGGCGCTGCTTCTGAGCAGCAATGCCGTGTGGCAACTGCATGTGCTCAGCCAGGAGTCGCTGAGGAGCAGAGATCAAATGGGCGCCGGCGGCAGCGAAATTCTCGCAAGCGAATTGGCCTTTGGCTCGGCAGGCATTCAGGCGCTTTCGGGTTTGGCCGTCATCGTGCTGGGGATTCTCGCCATAGCCGGCGCGGCGAATGATCTGACCCTCAACCTTGTCGCGTTGCTTGCGCTTGGCGCGACGATCGTGTTCACCGGCGGTAGCCTGAGCGCCACATTGCTTAGCTTTATGCGCTCGCGATAACAGGTCGCGCGAGCGGCGCCCTGACGGGCGCGAGGATCTCAAACGCGCATCATCTCTCTTGGCCGCCGCTGTTGAAGCGGCGGCTTTCTCGCGCATGCGCGTGGCGCTCGGATTTTTTTAATCTGTCCTCTTTTCCATGTTGATGCCGGCAGCGCTCACAGCGCACCAGCTCCGCCTTGCATTCAGGCGACCCAATCCCCAAGTATTGTGGGCAGTTTGTGCGACTTCACGGCGCCATCTCGAATTATTGCGGGCCGAACGTCTCCGCCGTGCTAACACTGCGTCGTCGCTTAAATCGGCGAGAGCCGCTCGGCGCAGAATCGTCCCAGGGGCGAAAAGATTTATCCTGCCGCGCCAGCGCACGCAGTCCAAACCTCGAAGGGAGATCTCAATGGCCAAAGCTGAACTTGGCGTAAAACGCCGATGCCTGACGTGCGCAACGCCGTTTTACGATCTCAACCGCCTGCCGATCGTCTGTCCAAAGTGCGCTGCGGCTTTTCAAGTCGTGGAAGTATTGCGTTCGGCGGCAAGGCGACCTTACTCAACAAGTTTTGCGAGTCCCACGCCAGTCTCGCCGGTCATCGAACCGGTCGCCGATCATGTTCTCTTGGCGACGGCTGACGACGAAGAAGACACAACGGCCGATGAGGAAGAAGACAACATTGACGAGGTGCTGGAAGAAGTCGATGACGCCGACGCCGTCGAAACCGCTGTCGAATGAACGGCGACGTTTTAGGCCGTTTTAATCGAGGCTGGGATCCATCCCTGCCAAGGACAAGGCGAAGACGACAATGCACAGGGCGAGCGCAACCGTGACGCCGACAAGCGGCGCGGCAAAGCTTGGGAGTTTTTTAAGGAAGCGCATGAACCCGTTCGCCTGAGAAAGATCGCGATCTAAATGGCGAGCTGTTAAGAGTAGGTTTATTGACCGCTGTCAAGTGGGAAAGCGAAGCTCGTCGCCCGCCCGTCAATAATTTACTCTGTCAACCCGCTATTTGCGCCGTCTCCAAAGGTTGAAGATCCAGCCGCCGACGAGCAGCACTAAAAGATAGACGATCGCCGACCGAGCCAATTCCGGGAGCTGATCCGCCACCGCTGGCCAAAAAAGAAACGCGAGGAGAGTGACGACTCCTGCGACGAGGGCAGCCAAGAGCGCATCGTAATGCATCGTCCGCGAAGCCTCCGAGCCTAACGCCAGTCCGATGAGCTCGAGGCGGTTCGAGCGGAATGGATCGCCTTCAGTGACGCCTTCCTTTTCAGACGCGGGGCCGAAACTACGCCTGCGCAGAAAACATAGCTGCACTGGCGCGGAATATCGAGCGCGATCCCGCTGGGGGGCCGAAGCCTATGCGCCGCGCGTAGCCGGTGACGCTTGCCCGGCGGATGGCTGCGCTCTACGTGCGATAGCGTTGCGAATGCCGGACGTTGCGAACGCGGGACAAAGTCAGTCATGTGGCCTTTGCGCTCATCAAAGTTCAGCTATTTGCCCTGTCCGATCTTTTGCCGGGGAATATTAAGGCGCGCCGGCGCTTGGCGCTTTGTTCTGTTTCTCTCTCTCTTTGCGCCTATCGCGGCTGCGGCGCAGCCAAGCCTTTCCGATCTCACCGCCGATGAAAAGAACTGGCCGATCGCTTCGCGTGATTACGCCAATACGCGTTTCAGCACTCTCGATCAGATCAACGCCGAGAACGTCTCTCAGCTGAAGCTTGCGTGGTCGTTTTCGGTTGGCGTTGATCGCGGACAGGAGGCGGCGCCGCTCGTTATCGACGGCGTCCTGTATGTCGCCGCGCCCTATGACGGGCCGCGCCCCAATCAGGTCTTTGCGCTCGACGCCGCCACGGGCGAACTTAAATGGTCCTACGCGCCGAAGCCAGACATCGCAGCGAAGGGCGTCGCCTGCTGCGATGTGGTGACGCGCGGCCTCGCCTATGACAATGGCAAAATCTTTCTCAACACGCTCGACAATCACATGGTCGCGCTCGACGCGCGCACGGGCGTCGAATTGTGGGTGACAAAGCTCGGCGACATTAATCTCGGCGAGACGATCACCATGGCGCCGCTGGCCGTCAAAGGAAAAGTGCTCTCCGGCAATAGCGGCGGCGAAATGGGCGTTCGGGGTTGGTTGACCGCCGTCGATCAGAACACCGGCAAGATCGTGTGGCGCGCCCATTCCACCGGCCCTGATTCCGAGGTGCTGATCGGCCCGGAGTTCAAACCTTTTTACGATTGGATGAAAGGAAAGGATCGCGGCGTCGATACGTGGCCGCGCGATCGATGGAAGACTGGCGGCGGCACGGTCTGGGGCTGGCTGTCTTACGATTCGAACCTCAATCTCGTTTACTACGGCACGGCGAATCCAGGCCCCTGGAACTCCAATCAGCGGCGGGGCGACAATCTTTGGACGAGCACAATCTTCGCGCGCGACGCCGATACGGGCATGGCGAAATGGGCGTATCAAGTGAGTCCGCACGATCTCTGGGATCACGACGAGATCAACGAGAACGTGCTCGTCGATCTGGAGATCAACGGCGCGCTGCGCAAAGCGCTGATTCATCCGGGCCGCAACGGCTATATGTATGTGATGGATCGCGAGACGGGCGAAGTTCTCTCAGCCGATCCCTACGACACGGTCACGGCCTATAAGGGCGTCGATCTGAAGACGGGCCGCATTGAACCCAATCACGCATTAGAGCCGGAGTTGAACAAGACGATTGAAAACGTCTGTCCGGCGCCGCCCGGCGCCAAAGACTGGCAACCAACAGCCTGGTCGCCGCGCACCAAACTTCTTTACGTGCCGCACCAGCATCTTTGCGCCAATTTCAAGACAAGCGAAGTGAGCTATATCGCCGGCACGCCCTTCGTCGGCGCCACTGTCGATATGTACGCAGGTCCTGGAGGACACCGCGGCGAGTTCATGGCCTGGGACCCGGTCAAGCGCACGAAGGTCTGGTCCATCACGGAACATCAGCTCGTCTGGAGCGGCGCGCTGGTCACGGCGGGCGACGTCGCCTTTTACGGCACGATGGACAGGATGTTTAAAGCCGTCGATGCGCGGTCAGGCAAATTGCTCTGGCAGATTCGTGCGCCCTCCGGCCTGATAGGACAGCCGGTCACCTTCGTCGGTAATGACGGCGTCCAATATGTCGCCATCCTTTCAGGCGTCGGCGGCTGGCCTGGGGTCGTCGCCAACGCCGAAGTCGATCCCCGCGTGCGCAACGGCGCATTGGGATTCACCGGCGCGTCACAGGATCTGCCGCTCTACACTGTCGGCGGCGGAACGCTGCTGGTTTTTTCTCTCGGCAAGGAGGCGACGCAGCGACCTGCGGAGGCCCCGGCGACGCCGGGCGACCGTCCATGAAATGCGCCGCCGGACTCCTTTGTGTCGCTTTCGCAGTCTGCGCCGGACTTGAGGGCGCGCGCGCCGATAGTCTGCGAGTCTGCGCCGATCCCAACAATTTGCCCTTCTCGGATTCCCAGGAACATGGATTCGAAAACAAGCTTGCTCAGCTCGTTGCGCGTGAACTCGGCAAATCTGTTTCCTATGTCTGGTGGGCGCAACGTCGCGGCTTCGTCCGCAACACCCTTAAGGCAGGCGCCTGTGACGTCATCATCGGCGTGCCTGCGCACTACGATCTCGTTGAAACGACACGCCCCTACTACCGGTCGAGCTATGTCTTCGTGTCGCGCGCCGACCGAGATATCTCCATCTCGTCGCTGGCGGATCCCAGTCTTCGCGCGTTGAAAATCGGCGTGCATCTGATTGGCAACGACGGGATGAACACGCCGCCGTCGCACGCGCTTGGCGAGCTCGGCATCGTCGAAAACGTCGTCGGCTTCACGCTCTATGGCGATTATCGCCAGGATTCGCCGCCGGCGCGTCTGATCGAGGCGGTTGCAAAAGGCGATGTCGACGTCGCCGCCGCATGGGGACCGCTTGCCGGCTACGCCGCCCTTCACTCCTCCGTACCGCTGCGCGTGACGCCCATCACGGGGACGCAGCGATTCGCGCCGCTCAAATTCTCATTCGCGATCGCCATGGGCGTGCGCAAAGGCGACGAGGCGCTCAAACGACAACTCGATGATGTTCTCCAACGCAAGGGCGATGAAATCGCGGCGCTGCTCGCGAGCTTCGGCGTCCCCTCCGTGCGAGAGCCTGCTGACTAGGACGACGCCGATGCGCTTGCGATCCTACGCCGCCGTTGCGCTCACTCTGACATTGGGCTGCGTATCGGTCGAGTCCGCATTCGCGCGCACGCATCATCCCGTCGGGCGTACTGCGCCGCCCCGGACGCAGCCCGAGCCTGAAACCGGTCAGCCGACCCCGGCGCCAGCACCGCAATCGCCCGATCCATCCGCAACACAGTCGACGGAAGAGAAACCTGCGCCCGCGATCGGCTTTTATCAGGCAAGCGAGAAATATCTTCGTGCGCCTGTGACGACGCTCCTGCCGGGCAATCCGCCGCCGCCGTCCCCGATCATCAATCCCGTCAAAGGCGACCCGCAAGCCCTGCAGCGCGGCATGTCCTATTTCAACACTTTCAATTGCGTCGGCTGTCACGCGGCGAACGGCGGCGGCGGCATGGGGCCCGCGCTGAGCAACCGTTTCTTCATCTACGGCGGCGAGCCGGTGAACATCTATCTCAGCATCTATCATGGCCGGCCCAACGGCATGCCTGCCTGGGGCGCCATGCTGTCCAACGAAATTATTTGGGACCTCGTCGCCTATGTGGAGAACATCAGCCAAGCGCCAAGCAAAGGTTGGGGACAAACGATCTCGCGCGACGCGCTGAAGACCGAACAGACTCCCGCCGAATTCATCGAAACCGTCAACCCTTGGAGTTACACGCAGCGATTCACCTTTGGCCAAAAGCCGGGAGGCGGTCGTCCATGAGACATCGGCCTTATGCGGCACTAGTCCTGAGCGACTGCTGGGATGAAGCGAGCAAGCTGCGCGCAAGCGCCGCCGCATGGACGACGTTCTGCACAGTTCTCGCAATGTGTCTCGCGTTGTCGGCGGGCGAGAGCAAAGCCTCGGAGTCGTGGAGCGAGCCGGTCGGCGGCGATCCCAGGCGCGGCGCCGCGGAGATCCGCGACGTCGGGTGCGGCGCCTGCCACAGAATTCCTGGCATCGCCGGGGCCGACGGGCTGGTCGGTCCGCCGCTCGACTTCATCAGCAGGCGGATCTATCTCGCCGGCGTTCTTCGCAACACGCCGCAGAATATGATGGCGTGGTTGCAGAACCCCCAGAAATTCGTGCCGGGAAACGCCATGCCGAATATGAATCTGAGCGAGGAACAAAGTCGCAATATCACGGCCTATCTTTACACGGTGAAATAATTGGAGAGAGCCGTGGGCAGGAGCATGCGCGCTCTCACCAGGAACAGGGCGCACTGCACCGTTGAGACGATGCGCGCTCCCTAAATCGCCGCCTCAACGGCCCGCTTAACGCTGACCCTGCGCTTGAGCTGCGCTGTATACATCGAGCAGCCCGATCGCGGCGACCGCGGCGACCGCGAGCCCGCTCGCCAGCTGGCGGTTCCGACGGATGCTGTAGAGGCCCGGCGCGAGGGTCGCCATATCCAGCACATCGCCGGCAACGCGCGCCCAAAGCCACGGCGCTTTCTGGCGTGCGGCAAGAATGCCGACGCCGGCGAGAAGTTCGCGAAGACCGTAGGCCTGCACGAGGCTTCCGTCGCCTTCGACGCCAACCATTCGGCCAACGCGGCGCGGCGCGAAGAGTTCGGCGAGTCCTAACGCAATCGAAAACCAGCCGAGAAAGTTAGCCAGCTTCGCAGAGCGCGTTTCCTTCATCACCATAGTGGTCATTGCAATGCCTCAGCCGGTTACTGTCGAAGTGTTGGACGCCGGCTGCCGCCGCCGGCGCCCAATCCTTGATCATTCAGCAGGCGAATGTCGCGCTTCGGCGCCGCCGCTGCTGCCCAGATCCGCCCCCGTCACCGGATCAGAACCGGGGTTCGATTGCGTTCGCGCTGCGAAATTGGCGAGGTCCTCGCTTTGTGAAGACCCCAGATGAACGCTCGCCGCGCCGTCACCCCCGTCAAGCGGGATGCCGCCGAGCACATCGTCCATGCGCTCCCAATTCTCGCCCGTGTTCCAGGGGCCCTTATGATCGGTCGGCCCCTGCGACGTGTTCACATAGAGATGTGAAAACTGGGGCATGCCAGGCATCTTGCCGGGCGGGAAGTTGGGTTGGATAGCGTAGAGCGCCTTCTCGAATGAGATCTGGTGGGCGATCTCACGCGTCATGAGGAAGCCGAGCGCCTCCTTGATCCCGGCGTCGTCGGTGACGTTGATGAGCCGCTCGTAGACGATCTTGGCGCGCGCTTCGGCGGCGATGTTAGAACGCAAGTCCGCCGTCGGCTCGCCGATCGTGTCGATATACGCCGCGGTCCAGGGAACGCCCGAAGAATTCGTCAGGCCCGCGCCGCCGCCATACAAGATCGCCTGCGTGTGGCTATCGGCCCCCTGCGTGACCGAGCGATACAACTCGGCCTCAGATTGCGTCGCCTCCGCGAGCTGCCCCTTGGCGCCCTTGTTCAGCATCGAAACGATGCTGCCGATGATCTCAAGATGGCTGAGTTCTTCGGTGGCGATGTCGAACAGCATGTCTCGGCGGCCCGGATCGTCTTCGGCGATCGCCTGCGTGAAGTATCGCATCGCCGCCGCGAGTTCTCCTTGCGGACCGCCGAACTGTTCGAGCATGAGGCTCGCCAGCACAGGATTAGGCTCGGATACCCGAACCGTATATTGGAGTTTCTTATTATGCGTGAACATGATTGCTCCTAGGTTCACGGTTCAAGGTCGTGGGAAGCGTGGCGGCTCCATCGGCGCCCGTTGGTATCCATGAACTTGCGGGAAGAGACTTCGTTCCTGATTCATTTAGGCGCATGCGTTTTTTACGGAGAGTGCGATTGCTGCACGCTCTATCAGCCTTAGGCGCGGCGGTCTTAGCTGCGCACGAAGCTGGCTGCTGCGGTCCGTTTGGGAAGGACCGCAAACAATCGCGAGGATCGGTCATCCCGCCCCCACCCGCTCGAGCTTTCGCAGCATTATCTGCGAGCGTTTATTATTGCGGAATGGGAACACAGGCGTTGCCTCCGCGTTACGCGACAGAGGTAGGAATTTTGCGTGATCACCATGAACTTACCCGCAGCATTGACAAAGGCGACAATCTTGGGGTGAAGCGCAAAGCCTCCGCGCTTCAAAGTCGGTGAAGACGCCATGCGAGCGCCGCGCAACGTTTTTCTTGCTGCTCTATCCGGCTCTCTCTCGGGCTGCAGCGATCGACAGTCAGCGCTCTCGCCCCACGCTGTCGACGCGCAACATTTGCTCTCGCTGATTTGGGTGTTTGTGGTCCTTCTCGGCGCCATCTGGCTGATCGTCATGATCGCATTGGCGTTCGCCATGTTGCAACATCGAGACGACAACAGGAAATCCAATGAGGGCGTGGCGAGCACGGTCGTTTCCATTTGCGCGGGACTAACGGGCCTCATCGTCATTGGTCTCACATTCGTAAGCTTCGCCGGACAGCGCGAGATGCAGCGCCGCGATGCGCCGCTTCTCGTCCGCATCATCGGACATCAATGGTGGTGGGAGTTGCGCTACGCCGATGATGGTCAAAATCCGGCTATCATTACGGCGAATGAGCTTCGTCTTCCCGCTGGTCGGGACGTTGTTTTAAATCTGGAGTCCGCCGACGTCATCCATAGCTTCTGGGCCCCAAGCCTTGCGGGGAAAAAAGACATGATCCCCGGCCGCGTGAACGAACTAAAGATTCGCGCGCCTCAGGCAGGCGTCTACCGCGCGCAATGCGCCGAGTTTTGCGGACTGCAACACGCCCATATGGGCCTCGATGTTGTGGTTGAAACTCCCGACCGCTTCGAGGCATGGCGTATAGGCCAAGCCGCCTCTGGCCGCGCGGCGCAAACTGAAGAGCAAAGATTCGGCCAGGACGTTTTTTTCACGCGCGCCTGCTTCGCATGTCACGCCATCCGCGGGACCAGGGCTGAAGGCTTCGTTGGACCCGATCTGACCCATTTTGCAAGCCGCATGACGCTCGCCGCCGCCGTCCTGCCGAGAACGCGCGGCGCGACCGCGGGCTGGATCGCCGACCCGCAGCAACTCAAGCCCGGCTCGCACATGCCGCTCCTTCCTCTATCGCCGCGAGAACTTAACGCCCTCGTCGCCTATTTGGAGAGTTTGGAGTGAGCCTCTCCGAGTTTGAAGAACGCGACCTGCGCGATGAAGACGTCGAAGGAGAGGCGCTGACGTCGCGTCTTGCAAGCGTGTGGTCAACGCCGCAGGGTCTATGGGGAGCCCTATCGAGCGTCGATCATAAGATCGTTGGACGTCGCTACATCATCACCGCCTTCGTGTTCTTGTGCCTTGGCGGACTTCTCGCCGTGTTGATCCGCTTGCAGCTCTCGCGCGCGGAAGCCCGCATCATCGGGCCGGAAGCCTATAATCAGATTTTCACCATGCACGGCACGACAATGATGTTTCTCTTCGCCGTGCCGGTGATGGAGGCCTTCGCGGTTTACCTCGTTCCGCTGATGGTCGGCACGCGCAACATCGCCTTCCCGCGTCTCAACGCCTTCAGCTACTGGATCTATCTCGCCGGCGGCGCCTTCCTTTGGATTGCCTTCGTCATGAATGTCGGCCCAGACGTCGGCTGGTTCGCTTACGTTCCGCTCTCCGGCCCGCAATTTACGCCTGGCAAGCGCAGCGATGTCTGGGCGCAGACGATCACCTTCACGGAGGTCGCCGCGCTCGCCGTCGCGGTGGAGATCATCGTCACCGCTTTTAAGCAGCGCGCGCCCGGCATGACGCTCGATCGCATACCCTTGTTCGTCTGGTCGATGCTGGTCATGTCCTTTCTTGTGCTGTTCTCTATGCCTGCCGTGGTGACGGCCTCGACCATGCTGATCATGGATCGTCTCATCGGAACGCATTTCTTCGATCCGACCGGCGGCGGCGACGCGGTGCTCTGGCAACATCTTTTTTGGATCTTCGGCCATCCCGAAGTCTACATCATCTTTCTGCCCGCGACCGGCATGGTGTCGGCGATCATTGAGACGTTCTCGGGCCGGCCGATGTTCGGCTATCTGGCGCTGGTGTTATCGCTGATCGCCGTCGGCTTCCTGTCTTTCGGGCTGTGGGTCCATCACATGTTCACGACGGGCCTGCCGCAGCTCGGCGCGAGCTTCTTCACTGCGTCGAGCATGCTGATCGCGATCCCGAACGGCGTCCAAATCTTCTGCTGGATCGGAACGCTCTGGCTCGGCCGGCCGCGTCTATCAGCGCCGCTTTTGTTCGTCCTCGGCTTTTTCTTCATATTCGTCATTGGCGGCATGACGGGCGTGATGGTCGCTTCGGTTCCGATCGACACGCAAGTTCATGACACCTATTTCGTCGTCGCGCATTTCCATTACGTGCTCATCGGCGGCGCGGTATTTCCCTTGCTCGGCGGCATCTACTATTGGGCCCCGAAAATCCTCGGCGTCATGCTGAATGAGCGCTTGGCGCGCTGGCACTTCTGGACGGCTTTCGTCGGATTCAATGTCGCCTTCTTCCCGATGCATATTCTCGGACTCATGGGGATGCCGAGACGCATCTATACTTACCAGCCCGAGCTCGGATGGGATGGACTGAATCAGCTTTCAAGCCTTGGCGCGCTGCTATTTTTTGCGAGCTTTCTGATCTTTCTTTGGAACGTCGCGATGAGCTGGCGCAGGGGCGCGCCCGCTCCAGCGAACCCCTGGAACGCATCGACGTTGGAATGGGCGACGGATTCGCCGCCGCCTCCGCAAAATTTCGATCGCATTCCGATTGTTGATCGCCAAACTCCGCTGTGGCGCGAAGATCCTTTGCCGGTCGTTACAGGACTCGCAGTCAGTTATCGCGAGCTGGTCGTCACGTCACTGTCGGAAGCGGCGCCGCAACTGCGCGAACGCTCGCCCGACTCCTCCATCTGGCCCCTCATCGCCGCCATCGCCGTTACGATTACATTCGTCGGCTCGATCTTCACGCCCTGGGCGGTCGTCTGGGGCGGCGCGCTCGTCGCAATCACAATGATTGGCTGGTTCTGGCCGAAGCACGTTTCGGAGGACAAGTGATGAACACGCGGCTCGCCCTGAACCTGCGCGCGCTGCCGACATATGGCTTTGGCGCAAAGGCTCTGACGTGGTGGGGAACGCTCGCCTTCATAGCGATCGAAGGCTCGGTTTTCGCCGTGGCGGTCGGCGCGTATTTTTATCTCTCGGCCCTCGCCGAGCGGTGGCCTCCCAGCGCGCTACCGGGCCACTGGCCAGGCTCAGTCATGTTGGCGCTCCTTCTCATTAGCCTTTGGCCAAATCTGCGCATTGAGAGCCTCGCGAGAGCGGAGAACCTCAAAGCCGTGCGCTCAGGGCTACTGCTGATGTCGGCGATCGGCCTCGTCGCCATCGCCATTCGCTTTTATGAATTCTACAACTTGCCGATAAAATGGTACGTCAACGCCTACGGCTCGATGTTGTGGTTCTTACTCGGCCTGCATGCGACGCATCTCATCACCGACGTCGGCGATACCCTCGTTCTCACGGCGCTCATGTTCAGTGAACATGGCCGCGGCAAACGCTTCAGCGACGTCAGCGACAACGCCTTCTATTGGTATTTCGTCGTCGGCGCCTGGGTCCCGCTCTATTTCGTGATCTATTGGTTTCAGAAGGGATGAGCGCATGCGCGAGCGCGCTGCGGCGCAGTTGAGTTGGGCAGGCCTCGCGCTGGGGCCGGGAGCGTGGGGCGTCTACACGCTGGCGGGCTACGCGATCGCGTCCACCGTCTGCGCGCGTCATTGGGTCGCGCTTCTGTTGATGGCGGCGGCGCTTGCCGTTTTGGCGATCTGCGGCGCGGGTCTCTCAGCGCTCTCCTACAAAACGCTCGCCGTCAAGGGGGACGGCGCGCCACGCGCGCTGCTGGCCGGGGTGGCGGCCGCTCTTGGCGCGCTCTTCGCCACGGTCATCCTGCTGCAATGCTCGGCGGTCTTGCTGCTTGGATGCGAGCGGTGAAGCGCTTCGGTCTGAGTTCTATCTTCCTCATGCCTTGCGCGCCTGCTGCGGCGCATAGCGGGGCAGATTACACAGCGGTCGATTCTACCAGTCTCGTTATTCTGCTGGCCTTTGCGGCGTTTTACGCGCTTGGCGCCGTGAGGCTATGGCGGCGCGCCGGCCGCGCCCGCGGCATCGCCCGGGGCCAAGCGCTCATGTTCTCGGTCGGATGGGCGGCGCTCGCCTTGCTTTATTTGCCGGCGGTGCGCGAAGGTTCCGCCGGCCTATTCGCCGCTCATATGATCGAACATGAATGGGCGATCCTCATTGTCGCGCCCTTGCTGATTTTGGGACAACCCTTCGCGGCCTTCGCGTGGGCTTTGCCGCGCCCTTTGCTGAAGGCGCTGACGCGGCTGCGTAGAGGGCTCCAAGCGGCCTGGAGGGCGGCGACGGAGCCGCTCTTCGCAACGCTTCAGCATGCCCTGGTCGTTTGGATCTGGCATGCGTCGAGCCTCTATGAACTCGCTCTCCAGGACCGGACCACGCATGTCGTGCAACATGCCTGCTTGCTCGTCTCCGCGCTGATTTTCTGGCGGGCGATGCTTTTCTCTCCGCAAAAAGGTCTCGTCCTCTTCTGCTTGTTCTTCACTGTCGTGCAGAGCGGCTTCCTGGGCGTTCTGTTGACATTGTCGGAACGGCTCTGGTCCGCGAGCCAGAGCGCGAACGCCGGGGCGTGGGGACTGACGGCGATTGAAGACCAGCAACTCGCCGGCCTGATCATGTGGGTTCCAGCCGGGCTGCTCTATACGGGCGCGGCTTTGTGGGTCGCGAGCGCCTGGATTACGCGCGCTCCTAAAGACGCGCTGCACGTCCGCTGACGGCGCCCGGTCGCCAAGCGATGGCGCGCTGCCCCCCAAGGGTGCGATCTGACGGAAGGGCTCGAGCGTAACGGCCGCAGTCCCGCGTGACGCCCGAAGCTTCCATCAAGCTTTGGAACACGAAGCAGGCGCGTTGGTTCTACTCTCGCCTGGGCCGTCGATTGCCGCCCGGAAACCCGATCGCGCAGACCCGGAAATCCCGATGAATGTCTCTTTTGAAAAAAGTCGGTCCTTTTGGACGGACGAACCTGTTCTCGAAGGCGTCAGCTCTCTTTTGAACGACGAACGCGCTGATGTCGTCGTTGTCGGCTCAGGCGTCGCGGGGATGTCCGCGGCGTATGAACTCGCGAGCAGCGGCAAGAAGGTCATCGTTCTTGATCGAGGACCGATCGGCAAAGGAATGACGGCGCGCACGACCGCGCATCTCGCGTCAGCAAGCGACGACGGCTTTGACGAGCTCATCCGATTGCGCGGCATAGATAATGCCAGCGCCTGGCGCGAAAGCCAGCAGGCGGCGATTGATCGCATTGAAACTCTGCAACAAAAACTCAAAATCGACTGCGACTTTCAAAGGGTCGACGGTTATCTCTTCGCTGCAAGAACCGAAGACGTCGAATGGCTTGAGCGCGAGTTCGAAGCGGCGCAGAAGGCGGGACTTCCGGTCTTCAAGCAAACAGGCGTTCCTCTTGCCGGCTATGACGCCACGCCGGCGCTTCGCTATCCCGATCAGGCCCGCGTGCATCCGCTCAAATATCTTCACGGCCTTGCGCGCGCGATCGTCGACGCCGGCGGACGCTTCTATTCTGACGCCACGGTGGTTGAGGTGGCGGAAGACGATGACGGCGTTAGAGTCGTGACGGCCGACGGCCGTACAATTCGCGCGGACTTCGTGGTGGTCGCCACGAATGCGCCGATCACCGACCGCTTCGCCATTCACACCAAGCAAGCGCCTTACCGCACCTACGCCATGGCGTTCGAACTGCCCTCGGGCGCGCTTCCGGACGCATTGTACTGGGATACGCTCGATCCCTATCACTACGTGCGGCTGCAGCCTGGCGAGGACAATGTCGACATATTGATCGTCGGCGGCGAGGATCATCGCTCGGGCGAAGCAAATGACGCGCCTGATCGCTTCGCCGCTCTGAAGGATTGGATGCGCACGCGTTTGCCGTCGCTGGGCAAAGAGCTTCACCGCTGGTCCGGACAGGTTCTCGAACCCATCGACGGCATGGCTTTCATCGGTCCAGACCCCGGGAGCGAGCGCGTTTTCGTAGCGACCGGCGATTCGGGGCAAGGGATGACTCATGGCGCGATCGCCGGTCTGATCATCAAGGACATGATCCTGACCGGCGCCAGCCGCTGGGCCGAGGCCTATGATCCCTCGCGCTCGCCGCTCAACGCCGTGGGCGAATATGTGAGCGAGAATCTCACCGCCCCGAAGAACTTCGCCGAATATGTCACGCCTGGCGAAATCGGCTCATGGGATGAACTCAAGCCGGGCGAAGGGGCCATCGTGCGCAGCGGTCTTAGCAAGGTCGCCGCCTTTCGTGACGACGACGGGACGCTGTTTCTGCGTTCAGCCGTTTGTTCCCACCTTGGCTGTCTCGTTCACTGGAACGCCTTCGAGCGATGTTGGGACTGCCCCTGTCACGGATCTCAATTCGCGCCCGACGGAGAAGCGCTCAACGGCCCCGCTTACGCGCCCCTGCAAGAACACGAGCCTTGAGAGCGGGTGGCGGATGGAACAGGATCCGACATTACTGGTCCTGATGTATTTTGTCGTGCCTGTCTGGCTGATGGCGGGGTTCGCCGACTGGCTGTGTCATCGCGCGACAAACATCGCAACAACCTCCGGCGCGAAGGAATCCGTTCTTCATCTCCTGCTCTTCGCCGAAGTCGCGGGCCCGTTCCTCGCGGCGCTTCTGCTGGACATCAACGCGCTCGTGCTCGCCTTCATGATCGTGATGTTCTTCGTTCACGAGGCGACGACGCTTTGGGATTTGAGCTATGCGGTGAATTTGCGCGAGATAACTCCCATCGAGCAACACGTGCACAGCTACCTTGAAATGATGCCGCTGATGGGCGTGCTGTTGGTCGCGGCGCGGCATTGGCCGCAATTTTTGGCGCTCTTTGGATTCGGAGATGAAGCGCCGCGCTTTGACATCGCGCTGAAAGCTCCTCCACTGCCCCTGGCCTATATCGTCAGCGCTCTGGTCGCGGCCTTGCTGTTCGCGGTCTTGCCCTACACCGAAGAGCTCTGGCGTGGCTTGCGCGCCAATAACGGCCGCTTCGTTCCGCGCGCCGCAAGATCGCCCGCGCAATAGAATAGACCAGCGGTCAGCTCGCGCGCGAGCGACCCGGCGGCCGTCGTTGACGCCGAGGCGACGGACAGGAGTTTGTGAAAACTTATCTCGCGACGTCGTGACGTACGTGGCTGGGGGACCTGGATTCGAACCAAGATTAACGGAGTCAGAGTCCGCTGTTCTACCGTTGAACTATCCCCCAACGGCGCCGCGCCAACCTAGCGCGACGACTTCCTCGACGGCGTTTTACTTCGTCGCCGCCGATTTCAATTTGGCGAGCGGCCGGATTTTGACGCGCACGCTTGCGGGCTTGGCTGCGGCTTTGACCATCTCGCCCGTCGCAGGATTGCGAACCAAAGTCCCCGCCTTGCGCGCCGGCACCTTGCGAAGGGTGGCTTTCAGAAGCCCCGGCAGGGTGAACTCGCCCACGCCGCGCGGGTGGACTGACCCGAGAAACACATTCTCCAGCGTCGCGTAGACACCCACCGCGGTCTTGCGAGGAATGTCATTCTCCTCGGCAATCCGGTTGATGAGAGCCGATTTTGTAAATGTCTCCTTGATCGGCCGAATGGCGGCAGGTTCAGCCTTGGTCACCTTCCTGCTCGCCGCCTTTACCGGTTTTCCTCTAGCCATAAGATGTCCTTTACGAGTTAAGCGCCTGCGTTGTTGCTCGACCGCACAAATGCGATTGCTAACGATTTCATTGGTGATTCGCAAATTTCTGTGCGGCAATTGCAAGCGGCGGAAGCTCTCGCGTCAACGCAATACTAAATAATGTTGCGCGAGGAGGTAGTGGCGACGCCCTCGGACGGAGGCCAGGCCTCGTTCCAAGGCCTTACCAAGTGAACAACTCTCTCATTGGAGCTCCCATTGGCGCTCCGGGGAGGAGCGCACGCGGAGCCTGACGGCCCCTACGCCTGTTGGCGTCCCTGGCTAGCTTGAAGTTTGCGCCGTTCTAAATAACGCACATCATGTTGCGCAGAGTTCAGTGACCGCCGACACAACCTAATAGAAATCAGTTTCTGTCCGAATTGCTTGAAATGATTTGCCGCCAATTTGGCTCGCCCCGAGCCGATCCGGCGCGTTCTCTAGGACGTCTGCGAGCTTCGGCTCGCGGGCTGATCGCGACGCTATCTTGGGACGCTATCTTGGCAAGCGACCCTTTCGAGTTTCCAGCGCATCGGCGCCAAGCCTGCTTGGGATCGGCGAAGCAGTCGCAACCTTCCGCCAGCCTTTGAGTCCCAGAAAGCCGACGACTGTCGCCGCCGGTTCGGGAGAGGCGCGAGGGCAAGTCGCGACCTGTGAGATTTGGCTGGGGGACCTGGATTCGAACCAAGATTAACGGAGTCAGAGTCCGCTGTTCTACCGTTGAACTATCCCCCAACGGCGCCGCGCAGAGCGCGCGCGAACGGCTGGTGACTTAGAGAGCGCCGCCGACAGTGTCAACCTTCCGGCCGCCAACGCCCGCCGCTGGCGCTCTAAATGCCCTCAGGAAACGCCCTTGCGGGCGGCGCGCCGATCCTGCATGAAAGAAATTTACGCCAGCCTTCTGGCGTTACGATGATCGCCGCTCCGCTCCCGTCGATGCGGCGCAAGGCGGGACGGAGCGGCTTCGCGGAAGGGATCGAGTGAGGGAAACCGGTCTACCGTCTACGGCGTCGGCGTCGGCGCAGGCCGCGCCCGAGCTTCACATCAACTCCGGCGTCGCTTCTGGCGCGCTCGACGCGCGCCACACCTATGCTGCGCTCGACCTCGGCACCAACAACTGCCGGCTGCTGATCGCCCGGCCCGAGCACAGGCCGCGGCGGCGCAACAATGACTTTTTGCGCATCATCGACGCCTTCTCGCGCATCGTGCGGCTGGGGGAAGGCCTCGGCAAGGCTGGCCGGATCAGCGAGGAAGCGATCGAGCGCACCATCGCGGCGCTCGAAATCTGCCGCGAAAAAATGGATGCGCGCGGCGTCACCCGCGCCCGGCTTGTCGCGACCCAGGCGTGCCGCAGCGCCGCGAACGGCGATGAATTTGTCGAGCGCGTTCTCGAACGCACCGGACTCCAGCTGGAGATCATTGACCGCGAAACCGAGGCGCGCTTCGCCGCCCGCGGCTGCGGATCGCTCGCCGATCCCGCCGCCGAAAGCGTGCTGCTGTTCGACATCGGCGGCGGGTCCACCGAGCTCGTGTGGCTGACGCGCGAACGGCGCAGTGAAAATGGCGCTTACGCCGTTCGCGCCTGGACATCGCTCGAACTCGGCGTCGTGACGCTCGCGGAGCATTTCGGCGGCCGCTGCGTCTCGGCCGAGACCTTCGCGGCCATGGCTCAACAGGTGCGCGAAACTCTTGCCCCCTTTGCGCGGCGCATGGCCTCGGAGCGCCGCTGTCCGCGCTTCCATCTTCTGGGCACGTCGGGGACGGTAACCACCCTGGCCGGCGTTCATCTTGGGCTCGAGCGTTACGACCGCTGGCGCGTCGACGGCCTGTGGATGAGCGACGATGACGCAACCCGGGCGATCCTGCGGCTGCGGGACATGAATTTCGATGAGCGCGTCGCCAATGGCTGCATCGGACCGCAACGCGCCGATCTTGTCCTTGCCGGCTGCGCAATTTTCGAGGCGATTCGCGCGCTTTTTCCGGCGCAGCGGACGCGCATCGCCGACCGCGGGTTGCGGGAAGGCATGCTGCTGGAGCTGATGGAGGCTGACGGGGCGCTGACGCGGCGCGTCTAGAGCGCTGACCCTTGGCATCGAATCATGCGCTCGACAGGGAATCAAAATGTTTGAGCAGATTCTTTCTCTGGCGGCTCGACGGCGGGCGCGCGAGGCGTCAGAAATGTCCACGACAAAATTCGAACGCTTGGGGAGCGGATGACAGACGCAGTCGATGGAGCGCGCCAACATTGGCCTTGCCGCGAGGCGCGGCGATGAGCGGACGCGGATTGTATCGGCCCTGCGTCGGCGTCTTGTTGCTTAATGCGCAAGGCCTCGCCTTTATCGGGCGGCGGCGCGCCAAAGGCGCCCACGATCAGACCCGCCCGCCCTATCTCTGGCAGATGCCGCAAGGGGGCATCGACGAGGGCGAGACGCCCTATGAGGCGGCGCTGCGCGAGCTTCACGAAGAGACCAATGTGTCGAGCGTCGCCCTTCTCGGCGAGGCTCCAGACTGGCTTTGCTACGATCTCCCCAGAAACTCCAACAACCGCTGGAGCGGCAAATACGTCGGCCAAATCCAGCGATGGTTCGCCCTGCGCTTCACCGGCGACGAAAGCGAGATCGACATTCATTCGCCGGGCCACGGCGCGCACAAACCTGAATTTGACGCCTGGCGCTGGGAGACGCTTTCGGCGCTGCCGGAGCTGATCGTGCCGTTCAAGCGGATCGTCTATGAGCAGGTGGTGAAGGAATTCGCGCCCCTCGTGGCGGCGCGGGCCTAGAGCTAGGCCGATCGCAGCAGCCGCGCGGCGAAGAAGCCGTCTATGCCGGCAAGGCGCGGATCTTCGTTCGGCCAGAAATGCGGCAAGGTGCGCAGATCGCCGTCCCGGTTGATGAACGCCTCAGGGACGCCCTCGCCAGGATCAATCGGCATTCGGCGAAAATCGGGATTGCGGCGCAAAAACGCGGCGATCTGCTGTTCGCCTTCCTCAGGCTCGAGCGAGCAGGAACAATAGACGATGCGCCCGCCCGCCCGCGTCAGGAGCGCCGCACGATTGAGCAGCTTAGTCTGCAAGCTCGCGAGCGTTTCGATGTCGCCCGGCTTCTTGGTCCAGGACACGTCGGGATGACGCCGGATCGTTCCCGTCGCCGAACATGGCGCATCAATCAAAATCGCGTCGAAAGGCTGCGCCTGATAGGCGGCGGCGTCGCCGACCGCAACCTCCGCATGCAATTGTAGCCGCGCGAGATTGGCGGCGAGCAGCTTCAGGCGCTCCGCCGAACGGTCCAGAGCGACCACCTGCGCGCGGGCAAGCGCCATCTGCGCCGTCTTGCCGCCAGGCGCGGCGCACATGTCGAGCACGCGCTCATCCGGCCTCGGCGCCAGCAGGCGCGCCGGCAGAGCGGCGGCGGCGTCCTGCACCCACCATTCGCCGTCCTCATAGCCCGGAAGTTCGCTGATCGGCGCGTGGCTGCGCAGCCGCACCGAGCCTGTCGGCAGCACGACGCCGTCGAGCCGCTCGGCCCAGCCTTCGGGATCGTCTTTAACTGACACGTCGAGGGGCGGCTCGAGCATGTGCATGGCCGCGATGGCGCGCCCCGTGTCTTCGCCATAATGCTTGCGCCAGCGCTGCGCCAGCCACGGCGGCGCATCGTGCTCGCCCCTTGCGGCGAGGTCGAGGAATTCCTCCCGTCGTCGCGCGAGATTGCGCAACACGCCGTTGACCAGCCCGCTAAAGCCGGCGGTTTTCGGTTCGAGGCGCGCCGCGCGCACCGCGAGATCGACGGCGGCGTGATCGGCCGCGTCGAGAAACAGGATTTGCGCGGCCGCGGCGATCAGCGAGAACTCAAGCCGCGCGGCCTGACGCGGAAGCCCTTTTTCCAGGAGTTCGGCAAGCACGTAGCGGATGAGGCCAAGCCGGCGCACCGCAACCGTGACGATCGAGCGCGTAAGCGACACGTCGCGGGCGTCGAGCCCGGAGAGGCGCGAAGGAACCGCGTTCGGGGCGAAACACTCATCGAGACGGTGGCCGCCCTGCACGATGTCGCCGATGATGTTGGCGGCGGCGAGGCGCGCCGGCAACCCGGGAATCTTCGCGGCTTCGGCCTCCCGCACCGCTTCGGCGGGCACGAAACCTTGCCGGGGCCCTTGACGCGCCGATTTGGTCCGGGCGGAAATTGATCTACTGTCGCTGTTCGCCAAACGGCTTCTCCCTCCGCGACCGAACCGAATCATAGCACAATAGCGCGGCGGCGGGCGATGAATGCACAGAGGAACGGACCGTGTCCAAGGCAGAAGACACAGCGAATTCGACAGAGCGGCGCGCGCAGCCGCCGCCCGCCGCGCAGCGCGCATTGGCCGAAGCGGCGGCGCGTCGCTGCGAGGCCGCGCAAGCTCCTGCCCCGTCGCAAGAACTTGGCGGCCGCGACGGACCCGATCCGGCGCGCTACGGCGATTGGGAAGTCAAAGGAATTGCTAGCGATTTTTAATCCGCTGCGCGCGAGCGCGTTTCTGAAGAGCGTCCCGATATGAAAAAACGAACAGCGTTAGGCGGTCTGTTGCTTTGTCTGACGTTTTCCGCCGCCCGACTCGAACCAGCGCAAGCTCAGAGCCTCGATCTCGCGTCGAGCAAGGTCGTCGATCTCAGCCACGCCTTTAACGCCGAAACCGTCTACTGGCCGACATCGCCGTCGGGTTTTGAGCTTAAAGTGCTACACAAGGGGCCGACCAAGGCTGGGTTCTTCTATTTCGCCAACGCATTTTGTTCGCCAGAGCATGGGGGCACGCATCTCGACGCGCCGATGCATTTCGCCGAGGGCCGCTGGACAAACGCCGAGATCCCGGTCGAGCGCTTCGTCGGCCCGGCGATCGTCATCGACGTCGCCGCCAAGGCCGCGGCGAACCCCGACTATCTGCTGACGATCGAAGACATCGCCGCCTGGGAGGCGGCGCATGGCCGCATTCCGGACAAAGCGATCGTGCTGCTGCGCACCGGCTGGAGCGCGCGCTGGCCCGACAAGAGGTCGTATCTCGGCGACGACACGCCGGGCGACGCCACACATCTCCATTTCCCGTCTTTCGGGCCTGAAGCGGCGGCCTGGCTCGCGAAAGAACGCCGCCCCAACCTCATCGGCGTCGACACGGCGAGCGTCGACAACGGTCCGTCGCAGGATTTTATGGTGCACCGGATCATCGGCGCCGCCAACATCGGCGGGCTTGAGAACCTCACCAGCCTCGATCAGCTGCCGCCGACGGGCGCGATCCTCGTCGCGTTGCCAGTGAAGATCGAAAAAGGCTCAGGCGGCCCTGCCCGCATCATCGCGCTCGTGCCGCGGTAAACGCGGTTACCCGACGCCCTTGGCGCGCAGAAAGGTCAGCGCCCTTTCCCAGGCGTCGCTGGCGGCGTCCGGCCGATAGCTGTCGCGATAATCGGCGAAGAACGCATGCGGCGCATCGGCATAGACGATGATCTCGGCAGGCGCCTGCGCCTTCTTCAGACGCGCGCGCATGGTCTCGATGAGTTCGGCGGGAATGCTCAAATCGGCGCCGCCGTACAGGCCCAGCGTCGGCGTTTTCAGCTCCTCCGCGATGTCGATCGGCCAGCGCGGCTGCGCCGGCGTATGCGGCCCATCAAGCCGCCCGTACCAAGGAATGCAGGCGAGGAGCCGCGGATTGTGCGCGGCATAGAGCCAGGCGATGCGCCCGCCCCAGCAAAATCCGGTGATCGCGGCGCGTTTGGCGTCCCCGCCTCTCGTCGCGGCGCAAGCGAGCGCCTGATCGAATATCTCCATCGTCTCGGCGTCGGGAACCTTGGCGACAATGGCGCGAATGGCCTCTATGTCCGGCGCTTCTTGCGGGTCCCCGTAGCGAATGAGGAAGTCGGGCGCGATGGCGAGAAACCCGAGCTTGGCGAAACGCCGTACGACGTCGCGGATATGTTCGTGCAGGCCAAAGATCTCCTGCGCCACGAGAACGATCGGGAGATTGGCGCCGTTCTCCGGCCGAGCGAAGTAGGCCGGCGCGCCGCCCGGCAGCGTCGTCATGCCGGCCTCAAGCCCCTGCACGTCCGTGGCGATGGCGCTGGGCGCGGGCGCGCCCGACGCCCGGGCGAACCGGGCTTGGTTGTTCGAAGGCAAGGTCACGAGGTCTCCTACAAAGCTGACGTCGGGGATTAGCTATGAAACGGACGGGCCGTGTCCAGCCGGCCACGACGAAGTTCCGATCGCCCGCACCCCTTCAGGAGGCGTAAAGTCTGGCGCGCCAATATTGCGCCGCAACCTCGACTTCTCTTTGCGCGCAAAACCTCGTATATCGCCGCACCGTCATCGGCGGACCCACGCCGAAGGAGAGAGGAAGCCTTGGTCGCCCTCGTTCTCGCCCCGGGCGTGCGCCCTCTTCCGAGACTGTCGATAAAAGGCGCGGCGGCTCCTATCAAAGGAAACCTCCCATGATGCAGCGATCCGACGCCGGTCCCGCCTCCGGCGGCGATGGGACGCAAGCTCATGCGCAACTCGGTGACGAGCGCGCCAAGGGCGGGCTCGCCGGCCTCATCATCGGATCGATCGGCGTCGTCTATGGCGACATCGGCACCAGCCCGTTATACGCCCTGCGCGAGTCGCTCGCCCATCAGGTGGAGCATGACGCGCTGACGGAGGAATCCGTCATCGGCGCCATCTCGCTGCTTATTTTTGCGCTGATTTTCACGGTGACGATCAAATACGTCATCTTCGTCATGCGCGCCGACAACCGCGGCGAAGGCGGCATCCTTTCGCTGATGGCCTTGGCCCAGACCGCCATGGGACGTCGCACGAAAGTCGCTTTCATGCTCGGCGTCGGCGGCGCGGCGCTCTTCGCCGGCGAGGCGATTATCACGCCGGCGATCTCGGTGATGTCGGCGATTGAAGGCCTGGAGCTTGTCACGCACCGCTTCAGCGAATTCGTTCTGCCGATCACCATCTTCATTCTCGTCACGCTATTCTGGGTGCAAAGTCACGGAACGGCGCGTGTGGCGGCTTTTTTCGGGCCGATCATGATCGTCTTTTTCCTGACCATTGGCGTGTTGGGCGCGATGCATATTCCGGAAGCGCCCCAGGTGCTGCGCAGTTTCGATCCGCGGCAAGGCATCGCCTTTCTCGTGACCCACGGCTGGCTCGGCTTCGCGGTCCTCGGCTCGGTTTTCCTCGCGGTCACCGGCGTCGAGGCGCTTTACGCCGACATGGGTCATTTCGGTCGCGGGCCGATCCGCATAGCCTGGCTCGGATTCGTGTTGCCGGCGCTGCTGCTCAACTATCTTGGTCAGGGCGCGCTCGTGTTGTCGCGCCCCGAAGCCGTCGGCAACCCCTTCTTCCTGCTCGCGCCGGACTGGGGGCTTTTGCCGCTTGTCGTCCTTTCGACGCTGGCCACGACAATCGCCGCGCAAGCGGTGATCACCGGAGCGTTCTCGCTGGCGCGGCAAGCGATTCAGCTTGGCCTCATTCCCCGGTTGGAGGTGACGCATACTTCGGCGTCGCAGGAGGGCCAGATCTATATCGGCCGCATCAACCGGCTGCTGCTCATCGGCGTGCTGCTGCTCGTCATCGCTTTCAAGAGCTCGTCGGCGCTTGCCTCCGCCTATGGCATCGCCGTCACCGGCACCATGGTGCTTTCGACCTCGCTGCTGTTCATCGTCGCCTGGCGCAAATGGGGCTGGCCGCTGTTCGCGGCGATCCTCTTCGCCGCCTCTTTCCTGGTCGTCGAATTCGCTTTTCTCACCGCCAATCTGATGAAGGTCAAAGATGGCGGCTGGGTGCCGCTCGCGCTCGGCGGCTGCGTCATGATCATCATGTGGACCTGGACGCGCGGCACGCGTCTGCTCGCCGAGAAAACCCATCGCGACTCCATTCCAATGATGGAGCTCATCGCGATGCTGCAGAAGTCGAAGCCGACGCGCGTGCCCGGCACGGCGGTCTTTCTGACGAGCGATCCGGCTGTCGCGCCGACCGCGCTGATGCACAATCTCAAGCACAACAAGGTTCTGCACGAGCGCGTGCTGGTGATCTGCGTGAAGACCGAAGACCGGCCGCGCGTCGCGCCGGGCAAGCGCTTTGAAATTGATAAGCTCAGCGACGACTTCTACCGCGCGACGCTGCACTATGGCTTCATGGAAAGTCCACGCGTTCCGGCCGCGCTCGCCGCCATGCGCAAGGCCGGGTTCAAATACGACATCATGACCACGAGCTTCTTCCTGGGCCGGCGTTCGATCAAGGAAAGCCCCTCCTCCGAAATGCCCGTCTGGCAGGACAAGCTCTATGTCGCGCTCACCCGCCAAGCCGCCAATGCGACGGACTTCTTCTCAATCCCGTCCGACCGCGTCGTCGAATTGGGCGCGCAAGTGACGATTTAGCGCGCGCGAAAACAGTGGACGGGACGGGACCCAGGCACTAAGCAACGGCGGCCCGCGTGGCTCGCCTGAGAGCCGAAAAGGGCCTGGCGGCGCCCGGTCGAGAGGGCTTTTTGAAGATTTCGCCGCCTTACGAAGGACGTCTGTCGCTTATGCCCACCCGCATTGATGATCGCTTCGCCGCCCTCAAAAAGGAAGGGCGCGCCGCCCTCGTGACCTTTGTGATGGCGGGCGACCCGGATCTCGCGACGTCGCTCGACATATTGCGCGGCCTGCCCGGCGCCGGAGCGGACGTCATCGAGGTCGGCATGCCCTTCACCGATCCGATGGCGGATGGACCGGCGATCCAGGCGGCGGGCCTGCGCGCGCTCAAGGCGGGGACCACGCTCAAGAAGACCTTAAAGCTCGTCGCCGACTTTCGCGCCGGAGACGACGCCACCCCCATCGTGCTGATGGGCTACTACAATCCGATTTATGTTTACGGCGTCGACGCCTTCCTGCGCGACGCCCGGAAGGCCGGCGTCGATGGCCTGATCGTCGTGGATCTGCCGCCGGAGGAAGATTCGGAACTCTGCACCCCCGCGCGGGAGGCCGGGCTGAACTTCATCCGCCTCGCAACGCCGACGACCGACGACCGACGGCTTCCCAAGGTGCTCGAAAATACAAGCGGCTTCGTCTACTATGTGTCGCTTACCGGCATCACCGGCGCGGCGCTTGCCGACTACGCCGGCGTCAGTCAGGCTGTTGCGCGCATCAAGCGGCACACCGCGCTGCCGATCGCCGTCGGATTCGGCGTCAAAAATGCGGAGAACGCCGCCGAGCTCGCCCGTAACGCCGATGGCGTCGTTGTCGGCACGGCGCTGGTCCAAGCGCTTAAGGCCTCGCTCGACGCGGAGGGCCGCGCCGGGCCTTCGAGCGTTGGCGCTGTGACGGGGCTCGTCGCGTCCATCGCCGAAGGCGTGCGCGACGCCCGCCCTAAGGGCGGCGTGATGAGTTGGCTGACGAGGCTCGTGTCATGAATTGGTATTCGAACGTCGTCCCGCCGAAGATCAAGGCGCTGATCAAGCGCGAAGCGCCGGAAAATCTCTGGGTGAAATGCCCCGAGAGCGGCCAGCTCGTCTTCCACAAGGACATCGAGGCCAATCTCTACGTCGTGCCAGGCTCGGGCTACCACATGCGCTGTCCGGTCGAAACGCGGCTCGCCAGCCTTTTCGACGACGCCGAATGCGAGCTGATTCCGACGCCCGAAGCGCCGCTGGATCCGCTCAAGTTTCGCGACATCAAGCGTTACGTCGACAAGCTGAAAGAATATCGGGTCAAAACCGGAATGGCGGACGCCGTGACGATCGCCTTCGGCAATCTCGAAGGCTCTCCTGTCACCGTCGCGGTTCAGGATTTCGAATTCCTAGGCGGCTCGCTCGGCATGGCGGCCGGTGAGGCGATCATCGCCGGCTGCGAATACGCGCTCGCCAAGCGCACGCCTTTCGTGATCTTCACGGCGTCGGGCGGCGCGCGCATGCAGGAGGGCATGTTCTCGCTCATGCAGATGCCGCGCACGACCATCGCCGTGCAGCGCCTGCGCGAGGTGCGCCTGCCCTATATCGTCGTGTTGACCAATCCGACGACAGGCGGCGTCACGGCGTCCTACGCCATGCTCGGGGACGTGCAGATCGCCGAGCCCGGCGCGATCATCGGCTTCGCCGGCGCCCGCGTCATCGAGCAGACGATCCGCGAGAAGCTTCCCGAAGGCTTCCAGCGCGCCGAATATCTGCGCGATCACGGCATGGTCGATATGGTGGTGCCGCGTCAGGAGCTGCGCGAGACGCTGGCGCGCCTGTGCGGTCTCCTGACCAAGTCGCCGCCGCGACGCGCCGCCGCCTGAGATCGCGAGGCGCAGCCGCAATGGATCAGCACGACGCGATCCTGTCGCGACTCCTCACGCTTCATCCCAAGAGGATTGATCTGTCGCTCGGCCGCACGGAGCGGCTGCTCGCCGCGCTCGGCCGACCGGAGCTCAGGCTGCCGCCCATCATTCACGTCGCCGGCACCAACGGCAAAGGCTCGACGATCGCTTTTCTGCGCGCCATGCTCGAAGCCGCCGGCAAGCGCGTGCATGTCTACACGTCCCCTCACCTGCTGCGCTTCAACGAGCGGATTCGTCTCGGCGCCTACGGCGGCGGAACGCTTGTCGACGACGAGCGTCTGAAGGCGGCGCTCGAACGCTGCGAACAGGCGAACGCGGGGCAGCCGATCACCTTCTTCGAGATCACGACGGCGGCGGCCTTTTTGCTCTTCGCCGAAGCGCCGGCCGACTGGCTGCTGCTCGAGACGGGCCTCGGCGGGCGCTATGACGCGACCAATGTCATCTCGCAGCCAAAATGCGCCGTCATCACCTCGATCTCCCTCGACCATCTCGAGTTCCTTGGCGATACGGTCGAAAAGATCGCCTATGAAAAGGCCGGAATATTGAAGAAGGGCGCGCCGGCCGTGGTCGGCTTCCAGTCGGAGCCCGTGGAAAGGGCGCTGGAGCGAGAAGCGCGACGCGTCGGCGCTTCGCCGATCGTCGCCGGCCGGGACTTCCACATCTCCAACGAGAACGGGCGCCTCGTTTATGAGGACGAGCGCGGCTTGCTCGATCTGCCGCTGCCGCGTCTCGCCGGACGCCACCAGCATGAAAACGCCGCCGGCGCGATCGCCGCCCTGCGCGCCGTCGCCCCGGAGATTCCGCCCGCGGCGATCGAAGCGGGGCTGACGCGCGCCGAATGGCCGGCGCGGCTGCAGCGGCTCACCCGCGGGCGCATCGTCGATCTCGCGCCGCCCGGCGCCGAGGTGTGGCTCGACGGCGGCCATAATGAGGATGGCGGCCGCGTTCTGGCCGAGGCGATGGCGGAGTTCCACGACAAGGCGCCGCGGCCGCTGGCCCTGATCTGCGGCGCGCAGACGACCAAGGACATTCGCGCGCTGCTCAAGCATTTCGTCGGACTGGCGCGCGAGGTCGTCGCTGTGCCGGTAGAGGGCGAGCATAAGAGCTGGCCGCCCGAGGATGTCGCGAGCCTCGCCAGGGCTGAGGGAATGCCCGGCGCCGCAGCGGGAGGCGTCGAGGAAGCGCTCGCGCTCCTTTCGACGCGCAGCTTCGACGCGCCGCCGCGCGTGCTGATCGCCGGTTCGCTCTATCTTGCCGCCTCGGTGCTCGCCGCTAATGGCTCGCTGGTGGAATGAGCGGCGCCGGCCGTTTCGCCCGCGTCACGACATCGCCGAAGAGAGCCGGGTCTCAAGCTCTTGTAAGCTTCTCCACAAGCTTGCGCGCCGCTGGACCGGAGGACGCCGGATTCTGGCCCGTGATCAGTTGGCCATCCTCGACGACATACGGGGCCCAGTCCGCCGCCTTCGAGAAGCGCCCGCCCTTCGCCTGAAGCTCGTCCTCGACAAGAAACGGAACGACGTGGGTGAGGCCAACCGCCTCCTCCTCGCTGTTGGTGAACCCGGTCACCGTCTTGTCCGCGACCAGCGGCCGGCTGTCGGGACCTTCGACATGGCGCAGCACGCCCGGCGCGTGGCAGACGAGCGCGACGGGTTTGCCGGCGCGGATGAAGGATTCGATCAGCCTGATCGAATCCTGGTCCTCGGCGAGGTCCCACATCGGCCCATGGCCGCCGGGATAGAAGACCGAGTCGAAATCGTCCTGACGGACGCTATCGAGCCGCGCCGTGTCGGCGAGGCGCGCCTTGGCGACCTCATCCGCTTGGAACCGGCGGGTGAGATCGGTCTGAAATTCGGGTTCATTGCTCTTTGGATCCAACGGCGGCTGACCGCCCTTGGGCGAGGCAAGCGTGATCTCGGCGCCGGCGTCGAGAAAGACGTAATAGGGCGCAGCGAGCTCTTCCAACCAGAAGCCTGTCTTTCGGCCTGTGTCGCCGAGCCTGTCGTGCGAGGTGAGGACGATGAGGATTTTCACGGATTTCTCCTGATTGGGGGAGCATGTTCGCATGCTTGGGGTTGCGAAAAAATGACGCAATGGTCCGGCGGCGCCCAGCGCGAGCAGGAGGGTAGGCGCGCGAGCCACTTGGATTCGGTAAAAATTTGCTCCACAAGCGCGCAGATGCGCGTTGCGCAATGACTGGAGCCAAGAACTCATGACCCTGATGTTGGCGAGCGTTCTCTCCCGCGATGAGGCGGAGATCGCCCTCGCGCGCGGCGCCGACATCATCGACTGCAAGGCGCCCTCGCGCGGCGCGCTGGGCGCCCTCCCCCTCGACACCGTCGCTGATATTGTCGCCTTCGTCGACGGCCGGCGGCCGGTCAGCGCCGTCGTCGAGCTGCCGCACGACGTCGCGCATGCGCTGCGCGACTTTGAAGAGGTCGTCGCGGCAGGCGTCGATTATGTGAAATTCGCCCTGCCGGCGACGCCCGACGCCGTCGAGATCATCGAGGCGCTGGCGCCGCTGACCGCAAAAACACAGCTCGTCGCCGTCCTCTTCGCCGATCTTGGCCCCGAGTTCGACACCCTTGAGCCGCTGGCCGGCGCCGGCTTTCATGGCGCGATGCTGGACACGGCGCATAAGGGCAAGGGCCGGCTGCTCGACTATATGAGCGTCGGCGCGCTGTCCGAATTCGTGGCGCGCTGCCGCGCGCTCGGGCTCGCCTCCGGGCTCGCCGGCGCATTGGAGTCTCCGGACGTGCCGCGCCTGCTTGTCACCGGCGCCGACGTGCTGGGCTTTCGCGGCGCGCTCTGCGCGCATGGCGAGCGGCGCGCCGCCATCGACGCCCACGCCACGACGCTGATCCGCGATCTGATCCCATCGACCCGAGGCGCGCACGCGGATTTTTTCGCCCATTTGTCATTCCTCGGCCGCGGCTATATCGAGCCCGCGGGCGCGAACGACACCGATTGCGTGTTTCTCAAGGATTATGTGGCGCCCGTCGAGATCGGCGCCTACGCCCACGAACACGGACATACGCAGCGCGTGCGTTTCAACGTCGAGGCCGAAGTGACCCGCATCAACGGCTCCGACGACATGCGCTCGATCTTCTCCTACGACGTGATCATGGACGCGATCAAAATGATCCTCGCCGGCGGCCATATCGAGCTGGTCGAAACGATCGCCGAGCGCCTCGCCGAAAGCGTTCTGCTGCATGAACGCGTGCGCGCCGTCACCGTCCAGGTCGAAAAGCTGGATGTCGCGCCAGGCGCCGTCGGCGTGAAAATCCGTCGCGCGCGCGCCCATGAGGACGCGCGTCGCCTGCAGCCGGCGCCGATGCGCATCGATGCCGTCAAGTAGCGTGCCCCTCGTCGTCAAACTCGGCGGGAGCCTGCATGCTTCCCCAGCGCTCGCCGATTGGCTTGCGGCGCTGAAGCGCTATCCGCGGCCGCTGACGATCGTTCCCGGCGGCGGTCCTTTCGCCGACGCGGTGCGCGCCGCGCAGCCGACAATGCGCTACGACGATGAGACCGCACACGCCATGGCGGTTCTGGCTATGGAGCAATATGCACTAGCGCTCGCGAATCGTAACGATTCGTTGGAGCTCGCGGCCTCTTGTGACGCGATCGCCGCGGCGCAGGCGCGAGGACAAATCGCCCTTTGGCGGCCGAGCGCAATGGTCGCGGCCGCCGATGACATTGCGCCGTCCTGGGACGTCACTTCCGACAGTCTCGCCGCTTGGCTTGCAAAAAAAACCGGCGCCTGCGCGTTGGCGCTTATCAAGAGCGTCGATGTCGGCGATGGCGCCTTACTGAGCGAGATTATACGCAAGGGCGTTGTCGATCCGGCGCTTCCGGATTATCTCGATGGGACGCCGCTCTTTATCGCCGGCCCTTCGTCTCTCCCGCACGCCGCCGCGCTTCTTGCCGACGGCGTCCCGCCGGGCGCACCCATCGAAAATTTTCCAACGCGGAAGTTCGCCTGATGACCAAAAAGAAAGTAGTCACGCCGCGCTGGGGTTGGGCGCTCACCGGATCTGGGCATTTCTTCACCGAATGTCTCGAGATGATCCGTTCGCTCGACCACGTCGATCTTTTCGTCAGCAAAGCGGCGGCGGAAGTCGTGCGCATGTATAAGCACGATCTCGATCTGCCGGAGACGGTTCGCATCTTTAAGGACACCACCGCGAGCGCCGCGCCGGTCGGAAATTTCTACTATAATTTTTATCACACGCTGGTTCTCGCGCCCGCGACATCGAACACCGTCGCGAAATGCGTCGCCGGCATTTCCGACAATCTTGCGACGAATGTCTTCGCGCAGGCCGGCAAATGCCGTGTGCCGACGATTGTCTTCGCCTGCGACACCGCGCCCGAACTCGAGACGCGCGCGCCCAAGGGCATGGTGATGGTCTATCCGCGCCGCATCGATTTGCAGAATACCGACGCGCTCAAATCCTTCGAAGCGACGCAGGTCGTCGAAAGCCTCGCGGCGCTGCAGGAGGCGGTGGAGCGCCGCCGCCGCGAAGTCGAGCCGCAACCCTAACGAAAGCTCCGCATGAGCGAGCGCCTGCTGTTCCTCACCGGCCATCTTGCACTGCCGCGATTGGAGCGCTTGGTCGCGAGCTTCGGCGAAGCGGCGCAGGAATGGCGTATCCACGACATTGGGGTGAAGGTCGCGGCGCTGATGACCCAGGAGATCATTCATCGTCGCCTGCCGCGACCCGTGCAGGCGGACCGCGTCATCTTGCCGGGGCGCTGTCGCGCCGATCTCGCCGTGCTGACCGAGGATTTCGGCGTCGTCTTTGAACGCGGGCCGGAGGAGATCGCCGATCTTCCCGCTTATCTCGGGCGCGGAGGCGCAGCGCCGGATCTCTCGCGCTACGACATGCAGATTTTCGCCGAGATCGTCGACGCGTCAAAGATGAGCGTCGCGGATATTTCGGTCAAGGCGCGCGAACTCGCCGCCAGCGGCGCCGACGTCATCGATCTCGGCTGTCTGCCGGATACGCCTTTCGATCATCTCGAGGACACGATCGCGGCGCTCAAGGTCCACGGCCTGAAGGTGAGCGTCGACTCAGCCAATGTCGCCGAGCTTGAACGCGCGGCGAAGGCCGGCGTCGATCACCTCTTGAGTTTGGACGAAGAAACGCTGTCGATCCTTCCCGACAATTCGCCCGTTATTCCGATTCTGACGCCGCGGCCGCACGGCGATCTCGACTCGTTGCAGCGCGCCGCGCGCGGCGCGCGCGCGCGCGGAATCAGCGCCATTCTCGATCCGATCCTCGATCCGATTCATTTCGGCCTTGCCGCCTCGATCGCCCGCTACGTCGAACTGCGCGCGCGCGAGCCTGAGGCCGAGATCATGATGGGAACGGGCAATCTCACGGAGCTGACCGACGCCGATTCCGCCGGCGTCACCGCAGCGATGCTTGGCATATGTTCGGAGCTCGACATCCGGCATCTGCTGACGGTGCAGGTCTCTCCACATACGAGGCGGACGCTGCAGGAGCACGACGCCGCGAGGCGGTTGATGTTTGCGGCGCGCGCCGACCGCGCTCTGCCAAAAGGCTATAGCGACGCTCTGCTGCAGATCCACGACCGCAAACCTTATGCTGCAACGCCGGAAGAGATTGCCGCGCTTGCGCGCGAACTGCGCGATGCTAATTTCCGCATAGATGTGACGCAGGACGGCGTGCACATCTACGCCAAAGGATTCCACCATGTCGCGGCAGACGCGATGGCGCTCTTCCCGCATCTTGCCGTCGAACATGACGGCGCCCACGCTTTTTATCTTGGCGCGGAATTGATGAAAGCCGAGATCGCCTACAAGCTCGGCAAGCGCTATCGTCAAGATGAACCGCTCGACTTCGGAGTCGCGACAGACGTCAACGAAGAAGACGCGACCCGCTTCAAGGAAATGGGTCACACGATGCGCAAAGCGGGCGAAGGACCTGCAAAAGATGCCTCTGATACATGAATGCGTCGTCACGACGCTGTCGCCGGAAGGTCGGCCGCATATCGCGCCGCTCGGATTGATCGAGGAACACGGCTTCTGGATCGCCGCGCCGTTTCGTCCATCGTCGACTTTGTTCAATCTCACGCACAATCCCAAGGCGACGGCGAGCTTTACCGACGACGCGCGCATTTTTGCCGGACTCGTCGTCGGCCAACGCAACTGGCCGCTCACCGACATTGAAGACTGGCCGGCGCCGCGCCTCTCCGCCGCGCTGGCGCATGCCGAACTCATCGTCGCGCGCGTCGAGGAGCACGAATCGCGGCCGCGCTTCTTCTGCAGAGTGAGGCGAATTGAGTCGCATCGCGCTTTTCTGGGCATGAACCGGGCGCGCGCCGCCGTGTTGGAAGCGGCGATACTCGCGACGCGGCTCGACATGCTGCCCCGCGAAAAGATCGAGAGCGAACTCGCCTATCTGCAGATCGCCATCGACAAAACCGCCGGCGAAGCCGAGCGCGAAGCCTGGGACATGGTGAAGGCGAAGATCGACGCGCATCAGCACGCCAAAGCAGCGGCGCAGTAGGGGCGTTACGGCATATCGAGCAACGCCAGCGCCGAAGCCGGCGCGCAATTCGCGGCCCTTTCGGCCAAGGCAGGCGGCGCCGCGATCAGATCGGCGAAATCAACAAATGTCCGGCCTTGCGATTGCGCCAGACGCGCTGCGAGTTTGCGGCCAACGCCGGCGCCGACCATCGGCGCGTCGAACGCCAGCGCGTCGCGCGATTGGAGCAGCGCCATCTGATCTTCGATGGCGCGCAATTGCGCGCGCGCAAGATACTGCGCGAAGGCGCGCCATTGCGCATCGCTCAATTCGGCGGCGTCGCGCCCGGCAAGACGCGCCAGCCGCGCGCGCGACGCCGCAACCGTCTTCGGGCGACCGTCCGCCGTCGGCGACAGGTCGGCGTCGGTTTCGCCTTCGGGGAGATCGCCGAGCACGCGCCTTACGTCGGCCATCGACGCAAAGGCCTCGTTAACGAGCGGCGTCCACCCTCCGGCGACCGGCGCGCGCGCCGCATAGGCCTGAGGCGCGCCGCGTGAAAATCCGGCATAGGCGAGTTCTCCATAAGCGAGGCGCTCGGCGTCGCTGGCCCCAAGCGCCGCGACACGTCCGGCGCAAATCGGCGCAATGTCCGTCGTCGTCGATCCGATGTCGATGAACAGCGCCTCGGCGCAGTGGCGCGCGACCAATTCAGCTGAGGCGCGCCAATTGGCCGAAGCGACGGCTTCGACATGGGGGCCGATCCCGTCGCGGCTGATGAAGCCGTGTTCGCCGGCGTAAAAAAGAATGTCAGGAACGCCGATCTCGTGCGCGGCGATGGCGGCGATCGTCACGACGCCACGCGCCCTGCTTTCGAACGCGTCGGAGAGCTCCGCCGTCATTGTGACGCGATGACGCTCGGCGGCGCCGAGCGCTACGCGGGCGTCGCGAAGCGCCTGCTCCAGGCTTGCGACGCTTTCGTGGGGGGCGCAGGCGATCTGAACGACCGCCGTGAGGCGCCCGTCATCCGCGCGCGCCGCCTTGATATGGGCGCCGCCGATATCCCAGCCGATGACTGCCGCCATCCGCCACTCCCAAAAGAAAAAGGGGAGCCGCGCGGCCCCCCTTCAATTTCGAAGATGCTGCGCGGTTCAGTTCGGCGCGAAGGGGTGCTTGGCTTCGTTGCGCTTGGCGACGACTTCCGAAGCCTTCGGCTCGCCCTTGACGGCGCGCGCGATCGCTTCCTTCGTGGCGGTATAATTGTAGTCCTGGATCTTCTTGTCGTCCGAAGCGTCCCAGTGAATGAACACGCCGACCGCAATGAAGATGTCGTCGGCCTCATCCATCGGGATCACGCCCTCGGCGACCGAATCCGCAACGGCCTTGGCGACGCCATGCTGCGCCGGGCCGAACATCTGCACGGCCTGCTTGGCGCCCTTGATCGTCACCTTGTTGAAGAGGATCGTGTTGGGCTTGCACAGCAGGTTCGGGGCGACGACCGCGAGCAGCGTCGTGAAGCCGTCCTTGTTGTTGACGAGCGCATTGGCGAAGGCGAGTTCGGCGGCCGAACCGCGCGGACCCATGATCAGGTCGATATGCGCAACTTCATTGCCGTCGCCGACCAGCGACTCGCCAACCAGCATTTTGTTGATTAAAGCCATGTGTTCCTCCCAGAATTCCTCATGATCGCGCGCGCCATTCGGCCCCGAGCGATTCTATCCCCTCTTCGGCGCCGAGCGAAAAAGCCCGATCCGACCGGTGGTCAGATAGCCGCGAGTCCATCCCGCGCGCGGCGGACTCAACCATTTTTGCGCGGCCTTGCCAAGATGGCCCCAAGATAATCGGCGAAAAGAACCGCGACGGTCAGATCGGCGCTTGTGCCGGGATTCAACCCGCGCTGCTTCAGCGCGCGATCGAAGTCCAACGCCAGTTCGAACGCCGCCGCGCGGCCTTTGGCGCTCTTGAGACTCTTTGTAAAAGGCGCCGCCTCGCCGCGGACCGCCTCGGCGGCGGCGAGGCCATGCTTGCGCGCAATATGGCTATCCGGAAAAGCGGCGAGAAAGGCCGCATAGACGGCGAGCGTTGCGAGCGGCGCATCGGCGCTTCGCGCGCGCGCCTCCGCGAGGGTCTTAAGGCCAAGGTCGAAAATATCACCAAAGCCGTTGGCGTATTGCCAGGCGATGCGGTCTCGGTCGGCGGCGGCGCGCATCGCTTCGAGGAGAGTCGTTTGCGCCGGCGCATGGACGTCATGCTGCGGCGCATCTCCAAGCCCCGCCGGCCGCGCGTGGGCGATGGCGCGAAACGCCGCGTCGGCGTCGCTGATGTCGAGCGCCTGCAGCACGCGCCCGGTCTCCTGGCGCAGATCGGCGCTTTGTGCGGTCGCGGCGGCCTGGGCCAGCGGCGCGCAGAGCAGGATAATGCCGAGATTGGTGTTCTGCCCGACTCGCGCCCGCGTCGCCTCGACCGCGCCGGCGATGCGCGCGCCGACGGTCGATTGCGCCGCTGCGATGAAGGGCGCGGCGGCCTCGGCGCTGGCGAGGAAATCCGCCGTGGTCATGCCATGGCCGTCGGCGAAGACATGGACGTTGCCGGGCTTGGGCGCCTGCAGCTCCGCTTCGCAGACGGCGACGAAGCCGGTCGCGATCCCCCGCGGGTCGGCCGCGAAATCCGACACGTCAGCCGCGCAGTCGCGCGCGCGTCATCTGCGCCAGCGCGTCGGCGGTGATTCTGTCGGCGATTGAAAAGGGCGTCACCCGCTGCAGTCCGCTCCAGCCCGCCATGCTGTTGACTTCAAGAATAAGCGGTGCGCCGCGGTCGTCATTGATGATGTCGACGCCGGCGAAATCGACGCCGAGCGCCGCGGCGGCGGCGAGCGCGATCTCCGCCTCCCGCTCCGAGGGTTCGACGGCGAGCGGCTTAGCGCCCTGCCGGACATTGGTGATCCAATGGCTCGAGCGCCGGCGCATGGCGGCGATGATTTCGCCGCCTGAGACGAGAATGCGCATGTCTTCGAATGGGGGCCGCGCCGGGCCGACGAAGCGCTGCAGATAAAACACCCCGCGCGCGTCCTGAAGCGACGGCAGATCGCTTTCGTCTTCGATCAATCGCAGACCCCAGCCCTGCGCCCCGAAAAGCGGCTTCATCACGAGGGGGCCCTTGGCGCATTCGCGCCGCGCGATGGCGCGCGCCTGCGCGAGAGTCTGAGCCGCGAAAGTCTGCGGCGTCGGCAGTCCGGCCTGCGCCAGAAGAAAGCTCGCCATGGATTTATCGGTGCAGCGTTCGATCGCGCGTGCGCTGTTGAGCACCGGAACGCCAAGCGCTTCCAGGGCGTGCAGGACGCCAAGCCGCATGGTGATCGCTTCAAGCGACCCGTCGCCAATGGCGCGAACGATGGCGAGATCGGGCAGGTCGCGAAATCCGGGGATGATGAGGCCCTGGGCGCGGCCCGTCACGATCTTGCAGGCGGAGAGCCGCACGGCGACAGGCGTCGCGCCCTGCGCCCGCAAGGCGCGGAGCGTGCGGATCACATGCCAATCGAGCTTATCGGTGAAGACCGCCACGCGCGGCGGCGGCCCTCTATCCTCGCTCAAAGGAGCGGTGGGGTCGGATCTATCGAGCAGGTCGAACGCAGTCACAAAACGCCCCGGCGATCACCCGCCAAACGATTTATCCAAGAGCGCCAGATTGATCTCGCCGGCGCGGAAGGTTTCGCCGGTCTCGACCGCCGTAACCAGCGCTTCGGCCGGCGAAAACAGGCTGCCGTCGATCTTATAGAAGTCGCCCTTATACGCCTTGAAGATTTCGGCGAACGGCCGGCCGTAGTCGCGCGAGCTGTCGCTCGGCAGCTTTTCGGCGAGCTCCTTGGCGGCGGCCGCCGAGCCCTTCACGAAAAGATGCGCGCGCCCCGCATAAATGATCGCGTCATTGGTGCGGCCCATCGCCTGGACGAAGTCGGGGTGGGGCGGCGAGAGCGGCGCCGTCGCGACGCCGTCGATAATGTCGTCGAGCGGAAAATGCAGCTCATGCGCCTTGTGCAACGCGACTTCGAGCACCCGGCCGACCACTTGAACGCCGCCGGCGAGCGACTGCGTCGGGGCATAAATGAAGGCGACTTTGTCCGGCGTCACGCCTGAGCGCGCGGCGACTTTCTCGACGACCTCCTTGGGCGGCGGCGAAGCGCTTTCGAGGACGATGGTGACGCGGTCGGCGAGATCGCGATACGACAGCTCGTCGAACAGCTTTTCGGCCCGCGCCTGGGCGCGCCCTGGCCCCGACCCGAGAGCGAAGAATTTTTCGTGGCTCAGGCTCCAGCCGGCGTATTGGCTGGCGAGGCAGGCGACGACGGGATCGGCGCTGGTCACGGTCAGCCAAAACGGCCATTTGGGCGCGGCGGGCGCGTGGGACAGGGTGACTCGCCCAAGTCCGCCCATGCAGATTTCGGTGAGCAGCAGGCCGGCCTCAATGCCGCCCGGGACCTTGGCGCCAGCGTCGATCAGCAATTCGCCGAGACTGCCGCGCTCGACGGCGATCCGATATTTCGCCGCGCCGGCGACCAGACGGTCGACCAGCGCGCCCGCGAGAGCGTTGACGCTTTCGGTCGTACGGCCGCTGATGTTCAGGCTTCCGCTCACTTGTGGCCCTTCCCTTCTTTCGCTCTGTGGCGCTATCCACCCTTGCCCGGCCGTTCTAAGCATAAGCCTGCAGCCGGTTCGAACCCTGAACTTATAGAGCTTTCCGCCGAAACGAAAGCCGAGCCGCGTCGCAGCGTGTCGCGGACGCGAACCGCTTGGCCATGAAGTTTGAGGTCGAATGTCACAAAATTTCAATCTTTGTGGGTTTATTAAGGCAACCAATCTGCTGATGAAGCGTTGAGCATCGCCTGTGTGTTTTCGCACATCAAACGAGCGTTTTGCGTGTAGACTGGACAGGACGGTATATTTTTTCGCTGAAGGAAGACGAAATGGACGTGCAGCCGACTGAACGGGACGTCGCCGAGGGTGCGGCTGGACATCTTGCATTAACCGACGTGTTTTACGTCGCGCTCGCGATTGCGGTCATTCTCTTCGGCAATGTGGCGCTCGTCCGCGCCATGGATGTCGCGCTCGATACTTTGGTTCGCTAATCCCGCCGCTTTGTCGGTCTTTGAAAGCCCGCTTAGTGCGGGCCTTTTGCGTTTTTTTCGCTCTACGACAGCAAAGCCGTTGAACTGGATCAAGGAATTTTGACTGCGCTGAATTGCAGTGACGCCATAGAACAGGCTCCCATTCTCATAGGCCTTCTCCCTATCTTACAAAATCTCAAGATAATTCAACGGCGTAGGCCCAAACTCCTGACCCGAGTTCGCAGTGGCGCATTCTGCACCGTTTTTGGCAGAACTGGCGTGCTGCGCCGAAAGGCGTTGAAACACAGGATCGCGCCACGCCAGTTCCCGTCATTCATCTGCGGAGGTTGCGATGGTCAAAGCGTCACAACAACACGCCAGAAGCCAGTGTATCAATGTTGACGCCTTGTATGCGGCCGGCGTCTTGATCTGGATCGTCGTCGTCTGGGCATGCGCCTATTACGTCGCAAGCGATGCGATCGCCGATGAATCGGCGGGCGTGGGCGGCAACGGCTTTCTCCTCGCCGCCAGTCTCGCGACGGCGGGATTGATGACGGCTTTTTCCCTTAGAGAGTTTTTTGTCGCCTACAAGCGCTTGGGCGGCAAAGAGGCGCGCAACCAGCGGGAGTAAGGCGATGACCAAGGTTGGATTGTTTGTGACGCTGGAGGCGCAACCCGGAAAAGAAATGCAGCTGGCGCAGTTTCTCATCGGCGCTTTGGAGCTGGTCGAGGCAGAACCCGACACCACCGCATGGTTCGCGGTTCGCACGGGGCCCTCCACCTTCGCCATCTTCGACGTTTTTCCTGACGAAGAGGGCCGCGCGGCGCATCTTTCCGGAGAAGTCGCGAAAGCGCTGATGGCGAAAGCGCCGGAACTCCTTGCCAAACCGCCGTCGATCGAAAAGATAGACGTTCTCGCCGATAAACTCCAGGCCGCCCCTGAACTCGTCCGCGGTAACTGCCGCTGAGGAGGGAGGGGCCGCTGGCGCAGCTTCGGGCTGCAACGGGCTCGACCATGGAAGTTATCGTCCTCGGTTACGACGGCTGCCTAGGCGCCGGTTTGATCGGCGCCGTGGACATGTTGAAGTTAAGTTGGCTTACGATTTCCAAGGAAGAAAATCGCGAGCCGATCAGCGTCTCCACCGCAAGTTTTGATGGACAGCCAGTCCAGGACAGTAGCGGTCGCCGACTGGAAGTGGACAGCAGCATTACAGCGATCCCAGCGAGCGCCGTCATTGTTCCTGGCTACCTTTGTGACGACAGTGATCGCTTCCTCGGCACAGCGTCGATCGACGCTGCGGCCGCATGGTTGCGGCGCCAACATGCGCTCGGCGCACTGGTATGCGGCTCATGCAGCGGCGTATTTTTGCTTGGCGAAGCGGGCCTCCTCGATGGTCGACGCTGCACGACAACCTGGTGGCGGCACGATGAATTGAGAGATCGGTATCCACGCGCCGACGCTCTGTGGGGCGCTTCACTGATCGAGGATAGCCGCGTCGTCACGGCTGGAGGCCCTCTGTCGTGGATAGACCTTTGTCTTCATGTGATACGTTCGCTTTATGGCGCTTCCGCCGCCAAGGTCGCCGCCGACTTCACGGTCGTCGACACTGTCCCGTCGACGCAATTCAACTACATTCCACTTGGTCATTTGGCTGCGTCAGACCCGTTTCTATTGAAGGCTGAACACATTATTCGGCAGGCGGGCGACTCTCCGTTGACCGTGCTAGGTCTCGCGCGTGCGCTCGGCACTTCGGTTCGAACATTGCACCGCTATCTCCAGCGCGCATCAGGCGAGACGCCGAAGCGCTTCATCGAACGCATTCGTTTCGAAGCCGCGAGAACCCTGCTCGAAACGACGGCGCACACCGTGAAGCGGTTGGCGGCGGGAGCTGGCTATGCTGACGAAGCCAGTTTTCGTCGCGCGTTTTCTCGATATTCAGGTATGACGCCAGGCGCCTACCGGAGATGGGTCCAAGCGCGCCAAAAATAATTGGCGCGTCACTTAAGCGCTCGGGCGCAGCATCACTGCAAAGCGCCCGCCTTGCGTCCCGGTCGGAGCCTCCCTGTGAAACAGCGCTGTCGCTGTCCGATATAGCCCGACCAATGTCTAATCCGGCGCGCTGCGCTGCGCCGCTCTGTGAGCAATCCTGAAGGCCGCCGAGAAATTATCGTCATTTTTCGGTCGAACTGAAGGAGAGAAAAATGAGCGTAACCACTCAATCGGCAGCAGGCGCGATCGATCGCGCCGAGCCCATCGTCGAATTGAAGGGGATGTGGATCGGGCTTGCGGTGCTCAACGGCTTCTACCTCGTCGTGCGCATTTATGAGCAGATTTACGGCTGGCGGGCCGGGCTCGATTCATTCGCGCCAGAGTTCCAAACCTACTGGATGAGCATCTTGTGGACCGAAATTCCGCTTGAACTCATCTCGGGCGTCGGCCTCGCCGGCTGGCTATGGAAGACGCGCGTTCGCGACATGTCGACGGTCACGCCGCGGCAGGAAATGAAGGCTATCGTTGATAATGCCGCGTGGCTCGTGGTCTATGCGGCGGCGATCTATTGGGGCGCGTCCTTCTTCACGGAGCAGGACGGCACCTGGCACATGACGGTGATTCGCGACACGGACTTCACACCGTCGCACATCATCGAGTTCTACATGAGCTACCCGATCTACTCGATCATGGCGATCGGCTGCTTTTTCCATGCCAAGACACGGATTCCCTACTTCTCGAAGGGCTATTCGGTGGCCTATCTGATCGTCTCGATCGGACCCTTCATGATCATCCCGAACGTCGGCCTGAATGAGTGGGGCCACACGTTCTGGTTCATGGAGGAGCTGTTCGTTGCGCCGCTGCATTGGGGCTTCGTGTTCTTCGGCTGGATGGCGCTCGGCGTGTTTGGCGTTGTCGTCCAGCTATTGCTGAACATTCATCGCGTCATCGGCAAAGACGGCGTCGAACTGCTGACGGGCGCGTAAGGCTCAAGATTCTCGCGCCGCGCCGCATTCGGACCTCCAGACGAACGAGGCGCGGCGTGGGAGGAATGAGTAAAAACTCCCAGGATCGATCTCACTTCATCGCCTCTCGTCGCTTGGGCGTCGGGAGGCGATGGACGTCAGGCCAAAAAATGCGGCATTCTCGATTCTCGAAACACGCTGTCGAAGCCGGGCGGAGACATGTTCAGAATTAGGCTCTTCTTCATTCTCCTCGCGGCGATCGGCTCGATCGCCCGCGCGGACGCACAGGCGGTGCGCAGGGATTCCGCCAAGGCGTTCCAGAAAGTTCGGGAATGCTCGGCCCAGATGGGCCCTAACGTCATAACCTTCAGCTTCTATCAGCCGACGCAATCGCGAGATCAGTTCTGCGAGGACGTTCCCGAAACCGGATCGACGACCATCGTGGTCGACACGATGCAGGACGAATTGCGCGATATGATGGTGGAGATCCGGATCGTCGAAGCGGACCCGAAAGGGGACGATGGCGTCGCGCCGAACGAGGCCTATCTCCCTCCCGCCCAGTTCCGGACAGGGGTGATCCAGCTCGAACACGACTTCAAGAAACAGGGAGATTACGTCGCTCTGGTGCGGGCGCGGAGCCCGGACGGCCGCAAGGAATACAACGCCCGTTTCTTCTTCTCGGTCGGCGAAGAGTTTCTGCGCGCCTGGGCGGCGGTCGCCGTCGCCACCACCGTTGCGCTCGCTTTGGGCGCGGGATGGTACGTGCATTCCTTCGGCAAAAGAGACTCCAAGAAGACCAAGCTCCGGCAGGCGTGAGCGCGCACCTGCGCTCGTTTGCTGCGGCGGCCGTCGTGTCACTATGTCGGCGGTTTGTCCGGAGTCTCAAAAGACAAATCCGCCCCCGCCGCCACGGGCGTCGCGCCAGCGGCCAGGGCGTCGCCGAGACGGTCGAGACGGATCATGGCGAGACCTTCTCCGTCTTGTCGAGAGCCCGTGACGCCGATTTCAACGCCGCCGGCGCGGATCGCTTCCCCCGGCGCGGGCGCGCCGCCTTGCGCGCGATATTTCGTGACCCGCTTGCGCACCAGGCCGCGGTGCTTCATCCGCGACACCACCTCCTGCCCGACGAAACAGCCCTTCTTGAAATCGATCCCGGCGAGGAGATCCATATTGGCCTCGTGCGGAAAGGTTCCGCCATAGTCGAAATCGACGCCGCCGAGCGGCACGCCGGCATGAATGCGCCGCGCCTCGTAGGCGCTCCGCCCGTCCTGTGTCGGTATCTTGCCTTTTGCTGCGATGGCGCGGAATCCAAGCGGCCCGCGCGGATCGGCGGCGATGGCGACGGCCTCGACCTTCGGCGCTTCGATGTCGTCGGGAAAGGCGATCGCGTCAAATTCGCCGCTGCGGTTCGTCACCGTCACTTTCGAACGCAGCTTGTAGATGTTCAGGCGTTTTTCGAGATCGGCGGAAAGGGCGAGCGGACAGTCAAGCAGATAGCCTCCTTCGCCCGCGGCAAAGACCAGAAAATCGAACAAAATCTTGCCCTGCGGCGTCAGCAACGCGGCGTAGCGCGCCTCGTCCGGCTTGAGCGCGGCGACGTCGTTGGTCACCAGATTATGCAGGAACTTGCCTGCGTCTTCGCCCGCAACCTCGATGATTGCGCGGTCATCGAGCAGAATCGCCGTCGTCATGTCTGTCTTCCGCCTCCGCCGCCAGCTGCTTGAGTCTCGCGCGCCTTTGGCGCATTAGCAACAAAACTCCACCCCGCGACGACATCGCAAGCGAGGCGCCACTCATGCCGCAGGTTTTCGACGTCATCCTCTCCGGCGGCGCGCTCGTCAATCAGGACGGGGAGGGCGCGCGCGACGTCGGTCTTCGCGACGGCAAGATCGCCGAGATCGGCGATCTGTCTCGCGCCTCGGCCGGTGAGACGATCGACTGTCGCGGCCTGCATATTCTGCCCGGCGTCATCGACAGCCAGGTGCATTTCCGCGAGCCCGGCGCCTCGCATAAGGAAGACCTCGAATCGGGATCGCGCGGCGCGGTTCTGGGCGGCGTCGTCGGCGTCTTCGACATGCCCAACACCAATCCACTGACGACAGGCGAAGCGGAGCTTGCCGACAAGGTGGCGCGCGCCACCGGGCGCATGCATTGCGATTTCGCCTTCTGGGTCGGCGGCACGCATGAGAACGCCAGCGACCTCAGCGAATTGGAGCGTTTGCCGGGCGCGGCCGGCGTCAAAGTGTTCATGGGCTCCTCGACAGGCTCGCTGCTCATCGCCGACGACGCCGGCATCGCGGACGTGCTGTCGCATACGCGCCGGCGCGCCGCCTTTCACAGCGAAGACGAAGACCGGTTGAATCTGCGCAAGTCCCTGCGCATCGCCGGCGATCCGTCGTCGCATCCGGTCTGGCGCGACGTCGAGACGGCGGTGCGCTCGACGCGGCGGCTCATGAACATCGCGCGCGAGAAGGGCGCGCTCGTGCATGTGCTGCATGTCACGACCGAAGAAGAGATCGCGCTGCTCGCCGAGCATAAGGACATCGCCAGCGTCGAAGTGACTCCGCATCATTTGACGATGGACGCGAGCGATTATGCGCGGATCGGCACGCTGGCGCAGATGAACCCGCCGGTGCGCGAGGCGCGCCACCGCGAAGCCCTCTGGCGCGGCGTCGCGCAGGGCGTCGTCGACGTGCTCGGCTCAGATCATGCGCCGCATACGCTCGAAGAGAAGGCCAAGCCTTATCCCAATAGCCCCTCGGGGATGACAGGCGTGCAGACGCTCGTTCCGCTGCTGCTCGATCACGTCAACGCCGGCCGTTTGACCTTGCAGCGCTTCGTCGACCTGACCAGCGCCGGTCCGGCGCGGCTTTTCGGCATCGCCGGCAAGGGGCGCGTGGCCGTCGGCTATGACGCCGATCTCACCATCGTCGACATGAAGCGACGCGAGACGATCCGCAATTCCTGGATCGCTTCGCGCGTCGGCTGGACGCCCTATGACGGCAAGGAAGTCGTCGGCTGGCCGATCGGGACGTTTGTGCGCGGCGCCAAAATCATGTGGGACGGCGAACTCGTAACGCCTTCCAGCGGCGCGCCGATGCGCTTTTGGAGCGCGCTCTAAGCTCCTTTTGCAAAGTTTGGGCGCAGGTGCGGAACATTGAGAACTCGCGCGCGGTTAGTCGCTCATCCCAATTGCGCGCAAAAGGAGATGAGCCATGCCGCAGGGAGACAAGTCGGCCTATACCGACAAGCAGAAGCGCAAGGCCGAGCACATCGAAGAAGGATACGAGAAGCACGGCGTGTCCGAGACAGAAGCCGAGCGCCGCGCCTGGGCGACGGTCAACAAGGACGATGGCGGCGGCAAGAAATCGGGGTCCGGTCGCGGCGCCAAGACGGGCAATCCGGCGGCGCACAAGGGCGGCAAGATCGGCGGTGAAGCTTCCGCGTCGCGTCCCGCTTCAGAACGCTCGGCTTCCGCCAAGAAGGCCGCCGCAACGCGCAAACGCAACGAACAGCGCGCCAGCTAGCGCGAAGCCATTGCTCTGGACCATAAGGAGATCGCGATGACCGCGCAGAACGACGAGCAGCCGAAGAATGAAGGCGAAGGCAGTCGCACCGCCGCCAAACAGTATAATGACGCGACACGGAAATTCGTCGAAAGCGGCAAGGTCGACAAAGCGGCGAAGGACGCCGAGCAGGCGATCGAAGGCGACGAAGCGGAAGAGCTGAAGCGCGCCGAAGACGAGGGTCGCTCGCACGCCGCGCCGCACGAGCAGGAGCGCGAAATCTAACTCGATGCTTGCCGTCGGCGGTCGCGTTCAGCCTGCCGAAAGGCTCTGCAAATCCCGACGCGGCGATCGCCGCCGCGTCGTCTCCCCAACGCTTCAGCGAGCTTTCAGACTTCGCTCCAGAAGTAGTGCCAAACGCCGTCCGACCCGATGCCGATGCGCGTCGCGCGCGGCTTTCCTTCGGCATTTGAGCGTATAAGATCGGCGAAACGCACGCAGCGCCACCTTGCGCGCGCCTCGTCCTCATTGGCCGCCGCCTGCGGATGGCGCGCAAAGGCCGGCCATTCGTAGAGCGTCGTCGGTCCGCGGACGATCTTGACGAAGGGCTGCGCAAAAATCGCGCGAATGAGCGAAATCGTTTCTTGCCCCTTGCGGTCGAAGGAAAGCGTCTTCAAAATCTCGATCGGATCGGTTCCAGCCTTGAAGGCGCCGCTCTTGGCGAACAGCGGGCGCGTCTCGTTCCAGTCGATCGGAATGCGGAGCGCCTCGACGTCGCCAGTCTCGGTCGCGGCAAGAATCTTGTCGCGGATCCTGGCGACGGGCGCGGGCAGCAGCGCGAGATCGCCGATCGGGGACGAAATGACGTCGCCAGTGACGTCACCCTTGGGTTTGCGGATCATTCGGCAATGATAGCGCGCGCCGCCCTTGATGCGCCAATGCGCTGAATTTGACCATTTTCCTACGGCCAAGATTGTCTGCCCCTAACGAAACCGCCATTGTTATCGGCGCGCTCTCGGAGAATAAATGGACGAGCTTCAGCACCAGAATACGCCCACGGGGAACACCACCTCGCCGCGTCTCGAGGGGATGCTGCGCCGGTCGGCGCTTGCGCTCATCGCCGAGCGCGTCTGGCGGGCCGGCTTGGCGCTCGCCACGATTCTCCTGTTCTTTCTGGCTCTGTCCTGGCTTGGCCTTTGGCAGGCTTCGCCGCTCGAGGCGCGCATCGGCGGCGTGGCGCTCTTTGGGTTCGCCGCGCTCTATGTCGTCGCGCGGGAGTCTGCCCGCGGCTTGCCGCATCGCGCCGCCGCGCTCGAACGGCTGGACCGTAGCGCCGACGCCGCGCTGCGTCCTGCTTCTTCGCTCGAGGATCGGCTCGCCAGTCCGAACCCCGACGCGGCGGTCGAGGCGCTCTGGACGCTGCATCGCCAGCGCCTGGAGGCGGCGCTGGCGCAGACCCCCATCGAGGCGCCGCATCCGCGCGTCCCCCAGCGCGACCCCTATGCGCTGCGCGCGCTGGCGCTCGTCGCGGCGGTTGCGGCCGCATTCATGGCGGGCGATGAAAAGCGTGCGCGAATCGCCGCCGCATTTGACTGGCGCACGTCCGCGAGCTTCGGGATGACCGCGCGCGTCGACGCCTGGCTCGAACCGCCCGCCTATACGGGGCGTCCGCCGATCGTGCTGGCAAAGGAGAGCGACGCGCCCATCGAGGCGCCGGTCAATTCGATGCTGCGCATCCGCCCCCCGGACTCTGGCGTATCCGTCTCCGGCGGACTGGCCGCCGCGCAGGCCGCCGCCGAGGACGCGCAAAAGGGCGCGTCGAAAGAGCAGGCGTTCAAACTCTCTGGCGCGGCGCGCGTGTCGCTTTCCGATGGCCGGCGTTTCGATCTCGCGGCGATCCCGGACAAGCCGCCGACCATCGCGCTGACGGAAAAGCCGCGCAACAACGTTCGGGGCTCGATGACGCTCGCGTTCCGCGCCACGGACGATTACGGCGTCGTCGGCGCCGAAGCGGTCTTTAGCGGCCCGCCCAGCGCGCGACGCGCGCTCTACGAGCCGCCGCGTCTTGCGCTCGCTTTGCCGCCCGGCGGCGGCGGTCAGGGCGAGGCCAAGGCGACGATCGATCTCGCCGACAGTCCTTTCGGCGGCGCGAAGCTCGCGATGCGCCTCGTCGCCAAGGACGCCGCGGACAATGAAGGCGCTTCTGAATCGATCGACGTGACTCTGCCGCAGCGTCGCTTCGTCAAGCCGCTCGCGCGCGCGCTCGCCGAACAGAGGCGCATCCTGGCCCTCGATCCGGATTCGCGCTCAAGCGTTCGCGCGGCGCTCGAGGCGCTGTCGATCGCGCCCGAAGCCTTCGATACGCCTGCCGCCGTCCATCTCGGACTCCGCGAGGCGCGCCGCGGTCTTGAGGGTCCGCGCAGCGACGACGAATTGCGCGGCGTCTGTGACATGCTGTGGGCGATGGCGCTCGGCCTTGAAGAGGGCGACACCTCTCAAGCGGAGCGCGAACTGCGTGCGGCGGAGCGCGAATTGAAGGATGCGATCGCGCGCGGCGACAGCGAGCAGGACATCGCCAGTCGCGCCGAGGAGCTTCGCGCCGCGCTCGATAAATTCCTCCAGCAGCTTGGCAGCCGATTGCCGCCGGAAGGTTCGCCGCGCCAGGAGTCGGAAGGCGGCGCCGACACCGTCACGCCGGACGATTTGCAGGCGATGCTCGACGAGATGGACCGAGCCATGAAATCGGGCGATATGGCGCAAGCGCAAAGGCTCCTGGAGGAACTCCAGGACATTCTCGAAAATGCGCAGACGTCGCAGGGCGCGGGCCAGCGTGGCGGGCGCGGGCGCGAAATGGCGCGCGCGCTCAACGAACTCGATCAACTGTCGCGCGAAGAGCAGCAATTGCGCGACGACACGTTCCAGGGGATGAACGCGCCGAGCGACATGGAGACGCGCGGCGCGCGCGGCCATCGTCAGAAGGGCCAGCCGCAGCACGAGGAACTCAGCGCCGAGCGCCAGCGCCAACAGGCGCTTCGCGAGCGGCTTGAGCGCCAGCAGGACGCGCTGCGCGAGGGCGGCGTCGAAGCCGCCGAAGAACTCGACGACGCGCGCCGCGCGATGAAGGAGGCGGAAGACGCGCTCGGCAAGGCCGGAGAAGGCGGCGCCAGGGCGGTCGACGCGCAAGGGCGCGCCGTGCAGGCGTTGCGCAAGGGCGCCGACAGGCTGGCGCAGCAGATGCGCGGCGAGGGCGACCAAAGCGCCGAAGAAGAGGGCGGGAGCCCGGGCAGGCGCGGGCGCCGCGGCAAGGGCCGCGATCCGCTCGGGCGGGCGCCCGGCGACGGCAATCGCCCCGACGCCTATGGGAAATATGATCCGCTCGGCCTGCCGCCGGCGCAGCGCGCCCATCGCGTGCAGGAGGAGCTGCGCCGCAGGCTCGGTCAGCCTGAACGCCCACAGGAAGAGCTCGATTATCTGCAGCGCCTGCTGCGGCGATAAACGCCTTGCCCGCGGGCGCGCGCTTCTCTACAGCGCACCGGGTAGGGAGAAGCGCCGCTCATGCCAAGTTATTCAAATCTGTTGGTCATTGTCGCCGTCGCGGCGGTGATTTTTGTCGTCGTCGCCGGCTTCATCAATATGTTCCGCGGCGGCGAGGGCGCGCCGGCCCGCTCCCAGAAGCTGATGCGTTGGCGCGTCGGTCTGCAATTGCTGGCGCTTCTCATCGTGCTCGGCGTGCTTTATGCGAGAGGCCGCTGGTAAGCGGCCGCTTCACTTGGCTACGCGCTTCTGCAGCCAGTCGACGATCAGCGGATCGTCGACCGCGCCCGTCACCGTCACGACGCCGCCGTCCGGGGCGACAAGCGCCGTGAACGGCAGTTCTCCGCGCCAGGCGCTGTCCGCTTCGAAATAGAGCTTTTCGACAAAGTCGTCGGCGAAGCCGTAATGATCCGCGCTTGAGAGCCCGACCTTCTCGATGCGCGCTTGCGCGCGGGCGCGGTCATCGTCGCTGTCGGTGTTGACGAAGACGATGTCGAATCCCTTTTTCTCGGCGGCGATCTTCGCCCATTGCGGCAATTCCACGAGGCAGGGCGGACAGGTCACCGACCAGAAATGCACGATGAGCGGCCTGCCGGCGTGTGCCTTGGTCAATTGCCCAAATGCGCCGCGGCCGTAGGGCTTGAAGTCCATGGCGAAGGCGCCTCCTCCTGCAAGGAGGGCGAAGGCGAGGGCGAGAGACATGAGGCGCATGCGGCGAAGACCCACTGGATGATTTTCATTCCCGGCAGGCCGCAGGCCCGACCGGGAATGGAGAGTGATAAAGCTGGCGCCGTTGATCGTTTCTGGATCGCCGATCACGCGCGGCGCGCGCGTCGCCAATGACAAAGCAGCGCCCATCCGAATTGGCGTCACTGCGGGGCCGCTGCGCTTTTTTCGTCTCGCGGCAGCGGCATCAGGCGATAGCCTTCCTTATGGGTCAACCACGACAGATACGCAGCGCCATTATGGGCGATGAGTTCGGGATGGTCGGAGGCGTCCAGCGTTTGCGCCACGACGCGCGGCGCGCTCCAGCTCTTGCCGTTGTCGCGCGACATTTGCATGGCGATCGTCGTCGTCGCGCCGTCGAATTCCTTCCAGACGCGATACAGGCGACCCTTGGCCGCGACTAGCGTCGGATGTCCGGCGGCGCGCGCGTCGTCGCCGAATTTCTCCGGCTCCGAGAAGCTTTTGCCCGCGTCGAGGCTGCGCGCGTAATAAAGCCCCTGGCGCTTCTTGCCCTTGGTGAACCAGACCACATGCCAATCGCCGGCGGCGTCGATCGCGATCGATGGTCCGTGATGCGGGCAGCTATTGATCGCCCAGTCGTCGTCCGAAACGCGCGTCGCCGTCGCTTGCGCGGCGTCCGCGGAAAGCTTGGCGACCATATGGTCGCGAACATTGCCGTCCAGCACCTGTCGCCAGGCGAAGACCGGCGTTCCGTCCTTGTCGAGCGCGCCTGACATGCGGCAGCATTCGCAGGCGTGATCGATGAGGATCGACTTGCCTATGAAGGTCTTGCCGCCGTCGTCCGAATAGGCGAAGGCGACGCCGCTGCCGAGAAATTCCTTGCCTTCGGCCTTGGCTTTGAGCGCATGCGTCTTGTCGAGCCAGCCAGCGTAGATGCGGCCCTTGCGGTTGACGAGGATGCTGTCGAAGCGCTGGCCGCCTTCGGCTAGAAGCGCCTGCGGCGCTGAAAAGGTCTTGCCGCCGTCGGTCGAGCGAGCGGTGAAGATCGTGCCGATCATCTGCTTGTCGGGCCGGGTGGTATAGCTCGCGAGCAGCGTTCCGTCTTTGAGCGCGACGATTTTCGGACGCGCGTCGCCATGCGCGTCAATCACGCCGTCGCCGATCGTGGCGATCGCGGTCGGCGCGGAGAACGTCGCGCCATTATCCGAAGAGGCGGCCGCGTAAAGGCTTTTGCCGACGGAGAAAGCGACCCACAGCCGTCCGTCCTTCGCAAAGGCGGGAACGGCGGTCGCCGCGCAATCCACCCTCGCTTCGGCGCAGGCGGCGGCGGGATGGTGACTCATCGCGGCCGGCGGCGCTGATTGAGTCGGCGTCGACGCGTCCGTAGGAGCGTCTGCGGAGGGCGCGCCTTGTTCCGCGCTTGCGGCGCCCGAGGCCGCGAACGCCAGTAGGGCAAGAGCTAGACGCTTCATTGGTCCTCCCGATCTCATCTGTGTAGCGGCGCCGTCATCGAAAGTTGAAAGCTTGTTCGGCTACAAAGCCGCCGCCGGGTGGCGGCGGCGCGCGTAAGCTGGAAACGATCTCTTCCGCCATCCTGGCGTGCAAGTCGCTGCTCGCCTCCAAGACTCTATACCTTTGCACACTGCCCGACGGATCAATCTCGAACCGAATGCGCACAAAGCCCCGAGCAGGGCGTCGGAGGTCCATTCGGAAGCCTTGCGCCGACCTGTCGAGATAGGTGCGTGCGCGCAACATTTCCGAAACGCGGGCTGCGTAAGCAGCGCGCGCAGCCTCGCGATCCGATGCTGCGCGTGTTGGCGTCGTTCCCATTCCGGCGACGAGGGAGGCAAGAGCCCATGTTAATGGGAGAAGGCGACGCATTTTTCTTCCTTTGCGTTTCATCCTTCTCTCCAATTTTTGGCTCAGCCGCGGAGCGAAGCCGCGTGCCTTTGGTGCGCGCTACTTCGCTAGTGAAATCTGAAACTCTGCACGCCGTCGTAGGAGCCGCCGGGTGGCGGCGGCGCCCGCAGGCCGGAGACGATGGAGCGCGCCAATTGCCCGTGACGGGGCGTCGAAGCGGAAACGAGCGTGACGTTGTCAGTCGCGCCTGAGGCGCCAAGATGAAAGCGAACGACGGCGCTTCCTTCGCCAAGACTCGTCGTGCCCGGCGAGCGCGCCCGGATGAGCTGACCGAGCTTACGCAGATAGGCGCTGTTGTCGGCGTGTTTCTTTTTATCGGCCGCCTTCTCGGACTTCTCGTCCCGCGTGGCCTTGGGTTTCTGTTCGCGCCCGGCGTCGGTCTTCTCCTCGCGCTTTTCGGTCTTTTCCTCGGATTTCGTATCCTTGCTGTCCTCGCGCTTCGGTTCGGCGCCTTCTTCAGTTTTCGGCTTTTGCGCCTCATCGATCGCGCGCGCCGGTCCGCTCGCGCCAAGCGCGCAGGCGAACGCCAATGCAGAAAGACTCAATGTCAGTCGAGAAATGCGCCGCATTTTCTTCTCCTTCGATAAACATGCGCGGGCCTCTTGCGCATGGATTCAATTCAGCCACGGACTGAAAGTTTTGAACGGCGCGACCGACTCATTTCGGCGTTGCGCGGAACTTGAACGTTTGTCCCACATCCATCGATCCGCCCGGCGGCGGGGGCGCTTCGACGCTCGACAGGATCTTCGTCACCGTCTCGGCGAGGGCGGGGCTGGTCGTCTTGTCGATCGTCACCTTGTCGATCTTGCCTTGCGCATTGACGTGAAAGCTGGCCGTCACCTCGCCGTCGCCGGCAGGACTTTCCGTGGGCGTTCGCTTGGCGATCGCCGTGTAGAGCACGCCGAGGAACTTGCTCTCTGACATCGCCGGAGCCGCGGAAGGCGCGGCCGCTCCTTGCGTCGTCGCGGGCGCGGCCGGCTTTGGCGCAGCGGCGCGCGCCGGCGCCGTGGTTTGCGATGGCGCTGCGGGTCGCGCTGGCGCGGCCGTCATGGGCGCGGCCGTCATGGGCGCGGGCTTGGCGTCTTCTGCGTGCGCGGCGCAAGCGGCGAGCGCCGCGGCGATGGTAAGCAATCGCGCGAGCATCATCAGGCCCCCAAGGTCCGGAACGATCTTAGGCGGCGGGCGCGAGCGTCCGCCGCCGTTCGCGTCAATGGAAGGCGAAAGCCTGGCTCACGAAGGCCGAGCTGCACATGCCGGGTCCGCGTGCGGAGGAAACGATCCGCCGCGCGAGCGCCGCATGCGCCGGAGTCGACCCCGAAGCCGAGATGCCCGACAGACCGCCGCCCGCATTGACGTGGAACGTCACGCTCGCGCTGCCGGGACCAAGGCTGGTGGCGCCTGGCGTATGTCGGCGAAGCGCTGCGGCGATATGGGCAAGACACGTCGCCTGCGATGCGCCCGAATTCCCGGCCTGTCCCTCGGGCGCGCCGTAGCGTCGACGCGCCTGCGCCTCCTGACGTTGCTGCGCGCGCTGGACCTGTTGCTGCTCGACCTTCTTCTTGACCTTGTCGACGTCTTCCTTCTTGGCGGGCAAGGGCACCGCGTCCGGCGCCATCACCACCGGCGGCGGAAGCGCGATGTCAGGCTCCTCGACCGCTTCGGGCGGCGGCGTGTCGTCGGCCTCGGCGACTTCCTCCTGTTCGAAGAAGTCGCCTTCCGGCACGAGGTCCATGCTGACGGAGTCGAGCGACACCGCCGTCGGCTTCGCCGAATAGGCGAGTATGCCGAAGACCATGACATGCGCCGCGATGACGAGGACGGTCGTCACCGAGCGCAGCCAGGAAGGCTTGACCGGCTCCGGACCCGAAGGCGGGTTGTCGCCCTCTCGCGCCATGCCTTGCGGACTTAGCGCGAAATCGGTCATTTCAGCGCTCCCGCGGGCGCCGCCGGAGCTTGCGCGGGCAGAGCGCCCGCGGCAGGCGCGGCGCGGCCGGGCCCGGCTTTGATGCCTGCGCCGGTCTTGCTGCGCGAGTTGGTCATGATCGCGATATGGGTGATGCCGTTCGTCGCAAGCTTATCCATCACCGCGACCACCTCGCCATAAACAGCTTCCGTGTCGCCGCGGATATGAACGACGCGCGATTGGTCGTCGCCCATCATCACCTTGATGCCGTCGATGAGCGCCTCGGGGGAGAGCTCGTCCGCGCCAAGCGCGATCTTGCCCTCCTTGCCCACCGTCACGACGATCGGGTCTTTTTGGTTGATCGGCATCGCGGCGCTCGCCTGCGGCAGATTCACCTTGACGCCCTTCGCCAGCAATGGCGCCGTGATCATGAAAATGATCAGCAGCACGAGCATGACGTCGACGAGCGGCGTCACATTGATATCGGCGAGCGGCTGATAAAGGCCTTCGGTTGCGCTCTGGCGCTGACGTGAGGGCATTCCCATTACGCAGCCTCCCGCTCACGACGCGCGCGCGTCTGATGGCCGCTGCACATCAGCAGCGATTCGTCTTCAATATAGTGCGCGACCTGCTGGCCGACCCGCGCGAAGGCGGCGCCGATGCGGTTGTAGCCGACCGAAGCAGGGATAGCGGCGGCAAGTCCGTAGGCGGTGGCCGCAAGCGCTTCAGCGATGCCCGGCGCAACGACCGCGAGGCTCGTGTCCTGCGATTGAGCGATGCCGGCGAAGCTCGTCATGATGCCCCACACCGTGCCGAAAAGGCCGACGAAGGGCGCGACCGATGAGATGACGGCGAGATTGGGCAGGCCGCCCTCCGCCTTGGTCAGGAACTCGCGCGCCGCGCGGCTCATATGGTCGGCGATGCGGGCGCGCTTGTCGCCGATCGTCTCGTCCGGGAGATCGAGCGCAAAAGCTTCACGGCCCGCTTCGGCGACGGGCGCAAGAACGCCAACGTCTCCGCCCAAACGCGCCGAACGCGCGGATTTGGCGATGCGGGTGACGGCCACCACGCCTTCGACGATGAGCACCCACGTCCAGATCGACGCGAGCAGCAGCAGGGCCATTACGGCCTTTCCGACAGGACCTGCGTTGAGGAACATGGCGAGAGGGGAAAGCGTGTTGTAATCCATTTTCACTCACTCGTTTCGTTGGACGCGCTTGCGGCGATCGCGCAGGCGAAGCGTCAGTTTTTGTTTTGTTATGTCTTCGCGAGACGAGAGGCCGCAAAGCGGCGAAAGCCCGCAATCAGACTCCTGCGCGTCGCGCCCCGGAGTCTAATGCAATTCAGGAAATATGAATTGAGGGTGGCGCGCGCGCGCCATTCGCGCCATTCGCGGCGAAACTCTCGGGCGGCTGCGTGGCGACGGCGCAATGCCAAATTTCAGAAGGGCGCTCTGCGGCGGTCCGCATCGCCGAAGCGACGCGCTCCGGAAGAACGGCCGGCGCGGCATGGACGCTGAGGCAACACTCCGGGCATTTATGTTGGGAATGCGCGGGCGAGCCGTCGCGCTGCGTCGAGATTTCCTTTTGCGCAGCGGCCGCATGCGCGCCCGCGAAAGTTGCAAAATGATCGCAGGCGATTCCGCCCTGGTCCGCGAATGCGTGCGCCGGCCGCGTCGCGCCCGACAAAAGAAGTGAGAACATCAGCGCGCAAGCGGCCGCGACGGCGAGTGCCGCGCGGAATTCCCGACGCATGGCGCGCAACTGTGACATAAATGTCTCTTAGTTGATTTTTTAACCTTTGACAACGCGCGCAGGCTTGGAAAGTCTCGGTTTACCGGTTCATGTGCGATTACGGCGTCGCTAAAGTTAACGACGTCGAATTCGCAAGAGCCTATGCGCAATCGCCAACTCTTCGCTCTCCTCGCTCTCCTTGCGCTCGTCGCGAGGCTCGTATCGCCTTGCGAGGCGATGGCGTCGAGATCCGTCGACGCGAGCGCGCCGATCGCCAAGTGCCATTTGCTGGCGAGCGCGCCGTCTCTCGCCAAGGGCGATGCGGATCAAGCGCCTGCGGGCGACATGGATCGTGACGAGGGCTGCGCCTGCGCGCTCTGCCAGATCGGTTGGAGCGCGCCGCCGCCGGCGGACGCCGTTTTTGCGATCCGTGGCGTCGAACACAAGCTCGCGCCGCGGGCGCCGCCGACGCAGGCCTTTGTCCCTTCGCGGCCAAACCGCAGCGCCCCTCCGCGCGGGCCCCCTTCCTTCGTCTGATCTGCCGAACGTTACGACGGCGAAAGCCGTTCAGGTCAGTCGCGCCGCTTTGACCGGCGCTAGAAGGAAGAATCTCATGTCTCGCCACTCGCTCCTGCGCGGCGTCTCCGCCGGCGCTCTCATGGTTCTTGCGCTTTCAGAACTTAGCGTCACGCCCGCCGCCGCGCAGCAGTCGCTGCCGACCATCGACGTCGGCGGTCAGCGCCGCGGCGTTCCGCGGGGAACTCAGCGCGTCGCAGGCCCTGGGACCGGCACAAACCTGGCTCCGAGCCCGTCCGCAGCGCCTTCGCCGCCCTCGATATGGGCGGCGACGCTTCCCGACGGCAAGCCGGCCTTTGTTCAGAAGTGGCAATTGCCCAACACGGTCGCGAGCGTCACGCGCCAACAGATCGACCGTAAAATCAATATCGTCGACACGGAAGACGCGGTCAGGTACATGCCGAGCCTGTTCGTGCGCAAACGCAACAGCGGCGACACTCAGGCGGTTTTGCAGACTCGCACTTGGGGCGTCGGCTCCTCGGCGCGCAGTCTTGTCTATGCGGACGATCTGCTGCTGACGGCGCTCATCGGCAACGACAATACGATTGGCGCGCCGCGCTGGGGCCTCGTCGCGCCGGAGGAAATCGAGCGCGTCGATTTCCTCTACGGACCGTTCGCGGCGCAGTACCCCGGCAACTCGCTTGGCGGCGTGTTGAAAATCACGACGCGCATGCCCGAAAAGCTCGAAGTCTCGGTCAGGAACACCACCACGATCCAGGATTTCTCCCAGTGGGGAACGTCGAGAGGCTTCGTCAATAACGTCTCGAGCTTCTTTATCGGCGATAAGGTCGGCGACTTTCTCTGGACGGTCTCCGGCAATTGGCAGCGCGGATCGCAGCAGCCGCTCACCTATGTCACGACGCCGAATTTCTATCCCGGCGGCTATCTGGCGACGAACGTCTACGGCACCACATTCGCCAACGTCATCGGCTCGACAGGCAATCTCGCCAACGATCAGATCAATGCGAAACTCAAGTTCGCTTATGACTTCACCAACACGATCCGCGGCACTTACACATTCGGCTTCTGGTCCAACGACGGCCAGTCTTATCCCGAGAACTACCTTACTGCGGGCAATGCCCCCTACTGGGGCGTGACGACCACCGGACGCGGCCTGAGCAACGCCATTTTGCAGAATTTCGCGACGCAGGGCCGTTACCGGATCCAGGAAAAGATCATGGTCAACGCCGCCGCGGTGCGCTCCAACAGCGGCGGTCCCTTCGACTTCGAAGTTTCGGCCTCGAATTTCACCTATTTGCAGTCGGATCAGATCTCGCCCTGGTCAGCCGCCGTGCCCTTTGGCGGCTACACCCAGACTGGCCGCGATACGGTCTTCACTGGCACCTATTGGACGCTCTTCGACGCGAAGGGCATCGTGCGGCCGCCAGAAGGAATTTTGCAGGGCCACGACATCTCCTTCGGCGTGCACGGCGATCAGTTTCACCTGAACAATCCGGTCTGGCTGACGTCGAACTGGACCGGCGGGACGGACGCGAGCACCGGCGCCGCGGTGACGATCGCTCAGGGCACGACGCGCACGCAGGCGCTGTGGTTCCAGGACGCCTTCTTCATTACGCCGGATCTGAAGTTCACGGCCGGTCTTCGCGGCGAGCACTGGCAGGCGTCGGACGGCTACAATCAGGCGGCGGGCGTCAACAATTTCGGGACCGGACTGACGGGCTCGACACTATCCTGGCTGCCGATCTACCAGCCCAATCTCTACAGCACCCGCTTCTCGCCCAAAGGATCGCTCGAATACAGGTTCGATGATGATTGGCGCGCCGTCGGCTCGATCGGCATGGCGAACCGCTTTCCGACCGTGCGCGAACTCTACAATCTCGCGACCGTCGGCGTTAATGGCGTCGCGACCAACCCAAATCCCAATTTGCGTCCCGAGTCGGCGCTCAGCAAAGAGCTGATGATCGAGCGCCGGCTCGGACCGGATGGAACCGCGCGGGTCTCCTTTTTCGACGAAGAAGTGCGCGACGCGATCATCAACCAGCTGGTCTCCGTGCCCGGTTCAGCCGCGCAGCTGGTGCAAACGCCGACCAACGTCCAGCGCATCCGCAACAGCGGCGTCGAAGTGGCGTTCCAGAAAGACAACTTCGGCTTCAGGGGGCTTGAGGTGCTTGGCAGCGCCACCTGGCTCAATGCGCGGGTCATCTCCGATCCGACCTGGGCGCCAAGCGTTTCGAATTTCGAGTTCCCCTGGGCGACGTCGGTGGCGGGCAAGACCGTGCCGAACGTTCCTGAATGGCGCGGAACGCTCGCCTTTACCTATCGGCCGGACGATCACTGGGCATTCACGGTGGCCGGCAGATATCAGAGCAAGCTGTGGCGCACTCTGGCGAACAATGACCGCGCCTACGGAATCTATTTCGCCTTCGATCCGTTCTTCGTCGTCGACACCAAGATCCATTACAAATGGAACGAACGGTTCTCGGCCGATTTCGGCGTCGATAATATCGGCAACTATCGATACTTCCTGTTCCATCCGTTCCCGCAAAGAACCTTCTATGTCTCCGGACGGTATCAGTTCGGCGAGACCAAGGGGGAGCCAGGCCTGTTCTACACGGGCAATGAAGGCGGCTGGCCGGATTTCGGCTCTTGGTTCCAGCCGGTCGCCTGGAACTGGTGAGGTTCGGGTCGCGAAGTGGGAGGCGCGCGCTTTCCGCACCCCCCAGCGCAGGGCGGTTTCCAAACGCCGTCGTGACAAACAAAAAGCCCGGGAGAAACTCCCGGGCTTTTTGTTTTGGCGTCGTTGAAGAGACTTAATGCGCCAGCGATTTGACGATGGATTCGACGGTCTTCTTGGCGTCGCCGAACAGCATCATCGTATTGGGCCGAAAGAACAGCTCGTTCTCGACGCCGGCGTATCCAGAGCCCATGCCGCGTTTCAGGAATAGAACCGTCTTCGCCTTTTCGACGTCGAGAATCGGCATGCCGTAGATCGCCGAGGTCTTATCGGTCTTTGCTGCCGGATTGGTCACGTCGTTCGCGCCGATGACGAAGGCGACGTCCGCCTGTCCGAATTCGGAATTGATGTCTTCGAGTTCGAACACTTCGTCATAGGGCACATTGGCCTCGGCGAGCAGCACGTTCATATGGCCCGGCATGCGGCCCGCTACCGGATGGATGGCGTATTTGATGTCGACGCCTTCCTTCTTGAGTATGTCGGCCATTTCGCGCAGCGCATGCTGCGCCTGCGCGACCGCCATGCCATAGCCCGGCACGATGATGATCTTGCCGGCGTTCTGCATGATATAGGCGGCGTCCTCCGCAGAGCCCTGCTTGACGTTGCGCGTCTCCTTGCCGCCGGCGGGCCCCGCCACCTCGCCGCCGAAGCCGCCGAGAATGACGGAGATGAAGCTGCGGTTCATCCCCTTGCACATGATGTAGGAGAGGATCGCGCCCGACGAGCCGACAAGCGCGCCGGTGATGATCAGCGCGAGATTGCCCAGCGTGAAGCCGATGCCTGCCGCCGCCCAACCCGAATAGGAGTTGAGCATGGAGACGACGACCGGCATGTCGGCGCCGCCGATCGGGATGATCAGCGTCACGCCCAGCGCGAAGGAGGCGAGAATCAGCAGGAACAGCCAGACGCCGCTCTGCGTGCCCACGAAGAGCGCCGTCAGCGCCAGCAGGGAGACGCCGAGCATGATGTTGATGGTATGGCGTTCCGGCAGCAGGATCGGCTTGCCGGTCATGCGTTCGGAAAGCTTTAGAAAGGCGATGATCGATCCGGTGAAGGTGATCGCGCCGATCGCCGCGCCGAGCGACATCTCGACGAGGCTGCCGGCGTGAATCTCATTCGCGTCGCCGATGCCGAAGGCGCGCGGCGCGAAAAAGGCGCCTGCCGCGACAAGCACCGCCGCCAAGCCGACCAGCGCGTGGAAGCCCGCGACAAGTTCGGGCATCTTCGTCATCGGAACGCGCTGGGCGATGAAAGCGCCCGCGCCGCCGCCGATGGCGACGCCGATCACGATCATCAGCAGACCGCCGAATGAGGGGAAATGCGTCAGCAGCGTCGTCGCCACGGCGATCGCCATGCCGATCATGCCGTAGCGATTGCCCTCGCGAGAGGTGGCGGGCGAGGAGAGGCCGCGCAGCGCGAAGATGAACAACACGCCGGCGACGAGATAGAGAAGGGCTGCGATATTGGCGCTCATGGCGTCAGCCCTTCTTCTTGTACATGGAGAGCATGCGTTCGGTGACGAGGAAGCCGCCGAAGATGTTCACGCTGGCGAGAATGACCGCGATGAAACCGAAGGCGTTGGCCCACCAGGAGCCGGAAGCCTCGGCGGCGGTCATGCCTTCGACGCCCGCAGCGAGCAGCGCGCCGACGATGATGACGGAGGAAATCGCGTTCGTGACCGACATCAGCGGCGTATGCAGCGCCGGCGTCACCGACCAGACGACGTAATAGCCGACGAACACCGCCATGGCGAAGATCGCCACGCGGAAGACGAAAGGATCAATGGCGCCGCCGGCCAGACCGTGCGCCGCGGCGGCGGCGGCCGTGTGTGCGAGTTCGTCCGAATAGTGTTGCGCCTGTTCGGCCAGGTGGCGGGCGGCCTCGGCCGCCGCCTGCGCCTTCTCGAGCAATTGTTGCGTAGAGTCGGTCATCGCTTAACGCCCCTTAGTTTGATATGCGCGCAGGCGGCTATTTAAAACGCTCGTCGACGACGGCGCCGTCGCGGGTCAGCGCGGTCGCCTTCACCAGTTCGTCTTCCCAATTGATGGCGAGCTGCTTGGTGTCCTTCGAGACTAGCGTCTCGACGAACGCCAGCAGATTTTTGGCGTAGAGGCTCGACGCCGTCGACGCCATGCGGCCGGCGAGGTTCAGCGCGCCAAGGATCTTCACGCCGTCGACGACCACGGTTTCGCCGGGCTTGGTCAATTCGCAGTTGCCGCCGCGCTCGGCCGCAAGATCGACGATGACCGAACCGGCGCGCATGGAGCGCACCATCTCCGCCGAAATGAGCCTGGGCGCGGGCCGGCCGGGGATCAGCGCCGTGGTGATGACGATGTCCTGCTTGGCGATGTGCGCAGCGACGAGTTCGGCCTGCGCCTTTTGATATTCAGGCGACATCTCCTTCGCGTAGCCGCCGGAGGTCTCGGCCTGTTTGAACTCTTCGTTCTCGACGGCGATGAATTTCGCGCCGAGCGATTCAACCTGCTCCTTCGTCGCCGGCCGCACGTCGGTGGCGGTGACGATCGCGCCCATGCGCCGCGCCGTGGCGATCGCCTGCAGACCGGCGACGCCGACGCCCATTATAAAGACTTTCGCCGCCGGGACGGTTCCGGCGGCGGTCATCATCATCGGAAAGGAGCGGCCATATTCGGCCATCGCGTCAATAACGGCGCGATAGCCGGCGAGATTGGCTTGGGACGACAGCACGTCCATGGTTTGCGCGCGCGTGATGCGCGGCATGAGCTCCATGGCGAAGGCGATCGCGCCGCTCTTGGCGAGATCGGCAAGCTGAGCCCCCGCGCCAAATGGATCCATGATCGCGATCACCGCGAGATTGGATTTTGCGCCCGCAAGCTCCGCCGCCGAAGGACGGCGCACGCGCAGCGCGACGTCGGCGCCGGTCAGCGCGGCCGCCGCGTTATCAGCGATCGTCGCGCCGGCGGCGGCGTAGTCGCTGTCGGAGAAGCCGGCGGCGGCGCCCGCGCGGGCCTCGACCACGACGTCGGCGCCCAGCCCGATGAATTTCTTGATGGTCTCGGGTGTGGCCGCGACGCGCGGCTCGGATTTATCCGTTTCAGCCAATACGGCGATGCGCATAACGAACTCCGGTTGTAGAAAAACCGTCGCCGCCAGCGTCGCCGACAGCGGTAAAAGCGGAGGCTCTGAACCTAGCGGGCGACGAAGAAAAACAGCAGGAGCAGCAGAACCGCAGTGCTTGCCGCGCCGATCTTCAGCAGCAACAAGAATGTGTTGTAGGTCCTTAGATGCTCGGCCCAGTCGCCGTTCGACTCCGCCGGCGTGCGCAAGCTCGCCATTTCGCTTCCTCCCGATTCTGCTGACGCGCGCGTGACCCCGCGCGCAAAGCCGATGCTAAACGAGCGGAAGCCAGAGGGCAACGGCCTGAAGCTTCGGAAGCCTGCGGCGCCCCGACGCGCACGGCAAGCGCGGCCGAACTTGAACGCGGACCTTTCGGGAGCTCAGGCGCGCCTCTCCGCCTGCATGGGGAACATTCGCGCATCGGCGGCGTTCCACTGCACGCCTGCGGCCCGCGGGCTTCCCTACATAGCAAAACCGGAGCGGGACGATGGGTCTCTTTTCCAAAGACATCAAGACGATCGACGATCTGTTCGTGCACACGCTGCGCGACATCTACTATGCCGAAAACCAGATCCTGAAAGCGCTGCCCGATATGGTCGAGAAGGCCTCCGATCCGCAGTTGCGCGAAGCGTTCGAGCAGCACCTTGGCGAGACGGAAAATCAGGTGCGCCGGCTCGAGAAAGTGTTTCAGCTGCATGGCGTGGCTCCCAAGGGCATCAACTGCCCGGCGATCGACGGCATCCTCGAAGAGGCGGACGAAATTTCCGGCGAAACCGCTGACAATGAAGTGCTGGACGCGGCGTTGATCGCGAGCGCGCAGGCGGTCGAGCATTATGAGATCACGCGCTACGGCACGCTGATCGCCTGGGCGAAGGAGCTTGGCCGCGAGGACTGCGCGCAGCTTTTGTCGGAGACGCTCGCTGAAGAGAAGAACGCCGACAAGAAACTCTCGTCGCTCGCCGAAGGGCGGATCAACCGTAAGGCCGCCTAACGGGGGGTCGCGAAATAGGAGCAGCGGCGTCGTCCTCAAGCGGCGCCGCTGACGCGAAAATGAACCAGACTTCGCAGAAGCCGCTCGCCGTGGTGACCGGCGCTTCGTCCGGAATTGGCTACGAACTCGCCTTGATCTGCGCTCAGCGCGGCTTCGATCTGGTGATCGCGGCCGATCGCCCCGAAATTTATGGCGCCGCCGCGCGATTTCGGGAGCTTGGCGCGCATGTGACCGAGGTCGAAACCGACCTCTCCACAACGGACGGCGTCGACCGGTTATGCGCTGCGGCTGAGGGGCGCCCGATCGCCGCGCTTCTTGCCAACGCCGGGCACGGATTGGGTCGGGGCTTTCTCGATCAAGACTTCTCTGCCGAGCGGCATGTGTTGGACACGAATGTCACCGGCACGATTTACCTGCTTCACAAGGTCGCCCGGGACATGCGGGCGCGGGGCGCCGGACGCATTCTGGTCACGGGCTCGATCGCCGGCTTCATTCCGGGGTCGTATCAGGCCGTTTACAACGCAACGAAGTCGTTTCTCAACAGCTTCTGCTTCGCGCTGCGCGAGGAACTTGAAGATTCGGGCGTCACCGTCACCTGCCTGATGCCGGGAGTGACCGCGACCGATTTCTTCGAGCGTGCGGATCTGATGGACACGAAGGTCGGACGGTCCGAAAAAGCGTCCGCGCAAGAAGTGGCGATGGATGGCTTCGAGGCGATGATGCGCGGCGACGCAGAGATCATCAGCGGCTGGCGCAACAAATTGCAGGTTGCGACGGCGAACATCACACCCGCGCAGATACTCGCGAAGAAACATGCGCAGATCACCGCGCCGGGCACGGCCGGTCAGTAGCCGGTGGCGGCGCAGAACAACGCCCCGACGATAGTCGGGGCTTCTTATTTGCACGCGCGGCGCCGTCGCTGGAAGTGTCGATCTGGATGCGCGGCGCTGGCGCTGCGCACAAGCGTCAATCGCGCACATATGCGGTCAGATCTGCGAGCGATTTACCCTCCGCATCAGCTTTGCTCCCCAACTCCTCGCAAGGCAGACCGAGCCTGTTGACCCAAAACGTCGGATAGCCAAACGCCTTTGCTCCTGCCACGTCCCATCCGGCAAAGGCGACGAACAAGATCTGGTTCTTTGACAGTCCGAAGACATCGACCGCTAACTTATACGCGTCTGGACTTGGTTTGTACGTCTTCGCTCGGTCCGTACTCAGGACATGCTCGAAAAAGCCGTCAAGCCCGGACGTTGCGATCGATCCCTTGAGCATATCGGGCGTAAGATTGGAGAGAAGCGCCAGACGAACGCCCGCCGACCGCAGTCCCTGCAGAGCCGGCCTGGCGTCAGGCCATGCGCCGAGCGTCAGATATGCGCGAAGGAGTTGATCGCGCGTTTCTCCGCTCAATTGCAGCCTCAGCGCGTTGCCGGCAAAGACCAGCGCTTCCTCCGATACTTTCATGAAGTCCACATATTGGCCCGACGCCGTTCGCAGCCATGAGTATTCGAACTGACGATTTCGCCACAACTCGACAAGTCGCGTTCCGTTTCCTGGAAGAAGCGCCTCGGCGAGCGCGTCAATTGGCCTGGGATCGAAGATCGGGAATGCGTCGAAAGCCAAAGCCTTGAAGGGCGCCGCCGCAGTTCTGAAGGTACGTCGGGAATGTTCCGGCGATCGCAAGCCAGTCATCGACGCCAGACCTCCCTGGATCAACAGACGACGATCAATGTGCATGGCCCGGCTCCGTCTTCAAAGGTCGACGGGGAGGAACCTAGTTGATGCAAAAACGCCTCGGCAGCGGTAGTTTTGCCGCCCATGTCAGCAAATTCGCCGCCATTAAACTGGAACGATCTGCGCTACGTGCTGGCGGTGGCGCGCGCAAACGCCATCGCGCCGGCGGCAAAGGCTTTGCGGGTGGACGAGACCACGGTGGCGCGGCGGGTTCGGCGCATCGAACAAGGCCTTGGATTGACGCTGTTCGAGCCGCGCTGGCGCCTGACGGAGATCGGCTCGTATATCGTCGAACGCGCGGAGCGAATGGAAGAAGAGGCCATCGCGATCGCCGAATCGTCGGCGGGCGGCGACGCCGCGCCGACCGGCAGGGTCCGCATCACCGCAATCCCGCTCATCGCGAGCCGTCTTCTGCTGCCCGCGGTCGAGCAGCTGACTCAGGTTTATCCGGGACTATCGCTCGAGGTCATCGCCGAGCCGCGCAATCTCAGCGTTAGGCGGCGCGACGCCGACCTCGCGCTTCGCCACGCGAGGCCACGAGAGGATCAACGAGCGATCACGCGTCGCATCGCAGACCTCGACTATGCCGTTTACGCGCCAACCGCAGGGGACGCGCGGCGGCTTTCATGGATTACTTACGAGGCGGAGATGGCCGGGCTTCCCCACGTCGCCTGGATCAATCGGGCGGTCAGTCGGCAGGGACATCCGGCGAGCCTTGCCGTCAATGACTCCGAGCTGGCCCTGAACGCCGTAAAGATTGGCATCGGAAAGTCGCTGTTTCCCTGTTTGATCGCCGATCGCGAGTTTGGGTTGCGCCGGCTCGGCGACAAAGCGCCGGTGCTCAAACGCGAAGTGTGGCTGCTCGTTAATCCGGGCGATAGACATGTCCCAAGGATCAGGGCGGTTACGGCCTGGATCGAAGGTATATTCGGTGCGAACCAAAGCAAAGGCACGTAAAAAAGTCCCGGGTTTCCCCGGGACTTTCGGTTGCTTAGCGCTTTGGTGGCGAGACTTTAGAAGTCCATCCCGCCCATGCCGCCGCCGCCCGGCATGGCCGGCGGGCCATCCTTCTTCGGCGCTTCGGTGATCGTCGCCTCGGTGGTGATGATCAGACCGGCGATCGAAGCGGCGTCCTGCAGCGCGGTGCGCACGACCTTGGTCGGGTCGATGATGCCGAGCTTCATCAGATCGCCATACTCGCCCTTCTGCGCGTCGAAGCCGTAGCCGTATTCGGTGGCTTCGAGCAACTTGCCGACCACCACGGCGCCGTCGCCGCCGGCGTTGTCGACGATCTGGCGCGCCGGCGCCTGGATCGCCTTGCGGACAATGTCGACGCCGGTCTGCTGGTCAGGATTGCCCACCTTGACGGAGTCGAGCGCCTTGATGGCGCGCAGCAGCGCCACGCCGCCGCCAGGCGACACGCCTTCCTCGACCGCCGCGCGGGTGGCGTTGAGGGCGTCGTCGACGCGGTCCTTCTTCTCCTTGACTTCGACCTCGGTCGCGCCGCCGACGCGGATCACCGCGACGCCGCCTGCGAGCTTCGCGAGACGCTCCTGGAGCTTTTCGCGGTCGTAGTCCGAGGTCGTCTCCTCGATCTGTCCTTTGATCTGGGAGATGCGCGCCTCGATGTCCTTCTTCTCGCCGGCGCCGTCGATGATCGTCGTGTTCTCCTTCTCGATGCGCACGCGCTTGGCGCGGCCGAGCATGGCGAGCGTGACGTTCTCGAGCTTGATGCCGAGGTCCTCGGCGATCAACTCGCCGCCGGTGAGGATGGCGATGTCTTCGAGCATCGCCTTGCGGCGATCGCCGAAGCCCGGCGCCTTGACGGCGGCGATCTTCAGGCCGCCGCGAAGCTTGTTGACGACGAGGGTCGCCAGCGCTTCGCCTTCGATGTCCTCAGCGACGATGAGCAGCGGCTTGCCGGTCTGCACCACCGCCTCGAGGATCGGCAGCAGCGGCTGCAGCGTCGAAAGCTTCTTCTCGTGGATGAGAATGTAGGGATCGTCGAGTTCGGCGATCATCTTCTCGGCGTTGGTGATGAAGTAGGGCGACAGATAGCCGCGATCGAACTGCATGCCCTCGACGATGTCGGTCTCGGTCTCGAGGCTCTTCGCCTCCTCGACCGTGATGACGCCTTCATTGCCGACCTTCTGCATCGCCTTGGCGATTTCCTGGCCGATGAAGTCGTCGCCATTGGCCGAAATCTTGCCGACCTGAGCGATCTCGTCGTTCGAAGTGACCTTCTTCGAATGCGCTTTGAGATCGGCGACGATTGCGTCGACGGCGAGGTCGACGCCACGCTTCAGATCCATGGGGTTGAGGCCGGCGGCGACCGCCTTCGCGCCTTCACGGGCAATCGAGGCGGCAAGAACGGTTGCGGTGGTGGTGCCGTCGCCAGCGAGGTCGTTCTGCTTGGAAGCGACTTCGCGGACGAGCTGGGCGCCGAGATTTTCGAACTTGTCGGCAAGCTCGATTTCCTTGGCGACGGTGACGCCGTCCTTGGTGATGCGCGGCGCGCCGAAGGACTTTTCAATGACGACGTTGCGGCCCTTGGGGCCGAGCGTCACCTTGACGGCGTTGTTGAGGATTTCGACGCCGCGCAGAATGCGGTCTCGGGCGTCAGTGGAGAAACGGACGTCTTTTGCAGCCATTTACAATTCTCCTGGGGGTTGGAAGCGAACGGCGGCGTCGAGTCAGTCGACGATGCCGAGGATGTCGCTTTCCTTCATGATGAGCAGGTCGTCGCCGTCGATCTTGACTTCGGTGCCGGACCATTTGCCGAAGAGCACGCGGTCGCCGGACTTGACGTCCAGCGGGTTCAGCTTGCCGTTTTCGTCGCGAGCGCCGGGGCCCACGGAAATGACCTTGCCCTCTTGCGGCTTCTCTTTCGCGGTGTCCGGAATGATGATGCCGCCTTTGGTTTTTTCCTCGCCTTCGAGTCGCTTGACCACGACGCGGTCGTGGAGGGGACGGAACGTCATTGTTAATCTTTCCTTTTCTGACCTGACGGGTTCGGCCCGCCAAAAAGGGATATGCGAAGGCTTGTTGGCACTCGCGTGAGATGAGTGCCAGCAGGCGCCACACAGATATGGGGGAGGCCATTCTCTGTCAAGTTGGGGACAGGCGAAGAATTTTCTGTTCTGTTGCCGTTCAGCTACAGCGCGGCCTAAAGATTGATCTTAGTCATTATTTGAAGGACGGGTCGGGCGCCGCGCCCCGCGTCGTCCGTTTGCCCGGGCAATCGATTTCGGTGCTGCGAGCTATCGGATCACGCCTTCGGCGGCTCCGTTCTGGATGGGTTTCCCGCACATTTCGCAGCCTCGAGCGCCAGCGCGACTGCTGATCGACGCATGAGCGGGGAGCGCTTTCTTTTTCGCATTGATACAGCTTAATGCTGCGTTGGCGTCATGGAGATCACGCTTGTCTGGCAGACTTTCCCCTCGCGTGCTCGGCCTCGCCGCGGCGCTCGCCGCTCTGGCGTTCGACCAGGCGCATAAATTCTGGATGCTGAATATATTTGACGTCGCCGCCCGGCCGCCGATGAGCCTTGCGCCGTTTCTCGACATCGTATTGTCCTGGAACTACGGCGTCTCCTATTCGCTGTTTCCTGCCCACGAAACCTTAACCCGCCTCGCGCTCCTGACGATGCAGGGCGCGATCATCGCCGGACTGGCGATCTGGATGGTGCGCACGCAGAGCCGCGCGACGGCTGTGGCGCTTGGGCTGATTATCGGCGGCGCGCTCGGCAACGCCGCCGACCGCATCACGCGGGGGGCGGTCGCCGATTTCTTCTACCTGCACACCAGCCTGCCCGTCGGACCTCTGGCTAACTACGTGTTTAATCTCGCGGATGTCTTCATTACGGCGGGCGTGGCGCTGCTGGTCATTGAGGGGTTTTTCCTGCCCCAGGAGCGGCGCGCCGAGACCTGAACGCGCTCTGGTCGAGCGTGGCCCAGCCTTCGCCACTAAATCGCCAATAAGTCGCGTCCATGTAGCCGCATATAACCGGAGCCCGAATGGAGTCCGACAGATGAAGCTTGCTCAGTCGCAGCGCTGCGCCCTTTGCGCTCTCGCCGGTCTCGCAGCGGTCCAGGCCGCGCCAGCTTTAGCCGGCGACGATAAATCCACATGGTCGGCGATGATGGAGATGGTCGGCGCGTCTTCGGACGAGGGCGTCGGCAAAATCGATTATAGCGAACGACCCAAGCTCGTTTTGCCGCCGAGCGCCGGCGGCCTCCCGGCGCCGCGCGAGCGGGGCGCCCGGTCGGGCGAATGGCCAAACGAACTTTCGTCGGAGCGACGCCGTAACGCCGATCGCTACGCGCGCGTTCCCGACGCGCCGCCCGACGAGAAAAAGAAAGGCCTTCTCGAACGCATCCGCGGTCCGCGTCCAACGGCCGCCCCTGGAACCGACGATGAGCCGGGCTTCCTGCAACGCGTGCTCTCGTCGCGTGCCCGTAACGCTGCGGCCGAGCCAGATGTGGCGCCGCGCCGGATGCTCGTCGAACCCCCGGATGGGTATCGCCAACCCACGAAGGACTTGAGCAGTTATAACAACGAGAAGTCCGGCAAGAGCTGGTGGAATCCGTTAAGTTGGGGCGCTGGTGGCGGCACCGACGCCGATCCCGTCGCCCAGACCGGCAATCCGAACGCGCCAAGTACAGTCGCCCGCTCAAGCGGCGGCGGCCTGTCGAGCATGATGCCGAGCTTCCTGAGAGGTTCTGACAAGAATTAAATTACGGCCTATATAGGAGAAACCACTCTCCGAGACGCGGCCGCCGCCGCGGGAAAGGCCGTTCATGTCATTTGAGACGAAGGCGTCAGCCGTTTCGCTTGCGCCCGGGGCAGCCGCGCCGGGGCCTGCGCGCGCGAGCATCACGAGCTTCACGCTCGGCAACGGCATGGAGGTCGTCGTCATCCCGGACGCGCGAACGCCCGTCGTCACGCATATGGTCTGGTACAAAAACGGCGCCGCCGACGACCCGCTCGGCCAGTCGGGCATCGCGCATTTTCTTGAACATCTGATGTTCAAAGGCACTGCGGATCATCCGCAGGGCGAGTTCTCGAATCTTGTCGCCGAACTCGGCGGCCAGGAGAACGCCTTCACCAGCTACGATTACACGGCCTATTTCCAGCGAATCGGCAAGGAGCATCTCGCCACGCTGATGGCGTTCGAGGCCGATCGCATGCGCAATCTGGTTCTGACCGACGAGGTCGTCGATCCGGAACGCGACGTGGTGCTTGAGGAGCGCCGCATGCGCACCGACAGCGACCCCTCGGCGCAGCTCGACGAGGCGGTACAGGCGGCGCTCTTCGCCCATCATCCCTACGGCATCCCGATCATCGGCTGGAATCACGAGATCGAGGGACTCGGTCGCGCGCATGCGCTCGCCTATTACCAACGCTTCTATACGCCGGAAAACGCCATCCTGATCGTCGCCGGCGACGTCGAGGCCGACGAGGTCGAGCGTCTCGCCAAGGACACCTACGGCAAGGTTCCCGCGCAGGCCGCGCCGCCGCGGCGCGCTCGCGCCCAGGAGCCGCCGCACCGCGCCCACCGTCTGGTGACGCTGCGCGATGAGAAGGTCGAGCAGCCGGCGCATGAGCAGGTCTATCTCGTGCCGTCCTACAGCACGGCGAAGCCCGGCGAAGCCGAGGCGCTGGAGACGCTCGCTTATATGCTCGGCGGCGGACCAACGAGCGCGCTCTATGACACGCTGGTCGTCGAAGAGCAGGTCGCGGTCGGCGCCGGCGCATACTACATGGGGTCCGCCGTCGACGACACGCGGCTTTGGGTCTATGCGACGCCCGCGCCGGACGTTTCGCTCCAGGACCTCGACGTCGCGATCGATCGTGTGCTGCGACGTTTCGCTGAGGAGGCGATTGACGCGGAGCATCTGCAGCGCGCCAAGACCCGGCTGATCGCCGACGCCATCTACGCGCAGGATAGCCAGGCCTCGCTGGCCCGCTGGTATGGCGAGGCGCTGGCCACCGGCCTCACCATCGACGACGTCGTCGCCTGGCCCGAGCGCATGGAGAAGGTGACAGCCGAGGACGTGCAAAACGCCGCGCGCAAATGGCTCGACAAGCGCAAGGCCGTCACGGGCTTTCTGCTTCCGGCCTGAGACCGCGATCGCGTCAGGTTGTCGGCATAAGCCGACGCCTGACTCGACTGCCCAAGACCTACCGCCGACCTCCGTTAGGAACTGAAATGACCGCTCACGCGCCCATCGTCACCATCGCCTCCCGCGCCGAACATGTGCAGCGGATCACGACGCCGGCCGGCCTTGAGGCCTGGCTCGTGGAAAGCCACGCCGTGCCGCTCGTCGCGCTCGAATTCGCGATCCTCGGGGGCGCGTCGCAGGATCCTCGCGAGAAGCCCGGACTGGCGACGCTGCTCGCGGCGACGCTCGATGAAGGCGCCGGCCCCTATGACGCGCGCGGCTTCCATCGCGCCATCGACGATCTCGCGATTCATATTGGCTTTGGCGCCGATCGCGACGCGATCTCTGGCCATTTGCAGACTCTCTCGCGCAATGTCGACAAGGCGTTCGGCCTCTTGAAGCTCGCGCTCAACGATGCGCGGCTCGAAGCCGGCGACGTCGCGCGCGTGCGCAGCCAACTCGCCGCGGAATTGAAGCGCGACGCCAATGACCCCGACTCGATGGCGTCGAAAGCTTTCCGCGAAGCGGCCTTCCCGAACCATCCCTATGGACGCCCGGTGCGCGGCGATCTTGCGTCGATCGACACGCTCACGCGCGAAGACCTCATCGCCCTGCGCGAACGGCTCATCGCGAGACGCGATCTCAAGATCGGCGTCGTCGGCGCGATCGACGCGACAACGCTCTCCGATCTGCTCGATGCGACGTTCGGCGGCCTCGCGCTGCAAAACGATCTCACGCCCGTCGCGGAGATTGAAGTCGCCAATGTGGGCATGCGCCAAGTCGTCGATCTCGACGTGCCTCAATCGACAATCCGCTTCGGACGCCCGTCGATCACCAAGCACGATCCCGACTATTACGCCGTCGTCGTCGCCAATCACATTCTGGGCGGCGGCACCTTCACGTCGCGGCTGTTCCGCGAGGTGCGCGAAAAGCGCGGCATGGCCTATTCGGTCTATTCGCATCTCAACGAATATGACCATTGCCCGATGTTGATCGGCGCCGCCGCGACGAAGAACGAGCGCGCCGGCGAAGCGATCGGCGTCATCCAGGAAGAGTTCAGAAACTTCGTCGCCGACGGTCCGACCGAAGACGAGTTGGACAAGGCGAAGAAATTCCTCATCGGCTCCTATGCGCTGCGCTTCGACACATCGACGAAGATCGCGAGCCAGCTCGTCAATCTGCAGCTCGATGGTTTCGAGCCGAGCTTCCTTGATGAACGCAATGGCCGGATCGCCGCGGTGACGATGGAGGATTGTCAGCGCGGCGCGAAGCGGCTCCTCGGCGACGGCGATCTGCTGGTGACGGTGGTGGGCAAGCCGGCGGGGGTGTAGCGGCCGGCCACGCCGCCGCTGGTCGGCATCTTGCTAAGAGACTGTCATGGATAACCCTCTCCTTATGGCTTGGAGCGGCCCGTTCCGCCTGCCGCCTTTCGACGCGATCCAGCCCGCGCATTTCCGCGAGGCGTTCGAAACGGCCTTCGCCCAGCACAAGGCCGAGATCGACGGGATCGCCAACGACTCGTCGCCGCCGAGTTTCGACGATGTCATCGGCGCGCTGGAGCGGGCGGGGCGACTTCTCACCGACGTCGGCGCGGTCTTCTGGAATCTCGCCGCCACCGACACGACGCCCGAGTTGCAGGCGATCGAGCGCGATATGGCCGGCGCCTTTTCGCGTCACTCCAGCGACATCTCCATGAATCCCGCGCTGTTTCGCCGGATCGAGGCGCTTTACGAGACGCGCGGGGCCATCGATTTGACGCCGGAGCAGCGCCGCGTTCTCGAACTGACCTATAAGAACTTCGTGCGCGCCGGCGCGAAGCTGAACGACGCCGACAAGGCGCGTCTCAAAGCGATCCTCGAGCGGCTGGCGGGCCTCTCGACGCAGTTTTCGCAGAATGTGCTGGCCGATGAATCATCATGGCTGCTGCTGCTCGACGAAGGCGATCTCGACGGCCTCTCGCCGGACTTTCGCGCCGGCGCTGCGCGCATTGCGGCGGAGCGTGGATCGCCCGGCAAATATGGCGTGACGCTGTCGCGCTCCAGCGCCGAAGTCTTTCTGCAAAGTTCGACGCGGCGCGATCTGCGCGAGACGGTGTTTCGCGCCTGGGCGAGCCGCGGCGAGAATGCGGGCGCGACCGACAACCGCCCGCTCATCCGCGAAATTCTGCAATTGCGCGAAGAGCGCGCGAAGCTGCTCGGCTTCGACAGTTTCGCCGCTTTCAAACTCGACGACTCCATGGCGAAGACGCCGGCCGCCGTGCGCGAATTGATCTGTCGCGTCTGGGCGCCGGCGCTGACGCGCGCCGCCGAGGAGCGCGCGCAGATCCAGGTGATGGTCGAAGAAGAGGGCGCGAATTTCAACGTCGCGGCGCATGACAGGCGCTATTACGCCGAGCGCGTGCGCGCGAAGCGCTACGATCTCGATCAAGCGGCGCTGCGTCCCTACTTCCAGCTCGACAACATGGTCGCCGCGGCGTTCGACGTCGCGCAAAAACTTTTCGGCCTGCGCTTCGTCGAGCAGAAGGGCCTGCCGCTCTACCATCCGGATGTGCGCGCCTTCGATGTGCTGGACGGCAACGGCAAGCATGTCGCGCTGTTCCTTGCCGATTATTTTGCGCGGCCGTCGAAACGCGGCGGCGCCTGGATGTCCGAATTCCGCGCGCAGCACAAGCTCGTTGGCGAAACCAGGCCGATCATCGTCAATGTGATGAATTTCACCAAGGGCGCAGATGGCGCGCCGACGCTGCTCAGCCTCGACGACGCCCGCACGCTGTTCCACGAATTCGGCCATGGCTTGCATGGCATGCTGTCGGACGTGACCTATCCTTCGGTCGCGGGCACGAATGTCGCGCGCGATTTCGTCGAGCTGCCTTCGCAGCTTTACGAGCACTGGCTGCTGGAGCCGGCGGTGCTGAAGACATTCGCGCGGCACGCCGAGACGGGCGCGCCCATTACCGATGATCTCGTCGCGCGCATCACCGCCGCGCGCCATTTCAATCAGGGCTTCGCGACGGTCGAGTTCTGCGCCTCGGCCCATGTCGATCTCGACATTCACGCGCAAAGCGTCGCGCCGGATTTCGACGCCGGCGCCTTCGAGACGGACAGTCTCGCGCGGATTTCCATGCCGCCGGACATCGTCATGCGGCACCGCCTGCCGCATTTCTCGCATATCTTCTCCGGCGACGGTTATTCGGCGGGCTATTACAGCTATCTCTGGGCCGAAGTGCTCGACGCCGACGCTTTCGAGGCCTTCAAGGAGACGGGCGACCCCTTCGCGCCCGAGGTCGCGCGGCGCCTGCGCGATCACATCTACGCCGCGGGCGGCAGACAGGACGCGGCGGACGCCTATGTGGCCTTTCGCGGACGCATGCCGACGGTGGAGCCGCTGCTACGGCAACGTGGATTTGCGGGGCCGGCGGGGTAGACGATTCATCCCTCGGACTTCGGCAGCGAGGGGCGGCGGGCGCTGTGGCGTACGCCGTGAATAATAATCTCGGTTTCTGTGGCGCGATAGAAAATCAGATAGGGGTAGGGGTAGGCGACCATGCGCCGAATGCCCCTTTTGCTGGTCAGATGGCCCGCTTGCGGATGCTGTAAGAGGAGAGCCGTCATCGCCTGAATTCGGCGTTTGACGCTGCGTGCCCCCTGTGGCGAGCGTTCATCAACGAAAGAAAGAACTTCTTCGAGTTCAGTGGCCGCGCGAAGCGTATAGCGAAGGTTCACAGCCCATGCTTCGCCCAGATGGCCCCAATTTGATCGTCTGTCGCAAACTCGCCGCGCTCCGCTTGCGCCAGTGATTCCTCGAACGAGGCTTCTTCCTCGGCGGTGAGCTGCACGACCGGTAGCTCGTCGCCCGTCATCGCCATGATGACGCGGGCCATGTCGTCCTGCATGGCGGGGGGAAGATTACGGGCCGCCTCGAAGGCCTGTTCAAGCAGTTTCGTCATCGCTCAATTTTAGCGGTTTATTCGAGCGCTGGAAGGATTTTCTGCTCGGCGTCGACGCCCGCGACGAGCGCGGGCATGACGCGTCTATCCGCCGTCACTTCTGCTGCGGCAGCAGCGCCAGCAGATCCGCCATTTTCGGCGCCGCGCTCGGATTCATCATGCCCACGACGTGATAGCCGGCGTCGACATGCAGCACTTCGCCAGAGACGCCGCGCGCCATCGGCGACAGCAGATAGACCGCCGTCTCGCCCACTTCCTCGATCGTCACGACGCGGCGCAGCGGCGAATTATATTCGTTCCAGCGCAGGATATAGCGGAAGTCGCCGATGCCCGAGGCCGCCATCGTCTTGATCGGCCCCGCCGAAATCGCGTTGACGCGGATGTTCTTGACGCCGAGATCAGCGGCGAGATAGCGCACCGACGCCTCCAGCGCCGCCTTCGCCACGCCCATCACATTGTAATGCGGCATCCACTTCTCGGCGCCGTAATAGGTGAGCGTCAACAGCGAACCGCCGTCCGTCATCAGCTTCTCGGCGCGTTGCGCGATCGCGGTGAAGGAGTAGCAGGAGATGTTCAGCGACATCTGGAAGTTTTCCAGCGTCGTCTCGACATAGCGCCCGTCGAGCTGGTCCTTGTCGGAATAGGCGAGGCAGTGCACGACGAAATCGAGCCGGCCCCAAAGCTTCTCGATCTCGGCGAAGACCGCGTCCATCGTCTCCGGCTCGGAGACGTCGCAGCGCCCGATGACGGTTGCGCCGATGTCCGCCGCCAGCGGCCGCACGCGCTTTTCCAGCGCTTCGATCTGATAGGTGAGCGCCAGATCGGCGCCGGCGTCGGCGCAGGCCTTGGCGATGCCCCAGGCGATCGAACGATTATTGGCGACGCCCAGGATGAGCCCCTTCTTGCCCTTGAGCAATCCGGCGAAAAGGGCGGCAGGCGCAGCTTGCTGTGTCATGCGTGTCTATATCCTGGGCAAAGAAGGGCTCGGCGGCTCGCGCCGTTTAGCGTGGTTTGGGCGCAAAGGAAACCCTCGCGCCACAGGCGGCGGCGGATGTGAAATCGCACGCGCCGGAGCGGCCAAGCATAGCCAATCGCGCGGCGATGCCCTATCATTCGATAGGAAACGTCATTGGCTTCGCAGACTGGCGAGAAGACCGAGCGGAGCGGGCCGCATGGGCAGAAGAGCCGACATCATAGCGGATCTGGGCGGAGCGACTCCGGCCCTGAGACGCTATGCGCGCGCGCTCTGCGCCGGCGCAGGCCCCGCCATCGCCGACGATCTCGTGCAAAGCGCGCTGCAGTCGGTCGGCGCGCGGATCCGGGCGCGCGAGCTGCGCCCCGCCGATCTCGCCGAAGCGCGAATCGAGGCCTATGCGGCGCTCGTCGCGCTGGCTCAGAAAAAGCTCGCAGATGCGCCAGGTCCAGCGTCTCGCCACCCGCCGGTCGTGCATGGACTCGCAAGTCTTTGCTTCGACGAGCGCGCCATGCTGCTGCTCGTTTCGCTCGAGGGCTTCGGCTATGACGCCTCCGCGCGCATCGTTGGCGCGAGCCGGGAAACGGCGCTGGCGCGCCTGATGCGCGCGCGGGGAGCGCTCGGCGCCGAGGGTTTGCGGCCCGTCGCGTCGTCGGAGGCCGGCCGCCGCGCCGCTTCGCATCTGCGGGTCGTGAAGTAGCGCCGATGACGCCCTCGGCCTTGATCGAAGAAGCCGATCTGCACGCCCTCGTCGACGGCGAACTCGACCCCGAGCGGCGGCGCAAGGTCGAAGACCATCTCCTGCAGCATCCCGAGGACGCCGCGCTCGTTGAAGGCTGGCGGCGACAGAACGCGGCGCTGCGCGCCGCTTTCGAGCCGGTGGCTCTTGAGACGCCGCCGCTGTCGCTGCGGGA